>ENA-ORLB01000002-ORLB01000002.1-human-gut-metagenome-genome-assembly--contig:-NODE-2-length-406970-cov-26.1654_pt1 | contig 406970 bp, 305 predicted proteins | sample MGYA00243064_ERZ508817 | MGnify/ENA primary metagenome ERZ508817 (study PRJEB26277, sample SAMN04329836) | human gut metagenome | biome: human-associated habitat | host: Homo sapiens | place: USA... | reverse complement strand
CAACTAAATACAAATCCTATTGGTATCACAATTTGTATTGGGTTGGACTAAGTTATCCGAAAAGTGTAATCAAAAAGTAATCGCTACAAATGAAAAGGAGTTAAGTCATCAACTTAACTCCTTGATAATCACCAGTCGGGGTGACTGGATTCGAACCAGCGACCACACGCCCCCCAGACGCGTACTCTAACCGGGCTGAGCTACACCCCGAATCGTTGTTTTGCGTGTGCAAAGGTACGTATTTATGGGGATTGTGCAAATTTTCTGCCCTCTTTTTTTGTGTTAATCGTGATATTTCTTGTTTTAATTCTGTTAATATATTGTATATTAGTGTTTTATGTCGTGGGATAATGACGAAACTATTTGTATTTGTTAGTGTAGACCTATCTTGAATGTTTTAGGAAAGTTTTAGGGAAAAAACGTGCCGAAAAAGACTGATATATTTCTTCCTAACGAATGTTAAATTGTTGATTTTTTTATATATCACTCGTTCGTTGTTTGGAAAATAATCGTATATTTTTGCTGCACGATAAATGTTGAACTTAAAATAAATAATAATATGGCAACTTTTAAAGTGCTTCTTCATGCTTCTAATAAAAGAAAGAATGGGACTTATCCCGTATCTTTGAGAATAATAAAAAACCTGAAAGTAAAGTATATCTCACTTGGGCTTTATGCAAGAAGAGAGGAGTGGGATGATGATTGTGAACGTTTCAAATGTGACAAACGTGTCTGTCCTAATTATAAGGAATATAATGCGAGAATATTACAATTGTTGGCTCGTGCACAAACTGTCGAACGTGATTTTGAGTATGACAAAATAGATTGGACTTTGAATCAGTTTGAAGATGCCTTTCTTTATAAAAGTAAACAAGGTAAATTTCTTGATTTTGTACATCTGCGTATTACTGAAATGAAAGATACTGGGCATATTGGAAATGCCAAGGTATGGGAACGTGTTGTTTATAATCTGCGCTTGTTTGATAAACGTCTGTCTGCACGTTATTTTCAAGAAATAGATTTGAAGTATGTAAACGGCTACAATCAGTTTATGGAAAAAAGAGGTTGGTGTGGTAATACTCGCAAACATGAATTGAAGACGTTGCGTGCTATGTTGAACAAGGCTATCTCTTTAAAGGAATGTTCTCCTACTACTTATCCTTTTGGTAAGGGTGGCTTCTGTATTTCTGCCTTGGAAGAAGAAACCCGTAAAAGGTATTTGCCTCAGGAATATCTGTCAAGCCTGATGAACTGTAAGTTTGATAACAAGCCTCGTGAAGTGGCAAGACGTCTGTTCCTATTCTCTTATTTTTGTTATGGGATGAGCTTCATTGATATGGCAAACTTGAAAAAGGAAAATATCAAGATGGAGGGTGGAGTGGAACATATTGTGTATAAAAGACACAAGACGGAACACAGCAAGAATGCCAAATTTATTAGAATACCCGTAACTGATGAATTAAGAAATCTTCTATCATGGTTTAAAGAAAATACTGTCCTTATTGGCGACTGTCTTCTACCTTTGGTTTCGAAAGATTATAATGGTGAGCAACTGTATGATCACTTGCGTAGAAGATTGGCACGTTATAATGACCGTCTAAAAGAAATAGGCGAGGAGCTTGGCTTCACTGAAAAGCTGACGAGTTATGTAAGCAGGCATTCCATGGCTATGACTTTACAAGCTGACGGTGTTTCCCGTGAAATGATAAGTCAAGTGATGGGACATAAGGATTTGGAAACGACTAATACCTATTTGGACAGTTTTGGTGATGCTGAAATAGAGAGAGTTACGATTGGTGCTTTGTATAAAAATAGAGTGAGTTTATAAATAATAAAATATATAAAAAATGAGAAAAAAGGACTTCAAAAGGGAACTTATCAGCCCTAATTATAGAATTGATAATAATGTGATGCGCAGGTATATGCGTGAAGTTTTTGCTTCGAAAGAAATGATTGAGCAGGAAATTGCCGAAGTTGAATCGCTTATAAAATCCCGCTGTGAAAGGTATGGAATAATAACAATGGAAGATAATCTTCAATGTTTACGAACTGGTAATGGCTTTGAACTGATAGAAGGGGGTAAACAATCTCTTGCTTATATTCGTGAAGAACTGAATAAATATAGACAGAATTTTGCTGACGATTTGACCTTTTGGTCTGAGGTAGAGAAAGATTGGGATAATTTGCCTTATTTGTTGACGGATTTGAACGAAATTGAGAATTTTAACCTGAGTGTTTATCTCGTTGAATTAAGGTTGTGGCTGGAGAAATATTCTAATATTCCTAAAAAGAAAAAAATGTTGGTGACAATGAATAGTAGATATGATGAAGAAACTTTGAAAAATGTATATAATTTTTTAAAAACTACTGTTTATTGGGCTGGTGAAAATGTCAGTAGTCGCGATTTTTTGAGGATATTTAAAACCTCGTCAGTTGATGATATAAAAAAGATTCGTATTCGAAATCTGCGGGGGTGTAAGGCTTTTGTTAGACTCTTGGTTGATTCTTTGGTAGGAACTTTTGATGCTAAAATAGTTAATTTGTGCTTTTGTGATGAAGAGAATAAATCTTTGAATGTACAGATTCATAATACAGCATCTGGAAAATATGCAATAGAGTTGAAGAGATTACTTTCTAAGGATAACAAGGTTAAATAGTCTATATTTTGCGCATGTATTTTCTGTTTATAAGAGCCTGATACTTAATTGTATCAGGCTCTTTTTGTATGTGTATATAGTTGCGCAAATGTGATTTTTTTGTTTGAATACTACTGTATAATTTTGCTGTTGTTTAAAAAAAATATATATGAAAAAAATACAAATTACTGACCTCTCAATGGACGAGTTGAAGAAAATATTAAGTGAAGTAATGAACGAGTGTATGAATACAAATGGGTCATCAGATTCTGATATAATCGGGATAGATGAAGTCTGTAAAATGACAGGTATGTCGAAGTATACAGTTTATAAGAAGACCTCTAATAGAGAAATCCCTTTTTATAAATCGACTTTGGGCAGACGGAGTGTCTTGCGTTTTGTCCGTTCTGAGATTAGGACCTGGATGTTAAGACATCGGATAGGGACGGTCGATGAATTCTTGGAGGAACAAGATGGTGTATATAATAAGTAATATAATATTAGTAATTTAAGAATATATCATTATGTATGATACATTAAAATTTATATTAAAAGAGGAAGAACTAAATAATGAAATTAGTTTTATAGAGGAGGTTTCTTGTAGACTGACTGATGTGAAATACTATAATAATAGGGTGGTAGGTCGTATTAAAAATATGCAGGTAGATATAAGGGGCACTACTTTAATTGTGGAGGGTAGTCTAACAAAATGGTTTTTGGGTAATAATTATGAAAGGTTTTTATTATTGTGGGAAATTAGATCAGCGATAAGGTGTTTGGGTTCTGCTCTTGGAGTTCCGATAGAAAAGGCTAAAGTTAGTAGAATGGATATAGCTTTTAATTTTAGGGTAAGTTATGTGCCTTGGTTGTATTTGACTAAATTACTTTATTTTGATAGTTATCATCGTTCGAATATAGAAAAGGAGACTCTCTATTTTGACAGGTATGATTGTCAGCTTGTGTTTTATGACAAGATGAATGAATTAAAAAGTTGTGGTGTGGAAGAATTGGCACATTTGAATTTGTTAAGATATGAGTTCCGTTTTAAAAAGGTAACGAAATTGTTTGGTGAAGTAAGGGGCAGTTGTTTGTATGATTCTGATTTTTGTCTGTCGTTGTTGGAGAAATGGTATAGATGTTATATGGATATTGATAAGCAGGTAGAAGAGGTTGGTCTGAAATTTACTGGTGTAAAGGGTATGAAAGAGTCTTGTGTTGCCTTGTGTATGTCTGAAATAAATATGTTCGAGGCGGTTGAAGAAGCTTTTGTAAAGAAAGAGATAAACAGTGCTGTTAAGTTTGCTGTCCTACAAGAGTTAAGGAGAATAAGAAGTATTTATTTGGATAATGAAAAAGAGCCTTTAATAAATGAGTTGACAAGAAAGATAGATAATGCCTATGTAATGTTGAAAAGGCGATATAATGTTTCTCCTGCCCGTATGGAGCTTCTTAATGGGTCGTATAATAATGTATCGTGAAATAATCGTTTTTATTCGTTTTTTGATATGGTATTTATTAAAGGTGGATTGTAATCAGTAGTAAATCATAATTGTGCAAAAAAACGCTTATTTACAATCTTTCTGCTTATGTTGGTGAAATGTCATGGATAGAAGATTTTCTTGCAACATTGAAACAAACGAAATATCGTTTACAACTTCATTAAAATTTGTAAGATAGTCTTGAATATCATTGTACTGCGGGGTTGACTTTGCTGAGGACAATAATTCAAGACTATCATTTTAAATGATTTGAAAATATGTCAGTAGAATTTCAAAGTGGATTTGATGAACTGATGAAAGCTCGTAGAGCTTCTGTTGGTGAGATAAGACGTTACGGTAAGTTTGATTATCGTAAAACTCCTTACGGTTGGGTTTATGTAGGTGAGAATAAATTATATCAAATTAATGAACAATTTAATAAAATACTTGATAAACAAATTAAAGGTGAACTATCAAATAAATATGTTTATGAATTAGGAAAACCTGAAAATATATTATTAAGTGCTGGATTCCCTAATAAGAAGATTCAAATAGCAGCGCAAACTTTATCTTTAAAATCGAGTAAAAAATATAAAAACAATCATCCTTTTGATTTGAAGGATGTAAGGAATTTACCTTTTGCTTTAAATCATCCTATTTTTATATTTAATAGTAAAACTCAACCTACATCAAAGGTAGTTATAACTGATTTAAAAAGTAATAATGTAAATTTACTTATTGCTTTACAGATTGATTTTAAAGAAAAGGATGCTATTGTAATTTCTATAAGAAGTATTTATCCTAAAGAAAGTCAGCAGTCTATATTAAATTGGGTAAATGAAGGTTTGTTAGTTTGGAGAGATAAAAAGAAAGCGCTGAAATTTTCATCTAAACTGCAGTCCAATTCCGCAGACGTTAGAGAAAATACCAGCGCTTTGTTTGATACTGTAAATATCATAAGAAAATTTGAGAATGCCAACAAAAAGGACAACGAGTTAAATATAATTAAAGATAAATTAAGAAAAAGTAGTTCATCTAAACTGCAGTCTAATTCCGCAGAAGTTAGAGGAACTACTTTAAAAAAGAGTCTCGGTTGTAATACTCCTAACAACTCCGTCTTTCAGCATGGCCTGAGCTCGGTAGAGAATAAATCTCATTTTAGTCTCATCGACTCTTTTTATAAAGAAGAGAGTGGGCGAAGCTGCTCTTCACTGCCTAAAGATACGACTAATACGAATGATATGCAACAATTTATGGACGAAATTATAGAAAAGAGTAAGAAAGGTGCACCTATTGGTACAGAGAGGACCTACAGTAATGGTAAGACTTATATTAGGGCTAATTTATTGGAATAAGGATATTTATATTCTTGTTTTTTCTGTGTGGTAAACAGTTTTTCTTGTTTTATACAAAATTATGTAATAAATATTTGGATAGTCAAAAATAATTAAATATATTTGTTTTGTGGTTATGTAAATGACACTATAATAGATAGTTATATATAGTATATGATTATAGTAACAGACAAATATTATGATTATGGAGACTAAGAATAAGGGTTTTGATACTGGTATAGCAAGTGAGTATTTGGTACTATCTATGTTGTACCGTCTTGGGGTAGATGCTTATATGACATTGGGGAATAAGAAAAGTGTAGATATTTGGATAAAGAATGATGACGACTTTGCCATTGAAATAGATGTAAAGTCTGTTCGTGAATATGATTCTATTCCTGTCGGTAATGTGGAAGCTAAGGATAATCGTTATATTGTCTTTGTAATATATAAGAAGTTTGACTTTAAAGATGTTCCTACACTGCCTGAATTTTATATTGTTCCAAGTAAATATGTGGTAGAGAATAGAACAAAATATGACTTAAAAAGTGGTGGAGAACGTTTTAATATCTTTAAAAAGGATATAAAGGACTATATCAATCGTTGGGATTTATTGAAAAAAAGGTGATAGTTATCAATTATTAGTATAAATCTATGAAGAAAGAAGAAAAACGTTCATCCACCTCTCGTTGGAATGATACAAGTAGTTCATGTATTATTTATAGAGCGACTGAAGAAGAGAGAAAAGAATTAACAGAAAAGATGGTCGATACTGCGATTAGAAATATTGAGAAATTTCATTCTAATGAAGAAGAGAAGAGCGTAAAAGGTTTGAAAGATTGTCAGAAAGATTATTCGAGCGAAGAAAGGGAACTTTAATGGAAAACTTCTCTTGAAGTGGAAGTAAATAATTATAAAGATTGAATGCCGTTTGACTGTTTTGTTGAATGGCATTCTTTTTATATATGGCTTGCCACTATAAGGAAGATAATATTGTGTGTTCTGAATGTATGGGGATTTACATTAAAGAACCGCGTTGTATATAATGGTCTGTTTTGTTGTCCACGGTTAAAGAATGTCCGACCTTTATAGTAAATAAAAAAAGCTATAAAGTTATGAATGTTTTAGACGTTGATTTGTATCAATTTGAATTAGTTTATAGGATTTGTTTTAGGAAAGTTGTACAGAAAAAAGAAAAAGGAGTTGAACTGAATGTTCTAACTCCTTGTATATCTGTAAGTTGTATTAAGTTCTTGAATATAAGCTCTTTGGTTCCCCCAGACGCGTACTCTAACCGGGCTGAGCTACACCCCGAATTGCGGATGCAAAAGTACGTCTTTATTTTGAAATAGCAAATACTTCTGTGATTTTTTATTGCCTTTATTTTACCTTTATTTTAAAATTCGCTGTTTATCAGTGCTTTCTTATTGTTAAATAAATCTGAAATAGTAGGTGATTGCAATATCCGGCCGGAAAAACAGATGATTCTTTGGGGCATATTACCTTTTTTTTGTTTATTTATATTAGCTTTGCCATTTCCCAAAAGCAGTTATAAACCGTATAAACAATATATTTGATGATGGATATACCTAAATTGCGCTTGTTGAACCAGCAGTTGGCGAATCCTTTGTTTCATTCTCCGAAAGAGTTGGTGTCCTGGATGGGAGCTGTCCAGGCACAGGATTATGCAATGGCTAAATGGGCGGTGGGTATGCGCCTGGCTTCGGCCACTGTCCGGACGGTGGAAGAAGCGTTGCAGAAAGGAGAGATTTTAAGAACGCACGTAATGCGCCCTACATGGCATCTGGTGGCGGCAGAAGATATTCGTTGGATGCTGAAGCTCTCTGCCCGGCGTATAAAAGCTGCCAATGAGGCATACGCCAAAGGCAGGGAAGAGATATCCGAGGAACTTTACAGTAAAAGCAATCGTGCATTGGAAACGATTCTTGCCGGAAAGAAAAGGCTGACCAGGCTGGAAATAGCGGAACACTTCCGGCATTCGGGGCTGGTGGCGGACAACTATCATATGACCCGCTTTATGGTACGGGCGGAAGTGGAAGGCATCGTTTGCGGAGGAGAGTCTAAAGGCGGAAAGCATGCTTACATGCTTCTGGAAGAGTGCGTGCCACCTGTGCCGGACATAACGAAGGACGAGGCTCTGGCACGTTTGGCAAGGAATTATTTCCGTAGTCATACCCCTGCCACTTTACAGGATTTTGTGTGGTGGTCCGGACTATCCGTAACGGAAGCGAAACAAGGTATATACCTGATAGGCAGTGAACTGACGGAAGAGCAGTGGAAAGGGCAGACCTGGTATCTTCATGAGTCCGGCAGAACCCGCGGCAGCATAAAAGGGCATATACGGTTTCTGCCGCCGTACGATGAACTGCTGCTGGGTTATAAAGACCGGACGGATGTGCTCCCTTCCGAACACTATTCCAAAGCTTTTACGAGGAACGGACTGTTCTTTCCGGTAATACTTTACGAAGGGCAGATTGTTGGGAACTGGGACAGGAAGGTTAAAAGAAACGGATGCGGCCCGGGGTGTTCTCTCTTCCGGCAGGAAAGCCGCATAGATGAGGCTTTATTGGACAAAGCACAACAGCAGTATATGCAGTTTTTGGGAAAGTGAGGGATTTATACCCCCATACATTCCCGGTAAAAGTCGAACACCTCGAAAATCGTTTCTTTGTCCGCCGTCTGGTTCAGGCAGATATCGCCTACCTCTTTCAGCAGCGTGAAATTGATGATGCCGGCAGTGTTTTTCTTGTCATGTAACATCAGTTCGTAAAGGCTGTCGTATTGCTTGCAGCTAAAGGCGAAAGCACCGTAATTCTCTTTGATAAATTGGATGGTCTGGCGCATTTTATCTTTAGGAAAGCCGGCTTTGAGGTAGGAGAGGTAAAGTTCGCACACAAGTCCCCACGCCACGGCATAACCATGCAGTACCGGACGGTTTTCGGCCAGGGCAAGACTCTCGAAAGCATGTCCTATGGTGTGTCCCAGATTGAGCGCCTTGCGTATGCCGTGCTCTTTGGGGTCTTGTTCCACAATATCTTCCTTTACCTGTACGGAGCGCCCTACCATTGTCCTGAGTGCGGAGTAGTCTATGTTTTCTGTATCGAAAGACAGCAGTTCCGCCAGGTGGTCGGAAGTGCTGATGAGTCCGTGCTTCAACATTTCGGCATAGCCGGAGAAAAAGTTGCGGGCATCGAGGCTGCGCAGGAACCCGGTTTCCAGCAAGACGGAGGAAGCAGGGGCGAAGACACCGATTTCATTCTTCAGTCCGTTGAAGTTGATGCCTGTTTTTCCGCCTACGGATGCGTCTACCATGGCAAGCAGGGTGGTAGGGATGTTGATGTATGCAATGCCGCGTTTGAAAGTGGCAGCCGCAAAGCCGCCGAGGTCGGTGACCATTCCGCCGCCCAGGTTTATCAAGAGCGAATGGCGGGTGGCTCCCTGTTCGCTCAGAGCCTGCCACACGGAAGCCAGAGTCTCCAGATTTTTGTGCACGTCTTCTGCTCCGATAATGATTTCGGCGGCATTTTCCAGTGCGGGGATGCTTTGCAGTTGCGGCAGGCAAAGGCGGTGTGTATGTTCGTCGGTAAGGATGAAAAGCTTGTCGTGAGGACATTTTCCGATGGCATGCGTCAGGTCGTTTTCCAACTCCTTGCAGAGGATTACTTCTTGTTTACTCATTTGACTTATTACGGATTAGAAGTTGTAAATTATGGAAGGGAGCATTGCTCTCTTTATTTATTATGCTACAAAGATAGTTCTTTCAACAATAAAACGTTATCTTTGTTTCCGAAAATCTATGTATTTGTAAGGTGTCTGCACCGTAACCTTTAATTTGTATGTAAGAAAATGAGAGCTTTACTTCCCGTATACTGCCGTCCGTTGGGCTATTTCGTAATTGCGCTGGCCTTGTTCCTTCCGTTCCTGATGATGCTGACGGGCAGGGTTACAGATGCCAATCTGCTGTTTTATAAAGAGTGCTCCAAACTCCTGATGATGCTGGGGGCATTGATGATACTCTTTGCGCTGACGAAAGGCGAATGCAAGGCGACAGAGGAGATACGCAACAAAGCCACGCGCAATGCGATGTTCCTTACCGTGCTCTTTATTTTCGGAGGCATGCTGTACAGGGTGGCGCAGGGCGATATTATGTCCGTCGATTCTTCTTCTTTCCTGATATTCCTGATTATGAACGTCCTCTGCCTTGAATTCGGCATAAAGAAAGCGACCGTGGACAACCTGTTCAAGCGGAATAACCGGTAATTAAACAAAATCATTCTGTAACCCGTTAAACCTTTTGCCCGTACTTTTGTCAAAAGAATCAGTTACAAATAAACAGTGTTGATTATTTAGAAGACAGGGCATGAAAAAAATTATCACTGCGGCGGTGCTGTTGCTGGCAACGGCATTGTCTGCTTTTTCACAAACCAAAAACATCACCGTATCCGGCCGCGTGCTTGAAGACACGAACGAGCCTGCGGTGCAAGCTACCATTCAATTGCTATCGTTGCCGGACAGCGCTTATGCAGCCGGTGTTGCCACTACGGGAAACGGCTACTTTACCCTGCCGAAGGTGAATGCGGGGAAATATGTGCTGAAAGTTTCCTATATAGGTTTTAAGAATAAGTTTCTACCGCTGCATCTCTACGCCAACGTGCGCAATAAAAATGTGGGTACGATAACGCTCGAAACGGATGCCATTATGCTTGCCGAGGCTGTGGTAGTGGCGGAAGCGCCGCAAGTGCAGGTGGTGGAAGATACGCTGATGTACAGTTCCTCTGCCTATCGCACGCCGGAAGGGGCGATGCTGGAAGAACTGGTGAAGAAACTGCCCGGTGCGGAAATCGATGATGACGGCAATGTGACGATTAACGGCAAGGAGCTGAAGAAAATCATGGTGGACGGCAAAGAGTTCTTCGGGGGCGATATAAAGACGGGCTTGAAGAACTTGCCGGTGGATATAATTGATAAACTGAAAACCTACGATAAGAAGTCCGACCTGGCACGCATCACCGGTATAGATGACGGTGAAGAGGAGACGGTGCTCGACCTTACCATAAAGAAAGGTATGAATAAGGGGTGGTTCGGCAATGCGGATGTGGCTTATGGTACGGAAGACCGTTATATGGCACGCATGATGGTAAATTACATTGTCGATAAGACGCAATTCTCTTTGATTGGTTCTGCCAATAATGTCAACGACCAGGGGTTCTCCGGTGGTGGCGGCGGTCCGCGCTGGCGCAGGAACAACGGTTTGGTAGCCACGAAAACACTGGGAGCGAACTTTGCGACGGAGACTTCAAAACTGGAGCTCGACGGTAGTGTCCGCTATGATTATAAAGGTGCGGACATTATCAGTACCAACTCTTCGGAACGTTTCCTGCAGAACGGAAGTTCATACTCCAATTCGAACGCTGTCAACAAGAACAAGAATTCGGATGTCTTTGCCAACTTCCGTCTGGAGTGGAAGCCGGATTCGATGACGAATATCATTTTCCGTCCTAACTTCTCTTACGGCAAGACAAACGGTACTTCCGGTTCGGAATCGGGAACATTCAACTCGGACCCGTATAGCCTGATTGCCAACCCGAACGATTTTCTCGACTTCGACAGGCTGGAAGACGACCCTTTGGAAAATATCCGTGTCAATGCAACGAATGATGCTTCTCTGACCAAAAGCAAAAGCATTTCGACGTCCGCCACGCTGCAACTCAACAGGAAGCTGAATAACCGCGGACGTAACATAACCTTCCGCGGATGCTTCAGCTACGGCGACAACGACAACGACCAGTACAGGCAGTCGGAAACCCGCTATTACCAGATATTGAACGCGTTGGGCGGCGACTCCGTGCTGTATCGCAACCAGTATATCACAACACCTACCAACAACTATAATTATAGCGCTCAGGTTACGTACAGCGAACCGATTGCGCGCGCCACTTTCCTGCAGTTCAGCTATCAGTTCCAATACAAGTACAGTGAGAGCGACAAGACCACATTCGATATGCTGGACTATCCGGAGTGGGACATCAACGGGCCTTTGCCGTCCGGATACGAGTCGCATGCCGTGGATAGCCTGGGCAAATATGCGGAGTACAGATACTACAACCACGATGCGTCCGTGTCGTTGCGCTTCATCCGTGAGAAGTATCAGTTGAGTGCGGGGATGTCTTTCCAGCCGCAGCATTCGGTATTGTCCTATAAGCGCGGGGATTATATGATTGATACGGCCCGAAACGTATTCAACTTTGCCCCGAATATTGATTTCCGTTACCGTTTTTCTAAAGTGAGCCAGTTGCGTTTTATGTATCGTGGACGCAGCAGTCAGCCGAGCATGGAGAACCTGCTGCCTATTGCCGACAACTCGAATCCGCTGAACATCAGAGTCGGAAATCCGGGACTGAAGCCGGCATTTACGCACAATATGCGCCTCTTCTACAATACTTATAATGGGGAGTTGCAGCGCGGAATGATGACACATCTCAGCTTCTCGACCACGCAGAACAGCATCAGCAACAGTACGGTGTACAACGAGCAAACCGGCGGACGGACCACTACGCCCAAGAATATCAACGGCAACTGGAGCGCTTTCGGTATGTTCGGATTCAATACGGCGTTGAAGAACAAGAAGTTTACGGTAAACTCTTTTTCGCAACTCAGATACAATAACAACGTGGCTTTCCTATACGATCAGAATACGAAACAGGATAACAAGAATACCACTACCGAACTTATGCTGAGCGAGCGGGTGAACGGGGCCTACCGCAACGACTGGTTTGAATTCGGAGTGAACGGTTCGGTTTCCTATACGGCAGAGCGCAGCAAATTGCGCCCGGAGAATAACCAGAATCCCTATACCTTCTCCTACGGTGCGCTGACCAACATCACGATGCCCTGGAAGATGACGCTTTCCACCAATATCACCAATCAAAGCCGCCGCGGCTATACGGACAGCAGCATGAACCGCAACGAGTTGATCTGGAACGCGCAACTTTCGCAATCGTTCCTGAAAGGTGCGGCGACTGTGAGCTTCGAGATGTACGATATCCTGAAACAACAGAGCAACATCAGCCGCTCGTTGACGGCGGATGGCCGGTCGGTGTCGTCTTATAATGGTGTCAACAGCTACTGCATGCTGCATTTCATTTACCGTTTGAATATTTTTGGCGGTAAGGGTGCGCGCGAAAGCATGCGTGGCAGGCAAGGCTTCGGCGGTCCTGGTCCGGGCGGCCACCGGGGTGGCTTTGGCGGCGGGCGGCGTCCGTTCTAATGTTAATCAATGTAATAGGTCGTAAAACTTCCTTCCTTTTTCATATATTTGTTTTAAAATCTGTTTTGATTTTTATTCGGGACTTATTTCTTCTTGTGACAAATGTATGCTTGATTGGAACTTCATAGCCGGCCTGATTGCCACAGTAGCATTCGATATTATCTATTTTGGCGCAATTATCGGAACAATCACGGTTATCATTCTCGATAACCGTAATCCGGTAAAGACAATGGCGTGGATATTGGTGCTGATGTTCCTTCCGGTGGTGGGACTGGTGTTTTACTTCTTCTTCGGCCGCAGCCAAAGGCGGGTGCGTGTCATTGGCAAGAAGAGTTACAACCGTCTGTTGAAGAAGCCGATGGCCGAATATCTTGCCCAGGATTCCTGTGCGCTTCCGGCAAATTACGGACGCCTTATCTCTCTGTTTCGCAACACCAACCAGGCTTTTCCTTTCGATGGAAACCGTGTGGAAGTCTATACGCGGGGACTTTCCATGATTCAATCCTTGTTGCGCGAATTGCAAAAGGCGACCAGGCACATCCACATGGAGTTTTATATCTTCGAGGATGACGCCGTAGGCCGTATGGTGCGCGATGTGCTGATGGAGAAAGCGAAGCAGGGAGTGGAAGTGCGTGTGATTTATGATGATGTGGGATGCTGGCATGTTCCCAACCGCTTTTATGAACAGATGCGCGAGGCGGGAGTGGAAGTGCGCAGTTTCCTGAAAGTACGTTTTCCTTTGTTCACCAGCAAGGTGAATTACCGCAACCACCGCAAGATTGTAGTCATTGACGGGCGCGTGGGCTTTGTAGGCGGAATGAACCTGGCCGAACGTTATATGCGCGGCTTTTCATGGGGCATCTGGCGTGATACGCACCTGCTGCTGGAAGGTAAGGTTGTGCATGGTCTGCAAACGGCTTTTCTGCTCGACTGGTATTTTGTAGACCGTACCTTGATTACGTCTGCCCGCTACTTCCCGAAGGTGGATGTCTGCGGCACTTCACTGGCGCAGATTGTAACGGCCGAGCCGATAGGTCCCTGGAAAGAAATCATGCAGGGACTTGTCATGGCGATAACCGGCGCCCGGAAATACTTTTATATACAGACTCCTTATTTTCTCCCGACGGAAGCCGTGCTCGTAGCCATGCAGACGGCTGCACTGGCAGGGGTGGATGTGCGTCTTATGCTGCCTTATCGTGCGGATAACAGGCTGACGCATCTGGGCTCCTGCTCGTATCTGGCAGAGGCGTTGCGTGCAGGTGTCAAGGTGTACTTTTATAAAAAAGGTTTCCTGCACTCCAAACTCATGGTATCGGATGACGAATTGTCCACAGTAGGCTCTACGAACGTGGATTTCCGCAGTTTCGAGCATAATTTTGAGGTGAATGCCTTTATATACGACACCGAGACCGCATTGCAGATGCGTGAGATATTCTTGCAGGACCAGCGGGAATGTGTGCAGGTATTCTCCAAGAATTGGGAGAAACGTCCCTGGCACCGTAAGGCGGCAGAAAGCATAGTGCGGCTGCTGGCACCGTTACTGTAGCTTTCAGCCTTGAATGCCGAAGAAAGAGAAATTGACACTGCCGTAGATTCTTCTTTCCAAAAAGCAAGGATGTTCTTCGAAGTTATTGGTTTTTCCATGTTCCAGCACGAACAGGCCGTCTTCTTTCAGCAGGTTGTTGTCGAAAATGAGGTCGGGCAGGGTTTCAAGCTCTTTGAGCCCGTACGGCGGGTCGGCAAAGATAAAGTCGAACCGTTCGCGGCTGCCTTGTATGTATCTGAATACATCGCCGCGGACAGGCAGGCATTTATCGGTCTTGAGCTCTTTCATTACCTTGCAGATGAAAGCGTAATGGTCGCGGTCTTTCTCTACGCTGATTACCTGGTCGCAGCCTCTGGACACAAGCTCGATGCTGATGCTGCCTGTGCCGGCAAATAAATCGAGTGCGCGTACGCCTTCTTCAAAGTCCATGTAGTTGGACAGTACATTAAACAGATTCTCTTTGGCGAAATCGGTTGTGGGGCGTGCCTTGAAAGTATGGGGCACGTCGAAACGCCTTCTTTTGTATATTCCGCTTATTACTCGCATAGGTTGATGGCTTGTAGGTCGAGATTGGCGGCAGGGTTCATGATGAATACCTGCCGGATAAATTTTTTCAGTTCGGACAGCAGTTGCTCTTTGTCGTACAGTTCGCCGGTGAGGTGGAGCTCGTCGCGTTCCTGCGCCATGCCGAGCTGCTTCCATACACAGAGAATGTAATAGAGGCGGTCGTTTGTCTCCTTGCAGGCAAAGGTGTTGGCGAATGCCAGCCGGCCGCGTTCGTAGGCGTATATCTCTGCTGCTTCTTTGCGCAGGTGCACATACATTTTCCGGCAATTGCCCAGGCGGCTCTTTGCCGCAAAGTACTCTATGAGAGGGCTTGCCTGCGCATAGAAACGGACGTCGGGATACTGTTCGCGTAAAAGGGAGCAGGCGCTTTTGTCCATTCCAAACAGTACGACTATATTGTTCTTATGCAAGATGTTGTATTGCACCAGTTCGTTGTCTTGTCTGGAGTGATTATGATAGAATACGGTTTCCGCCTGTTCGTCCTCAAAGAATTCCAACGGAATGAATGTAAAGCGTTTGCCTGCCATAAGGACATTGATACGGCGGAAAGGATTCTTCAGCCAGTCCGTTTCGCGGAAAGCCTGTTTCAGGTTGGCAGTGAGGGACAGGGAATCGTCCACTCCGTGCTCGTGGAAAGAAAATCTGCCTTCGCCGAGCGGATTGAATATAGAAAAAGAAAATCCATCCGTACTCAGACGGATGGATAAGGTATATTGTTCCGATTTACTAAAATCAGTCGTTTCTATCATACGTATTGTGTCGGTGGATTATTCCCAGTTACCGGCGTTGTTGTTGGCTGTTTCCAGGCTACCGATCATCAGACCTGAGTATTTGCCCAACTTGGTTTGAACATCTTTCAGGTTAGCGATTTCCTGTTTGTCGAGACCGTTCAGATATACTTCATACGGAGTCTTGACTTCGAGCAGGCAGAAAGGAGCACCGGATTTGGCAGTATCGTTCTTGATAGCCATTTCAAACTGTGCACCGTTGCCGAAAGGAACATATCTCATAGAGTCGGCATTGAAGCCTTTCGGGAAGATAGTGTCCAGCACGGCTACCCACATGGTATCGCGTTTGAAGTTTTCCAATCCCCATTTTTTGACTTCTGCATAGTTGCCCGTCTTTTTGGCCTTATTGATGATGTTGATAGCCTTCTTTTCAGTCAAGCCGTCTTCCAACTGCTTGTCGTCCAATTCACCCTGCTTGAAGATAAACGGAAGTTTCTGATTCTTTACGAAGTCAATCAACGTATCGAAGCTGGCAGTATATTGCTGGTTGTGCAAACCACGGTATTCCAACTGCGCTTTACGAATGTCGATAAGGCGGGCAATTACTGCTGCGTCTCTTTGTTTCTTGGCTTTTTCAAAGTTTATAGGACCCATGATGCTGGCATAGCAGATGTAAACCAAAGCCAGGGCACACAAGCCTAAAACGATATTAAAAACTGTTTTCATGATAAATATGTTTTTTAGTTGTTATATTCGCACCGCAAAAATAAAAGAAATAAATTTAAAAACGACAGTTCCCGTTACTTTTTTCTCTTACAAAAATGATAAATAACTATTTAGAAAGGCAAATTAAGGAAAATTTTCCTTATCAACCAACTCCGGAGCAGGAAATTGCTATAAAATCTTTGTCGGACTTCCTTCTCGCGCCCCGTAGTGAGACGGTTTTTCTGCTCCGTGGCTATGCAGGTACGGGTAAGACCTCGCTGGTGGGCGCTCTGGTCAGGACTTTGGACAAGCTGCAACAGAAGTCGGTATTACTGGCTCCAACGGGGCGGGCGGCGAAGGTTTTCTCCGCTTATGCGGGACATCCGGCGTTTACAATTCATAAAAAAATTTATAGACAGCAATCTTTTTCCAATGAGACGGGCAACTTTTCGGTGAACGATAATTTGACAACTCATACATTATATATTGTCGATGAGTCGTCGATGATTGCCAATGACGGTCTGTCGGGTTCGGCATTCGGCACGGGGCGTTTGCTGGACGACTTGGTGCAGTTTGTCTATTCGGGTATGGGATGCCGCCTTTTGCTGATGGGAGATACGGCACAGCTTCCGCCGGTGGGCGAGGAGCAGAGTCCCGCTCTGTTTGCAGATGCCTTGAAAGGCTACGGACTGGAGGTGCAGGAAGTGGACTTGACCCAAGTGGTACGCCAGGAGCAGCAATCGGGTATTTTGTGGAACGCTACGCGCTTGCGGCAACTGATTGCCGAAGATGCCTGCGAGGCTCTGCCGAAGATAAAGGTTGCGGGGTTTGCCGACATCAAAGTTCTGCCGGGCGATGAACTGATAGATGCGCTCGAAACGTGTTACGACCGCGACGGGCTGGACGAGACGATTGTGATATGCCGCTCCAACAAGCGTGCCAATATCTACAATAACGGCATCCGCTCCCGGATACTCTGGCGGGAAGATGAACTGAATACGGGCGACTTGCTGATGGTGGCGAAAAATAATTATTACTGGACGGAAAAACAGAAGGAGATGGACTTTATAGCCAACGGCGAGACAGCGGTGGTGCGCCGTGTGCGCCGCACCCGCGAACTGTATGGTTTCCGTTTTGCGGATGTCACGCTGGAATTTCCCGATTACGACAACTTCGAACTGGAAGCAAATCTTCTGCTGGATACATTGCACAGCGATGCGCCTGCACTGCCCAAGGCGGATAACGACCGCCTTTTCTATACCGTTCTCGAAGATTATGCCGATATCACCGTGAAGCGGGAACGGATGAAGAAGATGAAAGCCGACCCTTATTACAATGCCTTGCAAGTGAAGTATGCCTATGCCGTGACGTGCCATAAGGCGCAGGGCGGGCAGTGGAAGAATGTTTTTCTGGACCAGGGGTATATGACGGACGAATATCTGACGCCCGATTATTTCCGTTGGCTTTATACGGCATTTACCCGGGCCACGGGCACTCTTTATCTGGTGAACTATCCGAAAGAGCAGATCTGCTGAAAAAGAGACGGATAATGATGCAGTATTCCGTTATTTTCTGTATTTTTACAGATAGAACAATTGTTATCTGACGATTATGAAGAAACAGTATTTTCTTTTGACTTTGGCATGGTTGCTGTTTGCCGTTTCCGGCTGTAAGGACGATTATCGCAGTGTGGTGCTTTTTGAGGGTGCGGAACCGGTTTATCAGGTTGGAACATGTGATAACCTGGTCTCGTCTCTGGCTTTCTTCCTCTCTGAAACCGAAGGGGAAACGGTGCTCGGCATAGACGGTGGCGACGGTGCTTATACCTTGACGAATGAGCATGAATCGGTGGCTTCCGTAACGTTTGCAGGTGATAGCAACGGTTACAGGCGTATAAGCATACAGCCTTTGGCGGCGGGAGAAACGGTAGTGCGGGTGATGGACGGTTCCGGGTCCGGTGCGCAATTGCGCATTACGGTGAAAGAGCGTCGGGAATATAAGATGTCGAAGCAGGGATTTGAGTATGGAATCAGCGGCGATGCGCCCGTGGAACTGTTGGGTAAGGTGTCGGAAGAACTCTCCGACCGTTCCTGGCTGGAAGATTCCGGATATTATGTGTTGATACCCGACAAGGGCTCTTCCTATTACCTGGATAAGGGAGTGCTGGAAATCTATCCTACGGGGAAGGAAGATGCACCTCTTACGGGAAGTTACGAGACAGTTCCGATGGCAGGGGAAGACGGGGACGTACATGCGCTGTGGCGGTTTACTTATGACGGAGAGCAGAGAATCTTTACGCGAAGCCTTGCCGGAAGTGAAGGAGTGGCTACGGTGATATGCGTGCTTGCAGAGAATGTAACCCCGTTCTGTTCGCCCGGACTGCTGCCTGAGGGGGTGACGGTCATTTATCGCGAGCACTTCCTGTTGAAGTTGGAATAGAAGCCGGGGCCTTTCGGGCAGGAGTTGCAAGCGGGAAAAACAAAAGGAGAAGCGATGGCTTCTCCTTTTATTGTAAATTGAAGTTGAAATATCTGCCTTTCCGGCAATCTTACGGATTATAATCCTGCCAGTTCCAGGACTTTGTCTACGGCTGCGCTCAAGCCGTCAGGGTTCTTTCCGCCGGCAGTTGCAAAGTGGGGCTGACCGCCGCCGCCGCCTTGTATCAGCTTGGCGGCTTCTTTCACAAGGTTACCGGCTTTCAGTCCGCCGGCTACGAGGTTGTCGCTCAGCATCACTGTCAGCATCGGTTTGCCTTCGAATACCGTTCCCGCAACGAAGAAAAGGTTTTCCGTAATCTCTCCGCGCAGTTGGAATGCGATGTTCTTAACCGTGTCGGCGGGTATCATGGCTGCACAGAACTTGATAACCTTCGTACCGTTCACCTCTTGGATATTCTGTAGAAGTTTCTCTTTCAGTTGTGCTTCTTTCTCTTTCATGAAATCTTCCACCTGTTTTTTCAGACCGGCGTTCTCTTCGATGTATTTGCGGATGGCGCCTGACAGGTCGGGGGCGTTGTTGAAGAGTGCTTTCAAATCGCGCATCGTATCCTGGAAGGCATCGAGCATCTCCTCTACGCGTGCTCCGGTATAGGCTTCGATACGGCGGACACCGGCGGCAACGGAACTTTCGGATACAATCTTCATCATTCCGATGTTTCCGGTAGCGGCTACGTGCGTACCACCGCAGAATTCAATGGAAGAACCGAACTGAATGACACGTACACGGTCGCCGTACTTTTCGCCGAAAAGAGCGATGGCGCCCAGTTCCTTGGCTTCTTCGATAGGTATGTTGCGGTACTCTTTCAGAGGGATGTTGGCACGTATCTTGGTATTCACGATGTGTTCCACCTGGCGGATTTCCTCGTCCGTCACTTTTTGGAAGTGCGAGAAGTCGAAACGCAATGAGTCCGGAGTCACCAAAGAACCCTTTTGCTCTACGTGGTCGCCCAATACCTCGCGCAATGCGGCATCCAGCAAGTGGGTAGCAGAGTGGTTGGCGGCGCAGGCGGCACGTTTGTCCGTATCTACACATGCCATGAACGGTGCTTCCAGGTGTTCGGGCAGCTTCTTGGTGATATGGATAGGAAGGTTGTTCTCCTTTTTGGTGTCGATGACTTCAATCGTTTCGAACTCATTGACCAGTACGCCGGTATCGCCTACCTGTCCGCCGCTTTCGGCATAGAACGGAGTCTTGTCCAGTACAATCTGGAACAGTGTCTGGTTCTTTTGCTTTATCTGGCGGTAGCGCAGAATAGATGTCTCATATTCTGTATAATCGTAGCCTACAAATTCGGTAGTGCCTTCCTGCAGTGTAATCCAGTCTCCGGTTTCAACGGCGGCGGCATTGCGTGCACGTTGCTTTTGCTGCTGCATTTCGGCATCGAACTCTTTGATGTCGGCGGTCATGCCGTTTTCGCGGAGGATAAGTTCGGTGAGGTCGAGCGGAAAGCCGAACGTATCATAGAGCGTAAAGGCGTCTTTACCGCTGATTTCGGTCTTGCCGGCTGCCTTGGCATCCGCCATGGTCTTATCCAGCAGACGGATACCGGTCTCCAAAGTACGGAGGAAAGAATCTTCTTCTTCTTTAATGACTTTGGCTATCAGTTCTTTCTGTGCATTCAATTCGGGGTATGCGCCGCCCATGTTCTCGATGAGTACGGGCAACAACTTGTACATGAAAGCCTGCTTCTGTCCGAGGAACGTGTAGCCGTAGCGCACTGCACGGCGGAGGATACGGCGGATTACGTAACCTGCCTTGGCATTGCTCGGAAGCTGACCGTCGGTGATGGAGAAGGCGATTGTACGGATGTGGTCGGCAATTACGCGCATGGCGATGTCCTGCTGTTCGTTTTTGCCGTATGTGGCTCCCGTCATGTCGCCGATGGCTTTCAGTATCGGTTGGAAAACATCGGTGTCGTAGTTGGAAGTCTTGCCTTGCAGTGTACGTACCAGGCGTTCAAAGCCCATACCGGTGTCGATTACTTTGGCGGGAAGTCCTTCGAGGCTGCCGTCTGCCTTGCGGTTGAACTGCATGAATACGAGGTTCCATATCTCGATAACCTGCGGATGGTCTTTGTTCACCAGTTGCGAACCGGGTACTTTGGCCTTTTCTTCTTCCGAACGCGAATCCACGTGAATTTCGGAGCACGGGCCACAAGGTCCCGTATCACCCATTTCCCAGAAGTTATCGTGTTTGTTTCCGTTAAGGATATGGTCTTTCGGCAGGAACTGTTCCCAATAGGAAGCGGCTTCGTTGTCGCGTTCCAGGCCTTCTTCGGGGCTGCCTTCGAATACGGTGGCGTAGAGGTCTTTCGGGTCGAGCTTCAGCACATCGACCAGATATTCCCATGCCCAGGAGATGGCTTCTTTCTTGAAGTAGTCGCCAAACGACCAGTTGCCCAGCATCTCGAACATGGTGTGGTGGTACGTATCGTGCCCCACTTCTTCCAGGTCATTGTGCTTTCCGCTGACGCGCAGGCACTTCTGTGAGTCTGCCACTCTTTTATATTTCGCCGGGTGATTCCCCAAAATAATATCTTTAAACTGGTTCATACCCGCGTTGGTAAACATCAGCGTGGGGTCGTCCTTAATCACCATAGGAGCCGAAGGCACAATCTGGTGACCTTTACTTTCGAAGAAACTCTTGAACGAGTCTCTGATTTCATTTGCAGTCAACATACTTCTTATTTATGATTTATGATTTCCGATTTACAGCTTGCGATTTATGACTTACGCATTCTATGACCCATCTTTCTATGAAATCATAAATCATAAATCATAAATCTTATAATTCTTGAAAAAACTGTGCAAAGATAGCTTGTTTTTCGTATTTTTGCCGCATTGATAATGAAATATTTACTCTCGATGCGCAAAGTTTACTACATTTATAATCCGCGGACACAGACTTACGACCGAATTTATCCTACCGTCCGGCAACGGGCGTTGAGCATATTGCGCCGGTTGTTTTTCGGTATGGGGTTGGGAGCCGGTAGCTTTATCGTACTGTTGCTGATTTTCGGTTCGCCGTCCGAGAAGGAACTGCGGAAAGAAAATAGCCGGCTTCAGGCGCAGTATAACGTCCTTTCGCGGAGAATGGACGAGGCTATGGGAGTATTGCAGGATGTGCAGCAACGCGACGATAATCTGTATCGCGTAATATTCCAGGCCGACCCTGTTCCCTCGGCTATCCGTAAGGCAGGATACGGCGGTACAAACCGTTACGAACATCTGATGGATATGGCCAATTCCGATTTGGTGGTGAATACTACGCAGAAAATGGATATGCTCATGAAGCAGCTTTATATCCAGTCCCGTTCGTTCGATGATGTGGTGGAGATGTGCAGGAACCATGATGAGATGCTGCGTTGCATCCCTGCCATTCAGCCCATTTCCAATAAGGATTTGCGCAAGACCGCTTCCGGTTATGGAACGCGCATCGACCCTATTTACGGAACTACCCGTTTTCATGCCGGCATGGACTTTTCGGCCCATCCGGGAACGGATGTATATGCAACCGGTGACGGCACTGTTGTTAAAATGGGATGGGAAACCGGTTATGGAAATCTTATCATCGTGGATCATGGCTTCGGTTACCAGACGTGGTATGCCCACTTGCAGGGATTCCGTACCAAACTCGGCAAACGGGTGGTGCGGGGCGAGGTTATCGGTGCGGTTGGAAGTACCGGCAAAAGTACAGGACCTCACCTGCACTACGAAGTGCATGTGAAAGGGCAGGTCGTAAATCCTGTGAATTATTACTTTATGGATTTAAGTGCCGAAGACTACGACCGTATGATACAGATTGCGGCAAATCATGGAAAAATGATGGATTAGCGGATTATGAATGTTTAACTGACAGGCTGTTATGCTGAATACCGATAAAGAACTGAAACTATATTACTCCATCAGCGAGGTTGCCAGAATGTTCGATGTCAACGAATCGCTGCTGCGTTTTTGGGAGAAGGAGTTTCCGCAGCTCAGACCGAAGAAGGGAGGGAGGGGGATACGCCAATACCGTAAGGAAGATATTGAAACGGTGAAGTTGATTTATCATCTGGTCAAGGAGCGCGGCATGACGCTGCCCGGCGCACGCCAGCGCATGAAAGACAATAAGGAAGCCACTCTCCGGAATTTTGAAATCGTAGAGCGGCTGAAAAGTATCCGTGAAGAACTTATCGGTATGAAAGAATCCCTCGATGCCTTTACTTATGAGGATGTAGAGGCATTGAAAGAGAATCTTATGAAGGAACAGCCCGGATAGGGGTTATCCTTCTATTCTTGTCACCTGTTTGATGTTCTGTATCTGTTTCAGGTTGTCGCAGATACTGCGTACGTCGTCCACATCGTGTACGTAAAGTTGTATCTTACCTTCAAAAATACCGTCGGTGGTTTCAATTGTCAGCTTGCGGATATTGACATTCAGCTGGCGCGAGATGACCTGCGTTACTTCGTTCAGCAATCCCATACTGTCGATACCTTTCAGATAAATCGTCACGAGGAATGACAGCTCCTTGTGGGTGTCCCATTCGGTGGCGATGATACGGTTGCCATAGCTGCTCTTGAGGCGTGCGGCTACCGGACATTGGCGTTTGTGTATGATTATCCGGTTCTGCTCGTCTATATATCCCAATACATCGTCGCCAGGGATGGGGTGGCAGCAGTCGGCCATGATATAATTCTTCTGGATGGTCTCTTCCGTCAGTTTCAATATCTGCTTGGTATTGATTTTTTCTTGCGGAACTTTTTCTTCGGACTGCTCCTTCGTGTCTTTGTTGTCTTTATTGCCGAACGAGAAAGTTAGGAACTTCTTCCAGTTGGTGCTTTGTTTTTCCTTGAAGGCGTTCCGGTCCGCATCACCCAATACGAGTTTCTTGCTGCCCACGGCAACGAACAGCTCGTCGCGGGTATGGAAATTGTGCAGGCGGGTGAGCTTGTCTATTGCGGAGTCATCCATGCGTATATCCTCGTTCTTGAGAAAGTCTGCAAGGATTGCCTCGCCCTCTTTCTGATGCGCTTTCGCTTCTTTGCGCAGGATGGATGCGATTTTGGCACGGGCACGGGCAGTAGTGGCATAAGCTTCCCACTCCGGTTGCACGCGTTGCGATTTGGATGTAAGAACCTCTACCTGGTCGCCGCTCTGCAACTTATGGCTGAGGGGAACAAGCTTGTGGTTTACTTTGGCGCCGATGCAATGGCTGCCGATGTCGGTGTGCAGGGAGAAGGCAAAGTCCAGTGCTGTGGAGTTCTGCGGCATGGTCTTGATTTCGCCTTTCGGAGTAAACACAAAGATTTCCGAAGCAAACAGGTTCAGCTTGATTGTATCCAGAAAATCAATAGCATCCGGTTGGGGGTCATCGAGTATCTCCTTGATGGTACGCAACCATTTGTCCAGCTCGCCCTCATCCTCGCTGCCGCCGCCTTCCTTATACTTCCAATGTGCGGCGAATCCCTGTTCGGCAACGTCGTTCATACGTTCACTGCGAATCTGGACTTCGATCCATTGTCCGTTATTGCCCATGAGGGTGACGTGCAGGGCCTGATAGCCGTTGGCTTTCGGGTGGCTCACCCAGTCGCGCAGGCGGTCGGGATGCGGTTTGTATATTTTGGATATGGATACGTATATGTTGAAGCAGTCATTCAGCTCTTCCTCCATGTTACGGGGCTCGAAGATGATACGTACGGCAAGCAGGTCGTAGATTTCCTCGAACGGCACATGCTTTGTCTGCATCTTGTTCCAAATGGAATAGATGGATTTGATGCGGGCAAGGATACGGTATTTCAATCCCATTTTATCCAGTTGGGCACGTATCGGAGCGGTGAACTCTTTGAAAACCTTGTCGCGTTCTACGGCTGTCGCTTCAAGTTTCTTTTCTATCTCGCGGTATTCTTCCGGATGCTCGTAACGGAAGCTCAGGTTTTCCAGTTCCGTCTTTATCTTGTACAGCCCCAGCCGGTTGGCAAGCGGTGCATAGATATACAATGTTTCACCGGCTATCTTGAACTGCTTGTTGGGCAGCATGGAACCGAGTGTGCGCATATTGTGCAGCCGGTCGGCTATCTTTATGAGGATAACGCGGATGTCGTCGGACATGGTAAGCAGCAGTTTCTTGAAGTTCTCTGCCTGCGCCGAGGCGCGGTCGCCGAAGATGCCGCCCGAAATTTTGGTCAGTCCGTCAACGATTTGGGCGATTTTGGGGCCGAAGATGTTTTCGATATCCTCGACGGTGTAATCGGTGTCTTCCACCACATCGTGCAGCAGGGCGGCGCAGATGGAAGTAGACCCCAGCCCTATCTCATTGCACACAATCTTCGCTACGGCGATGGGGTGCATGATATACGGTTCGCCCGAGCGGCGTTTGATTCCCTTATGTGCCTGATTGGCAAAATTGAATGCCTTGGTTATTATTTCGACACGCTTGCGGTGTTTGGTTGCCAAGTAATCGTTCAACAGTTCCTGGAATGCCTGTTCAATCATTGCTTCTTCGGCTCTCTCTTTCTCCTTCTGGCTTACGCTCTCTTCCATATACTGTTTCTCCTTTCTTCTTCACTTTTTGCAAAAATAAGCAATTTTCAACACCGGACAAGCATTTATGTTTTTATTTGTAAATCTTCAGCCTCTTTCCCGCATTGATTCTGGTGCTTCTCAATCCGTTCCAGCTTTTTATCTGGTTGACGGTGACGCCATATTTGCGGGCGATGGTCGACAGGGTTTCCCCGTTGCGTATTCTGTGGTAGGTGACGTCGCCCTGTGAAGAACTTTTCCCTTTGCTGCTACGTGCTGTGCTACGGGTATTGGCCACGGAAACGGTTCTGCGTTTTTTAAACAGTTCCGCACTGCGGTGGGTGTAAATCGTATCTTGGCTGTCGATGAAAGTGCTGATGTAGTTTATAGGCAGACGGAGTGTCTGAGGCTTGCTGTCTCCCGGAATGATATTCTTCTTGTACTGGGGATTCAGGCTTTTGACCTCATCCATTCCGATGCCGCAAACATCCGTGATTTGTTCGAAATGCAGGTTGCGGTTCACCTGTATGGTATCTGTGGCGTCCGGAATATTGGTTTCCATCGGGCAGATATTGTGCTTGCAGTAGTACGTCATTACGTAGTTGGCGGCTATAAAAGCGGGTACGTATCCGCGTGTTTCTTTGGGCAGATAGTTGTATATTTCCCAATAATCCGTTTTGCCGCCTGCGCGCCGGATGGCTTTGTTGATGGTGCCGGGACCGCAGTTGTAGGCGGCGATTACCAGGTTCCAGTCCTGGTAGATGGCATACATATCTTTCAGGTAGCGTGCGGCGGCCCAGGTAGCCTTAATCGGGTCGCGGCGTTCGTCCACAAGGCTGTTGCTTTCCAGGCCGTATATCTTGCCGGTGTTCAGCATGAACTGCCACAGGCCGGAGGCTCCGGCACGGGATACGGCCGAGGGATTAAGCGCAGACTCGATAATCGGCAGATATTTCAGTTCCAGCGGCAGCCCGTAAGTGTCGAGCGCCTCTTCGAAAATGGGCATGTAGAAGTTGCAGGCACTCAGCATGAAAGCCACCTGGTTGCGGAGGCGTCCGGTATACATGTCGATGAATTTGCGTACAATCTCGTTATAGGGCATCTCCATAATGGTCGGCATGCGCGAGAGCCGGTCGATGTATACGGAATCGCTGAATTGGGGATTGACGGTAGAGGTGCTGCAATCCTTTCCTAAATCTATGTAGTTCTTGGCTTTCCAGTCGCTGAGCAGGCTGTCTACAGGGTAGGTCATGCTCTTGGGCAGGTCGATGACTTCCCGCCGTTCCGTTCCGTTTTCGCGGATAATGACATCTACGCTTTCTTGGGCGTATGCTTGCGGAGTTGCCAGCAGTATGCTGAACAGAAGTGAGGAACCCGCGATTATTCTTTTCATATATGTAGGTTTATTTGTCATGGATAAATCTGTTTATTTGTTTTTAAAATCGGAAACTGCACTGCAACCCTACGGAGCGGTTGGAGGAGTTGTTTATCCGGTTGTCGATGACAGCCGGTTCCACTTTCATGCTGAGGTCGGGGGTGATGTCGAAATTGGACAGTTCGGCATCCACATAGGCATCGATGACGGACAGCAGGTATACTCCGATGAAGGCGAAGATACTTAAATCGCGGTATCTGCGATAGGTATCCTTGCGCTTGCGCAACAGCTCTTTCAACTGGGTTTCGGAAATCTTGTATCCGGGCGGCAGCAGGTCGGTGATGCTGCTGGACTGCATATTGCCGTTCATCGCGTCTTTATATGCGGTGGAGTAGTCCTTGTACATTTTGCTGTTCCACGTCAAGGCATAGGCACATCCGGCAAAGCCGCCGTAGAATATGGGCAATTTCCAGTATTTCCGGTTGTAGATTTGTCCGCCGCCGGGAATTACGAGCGCCAGCCAGGTGGCTTTTGTAGGGTTGGGAACCCATATTTTCTGATCGATTTCTTTTTTGAGGCTGTCTGCCGGCACTTCCGATTCTTTCAGGACGGGAGCGGAAGTCATTTCCAGCAGCTTTTTCTTGTTCTCGGCGGCAATGCTGTCGGCAGTGGCAATGCTGTCTGCCGGGGCAACGGCTTGGAGAGGCGGCACTTCTTCCATAGTCCGGTTCAGGCTGTCGGCCTGCATCCGCGCTGCTTGCCGTACGGCGGCAAGAGAGTCTGCCTGCAGCCTGTGTATCCTCTTTGCAGCGGCACGCGGACGGCTCTGACCATACATAGCAATCCCTGCCGTCTGCATCAGGCAAAGCAGCAGGGCGATACTGATTTGATATATTCTTCTCTTCTTTGTCATTTATTTTTTCAGCGTATCGAGAATACCGATGATACGTTCCAGTTCTTCTTCGTTACTGAACGGGATACTGATTTTTCCTTTGCCTTTTTCGGAGCAGGTCAACTGTACTTTGGTGCTGAAGAAACTGGAAAGCTGCTGCTTCAGCATATTGAACTCTTCGGGCAGTTTGGCGCGCTTGGGGGCTATCTTGCGGCCGCCGCTTTTCACGGCTTCTCCTTCGCTCAGGGATTTCACGATTTCCTCTACTTTGCGTACGGAATAACCTTGTTCGAGTATCTCTTCAAAAATCTTCACTTGCAGTTTGGGGTCTCCCAGCGTTACCAGTGCACGGGCGTGCCCCATGTCTATCTGCTTGTTTTGCAATCCCATCTGGACGGGAGCCGGCAGTTTCAGCAGGCGCAGGTAGTTGGCAATGGTGGTACGCTTCTTGCCTATGCGTTCGCTGAGGCGTTCCTGCGTCAGTCCGTATTGTTCCAGCAGGTGCTGGTAGGCAAGCGCTATTTCCACGGAGTTCAGGTCCTCGCGCTGTATGTTTTCGATGAGTGCCATTTCCATGACATTCTCGTCGTCGGCTGTGCGGATATAGGCGGGGATGCTCGTCAGCCCTGCCATTTGCGAGGCGCGGAAGCGGCGTTCACCGGCAATAATCTGGTATTCATCATCGGACAGCTTACGCAGGGTGATAGGCTGGATGATACCAATCTCTGCAATAGAATCGGCAAGCTCCTGCAACGCTGTCTGGTCGAACTCGCGGCGGGGCTGATTGGGGTTGACGGCAATCTTCGACAATTCTATTTCATTGATAGAGGAAGAGCCTTCGGTCTGCACCTCATCCATGGAGAGCAGGGCGTCCAGCCCACGTCCTAATGCATTTCTTTTCTGTACCATCTATTCTTTTCTGTTTTACGATTTACTGTTTACTATGTTTGCCATGCGGGCGGTTAGTCCTCGTTGTGGCTGATTAACTCTTTTGCCAGTGCGATGTGGTTTTTGGCTCCGGTGGAGTCCGCATCGTACAGGATTGTGGGGAGTCCGTAGCTGGGGGCTTCGCTCAGTTTTACATTGCGCTGGATGACGGTGTTGAACACCAGTTCCTGGAAGTGGCGTTTCACCTCGTCGTATATCTGGTTGGCCTGGCGCAGCCGCGAGTCATACATGGTCAGCAGGAATCCCTCGATTTCGAGTGCGGGGTTCAGCTTGGACTTGATGATTTTGATGGTGTTCAGCAATTTGCTGATGCCTTCCAGTGCAAAGTATTCGGCCTGTACGGGAATGATAACCGAGTCAGCGGCCGTGAGCGCGTTGATTGTAATCAATCCTAACGACGGTGAGCAGTCTATCAGGATATAATCAAACTCTTCCCGTAGCGGGGCGAGTACCTCTTTCAGTATCTTTTCCCGGTTTTTAAGATTGAGCATTTCTATTTCGGCGCCTACCAGGTTGATGTGGGAGGAAATAACTTTCAATGTATCAATCTCCGTGTCGTGGATAGCGTCGCGCACATCGGCGCGGTCTATAATACATTCATAGATAGTACATTCTGCCTGCTTGATGTCTACGCCCAACCCTGACGAGGCATTTGCCTGCGGGTCTGCGTCTACGACAAGCACTTTCTTTTCAAGTGTGGCGAGAGAAGCTGCGAGGTTTATGGTTGTTGTTGTTTTTCCTACACCACCTTTTTGATTTGCCAAAGCAATTATTTTTCCCATAATTTCAATGTTTATTGGCAGCGAAATAAGTGATAATTCCGTATAGCACCTACTAAAAAAGAGAAAGATTGCAAAAACGGTTGATAAGTCACCCTTTTTGTTAATAACTCCCGGATGCCTTTACCGTTCCGTTGCCTGAAGACGTGTGTCTCAGGCACTCTTTTTCCTGATTAGTGGGGCAAATATACGTATTTATCTTGAAAAGAAACAGCTTTTTTGTCTCACTTGCAGAAGATTAAGATTTCTAAAGCAATGAGATGGCGGGCGGCGGGATGTTCCGGTGATAAGCTGCCGCGGCTGCCGTGTCCGGGGAAATGCGTGCCGTTTCTCCGGAGTTTACAATAGTTTGTCCGAATTAAACTCGGAGTTTATTCCTATTAAACTTCGGGTTCATTAGGATTAAACCTGAAGTTTAATGGGGATAAACTTATGTTAAAGCAGTGCCGATGCAAACTCCCATGCGAAGTATCCGCACAACACGCATTTCAGTACCGTGCCGAAGAGGAAGCCGAACAGGGAGCCCAGTCCCGACTTCAGAGCCTGCCGGGTTTCCCTGCCGCCGAAAAGTTCGCCGATAAAAGCCCCTAAAAACGGGCCGAGTACAATGCCCCAGGGCATGAAGAACAGCCCGATGAGGGTTCCGGCAAGGCATCCGCGTGTTCCCCAGCGCGTTCCGCCGCTGTATTTGCTGCCCAGCATGGGGACGAAATAGTCGAGCACCTGTACGATGACGACAATCAGCAGCCACAGCAACAGTTGGGTGGCAGAGTACTGCACCTTGTTGGTGAAGTGCAGCAGCAACAAACCGGCATAGGCCACGGGCGGACCGGGAATTACGGGCAGGAAACAGCCTGCCAGTCCCGTTATCAGGCAGAGGATACCCATCAGAATGAGAAAGACGTCTAACATATCTTTTTGTGTATTGGTGGTTAATATGTGGTTCTCTTTTGCTAAATTTGTAGCAAAATTAAAAAGAAATATGGAAAATCAGAGACCTTTGATATTGATTTCCAATGACGACGGTATCATTGCGAAAGGAATCAGCGAGTTGATAAAGTTTCTCCGTCCGCTGGGGGAGATTGTGGTAATGGCGCCGGATGCGCCGCGTTCGGGTAATGCGTGTGCGCTTACCGTGACGGAACCGATTCATTATCAGTTGCTTCGCAAGGATGTAGGACTGACGGTCTATAAGTGTTCCGGTACGCCTGCCGATTGCGTCAAGCTGGCATTCCATACGGTGCTCGACCGCAAACCCGACCTTGTGGTGGGCGGCATTAATCACGGCGATAACTCCTCGGTCAATGTGCATTATTCCGGAACAATGGGGGTGGTTATCGAAGGCTGCCTGAAAGGTGTTCCCTCTATCGGCTTTTCACTGTGCAACCACGCGCCGGACGCCGATTTTGAGCCGGCGGGAGAGTATATCCGCGAGATTGCCCGCAAGGTTCTGGAAAAAGGCTTGCCGCCGTTGACCTGCCTCAATGTCAACTTCCCCGACACCAAAGAGTTGAAAGGGGTGAAAATCTGCGAACAGGCAAAAGGACAGTGGACCAACGAGTGGGAGAACTTCGCCCACAGAGGCGATGCGCACTATTATTGGCTGACCGGAGAGTTTGAGGAGTCGGAAAAGGAGAATGAAAAGAGCGACCATTGGGCGCTTGCCAACGGTTATGTAGCGGTGACTCCGACCACGGTGGATGTAACCGCCTATGGCCTGATGGACGAATTGAAGACCTGGTTCTGACGGATTGCACAGGATATTGAAACATAGGCGCTTATGAAGTATTATCTGATTGTGGGCGAGGCCTCGGGCGACCTGCATGCGTCGCACCTGATGACTGCCTTGAAGGCGGAAGACCCGCAGGCCGAGTTCCGCTTCTTCGGCGGTGACCTGATGGCGGCTGTGGGCGGAACGTTGGTGAAGCATTATAAGGAACTGGCGTATATGGGCTTTATTCCCGTCTTGTTGCACCTGCGTACCATCTTTGCCAATATGAAGCGTTGCAAGGAAGACATTGCAGCCTGGCAGCCGGATGTTCTTATTTTGGTGGATTATCCGGGGTTCAACCTGAATATCGCCAAGTTTGTCCATGCCCGTACGCAAATACCGGTGTTCTATTATATTTCTCCCAAGATATGGGCCTGGAAAGAGCACCGTATCAGGAATATCAAGCGGGATGTGGACGAACTCTTCTCCATTCTTCCGTTCGAGGTGGAGTTCTTCGAGGGCAAGCACCATTATCCCATACATTATGTAGGCAATCCGACGGTGGATGAAGTCACTGCCTTCCAAGCCGCTTATTCGGAAACTGCGGATGAGTTCAAACGGGCCAACGGCCTTTCGCCGAAGCCTGTCATTGCCTTGCTGGCTGGCAGCCGCAAGCAGGAGATTAAGGATAATTTGCCGGATATGATTCGGGCGGCCGCTTCATTTCCGGAGTATCAGTTGGTGCTGGCGGGAGCGCCGGGTATCGCTCCGGAGTATTATAAGGAATATGTCGGCAATGCAGACGTGAAGATAATCTTTAACCGTACTTATCCTTTGCTCCGGCATGCGGAAGCGGCATTGGTTACTTCGGGCACGGCAACGCTGGAAACGGCATTGTTCCGGGTTCCGCAGGCGGTGTGCTACCATACGCCGATAGGGAAGGTTATCGCTTTCCTGAAACGGCATGTCCTGAAAGTAAGGTACATTTCTCTGGTAAACCTGATTGCCGACCGTGAGGTGGTGAAGGAACTGGTGGCCGATACCATGACGGTGGAGCAGATACGTGCGGAGCTTCAACGTATCTTATGCGATGAGGCGTACCGCCGGCAGATGCTCGACGGTTACGAATATATGGCGTCCCGCCTGGGCGAGGCGGGAGCACCTGTGCATGCAGCCCGTGAAATGGTGGCTTTGCTTAAGAAACGTTTTGAAAAGTAGGACGATATTTAATTTCTTGTTAAAAGGAATAAAGCCGGTGCAGTAAATGCCCGGCTTTTGTATTTTCTATACAGAAAGAAATAAACAAAAGAACTTTGATTATGAGAAAGCTACATTGGTTATTTATGGCAGTTTGTCTGGCTGTGATGCCGGTACTGCATTCCTGTGATGACGATGAGGGGTATTCGATCGGTGATTTCACTCCGCCGCTGTGGGCTACGGTGCGTGTTACCGGCAATGCTTTTTATTTGGACTGTGATGTGTGGGGAACGCTCTGGCCTGTGAATACAGACTTGTGGTGGTACGAGCCGGTTGACGGAAAGCGTGTGATTACCATGTTCAATCCTTTGTCCGATGAGTTTGACGGTTACGACCATGCTGTGAAGATCCTGAGTTTGCAGGATGTGCTGACGAAAGAGGTCGAGACGCTGACTCCCGAGACCGAGGAAGAGTTTGGCAATGACCCTGTCCTGATATTTGAAGGTGATATAAGTATCAGCGGGGGATATATGAATATCATATTTATGCAGAATCTGCCTTCCGGCACTAAACATCGTATCAGCCTGGTACGTCCGCAAGATGATGCGGAGTTGTATGGAGAAGACGGTTATATACATTTGGCTCTCCGCTATAACGACTATGACGATTTGACGGGGTTGCGCAAGCCCGGTGCGGTGTCCTATAATCTGAACAGTCTCAACGTGACCTCTGAAACCAAAGGTATCAAGCTGAAAATTAATTTGGAAAAGAATGGCGAGGTGGAACTGACGTTCGACCTGGTGGTTACCGGTGATAATACGAAGAATATACAGAACCTTGATTTGTCGAAGATGCAATTGAAGTAAGCGTTTCCTTATACCGTATATATAGGCCAAAGGGCATAGAGGTTACAGTATCTTTCCTCTATGCCCTTTGGCTTATATTCGTTTAGATTTCCTGTCAAATCATTGTCATTACATACAGGTAGACTACCGCTGCGGGAATCGCCATGAGAGCGCTGTCGAACCGGTCGAGCATTCCGCCGTGTCCCGGAAGAATGTTGCCGGAATCCTTGATGCCCAGTTGACGCTTCATCAGCGATTCGGTGAGGTCGCCCCAAGTGCCGAAAATCACTACGGTGACTGCCAGTCCTGCCCATTGCCATGTAGACATGAATGGGAAGAAATGGGCAAATACAAAGGATGAGGCGATGGAGAAAATCGCGCCGCCTATGCTGCCTTCCCATGATTTCTTAGGCGAAATGCGCTCGAACAGGCGATGTTTTCCTATCAGAGAGCCCACGCAGTAAGCACCCGTATCGCTCAGCCAGATGAATACGAATATGGAAAGCGGCAGGATGGGGTTATAGGTTACGCTGCTCGTTTCAGGTGAATTCTGGAAAGCGAGTACATTCAGCAATGCGAAAGGCAAGGCTACATATAGCTGGCTCAGCATTGCATACGCCCAGTTGCCGATGGGGTTCTCCTTTTTCAGGTATAACTCCGTAATCATCAAATAGAGCAATAAGCCCAGATAGGGAAGGAATACGCGCGCATCGATGGCGGATGTGCAGAATCCCATGAGTGCAAGAAACAGATAGGCTCCGCCTAAAGCGGTAATCGTCTTGTTGATGCTGACTCCGCCATTCCTGTTTACCAGATGGGCAAACTCGTGTACGCTCAATGCGCCGATGATAGTGAATAGAATCCCGAATGAGAAGGGGCTGTAAAGGATACAGCCCACCAGTATAACTACAAATAATGCACCTGTAACAGCACGTTGTATGAAATTATTTTTCAAGGTGTTTTCGTTTTAATTGTTCGAGCCGGTGTTATGGCTTTCTTCTTCTTTTACCTCTTTTTCCGCTTCCTTTGCCTTGGCAGCCTCTTTTTCTTCGGCTTCTTTCAGCTCCCTGGAAGTTTTGCTTGCGCTGATAATCTCTTCGGAACGGGAAGCCCACGGACGCTTGCCGAAGATTTCTTCCACATCTTCTGCAAAGATTACTTCCTTGTCTATCAACAGTTGGGCCAGCTTGTTGTGCCCTTCTTTATTGTCGGATAGTATCTTCTTGGCACGCTCGTACTGTTCGTTTACCATACGCTTCACCTCTTCGTCTATCAGTTCGGCGGTTTTCTCGCTGTACGGACGGTTGAACGAGTATTCGTCGTTATTGTAATAACAGAGATTCGGCAGTTTGTCGCTCATGCCCAAATAGGCAATCATGCCGTATGCCTGCTTGGTTACACGCTCAAGGTCGTTCATGGCGCCGGTAGAGATTCTTCCGATGAACAGATCTTCTGCGGCGCGTCCGCCCAAAGTGGCGCACATCTCGTCCAGCATCTGTTCCTTTGTGGTAATCTGGCGTTCTTCGGGCAGGTACCAGGCTGCTCCCAAAGCACGTCCGCGTGGAACGATGGTTACCTTAATCAGCGGGTTGGCATATTCCAACAGCCAGGAGATGCTGGCGTGTCCGGCCTCGTGTATGGCAATGGAACGGCGTTCTTCTTCGGTTGTGATTTTGGTTTTCTTTTCCAGACCGCCTACGATACGGTCTACCGCATCCAGGAAGTCCTGTTTCTCTACAAATTTCTTTCCATGACGGGCGGCAATCAGGGCGGCTTCGTTGCAGACATTGGCGATGTCGGCGCCGGAGAATCCCGGAGTCTGGCGTGCCAGTAACTCTACATCCACCGTATTGTCTATCTTGATGGGGCGCAGGTGTACGCCGAATACTTCTTTACGTTCATTCAGGTCGGGCAAGTCGACGTGTATCTGGCGGTCGAAACGTCCGGCGCGCAGCAGTGCCTTGTCCAATACATCCACACGGTTGGTTGCGGCAAGGATGATGACACCGCTGTTGGAACCGAATCCGTCCATTTCCGTCAGCAGTTGGTTCAAGGTGTTTTCGCGTTCATCGTTACCGCCCATGGCGGCAGCTTTTCCACGGGCGCGTCCCACGGCATCGATTTCATCGATGAATACGATGCAAGGCGCTTTCTCTTTGGCTTGGCGGAACAGGTCGCGGACGCGGGAAGCACCTACGCCGACAAACATTTCCACAAAGTCGGAACCGGCCAGTGAGAAGAACGGTACGTTGGCTTCTCCTGCCACAGCCTTTGCAAGCAGGGTCTTACCCGTTCCCGGAGGGCCTACGAGCAATGCACCCTTGGGTATCTTACCACCCAGGTCTGTATACTTCTGGGGTTGTTTCAGGAATTCTACGATTTCCTCTACTTCCTGCTTGGCCTCTGCTAGTCCGGCAACGTCCTTGAAAGTAACCTTTACCGGAGAGTTCTTTTCAAACAGTTGGGCTTTGGATTTGCCGACACTGAAGATGCCGCTGCCGCCACCCATGCCGCCACCGCTGCTCCAACGGCGGGACAGGAATATCCAGAAGCCGATAAGGAATGCAAACGGCAATATCTGCCAGAGGATTGCACCGAAGTAATTGTGTTTCTTTTCGTAGCTGATAGAACCGTCGAAACGTGTCTCGTCCTTTTCTTTCTGCAGGAAGTCGCCCAAGCTTTCGCGTGAGGGAGCTTCTGTTGTAATCAGGGGATTCTTGCCCACACGGCTTGAATCTGCTTTGAATACATTGGGCACATATTGCGGCTTGACGTATGCCTCTACGGAGTTGTCGTCATAACCGGTCACTTTGCTTATATAGCCGTTGTGCACATACTCCTGAAATTCATCATAAGGGATGTTTTTGCTGGCCGAACCGCTTTCATTGGTGAGGTACAGTCCCAGCAACATCATGGCTATAATCATATACAACCAGTTCAAGTTGAACTTGGGCATATTGGTTTTTGTGGGCTTTTTATTGGTGTTATTGTCCATAAGTCTAAATTAATCGAGATCGGGGATTTGGGTTAGTTTGGCATCTGCCCATAAGTGTTCCAAGTTGTAGAATTCACGTGCTTCCGGCTGGAAAACGTGAACCAGTACATCAGAGTAGTCCATGGCTACCCACTCGGCATTGCGCAGACCGTCTATCGCAAAAGGTTTGCTGTTCGCTCCTTTGCGGGTGAAGTCTTTAACGGACTCCACTATGGCGCTTACTTGGCTTGGGGAGTTTCCTTGACAGATGACAAAATAATTACATATTGTGTCGTCTATCCGGGTAAGGTCTGCTATGACGATTTTTTTTCCTTTTTTATCTTGAATACCTTCTGTTATTTGTTGAATTAATTTTTTAGCTTCGTTCATTACACATTATTAATATTAAACAGGCGACAAATATACGTTGATTTATCATATCAAACACGCAAAAGGGGAAAAGTCTTTCATTTTTTGTTTTTTTTTAGGTATATAATTCTTTGTGTCATGGTATCTTATCAGATTTTAATGAAAAAAATAGCGAAAAATGTTTTGGATTAAAGAAAAGTTTGTATCTTTGCACCGCAAAACAGAAATGAAATGCTCAATTGGGCTATGGTGTAATGGTAACACTACAGATTCTGGTCCTGTCATTCCTGGTTCGAATCCAGGTAGCCCAACACAACACACCGATAAAAACCCACTAAAATCGCAAGTTTTAGTGGGTTTTTTATTGCTTTTCGACCATGTGCAAATTTTTCATAATCGGTATTCGGGTTCAGTTTGAAAACTCGGTGGTCGAATCGGTGGTTGTGTCAAAACAAGAATATCAGCGAGTTCGTTTTGACACAACCACTTTTTATATGCTTATTATTATAAGATTATCACATCTACCCCCGGCTTTAGCTTTTCTTGATTTTGCGGATCGGCAATCTGCATATCCGTCACCTTGCCTTTGCTTCTCTTTATTTGTACAACACAGGGCTTCAGGGCTTTTACCTTTATTTCTTCATTGTCGAAAGTGCCGGGCTTGAAGAATACGATTTGCAGAATTCCCGATTTCCGATTATTGACGGCTTGTATTTCCGTATCATTCCGTTCTATTTTCAGATGACGGCAGGAGTATGTTTTCATTTTTTCCGGATGGTTGATTCCCGGTACAACGATATATGCGTAAGATGCGTTTCGGGGAGATTGTCCGTGATTAATGACCAGATTGAATATCGGCATGCTGATTTCCGTAGCAGGATAATTGAAATTGATTTTTGCCCAGTTGCCTTTTTGTCTGTCCATCTTTAGCTTTATATTGTTTCCCTGAGGGAAGAGATAGGCGATGCTGTCATGCCAGATCCATTGCGGAGCCTGCTCAAAAGCAAATTCTCCTTGGGTTGCTTGCCGGAGCGTTTTTCCCGTATTTATCCATACATTTCCATCCAGATGGCATTGATTGACGGTGGTAACGATGTCTGTCGGAACATTTGAACCGATTCCGCTGCCTAAGCAAACCACTTCGTTGTCGAACATAAACCATGATTTTTGAGCTTTTACACCATAGTCATCCATCTTGAAAGTCATTACACCGTATTTCCCGTCGGACACTCCCCCTGTGAATGTGCAGGTTCCTTTGCTTCCCCAGTCAACGGGATTGCGCTTTTCGCCTGCAGGCAAGGTGGTTCCCGGTATTCTGTCCCACTCCCAGACGGGGAAGATGTCGGCATACTCATTGCCGTTGACACGAATATTGGTGGCGCCGTCACTCATATAGGTCCCGTATAGATTTTCACCGTTACCGCTTTCGGTCTTGTTGGTGCGTGTTGAAGAGGTGCGTACGGAAAAGTCGTAATTTTGCCGGTTGTGTAGCATATAGTCTGAGCAATGATACATTGTATTCTTGTCCGAACGCTGATACGATGCTTCCCGGGTGAGGAAACGGCGGGCAATGTCTGCATATTCGCCGGCATGTTTGGCATCAAGGGCCTGCAGGTTTCTGAACAGGGCTGCGCAATCCCCGTAATCCAATGTTCCTTTGCGGCTGACACCTCTGCCTGTTACACTGAAGTCCAGATACCTGCTTCGGAATACATTGAAGTAGGTATTACGGATAAAGTTGGAAAACAAGGTGAGTTTCTCCGGATTCATGGCATATTTTGTACCGTTGAGGATATTGCCCATGCGGACTATGTTGTCAACGAACACTGTTCCGTATCCGCCGATGTAAAGTTGCGGCCCGTGCTGGTGATAAGACAAGTCTTCCTGTATGCCTTCGTTTGCAACGATTTGTACAGGATAGAATATTTCATCGGCATTGACACGCACAATACTGTCATTCTTCAACAGGCAACCTCTTATTAAATGATGAATGGCAATGTCCATTTTATTGGCGCCGGTCCATTTGCGTGGGTCGCTGCGTTCGCCCATTGCTTTTAAAATAGGCATACGGATTTCGGACGGAAGTTTCTTTTGTCCCGTATCCATCAGAGCAAGGAGCGAGGCTTGTGTTTGCGGAACGGAAATCTGGTTATACCACCAGTTGAAACAGGTAGGGTCTTGTTTCACCCAATACTGCAGGGCATCTCTGATTGCATTGTATAATACCTCGTTACCGTAATAACGTGATTGCTTGTCGGTATATGAGGCGGCTATTGTAACCAAACGTTTCAGGTGCTCTACCGGTTCCCAGTTGGTACGGAAAAAGCAGGCATAATCGAGGTCGCTCCATTTACCTTCCGGAAGCATGGAGCGCAGTAATTTTTCCGTTGCTCGGTCTGCTTGCTGTGTGGTGGTTTTAGCATACAGTTCTTCGCGTATCCGTTCAAGTATCTGTTCATATTCATCTTGCGGAATATAGGTTGGGCTTTGGCTTCGCTTTCCGTTGGCGGGATTATAGCGGGTGGAATAGGAAGGGGCCTCACGTTTTATCTCTCCCGCCATTTCCAGGGTAACTACTCCTTTGGCTGCTCTGTTAGTATATATTTCGGCTACGAGGTTGATGTCGTTTTCTGTTCTGCCTTGCGGGTGATAGACCAACCGTATTATGCCTTCCTCACCGGGTTGATAAGCTTTTTCAGTCCATTCGGACGAGGTGCATCCGCAGCCGGTAATGATGTTTTTGATAGTGAGAGGTTTGTCGCCGGTGTTTACGAACCGGAAGTCATGGCTGACATTCCCGTCTTGTTCCCGGATGGTTCCCCAATTGAATTTGGTTTCTGAGAATGTGATTTCTTGTGCCGGTAGCAGACTGTTTACAGTCAGCAGCACGATTCCTAAAGTCAGAATTTTTTTCATAATTCAGCAGTGAGATTAGATTTAGATAAAAAAGAGGTTATGTCAAAAGCCTTTTATCCTTTTGGCATAACCTCATATTATTAGGTGAGAAAAATTATTCCGCTTCGTTGATTGAATTGTCAATCACCTTGATTTTCTGTTTAACCAGCTCTATGTCACCTTTCAACTTCTCGACTTTACGGTTAAGTTCGGTCAGGAGGCTGTTGCCTTTCTTGGACGAAGCCGTCAGGAAGCCTAAGTTGTTTTCGTAAGTCTGCAATTCGTTTTTCATGTTTTCGCAGGCGCGTACCAGTTTGTCCCGTTCACGATAAAGGGCTTGCGGGCTGCCTTCCTGGATACTGCTGATGGACGATTTGAAATTACTCAGCTTCTTGTTGGAAGCACTGATGTTGAAGTGTTCAAACAGCTTGTCTATCCGGCCGTGGTATTGTTTGTAAATTTTGTCTTTTTCTTTGAATGGTACATGTCCTATGCCGTTCCACTCTTTCATAAGTTCGCGGACCTGTTGGGTGGCTTCTTCCACATCCATTGTTTCGTCAATGGCTGTCAGCTTTTCGATAATGGCTTTCTTCTTTTCCAGATTCTCCTGTTCAACGGAACGTTGTGAGGAAGTTGCCTTGTTTTTCTGTTCAAAGAAGTAATCGCAGGCGGAGATGAACCGTTTCCAGATAGCATCCGAATATTTCTTGGCAACGGGACCTACCGTTTTCCACTCTTTCTGGAGTTTGGTCAGTTCGTCAGCTGTTGCTTTCCAGTCGGTACTGTCTTTCAGGGCCTCTGCTTTTTCGCATAAGGCACGTTTCTTTTCAAGATTCCCGTTCATGCCTTCTTTCAGGGATTTGAAGAATTCCCCTTTCTTCTGGAAGAACTCGTCACAAGCTTTGCGGAAACGTTCGAATATCTTCACGTTCATCTTTTGCGGAGCAAAACCGATGGTCTTCCATTTATTTTGCAAAGCGATGATTTCCTGGGTTTTGTTTTCCCAGGAAGCGAAGTTGGTAAGTTCGCTGTAGTCAATGGCCTCGATGATTTCGCAAATTACGGTCTTTTGGTCGAGATTATGTTGCTCGGTCTCTTTCAGGGCTTCAAAATGCTGCTGGTGACGGCGGTTCACAGTAGTAGAAGCTGCTTTGAAGCGTGCCCATATTTCATCGCGCAGCTCTTTGGCTACCGGTCCTGTATCGCGGAATTCCTGATGCAGTTTCTGCAATTGGTGGAAAGCGGAAACAACATCCGCTTCGTCTGCCAGTTTCTCGGCGGCTTCGCAAAGGTGGTTCTTGATTTCAAGATTCTTCTTGAAGTCATATTCACGGAATTCGTTGTTCAGTTTTAAAAGGTCGTAGAACTTTTCGACATACAGCTGGTAGTTCTTCCACAGCTCGTTAATCCTGGCTTGCGGCACGATTTTAACCTCATTCCATTGCTGTTGCAATTTCTTGAATTCCGTATAGTTCTTGTTGGCGTCTTCCGGAGATTCCACCAACTCTTTCAGTTCTTCAATGATGGAAAGCTTGATTTGCAGGTTGAGCTCTTTCTGTTTTTCCTGCTCTGCATTGAGTGCGTTTCTTTTTTCCTTGATGACGGACATGGTATTCTTGAATTCCTCTTCCAATGTATCGGCTTGTGGAACGAACTCTTCAATAGCTCCCCCATTCTCAACGAACAGCTTCTTGGCGGCTTCCTGCTCTGAGTTATGTAGTTTGTAGAAAGCCTGTTTCAAACTGTCTATCTCCGATTTGGCAGCATTCTCTACATCTGCAGCAATCGCTTTAAGCTTGTTCAGAATCTCTTCTTTAGTGAGTTTTTGAACTGATTCGGCCGGCTTGTCAGTCAAGGTTACCTCAGCGGGAGTTTCTGTTGTTGCCGGCTCAGAAACCTCTGCTGTTTTTTTGTCTTCTTCTAATTCCACCGGCTTGTCGGGGAGATTAGTGTCATGAGTGTCCGTCATTTGTATTTACTTTTTAGAAACGGGATATCCCGTTCGGGTTACATTAGGTTACAAATTAATGAAATAAAATGATTACTTCATACTTTTTTCATCGTTTTTTTTCGATTTAGCCGTTTCAGGCCAATAGTACGGTGATGCCCATATACATCATCATGCCGATAATGTCGTTGGTGATGGATATGAACGGTCCTGTGGCAATGGCCGGGTCCACTTTCAGCTTTTCGAGTGTCATGGGTACCAATGTTCCGAAAATGGAAGCGAACATGACAACGGCGAACAGACTGATGGATACCGAGTAGGTAACTGTGGCCGTACCGCCGAACCGTACAAAATTGTATATGTACACCAGCAAGGATATGATGGTTGCATTGATTGCCGCCACTACGGATTCCTTGGCGATTTGCTTGAATGTGTCTTTGGTATCCAAAGAACTGTTGGCAAGTCCCTGTACGATAATTGCAGAGGATTGGGTTCCTACATTTCCGCCTGTACCGCCAATCAGAGGGATGTACAGCGCCATTTCGGGATGTGCGGCGAAGGTAGCGTCAAAATTACCCAATATCATGGAGTTGCCGATACCGCCCAGCATACCGATAAGCAACCACGGCAGGCGTGCGGAAGTCTGGCGCATGACGTTGTCGTCCGTCTCCACATCCTGTGACAAACCGGATGCCAACTGATAGTCGCGTTCCGATTGCTCACGAACCTCGTCCATGACGTCGTCTACGGTAATCTGCCCTACCAGGCGGCCTATGCTGTCGACGACAGGTACTGCCACCAAGTCGTATTTCTCGATAATCTGCACCACTTCGTCTGTGGGAGTGTCTACATGGACGGAAATGGGGTCTTTCCTCATTACATGCTTCACTTTGGAGACGGAAGGAGAGGTAATCATTTTCTTTAGTGGGAATACACCTTGCAGCCGTTCGTCATCGTCAATGACATATACGTAGTAGATTTCGTCCAACTGTTCGGCTTGCAGGCGCATCTCTTTCAGGCATTCAGGCATACTCCAGTTCTCGTTGACGGTTACCATTTCCGTACCCATCAAACCGCCGGCGGTATCTTCATCGTACTTCAAGAGGTCTACGATGTCTCCGGCCTGCTCTATATCCTCAATATGCGACAGTACCTCTTCTTTTTTCTCCTCGTCGAGGTCACGCATCAGGTCTACGGCATCGTCCGTATCCATATAATCCACAAACCGCTTGGCAATGGTTTCCGAAGGCAGAAGTTCCAGGAATTCCTTCCGGACGTCTTCATCCATTTCTACCAGTACGTCGGCGGCTGTTTCGTTGTCGAGGAGACGGTAAACGAAGCGTGCCTCTTCGGGCGCGAGGTCATTACACAGTTCGGCAATATCTGCCGGATGCAGGTCGATAAGAAGCGCCTTGACGTTTTCCGCGTCTTTCTGCTCTATAAAGCTTTTGACTTTATCTATGTATTCTTCGTCTATTTCCATAACTCATAGTGTATTGGTAATAGTGTACCGTTAAGGGCTGAAACCGTTAATTTCTCATTTTTCTGTCGTCTCTTTCAATGCTGTTTCCACCTGATTGGTCAATTCTATAAACTCCTGCACGGAAAGTTGCTCGGGGCGTTTGTTGAAGAGAGGGTCTTCGGTCAGCGGACATTCTTTGCCGAGTATCGGTTTTATGGAATTACGCAAGGTTTTCCGGCGTTGGTTGAATGTAGTTTTTACAACTTGTTTAAACAGCTTTTCGTCACATCCCAATTGCTGCGTGTCATTGCGCGTCATGCGAATAACGGCGCTTTTTACTTTTGGGGGAGGATTGAACACGTGTTCGCTTACAGTGAAGAGGTATTCCACCCGATACCAAGCCTGTATCAGTACACTCAGAATGCCGTATGTCTTACTGCCGGGACCGGCTGCGATACGCTCGGCAACCTCTTTCTGTATCATGCCCGTACAGCACGGTATCAGTTCTTTGTTATCCAGCATCTTGAAGAATATCTGGCTGGATATGTTATACGGATAATTGCCCGTCAGTACGAAAGGCTGTCCGTCGAACAGGCGTTGCAGGTTCATTTTCAGGAAGTCGTCTTCGATGATGTTATCCTCCAGTTGCGGGTAGGCTTCCCGCAGATAGGCCACCGATTCATAATCCACTTCCACAACTTTTACCGTGCGCTCTTTGGGCAGGAGAAATTGGGTCAGCACTCCCATGCCCGGTCCTACTTCCAATATCGGAAGATTGGGACAGGCGTCTACGGTGTCGGCAATGTCCTGTGCTACTTTCAGGTCTTTCAGAAAGTGCTGGCCGAGAAACTTTTTAGGTTTAACTAATCTCATGTATCAACTAAATCGTTACTTTTGCGGTTCAAAGGTAATCCTTTTCGGCGAATTACGAGTTACAAATCACAAATTACGACGCGTGCCGGATGAATTTTAAGGGAAAACGATGAATAAGATAATAAAAAAAACATTGAAAATCGTGTTGCCCGTTCTTTTGGGCGGTTTTATCCTGTATTGGGTGTATCGTGATTTTGATTTTGAACGTGCGAAAGAACTGCTTTTGCATGGCACTGACTGGGGGTGGATGCTTTTTTCATTGTTTTTTGGCGTAATGAGCCATGTGTTTCGCGGGTGGCGCTGGCGACAGACGCTGGAACCGTTGGGGGCTTATCCTAAAAGGAGCGATTGCGTGGACGCCATTTTCATTTCCTATGCTACCAATTTGATATTGCCTCGTGTGGGTGAAGTGTCGCGTTGCGGTATTCTGGCTAAGTATGATGATGTATCGTTTTCCAAATCTTTGGGAACTGTGGTCACCGAGCGGTTGGTGGACACCTTGTGTATTCTTTTGATTACGGGACTTACCTTTCTGGCTCAGATGCCTGTGTTTCTCCGTTTCTTTCAGGAAACGGGTACAAAAATTCCTTCGCTGATGCATCTGTTGACATCGCCCTGGTTTTATGTCTCCCTGTTCTGTGTTATCGGCGTGCTGGTGCTTATGTACTATCTGATGCGGATGCTTTCTTTTTTTGAGAAAGTGAAGGGAGTTGTGCTGAATGTATGCGAGGGGGTAATGTCGCTCCGCAATGTGAAGAACATTCCGCTGTTTATTCTCTATACATTGCTTATTTGGGGATGCTATTTCTATCATTTCTATCTGACTTTCTATAGCTTTTCTTTTGCGGAGCATCTTGGCTTTCAGGCTGCAATGGTGATGTTTGTGGGCGGGACGTTTGCTGTAATCGTACCTACACCCAACGGGGCAGGTCCCTGGCATTTTGCCGTTATCACCATGATGATGCTTTATGGTGTGAATGCTACGGATGCTGGTGCTTTTGCACTGATAGTGCATGGCATTCAAACCTTGCTGGTTGTGTTGCTCGGTATCTATGGCGGGCTACATGTTTCGTTGGTAAACCGTACGAAATGAATGACTTGAATTGATACTTTCACAGAAATATAAACACATAAATAACCTATATGTCTGATACTTTATCATCTGCATTTGCAGATACGAAGCCGCATTATAACATACTCGACGGGCTACGTGGAGTGGCGGCATTGACAGTTGTCTGTTTTCACTTATTCGAGGCTTATGCTACCAGCCATTTGGACCAGAAGATTAATCACGGATATTTGGCTGTTGATTTTTTCTTTATTTTATCCGGATTCGTTGTTGGCTATGCTTATGATGATCGGTGGAAAACAATGCGTATTGCTGACTTTCTTAAACGTCGGTTTATTCGTTTGCATCCTATGGTCATTATCGGAGCGCTTATTGGAGCTGTAATGTTCTATTTTCAAGGCTGTTCTGTTTGGGATGTTTCACAGGTGCCCGTAGTGGCGCTGATAATTGCTACGCTAATGAATGTTCTTCTGATTCCGGCAACTCCTGGTATGGAAATTCGAGGCGTAGGTGAAATGTATCCTCTGAACGGACCGAGTTGGTCTTTGTTTTTTGAATATATAGGCAATATTCTATATGCATTCTTTCTACATAAGCTCTCTACAAAAGTCCTTTCCATATTGGTGTTGTCAGCGGGTTGCGGACTGGCCATATTTGCTCTTTGGGGGCCGCTTGGCGATATATGTGTGGGCTTTGCTTTGACGGAAGAAAATATAATAGGTGGTTCTTTACGGTTGCTGTTCTCATTTCCGGCGGGATTATTGTTGTCACGTATATTCAAGCCTGTCAAGGTACGAGGAGCTTTCTGGATAGGGAGTTTCTCTATTGTGGTTTTATCGGCGGTTCCCAGAATTGGTGGCAGTGAACATTTATGGATGAATGGCTTGTATGATACTATATGCTTTGCCGTTGTATTCCCTTTGTTAGTCTGTCTTGGGGCTTCGGGAAAGACTACGGATAAAGTCACGACACGGGTTTGCAGGTTTCTGGGAGATATATCCTATCCGTTGTACATGGTGCATTATCCTTTTATCTATCTGTATTATGCTTGGGTTAAGAATGAGAACCTTACATTCATACAGTCTCTGCCGGGTGCGGTAGCACTTGTTGCAGGTTCAGTTGTTTTGGCTTACTTATGTCTGAAACTGTATGATGAACCGGTACGCAGGTTTCTATCCCGGCGACTTCGTATAAATTGAACGGGGTTTTACCGATTTTTGCAATTCCGATTAGAGCGATATTGAAAAATAACTCTTATATTTGCGAAAACAACTTTTATAATTATGAGTACAATCTTGCAGTTAGCTCCACAAAATGTGTGGAAGCATTTCTATTCGCTGACTCAGATACCCCGTCCTTCCGGACATATGGAGAGAATAACTGAGTTCTTGGTAAATTTTGGTAAAAGTCTGGGCTTGGAATCATTTGTTGACGAGGTTGGCAATGTCATTATCCGTAAACCTGCTACACCAGGTATGGAAAACCGAAAAGGTGTCATTCTGCAGGCACACATGGACATGGTGCCGCAGAAGAACAACGATACGGTTCATGATTTTACTAAAGACCCTATTGAAACGTACATTGACGGTGATTGGGTGAAGGCCAAAGGTACTACTTTGGGAGCTGACAACGGATTGGGCGTAGCCGCTATTATGGCTGTACTTGAGGCAAAAGACCTGAAACATGGTCCGTTGGAAGCGTTGATAACCAAGGATGAGGAAACGGGTATGTATGGCGCATTCGGCTTGAAACCGGGTACACTAAACGGTGAGATCTTGTTGAATCTTGATTCGGAGGACGAAGGAGAACTTTATATCGGTTGCGCAGGCGGTATTGATATTACGGCTACATTGGAATATAAGGAAGAGACTCCTGCTGCTGATTTAGTAGCTCGTAGAATAACTTTGAAAGGTTTGCGTGGCGGACATTCCGGATTGGAAATCAATCAGGGACGAGGCAATGCCAATAAATTGCTTACACGTATCGTACACGATTTGCTGATTGAGTTCGATTGTCAGTTATCAAGTTTTGAAGGTGGCAATATGCGTAATGCCATTCCGCGTGAGGCACATGCCGTATTGGTATTTAATCCCGAAGACATTGAAGGATTGGAAGACTATATCAAGGAATATGAGGTACAGATTAATGAAGAATATACCTCGATTGAAGAAGGCATTGTTGTAAAACTGGAGAACGTAGACTTGCCTGCTGCCATTGTTCCCGAAGAAATTCAGGATAATATGATTAGTGTATTAATGGCCTGTCAGAATGGGGTTATGCGTATGATTCCTACTGTTCCCGATACAGTGGAGACTTCTTCCAATCTGGCCATTGTAACGATTGGCGGCGGTAAGGCTGATGTTCGTATATTGGCTCGCAGCTCTTGCGATACGATGAAAGATTTCTTGGCAGATAGCCTGACTGCATGTTTCTCTATGGCAGGTATGAAAGTAGAACTGAGCGGCAGTTACTCCGGCTGGCAGCCCAATGTGGATTCTCCGATTCTGCATGCCATGACGTTGTCCTATAAGCAACAATTCGGTATAGAGCCGGCTGTAAAGGTGATTCATGCAGGTTTGGAGTGCGGTATTATCGGCGCCAACTGTCCGGGACTTGATATGATTTCTTTCGGACCGACGTTGCGTTCACCGCATTCGCCCGATGAACGTGCATATATCCCGTCTGTAACGAAGTTCTATGACTTCTTGGTTGCTACTTTGGAACAGACTCCCGAAAAGTAATTTTCTTTATACATAACAATGTAAAAGCAGAGTGTGGTTGCGCTCTGCTTTTTTTATTGCTGCCATTTTCATCCTGGTCTGTCAGAATTACTTTGCTTTCCTGACATTTTGTCCTTGCTTGCTACTGTAATATTGCAGGAAATTGATTTAGGTCAAGAAATATGTTTTAAAACATGTTTTTCTATATGTTTTCACTTGCAATCTTGAACAAAGGCCTTATTTTTGTGTTGTAAAACATAGAAATAATAGGATAACAAGTTATTTTTAAGAATAACAAGATTGATTTTAGGAGGATAACAAAATGAAAAAGTTAAGAAAATTGTTCAGACATTTCGGTGAAGCCGATAAGAACATTTGGGGTTATGTAATGCTTTAAGCATTCATTCCCCCTTTTTAAGAGAGAAAGTAGTTTTCAGTTTTCAAGATGTTAGTTTAGTTTTTTAAGGTTATGAGAAAGAAAATAATGGATTCATTCAGACGTATTCTCGCTGAGGTAGGTCGTAATGAGATGTTGATGATGGGATATACCATCAAGAAATAAAGAAAAAAGTGTTTTCAGGGTATCAGTTTAATTTTTAAGATTATGGGAAAAAAGATTGTAAATTCTTTTAAAGACATTCTCTCCAGAGTTGGTGAGAATTGGATTGAAGCAATGAAGTATTATAACTACCCGAGATGAGTGTAGTAATTGATAAGAAACCGGGGGATATGTTCTGAGAATGTATCCCCCCGGTTTCTTTTTATAACCGTAGGTTTTTATGTCAGTATATGCTTTGTTTCTTTATTTTTTCTAAAAAGCTGGTACAATGTGGTTATTATTTTGTTATTTTTACAGTGAACATTCATGTAGCGGAGATATGAGTGTAGCTAATCATACAGATAAATCTTTATTGTTTGATTCCTGATTCGCATAAAAAAACAAAAACTAATAACAATAGAATAGCTATGAAGAAATTCCAAAGATTTTGTACATTGTTTCTGCTGATGATCGGGTTGTGCTCCTTTGCTTTGCACGCTCAGTCCTATGCAGGTTTGTGGAGGCAGGTGGAGCAGGCTCAAAAGAAGAGTTTGCCGCAAACGGTAGTGAAGCTGACGGAGAAAATCTACCGGAAAGCCGAGTTGGAGAAAAATGCTCCACAAATGCTCAAGGCATATATCTGTCGGGAGGCCTATCAGGAAAGACTGACTCCGGATAGCCTGTATACGAATTTGAAGAAGTTGGAAAGTTGGGTGGAATCGGAGAAAAACCTGGTAAATAAAGCTATTCTGCATTCATTACTTGCCCGCGAGTATTCGAACTATATGCGGCATAACCGGCGGCAGTTATCAGACCGTACGGCTCTGGATGTGGACGAAGCTCCTGCCGATATCAGGGAATGGAGTACTAACCTTTTTGTTGCTAAGGTAGATGAACATAACCTGGCTTCATTGAAGGACTCTGTTCGTTTGCTTGAGGTCTCTTCCAAGGAATATGTGCCTTTTGTCGAGCTTGAAGACGGAAGCCGCTTCTATGGGCACGATATGTATCATCTGCTGGCGGCCCGGGCTGTCGATACTTATCAGTTGTTGGACGGCTTTCAGGTGGATACATTACAACGTGCCCGCATCAACAGTGTTTATATAAATATGATAAATGCTTATCGGCATCGCGTTGGGGCAGAAGATGCGGTAGTGTTGGCAACGCTTGATTATTGGAAGTGGAAAAGTACCGGCGGCGGTATAAGCCGGGAGCCTTATGCCACTTATCGGGAACGGAAAGAACGGCTTGATAAAGAGTATCTTGAAGTGTTGGATAATCTGATTCGGGAATATGGCGGTCGTGAGATTTGCGCGGAAGTTTACATTGATAAAGCCGGTTGGCTTCGCGGTTTGGGAGCGTCTTATATGGATGAGGTTTTGCAGGTATGCGATGAAGGAGTGAAGCGCTATTCGGCTTATAAGCGTATCAATGAACTACGGAACATAAGGGAGAGTGTTTTGCTGCCTTATTTGAATGTCAGCACTCAAGAGAGCGTTTATCCCGGTGATTCGTTGGAGTTGAATGTGGGTTATCGGAATCTGAAAGGTTTCACACTGAATCTGTACCGTACGAATCTCTCCGAAGTGCCCTGGATGGATGCCGGAATCAACAAGGCTTTCTATCAGAAGCATGCCCGTAAATTATCAGCTACCCATTTTGAACTGAAATCTTCGGACAGCAAAAGCGGGAAAGAGGGAGAACTGTTGAGCGGTTTGCAACGTATGGTTTTGAAATGCCATGTGCCGGACGAATTAGGCGTATATATACTGCAAATTGTACCTGATGCCGCAACGGCCCGTACTGCAGAGCACTTTCTCGTCTCGACCCGCTTCAAGGTGTTGACGCTTTCTTTGCCGGATAATAAGATGGAAGTGGTTACGGTGGACAGCCGTAGTGGGCAACCCATTTCCGGTGCAAAGGTCAGTTTCTATTCTGCTTACAATGAAGAAAACCGCAAGCTGGTGAAAACAGTTGTCACCGGTACCGGTGGAAAAGCGGTTGTGGAATGGGATAAGGCTATCCGCAGTTATGTGGTGCGTAAGGGAACGGATACAGCCATGATGCCTCAGAATGTTTATTTGAACAGATATTACGAACGCGGAGAGTCGCGTCCGGAAGAGCATATTACCCTGCTGACAGACCGCGCCTTGTATCGTCCCGGTCAGACCGTTTATGTCAAGGGTATCGCTTATGAACAGGAGGCGGACAAGGCTCACGTTTTGGCAGGGAAGAGTTATCAGGTACGTTTGTTGGACGTCAACAGGAAAGAACTGGTACAGAAGAATGTAAGTACCAATGAATTCGGTTCCCTCACCACAGAATTTGTGTTGCCTGCAGTCTGCTTGAATGGTAACTTTACAATTGATGTAAAAAACAACGCTTCCGTTTCCGTACGGGTGGAGGATTACAAACGGCCTACCTTTGAGATTACCTTTAATCCGGTGGAGGAGGCTTTCTGCTTGGGAGATACGGTGGATGTAACAGGCAATGTCAAGGCATATAATGGGACGGCAATTCAGGATGTTCCGCTGACATATACCGTTACCCGTCGCAGTAACCGGAGATATTGGGGAGATGGGGCCGTATCGCTTGTTTCGGATACGGTGCAACTGGATGCGAAAGGCAACTTTTCCATTCCTGTTGTTCTGAAGCCGGATACGGATGCGGATAATACGGGTAGGGAACGTTTCTCCTATCAGATAGAGGTAGCGGTGACAAGTGATACGGGTGAAACGCAGACTTCGCATTACTTTCTGAACGCTACCCGTCGGGCTTATTTCTTTGTGTCCGACATCAGCAGGGAGTTATGCAAAGAAGATTCCATATCGGGAATGCTGTCGGTAATGAATGCCGTTAATGAAACGTTGTCCATGGAAGGGATGTGCCGTCTTTATCCCGTTCTTGATTCCAAGACGGGAAAAATCTCCGACAAGCCGGTTTATGAGAGTGCGTTTATGCCGGGCGAAAAGAAAGACTTTACAGCTTGGAAACAACTGCCATCGGGAGAGTACCGCTTAATTCTGTCGGTGCGTGGTCGCGACGGCAAGGAAGTCAGCAATGCGGACAATGCGGTGAACATTGTACTGTTCTCGCTGAAAGATGAACGTCCGGCTGTGTTTATGGAAACTTTCCTTTATGAAAAAAATACGGAGTTCGATACGGCTCATCCGGCAATCTTCTATTTCGGCACTTCCATGAAGGACGCATACGTCCTGGTAGATGTTTTCGGGCAGAAAGGCAGATTGGAGAGCCGTACTTTGTCGCTGAACGACTCGATTCTCCGTATGGAATATACTTATCGGGAAGAGTATGGAGATGGGGTTGCCGTGCAGTTTACTTTCGTAAAGAACGGACTGCTATATACCCGTAGGGTGGAATTGAGGAAACGTCTGCCTGAACGGACACTGGATATGAAGTGGGAAGTTTTTCGCGACCGTTTGCTTCCAGGGCAGGAAGAAGAGTGGAAGCTGGTCATCAAAACTCCGCAAGGTTTTCCCGCCGCAGCCGAGATGCTGGCAATGATGTACGATGCTTCATTAGACCGGATTTATAGCCGTAACCAGTCATTAAGCGTTTATTACAACCGGTATATTCCTTATTACTATTGGGATATCAGTAATAACAACGGAAAGAGTTATGCTCCTTACTTCCCAGTGAAGTCATGGAGAGTTCCTGTTTGGCGCTTCGACTATTTCTGTTCTCCTTATAACGGGGGGGCGGAAGTATTGCAAATAGTAGAGAACGATGCGGCTCTCTGCGAGCCGGTAATTATGGGGTATGGAGCCACACGGACCAAAATGGAAACAGGACGTGCAGTTGAAGTGAAGTATGTTCCGGTACAGGTAGAAGAAGGAGTGGCAGATGTTGTTTTTGAGTCGGAGACGATTCCGCTTGATGAACAGGCGTTACAGCCTATGGCCGATTTGCGTACTAATTTTGCGGAAACGGCTTTCTTTTATCCTCAGCTACGTACTAATGAACAAGGAGAGGTCGCTTTCTCCTTTACCATGCCACAGAGTCTGACACGCTGGAATTTCCGCGGTTATTCCCATACTAAGGATATGATGATAGGCATGCTTGACGCTACTGCTGTCACCGCCAAAGAGTTTATGCTTACTCCGAATATGCCCCGCTTTGTACGGGTAGGCGATAAGACACAGATAGCTGCCGGCATTGCCAACCTGACGGGTAAGGCAATAAAAGGCACAGCCGTATTCACCCTTTTCGATCCGATGACGGAGAAGATTATTTCCACCGGTCGCCAGAAGTTCTCGGTGGAAGCCGGAAAGACAGCATCGGTTAGTTTCCGGTTTGATGTAACAGACCGTTATGAACTGCTTGGTGTCCGTATAGTTGCCGACGGCGGTACTTTCAGCGATGGTGAACAGCATCTGTTGCCTGTACTGAGTGATAAGGAATATATTACAGAGACGCTTGCCATGCCCGTTCGTGGTGAAGAAACGCGTACTTTCTCGCTGGACAGTCTGTTCAACGGTAACAGCCGTACGGCAACCGACCGTCGCCTGACCGTGGAATTTACAGGTAATCCGGCATGGTATGCCGTACAAGCCCTGCCTGTACTGAGTGAGCCTTCAACGGATAACGCCATTTCCTGGGCAACCGCTTTCTATGCCAACACTTTGGCGGGATATATCGCAAATAGTCAGCCGCGCATTAAAGCGGTATTTGATAACTGGCGTCTGTCGGGTGGAACAAAAGAAACTTTCCTCAGCCGGTTGGAGCAGAACCAGGATGTGAAGAATATTCTGTTGGGCGAATCTCCTTGGTTGCTCGAAGCTACTACAGAGGCTGAACAGCAGCAGCGTATCGCTACCTTATTTGATGTTAACCAATTAAATTACCGTAATATGGCATCCTTGTTCAAACTGAAAGAATTACAGGGCGAGGATGGCGCATGGAGTTGGTTCGGCGGTATGTCCGGCAACCGTTATGTAACGGGATATATCACCGGACTGCTTGTCCGTCTTTCTTTACTTACGGATAAGGCATTGCCGGAAGAAGCAGCGATGATGAAAGCCAAGGCCTTTGACTATCTGAACAAAGAGGCTCTGAAAGAATACCGTGCTATCCGCAAGGCAGAGAAGAATGGAACGAAGATTACCGTTTTGTCGGATGCCACTATGGAATATATGTATCTGGTATCTCTCGGTTTGGTAAAGCTCTCCGGAGAATATGCAAAAGCATTCGGTTACTTCCTTACCAAGCTGGGACGTAATCTTGAGAGCGGTACCATGATCCGTAAAGCGCAGACAGCCGTTATCCTGCAGAAGGCAGGACATAAAACGGAAGCGGATGAGTTTATAGCTTCCATAAAAGAACACCTTGTACAGACGGATGAAATGGGAGCTCATTTTGCTTTCCATGCCAATCCTTATACTTGGGGTATGATGCCTGTACCCGCTCATGTAGCTGTAATGGAAGCTCTGCGCGAGGCAGGCGGCAATGATGCTTTGGTAGAAGAAATGAAGCTTTGGCTGCTGAAACAGAAACAGACGACAAGCTGGGATTCTCCGGTAGCTACTGCTGATGCGGTTTATGCGTTGTTGTGTCAGGGTAGCAATTTGCTGGAAAGTAAAGGAGATGTCCGCATTACTTTGGGTGATAAGGTGTTGGAGACTTTCTCTCCTGCAAAGACCACCGTACCCGGATTGGGATATGTTAAGGAAGTCTTTGCGCAAGGCAGTCCTGAGGTGAAAGCAAAGTCCGTTACCGTAGAGAAAAGGGATGCGGGCATTGCATGGGGAGCTGTCTACGCACAATTCTTGTCGCCCATATCCGATGTGAAGCAGCAGGGCGGAGCATTGAACATTGAGAAGAAACTCTTTGTAGAGCGCATTTCGGCCGACGGGCAGAAATCTTTGCAACCGTTGACAGAGGTAGCACAGCTCTTCGTGGGTGATAAGATTGTTTCCCGACTTACTGTCCGTCTGGACCGTGCCATGGATTTCGTTCAGTTGAAAGACCAGCGCGGAGCTTGTTTCGAACCGGAAAATTCGCTTTCGGGTTATCGCTGGAACAACGGGGTCGGATATTATGCGGAAGTGGAAGATGCAGGAACCAATTTCTTCTTCGATCATCTGGGTAAAGGCGTTTATGTATTGGAACATAGCTACCGGGTGGCTCGTGGTGGTACGTATGAAACCGGACTGGCTACCGTGCAGTGTGCCTATGCGCCGGAATATGCTTCTCACTCTGCTGGAGGAACTGTTATTATTAAATAGGTCGGATAGATTTACTTGCTATCGAATGTTTATAGGTTATAAAAAGCAGAACGAAAATCTGTGTATCTCGCTTAAAAGCTTTACATTTGTGCAACTAATTTAGAAGCAATATAAATGAGACGCAGTTTTATCACTCTATATGCGCTTGCAGCTACGGCATTGACTGCCGTAGCTCAACCGCGTTTTACCTCTAATACGGAAACGTATGATTTCGGGCAGATTGAATGGAAACATCCGGTGACGGTACAATATTCCATAACAAACACGGGTGACCGGCCTTTGGTGCTTACCGAGGTGGAACCCGATTGTGCCTGTTCCGTGGCTCAATGGACAAAGACACCTATCGCCCCGGGAGCAAAGGGAACAGTCAACGTCACTTTTGATGCGGAGGCTTTGGGGCATTTCAACAAATCCGTAGCCATTTACTGCAATGCACAACCCCATCTGGTCTATTTGAAGTTTAACGGTGAGGTGGTGCGTGAAATCAAGGACTTTACCAAAACCCATCCATACCTCATCGGACAGATACGTATTGACAAGAACAGTCTTGATTTTCCCGATGTACAAGCCGGTGAGAAGCCGGTGATGCATATCGGGGTAGTGAACCTGTCCGATCGCCCATACGAACCCGTGTTGATGCATCTGCCGCCCTATCTGCAAACGGAAGTAAAACCCAATGTCCTGCAAAAAGGGGAGAAAGGGGTCATTACCGTCACATTGGATTCCGAACGGCTGACGGACTTCGGATTGACGCAGTCCTCTGTCTATCTGGCACGTTTTGCAGGCGACAAGGTGGGCGATGAAAATGAGATACCTGTTTCCGCCATTCTTCTGCCGGACTTTTCGGGCATGAGCGATACGGAAAAGGCGAATGCTCCTGTTGTCAACCTTTCTATCAAGGATATTGACATGAGCACAGCATTGGCAAAGAAGTCGAAGGCACGTCAGGATATTGTTATAACGAATACCGGACGTTCTCCTTTGCAAATCAGCAAGCTTCAGGTATTCCATCCGGCAGTGGGAGCCGGTTTGAAGAAGAGCGTGCTGAAACCGGGCGAAAGCACCCGTCTGCGTGTAACGGTTGTAAAGCGGAATATCGGAAAGAAACGCCGTCATCTGCGTTTGCTGATGATTACGAATGACCCGATGCAGCCGAAAGTCGAGATTAATATTAAAGCGAAATAAACCATAAATCTTACCATGGAACATCCAGAAAATAGCGGAGAATATAAAGGTCTGGTTGTCAATGCAGGCATTGAGCAACCTTCGTCCGTCAATCCTTATTTGAAGCGGAAACCGAAAAAACGTCAACTTTCCGTTGCAGAGTATGTAGAGGGCATTGTGAAAGGTGATGTTACGATATTAAGCCGTGCCGTGACACTGGTGGAGAGCGTAAAGCCCGAACATCAGGCCATAGCGCAGGAGGTGATAGAAAAGTGCCTGCCGTATTCCGGCAATTCCGTTCGCGTAGGCATCAGCGGTGTGCCGGGAGCCGGCAAAAGTACGTCTATCGATGTATTCGGATTGCATGTATTGGAGAAATACGGCGGCAAGCTGGCTGTGCTGGCCATCGACCCCAGCAGCGAACGCAGTAAGGGCAGTATCTTGGGCGACAAAACGCGCATGGAGAAACTTTCCGTTCATCCCAAATCCTTTATCCGCCCCAGTCCCTCGGCAGGTTCGTTGGGCGGTGTGGCGCGTAAGACGCGTGAAACGATTGTACTTTGCGAAGCTGCCGGATTTGATAAGATATTTGTAGAGACAGTGGGTGTGGGACAGAGCGAGACGGCTGTACATTCAATGGTGGATTTCTTCCTGCTTATCCAACTTGCCGGTACAGGCGACGAGCTGCAAGGTATCAAGCGCGGCATCATGGAGATGGCAGACGGTATCGTCATCAACAAGGCGGATGGGGATAATCTGGAACGTGCCAAGCTGGCTGCTGCCCAGTTCCGTAATGCACTGCACCTTTTCCCGGCTCCGGAGAGTGGCTGGACACCGCAGGTCCTGACCTATTCCGGCTTCTACAATATAGGAGTACAGGAAGTATGGGATATGGTATATAAGTATATAGACTTCGTGAAAGATAACGGCTATTTTGAATACCGTCGTAACGAGCAGAGTAAATATTGGATGTACGAAACCATTAACGAACAACTTCGTGACAGTTTCTATCATAATCCTACAATTGAGGCGATGCTGGCCGATAAAGAGAGTCAGGTATTAAAAGGTAATCTGACATCCTTTGTTGCTGCTAAGAACCTGTTAGATACTTATTTTGCGGGATTGAAAAATTAGTGGGATGCACTTCAAGGCATCTTCCCTCTTACTATTTGTTTTTAGGCACGGATTACACAGATTTACTTTATTCTTTTCCGTGTAATCCGTGTCTAAAAGAAATCACCAACTGCATTTTGACAGCCTCTCGTTTCCTACACCTCTTTTCCTTCCTTCTCAAAGTCTTTGCGTGATTTGCTTTGCGTAACGATATATACACCGAGAAATACCAGTGCAATGGCAATACCTTTTTCCATATTGAATGTAGCCATGCCGATTATGACTGTAACGATTGAAGCCACGATAGGTTGCATATAGTTGTACATGCTTACTACTGTGGGGCGCAACAGCCTTTGTGCCGTCATGATACATATATAAGCCAGGAAGCTGCCGCCTACCACCACATAGCCTACTTGTAACAGTGCCGCAGTAGAGGTTTCAGCCCATTGTATGGCGGCTACATCATGGTAAGAGAAAGGGATATAACACATGGAGGCATATACAAACATCCATTTGTTCAGGGTTATAGGAGAGTATTTCTGGGATAATCCTTTGAATACGGTCAGGTAAATAGAGAAACTGATTTGGGCGATGAGGCATAGCAAGTCACCCATGATGCTGCCATTGCCGCTTCCTGCATTGCTGCTACTCATAATCAGTATCAATGCGCCCATGGCGCCTACAAAAATGCCCAATACTTTTTTATTCGTAACAGGCTCTTTCAGATAAATGGCAGCTACAATCATGGTTACGATAGGAAGAGTGGTGGTTACGATAGAGGCATCGATGGGGGAAGTCATAGACAGTCCGAAGATATAGACTCCCTGATTGAATACCAGTGCGAAGAGTGCGGCAAAGAATATCTTCAACATATCCCGATGGTCTACCTGCTCGCGTTTGCAGAACAGTGAGAGCAACCAGAAACAGGCTGCTGCACCTACCATGCGGAAAGTGGTGACGGATAGAGCTGAGAACTCGACTAATGCGGATTTGCCGACAGGTGCCATTAATCCCCATAGGATATTGGCGGTCAGAGCGAACAGATGACCTTGTATGTTCTTGTTCATATTGTAAAATGTGTATTATTTGTGGTGAAAAACGCTGCAAAGGTAACTATTTTCTCAATCTCTTTCTTTATATTTGCTACACGAATATATAGAAACCATGGAAGTACAGGCCAATTACATCAGACGTATCGAAATACACGGATTGTGGCACCGATACGATATAGCTTGGGAGTTGCGTCCCGATGTCAATATACTTTCCGGCATCAACGGAGTAGGGAAGACTACGATTTTAAACCGTTCGGTGGGCTACCTTGAGCAAACTACGGGAGAGGTAAAGAGCGATGAGAAAAACGGTGTACATGTTTTCTTCGACAATCCGGAAGCGACTTTTATTCCTTATGATGTAATCCGCAGCTATGACCGTCCTCTTATTATGGGAGATTTCACCGCCCGCATGGCAGACCCGAATGTAAAGTCCGAATTGGATTGGCAACTCTATCTGCTCCAGCGTCGTTATCTTGATTATCAGGTGAATATCGGTAACAAAATGATTGAGCTGTTGAGCGGTGACGAACAGCAACGAAGTCTGGCTCCCGCCTTGTCTGTGCCTAAACGGAAATTTCAGGATATGATTGACGAACTGTTCAGCTATACCCGTAAGAAAATCGACCGTAAGAGCAATGACATTGTCTTTTATCAGGACGGCGAACGGCTGCTGCCCTATAAACTCTCGTCCGGCGAGAAACAGATGCTGGTAATCCTGCTGACCGTGCTGGTGCGTAATGAGGAACATTGTGTGCTTTTCATGGACGAGCCGGAAGCATCGTTGCACATCGAGTGGCAGCAAAAACTTATCGGCATGATACGCGGACTCAATCCGAATGTGCAGCTCATTCTCACCACCCACTCGCCTGCCGTGATAATGGAAGGCTGGCTGGATGCGGTGACCGAAGTGGAAGATATTTCAACGGTGATTGGCGGCAGGTGAGTATCAATCGCACATCACTGAATATTCATTATTAAATCAACATTTATTTTGGCAACATCTCTCCGACATAATCTTACTTCAGCCTATTTGGACGCCGCACACAAATTCTCGTCAAAGAAAGGGCGCAGGCGTATTGTGGCGTATGTGGAAAGCTATGACGACATTGCTTTCTGGCGTACCCTTCTGGCTGAGTTCGAGAATGAGGAGCGTTATTTCCAGGTGATGCTTCCTTCCGCCACTTCGCTGGCAAAGGGCAAGAAAATGGTGTTGATGAATACGCTCAATACCACGGAACTTGGACGTAGCCTGATAGCTTGTGTGGACAGTGACTATGACTTTCTGTTGCAGGGAGCCACCAATGTGTCGCGGAAGATAAACCGTAATCCTTATATTTTCCAGACCTACGGGTATGCCATTGAGAATTTCCATTGTTTTGCCGAAAGCCTTCATGAGGTTTGTGTACAGGCAACACTGAACGACCGTCACATCCTTGATTTCCCCGCTTTCCTGAAACGCTATTCGCAGATAGCCTATCCGCTGTTCTTATGGAACGTTTGGTTTTACCGCCGGCACGATACGCATACATTTCCTATGTACGATTTCAATTCCTATGTCCGTTTGCAGGAAATAAACCTGCGGCATCCTTACAGTGTCTTGGATGCCATGCAGCGTACGGTATCTGCCAAACTTTCCGAAATGGAAACCCGTTTCCCGCAGTATATAGAGGATGTTGACCGGTTGGGTGAGGAACTGCGGAAATTAGGATTGGTTCCTGACAATACCTATCTCTATATGCAGGGGCATCATATCATGGATTGTGTGGTCCTGAAGTTGCTGATACCCGTTTGCACCGTACTGCGCCGTGAACGCGAGCAGGAAATTAAACGCCTGGCAGAGCATAGCGAACAGTTCCGCAATGAACTGACGGGTTATGAAAACAGTCAGGTCAATGTATCCGTCATGTTGAAGAAAAACAGCGGTTACAAGAACCTTTATCTCTATCAGTGGTTAAAAGAAGACATCTGCGAGTTTCTCGAACGGGAAAAACTCTGACGCCCTATTTATACTTTATACCTCATATTTTATACCTAACTATCATGGATATACTAAAGAATATCGACGAATTATTGATTTCTTGGGGAACAGCCCCTTCTTTGGCCGATATGCTCGATCAGTTTATAGCTTTTGCGCTTGTGCTTATCGTTGCGTTTCTGGCTGATGTCATTTGTCGGAATATCCTGTTGAAAGTAGTGGCGCATTTGATAAGGAAAACAAAAGCTACATGGGATGATATTGTTTTTGACCGTAAGGTACTGATTCACCTCAGCCGTATGGTGGCTCCCGTTATCATCTATGTCTTTATTCCGGTAGCCTTTGCCGAGACAAGTTCCTCTACGTTGGGCTTTATCCAGCGTGTCTGCCTGATTTATATTCTAATCACATTCCTAAGTTTTATCAACTCGTTTCTGAAAGCCGTTTATGCCGTATACAGCGAGAAGGAGCAGCTTCGCGACCGCCCTTTGAAGGGTATGTTGCAGACTGTCCAGGTGATACTTTGGTTTGTAGGGGCTATCGTGGTGGTAAGTATTCTGATTGACAAGTCTCCGTTGTCGCTATTGGCGGGATTGGGTGCTTCTGCCGCTATCCTGATGCTGGTGTTCAAGGACTCGATTATGGGATTTGTTTCGGGAGTGCAGCTCTCCGCCAATGATATGCTGAAGGTGGGCGATTGGATTGCGATGCCCAAATACGGTGCAGACGGTACGGTGATAGAAGTCACGCTGAACACCGTGAAAGTACGTAACTGGGATAATACCATTACCACGATTCCGCCGTATCTGCTTGTCAGCGACTCATTCCAGAATTGGCGCGGCATGCGCGAGAGTGGGGGACGGCGTGTCAAGCGCTCCATAAACATTGATATGAACAGCGTCCGGTTCTGTACTCCGGAGATGCTGGACAAATACCGTAAGATTCGTTTGCTGAAAGATTACGTAGAGCAGACGGAAGCGGTGATAGAGGAGTATAATAAGAAACATCATATCGACAATTCCGTCCTTGTCAACGGGCGTCGTCAAACCAATCTGGGTGTGTTCCGGGCCTATCTGACCGCTTATCTGAAAAGTCTTCCCGATGTAAATAAGGAACTGACCTGCATGGTGCGGCAGTTGCAGCCGACCGACCACGGTATTCCTATGGAACTTTATTTTTTCTGTGCCATCAAGGACTGGGTTCCATACGAGGGAGTGCAGGCAGATGTATTTGACCATGTGTTGGCCATCATTCCCGAATTCGATTTGCAGGTATTCCAATCACCGTCGGGAAGGGATTTCCAAAGGGTGCTGTCTTAATTCCTGAAGGATAATTGGGTGCAGATGCTTCATGGGAATTCGGTTGTGCGGGCAGAAAAAACATACAGCCTGCAAAAGTTTGAACCGTTGCAGGCTGTTGCCCTGATAAACTTTATAAAGAGAATTTGGAATGCGTGCGGGTTATTTTATCCAGTTTCCTTTCATCCAGTCGCATGCGGCTTTAATGGCGTCGAAGGAAGCGTAGGACAGCGTAGCATCCACTTTGTTGCTTGTTACGGCGGTGAAGTCGTCGTTGGTGTAATCTCCGTCGGATTTCAATGCGGCAGTGACGGTCATATTGGTGAGTCTGGAAGTACCGTTTTTCAGCGAGGCATTCGTTAATGCGCTCTCCACTACCAGCGGTTGTCCCTTGCCGCATACTTTGGCATTGTCTATATCGGCTTGAGTGCCGCGACGCAGACGGATGCCTTGTTTGCTTTCGCCGTTACCTGCGAGGATGAGGTTTTTGAGTACGGGATGCGATACGGGAGTGGCTGCATTGTCGTTTTCGTTATTGTCCGCTTCGATGAGGCAGTCGCAGTCGTATCCTAATGTGGCTTTGGCTTCCTGATAGGCAACGAGGTCAGTGCCTTTTCCGTTCCAGCCTTCGGTCCAGTCGAAAGAGTCGTCGCTGCAACTTACCACTACCATATTGCTTACGTTTACCGAACCGCCGAAGAACTCGAAGCCGTCGTCCGAACCTTTGTAAGCCTCGCAGTGGTCTACAATCGTACCGTTACCTACACCGTAAAAGGAGATTCCGTTGGCTTCATGTTCTTCGTCGAAGGCAAACCCGGTGTATTCCAGACGGATGTACTGCAATGTTCCGGAATTGTCGGCATCGTCATTGCCGCCATATACGGCGCCGCCTATCTCTGAACTTCCTTTACCGCCTTCGGCATTGGTATGCGCTTTTCCGCAGATATGAATGCCGCCCCATGCTCCGGGTTCCTCTTTTTCGCTGGTCATGACGATAGGTTTGTCGGGCGTGCCTACGGCATTGATTTTGGCACCTTGCTTCACCAGAATATAGTCTACGATATTGTCATAGACAGATATAATCTTTACTCCTTCTTCGATGTTCAATGTGGCGCCTGCCTCTACAATGTATTCACCGCTCAGTTTATAGGTGTTGCCGGCTTTCAGGGTCACGTCTTCGGTTATTGTACCTTTCAGGGTACTGCCGTTTTCTATCCCGTTGCCTTTGTCATTGTTGCTGTCGTTGGTGTTGTCATCGCTGCAAGCGGTGAGGGACAGCATTCCGGCTGCGAGAGCCAGCGAATAGAATTTCGATTTCATTGTTTTCATAATTCAATTGTTTTAAGTTGACTGTTCGTCTGTTTGATAATCTATTTAAAAGGATTTATAATTTGTAGCTGAAGCCAATTTCAAAGTCGGTACCTTTTTTATAGCGCTCCACTTCCACTTCCGTGCCGGTGGAAGGTACTTCCTGCTTAAAGATGACGTTACGGTTCAGCAGGTCGTTTACTTGCAGTTTCAGGCTGAAATGCCTGTTGAGGTCGTATCCGGCACTGAAGTTCAGTGTGTGCAGAGTCTGTTGCTTGATGTCTCCCAGATTGGATACGCCCACCGCATGGATGCGGCTGCCTTGCAGATTGTAGAGTAAGGCGAGGTTCAGTTGCCGTTCTTCACCGAAACGGGGAGAGTAGGTGAGGTCTGCATTGGCCAGAATGGGAGAGGCGCCTTGCAAAGGACGTTCCTTGTTGGTGTAAGCGCCGCCTTCGGGCAGTTTTACGTTGGTATACATATAGCTGAGGTTAGCACCCAAACGCAAGTCTTTTATCAATTGTTTGCGGAATTCCACTTCTACGCCGGCAGCCATTCCGTTGTCCGCATTCCGGAAGCTGTGCAGGGTAGCTCCGCCTTGCAATGCCTGGATACGTTCTATCGGGCTGTCGAGGTATTTGAAGTAACCGGTCAGAGAAATCATGTCTCCGTTTTTGCCGAAGCGTTCGTAACGCAAGTCGAAGTTGTAGTTGTAGCCGTTCTGCAACTCGTCGTTACCGCGGATTTGTGCCGAACCGTAGGATTCCTGATAGAGGAAGGGAGCCATTTCGATGAATGATGGGCGGGTAACGGTACGGGATGCGGAGAAACGGATACTGTTGGCGTCGTTTATTGTGTACTTCAGATTTAGGGTGGGGAAGAAATCGTTTTTATCCAGATTGCGCCGTTTGGCATACCAGTCGCCGCCGTCAGTGGCATAGTCCACCCACTGTTTGCTTATTTCGTAGCGTACGCCGAGGTTTACAAGTAATGACGGTACGGGGTAGAAGTCGGTCAGCAGGTATCCGGAGTAAATTTCATTTCCTGCGCGGTAGCTGTCTTTGGGTTGCATCACGCGTTGTACCGTTACGTTTCCGTCTGCTATGTTCTCTTGGTTCAGGAAGCCGTCTGTATCGTAGATGTCGGTAACGGTGGGATTAATTTTGTTCAGGTTGTAGTAGAAACGGGTTGCTTTGTAGTCGCGGCTTTTATTCTTATAGTTGAAGCCCAGTTTCAGAAAATTGTTTTCGTTCCACTTCCAGCGCAGGGCGAGGTTGCCGTTCCACTCTTTTTCATCCAGGCTGCCGAAATAGCGCATGGTTTCCTGGCGGTTCAGTTTGAACAGGCCGAGTGTGCCGTCATCATTCTTTATATACATCACTTGGCGTCTGTCCGGTTCTTCGCTTCCTGTCTTGCTGTACGAGCCGCCCCAGGTCAGTTCCCAACGGTCTTGTTCGCCGAAGTTGTGAAGGCCGTTCAGTTGGTGGTTCTGCAAAGTGTAGATATGTGTGATGTTATTGCTTCCGGTCAGCTCGTGGTCTTCGGCATCTGTTCCCTCGCGGCGTTGGTAAGTGTCTGTGGCATTACGCGTGTAGAAGAAAGTATAGCCTATGCGGTCGTGCCGGCGCAGCGTGTAGCCTATGTATCCTAATGCAGCGAGTTTCAGTTCTTGGGCATAGCTGTCGTATGAGAAGTTGTCCTGTACATTGCCGGTTGCTTCCAGGGTTTTATAGAAAGCGTTGTCCATATTCTGATAGCCGTTGCCGGCGCTTACGGATGCCAGTATGCTGAGCGTTTGGCTGTCGATGCTGATGTTCTTGCCGAAGCCGAGGTTACCGTTAAAGTCCGGCAGGGTTGATTTCTTCTTTACGGCAAACGAGGTGTCGAATATATTTCCGGTCTTTACATAGTTGTCAAAATCAGACAGAGGCATATCGAGTGCCGCCTGGTCCACACCGGAAGTCTTGAACAATGAGCCGTTGCGGTTCATCTGATAGCGGTCTTTGCCCAGGGTATTGAACTTCCCGCCGGTGTTGAAACTGATGCTGAAGAAATCTTCGGCGATGTTCTCTTTGGTACTGATGTCTATGTGTGCACCTGAATAGTCGGCAAAGGCTTCCGCGTTATATACCTTACTTACGGTGATGTTCTGTATGGTGCTCGACGGAAATAGATCCAGCGGAATCAGCTTGTTGTCGGGATTGGGAGAGGCGATGGGGAGGCCGTTCAGGGTAGTCGTGCTGTATCGGTCGCCCAATCCCCGTACAATGAGCTGGCCGGCATCGGCAATGGAGATACCGGTAATCTTTTTTACCCCTTCTTCTACATTGCTTATACCTTTGATGCTCATTTCTTTTGAGCCGATGTTTTCGATGGCGAGTGTAGCTTTCCGGCGCTCCATTTGCAGGGCACGTTCGCCCTCAAGGTTTTTCCGGGCCACTACGGATACTTCGCCCAAAACCTGTGCGTCGCTTTCCAGTTCGAAGTTCAGCACGACATCGGCTTTGCCTGACTTTACATTGTTTACAACGATGTCTCTGTAGCCTACATATTTTATGGATAATGTGTAGATGCCGTTTGTTACATTCAGGGAGTAGTTTCCGTCCATATCGGCGATGGCGCCTTGCGTGGTTCCTACTATCTGTACGGTAGCTCCGGTCAGCGGTTCCCGGGTCTGTTTGTCGGTGATGGAACCTTTGATAGTACCTGCCATGACTGTCATGACAGAAAGCGTAAGGAATAAAATAAGGAAGAATATCTTTCCTAAATCTAATTTCGTACTCATCTCTTTTATGCGTTTCTTAATCCGCTGCAAAGATGCGCCGAACGTGTTTCAAGAGTGATACATACATTATACATTCTGTTTTCGTTTGTATGAAGGAGCTGTTACGTAATCCGTACGATTTTATCATGCGGTATAATATAAATAATAATATTAAATACTTGTTTGTTTGAGTTTTATGGCTATATTTGTCCCATTATCAATAAACAAACAGACAAACAAATTATGGATGTTCCCCCTCACAATGATAACGAACGCTTTCGGCGTTTGTCTTTGCTTGGGCGCATTGGTTGGTGGGAAGCCGACTTTTCTGCTGAGCAGTATTTATGTTCCGAATATGTATGCGATTTGTTGGGGATGAAGGGGGACAGCCTCTCTTTTCAGGATTTCGGCCGGATGATTCGTGAGGATTATCGGGGACGCATTACCAGAGAGTTCCTTTCCATAAAGGAAGTGGAGGTATACGAACAGACCTTTCCTATCCATACGGCAACCGGAGTTGTCTGGGTACATTCCCGCATGGGGTATAGAGAGCTTGCACCTGATGGGCATCTGAAAGCTTTCGGAATCCTGCAACGGGTAACGGAACCGGTAAACAAAGAGGATAAGGACCGCATGTATCATATCAATAATTTGCTGTATCGCCAGAACTCTATTTCCCATTCCTTGTCTCATTTTCTTAAAGACGAGTCTGTAGCTTCCGGCATCTACGAAATTCTGAAAGATATTTTGGACTTTTTCCATGCCGGACGTGCGTATATTTTTGAGTATGAAAAAGATTATACTTTTCAGACTTGCACTTATGAAGTTGTTGCCGAAGGGGTGTTACCGGCGGTAGAAGCATTCCGGAATATACCGGTTACTTTCATGCCGTGGTGGACTACTCAAGTTTTGTCGCAGAAACCTATATTGTTCGAGTCATTGTATAAGTTGCCCGAAATGGAAGAAGGCGAATTCCGGTTATTGGAGCAGCAGGGTATCAAAGCTTTAATGGCTGTTCCATTGGTGGCGAATGATACGGTGAAAGGTTTTATGGGAGTAGATTTGGTAGACCGTACTATCTTGTGGAGCAATGAAGACTACCAATGGTTGGGATCGTTGGCCAATATCATCAGTATCTGCGTTGAACTGCGTAAAACGCAGGATGAGGCAATACGGGAACGTCAGGCTTTGGACCGTAGTGAGAAACTCTTTAGAAACATTTTTGCCAATATACCGGCTGGGGTGGAGATTTATGATACTGACGGCTTTCTGGTAGATGTCAATAACAAGAATATAGAAATATTCGGTATCCGCGATAAGGCGGATGTGATAGGTATCAACCTGTTTGAGAATCCTAACTTGTCACCTCAGTTGATAGAGCAGATACGTGACCGGGATATTGTAGATTTCAGATTGGATTATGAATTTGAAAATGTAGAGGGATATTATCCTTCCGGTAAGCGCAATAAGATAAACCTATATACCAAAATCAGCAAGTTATATGATAGTAAGGGTAACTTTACCGGATATGCCTTTATCAATATCGATAATACCGAGCGTATGGATGCTTTGAACCGTATTTGTGATTTTGAGAACTTCTTCCTGTTGATTTCTGATTATGCAAAAGTAGGTTATGCAAAGTCGAACTTGCTGGATAGGAAAGGCTATGCCATTAAGCAGTGGTATAAGAATATGGGAGAAGATGAAAATACGCCTTTGTCGGATATTATAGGTGTATATAGTAAAATGCACCCGGATGACAGAAAGCGGATTTTGGATTTTCTTTATAAGGCACGGCTTGGAGAAGTAAGAGACTTCAAGGGAGAGATACGTATTTTGCATCCGGGGACGGAAGATCAATGGAATTGGGTGCGCACCAATGTGGTAGTCAATCAATATCAACCGGAAAACGGTGTAATAGAGCTTATCAGTGTAAACTATGATATTACGGAATTGAAAGAAACCGAAGCCAAACTGATTGATGCTAAAGAGAAAGCCGAAACGGCAGATCGTCTGAAGAGTGCTTTTCTTGCCAATATGAGTCATGAGATACGTACTCCGCTGAATGCAATTGTAGGTTTTTCCAGTTTGTTGGTGCAGGGAGAGAATCCGGAAGAACGGGAGCAGTATATGGCGATTGTGGAAGAAAATAATGAGTTGCTGTTGCAATTGATATCCGATATTCTGGATTTGTCAAAAATAGAAGCCGGAACCTTTGATTTCGTAAAACAGGAATTGGATGTGAACCAACTGTGTGAGGATATGGTGCGTACGATGAAACTCAAAGCCAAACCGGGAGTAGAGGTTGTCTTTGATCATCGCCTGCCGGAGTGTATCATTGTGAGCGATCGTAATCGTTTAAATCAAGTGATAGCAAATTTCATGAATAATGCGATAAAATTTACTTCGACCGGTAGCATACGTTTAGGTTATGGGCAGGCAGAAACCAACTTGCTGCGCTTTTATGTTGCTGATACTGGCATCGGCATTATACAGGAAAAGCAGGCTGAGATATTTGACCGTTTTGTCAAACTGAACTCTTTTGTACATGGCACAGGATTGGGATTGTCTATCAGCAAGAGCATCGTTGAGCAACTGGGCGGCACTATCGGTGTGGAAAGTGAATCGGGTAAAGGGGCTTGCTTTTGGTTTACATTACCTGTTGCTTGATAAGAAGTATTTTTCCACTTTTGCAGATGTTTGGGTAAGGGTAAGTTGCATGAGTATTGGGTGAAGTTGGCGATGTAGCCTTTACCTTGCTTAGCCATCGCGGCACTATCCAAAGTTTCTCAAGACTGGCGATGTCCGGCACGTTACCGACGATACCGATTACATCTTCACCATAGGTTTTCAGTTCCTCTACACGCTTGTCCAGTTGTTCCTGACGGATGTCTACCGCAACGACTTTAGCGCCTTGTTGCATAAAATACTTGGCAATGCTGCCACCCAATACACCACCTGCATCGGTGATGACTGCTACTTTACCTGTAATACTGAATTGTTCGTTTATAATCTTTTTCTCCTTTTTTCTTTTTTATACGGGAAAGCACGCGAATAAAGCATGAAAAATATAATTCCTTATACTTTATTATTTTCTGCTTCACGTATCTATATTGTATATTTTATACTTGCGTTTTCTTTTGTTTCATTTAGTTTTCTACTTTCGTACTCATCTCTTTTATGCGTTTCTTAAATCTGCTGCAAAGATGCGCAGAAGTGTTTTAAGTTATACATTCTATTTTCGTTTGTATTAAGGAGTTGTTACTCATTTATAGCAAAAAAAGGATGTTTTATATCAAAATAGTTATTCTATAGTGTTTTTAAGATTTATATTTTTGTTGCAGTAAAACACTGTGTTCGAAAACGCTAATTTAAACTAATTGTAAACCAAGATTATTCTATGAGAAGCAGGAAGAAAGAAGGAGTATATTTTATGAGTATACTCAAGCGTCAGGTGCTGTTTGTGCTCTTTGCTTTTGCAGCAACCTTATGCGCATTCGCGCAAAACAAAACAATCACAGGACTTGTGGTAGACGGAAACGGTGAATCCATCATCGGTGCCAGTGTTCTTGTCAAAGGGACAACGAACGGAATTATCACTGACATCGACGGTAAGTTCACACTGAATGATGTGCCTGAAGCGGGAGTTATCCAGATTAGTTATATCGGCTACAAGACTCAGGAAATCTCCGCTAAGAACAAGGCCAATCTTAAAGTGGTGCTTGTAGAAGACAATGAAATGCTGGATGAAGTAGTGGTAGTAGGCTATGGTGTTCAGAAGAAATCGGACGTTACCGGTGCCATGATTCGCGTAGGTTCCGAGGAACTGAATTCACGTCCGGTAGCCAACGCCTTTGAAGCTATGCAGGGCAAGGCAGCTGGTGTAGACATTGTCAGCAATGAGCGCCCGGGCGAAGTGGGAACGATTAACGTACGCGGTGTGCGCTCTTTGAGTGCCAGCAATACTCCGCTGTATGTAGTGGATGGTATTCCTTTGATGTCCAATAGCGGTATTGAAACTTTGAATCCGCAGGACATTGAGTCTATTGATGTATTGAAAGACGCCTCTGCTACGGCTATTTACGGTTCTCGTGGTGCTAATGGCGTTATTCTGGTTACTACCAAATCCGGTAAGGAGGGTAAGATGTCTTTGAACTACTCCGGTACGGTTACTATCGAAAACCTGCAGGACTATTCCGAAATGATGAACTCTGCAGAGTATATCGATTGGCGTCGTTGGTCTTATTACTATCTGAATCCTTCCAAATATCCTCGAGGAGACCAGCCCACTAAAGAGAACGATTATGAGATCTTTTTAGGTGCTACAGACCCTACGGCTTGGAAAAACATTGAAAAAGGCTGGGCAGGTGGTACTTGGGACGGCTCTCGCGTACCTAATACGGATTGGTGTGATATGGTTACGCAGACCGGAGTTACCCATGAACACACGTTGAGTGCCAGTGGAGGTACGGACAAGATGAAAGGTTATGCGTCTATCGGCTATTTGGATAATGAGGGTACGGTGAAAGGGCAGTCTTATACTCGTTATACTACAAAACTGAGTTTGGATTTGAAGCCTACTAAATGGTTTAATTTAGGATTGAATGTTAATGGTACGTTTAGTGAACAGCAATATGGTTCGTCTGCAAGTTCTGTCGGTCAGTTGATAAAGGGTATGCCTTCTAACTTATATGCAGCATCTACCAGTTTGTTCCCTTATGCTTCACCTTATGATGAGGATGGCAACCGTATTGAATATCCCGGTGGTGATGATAAAGTAAAGAATGTAATGAATGAATGGAACAACAGTCAGAATGAACGTCGTATGTTCCGTGCTATCGGTAGTTTGTATGCTCAATTGGATTTAGGTGAAATTTATGCTCCTTTAAAAGGCCTTAGATATCGTTTTAATTTCGGACCGGATTTCCGTTATTATAGAAACGGTACATTCCGTAATGAAGAGTCAATTAGCAGTGAAGGTAAGAATCGCGCTTCCTTGTCTAACCAGTCTGACTTTTCCTGGACGTTGGATAACTTGATTTACTATGACAAAGAATTTGGAAAACATTCAGTGGGACTTACTTTATTGCAAAGTGCTACAGGGTATCACTACGAAGAATCCTCTATGGCGGCAGAAGGTATTCCTTTGGAAAGTGCGAAATGGAATGCGTTATCAAAAGAAAATGTCTCTTTGCTGGATGAGTGGAATAGCGGACTGATTGAGAAACAGCTCCTTTCTTATATGTTCCGTGTGAACTATGACTATAATAATAAGTACTTATTGACAGTTTCCGGTCGTTGGGATGGTGCTTCACAGCTTGCAGAAGGCAATAAGTGGGCTTTCTTCCCCAGTGCGGCTTTGGGTTGGCGTCTTGATCAGGAAGAGTTTCTGAAAGATGTTACTTGGTTAAACCAGTTGAAATTCCGTTTGGGTGTTGGCGTTACCGGTAATTCGGCTATCGACCCTTATCAGACGAAGGGTGCTATAGTTTCGCTCTATTATCCGTTCGGTTCTGCGCTTGCTCCCGGTTATGCCGCTTCGGAACCATTGATTAAAGATGGAGCTGTGGCAATGGCCAATAAGAATTTGTCTTGGGAGAAGACCACGCAGTATAACATCGGTCTTGACTACTCGGTTTTAAACGGACGAATTTCGGGAGTTCTTGATTTCTATACTTCACGTACTACTGATTTGTTGATGGCAATGACAATTCCTTCATTGAATGGTTATACTAATACGTATGCCAATGTAGGTAAAACATCCAATATAGGTGTGGATATAACGTTGAATACCGTTAACGTCAAAACACGTGATTTTGAATGGTCTACCAGTATTAATGCTGCATGGCAGAAAGACAAGATTGATGAATTGGCAAATGGTAAAGAGGACGATATAAATAATAATTGGTTTATAGGACAGGCGTTGGGGGTAATTTACGGTTACGAGTGTGGCGGACTTTGGAAAGAAGAAGACGCTGCCGAAATGGCTAAGTTCAATGCCAAAGGGCATTCATTCCAAGCAGGTATGGTACGTCCGATAGACCAAAATGGTGATTATAAAATCGACCCGAATGACGATCGTGTAATCATAGGACATACTCGTCCCCGTTGGACTTTTGGCATGACGAATACGTTTACTTACAAGAATTTCGACCTCTCTGTTATGATGTACGGACGCTTCAATTATATGGTAGATACCGGCGGTGAATGGCAGGGTGGACGTTATATGCAGCGTAAGATAAATTATTATAACGAAAACAACAAGAATGCAGAATATCAGAAACCTATTTACAATATTGGCGGTGGAGACCCTTACTATCGTATTGTAGGTTATAAGAACGGTTCATTTCTGAAAGTACGTAACATATCTTTGGGTTACACTTTTCCGCAGACGCTCATCAAAAAGTGGAATTTATCTAATTTAAAGGTTTATGTACAAGCCAAGAATCCGGGACGAATTTTCTCTAATATTGATTTCCTGGAATTGGATGCTTCGCAAGCGTTTACTTCTACTTGGAACCGTGGATTCACAATTGGTTTGAATGTTGGATTTTAAATGTCATTAAAAGTATTATGATTATGAAACTACATAAAAAAATAACATTTGGCTTGTTGGCCTTGACTTTGGTAGGTCCGATGACTTCTTGCAGTGATTTTCTGGATGAGGAGTTGACTACTCAGCAGAATACAGATTTCTTCGATACTCAAGAAGGTATCGACCGTTTGGAAGTTAGCCTTTACTATAATTTACGTTTCCATTTTGCAAAAGAGTGGGCATGTGCCACTACTAACTATGGTACGGATGAGTTTCGTGTAGGTGGCGACGGTTCTAATGCTTCCTGGAATAATTATGATGGAAACTTCCAGTCATCGATTGTCAGCAACTCTACCAATATGTATGAAGTTTGGGATGGCATGTATATCGGTATCAACAATGCCAATCTGCTATTGAGTAAGGTTACTCCGGATAGTTACAAAGCAGACAATAAGAATACTTATATGGGAGAAGCTTATTTCCTGCGCGGGTTCAATTATCTGAAACTGGTATCTCAGTATGGGGGAGTTCCTTTGAAACTTACTCCGAGCGAAACTCCGGAACGTGAATTTTCTCGCGCTACTGCCGAAGAAACATTGCAACAGGTGATCAGTGACTTAAAAGACGCTTATAAGTATCTGCCCGAAACAGCTCCCATGACAGGAAAGATGACGAAAGATGCAGCAGCGCATTTTCTTGCCAAAGCATATTTGTTGCGTGCCAGTGAGATAAATGATGATTGGAACAGCGCAACGAAAGAGGATGATTTGAAAGAAGCATTACGTTTGGCGCAAGAGGTTATATCTCATCGTAGTTTAGCTCCGAATTATGCAGATTTGTGGAATTATACTGAGCCGAACGGTGCAAACGAGCAACTGGATGAAATAATTTTGGCAGCTCAGTTCTCTTCTGACAAAGCAACGGAAGGAGCTAATGGTAATCAGTGTCATCTCTATTATGTTTCCGTATACAAAGATTTGCCGCAAATGCAACGTGATATTGCTGGTGAACGCGAGTATCAACGTCTTAGAACTACTTATTATATGTACAATGTGTATGATATGGTCGATGACTCTCGTTTCTGGAAAAGTTTTAAAACGAAATATGCGGTGAACAACCCGCAAAAAGGTTCCGGATACGCACACGGTGATTTGGGTATCATGTATGTAATTAACCGTCCCGGTGACACTCGTTTTGATGCTGTACAGCTTAACAATCAGGTGACTTATGACAAGACGGGGAAAACAATTCCGACAGTGTTTGTAGCTTATCCGAAAGACCGCAACGCAGAAGATGATGAGGCTTTATATGATTATACTAATCGTTATTGTACGTTGAATAAGTATATTGACGGTTCCCGTGAATCGAGAGACAGTCGTGTTGGTTTCCGCGATGGTATTCTTGCCCGTTTGGGTGAAACCTATTTGATTGCAGCCGAAGTGTTGATTCGTCAAGGCAAGTATCCTGATGCTTTAGGCTATATCAATGATCTTCGTGCACGTGCCGCTTATAAAGCAGGAGAAGACCGTTCCGCATATTGCGATGGTGGTGCTGCTTATAATGATAAAGCGTTGGGATATAAGGATGACGGTGTGAATTCTTATTTTGCGGAGAATTCTTATTATGAGTCCAACAATATCGACAGAAACATTAAATCTGCTACAGACTTAAAGATTACGGATATTCACAACTTGCCGGCCGAAGATGAGGCTATTATCAGTAAATTAGGGTATAGTACGGATTATGACCGTATGCTGTGTCTGTTGCTGAACGAACGTTCTCGTGAACTTTGCGGTGAATTTCATCGTTGGCAAGATTTATCAAGGACGTTGACTTTGGTCGAACGCGCCAAAGCATTTAATCCGGATGCTGCCCCCAATATTCAGGAACGTCATAATTTGCGTCCTATTCCGCAAACCTACCTGGATGCTATCCAAAAGGACGGTCATGCGTTAACTCCTGAAGAAAAGAAAGCGGAACAGAATCCCGGATATTAATCGGCATCCATTATAAGTTTATAATACAGTGAAGAGAAGAAGGCTCTCTGCCAATCGGGGTAGAGAGCCTTCTCTTTGTGTTTCTTTCCGGTAAAATAAACAATCGAAGATTGACGGGGTTATACTCCGCTGAATGCGCTGAAACCGCCGTCAATAGGAAGCAATGCACCTGTAACGAAGCTGGCGGCATCGCTGCACAGGAACTGTACGGCTCCGTTCAATTCGTTGATGTCGCCGAAGCGTTTCATCGGGGTTTTGGCCAATACTTTCTTGCTGCGGTCAGTCAGTGAGCTGTCGGGGTTGATGAGTACGGCGCGGTTCTGGTCGCCGATGAAGAAGCCCGGGGCGATGGCATTGACGCGGATACCGTCTCCGTATTTCAGTGCCAGTTCGCTTGCCAGCCATTGGGTGAAGTTGGCAACGGCCGTCTTGGCTGCCGAATAGCCCGGAACGCGGGTGATGGCGCTGTAAGCTGCCATGGAAGATACGTTGACGATGCAGCCCTTACCTTGCTTAGCCATCACTTTGCTGAACACTAAAGACGGGTAAACGGTTCCGTTCATGTTCAGATTGGTCACTTTCTCCCAGCAGGAGATGTCCATGTCGTAGAAGTGCTGGTCGGGAGCCAGAGTTGCGCCCGGCATATTTCCGCCGGCAATGTTGAGCAGAATGTCGATACGTCCCCACTTGGCAACGATGTCATCGGCAAGTTTCTCAAGACTGGCGATGTCCAGCACGTTACCGACGATACCGATTACATCTTCACCATAGGTTTTCAGTTCCTCTACACGCTTGTCCAGTTGTTCCTGACGGATGTCTACCGCAACGACTTTAGCGCCTTGTTGCATAAAACACTTGGCAATGCTGCCACCCAATACACCACCTGCACCGGTGATAACTGCTACTTTACCTGCAATACTGAATTGTTCGTTCATAATCTTTGTCTCCTTTTTTCTTTCTTTTCTTTTTTTATACGGGGAAGCACGTACATAAAGCGTATACCCCCCTCATACTTTATTGTCTTCTGCTTCACGTATCTATATTGTATATTTTATGCTTGTGTTTCCTTCTGTTTCATTTCGTCTTGTACCACTGCCATCATACCTTCCACCTGTGCCAGCGCCAGCATACGGCCGTGGAATGAATAGCCGGGATTATATCCCTTGTCCTCATCGCCTAGCATCATCCGTCCGTGGTCTACACGCATGGGCAAGTTCGGGTTTTCTTGCTCGAAGATGCGGATAAGGTCGATGAGGTGGCCGCGTCCCGTCAGGTGGGAGCTTTCTATGAAGTTGCCGCCCGGCATGGCTGCGGTGCTGCGCAGATGCACAAAGTGGGTGCGTGATGCAAACTTCCTGGCGAGTTCGCGGGTGTCGTTATGCTCTCCCGCGCTGAGCGAGCCGGCACAGAACGTCAGTCCGTTGTGTGGATTATCCACTGCATTCAGGAACCAGGCGATGTCCTCTTCGTTGGTCACGATACGCGGCAAGCCCAGTACCTGGAAAGGCGGGTCGTCGGGATGTACGCACATATTTACGCCGTACTCCTCGCACACCGGCATGATGGCGGCAAGGAAATACCGCATGTTCTCGCGGAGCGCATCGCGGTCGATACCTTTGTACAAGGCAAGCAGATTCCTGAATATATTCACCGGATTCTTGTCGCCTTCCTTGATGTTGCCGTTTACGAATCCCTGCGTCTTTACGATAATCGCATCGACAAGGCTGTCTTTTTCGGTTTCGGTGATGGTCTTGTCCAGTTCGGCCACTTTAGCCAGCTCTTCGGCGGAGTAATCCTTTTCGGCTCCCTCACGTTGCAGAATGCGCAGGTCGAAATAGGCAAAGCGCACCCGGTCGAAGTAGAGCGATGAGGTTCCGTCTGCCCAGGGGTGTTGCAAATCCGTGCGTATCCAGTCGATAACGGGCATGAAGTTATAGCATACGGTCTTTACACCGCATTTGCCCAGATTGGCAAGACTGATTTTGTAGTTCTCTATCAGTTGTTCGCGTTCCGGTCCGGCATATTTAATGGCCTCGCATACGGGCAGGCTCTCCACAACCGACCAGCGCAAGCCATAGGACTCGATATATGTCTTTAAATCGTTGATGGCCTCTTCTGTCCAGATTTCGCCGTTGGGCACATCGTGCAAGGCGGTAACTATCCCTTCCACACCGATTTGCCGAAGCATATCGAGCGTTATTTTGTCTTTCTTACCGAACCATCTCCAAGTCTTTTCCATACTTCTTTTTGTATTAATGATTTAAAATGATTATTTACTGCAAATGTAGGCACTAAAACAGTTTGTATATAAACGGATCTTTGCAGGATGTTTGCAGATATTTGCGTGTATTGAAAGAATAATGGGATAGCAACCTTTGCAACGAAGTAAACGTCTTTCAATCAATACTATATAAGTACTAATATAATACCTGCGTTTGGTACGGGAAATACCAACGGTTGGTACGCCTTGTACCGCACTTTGGTACGGCTCCTACCACAGTTTGGTACAGCTCGTACCACGCTTTGGTACAGTTCATACCACGCTTCGGTACGTCTCCTGCCACCGGTTGGTATGCTCCGTACCAACCGGGGTATTCTTTCCGTTTCCCTTTGTATTTTCTTTTTTCCCGCAGACTTATTGTTATTATTCGCTATCTTTGTATAAGGATAGGATGCGGCTCGGCAAACCGGGAGATGCCGTATCAACATCAGGCAGTGTTATGAGACAGATAATAAACGAACAGCTCCAGATATCGGAGTCCAACCCGATAAAGGCGCGCTATTACGACTATGACCGCTTCACTTACCCCTGGCATTTCCACAGCCAGTACGAAATAATCTATGTGAAGAAAAGCTGCGGCCGTTGCTTTGTGGGCGATTGCATAGAGCGTTTCTCGGAAGGAGATGTGGTATTGTTCGGTCCCAGCCTGCCTCATTATATGCGGAGTGACGATGCTTATCACGGCGATAATCCCCGGTTGCGGGTGCAAGGAACTATCATTCAGTTTGAGGAGAACTTCATGCAATACTCGTTCGACCATTATCCGCAGTTTCACCAGATACGGGTGTTGCTGAAAGAGGCCAGACGGGGTGTTGTCTTTCACACGGCCGATGCCGGTCCGGTACGCGACATGGTATCCGCTTTTCCCGAATTGAAAGGATTCGGACAGATAACCGGTTTGCTGGATTTATTGCAGGCATTGGCGGTATCCGTCCCAAGAAGGATGCTGGCAAGCCCTTGCTACTATGAGAAGTTTCCCACAGCGGGAAACAAGCGTATCGATAAAATCATCTCCTTTATCAACAGCAACTACACCCGTTCTCTCAAGCTCGACGAGATAGCCGAAATGGCAAATATGAACAGCAGCGCCTTTTGCCGTTTCTTCAAGGACGCCACGGAAAAGACTTTCCTGCAATATGTGGCGGACATGCGCATAGGTTATGCCTGCAAACTGCTGACCATTGGCGATATGGAGGTTTCGCAGATAGCTGTGGAGTGCGGGTTCGACTCTATTCCGCACTTCAACCGCACCTTCAAGCAACTGACGGGACTGACACCGACGCAGTACCGGAACCAGATAATGAAATGATTTCCCCCCTTCACCCTCCGTCTCCCATAAACAGGAGTGTGCGAAAGGGTGAAGGGGGGATGTGGTAAAAGTTATTTTACGGAATCTCGACCGTTACATACCGAACGAGAACTTGTCGATGGACTGGTATACCACGCTGGCAATACTCAGCGCCACGATGCCCAGCGTACAGATGGCAAGGCCGGCACGCGTGTAGTTATCGCTACGGAAAGCGGCGATAGGCTCATCGCTCTTGTTGATATACATTGCCTTTACAATCTTCAGATAGTAGTAAAGCGACAGAATCGTATTGATTAACGCAATGAACACCAGCAGATGAAAACCGCTTTCGAATGCCGCCGCAAAGATGAAGAACTTCGAGAAGAAGCCTGCGAACGGCGGAATACCTGCCAGCGAAAACAGTGCCAGCGTCATAAGGAAAGCCAACTTAGGGTTGGTGGTGTACAGTCCGTTGTAATCTTCCAGTGTAAACTTATCGGCGCGCAATGCTACAATCGTGATAACGGTAAAGACGGCGAGGTTGGCAAACAGGTAAATCAGTACGTAGTACACCAGCGACGTCATACCCAGCGACGTTCCGCTGATAACACCCAGCATGATGTAACCGGCTTGCGAGATACTGGAGAACGCCATCAACCGTTTCAGGTTCTCCTGACGCAGCGCAAAGAGGTTGGCGAGCGTGATAGAGGCGATGATAACCCAGTAGAGCACTTCCTGCCATTGCGCCGCCATCGGTGCGAATACCTTATAGAGGATGGTCATCAGCACGAATGCCGCCGCACCTTTGGAGATGACGCTCAGGTAAGCGGTTACCGTACTCGGAGCACCTTCGTATACGTCGGCCGTCCACAGGTGGAAAGGCACCAGCGAAATCTTGAATCCCATGCCGGAGAAGAAGAATACGAATGCCATAATCTGCAACGGGCTTCCGTCCAGATGTGCCGGAATATCGGCAAAGTAGAGTGTGCCTACCGTACCGTATATCAGCGAAAGGCCGTAAAGCAGCAGCCCGCTGGAGAAGAGTGCGGTAAGGATGTACTTGGCGCCTGCTTCGGCAGAGTGGTGGCGGTACTTGTCGAAAGCCACCAGCGCAGCCATAGGGATGCTGGCCGTTTCCAGTCCGATGAAGAACATCAGGAAGTGGCCGGCGGAAATCATGAAGTACATACCCAGCAGCGTGGAGAGTGTCAGTACATAGAACTCGCCCTGCTTGATTGCCGCATCGGGGCGGCGCATCCACTCGTGCGCCATAAGGAACACGATGAGCGTACCTACGCTGAGAATGGATTTGACGATACTCTGTATCGGCTGGTTATGGTACATCCCGCCGAAAGCGTCGGCTGCCGGACCGGGAACGATGGTTATAAGCGTATGGACGATGAGCAGGGCAACGGGCAGCATGGTGTTCAACATCGGCTTGCCGTCATGCTTGTGCGCATCCGGACTCATGAAGAGGTCGGCTATGAAGAGGATAACGATAACCGCTATCAGCGACAGCTCTTCTTTCATTAATAGAAATTGGGAGTAATCCATGTTATTTGGTGATTAGTGATTAGTGTTTAGTGAGTGGCTAATAGGTTGACTACCGGCAGCACGCTGTCTCCAATCATGTTGCTTATCCACAGCGGAGCAAGACCCAGTCCGGCTACGCAGGCAATGAGGATGATTACGGCGGTACGTTCGTCCCAGGTGGCATCGGTCAATGTCAGGTGGTGCTTGTTGGTACAGGTTCCGTAGAGGATTTTACCGACAAGGCGCAGGATGTAGACTGCGGTAATCACGATACTCGTACAAGCGATGACGGTCCATGCGCGGTGGAAGGTATCGGGATGCTGGAAAGCGCCGTTGAAGATTGTTATTTCGGCAATGAAACCGCTGAGTCCCGGCAGACCGAGGTTGGCCAGACCGGCGATGACGTAGGATACCGCCAGGAAGGGCATAATCTTCATCAGTCCGCTAAGCTCGCGTACGTCGCGTGTGTGCGTCCGTCCGTATATCATACCGATAAGGGCGAAGAACAGGGCGGTCATCAGTCCGTGGGAAAGCATTTGCAGCACAGCACCCGTACAGGCCGTCCGGTTCATCATCAGGATGGCGAAAAGCACCAGTCCGCAGTGCGATACGGAAGAGTAGGCATTGATGTACTTCAGGTCGGTCTGCACGCAAGCGGAGAATGCTCCGTACACTACGGAGATACCCGTCAGTACGAGGAATATCCAACCGAGCTCCTGTGCGGCTTCAGGCATCAGGTACATGGCGATGCGGAAGCAGCCGTAGCCGCCCAGCTTCATCAGTACGCCTGCATGCAGCATACTGACGGCGGTAGGTGCGGATGCGTGACCGTCGGGGCTCCAAGTATGGAACGGGAACAGAGCGCCCAGCACGCCGAAACCGAGGAAGGTAAGCGGGAACCAGATGCGTTGTTGCTCCACAGGGATATTGTGCAGTTGGGCTATCTCCAGCAGGTTCATGGTGGTGGCGCCGCTACCGAAGTAGATACCGAGGATACCGATAAGCAGGAAAGCGGAACCGCCCATCAGCATCAGTGTCAGTTTCATGGCAGCGTATTCCTTGCGTCCCGAGCCCCATACGCCAATCAGCAGGTACATCGGGATGAGCGCTACCTCGTAGAACATGAACATGGTGAACAGGTCGGTAGAGATAAAGAAACCGAACACACCCATCGACAGCAGGGTGAACCACAGGAAATATTCTTTGGTCAGCGGTTGCAGACGCCAGGAAGCGAATGTACCCGTAAACACGATAATGGCCGAGAGCAGCAGCATGGCTATCGAGATGCCGTCCACACCTACGGAATAGTGGATGTTGAGGGCGGGATACCAGGCTACATCGGCACGGAACAGCATTTCATCCGTAGCGCCGCCGTGACGGGCTTGCAGGTAGACGACGGTCAGTCCGACGGCTGCAACGAGCAATGCCGAAGCGCCGGCTACCATCACCGCACGTATCTGTGCGATATTACGGCTGAGCCAGAGGCCCAACAGCATCAGCAAGGGGATAAGTACGAATATGGATAAGAAATTCATCTTTATAATATGGTATTAATTGTTATTGTTCTATATGGTTGATACATCACTATCAATTTCCGTTTCTCGTTTACAGCAACAGCAGCAGTATCAGTGCAAGCGTACCCAGCAGGAATACGAAGGTGTATTGCTGGATGCGTCCGCTTTGCAGGCCGCGTATCTCGTCGCTGGTGGCATTGGCGCCCCAGGCAAGGAAATCGAAGAAGCCGTCCACCACATGACGGTCCCACCAGGCAATGGGGCGGCTGATGCAGCCGAAGATGATGCGGTGGGTGATGAACTGGTAGACCTCATCGATGTAGAAGCGGTGATAGGCTGCCGTCCACAAGCCGTTGAAGCGGCGGGCAAGCGCATCGGCAACCGGCTGCTTTTCGCCTTTATACATATAAGTGGCTACAGCTATGGAGATAACCGCAATGGCAATGCTTGTTCCTGCCACGCTCCAGTCGAGGTGGATGGTATAGGCTTCGCCGTTGGAGCTGACGAAGTGACCGAAAGGAATGAATCCAGCAACTATCGTAACTGCGGCAAGGAACATCAGGGGAACGGTCATGGCAAGGGGCGACTCGTGAGGCGTGTGCTGATGGCTGTGGCTTTCATCGCTTGCCGACTTCTGCCCCGGCTCCGAGCTGCCCCAGAAAATGCCGTAATACAGTCTGAACATATAGAATGCGGTCATGGCGGCAATCACCGTCATAATCCAACCCATGACGGGGCTGAACCGGAAGCAGGCCGTCAGTATCTCGTCCTTGGAGAAGAACCCGGAGAACGGGGGAATGCCGGCAATGGCAAGGCAGGCTATCAGGAAGGTGATGTGCGTAACCGGCATGTATTTGCGCAGGCCGCCCATGGCGGACATCTCGTTGCTGTGCACCGCATGGATGATGCTTCCTGCACCGAGGAACAGCAACGCTTTGAACATGGCGTGTGTAAACAAGTGGAACATGCCTGCCATATAACCCAGTCCGCCTTCGTGCGGGTCTGTGGATGTACATACGCCGAGCGCTACCATCATAAAGCCTATCTGCGAGATGGTGGAGAAAGCGAGTACACGCTTGATGTCACTCTGCACACAAGCCACGCTGGCGGCATAGAATGCGGTGAATGCGCCTACATAGGCCACGAGGTGCAGCACGTGGGGCGCATAGTCGATGAACAGCGGGAACATGCGTGCTACCAGATATACGCCTGCCACCACCATCGTAGCGGCATGAATCAGTGCGCTCACCGGAGTAGGACCTTCCATGGCATCGGGCAGCCAGATGTGCAGCGGGAACATGGCGCTCTTGCCGGCTCCGCCGATGAACATCAGTCCCAGCGCCAGCGGAATCATGGCAGCGCCGCCTTTCAGCAAGGCCATTTCATTGGGCTGGAAGGTGTAGGTTCCGGCATAGTAACCGTAAACCAGGATACCGATAAGGAAGCCCAGATCGGCAAAGCGGGTCACGATAAATGCTTTCTTGCTGGCGGCGATTGCTGCGGGTTTCGTGTAGTAGAAGCCTATCAGCAGGTAGGAAGACACACCCACCAGCTCCCAGAACAGATACATCTGGAAGATATTGGTTGCCACTACCAGTCCGAGCATGGACATCGTAAACAGCGAGAGGAAAGCGTAGTAGCGTTGGAAGCCGCGTTCGCCTTTCATATAGCCGAAAGAGTAGAGGTGTACCATGAACGATACGGTACTTATGACAATCAGCATCATCACCGATATGGGGTCGAGCAGGATGCCCAGGTCAATGCTGAGTGTCGGCGTAAACGGCAGCCATGTGCAGTTGTAAGGCATCAGTGTGGCAAATGTGCCGTCTGCCAGCCGCGGGGCGGTGAAATAGTGTATTGCGGTGAGGTAGGAGAGTACCGCCACTGCACCCAGCACAGCCGTGCCGATGAGTCCGGCAGTGCGGTGCGACATCCATTTGCCGCCCAGTCCCAACACAAGGAACGAGAGCAAAGGAAGGAGAAGGATTAGAATCGTATATTCCATAATTATTGAATTGAGAATTGAAAATGGAGAATTGAGAAATGCTGCTCAGTCTCTCTTTTTGTTTTTATTGAATGGCTCATTATGCAGGCGGTCTGCACAACTCTATGCAGGGTGTCTGCACAGTGCTATGCAGGACATCTGCACAGGCTTATGCAGGATGCCTGCACAGGCATCTACCATTTGAGTTCGTCCAGCTTGTTCACCTGTATGCTGCGGATATTGCGATAGATGTTAATCATGATGGCAATGGCCACGGCCGTTTCGGCTGCCGAGATGGCAATGGAGAACAGGGAGAAGAAGTAACCTTCCAGTCCGCCGGGAAACAGGAAACGGTTGAATACCGCGAAGTTGATGTCCGTAGCATTCAGTATCAACTCAATTGAAATCAGTATCGCCAACGTATTGCGGCGGGTAAAGAACCCGTAGATGCCGGCGAAGAACATGATAGCCGAGACTATCAGGTAATATTCCATGTGTATCATAAATCTTATCTTTTACGTGCTATTAACAATCCGCCTACGATACATGCCAGCAGCAGGATGCTGACGGCCTCGAAGGGCAATAGGTAACCGTATTTGTCGCCGCTCAGCATGTGGTGGCCGATGGTCTTGATGTTGACTTCGAGCGGTTCGATGTCTGTGGTGGCGATGAACTTATGTTTCAGGGTTATGAACAGTACGATGACGGCTCCTGCCACGGTAGCGCCCAGTCCGGCAAGGAACTTGCTGCGTTTCAGCTTGGCCGCCATGTCACCTTCGCCGCTGGTGAGCAGAATGGAGAAGACGTAGAGCACGACGATACCGCCCGCATAGACCATAATCTGTACCGAACCGAGGAACGTATATCCCAGCAGGAAGTAGATGCCTGCCGTGCCGAAAAGCACGAACAGCAGGTATGTGGCCGAACGTACCATGCGTCTGGTGGTTACCGTCAGTATGGAGAATACGCTGATGAAGGCCGCAAGGAAGTAAAATACTATTGTTTCAAGATTAAATTCCATGTTATTGATTACTAATTATGAATGACTGATTACTTCGCTGCTTCAGGCTGGGGAGCGGCGGGTTTCTTCTTCTCTTCTACGTGACTGCCCGGATGGTTCAGCGTCAGTACCAGTTTGCTGCGGTCGAATACGGCATGCTCGAAGTTCTGGTCGAACGTAATGGCATCGTGCGGGCAGGCATTGACGCAAAGCTGGCAGAATATGCACGAACCGAGGTCGTATTCGTACTTCGCCAATATCTTCTTTTTCTTGCCGTCTTCCGTTTCTATCGTCTGGCTCGTCACCTTGATGGTGTCGTTGGGGCAAGCCGTCTGGCACAAGCCGCAGGCCACGCAATGGTGTTCGTTCTTCTCGTTGTGGGGCATTGTCAGCGTGCCGCGGAAACGTTCGGAGAGTTTCAGCGTCTTCCGGTTTTCCGGATACTGTTCGGTAGTCTTCTTCCGCCAGAAAACGGTCATGGTGGTTTTCATGCCCGTCAGCAGGGAAGTGATACCGTGTATGAGGCTGCCTATGTAAGAATTATGTTCTTTTTCTTTCATTGTTGTAATTATTATTTAGTGTTGCCCGAAAGGAAATATTGCTCCGGTGCTGTGCCGGCTTAGAAATGCAATTCAAATACTACGATTAATACCATTAGAATCAGGTTCACCATGCTGATGGGAACCAGATATTTCCATTCGAGGTTCAGAATCTGGTCGATACGCAGACGCGGGAATGTCCATTTAATCCACATCAGCAGGAACACCACGAAGAATGCCTTGCCGAAGAACCATACAAAGCCCGGAATGTAGTCCATTACAGCGTTGAAGCCGTCCAGGCCGACGATGTGCAACGGCATCCAGCCGCCTAAGAATATCGTGGCCGCCACACTCGCTACGATGAACAGGTTCAGGTACTCTGCCAGGTAGAAGAAGCCGAAGCCCATACCGGAGTATTCCGTATGATAGCCTGCCGTCAGCTCGCTTTCGGCCTCGGGCAAGTCGAACGGACCGCGGTTGGTTTCCGCATTGCCGGCAATCAGGTAGATGATGAAAGCTATCAGAGCCGGGATGTGTCCTTTGAAGATGAACCAGCCGTCGGCTTGTCCGGCTACGATTTCGGAGAACTGCATCGTACCCATCAGGACTACCATCGTCAGGATGCTCAGTCCGCACGAGAGTTCGTAACTGATGATTTGCGCACCGCTTCGCATGGCTCCGATAAGCGAGAACTTATTGTTGGAACTCCAGCCGGCAAGCAGGATACCTACCACGCCGATGCTCGAAGCGGCAAGCAGGAAGAACACGCCCACGTTGAAGTCCAGCACTTCCAGGCCTTTGCTGACAGGCAGGCAGGCGAAGGTGAGGAACGAGGCTATGATGACCATGAACGGCGCCAGGTTGTAGAGGAATCGGTCGGAGAACTTCAGGTCGATGATTTCCTTGGTCAACATCTTGATAACGTCGCACGGCACTTGGAGCAATCCCCATTTTCCTACACGCATCGGACCGAGGCGGCATTGGAAAAAGGCGCATATTTTGCGCTCCATGTAAATCAGGATAATGGCAAGCACTGCATACATCAGAATGATGCATACGCCTATCACTACACATTCAAGAAACACCGCCAGACCTTCCGGCATGAGGGAGGTCAGCATCTGGTGAATCCAATTGGTTACTATACTAAAGTCAAACATCTGTTTATTTACGGTTTTACGATTTACGATTTGATGTATGTCTGCTGTCTGTTATTGACGTTCTTTTTGCTTTTTACCGTTATCGGTCGATATCGGGTACTACATAGTCCAATGTACCGCCGATAGCGATAAGGTCGGCAATCTTTGCACCGCGGCAAATCGTATCTACGGTAGATACCAGCGGAAGCCCCGTGCTGCGGAAGTGCAGGCGGTAGGGTGTCTTGTCGCCGTGGCTCTCAAGGAATACGCCGAACTCGCCGCGGCTGCCTTCTACGGCAGCGTAGTAAGTACCTTCCGGTACGCGGATAATCGGTTTCATCTTCTCCTGGTATGCACCTTCGGGGATATTGTCTATCAGTTGTTCGATGATTTTCAGGCTCTCCATGATTTCGTCCATACGGATGAGGTAGCGTGCCCAGGAGTCGCCCTCGGTGCGGACAATCTCTTTGAAGTCCACCTTGTCATACACCCCGTAAGGCATGCGCTTGCGTACGTCGCACGCCCAACCGCTGGCACGGCCCGTACCGCCGGTGGCTCCGAACGCTATGGCATCTTCGCGGGAGAGTACGCCTACGCCTTTCAGACGCTGCTGCGCAATGATGTTTCCTGTAAACACGTCGTGGTATTCGTGCAGGATGCCGCGCAGGTATGGGATGAACTCTTTGACTTTCTTCTGGAAGTCGGGGGCGATGTCGGCTTGCACGCCGCCAATCGTGTTGTAATTCATGATGAGGCGTCCGCCGCAGGTTCCTTCGAAGATGTCGAGAATCTTTTCACGGTCGCGGAAGCCGTAGAAGAAGGCGGTCAGTGCGCCGAGATCCATTGCCAGACAGGAGTAGAAAAGCAGGTGCGAGTCGATGCGCTGCAACTCGTCCATGATGGTACGGATGTACTGCACACGTTCGCTTACCTCTATGCCCATGGCCTTTTCGATACACATACACAAGGCATGGCGGTTCTGGTGAGCGCCCAGGTAGTCCAGACGGTCGGTCAGCGCCAGTGTCTGCGGGTATGTAAGGCTTTCGCACATCTTTTCGATACCCCGGTGGATATATCCGCAGTTGGCATCGATTTTTTTGATGATTTCACCTTCCAGCGATACGCGGAAACGCATTACGCCGTGGGTTGCGGGGTGTTGGGGACCGATGTTCACCACATATTCGTCATCGCCGAAGAGTTGCGTTTCCTTGTTCTTTACCGTTCCGTCCGGGTTCAGTTCCAGTTCGGTGGTGGTATCAATCGTTTCCTCATTGTCCATGCGCAGCGGGTTCTGTGCTTCCGGGTCGTCGTCTTTACGCATCGGATGCCCTACCCAGTCGTTGCGCAGGTAGAGGCGGCGTATGTCGGGGTGCCCTACGAATACCACGCCGTAGAAGTCGAACACTTCACGCTCCAGAAAGTCTGCCGCTTTCCAGATGTCGCATACAGAGGGAAGTTCGGGATGCTCGCGGTTGAGTGTGGCGGTGCGGATGGCAGTCCGCTTGCCGGTGACGGTGGATTCCAACTGATACACCACGCCAAGTCCGCGCGGAGTGTCGGGAGTGTCTTTGGCGGCATCCGGTTCGCCCCAGTCCATACCGGTGAGGCATTCCAGAAAGTCCATTTGTTCTTCCTGCCGCAGGCGCAGCATTTCGTCATGCAAGGCTGCGGGTTCTATATATCTTATTTCCATACTCATATTCATATTCATTCTTCCGGTCGTTCTTCTTTTTGGTTTACACCGCCAAAGTATTTCTCTATTTTTACTTTACGCTGCAACTGCATCATTCCGTAGTAGAATGCTTCGGGGCGGGGAGGGCATCCAGGGATATATACGTCCACCGGCAAAATCTTGTCTACTCCGTTCACAACGTGGTAGGACTTCTTGAACGGGCCGCCGCTGACAGCGCAACCGCCTACGGCTATCACATACTTAGGGTCTGCCATCTGGTCGTACAAGCGTTTCAGCACCGGAGCCATCTTGTTCGTGATTGTTCCGCACACCATAATCATATCTGCCTGGCGCGGACTGGCACGGGCTACCTCAAACCCGAAGCGCGCCATATCGTAGCGGGCTGCACCGAGGGCCATGAATTCGATACCGCAACAGCTGGTTGCAAACGTAAGCGGCCACAGCGAATTGCTGCGTCCCCAATCGATGAAATCGTCCAGAACGCCGATAGCCACATTAGCGCCGCCGGCATTAAGTTCCCGAACCAATTTCTCCAACGTTTCGTTGTCTGTAAACTCCTCATAAGGGATGGATTTTATTTTGGGTTTCTTCGTTACTTCCATTCCAACGCTCCTTTCCTCCAGGCATATGCAAGGCCCAGAACCAATATAATAAGGAAAAATAAAATACTGAAAAGTCCGGCAGCTCCCAGTTCGCGTGCTATGACTGCCCACGGAAACAGGAACACCGTCTCCACTTCAAACATCAGAAACAGGATGGCAAACAAGTAGTAACCTACCCGAAACTGCATCCATGATTTACCGCGGGTGGGAATACCACATTCGTACGGCTCCATTTTCTGCACATTGTACGAACGGGGGGCTATCGCATTGGACAATGCGATGACGATACCCACGAAAGCAATTGCCGTCAGCAAGACGACTACCAACAAAGTAAAGTTCATAAATCCGATAAGATTTTAGATATATAAAATATAGATATACTGCACTAAAACAAGGATAAAGCGATAAGGCGACAAGGTGATAATGCTTTACCCTTTTTTTAAATGATAATCTTCCTTAACCCGATAATGTAATAATGCGGACCGGGCACGGTAAGACAGTGTACATTCGGCATACGGTCATAGCTTTGCGCACGCAGCAGTTGCTGCATACGGATAATATCAGTGCGCAACAGGGAGCTTTTGTTGTTTGGAACCTGCTGGCTTTCCACATGTTCCAGGCAAGAAGCGGCGGATGATGTATGTCTGTAATAATTATGAATGACCTGTTGGGCGGTAGGCGCCTGCGTCAAAATGCAACTCTCTGCTTTGCAACCGGCCGGAGCGCACAAAAAATCCGCAGCCTCTATTGCACCGTTGTGTAATAAAACCGCGAGTATGGCTATCATACAATATTTTATGCACTGTTTCATACCTCCCTATCTCTTTTCAGGGCGCAAAGATATAACAAGTATCTCTCATTTTGCTATCTCCGCATAACAAAATAAGGCTATTTTTACACTTTTTATCCTAAATCAATTCCGTTTCCAGAATTCCGGGGTGAACAAAAGTAAGACGGTGAACAATTCCAGACGCCCCAATAACATGAGGAATGACAGTAACCATTTGGCGGCATCGGGCAGGGCATTCCATGAATATGCCGGACCGGTGTCACCCAATCCGGGACCCATATTACCGATGCTGGATACAACGCAACCGATGGACTCTTCGGCACCTATGCCCATCCCCATCATTATTAATATGCTGACAATGATGATGATGATGTATAAAAAGAAGAATGCCAGTACTGTAGAGACGATGGAAGGCGATATCACCTGTTTGTTTACACGAACCGGCAGTACGGCATTAGGGTGAAGGATATGCTTGAATTCATTGCGCGATACTTTGGCAAGGATTACCATCCGGATACATTTCAGTCCGCCGGTTGTACTGCCTGCGCAAGCTCCTATTACCATGACAATGGTTAGCAATCCCCAAAGCACGGGTGTCCACAGCATGTAGTCGTCTGTGGCAAAGCCGGTAGAGGTATGCAACGATATGACCTGGAACAGTGATTTGCGGAAGGCCTCTTCCGCTCCCATCGGACTGGTATAGTAGAGCACAACGGCAATGATGGCGGTAAAGCCCGCTACCGACCAGAAGTACCATTTTAATTCGGCATTGTCAATGACTTTTTTGAACTTCCGGTTGACGAAGAGTAGCAGCAATGTAAAATTGATACCAGAAATGAACATGAAGACAGAGATGACATATTCTATATAGGGAGAGTTGTAATAGGCTACGCTTGCCTGCTTGGTGGAGAAACCACCCGTTCCTGTGGTGGCGAAGGCGTGGCACACACTGTCGAACCAGTTCATGCCTCCCAGCATTAACAGGACTACGAGAATCAGAGTAAGGCTGGTATAGATGCTCCATATCCATTTGGCTGTGATGCCGATGCGCGGATGCACCTTGTCGTGCGTGGGGCCGCTGGCTTCGGCGGCAAACACCTGCAGACCGCTGACCCCGAAGATGGGTAATACGGCAATCGTAAACATGATAATTCCCAAACCGCCTATCCATTGTGTCATACCGCGCCAGAACAGCAATCCGTGAGGAAGCGATTCTATATTATCCAGCACGGTGGCTCCCGTACTTGTAAAACCGGACATGGTTTCAAAGAAAGCATTCGTGATGTCAGGGACATATCCGCTGATGTAGAAAGGCAACATACCGAAAAGAGAAAAAGCCACCCAGGCAAAGCTGACCAGGACGTAACCGTCGCGGCGGGTAAGTTGTTTCTCACCGCCTTTTCCGGCGATAGCCATGAGCAGGCCCACTCCTGCTGTGATACCTGCCGATTTCCAGAAATCGAGGAGGGCTTCGTCATTATAGTAGTACGATATTGCCGAACATGCCAGCAACATGACTGTCTCCAGCAGTAGCAGAATACCGATAATCCGTATAATTGTCTTAAAGTTAATCACGCTTGTTTGGATTTTAAGTCGTTAATTTTGAATTATGGGACGGGGCGCAGGTGCAGCCAATTCATAATTCAGAATTTATAACTCCCGATTAATTAAAGTATTTTTCGATTTTCTTAATCATCATGTTCAGGCAGAATACCACCACGTGGTCGCCGGGCTGTATTTGCGTGTTACCCATAACTACCACACCCTCGCCGTTGCGTATCAGTCCGCCGATGGTTGTCCCTTTGGGCAGGCCGAGGTCTTTCACCGGATGTTTGGTTATCTTTGAACCTGCCTTGACGGTAAATTCCGCTACATCGGCATTGGCAAAGGTGAGGCATTTTACGTTGCTTACATCGGCATCCAGCATCATCTGGTAGATATGGCTGGCGGCAATCATCTTCTTGTTGATAACCGTGCCGATGTCGAGGCTTTCAGCCATGCCTATATAGTCGATATTTTCTACTTCGGCTACGGTTTTTCTTACACCCATGCGTTTTGCCGCCAGACAGGCAAGAATGTTTGTTTCCGAGTTCCCGGTCAGTGCCACAAAGGCTTCGGTATTCTTCAATCCTTCTTCTATGAGCAGGTCCATATCCCGTCCGTCGCCGTTGATAATCATTGTCTTGTCATCCAGCAGTTCGGTCAGACGGTTACAGCGGTTCAGGTCGTTGTCCACGATTTTCACCTGCATATAGTCGGGGACATATTGTGCGGTACGCACGGCGATGCGGCTTCCACCCATAATCATGACATTGCGTACGTCGGCATAATCTTCTTTGCCTGCTATCTTGCGGATATATGGTACGAACTTGCGAGTAGTCGTGAAATAAACAATATCATGCAGTTTCACAACATCATCGCCGCGGGGAATCAGTGTTTCGTTACCGCGCTTGATGGCCACCACATGATAAGGCAATTCCGGTCCGCCCAACTGATGCAGGGGGATGTTCAGGATTTCTGCTTTTTCGCGCATCTTGGCGCCTATCAGAATCAATGCGCCCCCGCAAAATTCCCACCATTGGCGTACCCAGCTCATACGGATAGAAGATACAATCTCTTTTGCCGCAAGCATTTCCGGGTAGATAAGCGAATCTACTCCTAACTTCTGGAAAAATTCCTTGTTTTTGGGCAGCAGATATTCGTAATTGTCAATGCGCCCTACGGTTTTTACCGCACCCAGGTTGGTTGCAAGCATACAGGCGGTAATGTTACGGCTTTCGTCGGGAGTAACGGCAATGAACAGGTCGGCCTCTCCCGCTCCCACTTCTTTCAATCCTTTTATGGAAGTGGGGGAGGCATTAACGGTCATCAGGTCGAAGTTGGAACTGAGCGTGCTCATCCTTTCTTCGTTGTCGTCTATTAATATGATGTCTTGCTTCTCGCGCGACAATAGTTTGGCCAAATGTGTGCCTACTGCACCGGCACCTGCAATGATTATTTTCACAATGCTTTAAGAAATGAAGAATAAAGAATCAGGAATGAAGTACGGAGGCTTGCATAATGCAGCCCGATTCTTCATTCATCATTCCTCATTCTTAATTAATATATTATAGATTCCTTCTTCGTCCATTCCGCACAGCCGGTGCAGCTCCTGTACCGTACCATGTTCTATGAATGCGTCGGGTACACCGATGCGCTCAACGTGCGGGGTATAGTTGTTGTCTGCCATGAATTCCAGCACGGCGCTTCCCATACCTCCTTTCCGTGTGCCGTCCTCTATGGTGACGATGCGCTTGAAGTTACGTCCTGCTTCATGCAGCAATGCCTCGTCCAGCGGTTTGAGGAAGCGCAGGTCGTAATGGGCTATGGAGAGCCCTTTTTCCGCTTCTGCCCGTTCGATGGCGTGTGCGGCAGTATTTCCTATCGGTCCGATGGTGATGACGGCAATATCCTTTCCGTCCTTCAGTTTGCGCCCTTTGCCCACGGGGATTTCTTCGAGCGGACACTTCCAGTCCACCAGTACGCCTCGTCCGCGGGGATAACGGATTACGAACGGACCTTTGTCCGGCAGTTGTGCCGTGTACATGAGACGGCGTAATTCATGTTCGTCCATGGGCGAGGATATGGTCAGGTTCGGGATAGGGCGGAAGTAGGCAAGGTCGTATACGCCATGATGCGTCGGGCCATCCTCTCCCACCAGTCCGGCGCGGTCCAGACAAAGGACAACGGGCAGCCTCAGGAGGGCAATGTCGTGTATCACATTGTCGTATGCCCGCTGCATGAAAGACGAGTAGATGTTGCAGAAAGGCTGCATGCCTTCCTTTGCCATGCCGCCGGAGAATGTGGCTGCGTGCCCTTCGGCAATGCCTACATCGAATGCACGGTCGGGCATGGACTTCATCAATAGGTTCATGGAGCATCCTGTGGGCATGGCAGGAGTAACTCCCACTATCTTCGGATTTTTCTCTGCCAGTTCTACCAGCGTCTCTCCGAACACGGTTTGGTACAGAGGGGGCAGGTTGCTGGTGTCGGTGGTGATGCGCTCTCCGGTTTCGGGATCGAATCTGCCCGGTGCATGCCAGATGCCCGGGTCTTTTTCGGCAGGTTCGAAGCCTTTGCCTTTTACGGTGTGCAGATGGAGTATTTTAGGACCTTTCAAGTCCTTGATGTCCCGTAGGATGCGGGCAAGATTCTTCACATCGTGTCCGTTTATGGGACCGAAATAACGGATGTTCATCCCCTCGAAGATGTTCTGTTGTTGGGCTGCCATTGATTTCAGGCTGTTGGAGAAGCGGATGAGCGCTTTGCGCCGGTCCTCGTTCAGCACACCCATTTTGAACAGCATTTTGGATGCTTTGAAGCGTAGCTGGTTGTAGCGGTTCGATGTAGTCAGGTTGAAGAGATATTGTTTCATGCCACCCACACTGCGGTCTATCGCCATGTCGTTATCGTTGAGGATAATCAGCAGGTTGTTGGCCGTGGACGAAGCATTGTTCAAGCCTTCGAAAGCCAGTCCTCCGCTCATGCTGCCGTCGCCGATAACGGCTACCACATGGCGGTCTTTCTCGCCTTTTCTGGCTGCTGCGACAGCCATACCCAAAGCCGCCGAAATAGAATTGGAGGCATGTCCGCAGGCAAAGGTGTCATAATCGCTTTCTACGGGAGTGGGAAAAGGACGTATGCCTTTGAATTTGCGGTTGGTGCAGAAAGCCTCGCGACGTCCGGTGAGCATCTTGTGCCCGTAAGCCTGATGCCCCACATCCCATACAATGCGGTCGTATGGAGTGTTGTAGACGTAATGCAGCGCAACGGTCAGTTCCACCGTACCCAAACTCGCGGCAAAGTGTCCCGGATTGCAAGAAAGTTCTTGAATGATGTCTTGTCTTAATTCCTTACATATCTCCGGAAGTTGTTCCACGCTCAATTTGCGCAAATCCTCCGGATAAGAAATGGAATTTAGCAAGTTATATGTTGTAGACTCTGTTTTCATCACTGTACTGAAGATTACAAAATGCAAAAATAGCAAAAGAAAACGGATGGCTGTATCATTTTGTCTGTTTTTTGTTTTGCCGCTTGTCTTTTGCGGGAATTTGTCCGGACGTTTTCGCCTCTTTTAACAGAAATGCTTTCCCTTTGCGAAGCGAGTTTACCGGATTGGCGTACGGGATATGTCCGACACCCGGGTCTTGGTATGTCCGACACCCGGGTCTTGGCATGTCTGACATCCGGGTCTTGGTATGTCTGACACCCGGGTGTCAGACACGGTGTTCTTGCATACGCGGATATGTATAGTTGCCTGAAGAAGCAACGGAGCATGTCCTTTGCGGTTTTTAGAAGGTGCTTTTCCGGTTTTTGCAGTATTTCTTTGTATCTTTGCAGCTCCATTGAATTAAGTTACGTATGAACTTCATTACTCCTGTCGAACTTCCCGCCCATCTGCCTTGCTTGCGGCATACGGACCACTTGCTGCTGCTGGGCTCCTGCTTTGCAGCCAATATGGGCGCAAGGTTTACCGAAGCGAAATTTTCCTGCGATGTCAATCCTTACGGCGTACTTTATAACCCTCTGTCCATATCCGCCGCTTTGCGTGAAATCGTATTTGGGAAAGTGTATGGTAAGGAAGATCTGTTTTTCTTTCGCGATTGCTGGCATAGTCCCATGCATCACGGAGATTTCTCGTCACCGTTGGCAGACGAAACGTTGAAGAGAATCAACGGACGGATTGCCGGTGCGCACGAACAGATTTTCCGTTCGGCGTGTTTGCTGCTGACTTTCGGCACATCCTGGGTGTACGAACAAAAAAATACAGGGCGTATCGTGGGCAACTGCCATAAGCTGCCCGAGAAGGAGTTTACCCGCAGGCGGCTGACAATAGATGAAATTGTGTCGGACTATGTTTCGCTGCTATCGGGGCTGCTGGCGCGCAACTCCGGATTGAAAGTGATATTTACCGTCAGCCCTATCCGCCATGTACGCGAAGGCATGCATGCCAATCAGCTCAGTAAGTCCGTCTTGCTGCTGGCTGTAGACAGACTGCAAGCTGCTTTTCCGGAGAATGTATTCTATTTTCCCGCCTATGAATTGGTTTTGGATGAATTGCGCGATTACCGGTTCTATGCCGAAGATATGGTGCATCCTTCCGAAATGGCGGCGCAGTATGTGTGGGAACGCTTCTCGTCCGCCTGTTTTTCGCCGGAGACGTTACAGATCATAGAAGAAAGTGAAAATATACGTAGGGCATTGGCACACAAGCCCTTTCATCCCGGCTCTGAGGAGTATAAGCGTTTTTTAGGACAAATTGTGTTAAAAATAGACCGACTTAACGGAAAATACCCGTACTTAGACTTCCAAAAGGAAAGAGAATTATGTCATACACGATTGAAGATATAGCTCGCATCATCGGCGCGCGGCGGATAGGGGATAGGCCTGCCGCTATCGACTGGTTGCTTACAGACAGCCGTTCCCTGAGTTTTCCCGAAGAAACACTGTTTTTTGCCTTGCCTACAAAGCGGAATGACGGTACCCGTTATATCCGTGATTTGTATGCGCGCGGCGTGCGTAATTTTGTGGTCAGCGAAGAGAGGCTGAATGAGGTTGGAATCGGAGAACCGAAAGTTGAAGACGCCGCACGGCAGGAAACTGTGGATACTGCTGCAATGCAGCCGGCTTTCAACTTACTGGTCGTTCCCAACCCGTTGAAAGCCTTGCAGAAACTGGCAGAGCAACATCGGGACCGGTTTCAGATTCCTGTTATCGGCATTACAGGCAGCAACGGAAAAACCATTGTGAAGGAGTGGTTGCATCAGTTGCTGAGTCCTGAACGGATGATAACACGCTCTCCCCGCAGCTACAATTCCCAGATAGGCGTACCTTTGTCCGTGTGGCAGATGAGTGAACAAACGGAGCTTGCCATATTGGAGGCCGGTATCTCGGAACCGGGAGAAATGCGTGCCTTACAGAATATTATCAAACCTACAATCGGTATCCTGACAAATATAGGAGGCGCACATCAGGAGAATTTCTTTTCTTTGCAGGAGAAATGTATGGAGAAGCTGGCTCTCTTTAAGAACTGCGATGTGGTGATTTATAATGGTGACGACGAGTTTATCAACAATTGTGTGGGTAAATCCATGCTTGCCGCCCGTGAAATAGCATGGAGCAGGAAAGATATGGAGCGTCCGTTATATATAAGTAAAGTGGAGAAACAGGAAGATTCCACTGTTATTTCCTATCGTTATTTGGATATGGATAATACGTTTACATTGCCTTTTATAGATGATGCTTCTATTGAAAATTCGCTGAACTGCCTGGCGGCTTGCCTGTATCTGATGCTTCCTGCCGAACAGATAACGGAACGCATGGCAAAGCTGGAACCGGTAGCAATGCGTTTGGAAGTAAAGGAAGGCAAAAACGGATGCCTGCTGATAAATGACAGTTATAACTCTGATCTCGGTTCGTTGGATATAGCGCTTGATTTTCTGTACCGTCGCTCGCAGAGTAAGGGTCTGAAGCGGACGCTTATCCTTTCGGATATATTGGAGACGGGACAGAATACGCCGACTCTCTACCGTCAGGTGGCACAGTTGGTAAACAGCCGGGGAATAGAGCGCATAATCGGTGTGGGAAATGAAATATCTTCATGTGCCGCACGGTTTAGCATCGAGAAGGCTTTTTATCCGGATACGGCTACGCTGATTGAAGCCATTGGCCGGGGAGAACTCCGGCTGGAGAATGAAATAATTCTGATTAAAGGGGCGCGTAAGTTCGGTTTCGATGCGTTGACGGAAGCCTTGGAGAAGAAAGTGCACGAAACGATATTGGAGGTAAATCTCGGTGCAATGATCGCTAATCTGAATCATTATCGCGGCAAGCTAAAACCTGAAACCAAAATGGTGTGTATGGTGAAGGCTTCCGCCTATGGTGCAGGTTCGTATGAAATAGCCAGAACTTTGCAGGAACATCATGTGGATTATCTGGCTGTTGCTGTTGCCGATGAAGGGTCGGATCTACGTAAAGCGGGCATTACGGCAAGCATTATCATTATGAATCCGGAGATGACGGCATTCAAGACGATGTTCGACTATAAACTGGAACCGGAAGTTTACAGTTTCCATTTGTTGGATGCGCTGATTAAAGAAGCTGAGAAAGAAGGTATCACCAATTTCCCCATTCATGTGAAACTGGATACCGGCATGCACCGGTTGGGATTTGCTCCGGAAGATATGCCCCGGCTCATAGAACGTCTGAAAGGACAGAATGCGGTTATTCCCCGTTCGGTATTCTCTCATTTTGTAGGAAGCGACGCTCAGCAGTTCGATGCTTTTACGCGTAAACAGATAGAAACTTTTGAAAAGGCTTCCATGCTGTTGCAGGAGGCGTTTCCGTATAAGATACTTCGTCATATCTGTAATTCGGCCGGTATAGAGCGTTTTCCGGGAGCACAGTTTGATATGGTGCGGTTGGGAATCGGATTGTATGGCATCAGTCCGATAGATAATTCTATAATGCATAACGTCAGTACGTTAAAGACTACCATCCTGCAGATTCGTGATGTGCCCGAAGAAGATACGGTGGGATATAGCCGCAAGGGACATTTGACGCGTCCTTCACGTATTGCTGCCATTCCTATCGGCTATGCCGACGGGTTGAACCGTCACTTGGGCAATGGACACGCCTATTGCCTGGTGAACGGACAGCGTGCTCCTTATGTGGGCAATATCTGTATGGATGTTTGTATGATTGATGTTACTGACATTGATTGCAAAGAAGGCGACAGCGTTGAGATTTTCGGAGATCATCTTCCTATAACCGTCCTCTCCGATGTGCTCGGGACAATTCCCTACGAAGTGCTTACAAGTGTTTCGACACGTGTGAAGAGGGTGTATTATCAGGATTGAGAAGATGACAAGGCGTAAAGTATGGAATATACTTCATATTTTATACTTTATACTTTGTATTTCGTGCTTCGTACTTCATAAATCTTCTTATCTTTGCAATCAAATTTAATCCGATATGATTATGACAAACTTACTTTTATTAGGTTTCTTGCCCAGCGGTTCCGAATGGATTATCATCGCATTGGTTATCTTGCTGCTGTTTGGCGGTAAGAAAATTCCTGAACTGATGCGCGGTTTGGGAAAAGGCGTAAAGAGTTTCAAAGAAGGGGTAAACGAGGCTAAAGACGAAATCAATAAAGCAAAGGAAGAGGTGGACAAACCTGTAGATAATAAGTAATAAGGTGATGAAGCGGTTGTTGTCGTCCCGTTACCTTGTTGTTTTACCGCCTTGTCACTCTATCGCTGTTTATGTTTATGGCAGATAAAGAGTTAACCTTCTGGGATCATTTGGACGAACTGCGCCGGGTGCTGTTCCGCATTCTTGGTGTATGGTTTGTGTTGGCTGTGGGTTATTTCATTGCGATGCCTTATCTGTTTGATAATGTAGTGCTGGCTCCTTGCCATAATGATTTCATCTTTTATGATTTGCTGCGTTATATCGGTGAAGTATTTGACTTGCATGATGAATTCTTTACGCAGGAGTTCCAGATAAAATTGATAAATATTAATCTGGCCGCACCGTTTTTCATCCATATATCTACAGCATTTTGGATGTCGGTGGTGACGGCTGCGCCATATGTATTCTTCGAGATATGGCGGTTTGTCAGTCCCGCACTCTATCCCAACGAGCGCAAAGGGGTAAGGAAAGCACTCGGTCTGGGTACGGTGATGTTTTTTGTAGGAGTGTTGCTGGGTTACTTTATGGTATATCCGCTGACCTTACGTTTTCTATCCACTTACCAGCTTAGCGCAACGATAGAGAACCAGATTTCTCTCAATTCGTACATCGACAATTTTATGATGCTGGTACTCTGCATGGGACTTGCTTTTGAACTTCCGTTGGTGACGTGGTTGCTTTCGTTGCTGGGGTTGGTGCATAAGACATTCCTGCGGAAGTATCGTCGCCATGCAGTGGTTATCATTGTTATTGTTGCCGCTGTCATAACTCCCACTGGCGACCCGTTTACACTGACCGTCGTTGCCGTTCCGCTCTATCTTCTTTATGAAATGAGTATCCTGATGATTAAGGACAAGAAAGCGGATGAAACCGAGGAGATTATAGAGACCGGAGAGAGATGAATGCTGAAATAGAGGAATATTTTTATTTACTGCGGGAAGTCTGTCGTGCAGATGACTCTTCTTTGGGAACCGCTTACCGTCAATTGCGGGAACTGCTTGAGCATTTATGCCGTACGCAAATGACGGATAGCAGTCTGCAAATGACCGACCTTGCCGCCCGTATCAATTTTGTATCTTCCAAGCTGGGGCTGACCGTTGCAGAGCAAAATCGTCTGCATACTTTCCGGCTTGCCTCTAATGCCGTCCTTAATCGCCAGGCAGAGCCTTCACGCGAAAAACTGCTGCGTGATGCCAAGACAGTATCTTTCTTTGTAAAGCGCATAACCGGTGAAGATATTCCGGCAGACCTGTATCGTCTCTTTCCGCAGGCTGATGCCACGTACATTGCAGCTCCCCCGGCAAAGGAGCGTGTGCGGCGTATGCGCGTCAATTTTCAGTATGCCGATACGGATTATCTGTATGTACTGCCTGTGGATAGTGTGGCGGACGAACCGTTGCGGGTACGTTATAATGTGCCTCAAATCAATGATGAATTTGCTGAGACTTGTGGTTTGTTGTGGCGGCATGCCCAGATTAATCTGCTGGATGTGGCAGTAGATGAGGCAGGTGTGCTTACACCCTCTTTCATTATTTTAGAACCGGATTATCTGCTTGATATCAGTTCATTGGCAGAATGTTTCAGGGAATATGGTCATCACCCGGCAAACTATATGCTGGCAAGGTTGCAGATGCCCGATAATACCCGTCCTCTTTTGTTGGGTAATATAGCCAACCTTTTTTTGGACGAATGGATTCATGCGGAAAGTGAACCTGACTATCTGGAATGTATGAAGAAAGCGTTCCGCTCATATCCCATTGAACTGGCTGCCTGCGCAGATTTGCGCGACCGGGAGAAAGAACGTGAATTCTTTGCCGACTGTAAACGGCATTTTGATAATATCCGGCAAACTGTTACAGATACTTTCCGGGCTTCGGGGTATGAACTGGACAAAACGGATGCCGTGCTGGAACCGTCTTATATATGTGAGGCGTTAGGTTTGCAGGGACGTTTGGATTATATGCAGCGTGACATGTCGTCTTTCATCGAAATGAAATCGGGTAAGGCGGATGAATATGCTATCCGGGGCAAGGTAGAACCTAAAGAGAACAATAGGGTACAGATGCTGCTGTATCAGGCGGTATTGGAGTATGCCATGGGGAAAGAACATCATCGGGTGAAGCCGTATTTGCTCTATACACGCTATCCGTTGCTCTATCCGGCACGTCCTTCGTGGGCAATGCTGCGCCGGGTAATGGATGTCCGGAACCGTATTGTAGCGAATGAATACGGCATCCAGTTGCGCAATAGTCTGCAATATACGGCGGAGCGTCTGCGCGATATTGCTCCGGGAACTCTGAATGAGCGGCAACTGGATAATACATTGTGGAAACGTTATCTGTATCCTTCCATCGATGCGGTGACACAGAAGATTCATGCGTTGTCTCCATTGGAACAGTCGTATTTCTATGCGTTGTACAATTTTATAACAAAAGAACTCTATACTTCAAAATCCGGTGATGTGGAGTATGAAGGACGCACCGGCGCATCTGCTTTATGGCTTGCTACTTTAGAGGAGAAAAGCGAGAATGGAGAGATTTTATATGATTTGGCGATACGGCAAAATTGTGCGGCGGATATTCATAAACCTTATTTATTGCTGGAGCGTACACATACGGATATTGATACTTTGCCCAATTTCCGGCAAGGAGACGCCATTGTTCTGTATGAGCGGAATGTCAGTGAAGATAACGTTACCAATAAAATGGTGTTTAAGGGGAACATCGAGGAAATTTCCGATTGCAATATCCGTATCAGACTCCGTGCGGCACAACAGAACGTCAGGGTCTTGCCAATGGAAAGCCGCTATGCAATAGAACATGATTATATGGATACCTCTTTTCGCTGCATGTATTGGGGATTGTCGGCCTTTTTGTCTGCAACGAAAGACCGTCGGGATTTGTTGCTGAATCAACGTAAACCGGAATTTGATACTGCCCTTAACGGAGCTATATCGGCTGCTGCCGATGATTTTGTACGCATTACTTTGAAGGCGCAAGCTGCTAAAGACTATTTCTTGCTGGTAGGTCCGCCGGGAACCGGTAAGACCTCTCGCGCTCTGCGCAGCATGGTAGAGGCTTTTTATAGGGAAGGGAAAGAGATACTTTTGCTTTCATATACTAACCGGGCAGTGGACGAGATATGTAAGATGTTGACAGCCATTACACCGGAGGTCGACTTCATACGTATCGGCAGTGAACTTTCCTGTGACGGCGTGTATCGTCCGCATTTGATAGAAAACGTGTTGGAGCCTTGCTCCACACGCCGGGAGGTGCAGGAGCGTATGGCGCGTTGCCGAATTTTTGTGGGAACGGTTGCTACACTGTCTGGCAAGACCGAATTGTTCCGTTTGAAGACTTTTGATGTGGCCTTGATAGATGAGGCTACCCAGATATTGGAGCCGCAACTGTTGGGATTGCTTTGCATGCGCGGCGTTACCGGCGGGAATGCTATAGGGAAATTTGTCCTGATAGGTGACCATAAACAATTGCCGGCTGTTGTACTCCAGTCATCGGAGCAATCGGAAATTCAGGATGAAGGTTTGCGGGGCATCGGTTTGCATAACTTGAAAGATTCTCTTTTTGAACGTCTTTATCGGAATGCCATTAGTCAACAGGCGGTTGGCGGTCGGCAAACCTCTGCTTTCAACTCCCGGTTTTCAGCTTTCAATTCTCTTGATATGCTTTGTCGCCAGGGACGTATGAATGTGGAAGTTGCAGCTTTTCCGAACCGTGCTTTCTATGGCGGGTTGTTACAGCCGGTAGGATTGGAACATCAAACAGGGGTTCTTAAACTGTCTCCTCAGCTTTCTGCTGATGAATTTGCCGCTTTGCTGACCCGGCGGGTAGCTTTTCTTCCGTCCGTTCCCGAACCGCCTATGCAGTCGGCAAAGATGAACCGTTCGGAAGCAAAAATCGTAGCCGGACTGGCTGCTGCTGTCTATCGGCAGTATACATTTGCCGAGGGATGCTTCAGCGCAGCTTCTACTTTGGGAGTAATAACCCCTTATCGTAGTCAGATAGCTTTGATAAAGAAAGAAATAGAAGCTTTGGAAATTCCAGCCTTGAATGAAATCCTGGTAGATACGGTGGAGCGTTTTCAGGGAAGCGAACGCGATGTCATCATTTACTCTTTCTGTGTGAACAGGTTGTCTCAACTGAGATTTCTTGCCAATCTGACAGAGGAGAACGGAATACGGATAGACCGTAAGCTGAATGTGGCTTTAACCAGAGCGCGCAAGCAGATGTTTATAATCGGAGTCCGACAATTGTTGGAGCAGAATCCAATCTATGCGCAACTGTTGAAAAGTTGTGATTCATAAGGTACGAAACGTTTCCTATTGCCGTAGATTGCAGCTATTTCTTCATTTAATAAATCTTAAATATTTTCTTTCTCTTTATATGCTTTATTAATAACATCGTGTGTTATAAAGCCTTATCTTTGCAGCACGTTTTTTTCATAGAGATTTAGATTTAAGGTTAGAAGAATTGTGGAAGTCGTGAGACTTCCCTTTTTTTTATCCCTTAATTCTTGTTCTCTCAGAATTTACCGACAAATCTTATATTGCCAAGAGGATATAAAAAAAAGCTCTTTCATGCGAAAGAGCTTTTTTTTATATCTATATATTCTGTCTGTATCAGTTCAGTACGATGGGTTTGTATTTCGGTACCAGAAGCTTCATGATGCACCAGCCGATAAGGTAAGCAACGGCACAGATGCAGAATATGATGAAGTATCCGGCTGCCTTGCCTTCGAATCCCATGAACATCATCTGGGTTTCATCAGCGTAAGTAAACAGTGTGCCCGAGCCTTTGTTGATGAGGAACGAGCCGATACCGCCCGCCATACCTCCCAATCCGGTAATGGTAGCTACTGCACTTTTGGGGAACATATCGCCCACTACGGAGTAGATGTTGGCAGACCAGGATTGGTGAGCTGCTCCGGCAATACCTATAATGATAATCGGATACCAATAGGAGTATTCTCCTAACGGTTGTGCAAATAGTGCGAGTAACGGGAACAAAGCAAAGATGAACATGGCTCGCATGCGGGCTGCATACGGATTCATACCGGTTTTGTTTATGATGATGGTAGGCAGTTTTCCACCATAGATAGACAGCATGGTAATGGCATAAAGTACGAATATCAGCAACTGTGCCGTTCCGCTGTCCGAAGAGAATCCGTAGACATCGGAGATGTAGGCCGGAGTCCAAAACAGGAAGAACCACCATACACCGTCGGTCATGAATTTGCCGATGGCAAAAGCCCATGCCTGAGGGTATTGGAGACATTCTATAAATGACATCTTTCTTTCAGGTTTTTCAGAGACAGCCTTGTCTTCTTCTCTGAGTTTATCTTGTTCGATATAAGCAATTTCTGCTGCATTGACGCGCGGGTTTTCATGAGGTTTCTTATACATGAACATCCACATGCCCATCCAGACGAAGCCTAATCCACCGATGACGATGAACGCCATTTCCCAGCCGTTGCCTACACCGATGCTTTGGAAGTACCGTGCTAAAGAGGGGATGGTAACAGGAGCTATTAAAGCACCTACTGTGGCGCCGGCATTGAAAATGGAAGTCGAGAATGCACGGTCTTTTTTCGGGAAATACTCGGCGGTGACTTTAATTGCTGCGGGGAAGTTTCCGGCTTCACCGACACTCAATATCACACGGGCAGCGATGAAAAAGTAAACACTGGTAATGGCAATAGTCGATGCTACGGCGCCTGTTGCAGAAATCATGGCTGCGGCGTCATGAATGCCCACTACATGTTCGGTTGCCCATCCGCAAACGGCATGCAGGCAAGCTCCTAATGACCATACGAAGATAGCCCAGAGATAACCTTTTTTGGTTCCTAACCAATCGATGAAGCGTCCGGCAAATAAGTTTGCAATGGCATATACTATGGAAAATACGGCTGTGATATCTCCATAATCGGCATCTGTCCAATGGAATTCCGGGGCGATAAAATCTTTCCAGGTAAGTGATAATACTTGTCGGTCGAGATAATTAACTGTTGTCGCGAAGAATAACATGGCGCAAATTGTCCAGCGATAGTTAGACATTTTGCCCAATGTGTTCTGATTTGTACTCATGATAATAGATTTAATTTATAATGTCGCAAAAATACGCGTTCTTGTGTTATGTGTATGTGTAATATTTGGTAGAAATCATGGAGAAAATGACAAAAATAGGCATAGTTGAGAACAACCATGCCTATTTTCTTATCTACGGATATTATTTCATATCTGTGTATTTGATTTCATCTTTGTCGCTGTACTTCAGGTTCTCACCTCCCATACCCCAGATGAAAGTATAGTTGCTGGTGCCTGCAGCTGCGTGGATGCTCCATTCGGGAGAAGTGATGGCCTGCTCGTTGTGTAACCAAATCAGGCGTTCTTCTTGAGGCTCACCCATTAAGTGGCAAATTGCATTTCCCGGAGCCAGGTTGAAGTAGTAATAGGCTTCCATACGACGTGTGTGAGTATGGGCAGGCATGGTATTCCATACAGAACCCGGAGCAAGCTCGGTAAGTCCCATCTGTAATTGGTTTGTACCGCCGTTTTTCACTCTTTCCAAAACATCTTTTACAATCAGCTGGTTTACGATACGGTCGTTGCTGTCTTCCATTTTTCCGTAATGGTCGGAAATGCCCAAAGCATATTTTTTAGGATTGGCCTTTTGAAGTTTGGCATCGGTTGTAATCAACTGAGTAACGTAAGGTTTGTAAGCCGGAGCCGAGTTGATATAGAATTTGGCAGGGTTGGCAGCATCGTTGCTCTTGAAAGTTACTTCTTTATTGCCACAACCTACATAAAGAGCTTCTTTATACTTCATGGGGTATTCTTTACCGTCTACGGTAACTACTCCATCGCCACCGGTGTTGATAACACCCAACTCGCGACGTTCGAGGAAGTAAGTGATTTCAGGACCCAACTCACGGAAAGTCTCCAGTTTCAATACTTTGTTTACAGGCATTGCACCTCCGTAAATCAAACGGTCATAGAGGGTGTAAGTAACATTGATTTCGTCCGGAGCCATTACTTTGCTCATCATAAAAGAGCTACGGAGACGTTGTGTGTCATAATGCTTTACGTCCAATGGATGGCAGGCTGTCTGCACAGTGTAATTTACTTGGGCGGAAGCCGTAACTGCGGCTGCACCCAACATCAGGGCAATTGCTAATTTTTTCATGTCTGATATAAACTTTAAATATTAATATGCTTAATGATTGCTTTTTTATTTAGCACTCTCTTTAGCTTCTTTTTCACTGCGGACAATGATGCGACGGTTGATGAACATCATGGTTATCGCTACCAGTACCAGCAGTGCAGCACCTACATACGAGAGTTTTACACCTCTATATATAGTCCAGCCGAAGAAAGAAGCGGCAAAGTCGATGGAACCGCCATCAAATCCTTCAGGAATGTGTGCCGTAGGATCGTGTGTTTCGGCATATACCTGATTGGCTGCCAGCGTGAAGTCCGGTGCCATATCGGTTACGAAATACAAACCTAAAATAAGAGTGATAAGACCGATAATAAGTGTCTTCAATACATTCCCTTTAGTAAAGGGCAATATCATCGGAAACAGATAGAACATACCTGCAAGTGAGGCCAATGGCAGGAACTGATTACCCGGCAGGAATACGGCAAGTGCCAGGATAACGGGAATCAGGATAACCGATGCCACCAATGTAGCGGGGTGGCCGATAACCAATGCCGGGCTCATACCGATATGTACTTTCTTACCGTTGAATTTAGCTTTTACCAGTTCCGAAGTCTTTTCGGAGATAGGCTTCAATCCTTCGATAAACAGAGAAGTGATGCGGGGGATGAGTTCCATTACGGCTCCCATTGTGATACCCAGGAAGAGAACTTTCTTGATGTCGAGTTGGGCTGCCCAGCCTATCAGCATACCTACGATAACTCCCAATACCAGCGGTTCACCTATTACACCGAACTTTTTCTTCATGCCTTCTGCATCGATTTCCAGCTTGGAGAAACCGGGAATTTTATCTAATGCCTTATTGATAAGTATGGCAAACGGTGTGAAACTCTGGCAGAAAGGCTGAGGAATGGAGATACCGTCCAAATCATAGAACTTTTGGAATTTTTCTGCAGTAAGGTCTGCGCAGACCAATGTAATAATGTAGCAGATGATAGCGGCGAAATAGCCCCATGCCAGATTCTGGCCGGTAACAAAATAAGCCACAGCACCGATGAAGGCGAAGTGCCAATAGTTCCACAAGTCTATGTTTACAGTACGTGTGGTCTTGGTGATAAGCATCAGGAAATTGACGCCTAAGCAGATAGGAATGATAAGCGCACCAACAGCGGTATTATAAGCTACGGCAGCGGCGGCAGGCCATCCCATATCGAATACGTTCAGTTGCAGGTGATACAAATCGGATATGGCTTTCAGAGGAGAATTAAAATTTGTTGTCAGCAGGGCGGTAACTACGCCTAAGCCCACAAAACCGACTCCGACAAAGAGACCTGATTTCAGAGCCTTGCCAAATTTCATACCGATGCACATGCCTATGATTGTAAAAATAATAGGCATCATTACAGACGCTCCCAAAGCGATGATGTAACCGAAAACTTGTTCCATTCTTTATGTGATTTAATTGATAAATGATTATGTTTTACAATAGTACGAATTGAAAATCGGGGTCAAAAATAAGACCTTTTCCTAATTAATCAAACTGTAAAGGCATAATAAATAGTAAATAAGGATGATTTTGGACAAATTTGTCGTTATCGTGCACAAATTTGTTCGTTTCCGTACACGAAAATCAAAAAATGCACCCTCTGCGCCAAAAAGTGCACAGGTGTTTGGAAAGAAACATCTACTTTTGTTTCGTGAAAAATTATAAGGTCTAATACCCAAAAAGAACAACTACATGAAAAAGAACTTTATTTGTAATTTTATTCTATCCGGTTTATTGTTGCTTTCTCCTTTAAGCATGTTTGCACAGCGTGTGGATTCAAACTTGCCGTGGTCGGTACGTATGGTGGAGTCCGAAATGATTCGTTGTCCGGAATCCTGGCAGTTGGACTTTCAGCCTAAATTGAAATGGGATTACTGTCACGGGCTGGAATTGCAATCCATGCTGGATGTGTATGACCGCTACGGTAATCGGAAAATCTATGATTATGCTTTGGCTTATGCCGATACAATGGTAAATGCAGATGGTACTATCAAAATGTACAAACGTGAGGAGTATAGCCTTGACCGTATAAACTCCGGTAAATTTATATTCCGCATCTATGAACAGACGAAAGATGAGAAATATAAGAAAGCGCTTGCATTGATGAGAAGTCAGCTCGATGAGCATCCCCGGAATGCCGACGGCGGCTTTTGGCATAAGAAGATTTATCCGAATCAGGTATGGCTGGATGGTATTTATATGGGAGCGCCTTTCTATGCGGAATATGCTTTCCGTAACAATCAGGTAGACGATTATGCGGATGTTATCAATCAATTCCTGATGGCGGCCCGTCATACTTACGACCCGAAAAATGATGTGTACCGTCATGCTTGTGACGTAAGCCGTAAAGAACGTTGGGCCGATCCTGTTACCGGACAATCAAAGCATAGCTGGGGACGCGCTATGGGCTGGTATGCCATGGCCTTTGTAGATGCTTTGGATTTCATTCCGAAACATGAAGCGGGCCGTGATTCCATGTTGGTTATCTTCAATAAAATAGCTTCTCAGATAAAGCGTTTGCAAGATTCCAAGACCGGTTTGTGGTATCAGGTACTGGACAAGAGTGGAGCGCCGGGTAATTATCTGGAATCTTCCTGTTCTACTATGTTTGTATATTCTCTGTTCAAGGGTGTGCGTAAAGGGTACATTGACAAATCCTATCTGGAAGTAGCAGTTAAAGGATATAAGGGCATCCTTGACAACTTTATAGAAGTGGATAAGAATGGTGTGGTAAGCATCACAAAGGCTTGTGCCGTAGCAGGACTTGGCGGAAAGGTCTATCGTTCGGGAGACTATGATTATTATATCAATGAAACTATCCGCAACAATGACCCCAAAGCTGTAGGTCCGTTTATTCTTGCATCATTGGAGTGGGAACGTCTTCAGGACGTGAAAGTGATTGTTAACCGGAAATGATAGCGAAAGTAACTATGAAAGCACTGTGTAGTTTTATAATAGCCCTGCTTTGCGGGGTCGGTTCGTTATCCGCGGCGCAGCAGTGGAAAGATACGATTGTTGTAGCCCGTGACGGCACGGGAGATTACCGTACGCTGACTGAAGCAATGGAGGGTATCCGCGCCTTTATGGATTATAAGGTGACGGTTTTGGTTAAAAAGGGTGTATATAAGGAAAAGGTTATTCTTCCTTCTTGGTTGGAAAACGTCGATTTCATCGGTGAAAATGTAGAAAATACGATTATCACCTACGATGATCATGCCAATATAAATAAGATGGGAACTTTCCGTACCTATACTTTGAAAGTGGAAGGAAGTTCCATCACTTTTAAGAACTTGACGATAGAGAATAATGCTGCACGGCTGGGGCAGGCAGTTGCGCTTCATACGGAAGGTGACCGCTTGGTCTTTATCAATTGTCGCTTTTTGGGCAATCAGGATACTATTTACACCGGTGCAAAAGGTACTCGTCTCTGTTTCCTGAATTGTTATATTGAAGGTACTACCGATTTTATTTTCGGTCCTTCTACGGCATTGTTCCATAATTGCACGATTCATAGTAAAGCCAATTCGTACATCACGGCAGCTTCCACTCCGAAAGACATTGAAGTGGGATATGTTTTTAAGAACTGTAAGCTGACTGCCGCGCCGGACGTTGATAAGGTTTATTTGGGGCGTCCGTGGCGTCCCTATGCAGCTACAGTGTTCATTAACTGCGAGATGGGTAAACATATCTGTCCGGCAGGATGGGATAATTGGCGTAATCCGGAGAATGAAAAAACAGCCCGTTATGCTGAATATGGTAATACGGGAGAGGGGGCTGATAATACAAATCGGGTAAAATGGGTAAAGCAACTGACCCGGAAGGATGTTGCAAAATATGAGGAACCGGATTATCTTTTCAAGATATGCAGTGAATGGAAACCGTAAGTTTATCTTACGGTTTCAGAAAATCCGCTCTCATAGGACTGAAGCAGTCGATTAATATACCGGCTTCCAGACAAGTGCATCCATGTTCGGCATCCGGTTCGATATAAACACCGTCGCCAGCCGATACGATTTGTTTTTCACCGTTAACCGTGAATTCAAATTTACCGCTTGCCACATAAGTTGTTTGAGTATGATAATGGGTATGCGGTGTACCTACTGCACCTTGTTCAAATTTAACCTTGACGAGCATTACCTGACCGTCGTATCCCAAAATCTGACGAACAACGCCTTCTCCGGCGGGTTCCCATGCTTTCTCGTTTTCGAGAATGAATGCATTGCTTCTTGTTCTTTTCATTGTGTGAATGATAATTTTACTGATACAAATATAGCGATAAATAATAAGTTTGAAAAACCATGAAAAGTAAATTGATTTTGTTATTGACAGCTTTTTTCTTGTGTTCCGCTTTCAAGGCCGATAAGCCGGTAATTACCATTTTTATGATTGGTGATTCTACGATGTCAAATAAGTCGTTGGTGGGCGGTAATCCCGAAAGAGGGTGGGGGCATGTCCTGCCCGGTTTCTTTTCTGAAAACATACGGGTGGATAATCATGCCATGAACGGACGCAGTTCCAAGAGTTTTATCGATGAGGGGCGCTGGGACAAAGTGCTTTCACTGATAAAGAAAGGTGATTATGTTTTTATTCAGTTCGGGCACAATGACGAAAAGCCCAAAGCCGACCGCCATACAGACCCGGGAACAACCTTTGATGCCAACCTGCGTAAGTTCGTTAATGAGACTCGTGCGAAAGGCGGTATTCCTGTTCTGTTCAACTCTATTGTGCGCCGTAACTTTGGTACGGCCGATAATAAAGCCGTAGCGGAAGCTATTCTTCAGGATGATATTCGCAAGGGAATCAATCCTGATGCCAAACAAGACGCTTCTCAGGGAAATAATGTGGTGGAAGGAGACAAACTGATTGATACGCACGGAGCGTATCTGGATTCTCCGCGCAATGTAGCAAAGGAGTTGAATGTTCCTTTTATTGATATGAATAAACTCACCCACGATTTGGTAGAAGGCTTGGGACCGAAAGAATCGAAGAAACTCTTTATGTGGGTGCCCGCTAACACAATTGCTGCCATGCCTAAAGGCCGTGAAGACAATACTCACCTCAACATATACGGTGCACGTGTCATAGCCGGTATTACAGTAGATGCCATTGCCAAAGAAGTGCCGGAATTGGCAAAATATGTCCGCCATTATGATTTCGTGGTAGCTCAGGATGGCAGTGGCGATTTCTTTACTGTACAGGAAGCTATTAATGCCGTACCCGATTTCCGTAAAAATGTACGCACCACGATATTGGTACGTAAAGGCGTATATAAAGAAAAACTGATTGTGCCCGAAAGTAAGATTAATATCTCTTTGATAGGACAGGAAGGAGCTGTCATATCCTATGACGACTATGCCAATAAACAGAATCTCTTTGGAGAGAACAAAGGTACGTCCGGTTCATCTTCCTGTTATATCTATGCGCCCGATTTTTATGTGGAGAATATCACGTTCGAGAATACATCCGGTCCGGTAGGGCAGGCGGTTGCCTGTTTTGTCAGTGCCGACCGTGCTTATTTCAAGAACTGCCGTTTTCTCGGATTTCAAGATACACTCTATACGTATGGGAAGGGAGTGAGGCAGTATTATGAAGATTGTTATATAGAGGGTACGGTCGATTTTATATTCGGTTGGTCTACGGCGGTATTCAACCGTTGCCATATTCATAGTAAACGTGACGGGTATGTCACGGCTCCTTCTACCGATGAAGGACAGAAATACGGCTATGTATTTTATGACTGCAAATTAACAGCGGATGCCAACGTGAAGAATGTTTATTTGTCCCGTCCGTGGCGTCCTTTTGCTCAGGCTGTGTTCATTCATTGCGATTTAGGAAAGCATATTCTTCCGGTCGGTTGGCATAACTGGAATAAGAAAGATGCTGAGAAAACCGTTTTCTATGCAGAGTATGACAGCTATGGCCCGGGTGCTAATCCTAAAGCACGCGCTGCTTTCTCCCATCAGTTGAAAGATACGGAAGGATATGAAATAGAGTCCGTTCTTGCCGGTACTGACGGTTGGAATCCGATTGCTAACGGCAATGCATTGGTAAACATTAAACGTTGATTGATAAAACAATTCTGACATGGTAAAGAATAAAACAATATTGGGTGTTCTTACTCTGCTATTGGGTTTGGCATTGACTGCCAGTGCGGAAAATTATCCTTACAGGAGCGATGTACTTTGGGTTACCGTACCCAATCATGCTGATTGGCTCTATCAGACAGGGGAGAAAGCTACCGTAGAAGTACAATTCTATAAGTACGGCATCCCGCAGGATGGTGTAACTGTCTGTTATGAACTTGGAGATGACATGATGCCTTCGGATACGAAAGGCTCTGTTACGTTGAAGAATGGTAGAGCCGTTGTTACTATCGGCACAATGAAGCAACCCGGATTCCGGGATTGCCGTTTACAGGCTACTATCGCAGGAAAAACTTATAAACATCATGTAAAAGTAGGTTTTTCGCCCGATAAACTTCAACCTTATACGAAGATGCCTGCCGATTTCGATGAATTCTGGGATAAGAGTAAGTCTGAAATTGCAACTTTCCCTTTGTTGTATACGAAAGAGCGGGTTGAAAAGTATTCTACCGACAAGATAGACTGTTACTTGGTTAAACTACAGTTGAACAGTCGGGGACAAAGTATTTACGGCTATTTAACCTGTCCCCGGAATATGCAGAAAGGTGCTTGCCCGGTAGTGCTTTGTCCGCCGGGTGCAGGAATCAAAACCATCAAAGCCCCTCTTCGTCATAAATACTATGCAGAGCAGGGATGTATCCGTTTTGAGATGGAGATACATGGACTCAATCCGGAGATGTCCGAAGCAGAGTTCAAGGAAATCAGTAATGCGTTCAACGGCAGAGAGAACGGGTATTTATCAAACGGACTGGATAATAAGGATAATTATTACATGAGACGCGTTTATCTGGCATGTGTACGCAGTATTGACTTTTTAACTTCTTTACCCGAATGGGACGGTAAGAATGTCATTGTGCAAGGGGGTAGCCAGGGAGGTGCTTTGGCATTGATTACAGCTGGACTGGATACACGGGTAACAGCGTGTGTAGCTAATCATCCGGCTTTAAGCGATATGGCAGGCTATAAGGCTGGCAGAGCGGGAGGTTATCCGCATTTCTTCCGTGTAGCAGGTATGGATACTGCCGATAAGCTGAATACAATGGCTTATTATGATGTAGTAAACTTTGCCCGCCGGATAAAAATTCCTACTTACATGACTTGGGGATACAATGATGATACTTGTCCGCCCACTACCAGTTATATCGTATATAATGTGTTGAATTGCCCAAAAGAAGCGCTAATCACTCCTATTAACGAACACTGGACATCTGAAGCTACGGAGTATGGGCATTTACTTTGGATAAAAAGACACCTGAAATAGCGATTGGCCGTTAACGGTCAGTGATTGTTATTAATAAGGTTATCACTGACCGTTAATCTTTATTTCTCATTTCTTTATTAAAGAACTCCAATACTTCTTCCTGCATCTCCTTGTTAAAGAAATGCTTCTCATCCCATATTTTAGTCACAAGCCTGTCACCGGCATGTTGACTGTCCCATACCGTTCGCATCGTTTGATATGCATCTTTTACTCCTTCTATCGGGAATAATTTATCTTTGCTTCCATTGAAGAAAAGGGCGGGTTTAGGACATGCGATACTTGCCGTATGCGGATAATCCAGATAACGCCTTAAGTTTGGAATAAGCATGGAGTAAGCGGAACCGCCCTTATTCTGATTATTAGTCAGCGTCATCAGATGCTCTGTGGTATTCATCCAGCAGATGGAAGCGGATGCTTTTATACAATCAGTCAGCGCAGCCAGCATCCAGGAACGGTAGGCACCCATTGAGAATCCCAAACAACCGACCCTGTTTTTATCTACCATTGGCAGTGAAGCCAGAAACTCGGCACTACGCACATCATCCATGTTGATAAAAGCCCCCCAGGATGCTCCCATTTGCATGAAATTGGAAGCCAGTGCCTGCTGTCCGTCATAACTTACTCCTTCCTTTCGTCCGCGTTCTCCCCAAAACAGGGCGTCGATAGACAGTACTACGTAACCGTTTTGTGCAAAGTAATCTCCGGTATATTGTCCGTCATAACAACGGACCACCCAATCTTCGGCATCAGCCGATATTTCCGGAGAGACTCCGAAAGGACGTACCATTTTCTCTTTGCCGATGGAAAAGTGTGCTCCATGATCGTGCAGCATTATCACAGCCGGAAAAGGCCCCTTTCCGTCAGGAACCAATAAATAAGCCGGTATGCGGGACCATTCCGAAACATTAAACCATATCTTGCGGGCTTCATATCCCGCCCGCTGCTCTGTTCCGACGACAGACATATCGTATTTCGAGGGAGCAGGTGGCAGATTCTGCATGCACTCCATCACTATATTTCGTGTTTCGATTCTCCATTTCCCAAAGTCTTTTGTGGTAGACTTTCCCCATGCTGCGGGATAGGTAAGTTGCTGTTTCAGTTGCTCGTAGAAAACGGGCATGTTTTTTGTCACTTCATAACTTACCGTATCAACTTGTTGAGCCTTTATACCCAGACTTACGGTAAGGAAAACAGCATAAAGTATAACGCTTGGTTTCATAGTGGTATTTAAAATAATGACAAATATACGATATTTTCGGCGAAATGCGTATCTTTACCCCACAGAACGAATATGTTATGAGAAAACTTCTATATCTGGTCATAGGCTTATTGTTTGTATTTGCGTTACCGTCCGGAGCACAGCCGGAGTGTGTCTTTACCCATTATTCGTCCGAAGAGGGACTTTCGCAGAATACTGTCATGAATATTCTGCAAGACAGAAAGGGAAATATGTGGTTTGCCACTTGGGATGGCATCAATAAATTCGATGGGTATGATTTCAGGACTTATAAGGCAAAGTTTGATAACCGCATTAACCTGACAAACAACCGGGTGGACTATATGTACGAAGACCGGTACGGCTTTCTGTGGCTGCTCACTTACGACAATCAGGCTTGGCGTTTTAATCCCCGTACCGAAGTATTTGAACATGTTCCTGCCATGAAAGAAGAAGGAAGCCGGTTTGTGGTAACTTCAATCAAGGTATTGCCTTGCGGTTCGGTCTGGTTGCTTTCGGAGGAAGAAGGGGCTATCCGCATCAAGACCGATCCGGAGAGTTTTCGCCTTTCGCCAGAGATGTATTCAGTTGATAACGGTTTGTTCCCGGCCGCACGCGTATATGATGTTTATGAGGATGCTTCCGGAAATGAGTGGATGCTGACTGACAACGGGCTGGGGATGCTTGCTGCCGGAAGTGGTGCCCTTACGTCCTTTTTCGTAGAGAAAACATTGAAGAAAGAGAAAGGCGGCCAAATTTTTTATACAGCCCAGGAATGTGGAAATGAAATCTTTTTCGGGTCGGATAGCGGACGCGTATGGCGTTATCAGAAGAAAAACGGCCGGTTTCTGTTATTGCAGTTGCCTTGTGCCTCACATATCGTGGCTGTAGGAAAGATTGACGAACATAATCTGATAATGGTTACAGAGACAGACGGATTTTTTACTTACAATGCGTCCGCTAAGACAACTGTTCATTATCCGGCTTCCCGTCTGCCGGGTGCTCCTGTTCACTCCATTTATGTAGACAGAAACTCGGAAGTATGGTTCGGGCAGGATATTGCGGGAACCGTTGCACATTTTAATGCAAGGACAAAAGTGCTGAAAACGGAAGTAATCCCGGTAGAGCCTACATCTACCGACCGTTCCCGTCCGGCTTTTCATGTGCACGAAGATATTTTCGGTTCTGTTTGGGTGCATCCCTATGGCGGAGGTTTTTCGCGTTTCGATAAGGCTGCTAATTGCCTGCGTCCTTTCTATAACGGCTTTTCGGATACCGACTGGCGTTTTTCCAATAAAATCCATTCTGCTTTTTCCGACAGGCAAGGCAATCTGTGGATGTGCACCCATTCCAAGGGACTGGAGAAAATCACTTTCCGCTCTTCCTTTTTCAGTATGATGACGCCGGAACCTCATCGGTATGAATCATTGAGCAATGAGGTGCGTGCTCTTTGCGAAGACACGGAGCATAATCTTTGGGTGGGACTGAAAGACGGCAAAATAAGGATTTACGATAAGAATCGCACGGAACTGGGATACTTCACGGAGACAGGTACGATATCACATACGGGGGTACCGTTAAAGGGAAATACTTATTGCATATTTCAAGACAGTAAGCACAACATTTGGATTGCCACCAAGGGTGAGGGATTGGTAAAAGCCCGGCCTCAGGGTGGAGGACATTATAAACTGACCCGCTATTGCCATAGTAGGGATGATATCTACAGCCTGAGTGACAACAATGTATATTGTGTTTATGAGGACGTGAAAGGACGTATCTGGGTTGCCACTTTTGGAGGAGGAATCAACTACCTCACCCATAACCGTGGCGGACGGGAGATATTTGTCAACCACCGTAACAACCTGAAAGGTTTCCCTATAGATAATTGCCATAAGGTGCGCTTCGTTACAGGTGACCATCGCGGAAATATATGGATTGCCACTACAGTCGGCGCATTAATGGTAAACAGTGATTTTAAGAAGCCCGAAGATGCAGTGTTTCATCACTATGTACGTGTGCAGAACGATGTAAACAGCTTGAGTAATAACGATGTGCACTATATTCTGTCTACCCGGAAGAACGAACTTTATCTGGTTACTTTCGGCGGCGGGCTGAATAAGTTGCAGACTATAGATGCTGCCGGCAACGCAATATTCAAGTCGTATGGCGTGGCCGAGGGATTGCCTTCGGATATATTGCTCTCCATACGTGAGGATAACAGGGGTAATCTTTGGATGAGTACGGAGAATGGCATCAGCAAATTTATTCCAGAAGAAGAACGTTTTGAAAACTATGCAGACGGTCATGTCTCGCCTCATGTCCGCTTCAGCGAAGCGGCATCGGCCTATACTTCGTGGGGAGACTTGCTGTTTGGTACGAGCAACGGCGTCTTGCTGTTCAATCCCGATTCTATCAGGAAGAGCACATATGTACCGCCGTTAGTGTTTTCCAAATTGCTTATAGCCAATGAAGACGTTGTGCCGGATGAAAAAAATATATTGAAAGAGAGTTTGGATGATACCCGTGAATTGCAACTCTCGCACGAGGAAAATATTTTCACGATTCGTTTTGCCGCACTTGACTATACGGAACCTGCCGGAATACAGTATGCCTATATTCTGGAGGGATTTGAGAAATCTTGGAACTATGTCGGCAAGCAGCGTACCGCCACCTATACCAACCTGCCCAAAGGGCATTATGTGTTTAAGGTACGTGCCACCAATGCCGATGGAGTATGGACGGATAACATGCGCTTGCTTGATATTGAAGTGCTTCCTTCCTTTTGGGAAACTCCTTTTGCCTATTTCCTGTATGTCCTGTTTGTTCTGTTGATTATAATAACGGCTGTTTATATCTTGTTTACGATTTATCGTCTGAAGCACGAAGTTGTTGTGGAACAGCATATGACAGATATGAAATTACGTTTCTTTACAGATATTTCCCATGAACTGCGTACTCCTTTAACCCTGATTTCAGGTCCGGTGGAATACGTGCTGGAGCATACGCAACTGCCGGCGGATGCCCGTGAACAGTTACAGGTTGTGGAGCGCAACACAAATCGTATGTTGCGTCTCATCAATCAGATACTCGACTTCCGTAAGATTCAGAACAAAAAAATGAAGATGCAGGTGCAGCGTGTCAATGTAGTGGCCTTTACCCGCAAGATAATGGAGAATTTCGATTCAGTGGCCGAGGAGCATCACATTGACTTTTTGTTCGAAACGGAAAAGCCCGAACTTTATCTGTGGGTGGATGTCGATAAATATGAAAAGATTATTTTCAACTTGCTCTCCAATGCTTTCAAATATACTCCGAATGGAAAAATGATAAAGGTTTTTATCCATGAGGACGAGGAAACCGTTTCTATTGGCGTGCAGGACCAGGGTATCGGTATTGCCGAGAACAAGAAGAAATCTATTTTTGTCCGTTTTGAGAATCTGGTAGACCGTAATTTGTTCAATCCAAGCACCGGCATCGGTTTGTCATTGGTAAAAGAACTGGTGGAGATGCACAAAGCTTTGATTACGGTAGATAGCAAGTTGGGAGAAGGCAGTTGCTTCAAGATAGACTTTATGAAAGGTAAGGAGCAGTATGACGAATCGGTGGAATTTATGCAGGACGATATAACAGTTGGTCTGGAGGCTTATCACCGGCAAACGGCGGATACGGAAGACGCGCAGCCCTCACAACCGGAAACGGGTTCTCAGGAAAAAGGCGGTGGAGATGCATCCAAAGATTTGATGCTGCTGGTAGAAGATAACTCCGAACTGCGTATTTTCCTGCGCAGCATCTTCGCTTCCGAGTATCGCATTGTAGAGGCTGCCAATGGTATGGAGGGGCTGAATAAGGCGTTGAAGTTTCTGCCGGATATTATTATCAGCGACGTGATGATGCCGGAAAAAGACGGTATCGCCATGACCCGTGAATTGCGTGCTGATATGACTACCAGCCATATTCCCATTGTGTTGCTTACGGCGAAGTCGTCCATCGAAAGTAAGTTGGAAGGATTGGAGTACGGTGCTGATGATTATATAACCAAACCTTTCAGCGCCACCTATTTAAAAGCACGTGTAAAGAACTTGCTTGCCCAGCGGCAGAAACTGCAAACTTTGTACCGCCAGAACTTGATGCAGGCAGGAGCGGTTGCAGCTGTTGCCGATGAACAGAGTATCGGTAATGTCCAGGATAATCCTCAAACGGATAAATCTGCGGCAATGTCTCCCAACGACCGTAAGTTTATGGATAAACTTATAGAACTGATGGAGAAGAACATGGATAACGGTGACTTGGTAGTAGATGATTTTGTGCAGGAACTTGCCGTGAGCCGTTCCGTATTCTTCAAGAAGTTGAAAACCTTGACCGGACTGGCGCCTATCGAGTTCATTAAGGAAATGCGTATCAACCGTGCAGCTCAGTTGATAGCCACCGGTGAGTATTCCATGACGCAAATATCCTATATGGTGGGTATCAATGACCCTCGTTATTTCAGTAAGTGTTTCAAGCAGAAAAAGGGAATGACACCCACGGAGTATCGGGATAAAGTGCTGAAATAAACCATTATTCGTGTTCAGAATGAACATAAACTATTGGAGTCTTGTTGTATTTGAATTATTTGAAAACTAAACAAAGTCTATGATTATATATTTGATATGCTTGCTGGTTATTGGCTTGATAATAGTCTGGAATATAAAAAAGGCTCCTTCGGATAAGGATTTGTGGGGAGAGGAAGATGAGTAAGTTGTAAAAAGAGAAAGATGAATTCCGAAATTCTGATACTTCGGAATTCATCTTTCTTTTAGTGAATATTATTCAGAAAACGGAAGCAATAATCAATATCCAGGATTTTGGTCTTCCATACTCAACTGGCCGTTGGCATCGATAGCTGCTTGTGGGATAGGCCATAATAATTTTTCTCCTATGGTAGCAGCGGCTGTACCTATCATATGCGGATTGTATTTGTCGTTGTATTCAACCAATTTACCGGTACGACGAAGGTCCATACGACGATAACCGTTTCCAAACATTTCGCAGGCCGACTCTTTCAATATGATGTCCAAATCAATATTATTTTCAGCTGTTAAACCGGCGCGTTCACGTACAACATTCAAACGCTCCAAAGCTTTGGGATCATTCAATTTGTAGTAAGCTTCGGCTGCTACGAAAAACATTTCCGGCAGTGTGATTACGTGGAGGTCGCGGAAACTCTTTCCGGCATTATAGTCAGCGGTTTGGCTGTCGTCAAATTTCCGGCAAGGCTGTACAGACCAACTGAGTTTTTGCGTGGAGGCATCGTCAAAATCATATTTGGCAATAACCCCGTCCGGATATTCTGCCAGGTCTTTTACGTAAGTGGACATTGGCTCCATTTTGGCTGTTTTATCATTTTGTGGAATGATAAATGTGTTTTTCCGGTTTTCCGGGTCTTTGGCACGCCACTCAGCAACGGAAGCAGCGTCACTTTCCCAATAAGCCGGATAATACACTCCTACCATTTTGCCGTCAGCTTTACCGCCATTTTTGTAGAAAGAGAAATAGTCGCCGATAGGCTTGCCTTTTTCATCTTTAAATCCGTTCTTGATATCCCATTCTTTCTTGACCAGTAGGGTCTTCATGAAAGTTGCATCGTAGCGTTTGTCTCCTTTTTCAAAATTTCTCAATGCATGCATGTAAGGTATGAAAGATGAACTACCATTTTTCATGCCTTCTTCGCTACCCCCGTAATAGTTGGAAAAGAAACTCTGCCAACGATTACCGTCATTTTTGTCATGCTGGTTTTCTGCATCGTATTCCACATCGAAGATAAACTCTTCATTGTCATCTCCGGAACGGTCGGCAGCCCATAATTTGGCGAATTCGGTTGTCAGTTTGCGTCCGGCAATAACTTCGTCGGCATAGGCTGCCGCTTTGGTAAAGTAATCATCTTTCTTTAAGTCCCATGCAGCAGACAAGTAAGTTTTTGCCAGCAATGCCTTAACGGCTTCTATGCTGGCTTCCCCTCCTCCTTTTGTTGCAGAAGAAGCAACCAATTTGTTATTGTCGATAATGTTGGTCAGTTCTGTGATGATATGCGTATATACTGCTTCTGCCGTAGCACGGGGCTGTTCTTTGATTTCACCGGCCTGTTTGGCATATTCGGTTACTAAAGGAACGCCGCCAAAATTATTGACCAGCAAGTAATAATACAAACACTCGATGAAACGGCCTTCATCAATGTTTTTTTGTTTTATATCTTCACTCACCGTTGATTGTGCAGCATAGTACTGAATGGCAAGACATGAACGTATTCCATCGTAGCAATCTGTGTAGAAGTTTTTTACAGTCCCATTTTCAGGAGTAAAATTAGACCAACGGTGAAGAGCTGCACTGATATCATTGCGTCCATCCTGATACAAGTCTGTTCCGGAGTTGAAATAAGCGGTTACATCACTGCTGTTAAAGATATTTTTCAGTTGGGCGTATGCATCGTATGTCAGAGCTTGTAAACCGGCAGAAGTGGTAAAATATTCCACATCATTTACCGCGCTTTTATTGTCAGGTGTGAGGAAATCGTCACAGCCGGTCAATGTGATAGAGCCAGCCATGCACATTGTGTATAATAGTTTTTTATATAGTTTCATATTACTTATATGTTTTACTGGTTAGAATTTGATATTTGCACCAATCTGGTAGGTTACGGAAGCCGGTCCGCCGTCAGTCAGGTTTGCGCTTGCCCATTCCGGATCGAAACCATCGTAGCCGGTGAAGCAGAACGGATTAAGTACGTTTACGTAAAGGCGTAAATGTTTAACGGCTATTTTGCTCATCCACTTCTTCGGGAAAGTATAACCTAAAGTGATGTTTTTAACCTTTACAAAAGACGTTTTTTGGTATCTTACTCCCGAGCTGCTTTTACTGAAGTAACCGCCACCGGTTTTTTCATAATTGTTAGGATAGGGGTAAGCACCCATATGCGGTGTTTCCAAGTAAGTGATGTCTCCTGTTGCCTTGTCCAAAACCGGAGTTCCTGCTGGGATATAGTAATCGAAACTCATCTTTTGACGGCCACGGTCGCTGATATCCATGTATTGTTCGTGGAAATAACTGCGTGACCATTGTCCTTGTTTGGTGTAAAGCATAAACGAGAAGTCGAAGCCTTTATAGGTCATTGTGGAGCTCAGGCTACCGGTCCATTTAGGGTCGGTGCATCCATAAATCTGCTTGTCCTCGTCATTGATTTTTCCATCATCGTTCCAGTCGTTTACAGCCATCTGGCCTTCGTACCATTTCAGTTTATTGGGACTCTTGGGACCATATTTGTCGTACACTTCCTGTAATGTATAGTGTTTGTCTCCATTGATAGTGTGCATCGTGACTCCGTCCGCCGTAATTACACCTGCATAGGTGTAGTCGCGCAGTACATTCAGGCGTTCGCCTATGAACCAGTTGTTGCTGACATCGTCTCCGCTCGGCAGTTCTTTGATTTTACTCCAGTTGCGTGCGAATGCTACATTGACATCCCATGTAAAGTTCTGGTTGCGTATAACTCCGAAGTTGACGCCCAACTCAATACCGGCGTTCTGAACAGAGCCAATGTTGGTTGTCAGACTGCTTTCTCCAGTTTCCAAAGGCACTGTTGATTTCATGATTTGTCCGTCGGCAAGGCGGCGATAAGCATCTGCCGTTATATTGATCCGGTTCTGCAATACTGCAAAGTCCACACCGAAGTTGAATTCCTTGATTTTCTCCCACATCAGGGCTTGGTCAATGATTCCGTTACCGTAATAACCTTGGAATTCATTACCGCCGATTACAGCATAAGACGGTCCCGATGTGTAATAGCTTGTAGCATAATCTCCTACATTATTGTTACCGGTAATACCATAGGACAGGCGAAGTTTCAGATTATCCAACCATTCCACATCTTTCAGGAAATCTTCTTCAGACATTCTCCATGCCAGGGCGGCAGAGGGGAACCATCCCCAGCGGTTGCCTTTTGCGAAGCGTGAAGAGGCATCGGCACGTACGGTAACTGTGGCCATGTAACGTTCTTTGTAGGCGTAGTTCAGGCGGGCAGCTACGGAAACCATGGACGATTCGGTATACGAGGACTTGGTAGCCTGGTTTTTGGCACCTTTTTCCATGGCATGATAAGACAATCTGTCGTCTGATATATCGGTAACGGATTGGGTATAAGTCTCTTTGTCAGTTCTATACATGGAGAACAATCCCATAGCTCCCAAGCGGTGATTGCCCCAGGTCTTGGTGAAATCAATCTGGTTATCCCATGTCCAGTCCATCCGGTCTGTGTTGACAACCGATGCATAGTTTTGCTTTTTATTCTGGTAATATGCCGTTCCGTCAGGATATTTGTCCGAAACGCCGGTACCCATGAAGATACCTTGACGTCCATGGTAGAAGTTGGGAGAGAAAGTCGTTGTGAATTTCAGTCCTTTCATAAGATTGAAGCGGAGATAAGCATTACCGAATACATGGAATTTGCGGGTCTGGTTTTCGTAAGCATCGATATCCAAATCAACCAATGGAGATGGAGTAGATGTTAAAGACATATTGCCCACTTTTGCTGGTCTGGCCAACAGGTTTCCGTCTTCATCCCACGGAGAAATGACCGGAGCAAACCAGAAAGCATTGTTGTAAGGAGAATACGCATTGGAAGAATCGGTAATCCAGTCATCCTGCACATCGTATACCATATTGACCGACATACCTGCTTCCACTACTTTAGATAATTTGCTGTCGAAAGCAGCTTTGATGTTGAAGCGGTCATAGCTGTTTTTCTTGAAAACATTTTCTTCGCCTTGATAACCAGCGCCCAAGCGGTAGGATGTTTTCTCGCTTGCACCGCTTGCACTGATGAAGTGGTTTTGTTGTGAACCGGTCTGCAACACCTGGTCTGCCCAATCATAACTTTCATTATTCATCCACCGTGCATACAAAGGCGACTCTTTCCACTCAGTGCCATTCTGGAATACAGACTGCAAGTCTGCATCTTTGATTATATATTTGATATGTCCCGTTTCATCCGGACCGCTTGAAGTTGTATATTTGGCAAAGCGGTAGTTCATCCATTCCGTAGACTCCATGAATTTGGGCATGCGGGCTACTTTTCGGATACCGTAGTAACCATCGTATGTAATTTCTACCGGTTGGGCTTTGCTTTGTCCGGCTCCGGCTCCTTTAGTGGTAATCAAAATCACTCCTTCGGATGCACGCGAACCGTAGATGGCTGTGGAAGAAGCATCTTTCAGCACATCGATACGTTCGATATCTTCGGAGTTCAGAAAGTCGATAGAAGAGACTACCATACCATCCACTACGTAAAGAGGACCGTTTGAATTGTTAATGGAAGATTGACCGCGGATTTGCATGCTGAATTTACCATTGGCGCGACTGTTGGTTGCCGTGATGTTGACTCCCGGAACAGATCCCTGCAGAGCATCTTCTACGCGGAGTGCACCACGGGCGGCCAATTTATCGGCAGAAACCGAAGCCAAGGAACCTGTCACATCGGTTTTCTTCATTGTTCCGTAACCTACCACCACCACTTCATCCAATGCCTGCGCATCTTCTTTCAGTGTTACCTTAATGTTCTTTTGGCTGCCCACTGTAACGGTTTGCGTGATATAACCGATAAATGATACCTGGATTTTTGCATTGGGCTGTACGCTGAGTTTGAAATTACCGTCAATATCGGTAATTACACCGTTGGTCGTACCTACTTCCAATACGTTTGCACCGATAATAGGTTCACCTGTACCGTCGATTACGGTACCTGAGATTTGGTGACCTTGTGCAAAGGCGATTAAGCATAGCATACTCAACGACAGAGTAGCCAATGCTCTTTTTGCAAGTCTTTTTAGATTCATAAGTTTGTTTTTTATAGTTATTAAATATAGTAAGGCTGATAATCGTAATGAGGTATTCTCACCCGTTATCGAGCACAAAAATACATGATACATCGTAAATATTATAGTATTTTTTGATATTCTTTGTGGAAAAATTAACTGTTATCCTCTGACTGTCCGTGTGACATATTCTCCTTTCTCCCTTCACATCTCCCTATTCATCAGGCTTTGCGGGTGAACCCTTTGTTGGGAGGACCATAACGGACAAGCACCTCATTTTTTTATGTCAGAGACACTACCGGATAGAAATTTCCATAGCGTCCGTGCTTTCGCAGAAAACCGGCAGGCACGAGCTGCTGCGAAAAACTGTTCGGGTTGCTTCCCCTCATGGCGGCAGGGTTTTGCTTTTTCAGTTCTTTGAAGATGTCGGCAGCGGAGAGATTTCTTATTTTTTCTTTTGGGTCCTCGGATGTTGCAGGACGGAAACAACTGCGTAGTACTTCTTCTGCCGGATTGCGGTGCTGGAAGATGAGGTTGTGCTCTTGGAGCTCTTCCTCTTCTTCGGCCGAAAACCAATAGCGTGCTCCGTCCGAAAGTTCCTGTTTCAGTTGTGCATAGATTTGCTTGTGCTCAATGCAGGTACAATCAATTTTATCCTTTACCTCTACACAGAGAAAACGGCGGCTGCCGGTGTTGTCGGACAATAAGTCGAAACGGTTGCTCGTGCCGATGAAAGAAGCGATACGGGGCAGGTTACGGAAATTCTTTTGGTATGCCTTGCAAAGGTTTAAATCCGCCATTTGCATCAGGTTTTTGAGCAGCGGTATTTTTCCTGGAGAATATTTATCGAATTCATCGAGGTTCAGCAGTCCCATTTCCGACATTTTGCGGGTGGCATTGCTCCGTGAGGTAAGCTCCACTTCATCCGAATAGTAGCGGGACAGGCTGTCGGGCATCAGACTTTTGCAGAATGTGGATTTCAGACAGCCCTGTCGGATGCTGACGAGTAGGGGAGCTACGCTGTTGGCATGCTTTCCGGTCTGTCCTGTCCATTGGGCAGTGAGACCGAGCATCCATGTATGGAAACCGTTTATCCAATATGATTCGGACGAGATGCGTTGGGCCAGTCGGGTTATCCGGTCGATGCCATCCCAAACGGGAAGCTGTTCAAAATAAAGCAGGAAGGGATGATATTCAGGTACATGTTTGGAGAAAAGAAAACGGCTGATATCTTTGTCCCAACATAGAATTCCCCGGGCATGGGCTTCGAGGCATAGGGTATTCAGTTCCCGTTTGCCAATGGTGACAAACGTTTTGTCTGCGGCATTGGCGGGGCGGTATTCGGTTTCGTCTGTCAGCAGGTTGTAACGGAAGAGGTAACTGTTTTGCAAAAAGCGGTTTACCTGTTCTGTCAGGTTACATTTTTGCACGCGGGCAGGTTTGTCATGCTTCCGGTTTCTTAGTAGAAAGAGGATAAATTTCATAATGCTTTTTTTCATGGTATGCATTGTTTTTATTAATGGGTTCATGCCACTAAGTTACTATCGGCAGGAAGCCTTTTGCAAGCCTTTCTTATACTATTTTTATTGGTGGTACAGTATGTGGAAAGACCTTGTGTTATTGTATTTTCAATGTGAGATAATTCTTTTTCTCTCGTTGCAAAATAGGGTGTTGACTATAGTCAACCGTTCTGTTCATTACTGTTGGCTGTTCTGTTTACAACAGTCGGCTGCTTTGTTGACTGTTGTCGGTAACCGGTTTATCTTAAAGGAAAAATAGATTATCTCGTAGGAAAACACTATATTTACACAATATAAATAAATACTGCACAATGGCAATTCATTTTGAATGGTATGAGAATCCGGTTCCACCGAACCGGCCGGATGAGAAAAAACTCCATGCACGCATTACGTACAATGGAAAGGTAGGGACAGACTACGTGAGGCGTAAAATCCAGGAGCGTTGTTCGCTGACGGAAACGGATGTAACGGCTGTGCTCGATGCACTGTCGCATGTGTTGGGGCAGGAACTGGGCGACGGACGCCAAGTGCATCTGGACGGGATAGGTTATTTTCATCCTACGCTGAAATGTATAGAAGAGGTGACGGCAGAGACGAAACGCAAAAATACCAAAGTTCGCTTAAAAGGTATCAAGTTTCGTGCCGACCAGGCATTGAAGAACGAAGTAGGAGCTGTAAAGCTTAAAAATATCAAGCATGACGGACACTCCAGTAAGTTATCGGACGTGGAAATAGACATGCGTCTCCGTGCTTATTTTGCCGACCATCAGCTGATGACCCGTGCAGACTTCCAACAGATTTGCGGATTTATGAGGTCGAAGGCTATGGAACATATCCGCAGATTGAAGTTGGAAGGAAAAATACGGAATATAGGGCTGCCTATGCAGCCGATATATGTGCCTGTGGAGGGATATTACGGGATAAGCAGGGATAGGATTGTCAGGAAATGATTTTTAGACTTTTATTATGGATTTGCGGGTGAAGGCTTGGAAAGAGGCTTCACCCGCAAATGTTGATGGATAGGGAGATGTGAAGGGTAAAGAGATAAATGACAGATGGATATAAGCATATATCCTTATGATGTTTTTTAGCAGGTAAAACAATTTTTAGCAGTTTTATGTCAAAATCTACACAAGAGATGTGACTTAAAAAATGAATTTTGCCCCGTGAACAAATATCGTGGAGAACATTATTTTTTTAACACATCTTTTTATGTATAATCAACAAAGACTAAAGAAAGTTGCTTTGATGCTCATGATGAGCATGCTTTGCCTGATTTCCTTTGCACAGGAAAGACAGGTGCAGGGCATCGTGAAAGACAAGAGCGGTGAACCGATGATTGGTGTCAACGTTTTGGTAAAAGGTACCACCAACGGTACCATAACTGGAGTGGACGGAGATTTTACGCTTTCGGGCGTGAAAAAGTCCGATATCCTCTCTTTTACCTATATCGGCTTTAAGAATAAAGAGCTGAAGTATGAAGGAGAAAAACTGCTGAATGTGGTTTTGGAAGAGGATTCCGAGTTATTGGATGAAGTTGTTGTCATTGGTTACGGTACGGTGAATAAGCGAGACCTGACCGGTTCCGTAGCTTCCGTCAGTTCGCAGGATATTGCATCTATTCCGGTATCTAGCGCTTCCGAAGCATTGACCGGTAAAATGGCGGGGGTGAATATCACTACTACGGAGGGTTCTCCCGATGCGGATATTAAGATACGTATACGTGGTGGTGGTTCTTTGTCGCAAGACAATTCACCTCTTTATATAGTAGACGGTTTTCCTGTATCCAGTATCAGTGACATTGCTCCGTCTGAAATTCAGAGTATTGATGTCTTGAAAGATGCTTCTTCTACAGCTATTTACGGTGCACGTGGTGCTAATGGTGTAATTATCGTTACTACCAAGAGTGGTAAAGAAGGAAAGGTTCAAGTGGATTTTGGCGCTTCGTTCGGTTTTAAGAAAGTGACTAAAATGACCGAAGTGATGAGTCCTTATGATTTTGTGGCTTATCAACGTGAAATCGGTTCGTTGGATTACGGAAATTATAATGATATGGATATCTGGAAATCAATCGATGGTATTGACTATCAGGATGAGATATTCGGACGAACAGGTAATCAGCAGCAATATAATGTGAATGTGGCCGGGGGTAGCAAACAATTGACCTACAGTGTAAGTTATGCTCATAATGAAGAAAAAAGCATTATGCTTGGCTCAGGCTTTAAGAAAGATAATATCAATGCAAAGCTTAAGTCGGAACTGAACAAATGGCTGACTTTAGACTTCAATGCGCGTTTGAGTTATTCTACTATCGAGGGTTTGAGTGGTGGTGCTGATACGAATGAGTCCAATGCTGCTAATTCTACTGTAGCCAATGCGGTGGTTTTCCGTCCGGTCAATGCTTTGTCTCATAGTTCGGATGATGATGAGGAGAGCAATGCTGCTTTACAGAAAACGCCTTTGGAACGTTTGCTGGCAACGAATAAAGGACGCAATTCTTTCCGTCAGAATTATAATTTCGGTTTGAATTGGAAGCCGTTTAAGAACTGGACTTTCCGCTCGGAATTTGGTTATGGTTGGAGATATGAAGATACAGAACAATATTGGGGTACTGACGCTGTAAGTAACTCTAAATATGGTTATAACGGACGTCCTCAGGCATATTTGCTGCGTGAGACGACAAAGAACTGGCGCAATGCCAATACTCTTACTTACGAAAATAAGAAAATGTTTGATGGTCGTGACCGTTTGAATGTGCTCGTGGGACATGAAGTGAGCAGCAGCATGGAGGAATCCATAGAGAATGTGTCTGTAAATTTCCCTACAACAATGGGATTTGAGGATATGAAAGCCAATATGGGGGCCGGCACGGCATTGCCGAACCAGTCTACTATCTCTGCCGAAGAGAACATGCTTTCATTCTTCGGGCGTGTCAATTACACGATGATGGACAAGTATTTGCTTACGGTAACGGTACGTGCCGATGGTTCCAGTAAGTTTGGAGATGGAAACCGTTGGGGCGTTTTCCCCTCTGCCGCATTGGCATGGCGTATTTCCGATGAGGCGTTTATGGCTAATACAAAGGATTGGTTGTCTGCATTGAAATTGCGTTTGAGTTTTGGTACGGCTGGTAACAACCGGATTAATTCAGGGCTTCTTTATACTACTTACTCGTTGAGTGGCAATGATTCCCGTAATCCTTTCTTCAATGGAACCAGTACACCTATGTTGGAACATGGGACCTATCTTTATAATCCAAAGTTGAAATGGGAGACTACCGTTACCCGTAACTTGGGTATTGACTATGGTTTTTGGAACAATCGTATTTCGGGTTCGGTAGATGTATATTGGAATACGACCAGAGATTTGCTGATGAAGGCGGAGATACCCGGTAACTCCGGTTATTCTTATCAGTATCAGAATTTTGGACAGACTTCGAATAAAGGTATTGAAATGTCGATGGATGCAGTATTGGTAGATACGAAAAACTTCAGCTTGAACTTTACTGCCAATGTTGCCTACAACCGAAACCGAATTGACAAATTGACCACCGACAGCCCTTGGCAGAGTAGCAATTGGGCAGGAAGCACTATTTCCAAATATGAAGATTTCCGTGTGGAAGAGGGTGGACGTCTGGGTGAAGTATGGGGATTCCGTACCAATGGATATTATACAGTATATGATCCTGTTACCAATCCGACCGGAGAATTGGTATGGGGCGATAAACAATGGGTGCTGAAAGATGGCATGAAAGACAACAGCCCTACGATAACAGGAGGTTCTTACTATCCTGGCGGATTGAAAATACAGACCGATGAGAATGGAAATCCTTTGAAACAGCGTCTTGGAAACACTGTAGCTCCTTGGGTAGGCGGTTTTGGGCTGAATGGGCGTTTCGGCAATAGCCGCACCGGTGAGTTGGATGTGAATATCTTCTTTAACTATTCTACCGGCAATGTGATTATCAACGGTACAAAACTGGCATCGTCTTTCCGTTCCGGCTCTAGGACCGGTTATAACTTGAATAATGATTTCCGTCTTGGTAACCGATATACATGGATCGATCCGGAAACAGGCTTGAATCTTGCCAGCTCTTCAACCGCTGTCTTGAATCATTATGGTGACATGCAAGCTGCCGGATTGCGCCTGAATGAAATCAATTCCAATGCCAATATGTATAATCCGGCTGCTGCTTCTACGATGCAGTTAATAGATTATGCGGTGGAGGATGCTTCTTTCTTGCGCCTGAACAATCTTACTATCGGTTATTCGCTGCCTAAGCACCTTGTTAAGAAAGCATTCTTGCAGAATGTAAGGGTTTATCTGACCGGATATAACTTGTTCTGTTGGACCAGCTATAGCGGAGCCGATCCTGAAGTGGATGTGAGCAGCAAGCGCAACGCCATGACACCGGGTGTGGACTATGCCGCTTATCCCAAGAGCCGTACGTTTGTAGGCGGCATTAACATTACATTCTAAAACCTAACAGATATTGACTGATATGAGAAATATATATAAAACTTTATGTTTAGCGGCAGGGTTGGTTGCTATGACTTCCTGTTCTGATTTTCTGGATCAGACTTCTCCTTCCGAACTGGATAATAAAACTACTTTTAATAACACATACTATACGGAACTGACCGTGAATAAGATTTACGGAAGTCTGACTCAGGACCAAGCCTACTCCAACTTTATGCCTATTATAGCAGGTCTGAATACGGATTGTGAATTGGTGGACGGACTTGGTACCGATGCCAGCAATACCTCCAGCGAACGCGGTAATATGAATTACAATGCTAATCCGGGTTGGACGCAACTTTCGCGTGTATGGGATGTGATGTATGGCATTATTGAGAACGCCAATCTGGTAATAGATGGCATAAACAACAGCGAGCTGATTAAGACGAAAGGCGATGATTGCGATACGATGCTACGTTTCCGTGCCGAAGCTAAAGTGTTGCGTGCAATGATTTATTTCGACTTAATTCGCCTTTTCGGAGATATTCCGTTTGCTACCGGTGCTTCGGATAGCAATCTGGAAAATGTGTATGTAGGGAAGACTGACCGTGATGTTATTATGGAGGCTTTGATTGGCGATTTGGAAGAATCCATTCCTTATCTGCCTTGGGCAGGTGGTACAACTTACACCACAGAGCGTGTCACCAAAGGATATGCACATGGTTTGCTGGCAAACATAGCATTGACCCGTGCCGGATGGTTTATTCGTGAAGCTGCGAAGGAAGGATATGTGACAGCTACGGAAAACTCAGATCCGGCTTATCCTACTCAGCGTTGCGATGATGAAAAACGTCATGAGATGTATAAATTGGCAGAGGAACATCTTGCCGCTATCATCAATGATAATACACACTCGATGACTCCCACTCTTGCAGGTTATTGGAATGGGGTGAACTTGTGTGAACTGGATAATACCTATCGTGAAAATTTGTTTGAAATCCCGATGGGGCTGAATAATAGCAGTGAATTGGGGTATACTGTAGGATTTCGTGTAAACGGTGCTTTTCCCGGTGGTGTGTCTGAGGAACATAACTATGGTCCGAAAGGTAATTCCAGTGGTAAGCTCAAACTGACAGCTCCTTATTATATGTCTTTTGATGCTGCAGACCAGCGTCGTGACCTGACTTGTGCCCTGATGCAGATTCGTACGAAGAGTGGCGTTTATAAAGAAGATATGCTTGGCAATGCTCCTTTTGCCATTTATTGCGGCAAGTGGGACTATCGTAAGATGAAAAATCGGAAAGACGGTTGGTGGGATGCTGTGAAAGCAAGCGACCAGAAAGTGTGCAGTGGCATCAATGTTGTAAAGATGCGCTATCCTCATGTTTTACTTATGTATGCGGAGGTTATGAATGAACTTTATGGCAGCTATAATACAGGTGGCGAGTATTGTTCAAAAACAGCTTTCGAAGCTCTTTCCGAGATACATACACGTGCCTTCAACGGTGACAAGGCTGCTGCAGAGGCTCATTTGACGAAACTCATTAATGAACAGGGCTTCTTTGAAACGATTGTTGATGAAAATGCCTGGGAATTGGCAGGTGAGGGTGTACGTAAATTCGACCTTATCCGTTGGAATCTGCTCAGTGCCAAGATTGACGAGTTCAAGGAGAGCTATCGTAATGCAGTGAATAATGGTTCATATCCGGCTAAAATTTATTATAAGTTCAAGGAGGATAATTTCACGATTGATGTAACCACATTCAATTACAACGAACCTGTGGAAGCCGGTTACTTTAGCGCCAATTTCTTCGGCAGAGAGACTACAGATGCCAAGCAGGAGCAACTGCTTGTTAATCTGCCCAGTATTTCGGCAGGGTTGAACCGTGTAGTGAAAAACCGTTATTTGCTTCCTATCGCTTCTACCACGATTTCTACATCGAATGGCAAGTTGCATAATTCTTATGGATATAGTGATTAATCTTAAACACTCAAGGAAATGAAAAATATCAGAAATATATTGGCTAAAGGGGTATTTATGCTCCTTGTCTCTTTGCTTGCAATGGCATGTACAGAGAAAAGCGATTGGGGTATTGATGCCTCGTACAGCCGTCCGTTTGGAACCAATGAGGATGGTATAAATGTGACAAAAGATGAAAAAGTAGCTCGGGTTACGGTAACTTGGGATGCCATGCCCGGCGTAGAATATTATATTCTTGAAATAAGCAAGAATGAGCTGACTGATGAAATTCCTATGGGATCGGAAGAGAACGGTAATCTTGTTTATGGGAATACAGTAGAAAACCGCATATTGAAAGCTCCTTTTTTAATTGACAATCTGGAAGCAGGTGCGGAATATTATCTGCGTATTAAGTCTGTGGCAAATGGCAAGGAATCCTATTGGGCTTATTTAGACGAACCGTTCAAAACAGTAACGGAAGAGGATGTATTGAATGTGCCTGCCGAAGAGGATCTTCCAGTTGCATCAGGTAAGGTACGTATGTCATGGGAAGCTGGTCTGACGGTAACGCATTTCGAGATTGTGGGCGGTGCTGCTCCTATAGAGCGGGCAATTACGGCTGAGGAAGCTGCTGCAGGAGAGGCATGGATTGAAGGACTGAAAATATTCACAGCTTATACTATCAGCATTTATAATAATGAAACGTTACGCGGTTCACAGGAAGTGGTAGTGCCGGGATTGGAAATAGAGTCTACCGTAGATGAGATTACAGCCAATACGGCAAGATTCTCTTGGGATAATACAGTGGATGTGGACCAATATATCTGTCAGCCCTCTTCAGCGCCTACTCCGGATGATGCCACCGGAGCTGTTTCGCTAAGTGCTTCCGAGGTAAATGAACATGCCGTTATTATACCGAATCTGGAACCAAGTACAGAATACACAGTTTATGCTTTCTATAATGGGGCTATATGTGCACGTGCTACATTTACAACAAAGAAGGGCTGTTGGGTAGAATATAATGGTGTTGAGGCTTTAATAGCCGATTGGGATAACTTGTCCGGTAATATTTTAGTGACAATCAGTGCAGATGCGGATTTGAGTAACAAATCTGAGATACCTGCTGCGGTTACTAATATTGTCTTTTGGGGTGAGGGAGCTACACAACCGAAATTAGCTGTTAAGAATATGCAAACTTTAGGGGCTATTGATAAAATAGAGTTTTATAATCTGAATATCAGTGCACTTAGTAACGATTGTGTTATTGCTCCGAATACAGAAGGTTCTTCTATAGCAAATATTGAAATAACTTCATGTACTATAGAAAATTATCGGGGTATTGTTCGTGTGCGTAAGGTAAATGGGGAAAGTAGTCTGAAATTGAATATTGATGACTGTATTATTAGAAACTTGGGTACTAAAAGCACAAGTAACTACTATGGTATTGTTCAAACGGATGGGGCTGTGAAATCTGTAATTATTAATATGATGAACTCTACTTTTGCTAATCCAGGTGGAACCAGTGCATCGCTCCTAAGAGTTGATAAGGCTGATAATTCCATTTCTGTAATTAAAAACTGTACTTTCTATAATTTAGTTGATAAAGATGCTCTTGTGAGAGGAGCGAAAGGTAGTCTTACTGTAGAAAATGTTTTATTTGCAGGTAGTAATACTTTCCAGATATTCTATGATGATAAAACTCTTCCGGCTTCTTTAAATTGGTCGAAAGTTTATAGAACATCAGACCTTACTGTTTCAAAACCTGGTTCTACATCTACTACAGCTTTGTCCTATTCTTCATCCCAACTGTTCCCGAATGCATCTTCAAGTACCGATGTGCTTGATTTGACTTTCGGTGCAGATATTCCGAATGAAGTTAAGATAATCGGTGATCCGCGTTGGAATAAATAATAAATTTAATAACATGAACTAATATGAATACAAAATCTATTTATACAGTAGGCAAATGCTTGCTCCTCTTGTTACTTATCTTCACAGGTTATGCCTGTGAAGATAACGATGAAGGCAAGGAAAATACAAGTGCTCCTGTTCTTATTTCATGCAATATCAATGGTACGGAGGTTGATCTTGCTAATATTGATTCGGAAACGGAGAACAATTTGACGGCGGGTACTGATGGTTATGTGGAGTTTGTCTTTAGCAAAGCCATGCGCCAGACTCCGCCGACTAAGGATGAAGAAACCGGTGAAGTGCTGACAACCGGAATTTATTTCAATGATAAGGTTGCTTCCAATCAGATTGTCATCAATTATGAGAAAGTCCGCTATCCTTATTCTGTCAGTGAAGGTTCCGAATGTTCCTTATTTATCGAGGCAGGTACATTGACGGATATGCAGCATCGTCCTTACAGCAAAGATATTACTTTGAAGTTTACAGCCACTTCCGGTATTTCCGGTGGAGATAGCGAAACGGTGTTTGATGCTGTTGTTGATGCAAACGGAAGAGGTGATTATACCACTGTACAAGCTGCTATTAATGCCGCTCCTGCCAATTTGACATCGCCTTACCTGATTTTTATTGCAGCAGGAACCTATAATGAATGTGTATATATACCTAAAACAAAACCGTTTATTCATTTGATTGGAGAAAATCCTGACAGAGTGAAAATTCAATTTGCGTTGAATCGTGTAGAGGAGCAAACTAATTCGGATACATGGCCTTATTCTATTCACAATCCTAATTCACCTGCGCGCCTTGCAGGATATACCACAGATCAGAATTGTGTAGTATTGATTAAAGCCACTGATGTTTACCTGGAGAACATTTCCATTATTAACTTGTACGGTGCATTGAAAAGCCGCTATGACGGTGGTCTTGGAAAAGGTGGACAAGCTGAAGCTCTGTGTAGCCATTATGATAGATTGGCTATGAATAATTGTAAATTGGTTTCATTCCAGGATACATGGTGGACGCGTTTCCAGAAAGTGAACGGAACGTATGGTATTTGCCGGGCTTATGTACAAAATTCATGGATTGAAGGTAGTACGGACTATATCTGGGGAAGTGGTGATGTGCTGATAGAAAACTGTACTTTTTATAACACGGGCAATGGCAGTTTTATTACGGCTTCACGTAGTAACGAAACCGATGCCTATGGGTATGTGATGAAAGACTGTACGATAGACGGTGAGGCAGGTATAACCGCTTTTTCTTTCGGACGTCAGCAATCAACTTCTGCGAAGGCGGTTTTCATTAACACTGCTTTGAAGATGGATATTATAGACGGTCATTGGACTGCGGGTAGCGCAGCGCCTGCTCTTTTTGGCGAATATAATACGGTTGATAAAAATAATCAGGTAATTTCAACAGGAGATATGACAGTTGGTAGCGGCAGCAGTCAGTTTACTGCAAAAGTTCTTTCTGCAGATGAAGCTGCCGGATATACTTATGAGAACATCATTGCCAGAGAGGGATGGAATCCGAAACAGTATATGCAGACCCCAGGCACTACTATGGCTACCTTGGATGGTACTACTTTAAGTTGGAATGCAATAGACGGAGCTGCAGGTTATCTTATTTTTGTGAATGGCGTCTATTTGGCACAGACTACCGAAACTTCGGTATCTGTTACGACTGCTGCTGACGGGGTATACACAGTCAGGGGAGTAGGACACTACGGAAGTATCAGTGCTGAATAATTGTTTTATAAAAGCCGGTAAATCTGCTGCCGGCTTTTATGTATTAAAAAACTTACTTATGAGAATATTGAAACTTGTTTATTTTGGTTTGCTGTGTTTCATCCTTTCTGCTTCAGTAGTGGCATGTTCGGATGATAATCCGGTTTCTGGCGGAACGGAAGTTCCGCCAGAAACTGATAATAATGGGGATGGAGATAATAATCCGGATACGGATAATACATTGGAAGAGTATCCTGCTCCGGACCGTTCTTCGATTGCTGCATTTCCAGGTGCATATGGCGCCGGTCGGTTTACTACAGGCGGAGCAGGTGGAAAGGTGTATGTGGTGACTTCATTGGCAGACACCAACGAAAAAGGGACTTTGCGTTACGGTATCAGCCAAAGCGGAGCGCGTACGATTGTGTTTGCAGTGAGTGGACTGATAGATTTGAACAGCCCGCTGAAAATAGTAAATGGTGACCTGACAATTGCCGGTCAGACAGCCCCCGGAGACGGTATTTGTTTGAAAGGTTATCCGGTTTCTGTACAGGCTGATAATGTCATTATTCGTTTTATGCGTTTTCGAATGGGATCTGATAATTTCACAACTGAAGGTGAGGCGGATAGTGGCGATGCACTTTGGGGAAAACAACATAAGAACATCATCATAGATCATTGTTCCATGAGCTGGTGTACGGATGAGTGTGCTTCCTTTTATGATAATAGCAATTTTACTATGCAGTGGTGTATTATCAGCGAGAGTTTGAACCGTTCTGTACATACCAAAGGTAATCATGGGTATGGAGGTATTTGGGGTGGCTCACCTGCTACGTTCCACCATAATCTTCTGGCACATCATAGTAGTCGTACTCCTCGTCTATGTGGCAGTAGATATACCGGTAAACCCGGCAATGAAAAAGTAGATTTACGCAACAATGTCTTTTATAATTGGGGACCTACCAATGGCGGCTATGCCGGTGAAGGAGGAAGTTATAATTTTGTGAATAATTATTATAAACCGGGGCCTTCTACCAATGAAAAACCAAATATTGTCAATCGCATTTTTCAGCCGAATGGAGATGATGGAAAAAATAAAAATGCAAAAGGAACATGGGGAATGTTTTATCTGAATGGTAACTATTTTGATGGTACATGCCCTCAATTAAATCCTGCTTATCAGTCTTTGCTGGAGGAGGTGAACAATGATAATTGGGTCGGTTTGCAGCCGAATGAGACATCCGGTGTACTCTTACCTTCCGGTGGAAAGTCTGCTATTCAGGCTAACTCGGAATTTACAATAACCGATGATGCGGTATTATTTACGCAGTCTGCTTCAGAAGCTTATAAAGCCGTACTGCTGTATGCCGGTGCTTCGTTGAAGTCTGATGCGGTGGACAGGCGTATAGTAGACAATGTACGTAATGGAGATTATACGGCCTTAGGAAGTAACGGCAGTGTGCTGGGACTTATTGATAAGGCAACGGATGTGGGAGGATGGCCTGTATATGTGAAAGAGAATGCCCCTGTGGATACAGACGGCGACGGAATGCCGGATGCTTGGGAGGCAGCCAATGGGCTGAATCCGAAAAGTTCTGCAGATGGAGTCAAATATAATCTGAGTAAGGAATATACAAATTTGGAAGTATATATCAATAGCTTGGTAGAGAAACTTTATCCGGCTAAATGATATTTGTGTAATTACATATTTGGATTAAAAAACGGATAAGATATGAAAGGTATATATTGGTTGTTCTATTTGCTATTTGTTTTGGGATTCGGGGTTATTTCCTGTTCCGGAGATAATCCGATTGTAGATTCGGAAGGAAATATAGGTAGCAACGGCGACGATGAAAGCAATGGTGAGGAAAACGGCTCTCCTGATACCGGAGTGAAAACATTGGACTATGGCGAGTTATTTGCTTTTCCTTATGCTGAAGGTCATGGTCGCAATGCGACCGGTGGCCGCGGAGGTGCTGTATATGTTGTGACACGTTTGGATGACCCTGCCAGCAAGCCGGAAGGAACCTTACGATATGCAGTAGAGAAAAGCGGTGCACGAACTGTTGTTTTTGCAATTTCCGGTACTATCATGCTGGAACGTGAACTTAAAACAAAAAATGACAATCTTACGATTGCAGGGCAGACCTCGCCGGGAGGAATCTGTATAGCAAATTATCCTTTTACCATAAACTCTGATAATGTGATAATCAGATTTATTCGCTTCCGTCCGGGTAATATCAATACGGATAATGATGGTCTGGGAGGTTCGGATAATAAGAATATTATTATCGATCATTGTTCTGTAAGTTGGGGAACGGATGAAGGATTGTCTGTATATGGTTCGGAATATACTACGGTACAGTGGTGCTTGGTTGCGCAGTCATTGCGAGCAACTCCTGCCAAAATAACAGGAGAGAAATTTAATACTCATGGATACGGAGGCAATTGGGGAGGACACTATGCTTCTTATCACCATAATATAATTGCTCATTGCGAAAGCCGGGTACCACGTCTTGGACCTCGCTACACGACATTGGCTCTTGATAAGGGTGAACTTGTTGATATACGCAATAATGTGTACTATAATTATGCGGGAGAAGGCTGTTATGGCGGTGAAGCTCAAAAGGTGAATCTTGTAAACAATTATTATAAACCCGGACCTGCAACTAAACTTTTTACCGGCAGTAAGGAAAAACGTCAGTATCGCATTGCCAAACCCGATGTGTATCCGAAAGATTATTCGGGAGCAGATTATAAAAAATGGCTTCAGACCTGGGGCAGGTTTTATGTTAGTGGAAACTGTGTGGAAGGATATAGTGACGTGACTGCCGATAACTGGCAAGATGGTGTATTCGGACAAATGGATGCTAAAAATTGCGAAGGCGGGGAGAGTTCAGCCCTTTGGAAAGAACATACAAGCATAAAGGTAAATTCTCCTGTTTCCGGAGCCGGACATGTGACGACCCATTCTGCCGTTGATGCTTATGATATGGTTTTACAATATGCCGGTGCTTGCAATTATAGAGATAAGCTTGATGAACTTATTATAAGTGATGTCAGAAAAGGTGTGGCAACTTGTACAGGCAGTGCCAAAGAATGGGAATCATTGAAGGGATGGTCGGATAATAAACCGGGATATATCAATAAGCCGTCTGACATTGGTACTAATGCCGGACAGTTGGATGAAAAGGGATTCCCGGTTCTGGCAACAGATACTGAAATATGCACTGAAGATACTGACAGTGACGGAATTCCGGATTATTGGGAAAAGGAATATGGGCTTGATTTTAAGAAAAATGATGCGAATGAACGGACTGTTGATGTTAATGGTAAATATACTAACATCGAGATGTATATGAACAGTCTTGTACACGGTATTATGGAGGCTGGCAGTAAAGGCGGTGCTGTGGCTGATTGAGATGTGTTTTGTTTAAAAAGAATTTGTTATGAAAAAGAACTTGTTATTGGCTGTCTGCATGGCAGGGGTTATGGTATCTTTTGTTTCTGAGGCATTTGGACAGAGTTTGCCGGTATATGATACTCCCGACCGTTCTAAGATTCCGGCTTTTCCGGGTGCAGACGGAGCAGGAAAATACACAACCGGAGGAGCTGGTGGTGAGGTATTGGTCGTAAACTCTTTGAAAGATGACGGAACAGAGGGTACTTTACGTTGGGCCTTGAGAAAGAAGGGACCTCGTACTATAGTTTTTGCTGTTAGTGGCTTGATTGAATTGCAGTCACCTCTGAAAATTAATAACGGTGATGTTACCATTGCTGGACAAACAGCGCCGGGAGATGGTATCTGTTTGAAAAATTATACGTTGAGCGTACAGGCAGATAATGTAATAATCCGTTTTATCCGTTCGCGTATGGGGGCAGAGATAAAACAAAAAGGCGATGATGCGATGAATGGTTTTAAACATCATCGTAATATCATTATTGACCATTGCTCCATGAGTTGGAGTACCGATGAATGTGCAACTTTTTATGATAACAGTAATTTTACGTTGCAATGGTGTATTATCAGCGAAAGCCTTGCAAATTCCATTCACGAAAAAGGTGCTCATGGGTATGGTGGTATATGGGGCGGTCAAACGGCGTCTTTTCATCATAACCTGCTGGCGCATCATATGAACCGTACTCCGCGTTTATGCGGAAGTCGTTATACTGGCAAGCCTGAAGATGAAAAAGTGGATTTGTTCAATAATGTAATCTATAATTTTGGTAGTGATGGAGCGTATGCCGGTGAAGGAGGAAGCTATAACTTTATAAATAATTATTATAAACCGGGACCTCATACGGCTACTAAATCATCTTACAAACGTTTGTTTACTGCTTATTCCGATGATGGGAAACATCAAAATGTAAAAGGAACGCATGGTGTATTCTTCTTTTCCGGAAATTATATGGATCCTACTTGTGAAAAACTGAACGAGAAACAACGTCAGGAGATGATGTTGGTTAATAAGGATAATACAGTTGGATTGATAGTGAAGAATAATTTTGCTCCGAAAAGCGATTTGCTGGCAAAGCAGCCGTTCGATTTTGCAGAACGTACTTCTTTGCAGTCTACATGGGATGCTTTTGAAGCTGTCCTTCAATTTGCCGGCGCATCATACAGCCGTGACATAAATGATAAGCGTATTGTAGAGGAAACCCGTAAAGGGATATATACCAATGAGGGTAGTCATGGGAGTACAAATGGCATGATAGACAGACCGGAGGATGTTGGTGGGTGGCCTGAATATAATTCTAAAACAGCTTTGACTGATGCCGATTTGGATGGTATGCCCGATGAATGGGAGATAGCTAACGGGTTGAATCCGAATGATGCCTCGGATAGTAAAAATTATAACTTAAATGCAAATTATACGAATTTGGAGATTTATCTGAATAGTTTAGTGGAACATCTCTTTCCCTAATAAATCTCTTCTTTCTTAAATAGGAGCATTTGGTGACTATCCTAAAGAATAAGATGGTATATGGAAATGATTGATTATAATTACTCCATATACCATCTTTATATTTAATATTCTCTATTGTCTACTAATTCTTATCTATTCAGACATACTATTTTGAAAAGAATCTGAGCCTATTTATGAGATAGCATCAATAAAGACTTGGAATTTTAAATGTATATGTAACCTTACACTATGGTAAACTAATCGGTAGGGAGAAACGTATATCTTTCTCCGGCTTTGGTCTTGATGTCATAAATATACGATTGCTGCTTTTGAGGTACTGATAGCGGTGCACTGGCTGCAACCAACGGCTTCCGTATCGGTTGGGATAGCAGCAGCGGATTATTGCATGACTCTTCTGTCGCCGGTGTCAGTTTTTCTCCATTCAGATATAAAGGGGAGGTGGTACGTATGCGTAAGGTTCCGCCGATGTTGGAAGTTATGGTAACCGTTTGCACTTTTCCTTTTTCCCATTTCATCTCTTCCAGCAGAAAACCGCCGCGACAGCGAATTCCTTTTATAGTGCCATGCTCCCACACATCGGGCAATGCAGGCAGGAGATGAATGGCACCGTCATGGCTTTGTACAAGCATTTCGGCTATGCCGGCCGTGCAGCCGAAATTGCCGTCTATCTGGAAAGGCGGATGGGCATCGAACAGATTAGGATAGGTCCCCCCGTTTTGTCCGCGTTCATCGGTGGTGGGGTGGAGTTGTTCGGTAATCAGTTTATAGGCGTGATTACCGTCGAGCAGCCGTGCCCATAGGCAGACTTTCCATCCCATAGACCAGCCGGTGGAGTGGTCTCCACGGGCAATCAGCGATTTCTTGGCCGCTTCAAAAAGAACAGGAGAATTATAGGCGCTGATTTGACGGCCGGGATATAGTCCCCATAGGTGGGAAACATGACGGTGGTGATCCTGAGGATTGTCCCAGTCTTCCATCCATTCTTGCAACTGTCCCCAGCGTCCTACCTGCATGGGTGCCAAATGCTTGACCACGGTTTGCAGGCTGTCTGTGAAGGATTCATGCTCATTCATTAAGGTGGCGGCTTGAATGGTATTGTGGAAGAGGTCGTAAACCATTTGATTATCCATCGTAGCACCGGCAACAATTACAAAATCGCGTTTGCCGTTAACAGACGGACTGTTTTCCGGTGAATAGGAAGGAGCTACTACCAGCCAGTTGTTTTGGGGTTCGCGTACTAAGAAGTCCAGATAAAATTCGCAGGCGCCGCGCATAATCGGATAAACCTCTGCTAAATAGTTCTTATCGCCGGAGAACAGATACCGATCCCATAAGTGCTGGCAGAACCAGGCGTTACAAGTGGGCCAAACACCATATTTAGGACCGTCTACGGCGCCTGTACTGCGCCATATATCGGTGTTGTGATGCAACGTCCAGCCACGGCAGCCGTACATGGCGGCACTCTCGCGACCTTGTATGGCTACTTCTTTTACCAATTGCAGAAACGGCTCGTGCATTTCGGGCAAGGCAGTGGTTTCTGCCGGCCAATAATTCATTTCTACGTTAATGTCGGTGGTGTACTTCCCGTCCCAGGGAGCGCGCAACTGATAGTTCCAGACGCCTTGCAGGTTGGCGGCTTGTCCACCCGGCTGTGAAGAACATATTAAGAGATAACGTCCGAATTGGAAGTATAGGGCAGCCATTTGCGGATCGGCAGTAGAACTGAATTCTTTTACACGCCGGTCTGTCGGTTTCTTGATTTGGGAATTGCTGCCCAAGTCGAGGGAAACGCGGTTAAAGTATTTTTGATAGGCGGCAATGTGGGCTTCTTTTCTTTTTGCGTAGTTCTTGCCGGCCTGCTTCATGTATTGCCGTGCGGTTTTAAGTGCATCTCCCGATACGTCTTTGTAGTTTATGAAGTTTGTGCCGATGGATACGTACAGAACAACGCTATTGGCATTCTTGACTTGCAAAGTACTGTCGGAGGTTGCTTTTAGCGTACCGCTGTTATTCTCAATCCGGGTAAGTGCGGTGAATCGAACCTTTCCTTCAATGCCTTCGTGGTCGTTGGCCTTTCCGTTGAGTTGCAATTCGTTGCGGGAAGAGATGCAGCGCTCTGTGTTTTTGGTATAAGGAGTGGTGTAATGCGCAGTGAAAGAAATGCTTCTTTTTTTCGAGGCTGTTAGTCTGATAACTAATAACCGGTCGGGAAATGAGGTGAATGTTTCCCGTACGTAAGTAACGCCATTGGCTGTGAAACGGGTGGTGGCTATTGCCTTTTCAATATCCAGATCCCGGTAATAGTCATCGTATTTACTGATTCCTTCAAAATCGAGATGCAGTGTGCCGACCGTTTGATACGGCATTCCATTGGCAGATTGTGAGCAGATGGCAGGGCCGCATAACTCTTGCGCTTCTTTATTTTTCCCTTCGAATATCAGTTGGCGTATGCGGGGCAACGCTTCTTTTGCCTTGGGATTGGTGTTGTTGTGAGGTGAACCGCCCCAAACAGTCTCTTCATTGAGCTGGAACCGTTCGTGTATGGGGTCGCCGAAGACCATTGCTCCCAAGCTTCCGTTGCCTAATGGCAGAGCTTCTACCCATTGTCTGGCAGGGCTGTCGTACCATAGTTTCAGGACGGTATCATTTTGTGCCGTGACCTTACCGCTGATACAGCAAAAGGTAAGGATTAGCATGAACCATTTTTTGATCATAGCTTGTCAGTTTATCCGTTTTAAGATTTCTTCCGCTTTGTCTGCGATATAATCGGGGTGAAACTCCTCTAACTCTGTCCGTGGGCGGAAACCCCAGGTTACTCCGCAAGACGTTACCCCGGCATTGATTGCCGTCTGCATATCCACGCCGGAATCTCCTACATAAAGCACATCTTTTCTATCTGTTTTGGCAATGGATAGAATATCGTCTACAATGGTCGGGTCGGGTTTCACGTTTACTCCTTCCCGTTGGCCGAATACGGCGACAAAGTTTATTTTCGGGAAATAGTGAGCTATCAGTTTTTGGGTTGCTGCTTGGTATTTATTGGATGCAACCGCTATTTGCAGTCCCAGCGACTGTAATTGTTCCAGCAGTTCGGGTATGCCGGGATAGGGACGGCTCTTGTCGGCATTGTGTGCATCGTAGTAAGGAATGAATTCCTTACGGACACGGAGCACATTTTCCTCGCTCTTCTCTCCTTCGGGAAGGGCTCGCTCAAATAGTTTGTTGATTCCGTTACCCACCATGAAGTTATAGGCTGATTCCTCGTGGGTGGGGTAACCAAGTACGCTCAATGCATGGTTGGTGCTTTGCGCCAAATCGGCAATGGTATTTAATAATGTACCGTCTAAGTCGAATATAACAAGTTTCTTCATTGTTTTCTCTTTTTTATTTTGGGAACAAAGATATAACAATTTGCAGGGGTTATATAAAAACTCACCATAGATAACGCGGATTAATACCGATTTTAAGATAGATGCCTGATAAACCGGAAATCAATGTTATCTATGGTGAGGCAGTATGTCCATGAAGCCTGTTATCTGGTAATTCTGAACCAGTCTACATCTGTCCAGCCGCCGTCGTTGGTAACGATAGCCGGGCGGGTACAGAACATGCCAACTTTGACACCGATCCACTTGCCTTCTTTTACTTGGAACGGTTTGCCCAATGGCTGGAATTTCTTTCCGTTGAGGCTGTAACTGAAGTGGCACATTACCAACAGGTCGTGTCCGCCTTCGCTCTTGGAAATCTTTTTCCCGTCAGAGGTGAACTTGGCACGCAGGTAAATCGTATTATCCTTTAAATCGACTGTACCGTTTACGGTTTCGGAAGTACCTTTGTCTGCTTTGGGGCAAGACACTTGAGACAATACCAGGCCTTTGTCCGTATTTTCCAGGATAAGTCCGGCGTAGTCAAGTCCCATAACTACCAGTCCGGTACGTTCTCCTTTGTATTTCTCCGTCGGTTTGAAGGTCAGCTTCATTGTGGCGGTAAAGTTGTCGGAAGGAGTTTTTTGCAACAATAGGTTGGCTGCATCCCAAAGGTTCTTATATTCTTTGACAACCGGGTAGGAGTAAAGACGTACAATGCCCCGGTCGCCTGCATAATAGGCCCATTTTTCATTGATGTTGGCATGCCATTGCCACTGCGGAGAGAGGGTATAACCGTCAAACTCATCGCTTTCTTGCGGAGTGCGGATAGGATATGTCTTGCCTACGTTCGGCTTCGTATGAACCAGAACCGGGTCGCCGCAGCCATCGCCGTCTTTGTCGATGCCGATAACCGGCCAGTCGTTTACCCATTTCATAGGTTGCAGGTGCACCAGACGGCCGTATGCGCCGACATCCTGAAAATGCAGGAACCAGTCTTCACCAGTAGGAGTGTCGACCCATGCTCCCTGATGAGGGCCGTTGATAGGGCTGTTACCCTGTGCCAGTACCTTCTTCCATTCGTAAGGGCCGTATATGTTCTTGGAGCGGAGGACAACCTGCCAGCCGGTGGGCACGCCGCCTGCCGGATGGAAGATGTAGTAATATTCTCCTCTTTTATAGAGTTTGGGACCTTCGCAGGTCTGATGCGCTTCATGACCGTCGAAGATGATGCGCGATTGTGTTATGGCTTGGGTGGCATCCGCATTCAACTCGCAGATGGATATGATGCTTTTCAATCCGGCACGGCTTCCTGCATAGGCGTGTACCATGTAGACCTTTCCGTCTTCATCCCAGAAAGGGCAGGTGTCTATGATGCCCTTGCCCGGTTTTACGAGCACGGGTTCTGTCCACGGGCCTTTGGGGTCTTTGGCTTTTACCATGAACGCGCCTTGGTCGGGGTCGCCCCAAAAGATGTAGAATTCACCGTTATGATGGCGGATGGCAGGCGCCCATACACGGTTGCCATGCTCCGGACGTTCCGGTGTTTCGATAGGGGGGAGGGCGTAGGGAACGGCAGCGCCGATGATACTCCAGTTAACGAGGTCTTTGGAGTGTAAAATCTGCAGACCCGGCAGGCAGTTGAAACTGGAAGAGGTCATATAGAAATCATCTCCTACGCGGCAGGCATCCGGGTCGGAATAGTCTGCGTAGAGTATCGGGTTCTTATATTTACCGTTGCCTTGGTCGGCTACCCATACCTCGGAAACATAATTCTTTTCTTGTGCCGCCAGCGGCATTGCCAGCAGCAGGCTGAGTCCTAAAAGTGCGTTTCTGCTTTTCATGTTACGATTTGATTCTTTGAGTGTTTAATTCTTGATTTTAATCTGAACCGGGTGTTGCAACTCTTCTTTCCACTCGCGCATATAGGCAAACCATGCTTCGGCAGTAGGATATCCGAAAGTTTCCTTGCATGAAGTAAACATGGTGTAATGGTGGAAACGGTCGCTACCTGGTGCAGAAAGGGTATAAAGGAAATTATCTTTATCTTTTACTTCCTGACGGATATATTTCTGAGGAATATAGGTGGCAATGCCCACTGTCTCTTTGGCGTATTTTACGGTGTCGTTGACCGGCCAGTGCCTTCCCCAACTGCCTATCAATCCTTTGTGATCTGATTCCGAGTGTGTTTCGTTGCCCATGATATTCTGCACACCGGTACAGAACACTTCGTTCTCCAGCGGTTCGTCAAAGAAAGTCTCTACCAGCAGGTCACGGTGTCCGGCATAAAGGATATAGCGGTTGGTCATGTTCAATTCTTTTCCCTGATAGTTCCAGCCTTTTACGGCTACATCGACTATGGTGCGTACAGGGCCATAAGCAAGAATGCTTTCGGTGCGGAAAGCTATCGGTTCTATGTGGGTGGCCTTCGTTCCGTCCCAACCTTTCAGGGCGCCGACACCGCAACTGTTGCCAACCATCAGTACATCGTCTCCGAAACCGCGTGCAAGCTGTTCGTCATTGGGATAAAAACCGCTTTCCTTGATTTCCAGTCCTTTTTTGAACTTGCCGTATGGGTCAACGGTTTGCTTTTGATTGAAATAAACGCGGTAAGCTACTAATTCCGATTCGAACATCGGCCCGTGCCCGTGTAGCATATTATAAAAATTGGTAGTGCCCGGTACTGTAACCGACTGTGTGGGGGCGTGCTTCTGCTTTTTTGCATCGCGTATCAGCATTTCGGCAAATACACGTGCCGGATAGGTCTTATCTGCTTGGGCGGAAGACAAGGTAATTGCCAGCGTTTTCTTGCTTTGGGCAGGAATGTCCATGACAAATGCCAGCTCATCGGCTTTTAAATCGCCGTTCAAGTCATCCAGTTGCGAGGGGATTTCCTCACTGCCGTTCATTACAACAGCCGAACGTACGAGGAAGCCGGGTTGCAGGTCTTTGATTTTCAGTACTACCGGAGCATTGCTTTTGTCCTTGCTCCATGAGTTGGTTACTTTTACCGAAATGGTTTTGGTATTTGGTTGTGATTGTGCGGCAAGAGTGCATGCGCACATTAACAGGAAACCGGTTAAAAAGGTCGTTTTCATAAGGAATGTGTTTAATAAACTGCGGCAAAATTAAACTAAATAGAGCAGACAGCTCTTTTCCTTTTGGCAAAAAGACTGTCTGCTTTGCGCTTATTGCTTATTGAACTTTACTTAAAAATCCAGCATTTTTCCTTCTGCGCCAATAGCGGAATATACTTTTCCGTCCACTTTCAGATTTTTGGCGTTTTTCACATCCAATGTGTGTCCCTTAGTCTCTATACGTATGTTTTCCAATGTGACACCTTCCGCCTGGCTGATGACAACGCCTTCTTTGGCATCGTTGATGATTACATCCTTTACGGTTACATTCCTGATGGGCATTTCGGGCAGTCCGTTGAAGAACATGGCGCGTCCGGAACCCTTGCAGATGATATTGGAGATGTGAATATCCCGGAAAGAAGGCGTTTCAACAGTCACTTGGGGAACTGCTGTCTTCATGCGGCCTTTCAGGTCTTCTTCCGTTTCTTCACCGGCAGCCTTGCCACCATAGAATAGGTCGAAGAGCAGTGCTTCGTGGGGTATATCAATCATGTGGATGTTGTGAATATAGATTCCCTCTACAACACCGCCGCGTCCTCTGGTGCTTTTAAAGCGCAAACCTACGTCTGTGCCGAGGAAAGTGCAATCTGTTACATAAATATTTTTCACGCCGCCGGACATTTCACTGCCCACGACGAAACCGCCATGACCGTGTAACACAGTGTTATTCTTTACGATAACGTTCTGGCAAGGTTCGCCGCGTTTGCGTCCGTCCTCGTCTTTACCGGATTTGATGCAGATGGCATCGTCACCGGCATCGAAGATGTTATTGATTATCAATGCATTCTTGCAGGATTCCAAATCCAGGGCATCGCCGTTCTGAGAATACCAGGGATTGAATACTTTTACTTGGTTAATGGTGATGTGCTCGCATGATAGCGGATGCAGACACCAGCTTGGTGAGTTCTTGAATGTAACACCCTCTAACAGGACTCTTTTACTCTTGACGATATTGAGCAATACGGGGCGCAACCACGGACGGATTTCATTCCATTCCTCGTCTGTTTCGATACCTTCGGGATTATTGAAGTTCTTGCAGGCCAATGCTCCCTTTAACGATCCGGCTGTGGGATACCATATGGATTTGTCTACTACACCGCCCGACTTGACAAGTGCATCCCATTGGCCGGCAGTCAGTTTACTTTTTTTCACCGGACGCCAGCTATCGCCCGAACCGTCGAATACACCATAGCCTGTAATGGCTATGTTTTCTGCGTTGCGCGCAGAAATAGGCGACTGGCAACGGCGGGTATTCAACCCTTCAAACGATGTCTCAAGAATGGGATAGGCATTGAAATCATCTGTAAAGACAACGAGGGCATTTTTCTCCGTATGCAGATTGACGTTGCTCAATAACTCAATAGGACCTGTCAGCCACAATCCTTCCGGAATGACTACTTTACCGCCGCCTTTTGCATTGACGGCTTTAATGGCATCATTAATCGCTTTTGTGTTTAAGGTAGTTCCGTCGCTTTTGGCTCCGAATTGCAGGATACTGACTGTATAATCAGGAAACGACGGCTGCTCAACCTTTGGCATGTTGAAAGGCAATTCTTTATAGATGTTCTCATCTATAGAATTTTTGCATTGGGCATGAACAGCATACTGTGCAGGCAGTAATGCAAGAGAAAATGTGGTAAGCGTAAATAGCTTTTTTAGTAATGTGTTCATTCGTGATACTATGTTAATGAATTTATGAATTCTGATTTGCGGATTAAGCGGCATTTCCTAATCTTTACGTTCCATCTTATTACTTCCCCGTAAGCTGCTCTCACGAGTGGCTTACGAAAGAAATAATAAATGATTCATGTTAACCTAATTCTAACCTTAAATAAATTATTATGAAAAAACCTCTTAATTACCGTTTGCAAATGTATCGGGCTTTGGTAGAAAAGATGTGTACAAATTGTTGGTTTTGGTGTATTTTTTGCGGTTTTACCCTTTTCTTTGTGTGCATTCGGGGTTTTTGCACTATCTTTGCAACTCAAAACTTAGTAAAAAAGGTATGAGTTACAATTTGTTGAAAGGAAAAAGAGGCATTATTTTTGGTGCTCTGAATGAGCAGTCCATTGCCTGGAAAGTAGCAGAAAAAGCAGTAGAAGAAGGTGCAACGATCACCTTGTCCAATACACCTGTCGCTGTACGTATGGGTGAAGTTTCGGCATTGGCCGAAAAACTGAATTGCGAAGTTATAGCAGCGGATGCCACCAGTGTGGAAGATTTGGAGAATGTATTCAAACGCTCTATGGAAGTGCTGGGCGGTCAGGTGGATTTTGTCCTTCATTCTATCGGTATGTCTCCTAATGTACGCAAGAAACGTACATACGATGACTTGGATTACGATATGTTGGATAAGACGCTGGACATTTCGGCAATATCTTTCCATAAGATGATACAGGCTGCCAAGAAGATGAACGCTATTGCCGAATATGGTTCTATCGTGGCTCTGAGTTATGTGGCAGCGCAACGTACGTTCTACGGTTACAATGATATGGCGGATGCAAAAGCACTGTTGGAGTCTATTGCCCGTAGCTTTGGTTATATCTACGGACGTGAGCACAATGTACGTGTCAACACAATTTCCCAGTCTCCGACAATGACCACTGCCGGTTCGGGTGTAAAGGGTATGGACAAACTGTTCGACTTTGCCAACCGTATGTCTCCGCTGGGTAATGCTTCGGCTGACGAATGTGCGGATTACTGTATCGTTATGTTCTCCGACTTAACCCGTAAGGTTACTATGCAGAATTTGTTCCACGATGGCGGTTTCTCCAGCGTAGGCATGAGTTTGCGCGCTATGGCTACTTATGAAAAAGGTCTGGATGAGTACAAAGACGAAAACGGAAATATAATCTACGGATAAAAAAGGATGATGAAGCGGTAAAGTGATAGGGTATTCAGGCTCATAGCCTTATCGCCTTACCGCTTTATCGCTTTTTTATATCCCTTTATAAATCTTACCACTCTATTTTTATTTCTTTAGTTGATTTACATGGAAACTGCTCTTTATCTGTTGCCTGTTACTTTAGGCGATACTCCTGTTGAAACCGTATTACCCTCTTATAATAAAGAAGTGATTTTAGGTATCCGTCATTTTATAGTGGAGGATGTGCGTTCGGCACGTCGTTTCCTGAAGAAAGTCGACAGGGAAATAGATATTGATTCGCTTACGTTCTATACGCTTAATAAGCATACTTCACCGGAAGATATATCCGGATATTTGAAACCGCTTGAGGCAGGAAATCCAATGGGAGTGATTTCCGAGGCAGGATGTCCGGCTGTTGCCGATCCGGGGGCGGATGTGGTGGCTATAGCGCAGCGTAAGAACTTGAGGGTGGTTCCTTTGGTAGGGCCTTCTTCAATCATATTATCGGTTATGGGTTCCGGTTTTAACGGACAGAGTTTTGCCTTTCACGGATATTTGCCTATTGAACCCGGTGAGCGTGCCAAAAAACTGAAAGCGTTGGAACAACGCGTGTATAATGAGCATCAGACCCAGCTTTTTATAGAGACTCCCTATCGTAACAATAAGATGATAGAGGATATTCTGCATAACTGCCGTCCTCAGACCAAACTTTGCATTGCTGCCGATATTACATGTGAGGGAGAGTATATTAAAACGAAAACGGTGAAAGAATGGAAAGGGAAGGTTCCCGATTTGTCTAAAATTCCTTGTATTTTTCTCTTGTATAAATAATTTCTTTTGTGTGTTCGTATTCACGTTCGAAACAACTGCTGAAAAAGTTTCTGTGAAGGTTATGCTCTATTTGCTGGAATGTCCAAAGTTTTCCGCCTTTGAACTTTTTGTTGCATAGGATGGAATCATTGTTCAGGTCAAGGATAAAGTTGTAGACCAGGCGGTTGGTAATTTCATTCTCAAAGTGGTACATGAAACAGAAGTGGAGATTTTGGGGCGGAGCTGAGGGAAGGATTTCTTGTAAGATCCTTTCAGCACCTTGTTCCAGAGTTTCTCCATACAATAAGTAGTTCTCCATTAATATATCCGTTTTGCCTTTTTCGAGTATGCTGCATTGAGGACGGGGCAGTAAAAACAGCATACCGTGTGAAGTTACGGTGATGCGGATAACGGGATTGATATATTCGTTTTTCCGGTTGATGGCTTCTGAGGCCATTGCTTTTCCAATAACATCTCCTTTTTTTGTCACGATAGGTACAAATACGGTATGACTCATTATCTTGTTGAAATAGTATATGCCGAACTGATTGAACAAGATACCCAGTATGAATACGCAGGGCGGCATGATACGGAATAAAATGTAGCGTAGCGTATCGTTCAGCGGATGCCCGAACAATATGGCAAGCGATATGATAAGAAAATGCAGGAAACCGATGAGCAGTAATACACGGGCCGATACTATGGCGGCTTCGGCTCCTTGTGCAAAAAACTGCTTGCAGCATTTATGGGTCTGGGCTGTGTGATAGCTCAAAAAGCGTCTTCTATTCAGAAAGATGATGAGCGGAGGTATAATCGCACTGATTTCCAGCGTAAACGGAAACATTGCTTCCGGACAATAATCAGCGGAAAAAAAGGAAGTTATTGTCAATAACAATAACATTCCTGTTGTGCTGTATAATATGAATTGGGGGATATGCGGCCCCTTGCGCTGCCACATATAGATACTGGACAACACACCTACGCCTGCACCGATGTAGATAGCAATGTCTTGTATTATGAATTCACATAATATAATGGATATAATAACGGGAATATATCCGAGCGACATATTGAACTTAGATGATAGAATTCGTTGCTTGCCCATTACTACGCTATTTTGCCGTTTTCTAATTCAACAAACAGCCGGTATAAAATGTTCTTTATTTCATCTTTTTTGTAGATATTGGGTTGATTTTTCTGCATGGTAGGACGAACGGACCAATGGTGCGCTTTCTACCTGGGTGAATCCTTTTCTTAATCCGAGTTCCTTGTAGGCGGTAAATTGGGCAGGGGTAACATATTCTGCTACGGGATAATGCTTATGCGTAGGTTGCAGATATTGTCCGATAGTGAGTATCCGGCAACCTGCGTCGCGCAGGTCGTCCATGAGCGCTGCCACTTCATCCGGAGTCTCCCCCAATCCTACCATAATGCCGGATTTGGCAACAGTGCCGCTTTCGGATATCTGCCGCAATACTTCAAGGCTTGTTTCATAATGAGCAGCACTCCGTACCAGCGGACTGATACGTTTTACGGTTTCCATATTATGGGAGATTATCTCCGGCCGGGCTTCGATAACCATGTCTATGAGTTCCTTTCTGCCCTGAAAGTCTGGAATCAGTACTTCAACGGTCGTATCCGGGTTGAGGCGTTTGATTTCGCGGATCGTTTGCACCCAATGGGCGGCTCCCAAATCCGGCAGGTCGTCTCTGTCTACGGAAGTGACAACGGCGTGGGAGAGCTTCATTAAGGCGATGGATTCGGCTACGTGCACCGGTTCTTGCAGGTCAAGCGGCATGGGCTTGCCTGTTTGTGTATTGCAGAACTTGCAGCAACGGGTACAGATATCTCCCCCTATCATAAAAGTGGCCGTACCTTTTCCCCAACATTCTCCCATATTGGGACAACGTCCGCTGCTGCATATCGTGTGCAGGCAGTGGGATTCTACAATGCGTTTTGTCTCGGTATAACGTTCGTTGGCACCGATACTTATTTTGAGCCATTCCGGCTTACGTACTCTTTCGCTCATTTACTTTTTCAATTCCCGATTAAAGAAGTTCGTTAATTTGGTATACAGATGCAGACGGGTGTTGCCTCCGAAGATGCTATGGTTGCGGTTGGTATAAACCTGCATGTCGAACTGTTTGCCAAGTTGTACGAGGTGTTCGGCATATTCCGCGCAATTCTGGAAATGAACGTTATCATCCGCCATGCCATGTACCAACAACAGATTGCCATGCAAGTTGTTGGCACGAGTAAAGGCGGACGAGGCTTTGTAACCTTCGGCATTTTCTTTCGGGGTACGCATGAAACGTTCGCCGTATACGGTATCGTAATAGTTCCAGTCGGTAACCGGAGCAACGGCTGCTCCGGCTTTGAATACGGGAGTTCCTTCGCTCATGCTCATAATGGTCATGTAGCCGCCATAACTCCAGCCCCAGATCCCGATACGATTTTTATCTACGTAAGGTTGGCGTCCTAAGTACAGGGCGGTTTCCACTTGGTCTTTGGCTTCTTTGACACCGAGATTCAGATAGGTGCTTTTGGCAAATTCCGCACCGCGTCCGCCCGTGCCTCGTCCGTCTACGCACACTATGACATAGCCTTGGGAAGCCATGTAAGTTTCCCAGCTCACGCCGAACTTGTCAAGTACCTGCTGCGAGCCTGGACCGCTGTACTGATACATCAGAACCGGATATTTTTTGCTTGCGGAGAAGTTTGCCGGCTTTATCATCCAGCCATTCAGTTCAGTGCCCTCGGAGGTCTGGAAAGAGAAGAATTCTTTCTTCGGCATATCATATCCGTTTAATTTCTGCTTCAGTGCGGCATTATCTACAAGTGTGGTCAGCGTTTTGCCGTTATTGTCGTTCAGGGTGATGACAGTCGGAATGTCCAGGCTTGAATAGCGGTTCATGAAATACTTCATGTCTGTACTGAACAGGGCGCTATTTGTCCCTGTATGCGATGATAACTTTGTTTTTTTGCCTTTGCGGTCTATCTTGTAGATAGCGCTGCGCAGCGGACTTTCTTCGTTGCTGCTGTAATAAAAACTTCCGTTTTCGGGGTCATAACCCAGGAAATCCTGTACTTCGTATGAGCCGGAAGTGACCTGTTTGATAAGGTTTCCGTTTATATTGTACCAGTACAAGTGGTTGTATCCGCTTCTTTCACTGACAAAACTGAAAGTCTCCGGATAGAAAATGATGTTGTCAAATACATTCTCGCGGATATAAGTGTCGCTCTCATCACGTACGGCCAACTTGCATACGGTACTGCGAGGGTCGGCAAAATACAAGTCGAACCGGTTCTGGTGGCGGTTCAGCGTCATGATGGCAAGCTTGTTCGGGTCTTGTGTGAAACGGATACGGGGAATATAGCCGCCTTCTTCCAAAGGAAGATTGATTTTGCGGGTTACTTTGGATTTGATATCAAAAGTATGTACGGATACTTTTGAATTCTTTTCACCTGTCTTGGGATATTTATAAGTATATTCTCCCGGGTATTTCTCGTAAGGGGCAATATGAGGCACTTCTCCGGCAAATACCGGGAAAGTATAAGAGGGAACTTCCCGTTCGTCGAAACGGATGAAAGCCAGCATCTTGCTGTCGGGACTGAATTCCAAGGCACGGTTAAATGCAAACTCTTCTTCGTATACCCAGTCGGGAATGCCGTTCAGCACTTCATTGCGGCTGCCGTCTTCGGTCACCTGGCTTTCGCTGTTGCCGTAAAGTAATTTAACGAGGAAGATGTTGTTGTCGCGCACAAAAGCCACTTGGTTTCCATCGGGCGAGAAGATGGGTACTTGTTGCGGTCCGCCGTCCGACAGTTTCTCCACTACATTGTTTATCTTGCCGTCCAAATTCCGCTTCAGGCTATATATATAATGTACTGCTGTATAAGAGTGGCGGTATACAGGCACTGTTTCTGTTGCAATAAGCAATTTGCTGCCGTCCGGAGCAAAGCTGTAGCTGTCGAACTTCTTGAACGTACACTCGCGGGCAGTAGCCGCATCGAACAGCACTTCTACCGGTTTACCTGTCTTGAAAGAGTATTTGATGATTTGTGTCTTATCCGCATTCATTTGCGAATAATGTTCGCCGTCTCCCGGAATAGGGATGACACCCGAAATGTTTTGAGGGATAAATTCTCCGGATACGATTTCTTTCAAATCGAGTGGCTTGCTGTTCTGGGCAAAGCCTGCCAGTGCACAAAGGCAGAAAAAAAGTGCAAAACTTATTTTTTTCATATCTCTTAATTCGGTTATTCAGGGCAAATATACGATAAAGCGAAAATCTAATCTAATTAATTAATGATAAATTCCGTTTTGTGTCAGGAAATTTTTCCGGCTTTTCCACCATGTCGTGAGTTTTCTTTAATAATTCCCGGCAGAATGCAGAGGGTAAATAATTTATTTGAGTGAACGCTTAAACAAAACAAGCATGATAGCCAGTGAACCTATCATTATATAAGGGTAAAGCACGATGCCGTTGTCATATGTGAAAACCATTCCCGTCAGTCCGTTCATGGCAGTTTGTCCTATAAGGGCGATGGCGAGCGCTATGCCGAATGCCGTTCCCGACAATGAAGGGTAGCGGGTTCCGAGAATACTCAGGATAACCGGATAAGTAGACGATAATCCCATTCCTATTACAGCCATGCCCGCAGCAGCCCGTATGAAACCGGGAGCTGCTGTCAGCAGGGCAAAGCCTGTTGCAGTGAGGATAAGACTGTAGGGGAGCACTTTTGCCGGTTGTATCTTTTTGAAAAGTACGATTTGCAGCATACGCGCTACGGTGAGTCCGGCAACCATACAGGTGAGTGCTATCAATCCCTGATTGGCAGGTATGTCGGTTACCTGACCGAAATAACTGGTGGACCAGTTATTGCATACTCCTTCAATGCCGCTTTGAAAGAAAAGAATGAAGCTGAGCAGCAGCAGGCTGCTTTCTTTCAGCAGGTCTAATCCTTCCTTTACAGGAAATCCCTGCGCTTGTTTGGGTGCGGGAAAACGTATGGGGATGCAGAACAATATACCTGCCAGCATAATGATGCCTATACCTTGCAGGATGGTTTCAAAAGAGTAATGCTCGGACAGGATTCCCAAAAGGCTTGGTATGCCAAGCGCTCCCAACCCGTAGAACACTCCCAGAAAGCTGATCCGGGAGCCTTTTTCGGATTCTCCGGAGATGTCGGAAACCAAGGCGTTGGTTTCACCGTTAAGGATGCCGCCGCCCAGACCTATGCCTACAATGGAGATTTGAAGGAGCGGGATGTTTTCGAAAAATATCAGTCCTTCCAATCCCGATAATACGATGATGCAACTGGGCACCAACAATGCTTTGTGTCCGAAACGGTCCGCAATAGGACCGAAAATCAACGAACCGGCCAGCATGCCGATGGGAAGAAAGGTTACCAGTGACGTAGTTTGCAGTCCGCTTAATTCCAGTTTTGTGACGAGAGAAGGCAGTACCGAACCCAATGTAATCATTGAAACACCGAAAAAACACATTCCGATGCACGCTGCCGTGAACACAAGATTCTTATGATAACCGCTATTCATACAAATGTTTTTTTTGATGGTAGGAATATTTTGTTGTGTCTTTCCATATTATATACAAAGTTATGAATTTATTTCAATCGCTATGCTTCCGGTATTATAAATTTGCATGTAGAATATGTAATCGGACTCTGAAATGTATTTGTTGACGAATATGTGCCTCTTCCATGGCAGTTGTTAACATATCTAATCCGTTTTCTATTAGTAAAAATCGAAGAAAAGTTTTACTTTTGTTTCTAAATAACATAGGCTTATGAGTGCGACTCCTCTTTATAATGAATTTCCTTCTTTCCTGAAACGTTATTTTCCGTATAAGGTACAGAAAATTTCGTTGAATGCCGGGTTTACCTGTCCCAACCGTGACGGGAGCAAGGGGTACGGCGGCTGTACCTACTGCAATAACCAGACTTTCAATCCCGACTACTGCCGTACCGAGAAGCCGATAGCCCTGCAACTGGAAGAAGGAAAGCGTTTCTTTGCGCATAAATATCCCGAAATGAAGTATCTGGCATATTTTCAGGCTTACACCAATACGTACGGAGAACTGGAGTCCTTGAAGCGGAAATATGAAGAGGCATTGGCGGTAGACGGAGTGGTGGGGCTGGTTATCGGTACACGTCCCGACTGCATGCCCGATGATTTGCTGCGGTATCTGGAAAATCTCAACAAGCATACTTTCCTTTTGGTGGAATACGGTATTGAGAGTACTCGCGACGAGACACTCCGCCGCATTAACCGCGGGCATACTTTTCAAGTTACCGTCAATGCGGTGGAGCGTACGGCTGCTTGCGGAATACTGACCGGCGGACATGTAATCCTGGGGCTGCCGGGCGAGACTCACCGCAGTATCGTGGCACAGGCGAAGGACCTGTCGCGTTTACCGCTTACTACGCTGAAAATGCATCAGTTGCAATTGATACGCGGCACCCGTATGGCTTTGGAATATGAACGGAATCCCGAAGACTTCCATCTTTTCAATGTCGATGAATATGTTGACCTCGTGGTGGACTATGTAGAGCATCTCCGTCCGGATATTGTTCTGGAACGCTTCGTCTCCCAATCTCCCAAAGAGCTGCTTATTGCACCCGACTGGGGACTGAAAAATTATGAGTTTAACCACCGGGTGCAAAAAAGAATGAAGGAACTTGACGCATATCAAGGAAAGAAGTATGAAATGTGAGAAAAAAGACTTATTTTTGCCGCTGATTAAATATGGAATCAATCTAAATTAGAAGATAATAACAATGAACCCAAAAACAGTGATAAAAGGAAAAATCCACTATGTGGGAGTGAATGACCGCAATAAGCATTTGTTTGAAGGTATGTGGCCATTGCCTTACGGAGTGTCTTACAACTCTTACCTGATAGACGATGAAACGGTTGCGCTGATTGATACTGTAGATATTTGTTACTTTGAGGTATATCTTCGGAAGATAAAGAGCATAATCGGCGAACGTCCCATCCAGTATCTTATCATCAACCATATGGAACCGGACCATTCCGGCTCTATCCGCTTAATCAAACAGCATTATCCCGACATCATCATTGTTGGCAACAAGCAGACTTTCGGTATGATAGAAGGTTTCTATGGCGTGACGGGCGAGCAATATATGGTAAAAGATGAAGACTTTCTTGCCTTGGGCCACCACAAGCTCCGTTTCTATATGACTCCGATGGTGCACTGGCCCGAAACCATGATGACCTTCGACGAAACGGAAGGCGTGCTGTTCTCCGGTGACGGCTTCGGGTGCTTCGGTACGCTCGATGGCGGATTCCTTGATACACGCATGAATCTGGATAAGTATTGGGACGAAATGGTTCGTTATTACTCCAATATCGTAGGCAAGTACGGCTCTCCCGTGCAGAAGGCATTGGCAAAGCTGGGCGGTCTGCCCATCTCCACCATCTGCTCCACTCACGGACCGGTATGGACGGATAATATCGCCAAGGTTATCGGCATCTACGATCGCTTGAGCCGGTATGCGGCCGAAGAGGGTGTTGTCATTGTCTACGGTTCCATGTACGGCAATACCGAACAAATGGCGGAAGCCATTGCTGCGGAACTTTCCGTTCAGGGCATCAAAAATATTGTGATGCACAATGTCAGCAAAAGTAATCCGTCTTACATCATAGCCGATATATTCAAATACAGGGGTCTGATAATCGGAAGTCCCACGTATAGTAACCAGATTTATCCGGAGATAGAATCACTGCTCTCCAAGATATTGGTACGTGAGGTGAAAGGCCGTTATCTGGGTTACTTCGGTTCGTTCTGCTGGGCAGGTGCAGCCGTGAAGCGCATGGGCGAATTTGCCGAGAAAAGCAAGTTTGAAATCGTGGGTGATCCGGTGGAAATGAAGCAGGCCATGAAGGACATTACCTACGAGCAATGCGAGAATTTGGCACGCGCTATGGCGGAACGTTTGAAGAAAGACAGACAATAAAGTTACCCCTAATTTATTAACCTGATAAAATAATTGTAATGAGACTAATCATTCAACCGGATTATCAATCCGTATCACAGTGGGCGGCACATTATGTAGCTGCCAAAATCAAGGCTGCCAATCCTACCCCCGAAAAACCGTTTGTATTGGGATGTCCCACCGGTTCTTCGCCTCTGGGTATGTACAAGGCCTTAATCGACCTGAACAAAAAAGGTATTGTATCTTTCCAGAACGTAGTGACTTTCAACATGGACGAATATGTAGGCTTGCCGAAGGAACACCCTGAAAGCTACTATTCCTTTATGTGGAACAACTTCTTCAGCCACATCGATATCAAGCCGGAAAATACCAATATCCTGAACGGCAACGCTGCCGACCTCGATGCCGAATGTGCATGTTATGAGGAAAAAATCAAGTCTTACGGCGGTATCGACCTCTTCATGGGTGGTATCGGTCCCGACGGACACATCGCTTTCAACGAACCGGGCTCTTCCTTGTCGTCGCGTACCCGTCAGAAAACGCTGACTACCGACACCATCATTGCCAACTCCCGCTTCTTTGACAACGATGTAAACAAAGTGCCCAAAACATCTTTGACCGTAGGTGTAGGCACTGTGCTCAGCGCAAGGGAAGTGATGATTATCGTAAATGGCCACAACAAGGCCCGTGCCCTTTATCATGCGGTGGAAGGACCTGTGATGCAGATGTGGACAATCAGCGCGCTGCAGATGCATGAAAAGGGAATCATCGTTTGCGACGATGCTGCTACGGCAGAGCTGAAAGTCGGTACATATCGTTATTTCAAAGACATCGAGGCAGACCATCTCGACCCGGAGTCTTTGCTGAAATAAGAACGATACATTTTAGATAAACGGCCGCCCGTTCTTCTCTTTGTTGTGAGAGGACGGGCGGTTTTTACTTGTAAGGAAATTTATCTGCTACGCTTTAATATGACCGTAATCAGGTATATGTATCCGGTTTCGTGATAGCGTAACAGGTGTTTTTTCATTTTCAAACTCTTAAAATTGGAAACAGATAGATGTAATTATCCTATTTCTGCTGTATGAAAGATAAGAATAAAATCATAGTCAATCCCTATCAATCGCCCTGCGGCGTGTTGTTGCTTGGTTCGATAGGCGATAAACTCTGTCTTTGCGACTGGCGGACGGAAAAGCATAGTGCCCGGGTGGACAACAGACTGAAACGGATGTGGAATGCCGAATTTGAGGAAGGTACTTCGGCTGTAATCGAAAGCGCCCGGCAACAGTTGGACGAGTATTTTGCCGGAAAGCGGCAGACATTCGATATACCGCTCCTGTTCATAGGTACGGATTTTCAGAAGACAGTGTGGAGTGAATTGTTGAAGATACCTTTCGGTACGTCGGTTTCCTATGGAGAAGTGGCACGACGCATCGGCAGACCTGCGGCAGTGCGTGCGGTAGCTAATGCCAATGGAGCAAATCCGATGTCGATATTTGTTCCTTGTCACCGGGTAATCGGCAGTGACCGTTCCTTGACCGGCTACGGCGGCGGGCTTGGCTCCAAACAGAGATTACTTGAGCTGGAAGGGGTTTTGTGATATTGATTACAGGCTGAAGTGCTGCTTTTCCGGATACCATATAATAAGGTATATAGCCGATGTGTTACATAACATAGTTTAGTAACACAGACGTTTTATTGCTTTTCTTTTGATTAATTTCTAATTTGCGGCTCACTAAAATAATGGCATACGGAAGCATGCTGAGTATTCACTTTAAATCTTATATATCATGAAAGTATATCAGACGAATGAAATTAAGAACATTGCCCTCCTTGGCAATGACGGCTCGGGTAAAACCACTCTCACGGAAGCGCTGCTCTTTGAGAGTGGTATTATAAAACGTCGCGGCAGAATTACTGCCAAGAATACGGTCAGCGATTACTTTCCGGTGGAGCAGGAATACGGCTATTCTGTGTTTTCCACCGTTTTCCATGTGGAGTGGAACGGTAAGAAGCTGAATATCATAGACTGTCCGGGCAGTGACGACTTTGTGGGAGCGGCCATGACGGCACTCAACGTTACCGATACGGCTATCCTGCTGCTGAACGGACAATACGGCCCCGAGGTAGGTACTCAAAATCATTTCCGCTATACGGAGAAGCTGGGCAAACCGGTTATCTTTCTGGTAAACCAGCTCGACCATGAGAAGTGCGATTATGATATGGTATTGGAGCAACTGCAATCAATTTATGGTTCAAAAGTGGTTCCCGTTCAATACCCGCTGGCTACCGGACCTAATTTCAATTCGTTGATTGATGTACTTCTGATGAAAAAATATTCGTGGGGACCGGAAGGCGGAGCACCCACAATCGAAGATGTTCCCGCTGAGGAGATGGAGAAAGCAACTGCCATGCATAAAGCATTGGTGGAGGCCGCTGCCGAACACGATGAAACCCTGATGGAGAAATTCTTCGAACAGGATTCTCTGACCGAAGACGAGATGCGCGAGGGCATCCGCAAAGGATTGGCTTCCCGCGGCATGTTCCCCGTATTCTGCGTATGTGCGGGCAAGGATATGGGTGTGCGCCGTTTGATGGAGTTCCTGGGTAATGTCGTTCCGTTTGTAGACGAAATGCCTCCGGTGCACAATACACGCGGCGAAGTTGTGAACCCCGATTCCAACGGACCTACTTCCCTGTATTTCTTCAAGACTGCCGTTGAACCGCATATCGGTGATGTGCAGTATTTCAAGGTTATGAGCGGCAAGGTACACGAAGGAGAAGACTTTACCAATGCCGACCGCGGTTCTAAGGAGCGTATTGCGCAGATTTACGCATGTGCAGGAGCCAACCGTATCAAGGTGGAGGAAATGGTAGCCGGTGATATCGGCTGCACGGTGAAACTGAAGGATGTGCATACGGGCAATACGCTGAATGCCAAAGGGGCTGAGAATCGTTTCAACTTCATTAAATATCCGAATTCCAAATATTCCCGCGCCATCAAGCCGCTGAATGAAGCCGATACGGAAAAGATGATGGTTATCCTGAACCGTATGCGCGAGGAAGACCCGACATGGGTTATCGACCAGTCCAAGGAGTTGCGCCAGACCATTGTGCACGGACAGGGTGAATTCCACCTGCGTACATTGAAATGGCGTTTGGAGAATAACGAGAAATTGCAGGTTAAGTTCGAAGAACCGCGTATCCCGTATCGTGAAACCATCACGAAGGCTGCCCGTGCCGACTACCGCCATAAGAAACAATCCGGTGGAGCAGGACAGTTCGGTGAAGTCCACCTGATTGTAGAGCCCTATTATGAAGGCATGCCGATGCCGGAAACCTATAAGTTCAACGGGCAGGAATTCAAGATGAACGTGAAAGGCGTTGAGGAAGTTCCGCTGGAGTGGGGCGGCAAGCTGGTGTTTGTCAACAGTATCGTGGGCGGTTCTATCGATGCCCGCTTCATGCCGGCTATCCTGAAAGGTATCATGTCCCGTATGGAGCAAGGTCCGCTCACCGGTTCGTATGCCCGCGATGTGCGCGTTATCGTATACGACGGTAAGATGCACCCGGTGGATTCCAATGAAATTTCCTTTATGCTGGCCGGTCGCAATGCGTTCAGCGAAGCGTTCAAGAATGCCGGTCCTAAGATTCTGGAACCGATATACGATGTGGAAGTGTTTGTTCCTTCCGACAAGATGGGTGATGTGATGGGTGACCTGCAAGGACGCCGCGCCATGATTATGGGTATGAGTAGCGAAGCCGGTTATGAAAAGCTGATTGCCAAAGTGCCTTTGAAAGAGATGTCGTCCTATTCTACGGCCCTGAGTTCGTTGACGGGCGGGCGCGCTTCGTTCATTATGAAGTTTGCCAGCTACGAACTTGTACCGAGCGACGTACAGGATAAACTTATCAAGGAATTTGAAGCAAAGCAGGCTGACGAATAAAGTATTTTAATAAATCGTGAAAGCCGTTGTTCGCTCATTGTGAGGAATAACGGCTTTTCTATTAACACTGGTTAAGAATGAAGGGAAATGTGAATGCTAATATTTAATTTTTTATTAAATTTGCAAACCAAAGGTGTCTCATTTTGTTATAATGCTCGTAATACAACTTAAAAAACACGCTACGGTTAATTAACGAGAACACCCGGTTAAATCAGGTTAATTTGTTAGGAGTGTTAATTAGGGAGTGTTAATTTTGTGACTATGAAAAAGTCGACAATATGGATATTAGGCGTCGTTATGGGCCTTTCCTTCATCAGTTTGCTGTATCTGCAGATCAGCTATATTGAGGAAATGGTGAAGATGCGTAACGAGCAATTCGATGAATCGGTGAAGCGTGCTTTGATGGCTGCTTCAAAAGATGTGGAGTCTGCGGAGGTCGACCGCTGGTTGCGGGAGGATATCTCCGAGGCTGAGAAGAAAGCGTGGGAGCAAAGCTCACAAGGTAAGGGAGTGGTGCAGACGCAGCGTTTTACGGTTACATCGCCGGACGGTACAAGGTATTCGGCTATCGAACTGAAGACATTTACCAACGAAGCATCAGAACTGCCCAGGGCAATGATTTCGCGTAAACACGGAACGAAAACGATACCCCAGACATCGCGTTCGCTGGCGGATGCCATAAAGAACCGTTATCTGTATCAACGCGCCTTGCTGGATGAGGTGGCCTGGCAGATGATTTACCGTGCCAGTAGCCGGCCGATAGAAGAACGGGTGAATTTTAAGAATCTGGACCAGTATCTGAAATCGGGGTTGATTGACAACGGTATCGAGTTGAACTATCACTTTAAGGTGATAGACCGGGACGGCAGGGAAGTGTATCGCTGTTCGGATTACAGCGATGAAGGCAGTGAGAGTTCCTACTCGCAGCCCTTGTTCCTGAACGACCCGCCTGCCCGTATGAGTATCGTCAAGATACATTTTCCCGGCAAGAGGGATTATATCTTCGATTCGGTCAGCTTTATGATTCCATCGATGATATTCACCTTTGTGCTGTTGATAACGTTCATCTTCACGATTTACATCGTGTTCCGCCAGAAGAAGCTGACGGAGATGAAGAATGACTTTATCAATAATATGACGCACGAATTCAAGACGCCGATTTCAACCATTTCGTTGGCGGCGCAGATGCTGAAAGACCCGGCGGTAGGCAAATCTCCGGCAATGTTCCAGCACATATCGGGTGTCATTAATGATGAGACGAAGCGGTTGAGGTTCCAGGTAGAGAAGGTTCTCCAGATGTCGATGTTCGACCGGCAGAAGGCGACATTGAAAATGAAGGAATTGGATACCAATGAACTGATTACCGGCGTAATCAATACGTTTGCCTTGAAAGTGGAACGGTACAACGGGAAGATTGAGTCGGACTTGAAAGCAACCGATCCGATAATCTTTGCAGATGAAATGCACATCACGAATGTGATTTTCAATCTCATGGATAATGCGGTGAAGTATAAAAGACCGGATGTGGACTTGCAGTTGATGGTGAAGACCTGGAATGAACCGGGTAAAGTGATGATTTCGGTGCAAGACAACGGTATAGGTATTAAGAAAGAAAACTTGAAAAAGATATTTGATAAGTTCTATCGCGTGCATACAGGTAATCTGCACGATGTTAAGGGGTTCGGACTCGGACTGGCTTATGTAAGGAAGATTATTCAAGACCATAAGGGGACCATCCGTGCGGAAAGCGAACTGAATGTTGGAACTAAATTTATTATTGCATTACCTCTATTAAAAAATTGATTGATATGGATGAGAAACTGCGTATTTTATTGTGCGAAGATGATGAGAATCTTGGCATGCTTTTAAGAGAATATTTACAGGCAAAAGGTTACGCTGCCGAGTTATATCCCGATGGAGAAGCAGGATACAAGGCTTTCCTGAAGAATAAATATGACCTGTGTGTGTTTGACGTGATGATGCCGAAGAAGGATGGCTTTACTTTGGCACAGGAGGTTCGCGCAGCAAATGCGGAAATTCCTATTATCTTCTTGACGGCCAAGACCTTGAAAGAAGATATTCTGGAAGGTTTCAAAATCGGTGCGGACGATTATATCACCAAACCGTTCAGTATGGAAGAGCTGACTTTCAGAATTGAAGCTATCTTGAGACGTGTCCGTGGCAAGAAGAACAAAGAAAGCAGCATTTACAAGATTGGTAAGTTTACGTTTGATACCCAAAAACAGATTTTGTCAACGCCTGAAAAGCAGACCAAACTGACTACAAAAGAATCCGAATTGCTGGGCTTGCTTTGTGCACACGCCAACGAAATCCTGCAACGTGACTTTGCATTGAAGACTATCTGGATTGACGATAACTACTTCAATGCGCGTAGCATGGACGTATATATCACCAAATTGCGTAAGCACCTGAAAGAAGATGAATCTATCGAGATTATCAATATTCACGGAAAGGGATATAAACTGATAACTCCGGAAGCCGAGTCCTGATAGGGATCCGGCTTCGGACAATGGAAAATAAAAAAAGGCGGTTGCAGTGCAATCGCCTTTTTTTATTTCTTTTTCTCGGTATTAATCCGCAATTCTCTTGTTGATAAGAATGTAAGAAATCAATCCTATTACAATTAAAACAGCGCTGGTGCCCAGAATCGCGTTGTTGTTTACATTGCCGGTAAAAGAACATGCAACCAAGATTACAGCTCCTACCAAGATTAATATCAATCCCAGATTTTTTAATAAGCCTTTCATGTGTGTGTATTTTAATAGATTATTATTTTCGTATTCTTGTCACAAAGAAAAGCATAATTCTTTAACAAGCGAAATTATTTTTGCAAAAAAACTATTATTCGCTTAATTTAGTTGGTTTTCAGCTCTTCCCTATGGATTTACGGTTAGTCTTTCGTATTGAAAAATATTTTTCTCAGCACTTCCTGGCTCACGCTCAGCTCCTCGATGGTGATGCCTTGTAATGCTTCCTTTAACGTCTGGTTGGCTATGACGCGGGCGCGCTCTTCCAGTTCCTTTCCGTCTTTAGTAAGGTGTATCAGATTGGTGCGGCGGTCTTTTTTATCGGAAATGCGTACTACAAGATGCTGGCGCTCCATATTATCTATAAGGCGGGTCATGCTGGGTTTGTCTTTAAAGGTTGCATTGCACAACTCTTGCTGCGTAACTCCGTCTTTTTCCCATAAGAAGATGAGGACAGTCCACTGCTCCGGAGTGATTTCCAAATCATTCTGCCTGAAGTTGCGTGATAATTTGCGGTTAATCGCGGCAGATACCTTACCATTCAGAATAGCGAATATCAGCCGGATGTCAAAGTTAAATTGCTCTATCATGAAATTATTGTTTAAACAACTTTGCAAATATAGTACAACTTGGATACAATACAAAATAAGTCCGCTTATTTTTGCAGTTCAAAATAAAATGCCTACCTTTGCACCCGCATTTAATAAACAAATAATTTATTTATTTAATTAAACGAGTATGAATCAATACGAAACCGTTTTCATTTTGACTCCCGTTTTGTCTGATGTTCAGATGAAGGAAGCGGTAGAAAAATTCAAAGGCATCCTTACTGCTGAAGGTGCTGAGATTGTAAATGAAGAAAACTGGGGACTGAAAAAGCTGGCTTATCCTATCCAGAAGAAGTCAACCGGTTTCTATCAGCTGATTGAGTTCAATGCAGAACCTACTGTAATTGAGAAATTGGAAATCAACTTCCGTCGTGACGAGCGCGTAATCCGTTTCTTGACTTTCAAGCAAGACAAGTACGCTGCAGAGTACGCTGCGAAGAGAAGAAGTGTTAAATCAACTAAAAAGGAGGATTAATCATGGCACAACAAGTTCAATCAGAAATCAGATATTTAACTCCGCCCTCAGTAGACGTTAAGAAGAAAAAATACTGCCGTTTCAAAAAGAGCGGTATTAAGTACATCGACTACAAAGACCCTGAATTCTTGAAGAAATTCTTGAATGAGCAAGGTAAAATCCTTCCGCGTCGTATTACCGGTACTTCTTTGAAGTTCCAACGTCGTGTAGCTCAAGCTGTGAAGAGAGCACGTCACTTGGCGTTGCTGCCTTATGTAACTGACATGATGAAATAATAGGAGGAGGAAAGTATGGAAATTATATTGAAAGAAGACATCGTAAACTTGGGTTATAAGAACGACATCGTAACCGTTAAATCCGGTTATGGTCGTAACTACCTCATCCCGACAGGAAAAGCTGTCATCGCTTCTCCTTCTGCAAAGAAAATGCTGGCTGAAGAGCTGAAACAACGCGCTCACAAGTTGGAGAAAATCAAAAAGGATGCTGAAGAACTGGCTGCTAAGCTGGAAGGCGTATCCTTGAAGATTGCTACTAAGGTTAGTGCTACAGGTACTATCTTCGGTTCTGTAGGCAACATCCAGATTGCTGACGAGCTGGCTAAACTGGGTCACAACATCGACCGTAAGATTATCGTTGTTAAGGATGCAGTGAAAGAAGTTGGTAACTACAAGGCTATCGTTAAGCTGCACAAGGAAGTTTCTGTGGAAATTCCTTTTGAAGTAGTTGCTGAGGAAGCATAAATATAGAATTCTATATAAAAGGAAAAGTCCGGTTTCTGAAAAGAAGCCGGACTTTTTTGATTTTCTCCCTTTCCCGGTTATTTATTTGGGATGGAGTGATGTTTCATGATAAGACAGATGTTTAAATGGCAAGATGTCTTCTTGTGCTGATTGGATATAAAAAAAGTCTGTCCGTACTTTCGTACGTCAGACTTTCAATTCTCTCTAATTGTTGTTCTGAAATTATTCAGCTACAACTGCTGCGCTATCTGTTGCAGTAGTATCAGCTACTGATGCTGCTGCCTCAGCTGCTGCAGCTTCTACAGCTGCGATTGAGTCAGCGATACGGATTGAATCAGCTGTTGCTTGTTCAGCGTTAGCTGCTTTGTTACCACAAGATGCGAAAGATACTGCTACGATAGCTACGGCCATCAAAACTAATTTTTTCATTTTCTTTACTTTTAAAACGTAATACAATCAATTGCTTTATTAAAACGCTGCAAAGGTATGTACTTTTTGGATATGTTGTTCTCCAAAACCCAACTTTTTTTATACTTTTTTTTGAGGAAAGCCCATTTTGCCCTCTTCAAGCATGTTCTATAACATATTAATCCTCTGCAATGCTGTTGTATAAATACCTTTTGATACTTCTTTTCGGGGTTTTCTCAAATTCTGTAGGATAAAGCTGTATTTGGCTGACTTTTTCGTAAGCGGCAACGCTGTTGTTCAGATTCTTGAGATTTTCATCCATGATGGTCTTCAGGTTTTCCGGATTGTTCAACCCTAAAGAATCCAGTGCTTCATAGTCGGCATAGACCAAAGCTACCAATTTCCTGTTGCGCTCAATCACAAGGCTTTCCAAAACGAACGGCATATTGTTGAGGCGGGCTTCTATTTCTTCCGGGAAAATATTTTGTCCGCTGGAGCTAAGAATCATAGTTTTGCTGCGCCCACGGATATAAAGGTTGTTATGCTCGTCCAAAGTACCTAAGTCGCCGGTACGTAGCCAACCGTCTTCTGTAAAAACCTCTTTGGTAGCTTCCGGATTTTTATAATATCCAACCATTACATTCTCACCGCGTACCTGTATTTCGCCAAGTCTGTCATCCGGATTTTCTTTATAGATGCGGGCTTCCATAATATCAAGTACCCGTCCGGAAGAAGTGGTTACGAATTCGTTCCAGGGAGCGTAGCTGATAAGCGGGGCGCATTCCGTCATGCCGTAGCCGATGGTGAAAGGAAATTTGATGCGATGGAAGAATTCTTCCACTTCCGGATTCATGGCAGCGCCACCGATAATCACTTCTTTGAATCGGCCACCTAACGCATCTACCAATTTCTTCCGGATTTGCCCATATATCTGTCCGTCCAGCAAAGGAATGCTGAGCGCCCATTTCATGGACTTTTTGTTGATAATAGGCTGGATGACGTTCTTGTATATCTTTTCGATAACAAGGGGGACGGTTATAATCAGGTTTGGCTTTACTTCTTCAAACGCCTTCATCAGGATTTTGGGAGAAGGAACTTTTCCTAACAGTGTGACATGTGTACCCACGGCCGTAGCGGTCAGGAAGTCGAAAGCGCAACCGTAAGCGTGTGCCAGTGGTAGAAAAGAGAGTACTTTATCTCCTTTCTTCAGCAGTTCGGTACGTATACCGAAAGTTACGTTACCTGCCAGATTGTTTCCTGTCAGCATGACGCCTTTACTGAAGCCTGTTGTACCCGAAGTATAGTTCAACAACATTATTTTGTCGTTGGAGAGGTCGGTATAAGTTACATCTTCCCGTGTGAAACCATTCGGATAAGTTTCTTCCATTTTATCACCCAGATGTTTGAGGAAACGTTGGATAGTCTCTCCGTCACGCTGGTACAAACAGCGAAAATCGTTGAGAGAGAACACACCGCGCAATCCGGTAAGCCGTTCTTCTTCCAGATGCTCCCAGATGGCATCACTGGTGAAGAGGAATACCGATTCGGAATGATTGACGATGTGATGTACATCATTGGGGTTGAAATCCTGCAGAATAGGAACCACGATGCCGCCATAGGTGATAACCGCCATATAAGCGATGCACCAACGGGCATTATTCTTGCCGATAATTGCTATCTTATCGCCGCGGCGCAGGCTGCAATACTTGAACAGAAGGTGTAATTTGGCAATTTCCTGCGCTACTTCTCCATAGGTATAACTTTCGTTTTCTCCATAATCGGTGTAACAGGGAAGATCCCAATTCTCGCGGAAACTATGCTCGTATAGCTTGATAAAGTTTTCTTGTATCATTGCACGTTTTTTGATGAATTGTGCAAAAGTAGGAAAAATATAATAATAATGTGTACCTTTGTCGTGAAAATGTGATTTAGACTCATGATAGATACCAGTATATTTCAAGATAAGACAGCGGTTTACTATACGTTGGGGTGTAAACTGAATTTCTCGGAAACTTCGACTATCGGTAAGGTTTTGCGGGAGGCAGGCGTGCGTACGGTGCGCAAGGGAGAGAAGGCGGATATATGTGTGGTAAACACCTGTTCGGTCACCGAAGTGGCGGATAAGAAGTGCCGCCAGGCGATTCATCGTTTGGTGAAGCAGCATCCGGGAGCTTTTGTGGTGGTAACGGGGTGCTATGCCCAGTTGAAGCCGGATGCCGTAGCAAAGATAGAAGGTGTGGATGTAGTGCTGGGTGCGGAGCAGAAGAAAGACCTGCTTCAGTATCTGGGCGATTTGCGGAAGCACGAAAGCGGAGAGGCACATACCTCTGCCTTGAAAGATATCCGTTCGTTCGCTCCGTCGTGTTCGCGTGGCGACCGTACCCGCTTCTTCCTGAAAGTGCAGGACGGTTGCGATTATTACTGTTCTTATTGCACCATTCCTTTTGCCCGCGGCCGCAGTCGTAACGGAAGCATCGCATCTTTGGTGGAACAGGCTCGTCAGGCAGCCGCCGAAGGCGGTAAGGAGATTGTATTGACAGGGGTAAATATCGGCGATTTCGGTAAGTCGACGGGAGAAACCTTCTTCGACCTGGTAAAGGCGTTGGACGATGTGGAATGCATTGAGCGCTATCGCATATCTTCTATTGAACCTAACTTGCTGACGGACGAAATCATTGAGTTCGTATCCCGTTCCAAGCGGTTTATGCCTCATTTCCATATTCCGTTGCAATCGGGTAGTGATGAAGTGCTGAAACTGATGCGCAGACGATATGATACGGCGTTGTTTGCTTCTAAAGTGAAGCGGATAAAGGAAGTGATGCCCGATGCCTTTATCGGTGTGGACGTGATTGTAGGAACACGTGGAGAAACGGAAGAATACTTTGAGCAGGCATACCGGTTTATTCAAAGTCTGGATGTGACGCAGCTTCATGTGTTCAGCTATTCCGAACGTCCGGGTACGCAGGCTTTGAAGATAGAGCATGTGGTGTCTTCCGAGGAAAAGCACAGACGCAGCCGGCTTCTGCTGGATTTGTCGGACGAAAAGACACGTGCGTTTTATGCCCGCCATATCGGGCAGACAATGCCTGTGCTGTTGGAACGTTCTAAACCGGGAACGCCGATGCACGGTTTCACTCCGAATTACATCCGGGTGGAAGTGCCGCATGATGATGCGTTGGATAATCAGGTAATTCCGGTGCGTATGGGCGATTTTAATGAAGAAGGCACGGCGCTTTCGGGAGCGTTTGGCGATAAGTGATTTACTCAGTAATCTGTAATAAGGAATTGACAAGGTGAAATCAAGATTGATTTATTGGTTGACTTATGCGAGCATGTGGTTGTTGGCCTTATTGCCTTTTAAGGTACTTTATATACTGTCCGACGGGCTTTGTTTTTTGATGCATCACGTCGTGCACTATCGGCGCAGAGTAGTACGTGCTAATTTGTGCAATGCGTTTCCTGAAAAATCCGCGGCTGAACTGCGGGATATAGAGCGTGAGTTCTACCGTTATATCTGTGATTATATGTTGGAGGAGGTGAAGATGCTGCGTATGTCTTTCAAGGAGCTCTGCCGACGCATGGAATATGACAATAAGGAAGAGTATCTTGCCATGATTGAAAAACATGGGGGTATTGTGTTGCTGATACCGCACTATGCTAACTTTGAGTGGATTACGGGAATGAGCAGTATCATGCAAGAGGGAGATATACCGGTGCAAATCTATAAACCGTTGCATAATAAATATATGGATGCTATGTTTAAACGCATCCGTACCCGTTTTGGCGGTTACAATGTGGCCAAACATTCTACGGCGCGCGAGATTATAAAACTGTGCCGTGACAACAAGCGTGTGGCGGTAGGTATGATAACCGACCAGTCGCCCAATCCTAACGAGGCGCATTACTGGACAACTTTCCTGAATCAGGATACCGTCTTTATGGATGGTGCCGAACGTATTGCCAAACTTATGGACTTTCCTGTATTCTACTGTGAACTGCAAAAGCAGGGAAGGGGATATTGCCGGGTTCGTTTTGATCTGATAACCGAAACTCCGAAAGCGACTGCCGACGGTGAGATAACGGAATGTTTTGCCCGTCGCCTGGAACAGACAATCCGTCGCGAACCGCCCTATTGGTTCTGGTCGCATAAGCGTTGGAAACTAAAGCGTGAGGATACCATACAACATGGATAAGATTGCTGTTGTCATATTGAACTGGAATGGGTGTGAAATGCTTCGTTCGTTTCTTCCTTCCGTAGTGCGCTATTCCAAGACGGAAGGTGCGAAAATTTATGTGGCGGATAACGGTTCGACAGATGCTTCCGTTGATATGCTTCGCCAAGAGTTTCCTGACGTGCATCTTATTATATTAAAAGAGAACCTCGGTTTTGCCGAAGGGTACAACCTTGCCTTGCAGCAGGTGTCCGCAGAGTATGTGGTGCTGCTTAATTCCGATGTGGAAGTGACCGGACACTGGCTGGCGCCACTTGTAAGCTACATGGACGCTCATCCTGAAGTTGCGGCATGCCAGCCTAAAATCCGGAGTTGGCGGCAAAAGGAACTGTTCGAATATGCAGGAGCGGCCGGCGGATTTATAGACCGTTACGGTTATCCCTTTTGCCGGGGGCGGATAATGAGTGCAGTAGAGAAAGACAACGGACAGTATGATACTGTCGCTCCTGTGTTTTGGGCTACAGGCGCTGCCTTGTTTATCCGTCGGAAAGACTATTTGGATGCCGGCGGATTGGATGGACGTTTTTTCGCTCATATGGAAGAGATAGACTTGTGCTGGCGACTTCGTGCCCGCGGGCGGATGCTGGTTTGTGTACCCCAAAGTACCGTTTATCATGTAGGCGGTGCAACCTTGAAAAAGGAGAATCCTCATAAGACTTTTCTCAATTTCCGTAACAATCTTGTAATGCTCTATAAGAATCTGCCGCAAGAAGAATTGGGGCCTGTAATGCGTGTGCGCGCAGTGCTTGATTATGTTGCGGCTTTGAGTTTTCTGCTCAAAGGGCAGTTTCCCAATATGTGGGCAGTGCTTCGCGCACGTCGTGCATTCCATTTGCTCCGTCCCTCGTTTGCGGATGCCCGTAAAGAGAACTTGAAAAAAACATCACTCCCGATGATTCCCGAACGGGTAAAAAGTAGTATCTTGGTAGGGTTTTATCTGTGTGGGAAGAAATTTTTCTCTCAGTTGTAGGAACTGTTATCTATTCTTGATTGTTTGTTTTGTAAAAGTTATTTGCTTATGGAAAAATTGGTTAGAAAGATTGGCCTGGTGGCGCATGATGCCATGAAGAAAGACCTCATAGAGTGGGTACTTTGGAATTCGGAATTGCTTATGGGGCATAAGTTCTATTGTACGGGTACTACGGGAACCCTTATTTTGGCAGCATTGAAAGAGAAGCATCCCGATGTCGAATGGGATTTTACCATTCTCAAATCCGGTCCTTTGGGCGGTGACCAGCAAATGGGCTCGCGCATTGTGGACGGGGAAATTGATTATCTTTTCTTCTTTACAGATCCCATGACTTTGCAGCCGCACGATACCGATGTTAAGGCTTTGACCCGTCTTGCCAGCGTGGAGAACATCGTGTTTTGCTGTAACCGCAGTACGGCAGACCATATCATTTCGAGTCCGCTCTTCCTTGATCCTACTTATGAACGTACTGTTCCCGATTATAGCAACTATGCCAAGAGGTTCGAGAACAAGCAAGTCGTTGCCGAGGCGGTTGAATCGGCTAAGAAAAGAAAGAAGAAGCAATAATTCATTCTGTGCATATAATGAGGCGGGGATGTCCGAAGTGCCTGTACAGGGTTGCTTTTGTTTTAAGTAGCTATTGCTGTCGCTTCCCGTGAGATGCAAATCTCTATTCCCGCCGCTTCGATGTCTGCCCCCATTGGCGGATTGCGCTTTGATAACTTTAATTCAATATTTTCTATTTGGGGAAAGTCGCCGAACAACCGTTTCACAATACGTCCTCCGACATGTTCCAATAGCTTGGAAGGAACCTTCATTTCTGCCTTTACGGCTTCATACACATCTGCGTAGCTCACGGTATCCGCCACATCATCGGTCTGCATGGCAGGTGCGATGTTTACTTGCAGTCGCAGGCTGACGGTGAATTCGTTACCTGCCAGTGTTTCCTGTTCGCCTACACCGTGGTGGGCGAAAAAGCATATCCGGTCTAAAAATATGTAGCTTTTCATAAACGAAAAAATAGTCTCTCATGCAAACTTATGGATAATATTTTTGTTCTACAACTCGTGGAGCACGATTTCTATGCTTTTTTGCAAAAAATGGCGTGAAAATTTTCATTCTAATTATATTTCTATAACTTTGCATTGAAGTTCGGTAGCGACTGTAGCTTGATTTTTTAAGGAGAAAAATATATTAGAAGCGTTGTGCTTTGTCCTCTAAATGGAAACCTAGGAAATTTTCATTATTTAACGAAGGACAGCACAGTGGATTCTCACGTTTGTAGCGTGGGACTGCTGTCTGTTTTCGTTAAAGGGCTATTCCTAGGGCCTCCATTTAGAAACAGCACGCAGCTCCACGTTTCTGTTTCTAACCGGTCCTTTCGGAGTTTGGAGGACGCATGCTTCCGGTCTGCCTGTGCAGACAGAAGTTTATAAGACGTTTATGCAGATAAGATTGTTGCTGTTTCTGTTGTGCATATTTCTCATGACTCCGATTGATGGGTATGTAAAAGCCGGTAATGGGGAAGATACCTTGTACTACGCCGGGCGAACATTCAGTCCGAATTCGAGCATCGGGCGCAATAACCATTCGTTGTTGCTGAAGACCAATGCTGTGGCGTGGGGGATGGCGGTTATGAACGTAGCGGTGGAGTATGATATTTCGCCTGCAATTTCTGTCCTTATTCCTTTTTACTATTCTCCTTTCAATTATTTTACTTCTTCCCGCAAACTGCGCATTTTCTGCGTGCAGCCCGAAGTGCGTTATTGGTTCGGGCAGGTGGATGGTCTTTTTACCGGTGTGCATATCGGGGTGGCTTCTTACAACTATGCTCTTAAGAACAGTACATATCGCTATCAGAATAGCGATACGGGTGTTCCATTGCTGAACATGGGGCTTACTGCCGGTTACCGGCTTTCACTCGGAAAAGGCGGGTGCTGGTGTCTGGAGTTTTCTTTGGGAGCGGGATATGCTTATCTGGCTTATGACCGCTTTTTCAATATTCCCGGTGGTGCTTATGTCGATACTCGTCATAAGAATTTTTTCGGCATCGACCATGCGGGTATTTCAGTGGGCTACCGTATTGATTGGAAAGGAGGCCGGCGATGAAACAACTGTTTGTGGCTGTCTGTAGCTTGCTGTCTGCACTCTTGTGGGGAGGATGCAGCGTACGCGAATTGCCGGAAGGCGATGGGATAGACCCTACAACCGTACATACCGAAATTGTCCTGCTACCCGGTGCTGATATGACACAGTTCGATGTTCCGGAGTTCTCTACACGTACCGCCGATGTGCACAAGTACAAGGTGCGTTATATTGTGGAAGTATATGCCGATGACAGGTTCGACCAAAGCCTGCAATTCCGCCGTCAGTTGATTTGTGAGGAAGGAGATGCAGGAGAAGTGGCATTGGAATGTGAACTTCATGCACGTAACTATCGGGTGGTGGCATGGCGGGACTTTGTACTTGCTGCCGAGGTTTCCGGCAACACTGCTGCCGACTGTTTTTATACCACTTCCGATTTTGCTGCCGTCAAGCTGAAAGGTGATTATACGGGCGGAACCGACTATAAAGATGTGTTTTACGGACAGGCAACCCTCGACCTTACCCCTTATCGTTGCCGTTTGGCAGCCCGTCATCGCGAAGAGATACAATTGGAACGTCCGCTGGCGAAAATAGAGTTGATTACTACCGATGTCATCAAGTACCTCAACAAGTTGGAACAAATGAAGTCTGTCCGTCCTGCAGGCATAGAAGATTTTACGGTGCAACTGGGTTACACCGGTTATTTCCCCACAGGTTTTAATGTCGTTTCCAACCGTCCCAATGAGGCGGTCACAGGTATACAATTTACTTCCGTTCCCATTATTATTTCCAACAATGAGGCTTGTCTGGCTTTCGACTATGTGCTGGTGAATGGTACGGAGTCTTCCGTTACGCTGGAAATGGTTATCTGCAACGAAAAGGGACAGGAGGTGAACTGGGTCAGCGGCGTGGAAGTGCCCGTCAGACGGAATAGGATTACTACGGTGCGTGATGCGTTTCTTACCCGTGAGTTCGCTCCCGGCATCGGTATCAACCCCGGTTTCGACGGAGAGATAAATGTGGTGGTTCCCTGACGGCTTATTTAAACATGACTTATTCAAACAGAATAAACAGATGTCTCATTTTAAACAAAACGAACATGAAAAAGTGTTTTTTATTAATGGCAGGTATTATCCTGCTTGTATTCGCAGCCTGTCAGAGTGACGAGCTGGCGAATGGCGGAAGAAACGGCGAAGTAGCCGCCTCTTTCAGTGTACAGTTGCCTGGGAACGGGAACAATGCTGTAACCCGTGCTGCAACGGCGGGTGACGGTACATCGGTGAACCGTTGTATCATGGAAATCTACCTGAACGACGAGCTTTATAGCCGGCAGATAGGTGCGATTCAACCGGATGGTCTGACGGCCGGCTTTGATATCCGCCTGGTTACTTCGCAGACTTATAAGTTCGTGTTCTGGGCAGACCACGTCGAGTCAGTGGAAGGTGATGCCATTAAGACCGATTTGCATTACAACACTGCCGACCTTCGTAACATTTCCATGCAAGGGGATTATAACGGAAGCGGTAAGGACGATACGCGGGATGCTTTCTTTGCCAGTCTGGAGAAGCTGGTGACTAATGCTTTTTCTGAAAGTGTGGAACTGACCCGCCCGTTCGGACAGTTGAACATCAAAACGGAAGATTTGGCTTCTATTCCTGACAATCAAAAAGACGCATTTGTTCCGGTAACGGCGGGCTTGTCATTCAAGAACCTTTATACCGGTTTTAATGCTGCCACGGGTGACTTGCTCGGCGAACCGACGGCTGTAGCTTACAAAGCGGCTTCGGCTGTGGCGGATGCCAACGGTAACCTGACTGTGGACTATCTCTTTGCACCGAATACAGCGGGCGGACAACATCTGGTAAATATGACGCTTGCCGTATACAACGCTGCCGGTGAGCAGATTACCACGAAAGACCTGAATAACATACCTGTTCAGCGTAACTACAAGACGAATGTAACGGGTAATTTACTGACGGTTGACGGTAAGGTAAACGTAATGGTTACTCCTGCATTCTCTTCTCCTGCTTTAAGTGAAAAAGTAATAGAGGTAGCATCCGTAAGCGAAGTGGCTGAAGCCTTGAAAACCAATACTAATGTGGTTGTAATGGAAGCACCGAAAGAAGCAGCCACTATTTCACTGCCCAAATATGAGAGCGGGGATGTTGCGGTATCCATAACATTGCCTGAAACATCGAATGACATAACCATTAATTATACGACAGAAACCGGTGAGGAGAGTAAAAATGCTCCTAAGGAACTGAATATAACGGCTCCTTCCGTCAGTAAGATAATCATTGACGCTTCGGAATCTACCGTAACGTTGAACGGACAGTCTTATACGGCTGTTGAGGCTACTACAGCGGATAATACGCTGATTGTGGGGAAAGATGTTACAGTTGCAGATTTGACCGTTAAGAAAGGCAATGTGGAAATTTATGGAACGGTAAACAATATCAACTTTACAGACAACGGCGGTTATGTTACTGTTTACAGCGTTTCCACTGCCGCACAGCTTAAGGCGGCCGGTGCTTTGGTAACCCAAAAGAAGTGCCGGAAAATTGTATTAACTGCCGATATAGACCTCAACGGAAGCAGTGAAAATCTTTGGGAACCGATGAATGCAGAATACAATGCACTCAAAAACGGAGAAACCAACCTTGAAGAGTTTGACGGTGGCAACCACACCATCCGTAATCTTTATGTTGATAATGTTACGAATAAAACGAATACTAAAGGAAATTATTATGGTGGTCTGTTTTATGTACTCAACGGTACGGTGAAAGATCTTACTATTGATGGGGCAACAGTAACTTGTTTCCGTGGTGCAGCATTAATAGGACGATTGGACGCCGGATTGGTGGAAAACTGCCACGTGAAGAATGCCAGGATATATAGTGAGCAAAAGGCCGGCGGGCTGGCGGGTTATGTAAACAACAGCAGCCAAGACTTGATTATCCGCGGATGTTCTGCATCGGATATAACACTCGATAAACTATCAAGTATGGATGAAGCCTATATGATGGGAGGTTTTATCGGTTATTTGCAATCTTACGAACGGAATACGCTCATCGAAAATAATAGTGTAAGCAATATTGCCATAAATTATATATATACTTCTCCTGACGAGGTTACGGATAAGGTTGCTGATATGGAGCAGACCTATTGCCATGCATTTATCGGAAATGTGATAAACACTTCTAAGAAAGACGAATCATACAATAAGTATAGCGTTGTTTTGAAGAACAATCGAGTGGATAAACAGCTTGAAAATGCCGTAACTTGTGACCGTACCAATAATTATATAGGTTGGTGGGCAGGTGACTACAATCTTAATGGAAATAATGTCTCTTACTCCACTAAATTGGTGATTGACGGTGAGATTATGGACCGTTGGATAGAGGTGAAGCGCGTGGCAAACCTGCTCAGAACCGGGGGAGATATTTCCATTTATCGCTATGTAGACCTGACAAAGAACAATGAATCAAGTCAGGAAATAAATATTACTGCGGAAACGGTGTTGACATTGGAGAAGAATGCCGTACTCATTGTAGGAAAACAACAAGTCAATAATAAGAGTAAACTTACAGTAAAAGGTGCAGGTGCCATGAAAGCTACCGATTACCTGCTTATGAATGAAACCGGAGCTGAATTGATTATTGAAGGCGGCAATTTTACTGCTACATCAGCTACAGATGCCAACGGAGTGGCTGTTTATAATCAGGGAAAATGCACTGTCAATTCCGGAGTCTTTGATGCTCCCGGATTTACACTGATGAATACCGGCAATGCAGATATGACAGTTACCGGCGGTACTGTAAAATGTGGTGGCATAAAAACGGGATATGCGTTAATGGCGGCAGGTTCTGCTGCCAAGCTTACCGTAAGTGGCGGTGATATAGAGGCTATACAGTCTATCGGTGGCGCTCAAGTAAATATTTCGGGTGGTTCGGTATATTGTGAGGGGGTGTATTATGCCTTGTATAACGGAGGCGGCAATACTTCGATTTCCGGTGGTTACTTTTATAGTCCGACAGGAAAGAATATTTATGTAGCAAGCGGAACCGTAAAAACTACCGGTGGCTACTTTAGTGATAAGTCCGCTCCTTTGGAAAGCGGTTATAAATTTCAGGATATTAGTGTAACCGAGAATGGAAATCAGTATAACTATCAGGTAGTGTCTGAATAATAAATATCTAAATAAGATTGGTATGAAAAAGTGTTTTTTACTTAGGATAGGTATTTTTCGCTGACTATTAACGGTACAAGATACTGATCCCCCCCCCTTTATGGGACATGAAACTTGTCTCTTTCGCAAGAGGAGATGATGCAACTGTTGCTTTCCGGATTACGGAAGTGTTCTGCGGTTCGGAGAGCATACGGTTTTTTTGTTTGTTTGCCTTCCCTGCGTTGCGAAACGTGGGGAAGTTTTTGTATGATTTAGTCAGTTGTTTGTTATCATAGGTCTGTTTATTAAGCAGAGGTATAGCAGAAAATTCTATGTAAGGAGATGCAATGAGTAAAAAAAGCGGTGGAAACTATTAAAAGGTCTCCACCGCTTTTTTACTCATTATCAGTTAATATGCTGTTTATCGTCCCGTTTGTGCGATCAGCTCTTTTATCTTTTCGTTCAGGCTTTCGGCTTTCATCAGTTGTTCCAGCGTCAGGTGCATACGCCAGCGCCAGTAGTGGCGCGGATTGGCAGGTACATTGATACGTTCTTCCTGCGCATTGGGGTTGCGCCATTTGCCGTCCATCGACATCCAGTCCTGCAGGGAGAGGATGGCAAGTATGGAATTGCTTTGCAGGTGCTTGCGTACAACCTCTTCACAAAGTTCGGGTGTGGCAACGGCGGGAGCGGCACCGTAATGTCCGAGCATCGTGTTGTAGTAACGTTGTGTCTGCTGGAAGTCTTCTTCCCACCAGCCGCGCAAGGTGGACATATCGTGTGTGGATATGGTGCAGACAGAGCGATACGGATACCAGTCCGGATGCCCGAACTCCTGTGCCGGGTCTTTGGGCATGCGTTGTATTTCCAGGGACAGAATGCGTAAATCGTTCATTACCCATGCCACGCAACCGGGAATCATGCCCAAGTCCTCACCGCATACCAGCATCCGGGTAGATTGCGTCAGTTGCGGCAGTTTGTTCATAGCCTGCTCACGCCAGAATTCGTTGTGGCGGTGATAGTAGTACTGGTCGTACAGACGGTTGAAGGCAGCCTTTTCCCAATCGTTCAGGGAACGGTAGATATAGTCGTGCTGCACACCGATACGCGGGTGGTATTTGTACGGGTCATTGCGGTCGGGCACAAACAGCACGTCGCTGATAAGCGCATACAGGCCGTCGCGTATCCAGATACTGTCCTCATCCGTTTTGCCGGCAAAGTAGGCCTCTACCTTGCGCTGGGTATCGAATTCGGGACGCATCCGGTAAATTTCCCACGTATCTGTCGGTTCGATGAACGTCTGCTTTACGTAATCGGTATGCGGGCCGAACATCTGTCCGAGGAAATATTCGTGTATGTAAGGTTTCAGGAACTCATCGCGGAAAGAGAGACCGTAACTCTCTATCTCCTCACGCGTCATGGGCAGGGCGGGCACGAACTGTCCCAGCAGACCGTGCACGGCGTGCATCGGAATTTCCCAGATTCGGAAGAAACCGAGGATATGGTCAATGCGGTAGTCATCGAAGTATTCCGCCATTTTGCGGAAACGCTTCATCCACCACGCATAGCCGTCCTTTTCCATGACATCCCAGTTGTAGGTGGGGAATCCCCAGTTCTGTCCGTTTACAGAGAAATCATCGGGCGGTGCGCCGGCTTGTCCATTCAGGTTGAAATAGTGGGGTTCTGTCCATGCTTCTACACTGTTGCGGCTGATGCCAATGGGTATGTCACCTTTCAGCACAACACCATTGGCGCGTGCATGTTCGGTAGCTGCAAGCAGTTGCAGATGCAGGTTGAACTGGATATAAAAGTAAATGGCTATATGCGGATAATCGGCTGATTTCGGTTGGCAGAGCTTCTCAATCTCTGCGGCATCGTAGCTGCTGTATTTAGGCCACTCGCGGAAGTTGGGCGTTTTATAAACATCGCGCAGGTAACTGAAAACGGCGTACGGTTGCAGCCACTCTTTGTTTGATTCAAAAAAATCGTGGAAAGCTGCCGAGCTCAATACTTTTTCTCCTTCTTGCTTGAATATGAGATGAAAATATTCCCACTTGGTTTTGTTGACGGCTTCGTAATCGACGGCGGGCAGGGCATTCAGCTCTTTCTGCCGTTTGTTGAAGTCTGCCATGGCTTTTTTGTCCTTCAATGTTCCCAGTTGCTTCAAGTCGGTGTACATCGGATGGAAAGCATAGATGGAGATGCTGTTATAAGGATAGGAATCCGTCCATGTATGCGTCATGGTAGTGTCGTTAATGGGCAGAATCTGTACGGCTTTCTGTTTGGTGCTTACCGCCCAGTCAATCATACGCTTCAAGTCGCCGAAGTCGCCCACACCAAAGCTCTTTTCGGAGCGGAGTGAGAATACGGGCACGGCAACACCTGCGCCCTTCCAGGCGGGAAGGCTGAAGTATACGTAGCGGTCTCCGACAACAAGGGTCTCGTTGGCGCCTGTTTGCGGGTCTGCCATATACCGGTTCGGATTGTTTTCCCAGCAAACGGCACGGCGTTCTTTCTTGTTATATAGAATGAATTTATATTCCAGCGGGAAGCTGATTTTGGTGGCATCCACCTCTATCTGCCACTCCGGGAAGTTGGCATCACTCATAAGCACGGCTTTGTCCGGGTTCCACTCTCCGAATATAGGCTGGTTTCCGCAGATGCCCAGGCAATGGTCACTGTCTATGCAGGGTGCGTATGCCTTTATCAGCAGCCCTTTCTTGTGTCCTTTGGGTGCGGCGTTGCGTTCGCGGTGTGCCAGAAGAGATTCCGTAAAGGCGGAAGTATAGAAATACTGCTGCTCCGGCAGGTTTTTCCAGCAATCCAGTATCCGGTACGTTTTCTTGGAAGTTCCGGAAAGGTAAAGCGTACGGGGCAGGCTGTTCCACTCTGCACGTGTATGCCGGCCGTCGCGGAAGATATGGTAGCTGTATCGGACAAGTCCGTCTTCCGGCATTGCAATGTTTACTTCCGCAGTCCAGTGAATACCGTCTATGGTCTGTAGCGGCAAAGCTTTGTCGGGATGTTCGTTTCCGAGTTCGGGGATGGAGCCTGAAACTCTGACTTCTTCACCCCAATTGGTTCTGTACTCGATATTGAATAATAAAATCATATATATTAGATTTAGAAACAACAATAGCTGCAATGATTATGCAAGTATAGAAAATATTCCTCATAATCATGCAGCTATTGCCGGCTATCTCATTTAAATTCCTATGCAAACGTTTGTGCTTGCCTGAACCTTATCCGCAACGGGATGTACCGCAGGTGGTGCAGATAAGGCAGCCTTCCTGATAAACCAATGTCTCGTTGCCGCAATTCGGGCATTTCTGACCTTTGGCTGCGGTGCCGTCCGTAACGTATTTCTTCAAGGCACGTTCCACGCCGTTTTTCCAGGTATTGATGTTCTCGCTGTCCAGTTGCAGTGAGCTTACCAGCTTCATTACCTGCTCGATAGGCATGCGGTAACGCAGTACGCCGGAGATGAGTTTGGCATAGTTCCAGTATTCTTTGTTGAACTTCTCGGACAGTCCCTCGATGGTTACCTTGTAGCCGCGCTTGTTCTCGAACTGGAAGTCGTAACGCTTGTTGCCGTTTTCGTCAACGTTCTTGATGATGTGTCCTGTTGAAACGTTCTTCGGAAGGATGATTCCTTCATCGTCGTCCTGAAGACCGGTAAATATTTCATAAGGATATCCGTCGAGCAAACCGACGAATGCCACCCATTTCTCCTTATTGTTCTGGAAGCGTACAACGTCTGCTTCAAGCACTTTCGGGCGGGTTTCGACAACCGTAGGCGGTTTACACGGGGGCAACTCCTCTTTTTTGTCTTTTTTGGTGGAGATAAGCACGCCCGAACGTGAGCCGTCGCGGTATACCGTACAGCCTTTGCATCCCGATTTCCACGCTTCTACATAGAGGCGGTTCACCAGTTCCTCGTCTACATCGTTCGGCAGGTTGATGGTAACGCTGATGGAGTGGTCTACCCATTTCTGGATACGTCCCTGCATCTTTACTTTCATCAGCCAGTCCACATCATTGGAAGTTGCTTTATAATAAGGTGACTTCTGTACCAGCGCATCTACCTCGTCCTGGGTGTAGTGCTTGGCAGGATCGTATCCTTGCGCCTGCATCCAGGTGACGAACTTGGGATGGAATACGATGTATTCCTCGAATGCGTCTCCGGTTTCATCAACGAAATCCACATGTACGTTGGCGTCATTCGGATTGACTTTGCGACGTCGCTTGTATACCGGTAGGAATACGGGTTCGATGCCGGAAGTGGTTTGCGTCATCAGGCTTGTCGTGCCTGTCGGTGCGATGGTGAGACAGGCAATGTTGCGGCGGCCGTATTTCTTCATTTCCTCGTACAGTTCCGGGTCTGCTTCGCGCAGGCGGTTGATGAACGGGTTGTTCTTTTCGCGTTCGCTGTCGTATACTTCGAAAGCGCCGCGTTCTTTAGCCATTTCCACAGAAGAGCGGTATGCGCTCAGTGCTACGGTCTGGTGTACTTTCTCTGCAAATTCGGTAGCCTCTTCAGTGCCGTAACGCAGTCCCAATGCTGCAAGCATGTCGCCTTCGGCGGTGATGCCTACGCCGGTGCGGCGGCCTTGTCCGCTCTTTTTGTAGATTTTCTGCCACAAAACGCTTTCGGTATGCTTTACATCTTCGTTTTCCGGATCGGAGTCAATTTTGGCCATGATACGTTCTATCTTCTCAAGTTCCAGGTCGATGATGTCGTCCATGATGCGCTGGGCGAGTGCTACGTGCTTCTTGAACAAGTCGAAATCGAAGTAGGCATCCGGTTTGAACGGATTGACTACATATGAATATAGGTTAATGGCCAGCAAACGGCAGGAGTCGTAGGGGCACAAGGGAATTTCACCGCAAGGGTTGGTCGACACGGTACGATAACCCAGGTCCGCGTAGCAATCGGGTACGGACTCTCTTAATATGGTGTCCCAGAAGAGTACGCCGGGCTCGGCGGATTTCCATGCGTTGTGTACGATTTTTTTCCACAAATCGGTGGCGCTGATTTCTTTCTTGAACAGAGGTTCGTCCGCGTCAATGGGATATTGCTGTACGAATGGCTTGCCGTCGATGGCTGCCTGCATGAATGCGTCGGTCAGCTTGACGGATACATTGGCCCCCGTAACTTTACCTTCTGTCATTTTTGCATCTATAAAGGCTTCCGAATCCGGATGCTTGATGGATACGCTTAACATCAGCGCACCCCGGCGGCCGTCTTGGGCTACTTCACGGGTGGAGTTGGAGTAGCGTTCCATGAAAGGAACCAGTCCGGTTGATGTCAGGGCGGAATTTTTTACCGGAGAACCTTTCGGGCGGATGTGTGACAAGTCGTGTCCTACACCGCCGCGGCGTTTCATCAGTTGTACCTGCTCTTCATCAATCTTGAAGATTGCACCGTATGAGTCGGCCTCTCCATCCACACCTATCACAAAACAGTTGGAAAGGGAAGCTACCTGGTAGTTGTTTCCGATTCCGGTCATCGGGCTGCCTTGCGGAACGATGTATTTGAAGTGGTCCAACAAGCCGAAGAGTTCTTCGGAAGTCAGTGCGTTGGGGTACTTGGCTTCGATGCGGGCTACTTCATTGGCTATTCTCCAATGCATGTCTTCCGGAGATTTTTCGTAAATATTTCCGAAAGAATCTTTGACTGCGTATTTGTTCACCCAAACCCTTGCAGCCAGTTCGTCGCCTTGGAAGTATCGTAAAGATTCTTCGTAGGCTTCGTCATAAGAATAAACTTTCTTTTCCACGATGCGATAACTCTTAGATTTAATTATGAATAAGTAAAAGTGTAGAAGTTGTACTTATTGCTAACAAATGTGGCTGCAAATCTATGAATGTTTTTTGTTATGGCAAAATAAAAAATGATGTTTTTATTAACCGGTTGTTAGTTTTCAGTTTTAATCGGTTAATTTATTGGTTTATAATAAAATGGCTTTTTGTAAATTAACAAAAAGTTTTCTAAAAAGAAAATTCCATAACGAATACAGTTCGGGTAGTTTGTCCTTTTTAGAAAACATGCCTGCACATATTCTAAACTATTGGATGATATTCTGTGTTTCTTTTCATATATTTGCAGAAAAAAGAAAGAATGGAAAGTCTAAAACAAAGGAGAACAATCCGTAAGTATCAGCAGAAAGATATTTCTTCTGATTTGTTAAATGATTTGCTTGAAACCTCTTTCCGTGCTTCTACGGTTGGAAACATGCAGGTGTATAGCGTAATTGTAACCCGTGACGCTGACCGGAAAGCCAGGTTGGCACCGGCGCATTTCAATCAGCCTATGGTGAAGACGGCGCCGGCAGTCCTTACTTTTTGCATCGACTTGCGCCGTTTTAGCAAATGGTGCGAGCAGCGGAAGGCAGAACCGGGATATAACAATTTTGAATGGTTTGTTACCGGAGCTGTGGATGCTTTGTTGGTTGCGCAAACATTCTGTGTGGCAGCCGAAGAAAAAGGTTTGGGCATCTGCTATCTGGGTACTACCACCTACAACCCCCAAATGATTATTGAGGCATTGGAGTTGCCCGAATTGGTCTTCCCTATCACTACCGTTACCGTAGGCTGGCCGGCAGAGACTCCTGCACAGGTAGACCGACTGCCTTTGGGGGCCATTGTCCATGAAGAAACTTATCATGATTATACTCCTGAGGATATCGACCGTCTGTATGCCTATAAGGAATCTTTGCCTGAGAATAAGCAGTTTATCGCAGAAAATAATAAAGAAACATTGGCTCAGGTCTTTACGGATGTACGCTATACAAAGAAAGACAGCGAGGCTATGTCCGAGAATCTTTGGAAAGTAATGAAACAACAGGGATTTTAATTTGAGTATAACGTATGAGGTATAAAGCGTATCCATGCAGTTTTTTGCATGATGACTTTATACCTCATACCTTATACCTTATACTTTTATTCCGTACCTTATACTTTTTTCAAGGCGGTCTGAATTTCTTCGATTTCAGCGCGGAATGATTTGTCCACCTCTTTCAGTTGCTTGATTGTTTTGCAGGCATGCAGTACGGTGGCATGGTCTTTATTTCCGATTAGCGTACCTATCTTGGCTGTAGAGAAGTCTGTATGTTTTTTGGCTAAATACATGGCTATCTGACGGGCTTGCACCACTTCGCGTTTACGCGATTTTGTATGTATGGCGGCATTTTCCAAACCAAAATGTTTGCATACGGTGGTGATGATGTCGTCAATGGTTATGGCTTTGCTTTCGCAGTTCACGACTTTGCGTACGATGCGTTGCGCCAACTCCAGGTCGATTTCCTTGTTGTATATCGTAGAATGGGCCATAATGGAGATGACAATGCCTTCCAGGTCGCGCACACTGTTACCTACATTCTCTGCTATATAATCAATTACTTCCGGCGGGAATTGTAAACCGTCACGATGTATCTTATTGCGCAGGATATTTTTGCGCAATTCTACCGTGGGCTTTTCCAGTTCCGCCACCATTCCCCATTTGAAACGTGTAATCAAGCGTTCTTCCATACCTTGAAGCAGTACGGGAGCCCGGTCTGAAGTGAGAATAAGCTGTTTGCCGTTTTGATGCAGGTGGTTGAAGATATGGAAGAATGTGTTCTGCGTTTTGGTAACGCCTGCAAATTCCTGAATATCGTCAATAATCAATATGTCAATAGTCTGGTAGAAGTTGATGAAATCGTTGGTCGTATTGTTACGTACAGAGTCGGTGTATTGTACTTGGAATAAATGCGCAGATACGTACAATACGCGTTTCTCCGGATATAATTCCTTGATTTTTGTACCGATGGCATTGGCAAGGTGAGTTTTTCCCACACCTGATGCTCCATACAAAAACAGCGGATTGAATATGGTCTTAGCCGGATTGAGCGCCACTGCTTCTGCAACACTACGAGAGAGCTTATTGCTATATCCTTCAATAAACGTGTCGAAATTGTATTCCGGATTCAGATGCGGATCCAAATCGGGAACAGGTATCTGTGGAATAGCTTTATCTATCGTTTGCTTTTGTGGCATAATAGTACGGTGGGTCGACTCGTAGTTGACGGTCTTTTCAGGCCGTGAACTTTTGTCCACCATAACATTATACATCAACTTTGTTCCCTCTCCGATTACCTTATAAAGGGTCTTACGCAACAAGTCTACAAATTTATCCTCCAGAAATTCGTAAAAGAACTGGCTGGGAACTTGTACAACGAGCGTTTTATCCTCATATTTTAAGGGAACGATGGGGAGAAACCAAGTTTTATATGTCTGTTCCGGAACATTGTCTCTGATGATTTCAAGACAGCGGTTCCACAATCCGACATGATCCTGTCCACTCATAACGGTTACTAATACATTTATTAATTAAGCAAAACTTCTACGTTTGCAAAATTGGCAATCTTATTTGAAAAAAACAAATCTCTCTTTTCTTGCATTTCTCAGGAAAACAATAATCTCTTTACTTTCAGCTACTTATCGGAGTGTATGAAACCTATGTCTTTGCTGGAAGTCTTGCTTTTATGTAACAGCTTGTAATGTAGTGTATTATAGCCTATACACAAACTGCTGCATCCATTGGAAACAGCATGAGTATAAACCTCTTTTTTACCTTTATACGCAGACTTATCAAGGGGTTTCTTTCCCAATTACAAATGAGTCTTCTTATTTAGACAAAATCTATTTAAGAGGAATTTCTACTTATCTTTCTTGCCGAACAAAGAGAAATGGACGTAGCGTTTCGGATGCGATTTCAAGTCTTCCAACAAGCTCGCTGCGTTTGCCGTGGTGGCATTCAGATTGTTGTAAAGCGACGGGTCGTTCAGTAACAATCCTACTGTATTGTCCTTACGGTTTAATTTGTCTGTAAGCATCTTCACGTTGGCCAGCGTTGAGTCTATGCTTTGCATGGCTGTTGCGTAGTCTATCTCTTTCAGGTTGTTGGAAATCAGAACAAAGTTATCTCCGATGGTGTTCAGCTTTCCTGTGAGCTGCGGGATGTCTTTATTCATCAATGTTTGCAGTTGTCCGCTGGTTACGGCCAGGTTGGCGGTCAGGTTCTGCACATTGTGCAGGGTGGCAGGTATGGCGGGGTCTGCCAATACCGTATTTAAAGAGCCGAGGATAGAATCCAGTTTGGGCAGCATCTTTTCCAGTTGCGGCATCATGGTAGCCACTTTCTCCATCATTCCGTTGTTGAGAGTGCCGGGAATCGTATCTCCGACCTGATACTTCTCGCGGGGATTGTTGGCAAGAAGAAGATTCATCTTGACGCCGCCTAACATTTCTGTAGCCAGCTCCGCCGTACTGCCTTTGGGAATGCGGAGGTCGGTGTTGACATCTATTTCGGCAACCACTTTTCCGGGTTGGGTATAATCGTAATACAGGTCGCGTACGATACCTACGCGGAAACCGTCGGCAAAGACTGGACTTGATTTGGTGAGTCCGTTGACATTATGGAACTTGACATAGAAATAACTGGAAGGCTTGAACATGTGAATGCCTTTCAGATAGTTGATACCATATACTAATATGCAAAGCGCTGCTATGCCTGCGATTCCAATTCTGACTTCTTTGGTAATATACTTCATGATGTATTTTATTTATTTCTTTTGTTTTTAAATTCTCTGATGGCAGTATTTACGTTTACTTTCCTGCCGTTCTTAAAGGCTATGATGAAAGCATCCTTGAATTTTGCCGTAATTGAACGTTTGGTGCGCAACACCTTATTATAATCGGAAGATGCGCCATAGGTGTATTTGTACAGGCCGCTTTCCTTATAATAATCCACATCTTTCAATCCTTTCAGCCGCTTGTCGTTCTTGGCCAGCGGACGGGAAGAGGTGAGTATCTGTATCTTGAACACAGGGGCTTTGTCCTCTGTCTGCGCAACGGTTGCTTTTTCCGAAGGCTGGGGGGCCGGTTTGTTGTTTTGGACGGTCGTTTTTTTCTCTGTCTCGGGTGTGGCATCGGCAGGAGCGGGCGTTTTCTCTTCCGGCTGTGGCAGGTCTTCCGGCAGAATGGTCTGGCTGCTTCCGTTCAACCGGATTTCCTGTTCCCGTTTATAAGTAAGGAAAGCACGGAAAATGCCGTCGGCAAGAGTACCGGTTCCTGCATCCGTGTTTAGATAACGTTCTTCTTCGGGTGTGGAGATAAAGCCGAGTTCGACCAGAATACTGGGCATGGCACTGGCTTTCAATACCAGAAAACCGGCCTGGTGCACGCCCCGGTCTACCCGCCGGCAGGTGTTGCGGAAATGCTTTTGTACAAGTGATGCCAGATGTACGCTTTGCGACATATATTTATCCTGCATGAACTCGAAGATAATGTAGGACTCGGCGGAATTGGGATTAAATCCTGCATAGCGGGTCTTATAGTCGCTTTCGTAAAGAATGACCGAGTTTTCCCGTTTGGCAACTTCAAGGTTGGCATCCGATTTGGCAAGACCTAACGTCCAGGTGGATGCGCCTTTGGCAGTCCGGTTATTGGCAAGCGCATTGGTGTGGATCGAGATGAATAGGTCCGCTTTGGCATCGTTGGCTATTTCCGCGCGTCGGTTTAGAGGAATAAAGACATCCCGCGTACGGGTATATACGACTTTTACATCCGGGCAGTTCTTTTGTATCTGCTTGCCGAGTTTGAGTGCGACATTCAGGTTTATGTTCTTTTCTTTGGAGATTCTGCCGATGGCGCCGGGGTCATGTCCGCCGTGTCCGGCGTCGATAACGACAACAAAATCCTTCGCCCCGATATTGCTGCAACAAAAAGGAGCAATGAGCAGTCCCAGGCAAAGGCTTATATATAAGATATGTTGTCTGTATCGTTTCATATTAAAATATCGTTGCAAAGATAGCGCAAAGGTCTATTATCGCCCTGCAAAAGTAATGTAATTTTATAGAAAACTCACACTTTGCTTTCAAGTTTTATTCGTAACAGCTTCTTTTTAGGGAGATTTAGTCTTTGCATTTGCAAAATTTACATGTTTTCTATACTTGCTTCTGTTTGGCGGTTGGCTGTGCATAATTCGTTAGACCCGGGTCATCCTTTCGTTAGACCTTGGTTGAACGAACGGATGACCCGGGTCTAACGAAAGGGCGACGACTGTCTAACGAATTAAAAATACTACGTTCTGTGTCAATGCTTCTCTTTTTTCCCTTTTATTTTCTGCGATGAGCCTATTTGTTGATAATATCTGTAACTTTGCGCACAAATATTAATTGGTAGATACAGGTATGCTTCTTCGTCTTATAAAGAATTGGACATTGCCTTTGGCGATGCTTGCCGGTACGGCCGGATATTTCTTCTTTGCGAAAATTCCCTGGTTTGCACCGGTGAAACCTTGTTTGAACGGGTTGGTGGCTCTCCTGACTCCGGCTTTGATTTTTGCCCAATTGCTGCTAACCTTTTGTAAGGTAGAAGTGCATGATTTGAAACCGAAAGGGTGGCATGGCTGGCTGTTGCTGTTTCAGACGGTGGCGTGTCTGGTTGTGGCGGCTTTGCTGGTGTGCTGTCCGATGGAGGAGATGTATCGGGAAGTTTTTGAAGGGGCTATGGTATGCCTTATTTGTCCTACGGCTACTGCTGCTGCGGTCATTACCGGTAAGCTGGGCGGAAGTGCGTCGAGTCTTACCACGTATACGTTGTTGTCCAATCTTTTGGCTGCGGTGGTTGTTCCGTTGGTATTTCCTTGGGTTGAACCTCATGCAGATGTTACTTTTTTTGCGGCTTTCTTGAAAATACTGAGTAAGGTGTTTCCGCTGTTGCTTCTGCCTTTCTTCATGGCCTGGTTTCTGCGGGTGTTTGTCAAGAATGTGCATAGATGCTTATTGGGGTTCCACGATGCTGCTTTCTACTTATGGGCGGTGGCGCTTGCCATTGTATCGGGGCAGACGGTGCGTTCGTTGGCGAACAGTGATGCTCCGGTGTTTGTGGAAGTCCTGATTGCTTTAGCAGGTTTGGCAGCCTGCTGTGTCCAATTCTATTTAGGTAAAAGAATCGGTGGGCATTACAATGACCGTATCAGTGGCGGACAGGCGCTGGGACAGAAGAATACGGTGCTTGCCATTTGGATGTCCTATACTTATTTGAATCCGCTCTCTTCCGTAGGGCCGGGTTCGTATGTGCTGTGGCAAAACATTTTCAATAGCTGGCAACTATGGAAAAAGAGAAAGAAAGAGTTGGTAAATTAATGCAAACAATTGATATATGTAATTGCGGTATTTTCTGCGTTATTCCTTTTGTTTGGCTTGTTTTCTTGACTTAGCCTATAAATTCCCTTATTCTCTTACCAGTTTGTTACTCAAATGCTATGGGGTAACAAAAATAATATCTATATTGCCCATCGTTAACAATATAAAAACATGAGTATGGCGAAGAAGAAATCGCCGGCATTATTTTTGTCGCATATAACAAATCGCAAATGAATATAAATCAGAATTATATAGAAGCAGTAAAGACCATAAAAGAAGCTATCCTACGCAGCCAGTACCGTGCAGCCGCATCGGTGAACAAGGAACAGCTATCTCTTTATTACGGCATCGGACGTTATGTATCGGAAAATTCCCGTACAGGCTTTTGGGGGAAGGGTGCAATTGAACAGATATCTTCTCTGTTGCAAAAAGAATTGCCGGGGCTAAGGGGATTTTCGGTTTCGAATATAAAGAATATGCGAGTTTTCTATGAAGAATGGGAGCCTGTCTTAAATCGCCAGCCAGCGGCTGGCGATTTGGTATTAGATGAAAAATTGCTGTTGAGCGTAATTCGCCAGCCAGTGGCTGACGAATTTAACTGGTCTGATTTTCTTTCAATCGGCTTTAGTCATCATACCGAAATAATATCCAAAGCTAAGACTTTGGAAGCAAGGCTGTTTTATATACATGAGTGCGCCATTCACTATTGGAGTAAATACACTTTAAGGGATTACTTAAAAGCAGACCTATACAACCATCGGGGAACTTTACCTAATAATTTCGCACAAACATTGCCCGATACTAAGCAAGCTCTAAAAGCTGTTTGTTCATTCAAAGATGAATACTTGCTTGATTTCATTAATGTGGAGGAACTGAATGAACAGGAAGAAGATTTAGACGAAAAGATAGTAGAAAAGGCGATTGTTGCCAATGTGAAGAAGTTCATCATGACCTTTGGGCAAGATTTCAGTTTTATAGGCAATCAATATCGCATGGAGGTTGCAGGAGAAGAAATGTTCATTGATTTGCTCTTTTTCAATCGGGAACTTAATTCCTTAGTTGCAGTCGAACTGAAATCCGGGAAATTCCGTACATCTTATTTGGGGCAGTTGAATACTTATCTATCCGCCTTAGATACATATATCAGAAAGCCGCACGAGAATCCCTCTATCGGCATAATCCTTTGCAGGGAAATGAATCAGACCTTTGTAGAGTTTGCCGTTCGTGATTATAACAAGCCGATGGGAGTTGCTACATACCGTGCTTCTAAAGATATGCCGGAACGGCTTCGTAACGCTTTGCCGGACATTGAGGAACTGAAAAAGCTATTGTAAGGCAAAAGCCTTGCTTCTTTTTGGGGCAGGTAATAGCCTTTGGTTACCCACAGTTGGTAATAGGTGGAATTCTTCTATGATAATCAGTTTGATAGGTTAGTTAATATATAATATGTGGCAAAACATTTTCAACAGTTATCAGTTGTGGCGGAAGCGGAAAAGTGAGCAACCGCCTCTTTAGCCATACGGAAATTAGCGGGCAATAGTAATTTATTCGTCATATCCCAACTTCTTCTCATTGTAATCCGATGCGATATAAGCAGGGCGTCTTTTGGTCTCTTTGAAAATACGTCCGATATACTCTCCGATAACGCCCAATGAGAACAGTTGGATGCCGCCCAAGAATAGAATAACGACTATCAGGGTGGGGAAACCGGCGGCCTGGTCGCCGTATATGATGGTCTTTATCAGGAAATAGATAGCGTAGATAAAGCTGGAAATGGAACAGAGGATACCGCAAACGGTGGCAATGCGCAGGGGAGCGGTGGAAGAGGAGGTGATTCCTTCGATTGCCAGGTTCAGCAGTTTGAAGAAACTCCATGAGGAGTGTCCGGCAAGGCGGTCGCCCCGGTCGAATTCTATGCTTTTCTTCCGGTAACCTATCCAGCAGAATAGTCCTTTGGTATAGCGTTCCTGTTCGCGCAAGTGTCTTAACGTCAGTACGCAGCGGCGGTCGAGCAGGCGGAAGTCTCCTACGTTCGGCAGGATATCTATCCGGCTCATCTTTTGTAAGATGCTGTAGAAGGCAAGTGACAGCCGGCGGCGCATCCAGCTCTCTTCGCCACGGTTGCGGCGTTTGGCGTAGATGTCGTCATAACCTTCTTCCCAGTATTGCAGCATCCGGTCCACAAGTTCGGGAGGGTCTTGCAGGTCGGCATCCATTACCACGCAGCAGTCTCCGGTGGTGTAGTCGAAGCCTGCAAGCATGGCGATTTCCTTACCGAAGTTGCGCGAGAGGTTCACGAAATTTACCCTGCTGTCCGTTTGTCGGAGTTGGCGGATAACATCGAGCGTCCGGTCGCTGCTGCCGTCATTGATAAATAGGATTTCCCATGCATAAGTGCCGTTGCGGTTGATAAGTTCTATCAAACGCTGATATAGGGTAGGGAGCATCGCTTCTTCGTTGTAGACCGGAATCAGTAGGGTTACTTTCTTCATTTCGCAAGTGTGTATGGTAAATACTTTGCAAATATATTATTTTCCGGAGAAGTCCGGGATAAATATTATAATTAAAAATTATTGATTTGAGAAATATCAGTCTTTTCGTTTGAAAACGAAGCGTACCAACAGGAAATTGACCGGAATGGCTATGGCGAATACCGGAATAGGGGCAAGGGTTTTGGAGAGTCCCAACCAGAGGAATGTGTTCAGCAAACCGATGTGCAGCAGGTAATTGAATAAATGTGCTCCTCCAAAACCGAACGCCTTGCTCCATGACGGCTTTTTGCCGAACGTGAAGTATGCGGTAAGGTAGAAATTGGCGATAAAGCTTAGGGCATAGCCGAGGGTATAGGCTATGTTTACATTGATGAACCGTTGCAGTAAGAAGTATATCCCGTAGTGCAAAGCGGTTGCAAGGATACCCACCATGACAAAACGTATGAACTCGGGAAATCTTTTTAAATGCTTCATTTTAGGTTTACGCTATCATTGAGCCGGCAAAGTTAGGTATTGTTGTAGAATATTTCGTACTTTTGCAGCCGGAAAAATATAAAAACGAAAATATATGTCGGACAGAAAGATAGCGTTCTGGTTTATTGCACTGTTAAGTGTACTTGTACTGGTTCCCTTTTTAGGGGAAACCATATTCTATTCGAAAGGGGAACCGCGTGAGGCGATAGTTGCATATACCATGCTGGAAAGCGGTAACTGGATACTCCCGACGAATTACGGAGTGGAAATAGCTTATAAACCGCCTTTCCTTTATTGGACAATAGCCGTCATTTCATCCGTCTTGGGAGGAGTCACGGAGTTCTCGGCACGTATGCCGTCGGCGCTTGCTTTTTTGGCTATGCAGTTGGTATTCTTCAGCTTCGTAGCCAAACGCAAGGATGTAAAGACAGCATTCCTGACCTCTATTCTTCTTTTGTCCTCTTTTGAAGTACACCGTGCGGCAGTAGCCTGCCGGCTTGATATGCTGCAAGTTTCTCTCATCGTGATTTCATTGTGTCTGCTTTTCCGATGGGATGAGAAGAATTGCAAAGGGATTCCTTGGCTGGCCGTACTGTTGATGGCATGCGCTACATTGACAAAAGGGCCGGTCGGCTCTATCTTTCCCTGTCTGGGTATCGGGGTGTATCAGTTGTTGCGCAGGCGTTCGTTCGGAAAAACTTTCTTTTCACTGCTGGGCATCGGGTTACTGTCCCTCATCCCTTTGGGCATTTGGTTTTGGGCAGCTTATCAGCAAGGCGGAGAGGCGTTTGTCAATTTGATGCTGGAAGAGAATACCGGACGTTTCTTCCGGAAAATGTCCTATGCATCGCACGAGAATCCGTTGTGGTATAACTTCCTGACTATTATTTGGGGATGGGTTCCCTGGACTTTAGTGCTGCTTATTTCCTTGTTCGGACTGAAATGGAAAAAGATACGTCTTCTGCCGGAAGGTGCTTCCGTTGGCGAACGTTTAAAGAAAGCGTGGTGCAAATTCCGTTCCCAGTCACCGTTGCAGCTTTTTGCGTGGGTGGTGATTTTAACGATTTTCATCTTCTATTGCATTCCCAAAAGTAAGCGTAGCGTCTATCTGCTGCCTATCTATCCGTTTATGGGAATGCTGCTTGCCGAATATCTGCTGGCATTGGTGCAACGAGGTGCGAAAGTATTCCGGATTTCCGCCTGGATTTTCGTTGCATTGGCAATGTTGCTTACCGTTACTTTCTTTGCCGTGCGTTTGGACATGATTCCCGAAAGTATTTGGGGAACAGGCAAGCATGCCGCCGAGAATATAGCTTTTGTGAATGCACTGCATACGGTGGAACTCTCACTGCCGAAATGGCTGATTGTGTTCCTGCCGCTTGTAGCTGCCGGCTGCTTGCTGTATATGCTGGTAAAGCGTGCGGACACGCGTTCGCTGTTGTATGGTACGGCTGGCTGCATTTTGTGTATATTTGTGTCGTTGGACGGCGTTTATCAGCCTACTATATTGGCGGTGAAGTCGGACAGACATCTGGCTGTACGCCTGAATGAGTTAGAGCCTCAAGGTCTGGTCTATTCGTATGCCGACTGGGTTAAGTTCTATGGCATAAATTATTATCTGGGCGACCGGGTGCGTATCTTTGATAAACTGAACCCTGCCCAAGGTTATGTGTTGGTGACGGACGAACTGCAAGAACAGTTCCTGCAGGATACGGAAGACACCTACCGGGTGGAGGAAGTATACCGCACTCCTCTGCGCAGTTGCGACTTGCGCCGGAAAGTCATTGTTTATAAATTCAGCAAAAAATAAAAAATGAGTCCCCAAGGGTTGATTGATAAATATTATCCGGAAGCCAATGAATTGAGGCATATCCTACTGACGCACAGCCGTTCTGTGGCCGATAAGGCTTTGTGGATTGCCGACCGCCATCCGGAGTTGTCTTTGGACAGAGATTTTCTGTATGAAGCGGCTATGTTGCACGATATAGGTATATTCCTGACAGATGCCGACGGCATTTATTGCTTTGGCGACAAACCCTATATCTGTCATGGCTATTTGGGAGCGGACCTGGTGCGTTCGGAAGGATATCCGCGTCATGCCTTGGTTTGTGAAAGGCATACGGGGGCCGGTCTCGCACTGGAGGATATTATTGCGCAAAATCTGCCTGTTCCTCACCGGGACATGCTTCCGGTAAGTATGGAAGAGCAGGTTGTATGTTTTGCAGATAAGTTTTATTCCAAGACACATCTGGACAGGGAAAAAAGTGTAGAGAAAGCGCGTGACAGCCTGCTGCGTTATGGCAAAGCCGGCGTGCAACGCTTTGATTATTGGTGTAAACTGTTTTTGTAGCAATCTAAATTTCTTTAAAAAGGGAGATTATCCGTATAAATTACGTACTTTTGCCCGTTCAAGCGTAAACTATTAGTTAATGACGCCATTGAAAGCAAATACATTCATATCATTCATACTACTATTCGTCTTACTTCTTCTTTCCGGTGAGGCTGCTTCGCAACGTCGTCGGCGCGGTGTTGTACCACCAGGAAGACAGCAAGTGGACTCTTTGCGGAGTGATTCGCTGGGGCAGGGGATTGCATCTTCTCATAGGAGAGGTATGCGCGATACCTTGCAACCCGATTCTTTGCGGATGGATACGTTGGCTGCTTCCGGCAAGAAGAAACAGCCTTTGGACGCTCCGGTGACTTATGAGGCAAACGATTCCATTGTATTTACTCAAGGCGGATATGCGCATCTCTATGGTCAGGGAAAAGTAAACTATCAGCAGATAGAATTGGCGGCGGATGTTATTACCATGAATATGGATAGTAGCACGGTTTATGCCCATGGAGTGGAGGATTCGTTGGGAGTGAAGAAGGGAACACCGGTTTTCAAGGATGGAGAAACCCCATACGAGACTAATACGATTCGCTATAACTTCAAGAGTAAGAAGGGTATTATAAGTAATGTAGTCAGCCAGCAGGGCGAAGGATATGTAACCGGAAACAATGCAAAAAAAGGCGCTAATGACGAGTTGTATATGAAGAGTGGCCGATACACGACCTGCGACCACCATGAGCATCCTCACTTCTATATGCAGATGACTTACGCAAAAGTGCGCCCCAAAAAGAATGTAGTAACCGGACCTGCCTATCTGGTGGTAGAGGATGTGCCTTTGCCGCTTGCCGTGCCGTTCTTTTTCTTCCCGTTTTCGAGCAGCTATTCGTCGGGTTTCCTCATGCCTACCTATATGGATGACTCCAGCCGCGGTTTCGGCTTGACGGACGGTGGATATTACTTTGCCATCAGTGACAAGATGGATTTGAAGTTGCGTGCCGATATTTTTACGAAAGGTTCCTGGGCTTTGAATGCCGAGTCCAATTATATCAAACGGTACAAATATTCGGGCTTGTTTCAGGCAAGCTACCAGGTGACGAAAACCGGTGATAAAGGATTACCGGATTATTCTGTGGCTAAGGACTTCAAGATTGTATGGTCTCACAGACAGGATGCGAAGGCCAATCCGAATCAGACATTTTCTGCCAGCGTGAACTTTGCTACCAGTAGTTATGAGCGTACCAACATCGGCAATATGTACAACTCGAATGCCATGTCGCAGAATACAAAAACTTCAAGTATCAGTTATTCCCGTTATTTCTTCGACAGGAAACTGACGATTGCGGCAACCACCAATATCGCACAGACTATGAAGGACTCCTCGGTCAATGTCACTCTGCCCGACTTGAATATCTCCTTGTCCACGCTTTATCCTTTTAAGCGTAAGAAAGCGGCGGGTGAAGAAAAATGGTATGAGAAGATTTCCATCCGGTATACGGGGCGTTTGACCAACAGTATCCAGACCAAGGACAACCTGCTGTTTAAATCCAATCTGATAAAGGACTGGAAAAACGGTATGAAGCATGAGATTCCTATCAGTGCCACTTTCACATTGTTCAAGTACTTCAATGTAACGCCTTCTGTCAGCTATACCGAACGCTGGTATACGCGCAAGGTCATGAAAGACTGGGACCCTAATGCCGGAGGAAGCGGCAGGGAAGTGGCTACTGATACGATTTACGGTTTTCATCGTGTGTATAACTACAATGCCAGCCTGGGTATCAATACGAAGATATACGGTATGTATAATCCTATATTCTTTCCTAAAAAGAAGATACAGATCCGCCATGTCATAACCCCGTCGGTGAGCATAAGTGCCGCACCTGATTTTGGTTCCTCGCGCTACGGTTATTACGACTCCTATATCAAGAATTATGCGGACGGAAGACGGGATACGGTGGTTTATTCTCCCTATGCCGGTCAGGCGTTTGATGTGCCGGGAAGAGGTAAGCAGGGAAATATAACCTTCAGTATCTCCAACAACCTGGAGATGAAGTATTACAGCAGTAAGAAGGATACGATTAAGAAAATCAGTCTGATTGACGAGTTGGGAGCTAATATTAATTACAATATGGCGGCTGCGACACGTCCTTGGGGTGACCTTGGGCTGAATTTGCGTTTGAAGTTGAGCAAGAATTACACGTTCAGTATGAGCTCTTCATTCAAGACATACGGTTATAAGTTCGATAAGAATGGAAATGTGGTAGAGAATGACCGTACGGAATGGTCCTACGGACGTTTCGGTATTTTCCAGGGATACGGTTCTTCCTTTAGCTATACGTTTAATAACGAAACATGGAAAAAGTGGAAAGAGAAGCTGAGCGGCACTAAGGATGCCGATAAGGAGAAAGATAAGGAAAATTCTTCCGAGGAAGGGGAAGATGCGGAAGCAAGTTCCGATGAGAGCGGCATTCCCAAGAAGAAAGTGGAAAAGGCAGCGGTGGATGCCGATGGTTATCAGGTGTTCAAGATGCCCTGGTCTTTGAATTTCAATTATAGTTTTAATATTTCCGAAGACCGTAGCAAGCCTATCAATCGGAAAAAAATGCGCTATCCTTACCGTTATACTCATAACTTGAGCGCTTCGGGTAATATAAAACTTTCCAATAAGTGGGCGGTGAGCTTTAACTCCGGTTACGATTTTGAAGCAAAGAAGATAGTACAGACCACCTTTAATATCACACGTGACCTGCACTGTTTCAGCATGTCGGCCAGTCTGTCTCCTTTCGGGCAGTGGAAATACTACAACTTTACCATTCGTGCCAACGCAAGCATTTTGCAAGACTTGAAATGGGAGCAGAGAAGCCAGACACAGAGTAATATTCAGTGGTACTAATTAGGGTGATGTTTCCAGCTGTTTCTGGCGGCATTATTTGATTTTAGGCACGGGATTACACGGAGTTTAATAACGTTACCTGTTTCATTCCTTCTTCCGCGAACTCCGTGTAATTCCGTGCCTGAAGAAATCGTCAAGCACATTTTTTCGTACTCCCTTTTTATCAGTGCCGCCTTACCATTTTATCTCTTCCTTTCCGTGCGCTTTCAGGTATTCATTCGTCTTGCTGAAATGTTTGTTTCCGAAGAAACCGTTGTATGCGGAAAGAGGGGAAGGGTGTGCGGATGTCAGTACCAAGTGTTTGTTGCGATCGATAAAAGCACCTTTTCGTTGTGCATAAGCTCCCCATAATATAAAGACCAAATGCTCCCGTTCTTCGGCAAGAATACGGATGGCGGCATCTGTAAATGTTTCCCAGCCGCGGTTCTGATGGGAGCCGGCTTGATGGGCACGTACGGTGAGAGTGGCATTGAGCAGTAATACGCCTTGTTCCGCCCAACGGGTTAAGTTGCCGGTAGGTGGCGCATCTGTTCCGATATCCGCTTTGATTTCTTTAAAAATATTGACTAAAGAGGGCGGGAAGGGCACGCCGTCGTTGACGGAGAAACAGAGTCCGTGTGCTTGTCCGGGACCATGGTATGGGTCCTGGCCGATAATCACTACCTTTACCTTGTCAAAAGGACATAAGTTGAAAGCATTGAATATCAATTTTCCTGGTGGATATATGGCATATTTACCATATTCCTCACGCACGAAGTTCGTTAATGTGTAAAAGTAATCTTTGTCAAATTCAGGCTGCAAATGTGCTTTCCAGCTATCTTCGATCTGAACGTTCATAATAGGAAGTGTTAGTAGTTTACGACGCTAAGATACAAATATTTCACCATAGTATACAAAGAGCCCCGCAGAGTTTTTTGCTTTTTCCTTTGAAACTCTGCGGGACTTTATATTGTTTACAGGTTGTATTTAGATTAAATGTATGTTGTGTGCCTTACATTCCGAGCGCATATCTTCGGGCCAGATGCTGGCTTGTATTTCTCCGATATGGGCTTTGCGCAAATAGAACATACACAGCCGGGACTGACCGATACCGCCACCGATAGACAAGGGCAGCGCATCTCCCATCAGGCGTTTGTGGAAATAGAGTTCCAGACGTTTTTCTTCACCTTCCTGCTTGAGCTGACGCTGGAGGGCTTCTTTGTCTACGCGGATACCCATTGAGGATAATTCCACACTGCGTTGAAGCACATCGTCCCACAATAATAAGTCGCCGTTTAAGCCGGGCAGACCGTTCAAGCCGGGAGTTGTGTAGTCATCATAGTCCGGAGCGCGTCCATCGTGTTTTTTGCCGTCGCTTAGTTTGCAACCGATGCCGATGATAAATACGGCGCCGAACTTCTTGGCAATGGCATGCTCACGGCATTTCGGTTCTATATTGGGATACATCTGCCGGAGCTCTTCCGCATGGATAAAGTGTAATTTCTGTGGCAGGCAGGGCTTGATTTGCGGATACATTTCATATACCATATATTCCGTACGGACCATTGCAGCATAAATGCGGGTGACTATCTCTTTCAGAAAGTCTATGTTACGGTCTTGTTCGGTGATAACGCGCTCCCAATCCCATTGGTCTACATATAAGGAATGTAAGTTGCCCAGCTCTTCGTCCGCACGGATGGCATTCATATCGGTATAAATTCCGTATCCCGGTTCTATACCGTATTCGGCAAGTGTCAGACGCTTCCATTTGGCAAGCGAATGTACCACTTCTGCCTGCGCATCGCCTAAATCTTTGATGGGAAACGACACAGCCCGTTCCACACCGTTCAAATCGTCGTTGATACCCATGCCTTTTAATACAAAGAGAGGGGCGGTGACACGACGCAGGCGGAGTTCGGAAGAAAGATTCAACTGAAAGAATTCTTTAATCTGTTTAATGCCTAATTCCGTTTGTTTTAAGTCCAATAAAGGTTTGTATCCTTCGGGTTTTATCAGGTAGCTCATAGGTTTAATTTCTGAAACTTCTATTAATTTGTTCGGCAAAGATAGAAATAATATTGATACTTGTTTCTGTTTTGATTGAAAAAATAACAAAATGTATATGTATATCCGTTTAATGTTCTCAAAATAATATTGAAAGGGTAATATGCAAAACAGATATAAAAAATGTATGAAGATTAGGAATATGCAGAGATTTTTTCTACTTTTGCATTCGAATTAAGGCTCCGTAGCTTAGTGAATAGAGCGTCAGATTCCGGTTCTGAAGGTCGTGCGTTTGAATCGCACCGGGGTCACAGGAAAATCCTTGATAAACTGTTGGTTATCAAGGATTTTTTTATTTATATATCTCTTGGGTCATCCGTCTGTTTGTCCTTATTCATCAAGACCCATATCTGTCGTTGCCATTCATATACGGCAAATCTCTCATCATCGGAATTGTCGGTCTTGTCAACATATGTCCTTATACTTGGGGCGGAAGGGTATTTGGTCTGGATAATATCGTCTATCAGATAGCTGTACAACCCTCTGATTTTCTTGAAAAGAAAGCATTGGAACATAAGGTTGATATATTCAGGGTTGTTGCATATATACATTTTATACATTTGATATGTATCCGACTGCATGTAATCTGAAGCCCTGCTGCTAAGATTGGACTTCTCAAGTTCTTCTTTCAGGGCTTCTTCCAGCTTTTTGTACTCGGCAGAGTCTGTTATGCTGTACCAATAATGTTCATCGGACTTAGTGGTTAGCTTTATCCATGTGTAGGCTTCCCAGTAATCAATTGCCATTCTTATGGAATCTCTGTATTCCGGGGGCATGGCAAAATAGAGAGAATCTTTTTCCCAGTCCTTGAAAAGCGTTGCGATAGAATCAATTTTCTCTTGTTTCAGTTGTTTATATATGTCCGGTAGTTTTTCATCAAGAACGGAAGTTATCTGGAAGGCACCGCTCTCTATGCTACAGTTGACCCGTGGATTGGTTATGACAGAATCGTTGAATATGAAAGCTATCTGCCTGCCTGTTGCCTTTCCCGTTTCCTCAGCCCATTTTTTTCGTTTATAGTTGCTGATTTGTCCGCTGATTACATATTTTCCGAAATAATCGGTATCCAGTTTAAGGGCAATGAAATCCTTCGTCGTTACGATAGGCTCTCTGGAAATGCTGTCCGTCTGTCCGGACAAGATATGATACCAGCCATTTTCCCGAAGCTTGTTCTGACAAATCGAAAAATACGGCAGGAAAGAAAACAATGTCAGTATTCCAAGCAGCTTTCTCCACATAACGTCTCTTTGTTTTCTAAACTTCAATTTTAAGAATTGTCCTCTCTTTACTCTTCAGATGCAAGCGCATCTCGCACAGCTTCCCAGTTATCGCAGAAAGCCTGCATGGAAGGGAATAACAGATTGGCTCCCGCATCCAGTAGCACTTGTCCGTCCAGCGGACCGGTATTGACAGCGATTGTGAATATCCCTGCCGCTGCTCCCGCCTGGACGCCGATGGGTGCATTCTCCACGACGATAGCTTCATTGGCCTTTACCCCTGCTTTTTCCAGTCCCATGAGATAAGGTTCCGGATTGGGCTTGCCATATTTCACATCAAAGGCGGTGACCATACGTTCGCGTTGGAACATGCCGGGAAAGTTATGCGCCAGTCTGTCCAGCAGGGAGTGCTGGCCGGAACCGGTTACCAATACGGGAGTCAACCCTTCCGCTTTTATTTTCTGTAACACTTCCCATGCTCCGGGCATACGTTCGGGTTCGGGATGTCTGTTGAATTCTTCGCTTTTTTCGGCATAGATACTCTCTATCATCTCAGGAGTGGCATCTTTGCCGTATTGCCGTTGATATACGATGTTGATTGTTGCTGCTCCCGTACGTCCTTCGTGCATATAAGCTTCCTCGCGGCTCAGATGCAGACCGTGACGTTCCATTACCGTATGCCATGCATCGGCATGATAAGGCATGGAGTTGAACAACACGCCGTCCATGTCGAAAAGAACGGCTTTCAGCCGGATATTGTCGTATCCGTGTTCTCTTAAATAGCGGGATATTGCTTCTTTAAACACTTGATAAATTGAGAATAAAAAATTAGAAATAGGGGAATAAAACAGAGAGTTGGGAATCAAGAAACAGCCTTTTGGTGTTGCACATGGTAATTTGTGTGCAGCCATTTCTCAATTCTCAACTCTCGATTTTTAATTTATCACAGTCTTGCCTGGATGGCTTTGGATTCTTCTTCGTAACCCGGCTTGTTCAGCAGGGCGAACATATTCTTCTTGTAGGCTTCCACACCCGGTTGGTTGAACGGATTAACCCCCAGCAGGTAGCCGCTGATGCCGCATGCTTTCTCAAAGAAGTACAGCAATCCGCCGAGACTTTCCTCGTTCAGTGCAGGAATCACGATGCGCATGTTGGGTACGCCACCGTCTACGTGAGCCAGTTGTGTACCGAGTTCCGCCATCTTGTTCACCTCGTCTACGTGCTTTCCGGCGAGGAAGTTCAGACCGTCGAGGTTGGCTTCGTCCGAAGGAACTTGCAGCGAATACTGCGTCTTTTCTACTGAAATGACAGTTTCATAAATGGTACGTTCACCTTCCTGAATCCATTGTCCCATGGAGTGCAGGTCGGTAGAGAAATCCACGGATGCAGGGAAGATACCCTTGTTCTCTTTACCTTCGGATTCACCGTAAAGTTGCTTCCACCATTCGCTTACGTAGTGCAATTTGGGGTTGAAGTTTACAAGGATTTCAATCTTCTTGCCGTTCTTGTAGAGTTCATTGCGGGTGGCTGCATAGATAGCTGCCGGGTTTTCAGCGAACGGAACATCCTTTCCGCAAGCCTTTTCCATGGCTGCCGCGCCTGCTACCAGCTTTTCGATGTCGAAGCCTGCAACGGCGATGGGCAGCAGACCTACCGGGGTGAGTACGGAGAAACGGCCGCCTACGTTATCGGGGATAATGAAAGATTTGTACCCTTCATTGTCTGCAGTAACGCGTGCTGCGCCTTTCTTGGCATCTGTAACGGCAACGATCACCTTTTTGGCCATCTCCTTGCCGCGTTGGTCTTCGCATTGCTTTTTCAGCAGGCGGAAGGCCAAAGCCGTTTCGGTAGTGGTTCCCGATTTGGAAATATTGATGACACCGAATTTCTTGTCTTTCAGATATTCGGTAAGCTCGTACAGATAATCTTCACCGATGTTGTGTCCTGCATACAGAATAACCGGGCCGGACTTCTTGTCCTGCAACCATGCGAAACTGTTTGACAAAGCCTCGATAACGGCGCGTGCACCGAGGTAGCTTCCGCCGATTCCGGCAACAACCACTGCTTCACAATTCTCGCGCAGCACTTGCGCGGTAGCTTTCAGGTCTGCCAGGTGCTCCTTTGTAATGGAAGAAGGAAGGTGTAGCCAGCCTAAAAAGTCGTTGCCTTTACCGGTTCCGTTTTCCAATGCTTCCTGTGCAGCCTTGACTTGGGCTTCGTAGGCGAAAACATTTTCTTTGGAAATGAATCCAAGAGTCTTTTCAATGTTCAAACTAATCATAATATTATAGGTTTTAAATTCTGTATTTTGTCCTTGCTGTCCTCTTTTCCGCATTACCGGAAAGAGTCAGTCAGTAACTTGATTTCAATCATCGGTGAGATGCGCTCATATAAGATGTTGTACACAGCATCCAGTATCGGCATGTTCACGTGGTAATGCTTGTTGATTTCCTTGATGCACTTGGTTCCGTAATAACCTTCGGCTATCATTTCCATTTCTATCTGGGCACTTTTTACGGAATATCCTTTACCTATCATCGTACCGAACGTACGGTTACGGCTGAAGTTGGAGTATCCCGTCACCAACATGTCACCCAGATAAACGGAATCGCTGATGTTTCTGTTCAGCGGATGTACGGTTTGCAGGAAACGGTTCATCTCCTGTATGGCGTTGGACATGAGTACCGCCTGGAAATTATCGCCGTATTTCAGTCCGCTGCAAATGCCGGCGGCAATGGCATATACATTTTTGAGTACGGAGCCGTATTCGATACCTGCCACGTCGTTGCTTACGGAAGTCTTGATGAATGAACTTGCCAGACGGCGGGAAAACTTGTCCGCCTTGTCTATATCGGGACACGCTATCGTGAGATAGGAAAGCCGCTCGAGCGCAACCTCTTCCGCATGGCAGGGACCCGCCAGCACTGCGATATTTTCGGTAGGAACACCGTATTCTTTCGTGAAGTATTCCGATACAATCATGTTGTCATCGGGTACGATGCCCTTAATGGCAGTGATGATGAACTTATCCTTGATTTTTGTCTTCAGCTTCTTCAGGTGAGCCTTCAGATAAGGAGAAGGAGTTACAAAGATAAGCGTATCCGACTCCTTGACTACATCGTTGATGTTTGAGTTGAAATTGATACGCTTGGTATCGAACTTGACGCCCGTCAGGTAGGCAGGGTTATGACCGAGACGCTTAAAATCGGCAATGCGGTCGTCGCGCCGCATATACCAATTTATAGTCTCTTCTTGCGCCAGTACCATCTTTGCAATGGCAGTGGCCCAGCTTCCTCCGCCCATAATGGCTATCTTACCGGGTAGTTTCATTTCTTAGATTTTCTCAACCCAACCTTCCACATCTTTCACGGTCGGATTTGCCAGTTCCAGTTTATATTTCTTGTTGATGCCGCAAATGTCCATGTGCAGCTTTTGCGGGTTTACATCCTTTATGTCGCTAACCAGGTTGTAGCCGGCTTTCTGGATGACTGCCACCCATTCTTCGGGGATACCCAGTTCCATGAATTTGGCAGGCGCGTCTTTCGGAGTGACCTTTTCGGGGCGCATCTGCGGGAAGAACAATACTTCCTGGATGAATGCCTGTCCGGTCATCAACATCGTCAGACGGTCGATGCCGATACCGATGCCCGATGTGGGAGGCATACCGTATTGCAGCGCTTTCAGGAAGTCCTGGTCGATAAACATAGCTTCGTCGTCACCCTTTTCACTCAGTTTCAACTGCTCTTTGAAGCGTTCTTCCTGATCGATGGGGTCGTTCAGCTCACTGTATGCGTTGGCCAGCTCTTTACCGTTCACCATCAGCTCGAAGCGTTCGGTCAGTCCGGGCTTGCTGCGGTGCATCTTGGTCAGCGGGCTCATCTCTACCGGATAGTCGGTGATGAAGGTAGGCTGTATGAATGTGCCTTCACAGAATTCGCCGAAGATTTCGTCTATCAGCTTGCCTTTGCCCATAGTGTCGTCAATCTCCATTTTCAGTTCGCGGCACACCTGGCGGATTTCTTCCTCGCTCTTGCCGTTGAGGTCGTAGCCGGTCTTTTCCTTAATGGCATCCAGGATGGGCAGGCGGCGGTAAGGAGCCTTGAAGCTGATGGTCTTTCCGTCGATGGTAGTCTCTGTGCTGCCGTTTACAGCGATACAGATACGTTCGAGGAGTTTCTCGGTGAATCCCATCATCCAGTTGTAGTCCTTATACTGCACGTACAGCTCCATGCAGGTGAATTCCGGGTTATGGTTTTTGTCCATACCTTCGTTACGGAAATTCTTTCCGATTTCGTATACACCCTCAAAACCGCCTACGATAAGTCTCTTCAGGTAAAGCTCGGTGGCGATACGCAGGTAGAGGTCCATATCCAATGAGTTGTGGTGGGTGATGAAGGGGCGTGCGCTTGCACCGCCGGGGATGGATTGCAGAATCGGTGTTTCCACTTCCGTATAGCCGGCTTCGTCCAGTACGGCACGCATGGTCTTGATGATTGTGGCGCGTTTCAGGAATGTTTCCTTGACGCCGTCGTTCACGATGAGGTCCACGTAGCGTTGGCGGTAGCGCAGTTCCGGGTCGTCGAACGAGTCGTAGGCCACACCGTCTTTATATTTTACGATAGGAAGCGGTTTGATGCTTTTGGCAAGCACGGTCAGCTTCTGGGCATGGATACTGATTTCGCCCATCTGAGTGCGGAATACAAAGCCTTCGATACCGATGAAGTCGCCTAAATCGAGCAAGCGTTTGAATACGGTATTATACATTTCCTTGTCTTCGCCCGGACAGATGTCATCGCGGGTGATATATACTTGGATACGGCCTTTGGAGTCCTGTAATTCGATGAAAGAGGCTTTCCCCATGACGCGGCGGCTCATGATGCGTCCGGCTACGGATACGTGGCGCGGTTCGGCGTCGTCTTTGAATTCTTTTTTAATATCGGTAGAGAAAGCGTTGGTTACATACTCTGCTGCGGGATAGGGTTCGATACCCATCGCGCGAAGTTCATTCATGCTGTTGCGACGAATGATTTCTTGTTCACTTAGTTCTAATACGTTCATTTCGCTATAATTCACTCAATTTGGGGACAAAAATACGAAACATTTTTCAGATAGCGAACCTTTAGGGGAATTTATTCGCCGTATGCTCCGTGTGCTCTGTGGCAGGTTGTGGGATAATCGCCGGGTAAGTTCTCGGGAGAAGGAGCCTTGGGTCGAGCTTGATACGCTTTCTTCCCTGTCTCTGATACGCTTCCGGTAGGAGAGAGTGCGGTTCTTCCTTAAGACGGGACGCGATACTTGCTCACCTGACGAATTTTGAGTACCTTTGCGCCCTCGAAAAAACAGGTAAAAAGTATGGCAGGACAAAAAACACCCACAGCGTTGGGCACGGAGAATATAGGTAAATTACTGATGCAGTACGCCGTTCCGGCAATCATCGCCATGACGGCATCTTCCTTATATAATATGGTGGACAGTATCTTCATCGGTCACGGTGTGGGCACAATGGCTATTTCGGGACTGGCGTTGACTTTCCCCTTGATGAACCTTGCAGCGGCTTTCGGTTCGCTGGTAGGTGTGGGAGCGGCTACGTTGATTTCCGTCAAGCTCGGGCAGAAGGACTATGACACGGCGCAGCGGGTACTGGGCAATGTATTTGTGCTGAATATTCTGCTGGGTGTGGCTTTTACGGTGGTTGTAATTGCATTCCTCGACCCTATTCTTTACTTCTTCGGCGGCAGTGACGAGACTGTGGGGTATGCGCGCGATTATATGCAGATTATCCTTCTTGGCAATGCCGTTACGCATCTTTATCTGGGGTTGAATGCGGTGCTACGTTCTTCGGGGCATCCGCAGAAGGCGATGTATGCCACCATTGCCACGGTGATTATCAACACGATACTCGACCCGGTGTTCATCTACGGTTTCGGCTGGGGCATTCGCGGGGCGGCCATTGCCACGATTGTGGCGCAGGTCCTATCATTGATATGGCAGCTCAGGATATTCAGCAATAAAGACGAACTGCTGCATTTTCACCGCGGTATTTTCCGTTTGAAGCGTAAGATAGTCTTCGATTCACTGGCTATCGGCATGTCGCCGTTCCTGATGAATATGGCGGCATGCTTCATCGTAATCCTTATCAATCAGGGATTGAAAAAGTATGGCGGCGATTTGGCTATCGGCGCTTTCGGCATTGTCAACCGGCTGGTATTTATCATCGTAATGATTGTAATGGGACTGAACCAGGGAATGCAGCCCATTGCGGGCTATAACTTCGGAGCCGGACAGCATGCCCGTGTCATCAAGACTCTGAAACTGACGATAATCTATGCAACCTGCGTCACTACTTTCGGCTTTATTGTAGGTATGCTCTTCTCCGACTGGGTGGTGAGTATCTTTACCTCGGATGCCGAACTGATTGCCCTTTCGGCAAAGGGCCTGCGCATTGTGGTGATGTTTTTCCCCATTATAGGCTTTCAAATGGTTACCGCCAACTTCTTCCAGAGTATAGGAATGGCGAGTAAGGCAATATTTCTTTCCCTTACCCGCCAGATGATGGTGTTGCTGCCTTGCCTGATAATTCTGCCCCGTTTTTTCGGCGTGGCAGGCGTTTGGTACAGTATGCCGATTTCCGACTTGCTGGCCAGTCTGATAGCGGGCACGATGCTGGTGTGGCAGCTCCGCAAATTCAAGGCGCAGGCATAAGGTGGTATTATGTTAAAACAAAGATACTTACTACCGGTCTCTTTTCAGCTACATCCAACTTTCATCAGTTTGGCAGCGGAACCATGGGTCTGCGTCCGTGATTCAGTTTCAAGCCTGCTTTATAGGACTCCGGACCGTGCAGGTTCTTTATATCCATCTCACCGAGATTAACCAGAATGCCGCGTGCCATGAGGCCGGCATCTTCGTTTGCTTTGCGCGGAAGTGTTTCGGCTTTGTCTTTCAGGTCTGCCAGATGCACGCGGATGGCGGGCTGCATGGCTTTATCCAGAGAGAGGCATTCCAGCAGGGAATAACCGATTTTTCTATCGGCTTCTTTTGCCGGATTATTCAGGCGTTCGATACCTTTGGCGGTTTCTCCCAGATAAGCGGCGGCATAGGCGGCTTCGCAGGCTATGTAGGGGTCGGCATCCTTGAGCAAGGCAAGCAGAGGTGCGGGACAGGTTTTCAATTCTCCTTTGGCTCCGAGTTGTGCCAAACCGACGGACGCCCAATAGCGCATTTCGGGATATTGGCTGGACAGTGCTTTCTCGAATACGGGAGCATCATCTGCATGGGCTGTACCTGCCAGCTCTACGAGGTTGTACAGCTCGTTCAAAGGGTATTTCTCTTTGCGTACTTTATCATACAATACCACATTCTCGCGAGAGGTGGGTATGAAGAAACCCAGGTCTTTGGTGGCGCGGATATGGTCGGAAAGGGCTGTACGCATCTTTACCAGTACTTCTGCGTATTCGGGAGAGTCGGACAGGTTGTGCAGTTCACCGGGGTCTTTTTCAAGGTCGAACAGCATTTCGGCAGGATGGGCATTGAACGTCTGCGCCCAGTTGGGGTTGGTGTTGTGTCCGCCTAAAACCAGCTTGTCCCATGCTTTGTTGGACGGCATGCCCCATTGGTAGTAATTGCGCAGGGCAAACTGACGGTAGGGTATGTAGCTGCGGATGTATTTGAAGCGTCCGTCGGTTGCGGCACGTACCGGCATGAAGTGGTGCAGTTGGTTGGCCGCCAGTGCGAACTGGATTTCACGCTTTTCATCGGACGCGTACTTCCCGAACAATGCCTTTCCCTGCATGTGTTTGGGCGGTTTTACGCCTGCAAGACTAAGTACGGTAGGTCCCAAGTCTGTGAAGTTGACCAAAGAATAATCTTTGCCGGATGCTTTTTCTCCCGCCAGGTGTTGCCACTTGGGTGGGAAGTAGGCTATTAGGGGCACTTCCAGACCGCTTTCATACAAATAGCCTTTGCCGCGTGGAACGCAACCGCCGTGGTCGCTGAAGAAGAAGATAATCGTGTTGTCGTCCAGTCCTTTTTCTTTCAGGTCTTTCAGGAAGAACCCCAGCCATGTGTCCACATCCTGCACGGCTTCCAGGTGGCCGGCATAGTCGGAACGTACTTCGGGCAGGTCGGGCACGTAGGCAGGTAGGGTGAGCAGTTCCGGATAAATGCCCTCTTGGGTGTAATCTCGCCGTCCGTCGGTATGGAAGGTGCGGATACGTCCCATGTGCGAGGTCACCGTATTGTATACGGCGAAGAAAGGCTGGTCTTTACCACGCTTCGGGCTGTTGTAAGAGGCTTCTCTCGTACATTCGTCCCAGCAGCTTTTGTTGTCCGTGGTGGAATTGTAGTGTGTCTTGCTGTTGTTGGTGCAGTAATATCCGGCTTCACGCAGCCATTGCGGGAAGAAGATGTTTGCCGGGGTGTCGTATGGAACCGGATGGACATCCATTCCGTAGGTCGAGGAGTAGCAACCCGTAATGAGCGATGAGCGTGCGGCCGAACTTTGCGGGGCCACCGACCATGCGTTCATGAATTGTATGCCGCGGGCAGCCAGACTGTCTGCATTGGGGGTGTGCACATCCTTGTTGCCGTAGCAGCCGAATTCGTAAGCACTGGTATCTTCGAAGGTGAGCCAGAGAATATTGGGCCTTTCGTTTTTCTTGTTGTCTGCCGCATCCGCTTGGGCGGTATGCAGCCCGCAGAAAGCGGTACACATGAGTAGAGATAAGTTTTTCATGCTATATTAAATGTTAGTTTTACATGTTATATCGGTTTTTCAGTAGTGGTTGCTAAGGTAGGGCATTTGTTCTGATAAGCATGCCTGATGTGTTTAAAAAGCTGCTAATATTGTTTTGGCATGCAGGTTTTCAACAAAATTGATGAAGATTCAACAAAATTGCAGAACCGGTAAACGTATGTTGCGGTGTATTGGAGAAAATAAGGACGCTATATTACCGGAATGTCTTACTTTTGAAAAATAAATCTAATAGTGTATAATGGTATGAGAAACATCGTTTTTATAGTGATTGCGTTTGTACTTTCTTTCTCGGGACGTGTATGTGCCGGAAATCCCGTTTATTCAGACAACTCCTTGCGCAATGATGCGGAGAAACTGCTGGTGGAGTGGGTGGATGCTCTGCTGACCTACCAATGCGAAGGGCTGCATCCGTCGCTCGACGGCGGTATTCTGTGTCCCGCCTGTGCCCGCATTCACGGACGGATAGGAGACACGGTTCTTCCTCTGATGTATCTGGCAGACAAAACCGGCAATGACAAATATCTGCTTGCCGCCAAGAAACTGATGAAATGGATGGAGAACGTGCACCGTCCGGACGGCTCCTGGATGAACGATGTACACGTATCCGATTGGAGCGGGACTACCGTATTCGCCGCTATTGCTCTGTATGAGGCAGTGCATTATCACGGGCATCTGCTGGATGACTCTACGCGTAACCATTGGAAAGAGCAGTTGTTGGAAGCCGGCGAATTCATGATGAAGAATCCGCAGATGTACAGCCGCCGTATGCAGGGGAGTATGAAGCGCCTGAACAATGTGAACTATTCCGCTTCGGTGACGTATGCCTTGCAGGCTCTTGGAGAGATGTTCGACCGCCCGGACTTCAAGGAGGAAGCCCGGATTGTTGCTTCGGACTTGAAGAAGTTCTTTACGGCGAACGATTCCTTTTTATACGGCGAAGGACCTAAAATATGGACACCTACCAAGAACGGCTGCCTCCCGGTGGACTTGGGATATAATGTAGAGGAATCCTTGCCTAATCTGGCTTATTATGCGCTTATGGTGAACGACCGGGAGTTGCTCTCCATCGTGGAACGCTCCATGAATACCCATCTGGAATTTATGTTGCCCGACGGTGCATGGGACAACAGTTGGGGCACGCGCAGTTTTAAGTGGACATATTGGGGCGGACGTACAAGCGACGGCTTTATGGGCGGTTATTATGCCATGGCTGCGCATCATCCGGAGTACCTGGAGGCTATTCGCCGCAATATACAATTACTGAAAAAATCGACGGATGACGGTTTGCTTCATGCCGGACGCGATTATCGGGCCTCTGGCATTCCGGCTTGTATTCATCATACCTTCGGACATGCCAAGGCGCTGACGGCTTTTCTTGAGCTTCCACCCGTCAAGACGCAACAATACAAGGCATTGCCGCGCGATAATGCTTATGGGGTAAAGTATTTCCGGGATATTCGTACATGGCTGGTTGCAGAAGGTCCGTGGCGTTCTACATGTACCGGTTTCGATGCGGAATATAAGGTAAAAGGAACTCATCCCATGGGAGGCGCCGTTTCTCTGTTATGGCACGAACAGGCTGGTCCGGTATTTGCCGCTACGACCAACCGGTATGCTTTGATAGAAGCACCCAATATGCAGAGCAACAGTCGGAAGTATATAATGAGCGGAACACCGCGGGTTGAAATGGTGCAATACGGAACGATTTACAGTAATCTGGACGACTTGGATACGGATATTACGTATACTAAAGAAAAAGATACGCACCGTTTCCATGTCAATACCCATCTGGTGGATGCCGACCAGCAGACTCCGATTCAGGGAGCGATTCCCGTAACGTTGGATTATGTGTATTCCCAACAGGGCTTGTCGATAGAAATGGAACATTGCCCTTTGACCGCCTGCCTGGTTTTACCGGTTATCGCCGCGCCTTCGGAAGTTGTGGATATTACGCCGGAAGGCATGCGCCTTCAGAAAAAGGACGGCGTGTTGGAGGTAGTTTGCGTGAACGGCAGGATGAAGGTTGCTCCTACCGATAAAGACGGACGGATATTTAATCCTGTGCCGGGCTTTTCTTTCATTCCCTTGCAGGTTTTTCCGGATAGTCCGGATAAGAAAATTCAAGTTAAAATCATGTATAATTAATGTATTTTTTATTTTCTTTGTTCTGTGTTAATAATGTAATATGTATGAAAATATTTCGATTTTTATTAGTATTATGCGGAACATTGTTTGCCAGTATGGGGCTTGCCGGTGAAATAGACGGTATGCGTTTCATACATATCGGTTTGGAAGAAGGGTTGTCGCATAGTACCATATTCGGAATCAATCAGGATAAAGAAGGCAATCTGTGGTTTGCCACTTATGACGGATTTAATAAATATGACGGTTATAATTTTACTGTCTACCGGCATCAGTATAAGAATCCGAAGAGTATAGCCAGCGATATAACCCGTTGTGTCGTCATTGACAATGATAACCGGATATGGATAGGAACGAGAGAAGGCTTGTCGCTTTATAATCATCGCAAGAATGAATTTTCTAATTTCTTTTATAAGAAAAAGGGACAAAATGTAACAGTCAGGAATATTGTGCCTATGCAGAAGGACTGGCTTATGCTTGGGACAACCGAAGGTATTTTACTTTTTGACGTGAAAGGAGAACGTTTCCTGAATGATACGTTGTCGGCTACTTTACATTCGTTGAAACCGTTAACGCTACTCAGGCAAGATGATGATATTTTTATTGGCACTAAAGGGAAGGTATATATGTATTCATTGCAAAACGGAGCATTGGAAACATTACTTGACCTGCATGACAAGGTGCAGATAAACAGTATCTTGTGCCAGACTCCCAATCGGATATGGGTAGCGACTGAAGGCAACGGGCTGTATCTGTATGATGTAAAGAACAAAAAGCTGGATAACTATCGTTATGAGAATAAGCTTTCCTGTTTGAACTCCAATTATGTGCGTTCGTTGGCATTGGATCAGGAGAACCGTTTGTGGGTAGGGACTTACAGCGGGCTGAATATATATCAGGAAGGGAAAGAACGCTTTATATCGGTTGAGAGTTCGATGGCTCAGGCAGGGACGTTGTCGCAGAACTCGGTGCGTTGCATCTTCAGAGACTCGCAGGGCGGAATGTGGCTGGGTACATACTGGGGAGGATTGAATTACTATCATCCTTTGTGCAACCGTTTCCAGCAGATTAAACATATTCCTTTCTCCAATTCGCTCAGTGATAATGTTGTCAGTTGCATTGTAGAGGATAAAAAGAACAATTTATGGATCGGAACAAGTGACGGTGGTCTGAACTTCTATGATAATACGGCGAAAACTTATAAGAATTATTTGTTTAATCCGGATATATCGGAAGGTGTTCCTTTTAAAGACGTTAAAACGGTATATGTAGATGAAGCATCGGATAAGATATATGTAGGCGCCCACGCTGGCGGTATGATGGTGTTGCATCGTAAAACCGGAAGAAAGGAGTTTTATAATCAGCAAAACGGGGGCTTGCCGAGCAATCATATTTATTCTATTATATCCGATGGGAAAGACGGTCTTTGGATAGCTTCTCTGGACTATTTGTTTCATTTTGATATTGCCGGAAAACGCTTTACCGTTATAAATGAAGATGTGGAAGGGCATCCGATTCAAAAAAAGAACCGTTTGCTATTTAGGGATTCCCGTAAGCGCATCTGGATAGGTGGGGAGAAGGGACTTTCCGTTTATAATCAGGTGGGGATGGCTTTGCAGGCCAATACGGATTTTCGTATAACTCCGGTATTGCAACAGTCTTTTGTGAATTGTATCTACGAGTCTTTATCCGGTTCTATATGGGTAGGTACCCGTGACGGGCTTTTTGCCTTGAAGGAAGCGGATAAGGAGTTGCAGCAATATACAACGGACGACGGTTTGCCAAGCAATGTTATCTATGGAATACTGGAAGACAGTTACGGGCGCTTGTGGGTCAGTACCAATCAGGGACTGAGTTGTTTTGACCCGGAGAACCGTAAAATGCGCAATTTTACAATAGTGGACGGGCTGCAGAGCAATCAGTTTAATGCCGGTTCTTATTGCCGCATCGGCAATGGCAATATGTTGTTCGGCGGCATTAACGGCATCACCATGTTCCGTCCCGAAACCCTGATAGACAACCCTTATACTCCGAAACCGGTAATCAATAAGCTTTTTGTTTTTAACAAGGAGGTGCTTCCGAATGATGAAACTGGAATACTGAAAGAGAATATAGAGAGTGTTAACCACATAACCCTGAAATCTTCCCAAAACTCGTTTTCCCTTTCCTTTGTCGTTTCCAACTACATAGCCGGCAAGCACAATACGTTTGCCTATAAGTTGAAGGGATATCATGATGAATGGTATAAACAGGGAGACATAAGTCCGGTGTCGTACTCCAATTTGCCGGCAGGAGATTATACCTTCCTTTTAAAGGCAGCCAATAATGACGGAAAGTGGAGCGGGGAGGTAGAGGCTCTTCACATCCGTGTCCTTCCGGTCTGGTATCGCACGTGGTGGGCCTTTTTGATTTTTGCATTGTTTTTTATTTTGTTGGTTTTTGCTGTGTTCCGTTTCTTCTGGTTGCGTAAGAGTATGCAGACAGAAATCCGTATGGAGCGGCTTGACAGGGAAAAAAAGGAAGAAATCAGCCAGATGAAAATCCGTTTTTATGTGAATATCTCACATGAGTTACGTACTCCGTTGACTTTGATTATTTCTCCTTTGCAAGAGTTGCTCAGTAGTGTCACCGGGCATTGGGAGCGCGAAAAGCTGTTGTATATTCAGCGGAATGCAAGAAGACTGTTGCATTTGGTCAATCAACTGATGGACTACCGGCGTGCCGAATTGGGTATTTTTGAGTTGAGGCCGAGTTATGCCAATGCATATAAAAGGGTATTGAACAGCTTTTTAAATTACGAGAGTCTGGCAAAGAAAAAGGACATAGACTATAATTTCTATTCAGAATTGCAGGATGAGGATGTGTTGTTTGACGGTACTTATCTGGATTTGATTATCAACAATCTATTATCCAATGCTTTTAAGTATACGGAAGAAGGGGAGAGGATTTATGTAAAACTCTACAGAGAAGATAAAAATGTTGTTTTGCAGGTAGCAGATACGGGAGTGGGCATACCAAAGGATAAGCAGAGGAAGATTTTCGAACGTTTTTATCAGGTAGAGAACGTACACGAAGGAAGCGGCATTGGATTATCGCTGGTTCAGCGTCTGGTTGAATTGCATCACGGGCAGATAACGTTGGTGAGCGAGGTTGGAAAAGGCTCTACGTTTTCCATTTATATTCCTCAGGACAAGTCGGTGTATACTGCGGAGGAACTTGCGGAGAGCAAGGGAGAGATGGAGGAACAGCGTGTCTATTCGACAAATGCGCATGAGGTTTATACCGATGATGTAGAAACGGAAGTGGCAGAAGCCGGTGAAAAAGAGGCGGGAAGCAGGCATGGAACAATTCTTATAGTGGAAGACAATGAGGAGCTGCGGCGGTATTTGTTCAACGGTCTGTCCGCTCAGTTTAATCTGATAGAGGCGGAGAACGGGCAAAAGGCGTTGGAGGTGCTTAAAGAAAATGACGTAGACCTGATTCTTTCGGATGTTATGATGCCGGTTATGGATGGAGTCAAACTTTGTAAATCGGTGAAACAGAATTTGAGAACCTGTCATATACCGGTGTATCTGTTGTCTGCCAAGGTCGATATAAAGTATCAGTTGCAGGGGTTGCAGGTAGGTGCGGACGATTACATACCCAAACCGTTCTCGATGGATGTATTGATAGCAAAGATTTTGAATATGCTGCGTACCCGCTATCGTATTTTTGAGCATTATTCCAATGCGGCAGAGATAGAACCGGAGAAGATAGCAAACAATGCCATGGATGAGGAACTGTTGAGGAAAGCGATTGCTGTCGTGGAGAAAAACATGAGCAATGTGGAGTTCTCAACGGAGCAGTTTGCCAGCGAGATGAATATGAGCCGTTCCAATCTCCATTTGAAGTTGAAGGCTATAACAGGAAAATCGGCTATTGATTTTATTCATAAAATACGTTTTAACCGTGCTTGTCAGTTATTGAAGGAAGGTAAGTATACGGTTTCTGAAATCAGTTTTATGGTGGGATATAATACTCCTTCTTATTTTTCCGCCCGTTTCAAGAAGTATATCGGTTGTCTTCCTACGGAGTATGGAAAACAGTGACGTATGTATCATTTATGGAATATTATTATGAAGATGTATTTTTTTTCTCCCTTTCTTCTGATACTTGTTCATTCATTGCTGGTATCATGCAGCCGTACGGGCACACCCGGCTTTACGATAGCGAGGGAAGACAGTTTGCGGTATGAAGGCAAGACAGTTGAACTTTTCAGAATGACTAACAGGAATGGAATGACGGTTAAGGTTACCAATTATGGGGCTTCTTTAACATTTGTTTCCGCTCCTGATAAAGAGGGCGTTTTTGCTCCGGTAGTTTTAGGACTTGACAGCTTGCGATATTATCTGGGCAGACAACCCAAGCTTGGTGCTACGGTAGGGCGTTATGCAAATAGAATAAGGAACGCGGAACTTGTTTTGAATGACCGGGTCTACTATCTGGATAAAAACAATAAAGGGCATTCCATTCATGGTGGCGTCAGGGGATTTCATACCCGGGTTTTTAATACGGATACGTCCTATGTGGTGAAGGATACGGCAGTGATTCGCTTTAGTTATCTGAGCCCTGATGCGGAAGGGGGATTTCCGGGAAATCTGAATATATCGTTGGCTTATAAATTGACGAATAACAATGAAGTGATTCTGGATTACAGGGCATCGACCGACAAGCCGACTGTGGTTAATCTGACAAATCACAGTTATTTCAATTTAACGGGGTGTAAGGAGTCTGTACTGAACCATTATTGTATGATTGACGGAGATTCGATTACACCGGTTGATGCCGCAGGTATTCCTACCGGAGAACTTATGGCGGTGGCGGGTACGGAATACGACTTCAGAACCTTGCAGGCGCTTGGCGGGCGCATTGGAGAACTTAAAAAAGGATATGATACCAATTATAAACTCAATAAGCAGCCGGGAACTTTGGTGCTTGCGGCTAAAATTGTAGAGCCGGAATCCGGTCGGGTACTGAAGGCGTATACCACCGAACCGGGTATGCAGTTCTATACTCCGGCAGCTAATCTGGACTATCTGAAAGGGCATGGCAAGCAGTCATATGGGCGGTATTACGGCTTTTGTCTCGAAATGCAACATTTTCCGGATTCGCCTCATAATCCGCATTTTCCGACTACCGTGTTGCTGCCGGGAGAGACTTACCGGCAAACCACGGTCTACAGATTTGAAACATTATCCGAAACAGAATAAATTATTTAATTAAAACATTGGTTATGAAAACGAAAAGCTGGAAAAAGTACATGTGTTTAATGGGTATTTCACTTATGATGATGCCGGCTGTCTGCGCAATGCAAACGGCTGAAGGCGGAAATGGGGACAATCCCGTTAAAAAAACGCGTAGCACTACTTTTATTAGTGGAGAAAAGGCGTGGGAGCCCGCAGGAGAAGGCGTGACCCGGCAGATTATGGGGTATGACGGACAGGTAATGCTGGTAAAAGTGAAATTTGAAAAAGGAGCGATAGGTACTCCTCATACTCACTACCATACCCAAACCACTTATGTGGCAAGTGGAAAGTTTGAGTTTACGGTGGGGAATGAGAAGAAAACGGTAAAGGCAGGTGACGGTATTTACATCGAACCTGATATTTTGCACGGATGTGTCTGTCTGGAACCGGGGGTACTTATAGACTGCTTTGCTCCAATGAGAAGTGATTTTTTGAAATGAGTTTTGTATTGATGGGTATTTGATTTTATTAACAGATTTGCAAATCTCTATCCCAAAAGGATAACCCCCTTTGTACATAGCTGTAGGGCTATATATTGTACAAAATTACTCTGTATTATACAAAATTGATATTTGGAAAGTGTAAAAGTGTAACGAATGAAAACAATACTTTTACACTTTTTTTAGCATTTGCAGTAAGTTTGCCTTCGAAAAATTATTTCTAAAGTAGAACCTTAGATTTATTTATTATGTACAAATTAAAAGAACTGTTTTTAATGTTTATCCTCGCCTTTGTGAGCATATCCGCATATGCGCAAAGTCTGACCGTTACCGGTAAGGTCATTGATAGTGAGGGTTATGAAGTAATCGGTGGTAGTGTTACTGTTAAAGGTGCCGCCGGCGTTGGAACCGTTACGGATGTAAACGGTAACTACTCCTTAAAAGTAAATGACGCATCCAAAGATGTACTCGTCTTTTCGTACGTGGGTATGACTTCCCAAGAAGTAAAGGTCAATGGTAAGAATGTAATCAATGTAACGTTGAAGGCTGATGCCGTGTTACTGGATGAAGTAGTAGCAATCGGTTATGCCACGGTTAAGCGTAAGGACTTGACTGGGTCTGTGGCATCGGTAGGTAATCAGGAAATTGCTAAAGTACCTGTTAGTGATGTTACACAAGCGTTGTCAGGACGTATGGCCGGTGTACAGGTTCAGCAAACGGAAGGAGCTCCGGGATCTTCTGTTTCCATTCGTATCCGTGGTGGTATCTCTATTACCCAAAGTAATGAGCCTCTTTATGTTATCGATGGTTTTCCCAGTGAGGATGGAATGTCAACTCTTGACCCAGCCGAGATCGAAACGATTGACGTGTTGAAAGATGCTTCTGCAACAGCTATTTATGGTGCACGTGGTGCTAATGGTGTTGTCGTGATAACAACTAAAAATGGAAGTAAATCAGGTGGTAAAGCAACTGTTACATTTGATAGTTATGTTGGCTTCAAGAAAATAGCTAAAAAGTTGGATGTGCTTTCTCCGTATGAATTCGCTTTGTTGGATTATGAACGTACTCTTTATAAAATAGGAAAAGGTGATGGTGGTGATTTGAATAAGTGGAAAAGCATCTATGGAGATTATAGTGATCTTGAAGCGAATTATGCCGGACGGAAAGGTATCAATTGGCAGGATGAAACGCTGGGCCGTACAGCTTTAACACAAAATTATCGTGTAGGTGTGTCCGGTAATACGGAAAAAATGCAATATAGCTTGGCATATGCTTATTATGATGAAGAGGGTGCGATGATGTATAGTGGTTCAAAGAAACATAATATTTCTTTCAATATGAACCACGAAGTAAATAAATGGTTAAGCGTTAATGCCCGTATTAGCTATGACCAAATGCGTGTTGAAGGTATGGGTACTTCTGAAGGTGGCGACCGTTTTAATAAAATGCAACATATTCTGCAATATCGTCCGACAATTGGTATCAATGGTGTAGATACGGATTTGTTGGGTGATGAAGATCCTTTGTTTGCAGATGATAGCGGTAATGTTATGCAAAATCCGCTTTTGTCAGCTGCCGAAGAAACTAAAGACAGAGAGTGGCGTACTTTCCAAGCAAATGCAGGTGCTACTATTAAATTATTGAAAGGCTTGACTTTCCGTAACACAACTGGTATGCGCTATCAGACTCGTCGTAATGATATTTTTTACGGTGATCAGTCCATGACTGCCAAACGCTCAAGTATTAATGGTAATATTACTAATATTGAAAATAGCAGTTTCCAAACATCTAATGTGTTGACTTATAATTGGTATAATGATAACCACAATGTAACGGCGATGTTAGGACATGAGTATGTAACTAAATGGACACGTAATTTCATGGCTGGAGCTAATAATTTCCCGAATGACGAAATTGGTCTGGGTGATTTGTCATTAGGTACTCCGATTACTCCGACTTCCAGTGAAAACTATGATGATAAGTTACTCTCATTCTTTGCACGTGTGAACTATAATCTTATGGACAAGTATTTGTTCACAGCTTCTGTACGTGCAGACGGTTCTTCTAAGTTCGGTAAAAATAATAAATGGGGATATTTCCCAGCTTTTTCTGCCGCATGGCGTTTGGGTGAGGAAGAATTTATAAAAGATTTGAATATTTTTTCCGATTTAAAATTCCGTATTGGTTATGGTTTGGCTGGTAACAACCGTATTGGCAGTTATTCCAGTCTGGCTATTATGTCATCAGTGACTTATCCTAATGCTAACAGTGCACAGTCCGGTTATGCTTCTAAACAAGTTCCTAATCCTGATTTGAAGTGGGAAGCTAATAAAACGTTCAATATTGGTTTGGACCTCGGTTTCTTTAATCAACGTTTGACTATATCTCCGGAGTTCTATATTAATCGTAGTAGTAATTTGTTATTTGATGCCCGCCTTCCGAACTCTTCCGGTTATTCTTCTATGACTATTAATGCCGGTGAGACAGAGAATAAAGGTATTGATTTGACTATTAATTCAGTGAATATTACAAATAAAGATTTCACATGGAATACAACGGTTACTTTATCGCACAATAAGAATTCGGTAAACCAGTTGACGGGTGAGAAGGTGCAGCTTTATTTAGCGGATATGGGTGTTAAGGGTGCTGGCTCTTCACATAAAATCGGAGTTGGTGAGCCTTTAGGACAATTCTATGGATATATTTCTGACGGTTTGTATCAAGTGTCTGATTTTAACTATGATAAAGCATCGGGTAAATATACATTAAAAGATGGTATTCCTTATCGTGGTGAGAAAGATAAGGTACAACCGGGTATGTTGAAATTTAAGAATATAGACGGAAGTGAAGATAATAAAATTACAGAGGATGATAAAACCGTCATAGGAAATGCATTCCCGAAGTTCTATGGTGGTATCAATAATACTTTTACTTATAAGGACTTTGATTTGAGTATATTCTTGACTTACAGTTTTGGAAATGATGTATTGAATGCAACCAAGCTGACTAATACAAGAACAGCTTTAACTAACAAAAATGTATTGGCTGCCGCTGATTGGAATCACCGTTGGGTAACGATTAATAAAGAAACTGGCGCTCTGATAACAGATCCGGAAGAACTTGCTGCTGCCAATCAAGGAAAAACAATTGCTTGCTTTGATGATAACGGCTCATCTGATAATGCTGTTATACACTCATGGGCTGTAGAAGATGGTTCTTACCTGAAACTGAGTAATATAACACTGGGGTACACATTCCCTAAAAAGATTGTTAATAAAATTGGTTTGTCTAAATTGCGTTTGTATGCTACAGGTAATAATTTGCTGACTTGGACCAAGTACACAGGTTATGATCCGGAAGTATCTACTATGAGTAATGCCATGACACCGGGTGTGGATTTTGGTGCCTATCCGAGAAGCCGTTCTTTTGTGTTTGGTGTTAATGTCGCATTTTAATGAACTATAAAAATCGAAATACAATGAAAAAAAATAAATTGGTATATGTGCTTGGTGCACTATTGAGTATGGGTGTGGTTTCTTGTGATTTAACGGAAAAACCTACTTCATTCTATGAAATGGATACCTATTTTACAACTGCGGATAAAGCAAAAATGGCGGTAATAGGTATTTACGACTGTCTTGCTGCTGAAGGATCTTATGGACAGTATGTCATGCCGTTTGCTTCGTCGGACGATATGTATATGGTTAGAGGAACAGCCACCGGTGATGGTACTCGTCGTGATATTTCCCATTATGCTCTTACTTCTTCCAATACTTGGGTTGCTTCCGTCTGGAATTATATCTATGAGGGAATAGACCGCGCAAATACTGCAATTGCAGGTATTGAAAAGATGCCGGGCTACGAAAATAGTGATGAGTTGAAAGAATTGGTTGCTCAGGCCCGTTTCCTTCGTGCTTTTTTGGCATTTGATTTGGTACGTTATTGGGGTGATGTACCTTTTAAAACTACAAGTACCGGTAGTTTTGGGGATACAGCTCAACCCCGTACAGAACGGGAGAAAATCTATGACCAGATTATTATTGATTTGGATTTTGCTAAAATACATTTGAAACCGGGAAATGAAGTTGCTTCTTCTGAAGTACCTTGCCGTGGAGCTGCTCGTGCTTTATTGATGCGTGTCTATTTGCAGCGTGCCGGTTATAGTTTGGATCGTACTACCCGTACATTGACTCGTCCGGATGATGCAACGCGTAAGAATTATTTTGATGCTGTGATAGAGGAGTGGAAAGCTTTTGGTACAGAAGGTTATCATAATTTCTATGGTGCCGGATACGAAGAACTCTTTAAAAACTATTCCAAGCTGGTGTTGAATAATCAGGAAAGTTTGTGGGAAATAGCTTTTGAACCGAACAATGGCCAAAAAGACAATGCCGGATATTGGGCTACATATAACGGGCCGTTGGTAGATGCTCCGGACGCAGGTAGTGGAGCTGCAAATCAAAACTTTTTCGGACGTGCTAATGCTTTCTTCATCGTATTGCCTTATTGGGGAGATTTTTATGATGACAATGATGTTCGTCGTGATGTGAATTTTGTTGATTATGTATACAGATGGGTAAAAAAAGATAAAGCTCAGGTGAAGATGTCTGTATGCCAAGAAATATCCAAGAACATGTATCGTTATCCGGGTAAGTGGCGTAGAGAATGGATGGCGCCGGGATTTGTCGATCCTAACCATACAGGTGTTAACTACTGCCCGTTACGTTACGCAGATGTAGTGCTGATGGCTGCTGAGGCTTATAATGAAATAAATGATACTCCGAAAGCGTGGGAGTTATTGAATGATGTACGTGCTCGCGCTCATGCAACGGAAATCAATTCCTCTAATTATGCAAGTTTGATGAAAGCGCCTAAAGTGTATGATTTGCCTTTCATTAGCGATGGAGATGAGGCAGGCAAGTTCCGTACAGCTCTTTATTGGGAACGGGCTTTTGAAACAGCTTATGAAGGTCAGCGTAAATTTGATTTAATTCGTTGGGGAGTTTTAGGTGATGCGTTGCGTGCTGCTCAGACATATATAGAAGGTTGGGAAGAAGGTGCTAATCTATTTAAAGATGTAGATAAAAACGGAAAACCGACAAAATTAGAAGAAGGAGAATCTCCCGCTGTATGGGATCCGGTTGTTTGGGCAACACAAAATTATGTCGCAGGTCATAATTTTGTGGATGGTAAGCATGAATTACTCCCTATTCCTTTGGCCGAAATACAATCTAATGCACAGTTGAATGGAGAAAATAATCCGGGGTATGAATAAATAGGTATTATATTCGTTATAACTATTGAAATAGAGTCTATTTCATCTACCTTTTAAAATTCTGAAAGATGTTTCATAAGAATGTTTTCTTATGCCAAACATCTTTCAGTTTTTCAGAGGGTGATATATCTGTTGTTATATTATATGAAAAAAACATTATTACTTTGCTATATTGCAATTTTATATGGTTTTTCCGGCTGCTCTCCCAAACAACCGGAAAAAGATTATACCTGGCTGAAACAGGGAATAGAAACGGCTGCGTTACAATTGAAATTTACCGTGGCTGAAATCGGAGATTCAATCCGGTTGCCCCGTTCCATCTGGACGGGCTATGACACGGACTTTTTATGTCGTCAGCTGGATAAGAAACAGTTGACAGGCAAAGACTCTGCCCGGCTGAAACCCATACATGATAATTTGGGTTCCCGCCGTTATTGCTTTTCCATTTACGATTGGACAAGCGGTTTTTTCCCCGGCAATCTTTGGCTCGCTTATCAACTTACCGGCGATGAAAGCTTGAGGGAAAGCGCTGTGAAGTTCACTAATTATCTTTATCCGCTGCGTGAGTACAAAGGTACGCATGATATAGGTTTTATGATGAATTGCAGCTACGGTAACGCCAATCGTTTATCTCCTGCCGACAGCGTCCGCAGTGCATTGATACAAACAGCGGATAACCTGTGCGGCCGTTTCAATCCGGAGATAGGCTGTATCCGTTCCTGGAACTTCGGGAAGTGGAATTTCCCCGTTATCATAGACAATATGATGAACCTGGACCTGCTGTTTTATGCCACTCGCCTGACCGGTGATGATAAATATAAGGAGCTTGCCTTGACACACGCACGGACTACGATGAAAAATCATTTTAGAGATGATTATTCATCCTACCATGTAGTCAGTTACAATAACGATGGAACGGTGGAAAAGAAGTGCACGCATCAGGGAAAGAGTGACGCATCGTCATGGGCGCGCGGACAAGCATGGGGATTATATGGCTACACATCCTGTTATCGCGAGTCTAAGGATGTGCAATTTTTGCGGCAGGCCGAAAATATAGCCTCGTTAATCATGCGACGCGTAAAGACGGAAGATGCAGTTCCCTTGTGGGATTATGATGCGCCCGACACGCCTCAGACGCCTCGTGACGCATCTGCTGCCGCTATTACCGCTTCCGCCCTGATAGAACTGAGCACGCTTGTAGAAGACGGACAAGCCTATATGGAGTATGCCGGGAAGTTGCTCAAAAGCCTTTCGTCCGACGGGTATTTGGCAAAACCGGGAACCAACCGGGGTTTTGTACTGATGCATTCAACGGGCTCATTGCCGAACGGTTCCGAAATAGATACGCCGCTTAACTATGCCGATTATTATTATCTGGAGGCATTGCTCCGTTATATGCAGGTAAAAGAGATTGATTATAAGCATATTTAAATTCATTATTACCATATCATGAAGACAATAAGATACATTTTTAGCATTTGCTTGCTTATGCTTGCTGTTGTTGCAGATGCACAGCAACTAAGGCAGGAGGCTTTTGAACTGATAAATTTGGATTATCCGGGTTTGGAGAAAGTAAAAGCGGCATGCTCCCGGCAGAAGTGGGAGGCGGCGGCACAGGAACTGTTGAATTATTACCGTAGCCGTACCGGTATTACACATCCGGATATAGACTTGAAAAACCTCACCATATCCAGGGAAGAACAGAAATGGGCGGATGATGCTTTGGAGCATACCTTCTTTGTACATAAAGGCTATCAGCCTTCCTACAACTACGGCAAAGATATCAACTGGGAGTACTGGCCGGTAAAAGACAATGAGTTGCGTTGGCAGCTTCATCGTCATAAGTGGTTTACGCCTATGGGTAAGGCATACCGTATCTCCGGAGATGAGAAATACGCAAAGGAGTGGGTACATCAGTATATGGATTGGGTTCAGAAAAACCCGCTGGTGAACATGAAGCAGGAAGAGTTCGAGCTTGTCAGTGCCGGTGAGGTAAAGGAAGATGCCGACAATGTATATTTTGCATGGCGGCAACTGGAAGTCAGCAACCGTTTGCAGGACCAGACCTGCCAGTTTCTTTTGTTTTGCTCCGCATCGGCGTTTACTCCGGAGTTCCTGACCGAGTTTATCGTCAATTATCACCGCCATGGCGCACATCTCCTGAAAAATTATTCAGCAGAAGGTAACCACCTGCTGTTTGAAGCCCAACGTATGGTTTATGCCGGTGTTTTCTTTCCGGAACTGAAAGATGCCGCCATTTGGAGAGAAAGTGGAATCAATATCCTGAATCGTGAAATCAAGAAGCAGGTATACAATGACGGCGGACAGTACGAGCTGGATCCCCATTATCACCTTGCGGCAATCAACATATTCTGCAAGGCCTTGCGCATGGCGGATTGTAACGGTTTCCGCAATGAGTTTCCGTCGGAATACCTGGATACGGTCAAGAATATGATTGCTTTCTATGCCAACATTTGTTTTCCCGACTACACCAACCCTTGTTTCAGTGATGCCAAGTTGGGCGATTATCAGGCAGAACTTGCCAACTACCGCGATTGGCTTGCATTGTTCCCCGACTGCGATTGGATACGTTATTATGCGACAGAAGGGCGTGAAGGCGCTCCTTTCCCTTATCTTTCCCACGGGGCATTGACATCCGGTTTCTTTACTTTCAGAAACGGTTGGAAGAAGGATGCAACGGTCATGGTAGTTAAAGCCGGACCTAAAGGAGAGTGGCATTGTCAGCCGGATAACGGTACTTTCGAACTCTGGTTCAACGGCAGGAATCTGTTTCCCGATACCGGTGCATACGTCTATGCCGGAAGTGCCGAAGTGATGAAACTGCGCAACTGGTTCCGCCAGACACGTGTACATAACACCCTGACTTTGGACGGACGCAACCTTGAAACCACGCAGTCCGTAACCGGATTGTGGCAGCCGGAAGGTAAGGAGCAGATACTGGTAACGGAAAATCCCGGTTATAAAGGGTTGAAACATCGTCGTACCGTCTTTCTTGTGGACCAGGCCTATTTTGTAATAGTGGACGAAGCCACAGGCAATGCCAGAGGAACCGTGAATTTGAATTATCATTTCCGTGAAGGTGAGGTAAACGTTGATGCGGAGAAAAATATGGTGACTACGGCTTATGAGGGTTCGAGTAATGTGAAGTTGCAATGTTTTCCGGAAAAAAGCGCGTCTTTAAGAGCGGAAGAGGGCTGGCGTTCCACTGCCTATCGTCAGCGCGTAGCCCGTACTTCGGTAGCTTTCGATACCAATAAGGATGATGCGGAGGCTGTGCGCTACATAACGGTTATCTATCCGGTGAAGGATGTTGCCGCTTACCCGGTACTTGAAGCAAAATTCCTGAACAAAAGTTATGATGAGAAAGGGGTTGAGGTCGAAGTTTCCGTCAACGGTACGGTACGTCGGTTGGCATCGCGGCTGAACTGAATCATGAATGCGGCAGACTGTTTTAAGGCAGACAGTTGCTTTGTGAACAGTAACCGTCCTGATACACAGGAAATGGATTTGTTTTCATTATTTTGATATTTAATGGAAGAATACCTATATTTGCTATCTGCAAAACAGATAGATTAAATAAAGTATGGACAATAAATTTATAGTAAATATAGGCCGCCAGTTAGGCAGTGGCGGACGGGAAATCGGAGAGAAGCTGGCTGCCCGGCTGGGTATTGACTTCTACGACAAGGAATTGATTAACCTTGCTTCCGAAGAAAGCGGATTATGCCGTGAATTCTTTGAAAAAGCCGATGAAAAAGCGTCTCAGGGAATTATAGGCGGTCTGTTCGGAATGCGTTTCCCGTTTATCAGTGACGGGGCTATGCCGGCTGCCAACTGTTTGAGCAATGATGCGTTGTTTAAGGTGCAAAGCGATGTGATACGGAAACTGGCTTCCGAGAAATCCTGTTTGTTCGTAGGGCGTTGCGCCGACTACATTTTGCGGGATAACCCGCGTTGCGTCAACATCTTCATCTCTGCTTCGCGCGAGGATCGTATAGCCCGTTTATGCCGTCTGCACTCTATTTCGGAGAGTGCGGCGGAAGAGAAGATGAACAAAGCGGACAAGCGGCGTGCCGAATATTACAACTATTACAGCTATAAGACATGGGGAGCGGCTGCTACCTATCATCTTTGCGTCGATTCGTCCGTATTGGGCATTGACGAAACGGTCGGCTATATAGAAGAGTTCGTAAGGAAGAAACTGAAACTGTACGAATAAACGCTGTGACCATTGCAAATGAAATCGGGAAGAATTTTACTGCCATCCTAACGGAGATTATAGTAAAATTCTTCCCGATTTTATTGATAAGAGCCTGAAAGCTCCTTGAACTGATTTTACATCATTGCCAGCAATATCATCTGTCCGGCGAGGATGCGCAGGAACATCGTCAGCGGATAAACCGTAGAGTAACCTACCGACGGAGCGTCATTGCCCGATGCCTGGTTGGAATATGCCAATGCGGGTGGGTCGGTGTTACTGCCGGCAATCAGTCCCATCAGCGTGAAATAATTGACCTTGCAATAGAACCGGGCAATCATACCGATTATCAGCAACGGGATGGTGGTAATCAGGAAACCGTAGCCTACATACGCCAGACCGCTTCCTTCCACGACCGTCTGTACAAAATGCTCACCTGCCTCTATGCCTACGCTGGCAAGGAAAAGTACGATACCTATTTCGCGCAGCATCAGGTTGGCGCTCATGGTGGTATACGTTACAAGATGCATCTTATGTCCGAAACGTCCGATAAGGATGGCTACCACCAGCGGACCGCCCGCCAGACCTAATTTCACCGGTGTCGGCATGCCCGGAAATGCGATGGGAAGGCTGCCTAACAGAATGCCGAGGAAGATACCGACGAAGATGGTAACGATGTTCGGCGTATCCAGACGCTTCAACTGGTTGCCCAGTACACCGGCCACACGTTCCACCGCGTCCTGCTGGCCTACAACCATTACACGGTCACCTACCTGGAGCACCAGGTTGGGATCGGCAAACAGGTCCATACCCGAACGGTTGATACGTGTCACGTTAACTCCGTACATACTGCGGAAGTGCATGCTTCCAAGTTTCTTTCCGTTGATTTCCGATTTGGTCACCAGAATACGGCGTGAGACCATCGGAGTGTCCTGCTTCTCCCAGTCCACTTGAATCTCCCTTCCGATAAAGGCGGTAACCGCTTCGGCGTCTTCCTCGGAACATACGATGAACAACTGGTCGCCGATGTGGAATTCCGTATCCTGGTTTGGAATGCTGACGTGACCTTCGTGACGGATACGCGAGCATACGAAAGAACGTCCCAGAAAATCCTTCACCTGAATCAGCTTTTTGCCGTCGATAGCCTCATTGCGCACTTCCAGATGCAGCATATGCGGCATGTGCTTCATATCCGTTTCTTGCGTGTTAAGCTCCTCTTCTTCTTTTTTCAGGTTGATGCGGCAGATGTAACGCACGGCGATAATAGAGCCGATGATGCCGACCACACCGAGCGGGTAGGCGCAGGCATATCCCAATGCGATGGGGTCTCCCGTATAATTCAGTTGGTTCAACGCTTCCTGAGCTGCACCCAGACCGGGAGTGTTGGTTACGGCACCGTACAGGATACCTACTATCATCGGCAGGTCTATATTTCCATCGATGAAATAAATGCCCAGTGCGACCACTATGTTCAGTGCCACAATGCCCACGGCAAGCATGTTCAGCGTCATACCCCCTTTCTTGAAAGAAGAGAAGAACGACGGCCCTACCTGCAGACCGATGCAGAATACAAATAAAATCAAACCAAATTCGCGGATGAAATGTAGGATGTGTATTTCACCTGTAAATCCGAAATGTCCCATCAGGATACCGGTAAAGAGGACAAACGTCACTCCCAACGATACTCCGAAAACTTTAATCTTGCCCAGCAGCACCCCCACGGATATAACGAATGCGTACAGGCAAACGATATGTGCGACGGATGTCGGGTCCCAAAGAAGACTTTCTAACCAATTCATAGTACCTTATTTATTGCTTTTTAAAATTTTGCGCAAAATTACTTAATAAAGGGGAGCTGGCAAAGGGTTTTCTTTTCTTTTTGTAATACCAGCTTTGCAAAAGCAAGGTATCTATGGAGGGATGCCGGGAATAAGGATGGACATAGTGTTATCCGTAAGTGCAATTTTCCCTAAAAAACCTTTTTGTTTGAAGTATTTCCTTATATTTGCAAGTCTATTGATGACAAAATGAATACTATTCATCTATTTTAATTTTAAATAAACTATGGCAGACAGTAAAGAAAAACTCTTCTCGGACTTTTCTCCGGTTTCTACGGAACAGTGGATGGAGAAAGTAACCGCAGACTTAAAGGGTGCGGACTTTGAGAAAAAGCTCGTTTGGAGGACGAATGAGGGATTCAAGGTAAAACCTTTCTATCGTATGGAAGACCTTGAAGGTTTAAAGACCACGGATGCTCTTCCCGGTGAGTTCCCTTATCTTAGAGGTACAAAGAAAAACAATAATGAGTGGTTCGTCCGTCAGGAAATAAAGGTGGAATCTCCCGAAGCAGCCAATGCCAAGGCGTTGGACATTTTGAACAAGGGTGTCGATTCGCTCTCTTTCCATGTGAAAGCCAAAGAACTGAGTGCGGAGTATATCGAAACTTTGCTGAAAGACATCTGTGCGGAGTGCATAGAGTTGAATTTCTCCACCTGTCAGGGACACGTGGTGGAATTGGCACAACTTCTGGTCGGTTATTTCCAAAAGAAAGATTATGACCTCACGAAGTTGCAAGGCTCCATTAATTACGATTATTTCAACAAGATGCTTGCCAAAGGCAAGGAAAAGGGCGATATGGTGGCTACTGCCAAGGCTCTGATTGAAGCTACCGCCATGCTTCCGAAATACCGCGTCCTGAACGTGAATGCGCTGACGTTGAACAATGCCGGTGCATATATCTATCAGGAACTGGGCTACGCGCTGGCTTGGGGTAATGAATACATGAACCAGCTGACCGATGCCGGACTGCCGGCAGCTTTGGTAGCCAAGAAGATTAAGTTCAACTTCGGTATCAGTTCCAATTATTTCCTTGAAATAGCAAAATTCCGCGCTGCCCGTATGTTGTGGGCCAATATCGTGGCTTCCTATAATCCGGAATGCCTGCGCGACTGCGAAAACAAGGGCGAACACAACGAATGCCGCTGTGCTGCCAAGATGAGAATACATGCGGAAACGTCCACTTTCAACCTCACTTTGTTCGATGCGCACGTAAACCTGTTGCGTACGCAGACCGAGGCTATGAGTGCCGCTCTTGCAGGCGTTGACTCCATGACGGTCGTTCCGTTCGACAAGACGTATGCCGTTCCCGATGAATTCTCCGAACGTCTGGCACGCAACCAGCAGCTGCTCCTGAAAGAGGAATCGCATTTCGACAAGGTTATCGACCCGGCTGCCGGTTCTTACTACATCGAGAACCTGACCGTGGCTATTGCCAAGCAGGCTTGGGAGCTGTTCCTTGCAGTGGAAGAAGACGGCGGTTTCTACGCATCCGTAAAATCCGGCAAGATACAGGCTGCCGTGAACGAGAGCAATACGGCCCGCCATGCAGCCGTTGCCAAGCGTAAGGAAGTGCTGTTGGGTACTAACCAGTTCCCGAACTTCAACGAGAAGGCGGGCGACAAGAAACCGTTGGAAGCTTCTTGCTGCTGCGGCGGACACAGCACTTGCGAAAAGGATGTTCCGTCACTGAACTTCGACCGTGCAGCCAGCGAATTTGAAGCGTTGCGTCTGGAAACGGAAGCGTCCGGCAAGCGTCCCAAAGCATTTATGCTGACTATCGGCAACCTGGCTATGCGTCAGGCACGTGCCCAATACTCTTGTAACTTCCTGGCCTGTGCCGGATATGAAGTTGTTGACAACCTCGGTTTCCCGACCGTAGAGGAAGGTGTGGAAGCTGCAATGGCGGCTAAAGCCGATATTGTGGTTCTCTGTTCGAGCGATGATGAATATGCGGAATATGCAATTCCCGCTTTCAAGGCCTTGAACGGCCGCGCCATGTTCATCGTAGCCGGCGCTCCCGCTTGCATGGACGAGCTGAAAGCGGCAGGTATCGAGAACTTTATCCATGTTCGTGTCAACGTTCTGGAAACATTAAAGGAATTCAACGCTAAACTTTTGAAGTAAGATGAGAAAAGATTTTAAAAACTTAGATATATATGCCGCTTTCCAGCCCGCCAATGGTGCTGAGTGGCAAAAGGCTAACGGCATCAAAGCCGACTGGAAGACTCCGGAACACATTGAAGTGAAGCCTGTTTACACCAAAGAAGACCTCGAAGGTATGGAACACCTCGACTATGCGGCAGGTATCCCGCCTTATCTGCGCGGTCCGTACTCTGTAATGTACACCTTGCGTCCGTGGACTATCCGCCAGTATGCAGGGTTCTCTACTGCCGAGGAGTCCAATGCTTTCTATCGCCGTAACCTGGCTTCCGGACAGAAAGGTCTGTCCGTGGCATTCGACCTGGCTACTCACCGCGGCTACGACCCCGACCACGAACGTGTGGTAGGCGACGTCGGTAAGGCAGGTGTGTCCATCTGTTCACTGGAAAACATGAAGGTGCTCTTCGACGGTATTCCCTTGAACAAGATGTCCGTGTCCATGACCATGAACGGTGCGGTGCTTCCTATCATGGCATTCTACATCAATGCCGGTCTGGAGCAAGGCGCCAAGTTGGAAGAAATGGCGGGTACTATCCAGAACGATATCCTGAAGGAATTCATGGTGCGTAACACCTATATCTATCCGCCTGCATTCTCCATGAAGATTATCTCCGATATCTTTGAATACACATCTCAGAAGATGCCTAAGTTCAACTCTATCTCTATCTCCGGTTACCATATGCAGGAAGCCGGCGCTACGGCGGACATCGAGTTGGCTTATACCCTGGCCGACGGTCTGGAATATCTTCGTGCAGGTGTTGCCGCAGGTATCGACATCGACGCATTCGCACCGCGTCTGTCATTCTTCTGGGCTATCGGTACCAACCACTTCATGGAGATAGCCAAGATGCGTGCCGCACGTATGTTGTGGGCGAAGATTGTGAAACAGTTCAACCCGAAAAACCCGAAATCACTCGCATTGCGTACGCACTCCCAGACTTCCGGCTGGTCGCTGACCGAGCAGGACCCGTTCAACAACGTGGGCCGTACCTGTATCGAGGCTATGGCTGCCGCTTTGGGACATACCCAGTCCTTGCACACCAACGCTTTGGACGAGGCTATCGCATTGCCTACCGATTTCTCTGCACGTATTGCACGTAATACGCAGATTTATATCCAGGAAGAAACTTACATCTGCAAGAATGTCGACCCGTGGGGCGGTTCTTACTATGTAGAGTCTCTGACCAATGAGCTTGCGCACAAGGCTTGGGAGCTGATTCAGGAAATCGAGAAGCTGGGCGGTATGGCGAAGGCCATCGAAACCGGTATCCCCAAGATGCGTATCGAAGAGGCTGCCGCACGCACGCAGGCACGTATCGACAGCGGTTCGCAGACCATTGTGGGTGTAAACAAATATCGTCTGGAGAAAGAAGCTCCTATCGATATTCTTGAGATTGACAATACGGCTGTCCGTCAGGAACAGATCCAGAACCTGAAGATATTGAAGGAAGGCCGTGATGAGGCTGCCGTGCAGAAAGCACTCGATGCCATCACCAAATGTGTGGAGACAAAGGAAGGCAACCTGCTGGAACTGGCAGTGGAAGCAGCACGTGTCCGTGCCACATTGGGCGAGATTTCGTATGCTTGCGAAAAAGTTGTAGGACGTTATAAAGCAGTAATCAGAACTATTTCAGGCGTGTATTCATCAGAAAGTAAGAACGACAGCGACTTCCACAGAGCTTGTGAGTTGGCTGAGAAATTTGCGAAGAAAGAGGGACGTCAGCCCCGTATCATGGTAGCTAAAATGGGTCAGGACGGTCACGACCGCGGCGCCAAAGTGGTGGCAACAGGTTATGCCGACTGCGGTTTCGACGTAGATATGGGACCGCTGTTCCAGACTCCTGCCGAAGCTGCCCGTGAAGCGGTGGAAAACGACGTTCACGTAGTGGGTGTTTCTTCATTGGCTGCCGGACACAAGACATTGGTTCCGCAGATTATTGAAGAACTCAAGAAGTTGGGTCGTGAGGATATTGTAGTGATTGCAGGCGGTGTGATTCCCGCACAGGACTATGATTTCCTTTATAAGGCCGGCGTAGCTGCCATCTTTGGTCCGGGTACTCCGGTGGCAAAGGCTGCTTGCCAGATTCTTGAAATCCTGTTGGATGAGGAATAATCCGCAACGATAAATGTTAAAAAAAGGACGGTATGCGTTTGCATATCCGTCCTTTTTTCTTAATCTGTGTTATAAAACATACTTTTTTTCTTGGATAATTTGCTGATTTAGCAAATGTCCGTATCTTTGCAATGTGTTTTTCATAGTATTAGATTTAAGGTTAACAAAGGTTGGAGTACAGCGGTACTCCTTTTTTTATGCCCGTACGTCAAGGATGAACTTAGGGGGAGAGGTTATGAAATCAATGATTATCAATCATTCAAGGTCTTATGATACTGAACCTTCCTTATCACCAGTTTGCTTTCACCGGAAATTTGTTGCGACACAATTGTGAAACGGATGCGCGTCAGCTTTTTCCGCTTCCAGGAGTGGATTAATTTCGGATCGGTCAGTTCGACGGTATCCGTTGCGGGCGATAAGAGTTTTTTATCGTATTCCACTTTGAACCTACCTGCCTCTCCTGTCAGAGTAATGTTTTTGTTGCGGTCGATTTCGACTTCGCAGCAAGTCATCAGGTTTAATACACTCGGTTCGTTGCATGCCGAAAGTTTCCATTTGTCGGTGATTGTGAAATCCTTTTTCCTCTGCAGCGTATAGTTGCGAATCCAGCTTTTTACATTTGCTTCCTGCGGATAGGCACGGGCAATGTCCACCTGGTAGGATACGGTTTTGGCGATGGCTTTGTATTGCTGGCTGTGTGCGGCAAACTCCCGGCCGTTCTTCTGCGGGGTTCCGTTGATGAGGGGCAGGTTGTGATAATCGGACTGCATGGTCCATATCGTGTACCGCTCCGGTCCGAAGGTCTGTCGGGTATAAGTACCTACGCCTGCATCGATAAGCACCGGCAGGGCATTGTAGTAAAGGATGCACGACCCCACATCGTTATGGTTATGGCTTTCCTGATTGTTTCCGCCTTTTGCTGCGAAGAAGAAACCGTCGCTTTTGCCTTCGGTGTCGCGTGCCACGCAGATTTGGGTGTCTTTAAACCAATAAGTGCCGGTAAGCGGTTCGCCTTGCGGATGGTCGACGATGTCTTTGTACATAAAAAGCTCGTCCAGGGCAGAAGCGAAATATCCGTTTACCCCGTCCTTGAAACTTTGGTTTTGCTGTGCCATGAATGAGGCGAATTTCATCATGGCGGGGTCTCCGGTCAGTTCGCCGTACCGGTAGAGGATACCCGGGCTTGGACTTACTTTGGGTGCGGAGTCGGCGAAGTTTACAAAATAGTTGCCGCCGATGTGTACCCGGTAAATGTATTGCGCCATATTACGCAAGAGGGGAGCGTTGAATATGTTCACCTTGTTTCCGGTTACTTTAGCCAGCAAATCCAGAAACTTCAGGGCATAGCCGGAAGCCCCGCTCCAATAGGTGGGACCCTCGTCGCAGGCTCCGTCCTCGTGATACATGCTGAAAAAGAAATCAGTGGATTTCATCAGCTTCCAGACTCCTTGCCGCACACGTTCCGGGTCTTTCTCTATCAGCATCAGGGCTTGCAGCACGTTGTAGTTAATCCACGGATTCCAGTTATTTACCTGCTGGTCGCCGAATCCCATCCACCAGTAATCATCCCGTGCGAAGTAGGGGTTTATCAGGTTTCTGTTGACTTCCTCGATAATCCGTTCGTTAATCAGCGGGCTCACCTTGTCGAATTCGTCTTTCAGGAAATAGTAAGTCCATGCCATTTGCGCGCCGATGTCGGCCACTACCAGTTCGATGGTCGGTTCATTCCTGTCGGGCAGTCCGGAGCGGTCTTTCTGAAAGCCGAGGTGTGCCGAGTGTATCCAGGACGTCTCGCACAGAAACCATACACCGTCTATGATGGCATCCATAAATCTGCCTTGTCCCTCTACCAGTTCTGCGAGGGTCAAGGCTTGCAGGGCTTTGTGGTTGGCGCGTCCGGTGCGGATTTCGCCGGTGCGCTTAAAGGCAAGGTAGTCGGAGGCAAGGTCCGGTTTCCATTCGTGTTTCAGGGCGTGTTCGCCGTTCCTGATGATAAGCTCCCTCATTTCGGGGGCTGTTTTCTCTTTCCAGGATTTCCGGTCGGTATAGGCGGGATAGTCCACCCAGCTTTGCCGGTAGCGGAGTACATTGCCCAATTCCTCATAGGAAACGGTCTGTTCAAGAAGATGCCTTTCGGTTGCATGGGCGGGAAAATTGATACAGACAGTTGCGATACATACTGAACTTGCCAGTAACAGGCTTTTTATTTTTGACATTTGCGGAATGTATTAGATGATTTAAATAAAGAACGAGGATAAATGATTATCCCCGTTCGTCAAAGTTAATTAAAAAAACAACCGTTTACCTAACCTTTACCCTTTATTTTTCAAATCGATGTATCTTTTTAATGCTTCCATATAGTAGTAATCCGCGTAATTCAGCGGTACGTCTATTTCAGAGCCATGCGGCAGTGAGCCGGTGGAATGCATCAGCACGTAACCTTGATTGCTGCCTTTGGCTGCCAGATATTTCGGACCGGACAAGTTTTTCAGGATTGTTTCGGCATAGTCGGAATATTTTTTGCCGTCGGGTACAAATGTGCTGAGCTCCAGGAAAGCCGATGCCGTGACAGCCGCGGCAGACGCATCACGCGGAGTCTTTTCACCTGCCGGGGCATCATAGTCCCAATAAGGAATCAGGTCGTCCGTCTTTACACGTTCCATAATCATGTCTGCAATGTGAACGGCTTCCTGCAGGAAAGCCGTGTCCCGGGTTTCGCGATAGCAGGAAGTGTAGCCGTATACTCCCCACGCTTGGCCGCGCGACCAGGCCGATTCTGCATTTTTACCCTGGTGTGTCTGTTTGATTTCCACGCTTCCGTCATTGTTATAGCTGACCACGTGATAGGAGGTGTAGTCCGGACGGAAGTGGTTTTTCATAGTGGTTTGTGCATGCTTTACAGCCACATTCTTATACTTCTCATCTCCTGTCAGCTTATATACGTTGAACAGCAGGTCCAGGTTCATCATATTGTCAATGATTACGGGGAAGTTCCACGCACCGAAGTCCCACGAGCGTATACAACCGATTTCCGGGTTGAAACGGGCGCACAGATTATCCGCTGTTTCTACGAGTACGGCTTTAATGGTGTCGTTAGGGGCGAGGCGGAGGGCATTGCCATAGCTGCAATTCATCATGAAGCCCACGTCATGGGTACCTTTCAGCTCACGTATCGGGTTCAGGATGTTGGTATATTCGATGGCACGTTTTTTCAACTCTTCATCGCCGGTCAGTTCATAGGCATACCAAAGGCTTCCGGGGAAGAATCCGCTGGTCCAGTCGGCAATGCCGCAAAGACGTTTTTGTCCTAATTGCAGGGCTTCGGGATTGGGGTGTAAAGAGTCGATGTATGCTTTGTTCTCGCGCTGCAGCTGAGTATCAAGAAAGTTTACATCATAGCCGGAATGTATGGAACGTGGGAACTTGCTTGTTCCGGAGAGTTCCTCGGCGGTTGATTTCAACTGATAGGAAGCGGCATCGAGTGCGTTGCTTATCCAGGCTTCTTTCTGGACCGGAGTGTTTTTGCAGCCTGTCATGCCTATGAGCAGAGCGGTTGCAAGCAACAGAGAGTTTCTTTTCATGTCAGTAAGTATTTAGTGATTTTTGTTCACCGGCAAAAATATGGATATTCGTGAAATATCCTATGCAGGATTGTTGAAAGGTGTTTGGGTGTAGTTTAAAGGTATGTTACTTTTGTCGAATACTGTTTTAATTCTGTATTTTCTTGGGTGAAAGCATTACATTTACCTCTTCAGGCTTTTTACCTGAAAGCCTGTAAATAGTGTGTGGTTTTCTAATAGGCGGAGTCCGAAATATCCGTCTCCCTCATTCTTTTTAACCGGCAGTCGGAACAGCTCCTCGCCGTTGACACTGTAAGTTGTGACTCCTTTTTCCACACGGATTTTGATGTCGTACCATTTATTTGGAATCAGCAAGTGCGCCTTGTCCGTATACTCTTTGATTACGGGGCGGGCTATGGCATCACTGGTATCCGCCGCTTTGGCAAAGTACTGGCGGAAGCGGGTAGTGGAGTTGTGGTTTCCGCCGTATCCCACATAAAACAGGCTTAGCGTTTTATAATGTTGGAAAATTCCGTTTCGCCATTCGCTGCGTGCGAAGAGATTGTCGGGGGATTCCGGGTCATTGGCGCCCCAAAAGCAGTTCAGGTCGCTAAGACGGTCGTATTTTCCGCCTTGCATCAGCATCTTCACGCGATAGCCGATTTCATAATCACCGGTAAGGCGTTGGTTGTACCAAAGTGTAAGACCGTCGGGTGCGGTAATTTCCAGCGTATCGCTTGATACAAGGATTTTTACTTTTCCGGAGTGGTCTTCGATTGTCCAGTTCTTTAAAACGACCTGTGCCTGAACCGTGAAAGGAAGTAACATCAGTACACTTCCCAATAGTAATTTGTGAAAAGAGCTTTTTGTCATAAATATTACTTTAGTTTACAGTTGATATTCAGATAGTAGTTTTTGCTGTTGTGGCAAAGGTAACCAAATATTTATAAAGTAGAGCCCGATTGTGCTGGAAGGATTTTATGTGTTATATTTTATTGTGCATTGCCTTGGATAAGTGGTTTTTATCTGCAATGGTAAAAACGGATATTTGGTTATCACTCATCACTTGCGTGATAATGTATTGAATAATAGTGCTTTATTGCATGCCGATAACAGTTTTGTGGTGATGACCAAATTCCGGTCATCACCACAAAAAGTAAAATATCAGGATTTTACAATTCGATATACAACTCCTTTTTGAGTATGCCTGCTTTCCAGGTTATTCTTCTTCAAGATACGCCCGAAATGCTTTGCGTGCCCGTCTGTCAGCTTTATGTCACTGTTTTTTGCATGCAGAATTTCCAAAATCTGTATCGGCGACATCCACTCTCCCTCTTCCCCTTCTTGTGGTAAACGGAAATGACAATGGAACAACTGCTCAATCGGACTGATTTGCTCGAATTCCCGGTTATTTTCTTTCAGAACGGCTTCATCCTTGTCATTAAACCAGTATCTTTCGCCGCTGCGTATCGCTTGCATGGCTTGTGCATACAATTGGCGGTAGTTTATCGTCACGTTCGTATCAATGGGGGCAGTCACTTCCACGCATACAAAACGGCGGCTGCCGCTGCTGTCTGTCAGCAGGTCTTTGTGGTTGCTCGTCCCGATGAACGAAGCATACCGCCTTATCTCCTGGATACTGCTTCCGTAGGGCTTGCGCAGGTTGGCAACGGGTTTTTGCAGAAGGTGTTTCAGAAAGCCTTGCTGATGGATGCTCACCTGGTCGAACTCGTCGATATTCACCAGCAGAAAGCGCCCCAGGTACATTTCCGCATCGCGTTTACTGCCGAAATCCAGACTGTCGGTATAGCCGAAGCGAAGTTCGGGAGGAAGGATAATACGGCAGAAAGTGGACTTGCGGTAACCCTGTGCACCTATCAGTAGCGGTGATGTGCTGTTGGCGTGCATCCTGTTGCCCAGTCCGCGCCAATGCGCCACCATGTTCAGAAACCAACGGTAGAACAGCTCACGCCAATACGGATTGTTGCAGGGAACAAGTCCGGCAAGCGCACGGATGCGGTCTTTGCCGTCCCAACGGCCTACGCCGCACAGGTATTCTTCCACCGGATTGTACAGCGGCACGCGGTTAGAGGTCAGGTAGCGGTTCACATCTCTGTCCCACACACGCAATCCCTCTTGCAGGGCATCCATAGCCACGCTGTTGCGCGCTCGCTGGTCCATTACATGAAAATAGAAGTGGATGGAGTCGCGTTGGCGATATTCCAAATCACCCATTAGCTGGTTGTACCGGAATTCGTAACGGCGTTCCATGAACTCGTTCAGTTTCAGCATCGTGTCCTGTTCGGGAGTCAGCACGGATTTTCTGCCGAATCCCCGGCACTCGCGGTAGAGATTGTGCAGTGCGGTGCGCACCGTCTGTTCGTCTGCCTGCCGTCGGTAGTGCATCATTACCTGCCGGACGGCTTCTTCTTCGGGGATGCCGCTTTTGAAGCATTGCTCGCCTATGGAGATGAGCAGCGGGTGAAAATCATCCCGGTCGCGCTGCCAGTTCTCCACTTCGTCCAGTGCACGTCCCAGGGCCGTCTCAAACAGCAGAGTGAAAGTCTGCGAGGAGTCGAATCCCGGCTGCAACCGCTTTAAAGGGTTGTTTTCCGCCAATTTTCGTTGGTTGAATGTCCGCTCGCCGGGCATCGTCACGGGTTGTTCGAGACAGAAAGGTACGGCATCGGGGGCAAAGTAAGGCGTTTCATCCAGCGTCATGCGGAAAGTATCGGCAGGCGAGGGTTCTTTCAATGTTACGGGAAACGGAAGCAGGGGCTGGTAACATTGTACCGCCATGCGGTAAGCATGCGCATGGAACAGGCTGATTTCTTCTTCCCGTTGCGGAAGTTTGCCGTTCGGCAAGGCAAACAGCGCCCATATCTTCACACTCCGTCCGCTGCTTCCTGCGAAAGCTGCATAGGTTTGGGGAAGGAGTGCCGCCTGTTCTTTCACCAGTTCCGTTTCGGACATGCCGGACAGACCGCTCACTTCCAGCAGTACAATACCGTTGTAGCGTTTCATCCGCCGTTCGCCCTCGCGGCTGCGTCCGTACTCCATAGCGGGGCATATGCGGGGAAGCTTGTCGATATGCCCGTAGGTTCCGCCGCTGCCATGATTTGTATATTCGAGCATGGTGCGTAATGCACTGACATGTCCGGGCTTGGTTTCCGACTTGATTCTGGTAATAAATGCGGCTGTATCGCAGGTGCTGATACTTTCCGTGCCCGCGTCACGGTTTTCCTTGATAAAGGTTATTCTCATCCGGTGTTGGTTGTTTGGAAAAATTTAGTGGAGATAAGAGCGTTTCTCTTAGACTCTGCAAGATACGCATAAAACGGGCCGGAAGCAAGCAAATCCGTCCTTTTGTTTTAAGATTTTTGCCAGCATTTATCTCCGGAAATAAATGGAAATAATTGGAAAACAAACCGTTGAAAACTTGACTTTTCCTAATGAATTTTGTATCTTTACAAGGTGTAAAACCCCGTTTTGCAATTGCGGGCCGAAGAGCCTTCATATGCGGGCCCCACAGCCCGCAGCCGGCAACCGCCGGGCCTGCAACTGCAAAACGGGGTTTTACTATAAGCATAACGGCATTTTGTATGGTCCGGACAAATAAAAACAACGAAGCAAAGCGTTGTTTATCTTCCAGCTTTTCCCGAACGGACCGCGGAGAATATCCGAATTTATGCGGCCGAATGGCGTAAGCTACCGATACAACAGGATTTTCAATTATTACATAACTAAAAAAACAGAACGACAATGGCAGCAGAGTATGATTTTCAGAGGAAGCCCAACCCGAAAGGAGACGGCGAATTACAACCCATGTATCCCCGCATCGTGAACAAGGGGACTATCACCGGCAAACGTCTGGTCAGCGATATTTCACAGGCAACCAGTTTTACTCCCGGAGACGTCGAGGGAGTGCTTGCTGCATTGGAAAGCCGCATCTCCTATTACCTTTCCGAAGGGCATCATGTACAGTTGGGCAATATGGGACATTTCTCGGCGGGACTGACAGCACGTCCCGTCATGGACAAGAAGGAAATCCATGCGCAGACGATATTTTTCGGCAAGGTGCATTTCCGCGTATCGCCCGGCTTCCGGCACAGTGAGGATATCAGCGGTGCGGAACGTTACCGCAGACTATGCGCGTTTTTGGATGCAAATCCTTTCATTACGCGCAAGGATTACAGCGGAATTACGGGACTTTTGAAGAACAAGGCGTTGAATGACCTCAATTTATTGGTGGAGAAAGGTATTTTAACAACATTGGGGCAAGGGTCGCATAAAGTGTATGTAAGGGCTGTAAATCAGTGTGTTGCAGAGTAAAATATAACGGAATGTACCTTAAAAACAGTGACGACCGAATATTGGTCGTCACTGTTATAATATTCTTTGTACTACGTCAACTATCCTATAATCAGTAGGTTAGTGTAGGTAGTGATGAGTGATGACAAATATTCCTAATCTAACTAAAGAATTTAAATAGCGCTTAGTAGTAGATGTACTTTTCCCTATCAATTTAGCTATCTTAGACGAATTAAGTCCCGGATATTGATTGATGATATCTAAGACTTCCTGCTCTTTGGAATTTACAGTATCATTTGTTCTATATAACTTCATCAAGCTTTATTTTATTTATCTTTAACCGTATCATTGGGCTATATTCCCAAATTGCCTTTTGCAAAATTAGTGATATTGGATAACGGAATAAATAAAAAAATAAGCGATTTTTCCTTATCAATCAAGCTGTTCTCTCTGTCTTACAAGGACGATTCTTCGGATGTTTTTCATACGGAATCTATGATAGTAATAACAATTTGTTTTTGCGTTTGCTAAATTAGGTTCTTTCCCGCTCAATCGCTTTTTAGTGTGTTGTAATTCTACAGTATCGTTGATTTGGCTTTTAGTTCTGTCCAGTTTTCTTATATTTTTGTAGAAAAAGTATGGGACAGGTAGATAAAAACAGCCTGGGATTACGTTGAATACGTAAACCCAGGCTGTTTTTACGGGTATTTGCGGGGGCTTGTTTACCGATTGTTTTTTATTCTGCCAAAGCCGCCCTTCTACTTCAGTCCGAAATAATTTTCTCCTTCTCCGCCGACAGGACTTATGACGGGAATATTCCCCCCTGCGGCAGTCAGGATTACGCTTTCTCCTTTCTTTAAATCCAATAGGTACTCACCCTCTTTTTGCAGGGTCAATGTAGCATTGCCGGCCTTTACAACCGGATTTGCCATATCGGTGCGTAGGATACACGGTTCTCCGGCAAGGCTTTTGATACGGATGAAGCTTGTCTTTCCGCCTTTCCGTACAGCGGATACGAGGAAAGCGCCTTCGGTTCTCAGGTCCTTGAACTGTACATCTTTCCATTGGGAAGGTACGGCAGGGAATACACGTATCTTTCCGCCCCAGCTTTGCAGCAACATGTCGTGTATGCACTGTGCGCCCGACAACGGGGTCTCGATAACCGGTCCGCTCTCCATATACATGGTGTTGGGGCGCAGGGTGCGGGCAAACAGGCCGTTGAGTTTCTCCAGCGCCTTGTCTCCCTCGCCGAATGCCGCATACAGCGAAGAAGCCCCCGTATAAGTATATCCGAGGATATTGCCCGGCAGGCTGTGCCAGTGTTCTACGGATTTTTCCATAAGTTCCTTGCTGCCGTTCTGCTCTGCATTCAACAGGTAGAGCGGATAGAACATCAGCAGATGCGAGTAGTGGCGGTGCGAGCGGCTGAAAGGTACATCCTTGCCTATCATCATGCCGTTTTCGTCCTGCGGGTAGTCGGTCAGGTGTTCTGCGACTTGTTTCCAGCGGGGTATCAGCTCGTCATCGACAGATAGAATCCTGCTTGCCTCGAGCAATGTATTGCATCCCCAGCGCAGCAGGGCGATGTCGTAGTTGCAGTCTTCGGCAGTACCGTACTCCGGAGAATAGGTTCTTTTCAAATGGAGCTTGCCCGATTTATCTTCTGTCAGGAAAGGCAGATAGAAATTGACGGCCCGTCTCAGTGTAGGGTACAGGGTATTCCTCAATATCGATTCGTCCATGCTGAAGCGGTATTGCAGCCAGAGGTTATGGCAAATCCACGTCAGGTTGCCTACCTGAGCTTTCTTTTCGGTTCCGGGAACATTCACCGTTGCCCCCGTCAGGGTAAAGTCGGTGGCTACGGGCAGTGCGGCGGCATCTTTCCGGTAGGGTTCGGGAACGTTGTTTATCAGGTTGTCCAGATTGTTTCCTATTGCGTCCACCAACGGCATGCCCAGTTCCAGCCGGTTGGATGGGTATACGGACCAGTAGCTCAGTTGCACATTCAGGTTCCACCAGGCATTGGGCCAGGGAGTCAGCACTTGCCAGGGACCGCTGTTGTCGAGCAGTCCGCCGCCGGTGCGGGTGGCCGATGCCAGCTTGTACATCTGCGCCCAGTAGAAATTCTCCATCTTCTTGTCGGGAAGGCTCACGAAACTTTGCGGATAGTAGTTATGCCACCATTCCCGGTGTACTTTCCGGAGCACGGGCAGGTCGGCTTCCTGCAGGCTTGCCAGTGCCGTTTCCGCCTTTTGCAAAGCCTCTGTTCCGGGAAAGGAATGTGCGTTGCTTACGATAAGCGTGCTTGTATTCTCTTTCCTAATCTCTTTCCAGGCTGTGGCAGTACCGCCGCCGGCGAGCAGGGGCTGCCAGCAGAGGCTCAGCCCATTGCGTGCGGACAGTTGCGGGGCGGGATTGGACACATAGTCTTTTTTGAGGTGGTTCTTGTTACCCTTCCGGATTGCATTCAACTGCCTCGGCGAATCCGTGTTTTCCGGATAGAATTTCCAGGTGAACTCTTTTTCGCCTGCCGTAGCTTCGGCTTCGACCAGGATATAGGGACTCTCGGAAGTGACACAGGCTCTCAGCTTTATCTCTCCCCGGGTGGTACGGATACACCCGGTGGTTTCAGCGTTCCATAAGTCCAGCCTCAGGTCGCCGGATTTTATTTCTCCCACGGGATGCAGGAGAAAATAACCGATAAGCAGCCGGCCTCTTCCATAGATGCTCGCATCGTCTGTGCGGTGGTCGTGTACCATACTGTTGCCTACATCTACCCGTATGGCGTTTTTTCCGGGTTCCTTGCAGATATAGGAACCCATGCTGCCGTTTCCCATGAAGGGGGCTTCGTACCAGGTTTGGGGCAGGCGGGTCCAGGTCATGTCCTGCTGTGACATGAAACTTTTCCAGTCTGTCTGGCTGTAACAGCCGGCTGTCAGGTACCAGATTGCGATTGTGAGCAGTAGCAGTTTCTTCATGTGTCCGTATATGTTTTCTTGCTGATATGTTTTCTTGCTGTTAGATTTCCAGTTCCGGAACCTCATCCTTCAACTCGGTCTTTTTGCCGTTATCATGTATCACGGTTGCGCCGTAATCCTTGTAACTGACGCTTGCGTCGCAGTCTTTGCGCGTGTTGCGTACTTCGAAAGAAGGCTTTCCGGCGGTGGATATGTTTGCTTTGATATTCCAGTTACCGATTTGGATACTACCGTCTTTCAGTTTGCGGGGAGCAGCTTGTGCGTTTTCCGCATCATTGTCTTTGGCATGTGTGTACACAATTGTAGCGAAGCGGTACACTTTCTGCTTGTCCGATGTTGCGGTGAAGTGCCAGTGGTTGGGATAGGGTGCGAAGTGTCCCTTCTCATCGGCACGCAGCCAGTTGACGGCAGGTACGAAGAACCGGGAGGTCGTATCCGTTTCCAGCGTTCCGGAGGAGAAGAGATAGGCATCGGACGCACCGTCCTTGCTGGTGGCCCGTATGTGTACGTATTCCCGGGTCTTGTCCACATTCATGGGGTTGGTAACCGTATGTAGCAGGTAGCTCCAGGTCACGGGTTCTTCGGCTTCCAGCTCGTCGTATATAAAGGAATAACCGCTTTTGCCTAAGGTTACGATGTGGCGGCGGAAGATTTTCAGACCGGTATCGTCCCAACCGTTTTCAGGGGAAAATTCCAGGTTGCTCTGTTCGCCGCGTAGCAGCCAGAGCGGAGAGATAACCTTTCCGTAAGCATTGGAAGCATCGCCTGCCACATAGCTGATATTGTCGCTGACATAGTAACGGGGAATCCAGCCGTAACCTTCCGTTCCGATGCGTTGTCCCATGCCGTTCACCAGAATGGTGTTGTGGGCGCGGGTGGCGCGGTGGCAGTAAACGCCGTGTATGTCGGTAAAGCTGGTATGGTGTCCGCTACTGTAAAAGAGCGACTGACCGTTCCAGAAAGTATTGAAAGCATTCTGGTTGGCTATGGCGTGCGAGGTACTGCCGTAAGGACTGCTGCGGAAGCTGAGCATGGCGCTTTTGCGGGTATCGTCCAGGTTGGTGGAGAACGAGGCCAGTCCGCTCTGCGGGAATACATGTCCCATGGGAAGGTCTTTCAAACCCGGCCCGTCCGGCAAGGGCTTGTCGCATTGCAGGCGGAACCATGCAAGGCCGCCGGCTTTCGAGGTGCTTCCCTGTTCGAGTATGTCGGGCTGGCGGGCGCTGATGTGGCGCACGTAATCTGCGGCAAATGTATTGCCGGTCATACGCGCCAGAGCATCGGCGTAGCCAACACGCGTACCGCTCGGGGTAAGTATCTTCTGGTGCGAGCTGCCGTTGCCGCCCGATTTGGAGAATGGCGGCTGCTGGTAGATGACGTACAGGGCATTTCCCTGATACCAGGGGTCGGAGAAATAGTTGAAGCCGGTGAGGCGGGTATAGAAATAAGGCACTTCCACAAGTGTACGGATGTTGACGTGGAAGTAGGAGTCGCCGTTGTGCCAGGCTCCGTCCTTGTTCAGACCGGGAAAGCGGGCGAGCCACAGGTTATAGCAATAGTCCGTCCACGCATCGGCTTCGGGCAGTTCACCGTAAACGGTAAAGGCTGCCATGGTGAGGATGCGGAAGGTCATCTGCCACACATGGTTGTCGGCGATGTGGTTTTCCAGGCGGTTGATATCGTGCATGTACATGCTGTTGCCGAATTCTTTTATTTCGTTCAGCAGGAATCTGCGCGTGGCATCGTCCAGAACATCGTACAGTGCGTCGTATGCCATGGAGCAGAGCGAAAGCAGGGTGGCTTCGTTGAAGTCGCCCACCACGTTTTTGTTGTCTCCCCAGGTGGCCATCTCCTTGACGCGCTTCACGGCTTCGTCGGCATAGCGGCGGTCTTTGGTGAGCAGGTAGGCGCGGATAAGTACGTCGGTATTCGCTTCTTCGCTGTCGATGATGCGGCGGCTTTCGCGGGTGAGCATGGCATTTTTCTGCATCTCGTTGGTCAGCCCTTTTGCCAGGTCCGAGTTAATGTCGTTTACCGACTTCATCGGGGTGGCAAGTACTTTGTTGGCACGTTTGAGGTAAGTCTTGCGTTCGGTTTTGCCCTCGCTGCGCTTTATGAAACCGTCCCATTCGTCCCTGTCGAGCCATACACGGGGGTGGTGGGCAGGCAGGTTCTTAAGTACGGCATCCAGTGCGGGCGGGCAGAACTTCCGGGGATTGTTCTTTACCGTAAATTGCAGCGTATCGCTCCATTCGGTCTTTCCGTCCGTAACATAGCCGTATTGCCAGTACCATGTGCCCGGAGTCAAATCCTGTTTGGGGTTGAAGAACGGCCAGCGCGTCTCGGCTTGTACAGTCGTTTCCGGCTTGAATGCCGGAGTTTGCGAGTAGCGCAGGAAGTAGCGTAGCTTGCTTTTGTCTGTTTCTTTTTTGGGGGTGTTCTCTTCCGCACCGTCCAGTCCGCTGCGCAGGATGTTGAGGCCTGCTGGCAGCGGCCATTGGAAGGACACGGCACGGTCGCTGATTTCAGCGCCGTCCAGCGGCGAGGGAGTTGCACGCATTTCATGCATCAGCGTTGTGCCGGTGAGCCTGATGGTGGCTTCTCCGGCCGTTTGCGCCTGTGCAGTGGCTGCAAGACTGAAGAAAATGATGGTGGATACTATTTTGCTCATATACAGCGTTATATAAGTTTATTGATTCCTGGTCTGACGGCGGATTAATGTTTGGTTGCTTTTGTGAGCACCTTTCCCGGTACGTCGTGCAATTTGGGACGCGTCGGTCTGATTTTATGGCTATTCATGAATTTCTCAAGAATATCACGATGTTCCTGCGCCACTTTCGTATAGGCGTTCTCCATCATCAGGTTTCTTGTCTCGCCCCGGTCGTTCTGCATGTCGAACAGTTGTTCGCGGTGTCTTCCTTTGTCGTACAATACATATTTGTAGCGTGCGGTGCGTACCATCCAGCCCCGTGTCTTGCTGCCGTCGAATTGTGTTTCGGTAATGACATACTCCTGGTGGGGAGCTTGTGGATTGCCTTCTTCGGCTATTTTGCGGAACGACTTTCCGTCAGCGTCTTCCGGCAGTTTGGCGCCTGCCCAGTCGCAAACGGTAGCGAAGAAGTCTACACCATTACTGATGAGCTGCGGCAGCTTCGTGCCGGCATGTTTCTTGCCGGGCAGGGTTACGATGAACGGGATGTTTACCACTTCCTCGTACAGGGCCGATTTCTGGTTCCAGTGGTGGGCGCCTATTCCGTCTCCGTGGTCGCTGGAGAAGATAACGACGGTATTCTCCCACAAGTTATTCTTGTCGATGGCGTCTACAATCTTGCCGATTTCACGGTCTACTTTCTCTACGAGGCGATAGTATGTGTAGCGGTACATACGCCAGTCTTCGGGGGTGAAAGTGGCGGTGGGGTAGACGTTGAAATTGTTTTCCCTTTCTTTCTCGATGACATCGGCATCGTATGGGTTCTTGGCAAAGTTAGGGGGAAGTCCCGGACAATTGCGTATTTCGGGTATGTCCAGGTTGCCGTAGGGAAGATTCTGGCTGCGTGCATATTCGCAGATATTATGCGGATTGTCATAAGAAGCTACCAGGAAGAACGGTTTGTCGTGTTTGCGCGAAAGGAATTCCACACATGCTTCTGCCAGTCCGTCATCGCTGTGTTTGTAAATTTGGTCGAATCCTCGCACTTTATCCGGAATATCGAGTTCGGGCACATGCCATTTGCCGCCGTAGGCGCATTCGTATCCAGCATTTTTTACCAGTGTGCCCAAAGTCCGTGTCTGGAGCGATTCTTGTAGCGGAGCACCGTTGACCAACAGTCCTGTTGTGCCTGGATAGCATCCTGTAAACATGGCGCCGCGTGAAGGGCCGCTGAGCGGTGCGGTACAGTAAGCATTCTGAAACATGATACCGGCGGCAGCCAGTCTGTCCAGATTGGGCGTGTGCAAGTCCGGGTTTCCGGCACAGCTCATGGCGTTTGCCGTATGCTGGTCGGTGAAGATGTAGATGATGTTGGGACGTTCGGCAGCGTGTGCCATTGACGTACTGAGCAGGGATAGGCAGGCTATGTGCTTCACTGAGATTCGTTTTACCATATTATTAGTTTTATAATTGTTTTTTCGGAGACTGTTCCTCGATTGCTAAATTACGCCTTTTTCCATGTATCTGCGGACTCTAATGTTTTTTTTATGGTACGGAATGTTTATTTGATTGCTAATTTTGTATAGTTCTGTTTTAATTTTGTGCTAAAAGAGGGATACAGAGGCACTGAAACGCGGGGAGGAATGTGAACGCGGAGATGCGGAAACACAGAACAGGAGAGGGGACAGGGAGAGGAACAGCCTTACATGAAAAGAGCCGGTTTTAAGACTCTGTGTCTCTGCATCTCTGTGTCTGAAACAAGAACAACTTCCTTCCCCGGCTCGCTTAATCGAATTTTTGCATTATCTTTGCATTGCCTAAAAAAGAAAAGCGAATGATAGTTTGTATTGCCGAAAAGCCTTCCGTGGCGCGTGACATAGCCGATGTACTCGGAGCGAAAGATAAGAAAGACGGGTACATCGAGGGAAACGGATACCAGGTGACCTGGACGTTCGGGCATCTCTGTACCCTTAAGGAACCGCACGAATATACACCCAACTGGAAGTCGTGGAGCTTGGGCAGCCTGCCTATGGTTCCGCCCCGTTTCGGCATCAAGCTTATCAGCAACCCTACCTACGAACGCCAGTTCCACGTAATCGAGAACCTCATGCAGCATGCCGACATGATTATAAACTGCGGTGATGCCGGACAGGAGGGAGAGTTGATTCAGCGTTGGGTGATGCAGAAAGCCGGTGCGCGTTGTCCGGTGAAGCGTCTGTGGATTTCCTCGCTGACGGAAGAAGCCATCCGCGAAGGGTTTGCCAAACTGAGGGATGCGTCCGATTTCCAGCCGTTGTACGAGGCGGGGCTTTCGCGTGCCATCGGCGACTGGCTGTTGGGCATGAACGCCACCCGCCTGTACACCATGAAGTACGGGCAGAATCGGCAGGTACTTTCCATCGGACGTGTGCAGACGCCTACGCTCGCGCTCATCGTAAACCGACAGCTCGAAATACAGAACTTCGTTCCCAAGCAATACTGGGAACTGAAGACGGTGTATCGCGACACCACCTTCTCCGCCATTCTCCGCAAGAGCGATGAGGAACTGGTGCTGGAAGCGGAAAAACAGAAAGAAGGGGCAGCCGCCAAAGCTGCCAAACCCGAAGATAACCGGGGAATAGAACCTATCACAGACCGGGAGCGGGGTGAGGCTTTGCTGGAACAGATAAAGAATTCTCCTTTTACCATAACGAATGTCACCCGTAAGAACGGGAAAGAGGCTCCGCCCCGTTTGTTCGACCTGACTTCCTTGCAGGTGGAGTGCAACCGGAAATTCGCTTTCTCCGCTGATGAGACGCTGAAAACCATCCAGTCGCTTTACGAGAAGAAAGTAACGACCTATCCGCGTGTAGATACCACTTTCCTGAGTGACGACATCTATCCCAAATGTCCCGGCATACTGAAGGGACTGCGCGATTACCAGGCATTGACTGCTCCGTTGGACGGAGCTACTCTGCCGAAGTCGAAGAAGGTGTTCGACAACTCGAAAGTGACGGACCACCATGCCATCATTCCTACCGGCCAGCCGCCCCAGAACCTGACGGATATGGAGCGCCGCGTATTCGACCTGATTGCACGCCGTTTCATTGCCGTGTTCTATCCGGACTGTCTGTTCGCTACAACCACCGTAATAGGCGAGGTGGAGCAGATAGAGTTTAAGGTTTCGGGCAAGCAGATACTGGAACCCGGCTGGCGTGTGGTATTCGGCACGCCCTCGGCACAGTCGCAGGAGGAAAAAGAGGAGAAGGGCGGCGAAGAAGAGAATGTGCTCCCCGCCTTTGTGGTGGGAGAGAGCGGCCCGCACCTGCCCGACCTGTACGAGAAGTGGACGCAACCGCCGCGTCCGTACACCGAAGCCACCTTGTTGCGCGCCATGGAAACTGCCGGCAAGCTGGTGGACAACGACGAACTGCGCGATGCCTTGAAAGAGAACGGTATCGGCCGTCCTTCCACGCGTGCCGCCATTATCGAGACGCTCTTCAAGCGCAACTATATCCGTAAGGAGAAAAAGAACCTGATAGCTACCCCTACGGGTGTGGAACTGATTCAGATTATCCACGAAGAGTTGTTGAAATCTGCCGAACTGACGGGTATATGGGAAAAGAAGTTGCGTGAAATAGAGAAGCGTACCTATAATGCCGGACAGTTTTTGGAGGAGTTGAAGCAGATGGTATCGGAGATTGTGATGAGTGTACTTTCCGATAACAGCAACCGTCATATCACAATACAGGCTCCCGTGCCGGAAAAGGGTAAGGGAGAAAAAGCCGCTGCCGCATCCGATAAACCGAAGAAAGAACCGAAGAAAAGAGCGCCGCGGAAGTCTGCAACGAAGAAAACGGAGCAGGCGGCCGCTGAGAAGCAACCTGCCGATGCGCTGATAGGACAGCCTTGCCCGCTTTGCGGAAAAGGAACGGTTATTAAAGGAAAAACGGCTTACGGTTGTTCCGAATGGAAAAGCGGTTGTACATTCCGCAAGCCGTTCGAGTAAAGTTATATCCGGTTATAATCCTTTCCGTATCTTCCGGATGCTGCTCTGAAATCTTTTCAGGTGTCAGTAGTTCAGATGGAATTCAACAACCGCCTCGATTCCTTTGCGCAGTATATCCAGCGGAATGTTCTCGTTGGGAGAATGGATGGCGTTGGACTCCAGACCGAATCCCATCAGTATGGTTTTGATGCCCAGTACCTGCTCGAATGTGGAGATAATGGGAATGCTGCCACCGCGACGTACTGCCAACGGCTTTTTGCCGAAAGCTTTGGCGAAGCCTTTCTCCGCAGCCTGGTATGCCGGGAGCGTGATGGGGCATACATATCCCTGCCCGCCGTGCATGGGGGTGACTTTTACCTGTACGGTATCGGGGGCGATAGCCATGATGTAATCGGCAAACAGTTGCGAAATCTTGTGATGATCCTGATGCGGAACCAGTCGGCAGGATACTTTGGCGTATGCCTTGGAGGGCAGTACGGTTTTAGAACCTTCGCCCGTATAGCCGCCCCAGATGCCGCATACATCGAAAGACGGACGGCAACTGTTGCGCTCCAGCGTGCTGTATCCTTTTTCGCCGAAAAGGGCATTTACGCCGATAGCCTTTTTGTATTTCTCCTCGTCGAACGGGATGTGCGCTATCATTTCACGTTCCGCCTGCGGCACTTCTTCCACATCGTTGTAGAAGCCGGGAACGGTGATGCGTCCGTCGGCATCCGTCACCTTGCTTATCATTCCGCAAAGCACATTGATGGGGTTGGCCACCGCACCGCCGAAATGTCCGGAGTGCAGGTCGCGGTTCGGACCGGTTACTTCTATCTCCCAATAGGCAAGTCCGCGCAGGCCGGTAGTCAGCGAGGGAAGGTCTGCACCCAGCATGCTGGTGTCGGACACGAGGATTACGTCGGCTTTCAGCAGTTCTTTGTGTTCCCGGCAGAAGCCTTCGAGGCTGGGCGAGCCAATCTCTTCCTCTCCTTCAAAGATGAACTTGACGTTATGAGTCAGCAGGTTGTTCTTTACCAGATATTCAAAAGCCTTTACCTGGATGAAGGACTGTCCTTTGTCATCGTCCGCACCGCGCGCCCAGATGTGGCCGTCGCGTACTTCGGGCTCGAAGGGATTGCTTTTCCAGAGTTCCAGCGGTTCGGCGGGCATTACGTCGTAGTGTGCGTATATCAATACGGTTTTGGCTTTCGGGTCTACAATCTTCTGTCCGAATACGATGGGATTGCCAGCCGAAGGCATTACCAGTGCTTCGTCTGCACCGGCGGCGAGCAGCAGTTGCGCCCAGCGTTCGGCACACGCCAGCATGTCGTCGTGGTGTTCGGGTTTGGCACTGATGCTGGGGATACGGATAAGGCTGAACAGCTCTTCCAGCATTCCGGATTCGTTCTCTGCGATATATTTCTTTATTTCCATAATAATAATGTGAAATGATGAGGTGATATCCTATCACTTTATCACCCGTTTGTTATAATTGTGTAGTACGGTCAATCAAGTAGAAATCGAGCAGGGTCATGGCTGCCATGGCTTCTACGATGGGCACGGCTCGGGGCAGTACGCAGGGGTCGTGACGTCCGCGGGCTTTGAGGGTGGTGTCCACGCCGTCCATGTTTACGGTGTGCTGCTCCATGAGTACGGTTGCCACGGGCTTGAAGGCTACGCGGAAATAGATGTCCTGTCCGTTGCTGATGCCGCCCTGAATGCCGCCGGAGTGGTTGGTATGCGTTTCGATGCGTCCGTTGTTGTTATAGAACACGTCGTTCTGTTCGGAGCCTTTCATCTTCAGTCCTTTGAAGCCTTCGCCGTATTCAAACGCTTTTGCGGCGTTGATACTGAGCATGCCGGCGGCAAGGGCGGATTGGAGTTTGCCGTAAACGGGTTGTCCCAGTCCGATGGGGCATCCTTTGATAACGCAGGTCACCACGCCACCGATGGTATCGCCTTCGCCCTTTATCTTGAAGATAAGCTCTTCCATTTCTTTGGCTTTCTCCGGGTCGGGGCAACGCACCGGGTTGGTATCAATCAGGTCGAGGTCGTAGGCGGTATAGTTTTCTTCCAGTTTGATGGGGCCTACCTGCGAGGTGTATGCGGTGATGCGGATGCCAAGCTGTTTCAAGGCAAGTTTTGCCAATGCGCCTGCCACTACGCGCGAAATGGTTTCGCGTGCCGATGAGCGTCCGCCGCCACGGTGGTCGCGTATTCCGTATTTTACATTATATGTATAGTCGGCGTGCGAGGGGCGGTATACTTCTTTCAGGTTGTTATAGTCGTTGGAGTGTTGGTTCTCGTTCCACACGATGAATCCGATGGGGCATCCGGTGGACTTGCCCTCGAAGATGCCGGAAAGGAATTCCACCTTGTCGGATTCTTTGCGTGAGGTAGTGATGCGTGATTGCCCCGGTCGCCGGCGGTCGAGCTCCGATTGTACGAAGTCCATATCGATGGTGATTCCTGCGGGGAATCCGTCTATTACGCCGCCTATGCCTTTACCGTGTGATTCTCCGAAACTGGTAAGGCGGAGAATATTGCCGAATGAGTTGAACATATCAATTGCTTTAAGGGTTTATAATGAGGTTAATGTGCCAGTTTGCCTTGTTATAAAAGGCTTTGACTTTATAAAGGTAACAATTTTTTTTGTAAAACGTTTCAAAAATGACAATAAATCTTTTATTTCCCGACTTTTAGAGAATAAAAATACTGTTTGAAACCGTATCTTTTTGCGGAAACATGTAAGAGTATTTAATAATGTAAAGAATGCTTATAATTCTTCCTATATGAAAAAAAGGACATCTATTTTTTATTAAAGACCTTGTTTAAAGGCTTTAAAAACTGTTATTTTGCACCCTCGATATAAAAGAGAATATTAACTAACCCTTAACTATGTAGGGATTTTATTAACTAAACAAGTATTTGTATGAAGAAAAATTTGTTTTATTTATTCGCATTGATTTGTTCAATGAGTTTATTTACCGCTTGTAGCGATGACGATGAGGCGCCGGATTATTCTAAGGTCATTGAAAGTGAGATGGCCGGTAACTATAAAGGTACATTGACTGTAACAGTAGAGGGAACTACAATGCCTTCAGAACCTCAAAAAATAAAGATTGAAAAGGCCGGTCCTTCTGCTATAAATCTCTCTTTGGCCAATTTTAGCTTTATGGGAATTACTATCGGTGATGTAGAGTTAAAGAATTGTGTATTATCTCAAAATGGTAATGTATATACATTTACCGGTACTCAAGATTTAAAGGTTGATGCCTTGTCTTGTACAATCAATGCCAAAGGTACTATTGCAAATAGTGCTGTAAAGGTAGATATGGATATTGATGCTACTGTAGGCGGCTTGAAGCAGAGTGTAAAAGTTGTATACGAGGGTACTCGTCTGACGGGTTCTGAAAGTAGCGAGGCAAAGATTACGGCTTTTTCTTTCGATATGTCCAATGAGGCGAATGCGATTGTAATTGAGCAACCGGTTATTAATGAGGATAATACGATTACATTCAGAGTAGATGAGACAAAAGTTAAAGAGAATGCAGATGCTTTGAAAAACTTGGTTCCTACTTTTACTATTTCTGATAAGGCTACTTCTTCTGTAGAAAGTGGTAAGGCTATGAATCTTTCATCAGATGTGACTATTGCTGTGACAGCGGAAGATGGTACAATAGTGGAGTATGTAGTGAAATCTCCGACTAAAAATGCTTTGATGAAGTTTACTTTTGATGAATGGGAGCATCCAGAATATGGTTTAGGAAAAAATAATACTCTTTTACCTGCAGATATATGGGCATCTGGTGCTTCAGCTGGGGGAATGTTAGGCGGTGTATTATTAGAAAATGAGCCTACAGGTGAAAATACTTATGCCGCTAAAATGACAACTTTTGAGCATTCCAATCCTAATGCACTTATTCCAAAAATTACGTCAGGATCTTTATATACAGGTTCATTTGATATGACACCTGCACTTCCACCATTATTGGGTGGTGAAAACGATAGATTAAAATGTACATCTTTCGGTGTGGAAGCATCACGCTTGATTTCAGGAAAACCTTTGTTTTTCAGAGGGGTATATAAATATAAATCTGGAGATAAATATTTAGATGCTTCAGAAAATATACAAGGAGATGTCATTGAAGGCAAGAAAGATGAATGTGCTATTCAGGCTGTATTGTATGAAGCTAAGGATGCTGATGGAAAAGAAGTTGTCTTGAATGGACATGATATAAATGATTCTGATTACATTGTTGCGTCAGCTGTACTTGCTGATGGTACTGAAAAAGAAGAATTTACTTCATTTAATATAGAGTTTACTTATAGAAAAGAATATAAAGTAGGAAATGAATATAAATTTGCTATTGTGTGTTCTTCAAGTAAGGATGGGGATAGATTCAAAGGAGCAGGAGGTAGTACTTTGACTGTAGATAACTTTGAAGTTATTTGTGAATAAGTAGTTTATAATATATTGATTCTTTAAAGAGTATATCAGAATAGAAGTTTGAAAATTTCTATTCTGATATACTCTTTTTTTATAATTATTCTTCTTCTTGCTCGTCACTTTTATGTATAAAATGTTGAAAAATAATATAGTTATTAAGAATGATAAGTTTTGTAAAAAGTGACGCTCCCAATAAATCATCACTACTTGTTCGGGCATCATAAAGGCCTACTTTAGAACTGTAAAGGTCTACTTTAGCGGCTGCGAAATACTATGAAATATAGGAAAAGAATATTTTTATGACAGCTTTAAAAAGTGTGTTATCAATATAATATAAGTACCGCTTTTCGATACATTAAGCACCAAGTGCTGATGTTAAGTGGAATAATTCGTACGAAATGTAGGATATTAGGGAGAAAACGAAGATTTTCACATTTTTTATATGAAAAGAATAATCTCTTCGCTTTATGCTGAATAACAGAATGATAGCTCTGTTTGATTTAAGGTGCTATAGAAAAAACGGTGACGACCAATATTGGTCATCACCGTTAATATAACTTATTGTTACCCGTTAATACTCTTGTTCTTAGTGTATTAAGACGAAAAGTGACGAGTGACGACAAAAAACGAAAAAATCTTGTTTAGAATGCATACCCAAATCCTAAGTTCAGATAGATAGGATACATATTAAACGTTATCGTATCGAAGTCTTTCTGGAAGATATTGTTTAATCCCCACGTTACATCGGCATGCACGGTGAGATGCTTGAACGCTTTCCATTCGCCCCCGAATTGGATACCCCACTGGAACTTACGCAGCTCGTTGGAGAAATCGTAAGTTGCGATGCTTTCATCGGTAAACTCTACTTTGGAACCGGTCTGGTCGGGTGTGCGCAAGTGACCCTCGTACACATGTCCGGAGAAGTTGCCTTCCAGCAGATAGGAGAAGTACGGACCTGCCGATACTATCCAGCGCTTGCTGATGCGGTAGTCGGCAAGGATGGGAATGGTGAGGTAGGAGTTCTTCACTTTGGTTTTGACTCCACCCGTCCAAAGACCTGCCAGCTCTCCGCCGTTGGTATTGATGATTTTCATACCGTAGTTCTTTACGGTGGCTTCGGTAGTCATGTTCTTGTTCTCCAACCGCAGTCCCAGGGTAAGTCCCCACTTTTTCTTTTCGTCGAACCACTTGGTGGCATTACCTTCGATGGCAATGGCGATGCCCGGTGCGTAGCTGTCTATCTTGCGTATCTCCTTGGGCAGGGGAATGGGAGATGTACCGCCGATATTGAATCCGGCTTTAATGTTGTATTCCCAACCGTGCAGATAGGAGTTGATAAGACTTTTGTTTCTCTCTTCTTGTGCCTGTACGTTGGCTACCATTGCCAGCAGTACGGCTATCGTGCAAATAAAATGATGCTTTTTCATATTCTATAATCAGATTTCTTCGCTTATAAGTTCTAATTCGTCTACGTATAATGTGCTGCCGACTGCCCCTTTAAAGTACGCGCCTTTCACGCTGGAGGAGAGGACGATGCTTAATTTGTACTTGCCGTTCTGCAGTTTCGACTTGTTTATCTCTTTACCGTTCATAGGTTCGAAAGGTAACTCGAATGCTGTCCATTCATCGGTTTCTACAGCAGCCTCTTCACTGATTTGGGCTTTGGCTACGATGTTTTCGGAAGTCAGACTGTTGCTGCCGTCCAGCATAAAGGAGTTCTCGTTTGCTTCGTACAGTATGGCGTAAATGTCGAAACGGTCTTTCATGTCTTTCTGTACTTCGCCTTCATCGGTATAAACTTCTCCTGCCTTGAATTTGAAGTAACCCTTCAACGCTATGGGGCGTTTGTAATACTGTATGCCGAACTTGGTGGCACGCAGAGGATCTTTCAGTGCGTTTGCCAGGTCGAAGGAACCGATAAACAGGTTTCCGGCGGCAATATACATTTGCACCATGGCTCCGAAACTTCCGGTGTCGCAAGTGGTCAGTTTCAGTCCGTTGCCGCGGTAGCCGTCAGTAACCTGCTGCGTAGGATAGCCGGTGCGGTTGTCTGTCATGCCGGTAAGTTTGTAGCCGGGGTTGCCGCTGGACCATTGCGCTACGCGCGAAACACTGGTTGAAGTTCCGGGTTCGAACTCGTAGAAAATGTCGTATTCGGTACCTGCAGAGGGAAGCAGGTCTTCGAAATGGAATGTTTCCGGCATTTCGGCAGGTACTACTTTTACGGTATAGGTAGCGGTCCATTCGCCGTCTTCGGAAGTGACGGTAAAGGTGCGGGAGTGAGACTCGTTGCTGAAATCGTAATTGTTAAGGATGTCATTCGGTGAATGTTCGTCTGCCTTGATGGTGGCACCGTCGGGCAGCGTAAACAGCAGTTGCTGTTTGGCAAGGTTTGCCCCTTTATGTACATATATGTTTATTTCTTTAGAGTCACTGTTGATGTGAGCCAATTGTACATCCGCGCCTGTACAGGCGTCAATGGCTGCTTCGGAGTTGAGCGCTTCGTCTTGTATGCAGGACGAAACGGCTAAGGCAAGCATGAGAGCAGTAGTCCACTTCTTAAAATTCATATCCTTCTTTTTTGAATGTTGATAAATAAATACAGTTTAGCAGTTTGCAAAAATACGCTATTATTTTGTAATAACAGATACAAGAAGAAAAAAGTGCGGTAAACTCTGGTATTTATTTGTTATTCCGTATATCTTTGTATAAAGATTGAATAAAAATATATATGGTATGACTGAAGCCGAAAGAAAACAAATAATTGCTTTGGTACAGCGCGAAGTAGTTCCTGCCATTGGCTGTACGGAACCCATTGCTGTTGCCTTATGTGTGGCGAAAGCAACCGAAACCTTGGGGGCAAAGCCGGAGAAAATAGATGTCTTGTTGAGTGCCAATATCCTGAAGAACGCAATGGGAGTGGGCATTCCCGGCACAGGTATGATTGGACTGCCCATAGCTATAGCCCTGGGAGCGCTGATAGGCAAGTCGGAGTATCAGTTGGAAGTGCTGAAAGACTGCAATCCTGCCGCCGTAGAAGAGGGAAAACGCTTTATCGGCGAAAAACGCATCGATATATCGCTGAAGAAGAATATCACGGAAAAGCTTTATATCGAGGTGTGCTGCAAATCCGGCGGGAATAAAGCCACTGCCATTATAGCCGGCGGCCATACCACCTTTATATATATAGCCCGTAACGGCGATGTCCTTTTAAACAAGCAAAGTGCGGGTTGCGGAGAAGAGGAGGCACAAGTCGCAGGCCTGACCTTGCGGAAGGTATATGACTTTGCCATGAATGCCCCGCTGGACGAAATTCGTTTTATCCTTGAAACCGCCCGTTTGAATAAGGCCGCCGCCGAACGTTCTTTCGACGGGAACTACGGTCATGGACTGGGCAGAATGTTACGTGGCAATTATGAACACAAGATTTTGGGTGACAGCGTATTCTCCCATATCCTTTCTTACACGTCCGGTGCATGCGATGCCCGTATGGCAGGTGCTATGATACCGGTAATGAGTAATTCGGGCAGTGGAAACCAGGGTATTTCCGCTACATTGCCCGTGCTGGTCTATGCCGAGGAGAACGGCAAATCGGAAGAAGAGTTGATCCGTGCCCTCATGCTCAGCCATCTGACCGTGATTTATATCAAGCAAAGTCTGGGACGCCTGTCTGCCCTATGCGGTTGCGTAGTAGCCGCCACCGGCTCCAGTTGCGGCATTACCTGGCTCATGGGCGGTACTTACGAACAAGTATCCTTTGCCGTTCAGAACATGATTGCCAACCTTACAGGAATGATTTGCGACGGCGCCAAACCCAGTTGCGCCTTGAAAGTAACTACCGGCGTCTCTACCGCCGTCCTCTCCGCCATCATGGCAATGGAAAACCGTTGCGTCACTTCCGTTGAAGGAATTATTGATGAAGATGTAGACCAAAGTATCCGAAACCTCACGAAGATAGGCTCCAAAGGAATGAATGAAACCGACAAAGTTGTCCTGGAAATAATGACAAGTAAGTGATTAGGGGTTAGTGATTAGTGATTAGTGATTAATGGTTAGCGATTAATCGCAGCATTATGAATATGTGCCATTGATAAACCAAATCACCACCTCTTAATCACTAACCACTAATCGCTAACCCTTAATCATTAATCACTAACTACAGCATTCGCTGCTACAGTCTCCGCAGTTGCATCCGCCACCGCATCCGCCGCTGCATCCGCCGCCGCTCATCATGCGTGCCATTTCCGACAGTTCGTCGTTGGTGGCAGGACGGTTTTCGGTGATTTCACCTACGAAGTTCAGGTCGCAGCCTGCCAGGGGGTGATTCATGTCCATTACTACTACATCGTCCTTTACTTCGACTACGCTTCCGTTGATACGTTGGCCTTCCGAGGTCATCAAGGGGATTACGGCGCCTTCTACTACGCGTTCGCTGTCGAACTTGCCTTCTATCTCGAAGATGTTTTTGGGGAGGTCGATGACATGCTCCTCGTCATACTCGCCGTAAGCCTCTTCGGCTTTGATTGTAAAGTCGAATTTATCGCCTTTGTTCAGGTCTTTCACCTGGTTTTCGAAAGATTCCAATGTGAGGCCCAGTCCCGATATGAATTGGAACGGGTGCTCTGCGGGAGCTTCTTCTGTGAACTCTTTTTCTCCGTTTTCGATTGTGTACAACTTATATGCTAAGGTGATGTACTTGTTTTCTACTGTTTCCATTAATTTGTTATTTCTTATTAGTAAATACTGCATTGTCTGTTTTGACAATGCGCAAAGATACGAATATTTTGCTTCGGGAGAGGAAGCGTCCCGGTAATTTTCAGATTATTAAGTGCTTTGTAAGTGTTTGGCATTACTTCTGCAAAGTATCCGAATCGTTTTATGGATAACCGTCAAGTGATAAAATAAGATTTTAAAGCGTGGTTTCCTTACGATTATTCATGTTTATATCTTTTTTTTCTTCAATTTGTTTGGAGATTATAAAAAAGCATTTACCTTTGCAGCATAAATAACGGATAAGAGAATAATAAAGATAATTTAGTTATGAACCTGCATACATCCATAAACCTGGCAGTCCTGCATATTATTCGCGTCGTGGTGGTGGCATCAAGAGCGTGAGAAAGGTTGTGTATGTATTTGTACGGTAAAGATATTTATAGTAAGCCTTTCTCATTACGGTGAGAAAGGCTTTTTTCATAAAAGGAGACAAATAAGATGAAACATCAGTTACGCAGTTCGTTCAGCACACAAGGCCGCCGTATGGCAGGTGCCCGCGCGTTGTGGACGGCCAACGGCATGAAGAAAGAACAGATGGGAAAGCCCATAATCGCGATAGTCAACTCTTTTACCCAGTTTGTGCCGGGACATGTGCATCTGCACGAGATAGGTCAGTTTGTAAAGGAAGAGATAGAAAAGCAAGGCTGCTTTGCTGCCGAATTCAATACGATTGCCATTGACGACGGCATTGCGATGGGGCATGACGGTATGCTGTACTCGTTGCCCTCGCGCGACATCATAGCCGACAGCGTGGAGTATATGGTGAATGCGCATAAGGCGGATGCCATGGTGTGCATCAGCAACTGCGACAAGATTACTCCGGGTATGCTTATGGCTGCGATGAGGCTGAACATCCCTACGGTGTTCGTTTCCGGCGGTCCTATGGAAGCCGGGGAGTGGAACGGACAGCATCTCGACTTGATTGATGCGATGATTAAGTCGGCCGACAACAGCGTGAGCGATGCGGAGGTTGCCAAGATTGAACAGCATGCCTGTCCCACCTGCGGATGCTGTTCGGGTATGTTTACCGCCAATTCCATGAACTGTCTGAACGAAGCTATCGGACTGGCTCTTCCGGGTAACGGTACGATTGTGGCTACCCACGCAAACCGCAAGCAACTGTTTAAGGACGCTGCCAGGCTGATTGTTGAAAACGCTTATAAGTATTATGAGGAAGGAGACGAAAGTGTGCTCCCCCGCAGCATTGCCACCCGCGAGGCGTTCCTGAATGCGATGACGCTGGATATTGCAATGGGCGGTTCTACCAATACGGTGCTTCACCTGCTGGCGGTGGCCCATGAAGCCGGAGCGGACTTCACGATGGACGACATAGATATGCTGTCGCGCAAAACGCCCTGCCTGTGTAAAGTTGCTCCCAATACCCAAAAATATCATGTACAGGATGTAAACCGTGCCGGCGGCATCGTTGCCATTATGGGCGAACTTGCCAAAGGCGGATTGGTGGACACGGCCGTACGCCGCGTAGACGGAATGACGCTGGCCGAGGAGATAGACAGGTATTGCATCACCGGCCCGAACGTCTGTGAGGAGGCGGTCAGGAAATATTCCAGTGCCGCTGCCGGAAAGTTTAATCTGGCACTCGGTTCGCAGGATACTTATTATAAGGAATTGGACACCGACCGTGCCGAAGGTTGTATCCGCGACCTGCAGCATGCTTACAGCAAGGACGGCGGACTGGCTGTACTGAAAGGAAATATAGCGCAGGACGGTTGCGTGGTAAAAACGGCGGGAGTGGATGAAAGCATCTGGAAGTTTACCGGTCCTGCCAAAGTATTCGATTCGCAGGAAGCAGCGTGCGACGGTATTCTGGGTGGAAAGGTTGTCAGCGGCGATGTCGTTGTCATTACCCACGAGGGTCCGAAAGGCGGTCCGGGCATGCAGGAAATGCTTTATCCCACTTCGTACATCAAATCCCGCCATTTGGGCAAGGAGTGTGCGCTGATTACCGACGGACGCTTCAGTGGCGGCACTTCCGGACTGAGCATCGGACATATCTCTCCCGAAGCTGCTGCCGGAGGCAATATCGGTAAGATTCAGGACGGTGACATCATCGAAATAGATATACCGAACCGCTCTATCAATGTGAAACTGACGGATGAGGAGCTGGCTGCCCGTCCCATGACGCCGGTAACCCGCGACCGCCAGGTGTCGAAAGCATTGAGAGCGTATGCAAGTATGGTAAGCTCGGCTGATAAAGGGGCTGTGAGACTGATAGAATAATTGGGATTCCGTACCCGAAAAACAATAATAAATAGATATGGAAAACTTAATAACAGGCGCAGAAGCATTGATGCGCTCTCTGGAGCATCAGGGAGTAAAGACCATTTTCGGTTATCCGGGTGGCAGCATCATGCCGGTATTCGATGCCTTGTACGATCACCGGAAGAATTTGAATCACATCCTGGTTCGCCACGAACAGGGGGCTACTCATGCCGCACAAGGCTTTGCACGTGTGTCGGGCGAGGTCGGCGTATGTCTGGTTACCAGCGGTCCGGGCGCTACGAATACCATTACAGGTATTGCAGATGCCATGATAGACAGCACACCGGTTGTTGTCATTGCCGGACAGGTGGCTACGGGATTTCTCGGAACGGATGCCTTTCAGGAAGTGGATTTGGTAGGCATTACGCAGCCTATCACGAAGTGGAGTTACCAGATTCGCCGTGCGGAAGATGTGGCATGGGCGGTGGCACGCGCTTTCTATATCGCACGGAGCGGACGTCCCGGTCCGGTGGTGCTGGATTTTGCCAAGAATGCTCAGGTGGATAAGACGGAATACACGCCTGTCGAAGTGGATTATGTACGCAGCTATCTGCCTGTGCCCGAAATGGAACCGGAAGCCATACAACAAGCCGCCGAACTGATAAATGCGGCGGAGCGTCCGTTGGTATTGGTGGGGCAGGGCGTGGAACTCGGCAATGCGCAGAACGAATTGCGTGCTTTCATCGAAAAGGCGGATATGCCTGCGGGATGTACGCTGCTGGGGCTTTCGGCATTGCCTACGGCTCATCCTCTGAACAAAGGCATGCTGGGTATGCACGGCAATCTGGGACCGAATATCAATACCAATAAATGCGATGTGCTGATTGCAGTGGGTATGCGCTTTGACGACCGTGTTACGGGCAAGCTGGCTACGTATGCGTCTCAGGCAAAAATAATCCATTTCGACATCGACCCGGCGGAGATAGACAAGAACGTAAAGACGGATGTAGCCGTATTGGGCAACTGTAAGGAGACTCTTGCCGCAGTAACCGAATTGCTGAAACCTGCCGGACATAAAGAGTGGCTGGATAGCTTCCTGCCCTACGAGCAGATGGAAGAGGAGAAGGTTATCCGTCCCGAACTGCATCCGGCAGGAGATAAGTTGAGCATGGGTGAAGTGGTGCGTGCCGTCAGCGAGGCTACGGACAATGAGGCTGTTTTGGTAACGGATGTAGGTCAGAACCAGATGATGTCCGCCCGTTACTTTAAGTATAGCAAGGAACGCAGCATCGTCACTTCCGGTGGCTTGGGCACAATGGGATTCGGTCTTCCTGCCGCTATCGGCGCTACTTTCGGTCGCCCCGACCGCACGGTTTGCGTCTTTATGGGTGACGGCGGTTTGCAGATGAACCTGCAGGAGCTGGGTACGGTAATGGAACAGAAAGCGCCCGTCAAGATGATTTTGCTGAACAATAACTTCCTCGGTAATGTTCGTCAATGGCAGGCCATGTTCTTCAATCGCCGCTATTCGTTCACTCCGATGATGAATCCCGACTATATGAAGATTGCTTCCGCCTACGAAATTCCGGCACGTCGGGTATTTACCCGCGAGGAATTGGCGAAAGCCATCGGTGAGATGATTGCAACAGACGGCCCGTTCCTGCTGGAAGCTTGCGTAGAGGAGGAAGGAAATGTGATGCCGATGACACCGCCGGGCGGTTCGGTGAACCAGATATTGCTGGAATGTTAGAGAATTATGAATTATAATTAAACCAACGTGGACAAGACATTATATACAATCATCGTTCATTCGGAAAACTTTGCAGGTTTGCTGAATCAGGTAACGGCTGTATTTACCCGCCGGCAAATCAATATCGAGAGTTTGAACGTTTCGGCATCCTCTATCAAGGGGGTACATAAATATACCATTACAGCCTGGACGGATAAGGATACTATCGAGAAGGTGACGAAGCAAATCACCAAAAAGATAGATGTGCTGCAGGCACACTATTTTACGGACGATGAAATCTACCAGCATGAGATTGCGCTGTATAAGATAACGACCCCCATACTGGAAGAGAAACCGGAAGTGTCCAAAATCATCCGTAAATACAACGCGCGCATCGTGGAGGTGAACTCCGTGTTCTCCATTGTAGAAAAGAACGGCATGAGCGAGGAGATAACCAACCTCTATGAAGAGCTGAGTGCTTTGGAGTGCGTACTCCAATTTGTACGTTCCGGCCGCGTGGCCATCACGACAAGCTGTTTTGAACGCGTAAACGAATATCTGGCGGACCGTGAAGCAAAATACCGCCGGAGTAAAGAACAAGAAGGACTATGAGTGAGAATAATAAGATAGGAACTTATAAGTTTGTAGCCGAACCGTTCCATGTGGACTTTACCGGCCGCCTGACAATGGGTGTGCTTGGCAACCATCTGCTGAACTGTGCAGGGTTTCATGCCACGGAACGCGGTTTCGGTATTGCTACTTTGAATGAGGACAATTATACGTGGGTGCTTTCCCGCCTGGCTGTCGAGTTGGATGAAATGCCGTATCAATACGAGGATTTTTCTATCCGGACGTGGGTGGAAAACGTGTACCGTCTCTTCACCGACCGTAACTTTGCCATTATCGACAAAGACGGAAAGAAGATAGGGTATGCCCGTTCCGTATGGGCGATGATTAGCCTCAATACCCGTAAACCCGCCGACCTGCTGGCTTTGCATGGCGGCAGTATCGTGGATTATGTGTGCGACGAGCCTTGCCCCATCGAGAAGCCATCGCGTATAAAAGTGACTTCTACGGAACCGGCTTCTTCCCTGAATGCCAAATATAGCGATATTGATATTAACGGACATGTGAACAGCATTCGCTATATCGAGCATATTCTTGATCTGTTTCCGATAGAGTTGTATAAGGAGAGCCGCATCCGCCGTTTCGAAATGGCATATGTGGCGGAGAGTTATTACGGTGACGAGCTTACCTTTTATAAAGACTATGTAGGAAACGGCACGTATGATATAGAAGTAAGAAAGAATGGCGGCGAAGCGGTTTGCCGTTCTAAAGTGATATTTGTAGAGAAATAATTTATTAATCAATCGGTTGGCATAAGCCACAAATAAAAATTAAAACTAAAAAATGGCACAATTGAATTTTGGCGGTGTTATTGAAAATGTAATGACCCGCGAAGAGTTTCCTTTGGAAAAAGCACGTGAGATTTTAAAGGATGAGACAATCGCAGTTATCGGTTACGGTGTACAGGGTCCCGGCCAGGCTTGCAACCTGCGCGACAATGGCTTCAACGTTATCGTAGGCCAGCGTCAGGGTAAGACTTATGAGAAAGCGGTTGCAGACGGATGGGTTCCGGGCGAGACGTTGTTCAGCATCGAGGATGCTTGCCAGAAAGGTACTATCGTTATGTGTCTGTTGTCGGATGCGGCTGTAATGTCCGTATGGCCTACTATCAAGCCGTTCTTGACTCCCGGAAAGGCTCTTTACTTCTCTCACGGTTTCGCTATTACCTGGAGCGACCGTACGGGTGTGGTTCCTCCCACGGATATTGATGTTATTATGGTTGCCCCCAAAGGTTCGGGTACGTCACTGCGTACAATGTTCCTCGAAGGCCGTGGCTTGAACTCTTCTTACGCTATCTATCAGGATGCTACGGGCAAGGCTTTGGACAGAACGCTTGCGTTGGGTATCGGCATCGGTTCCGGTTATCTGTTTGAAACTACTTTCATCCGTGAAGCAACTTCCGACCTGACCGGTGAACGCGGTTCTTTGATGGGTGCTATCCAGGGATTGCTGTTGGCTCAGTACGAGGTGTTGCGTGAAAACGGCCATACTCCGTCGGAAGCGTTCAATGAAACGGTTGAAGAGCTGACCCAGTCATTGATGCCGTTGTTTGCAAAGAACGGTATGGACTGGATGTATGCCAACTGTTCCACTACTGCCCAACGCGGGGCACTCGACTGGATGGGCCCGTTCCATGATGCCATTAAGCCGGTTGTACAGAAACTGTATCAGAGTGTGAAGTCCGGTAACGAAGCCCAGATTTCCATCGACAGCAATTCCAAACCCGACTATCGCGAGAAACTGAACGAAGAGCTGAAAGCATTGCGTGAAAGCGAAATGTGGCAGACAGCCGTAACGGTTCGCAAACTCCGTCCGGAAAACAACTGATTCCCGGTGTAAATCGGAGAATGACAAAAGGGGGTGTGTCAAAATACGCTTGATGATTCCGTATCTGAAAAGAAACAAATGGCAAGCGAATTTTAGTTTTGACATACCCTCTTTTCCATTACTTATCATTAATTGTCCTTACATATTCAAGCAGTTTCTTGTAGAAAGCATGGTGGCTTAGCGTAGCCGCTTCTCCCAGGATAACCAATTTCATGCGTGCCCTTGTTATCGCCACATTCATTCTGCGTAAATCGTTCAGAAAGCCGATTTGCCCTTCTTCATTGGCACGTACCAGACTGATAAAGATTACATCACGTTCCTGTCCCTGAAATCCGTCGACGGTATTGACTGTTATCAGACTGCGGTAGGGACGTAGCGAAGCGCTGCCTTTTATTTTTCCCCGCAAGTATTGCACTTGTGCCTTGTAAGGTGAGATGAGTCCGAAGTCGATACGTTCTTCGAGAATCCGGTTTCCGCCTATCCGTTGGATGTACGCTTCCAGCTCTTTCAGCAATAAGCCTGCTTCCTCTTTGTTGATACGTCCGAAGGTTTCTCCGACAAATTCTTCCTTGAAATCCATTTCGGATGTGTCGAGCCATGTAACGGGAGTATCCCAATCCAATATTCCCCGGTGACGTATTTCGGGAGCAGCTTCCAGCTCTCCGCCATAGAACCAATCCGATGAGAAGCGCATGATGTCTTCGTGCATGCGATATTGTACTTTCAATAAAGATACGGCAGATGGCTTGCCGGCTACGACTTTTTCCATTAAAGTCCGTTCCAGCCCGCCACGTGCGGCTTCGTAACATTTGATGGTAGGCGGAAGCTGGCAATGGTCTCCTGCCAATACTATACGGTCTGCTTTACGGATGGCTATCCAGCAGGCGGCTTCCAGGGCTTGGGCGGCTTCGTCGATAAACAGTGTGCCGAAACGGCGTCCGTTTAAAAGGCGGTGATTGCTGCTTACAAGTGTAGAGGCTATGACGTGGGCGCTGTCGAACAACTCACTGTTGATTTGTATTTCCAATGTGGTGGCACGGTCACGCAGGCGGCTCATACGGTTGCGTATCCCTTCGCGTTCATCGTAACTGCCGCGGCGGGATTTACCGCCCAGTAGCCTCAGCTCTTTACGGATACTCCATAATTCGGGATAAAGCGGATGATTTTCGAAACGGCGTTCATAAGTGAAAGAGAGCATTTTGTCGTTGACGCGTGTGGGGTTGCCGATTCGTAGCACATTCACGCCTCTGTCCACCAGCTTTTCGGAAATCCAGTCGACAGCCATATTGCTTTGGGCGCATACCAATACTTGGGGTTCGCGGTGCAGGGTTTCGTAGATGGCTTCTACAAGCGTGGTGGTTTTGCCTGTTCCAGGAGGCCCGTGTACAATGGCTACATCGCGGGCGCATAGCACTTTATTGACGGCGCTCTCCTGAGTGGAGTTCAACCAGGGGAAGCGTACCGGATAAAGCTCACGGAAACCGGTTTTGACCGTACCCAACAGGATATCCCGCAATTCGGCAAGCCGGTTGCCTTTTGCACGCAGGACATCTTCCAGTGCCTCGAACATCGTGCGGTAAGAAGTTTCGTCGAAATAAAGCTGGACTCCGAGATTATCTGCGGATTGTATATCCATAATAGCTCCGGCACCGGGCATAATCACTACCATGCGTGCTTCGTCAGCATAACTGACGGTGGCTGTAAAATTGAAGTAAGTGATTTTACCGTCGGCAGATTGACGGAAGAAACAGACGGGGCGTCCGAACTCAAAGTTATGTTCTATATCGAGGTTCTCGGTATGTGTAATTTCTATTACTAATTGATTCAACGAGTTATAGTAACTTCGACCTGGTGAGGCAGGATACCAGCAAACTCCCCGCTTGACTTTTCGGGCGACGCCCATGTTCTCTGTTTGTCGCTTGAATTCTTCTTTTTCGTATTCATATTCCATACGCAACAGAAGCTGTTGCCGCTGGAGGTGTATAATAGGACTGTTTGTATCTTGTTCTTTCATACCTGCAAAGGTAATAAATCTCAGCCTTTAGGGGAAGAAATGCTTTATTTTGTTAAACTTTTCCTTATTATGATTTGTTTATTGTATTAATTTGTAATATTTACAATATTGAATTTTTTAAAAAGAGTGGTTATGGTATATGATTTAGCAATGCTTAAAGCGTTTTATACACTTTATGAGGGGAAAATAGAACGCATTCGGACGATATTGCAACGTCCGTTGACTTTAGCGGAAAAAATCTTGTATGCTCATTTGTACGATGAGAAGAATGTGAAAGACTATAAACGCGGCGAAGACTATGTGAACTTTCGGCCCGACCGTGTGGCTATGCAGGATGCAACTGCACAGATGGCATTATTACAGTTTATGAATGCAGGACGTGATGAGGTGGCTGTTCCTTCGACCGTACATTGCGACCATCTGATTCAGGCTTATAAAGGAGCGAAAGAAGATATTGCCACTGCAACCAAAACGAATGAGGAGGTGTATAATTTTCTTCGGGATGTTTCTTCCCGTTACGGTATCGGTTTCTGGCAACCCGGGGCAGGTATCATCCATCAGGTGGTGTTGGAAAACTATGCTTTTCCCGGCGGCATGATGGTAGGTACCGATTCTCATACCCCGAATGCCGGCGGTTTGGGAATGGTGGCTATCGGTGTCGGCGGTGCTGATGCGGTGGATGTGATGACAGGTATGGAATGGGAGTTGAAGATGCCCCGCTTGATTGGCGTGCGCCTCACTGGAAAATTAAACGGATGGGCTGCTCCTAAAGACGTTATCTTGAAACTGGCAGGAATTTTGACTGTAAAAGGCGGAACAAATGCCATTATCGAATATTTCGGTTCGGGTACTGCTTCACTTTCAGCTACCGGAAAGGCTACGATTTGCAACATGGGTGCGGAAGTGGGAGCTACGACTTCTCTTTTCCCTTATGATGAGCGTATGGCTGCCTATCTGAAAGCTACCGGACGTGCGGAAGTGGCAGATATGGCTACTGCCGTTGCCGAAGGGCTTCGTGCCGATGATGAAGTAGTTGCCAATCCGGAGAAATACTATGACCGTATTATCGACATAGACCTTTCCACATTGGAGCCTTATATCAACGGACCGTTTACTCCGGATGCCGCCACGCCTGTTTCGGAGTTTGCCGAGAAGGTTTTGAAGAACGGCTATCCCCGTAAGATGGAGGTAGGGCTTATCGGTTCCTGTACCAATTCATCCTACCAGGATTTGAGCCGTGCGGTGTCTTTGGCGCATCAGGTAACAGAGAAGCGGTTGCATGCGGCTGCTCCGCTGATTGTCAATCCGGGTTCGGAACGCATACGTGCAACCGCAGAGCGTGACGGTATGATTGACGCTTTTGAAAAAATAGGCGCTACAATTATGGCAAATGCCTGCGGCCCTTGTATCGGACAATGGAAGCGTGTGACCGATGATTCTACTCGTAAGAATTCTATTGTGACTTCTTTCAACCGGAACTTTGCCAAGCGTGCGGATGGAAATCCGAATACGTATGCCTTTGTAGCCTCTCCCGAACTGACAATGGCATTGACCATTGCCGGAGATTTGTGTTTCAATCCGCTGAAAGATACATTGCTCAATGCCGATGGCGAACAGGTTAAACTCTCCGAACCGATAGGCGAAGAGCTGCCGCCGGAAGGATTTACGGCAGGGAGCGAGGGGTATGTCGCACCTTCCCATGCAAAGACGGATATTGCGGTGGCTCCCCAGTCGCAACGCCTGCAACTGCTTGCTCCTTTCCCGGCTTGGGACGGAGAGGATTTGCTGAATATGCCTCTGCTGATTAAAACGCAGGGTAAGTGTACCACCGATCATATCTCGATGGCAGGTCCGTGGCTTCGTTTCCGCGGGCATTTGGAGAATATTTCGGACAATATGCTGATGGGGGCTGTCAATGCCTTTAACGGAGAAACGAATAAAGTGTGGAACCGTTCTACAAATACGTACGGAACGGTGTCCGGTACAGCCAAACTGTATAAGTCCGAAGGGATTCCTTCCATTGTCGTTGCCGAAGAAAACTATGGCGAGGGTTCCAGCCGTGAACATGCCGCTATGGAACCGCGTTTCCTGAATGTACGTGTCATACTGGCAAAGAGCTTTGCACGTATCCACGAGACGAATTTGAAGAAACAGGGCATGCTGGCGCTGACCTTTACCGATAAGGCGGATTATGATAAAATTCGGGAGCACGACTTGCTTTCCGTTGTCGGCTTGAAAGACTTTGCTCCGGGACGTAACCTGAAAGTAGTGCTTCATCACGAGGACGGCAGCAAGGAAAGCTTCGAAGTACAACATACGTATAATGAACAGCAGATAGGCTGGTTCCGTGCCGGCTCTGCATTAAATGCACGATAGAATATGGAAAAGATTACTGTACCTTTTATTACAGGTGACGGAGTAGGGGCAGAGGTCACTCCGTCCATGCAGGCTGTGGTGGATGCAGCCTTGAAGAAAGCCTATGGAGACAGCCGGAGTATCGGATGGAAAGAAGTGCTGGCCGGTGAGCGGGCATTTAATGAAACGGGTTCCTGGTTGCCGGAAGAAACGATGGAAGCATTCCGCACTTATAAGGTAGGTATTAAGGGACCGTTGACTACACCGGTCGGCGGCGGTATCCGTTCGCTGAACGTGGCGTTGCGCCAGACACTCGATTTGTATGTGTGCCTGCGTCCCGTGCGTTGGTATAAAGGCGTAGTTTCGCCGGTGAAAGAACCGCAGAAGGTAAACATGTGCGTATTCCGTGAGAATACGGAAGATATCTACGCCGGTATCGAATGGGAAGCCGGAACACCGGAAGCCGAAAAGTTCTATCGCTTCCTGCATGATGAGATGGGCGTGACCAAGGTGCGTTTTCCCGAAACTTCATCTTTTGGCGTGAAACCTGTGTCTAAAGAGGGAACGGAGCGGCTGGTGCGTGCGGCTTGCCGTTATGCGCTCGAAAACGGTCTGCCCTCTGTAACGCTGGTACACAAAGGAAATATCATGAAGTTTACCGAAGGCGGCTTCAAGAAATGGGGCTATGAGCTGGCGGAGCGTGAGTTTGGAAAAGATATAGCGGAGGGACGTCTTGTTGTCAAGGATTGCATTGCCGATGCCTTTTTGCAGAATACCTTGCTTGTTCCCGAAGAATATTCGGTCATTGCCACTCTGAATTTGAACGGTGATTATATTTCCGACCAGTTGGCTGCTATGGTGGGCGGCATCGGTATCGCTCCGGGAGCCAACATTAATTACAGGACGGGACATGCCATTTTTGAGGCCACTCATGGCACAGCTCCCAATATTGCCGGAAAAGACATTGTGAATCCGTGTTCCATGATTCTTTCGGCGGTGATGATGCTCGAACATCTGGGTTGGAAAGAGGCCGCCTTACTGATAGAGGAAGCACTGGAGAAGAGTTTCACAGAAGGTCGTGCTACAGTCGATTTGGCCCGCTTCATGCAGGGTGGTGCCCCGTTGTCTACATCGGCTTTTACACGGGAAATCGTGAACAGGATAGAAGCTTCCGCAAATAATTCCCCCATAAACCAGAAAAAATAAAAATATTATGAAGAAAGAATATTTGATTTACAAACTTTCCGAAGACCTGAAAGAAGCGACCCGGATTGAGAACGAACTGTTCAAGAAGTTTGATGTGAAGCGCGGATTGCGTAATGAAGACGGTACAGGTGTGCTGGTTGGGCTCACCAAGATTGGCAACGTAGTGGGGTACGAGCGCATTCCGGGCGGAGGTCTGAAGCCTATTCCGGGCAAATTGTTCTACCGTGGCTACGACCTTGAGGATTTGGCACATGCCATTCTCAAAGAGAAACGTTTCGGCTTTGAAGAAGTGGCGTATCTGCTGCTTTCAGGCCGTTTGCCCGACAGGGAGGAACTGGCTTCTTTCCGTGAACTGATTAACGATAATATGCCGTTGGAACAGAAAACGAAGATGAACATCATCGAGCTTGAAGGGAATAATATAATGAATATCCTGGCGCGAAGCGTGCTCGAGATGTACCGCTTTGACCCGAATGCCGATGATACGTCGCGCGATAATCTGATGCGCCAGAGCATAGACCTTATTTCGAAGTTCCCCACCATCATAGCCTATGCTTTCAATATGCTTCGCCATGCCACTCACGGCCGTTCGTTGCATATCCGGCATCCGCAGGAGAATCTTTCTCTCGCGGAGAATTTCCTGTATATGTTGAAAAAGGATTATACGGAACTGGATGCCCGTACCCTTGACCTGTTGCTGGTGTTGCAGGCGGAGCACGGCGGCGGTAACAACTCTACGTTCACCGTACGCGTAACGTCCTCTACCGGAACTGATACCTATTCTGCCATCGCTGCGGGCATCGGTTCCCTGAAAGGCCCGCTTCACGGTGGCGCCAATATCCAGGTTACCGACATGTTCCACCATTTGCAGGAGAATATCCGGGATTGGACGAATGTAGACGAGATTGACACTTATTTCACCCGTATGCTGAACAAGGAGGTATATAACAAGACGGGATTGATATACGGTATCGGACATGCCGTCTACACCATTTCAGACCCTCGTGCCATACTTTTAAAGGAACTTGCCCGCGACCTTGCCCGCGAGAAAGGGAAAGAGCGAGAGTTTGCTTTCCTTGAATTGCTGGAAGAGCGAGCCATCGAAGTTTTCGGCCGTGTGAAGAACAACGGCAAGACGGTTTCGAGCAATGTGGATTTTTACTCCGGTTTCGTATATGAAATGATCGGGTTGCCGCAGGAAATATTTACTCCGCTGTTTGCCATGGCGCGTATCGTGGGCTGGTGTGCACATCGTAATGAAGAGTTGAACTTCGAAGGTAAGCGCATTATTCGTCCGGCATATAAGAATGTATTGGAAGAAGTAGCATACATTCCTATTAAGAAGCGGTAGATCCGTTTCAAAGCACAGACCTCGGATTGCCGGGTCGTATAAGGTATCGTTGTTGCGGTTGGAAAGCCGGACGGCGATACCTTATTCATTTTCCCGTGGCGGAACGGATAAATATCCACGCTCTTTGCGTTATCCTGTATGTTTTTGATAATTGCTGCGGGAAAACGATTTGATTGTTACAGGTTTTCCCTATATTTGTCACACTTAAACAAAAGAACATGAGCGAAGAAGGGTTTCATCTGTTTTTGGGAGTGATGTGCGTCATTGCGCTTTTTGTGTTCATCGCTCTTTATTTCGTCAAAGCCGGATATGGGATGTTCCGTACCGCATCGTGGGGATATTCCATTAGTAACAAGGCGGCGTGGGTATTGATGGAAGCGCCGGTCTTTATCGTTATGTTTTGGTTGTGGGGCAGGAGCGGGGCAGGCTTTGCCGTGCCGGTATATCTTTTCTTTCTGCTGTTCCAGCTACACTACTTCCAAAGGTCGTTTATTTTTCCTTTTCTGCTGAAAGGAAAAAGCCGGATGCCGGTAACTATTATGATGATGGGCATTGTATTTAATGTACTGAACGGAATGATGCAGGCTGGCGGTCTGTTTTACTTTGCTTCCGAAGGGATGTATTCCGGTGGTTGGACTTATTTGCTGAAGACTCATGCGTGGTCGGGGCTTCTGTTATTTTTTGCCGGTATGCTTATCAATCTTCATGCCGACCATGTGATTCGCCATTTGCGTAAGCCGGGCGACACGAATCATTACCTTCCTGAGAAAGGTCTTTATCGCTATGTCACTTCTGCCAACTATTTCGGTGAATTGGTAGAATGGACCGGTTTTGCCATACTTACTGCTTCGCCTGCCGCATGGGTGTTTGTGTGGTGGACTTTTGCCAATCTCGTTCCCCGTGCCAATGCCATTTACGGCCGTTACCGGAAAGAATTCGGTGATGAGGCGGTAGGAAAACGCAAGCGTATCATACCTTATATCTATTGAAAGGACAAACCATAAATCATAAATCAGGAAACTATCACATGGAATCAAAATTATTCACTCCGGTTACTTTCGGACCGCTGACATTGCGCAACCGTACCATCCGTTCGGCTGCTTTTGAAAGTATGTGTCCCGGAAATGCCCCTTCGGACATGTTGCTCGATTATCACCGTTCGGTTGCGGCAGGAGGCATCAGTATGACTACTGTGGCTTATGCGGCTGTTACTCAGAGCGGGCTTTCTTTTGACCGCCAGTTGTGGATGCGCCCTGAAATAATTCCGGGGCTTCGCAAGCTGACCGATGCGATACATGCGGAAGGTGCTGCTGCCGGAATCCAGTTGGGGCATTGCGGAAACATGTCCCATAAGAGTATTTGCGGGTGTACCCCGGTCGGTGCCAGCAGCGGCTTCAACCTGTATTCACCTACTTTTGTGCGTGGTTTGCGTGCCGGTGAACTGCCGGAGATGGCACGTGCTTACGGAAAGGCGGTGAATCTGGCCCGTGAGGCGGGATTTGATGCAGTGGAAATTCATGCCGGACATGGCTACCTTATCAGCCAGTTCCTTTCGCCTTCGACCAATCATCGCAAAGATGAATTTGGCGGTTCTCTGGAAAACCGCATGCGCTTTATGGATATGGTGATGGATGAAGTGATGAAGGCTGCCGGCAGCGATATGGCAGTGCTTGTGAAGATGAACATGCGTGACGGTTTCCGGGGAGGCATGGAGATAGATGAGACGATGCAAGTGGCCAAGCGTCTTGAATGCTCGGGTGCACATGGATTGGTATTGAGCGGCGGTTTTGTAAGTAAAGCGCCTATGTATGTGATGCGTGGGGAAATGCCGATTCGCAGCATGACACATTATATGACATGCTGGTGGCTGAAGTATGGAGTACGCATGGCGGGCAGGTGGATGATACCGTCTGTGCCATTCAAAGAGGCCTATTTCCTGGAAGACGCCCTGAAGTTCCGTGCAGAGCTGAAGATGCCGTTGATATATGTAGGCGGACTGGTGTCGCGTGCCAAGATAGATGAGGTGCTGGACAATGGTTTTGAGGCTGTACAGATGGCACGCGCCCTGCTCAACGAACCGGGCTTTGTGAACCGTATGCGCAAGGAGGAGAATGCCCGTTGCAGCTGTAGGCATAGTAATTACTGCATAGCCCGGATGTATTCCATAGAAATGGCTTGCCATCAGCATTTGCAGGAAGAACTGCCTGCCTGCTTGAAAAAGGAGATAGAGAAAATAGAAGCGAAGGGGTGATTGAATCTTTCTTATTATTGGCAATTTATACTTGGTAAACATGAAACTTGCTATCATAACCGGTGCAGACGGTGGTATGGGAACGGAAATAACCCGTGCTGTGGCTACAGCCGGATATAAAATAATCATGGCCTGTTACCGTCCGGAAAAAGCGGAAAGGGTAAAGGATATGCTGGTGCATGACACCGGTAACCCATATATTGAGGTATTGGGCATTGACTTAGCTTCGCTTGCATCTGTGGCGGCTTTTGCCGAAAGAATGTTGAAAAGGGGGGATACCGTCAGTCTGCTGATGAATAATGCCGGAACAATGGAAACAGGGCGTCACATCACTGAGGATGGTTTGGAACGTACGGTGAGTGTTAATTATGTTGCTCCTTATTTGTTGACACGCAAACTTATTCCTCTGATGGAAAAGGGGAGCCGTATTGTCAATATGGTGTCTTGTACTTATGCCATAGGGCGTCTCGACTTTCCGGATTTCTTCCATCTTGGAAAGAGAGGAGGTTTCTGGCGCATTCCTGTTTATAGCAATACGAAACTGGCTCTGACCTTGTTTACCGTTAATCTGGCGAATCGGGTCAAGGAAAAAGGGATTGTGGTGAATGCGGCCGATCCGGGTATCGTATCTACCGATATAATAACGATGCACATGTGGTTCGACCCGCTGACAGATATCTTATTCCGGCCTTTTATCCGTACTCCCCGGCAAGGAGCTGCAACAGCCGTTCATCTGCTGCTGGATGAGGATGCCGGAAAACGTACGGGAACTTTAAATGCGAGTTGCCGTCCCAAGCATCTTTCCGGGAAGTATACCCGCCATGTGCAGATGCAGGAGTTGTGGAACAGGACGGAGAAGATTGTGGAGAAGTGGTTATAAATCCAAAAAACGGATAGAACACTTGTTGAGGAAAATTTAAAGAACCTCTTGCATTATGATAATTTTTCAGGCACGGAGTGCATGGATTTCACGGTTCCGGTTTGCAAGAACCATGAAATCTGTGCACTCCGTGCCTGAAAGAAAATGTTAAAATCACTTCGGCCCTCTTGGGTTTATCCTATCGGGACTTTATTAAATGGAAAGTTCCCTCAGTACATTAACCAGGTCTTTCTTGATCGGCTTGTCGTTTTTGATGGCTTTCGTGAAAGGTACATAAACCACTTCATCGTGTTCTATGCCTATCATCACATTACGTTGTCCTTCCATGATGGCGTCGATTGCGGCAGCACCCAATCGGCTGGCAAGGATACGGTCGTGTGCCGTAGGACTGCCGCCACGCTGCAAGTGTCCGAGGATTGTGACGCGTACGTCGTATTGGGGATATTCGTTTTTCACACGTTCCGCATAGTGCATTGCACCACCGGTCAGTTCACTTTCGGCAACGAGCACGATGCTGCTGTTCTTAGACTTCCGGAAACCGTTCTTGATGAACTCTTCCAATTGGTCCACTTCCGTGCTGAATTCCGGTATGATGGCAGCCTCGGCTCCGGATGCGATAGCGCCGTTCAAGGCAAGGAAACCGGCATCGCGTCCCATAACCTCGACGAAGAAAAGACGTTCGTGAGAAGTTGCGGTGTCGCGGATTTTGTCTACGGCATCCAAAATCGTATTCAGGGCGGTGTCGTAACCGATTGTGGTATCCGTTCCGTACAGGTCGTTGTCGATGGTTCCCGGCAGACCGATACAGGGCACATCAAATTCTTGCGCAAAGATGCGTGCACCGGACAGAGAGCCGTCGCCACCGATAACCACCAGGGCATCGATACCCTCTTTCTTCATGTTATCGTATGCTATCTGCCGTCCTTCGGGCGTGGTAAACTCTTTACAGCGCGCTGTTTTCAGGATAGTACCGCCCAATTGGATGATGTTACTTACATTCTGGCTCTTGAATTCTTTGATTTCACCGGTTACCAAGCCTTTGTAACCTCTATATATGCCTTTAACCTGAAGTCCGTTGTAGATAGCCGCACGTGTTACCGCACGGATAGCCGCATTCATTCCCGGAGCGTCGCCGCCCGATGTTAAAATACCGATACACTTAATTGTTCCCATAACAATCTCTTTATTTAGTGTTAATAATTACCTTAAAAAATCTGCTCGCAAAGATAACAAAAGCTTTTTAAATTCGTGATTTTATTGCCTTGGATATTTCTTCCATCAGCCATTTGGGAGTGGAAGTGGCTCCACAAATACCAATGGACTCTGTGCCAATGAGTAACCGGTTGTCTATCTCTTCCGCACTGTCGATAAGGTGCGAGTTGGGATTTACCTTCTTGCATTCGTTGAACAGGATTTTTCCATTGGAACTTTTCTTGCCGCTGACGAAGAATACCAAATCGTGCGAAGCTGCGAATTTCCGGATGTTGGGAATGCGGTTGGCTACTTGCCGGCATATGGTGTCGTAATATTCGAAAGTGACATCGGAGGATATATGTTCTTTTATGTATTCCACGATTTTTTGAAATTCATCCAGCGACTTGGTGGTTTGCGAGTAGAGGCGTATGCTCTTGCTGAAATCCAGTGACTTGGCTTCTTCCAGCTTTTCTATAACAATTGCTTTTCCTGTGGTTTGCCCCACCAGTCCCAGGACTTCTGCATGTCCGTTCTTTCCGTATATGACGATTTGTTTGTCCTCATTGTCTTCCTGGATATACTCCTGCTTGATTTTCTTTTGTAAGCGGAGAACCACCGGACAAGTGGCGTCGATTATTTCAATATTGTTGCGCCTGGCGGTTATATAGGTTTCGGGCGGTTCGCCGTGTGCCCGCAATAAAACTTTGGCATTATGCAGGCGGTTGAACTCCCCGTGGTTGATGGTGATAAGCCCCATTGCTTTCAAGCGCTCCACTTCACGGCTGTTGTGCACAATGTCTCCCAAACAGTATAATGTTCCGCTTTTGGATAACTCTTCTTCTGCTTTATTGATTGCGGTAACTACCCCGAAGCAGAAGCCGGAACCTTCGTCTATTTCCACTTTTGCCATATTGCAGCTTTTTGCGTTATGATTTGCACACTTTTTCGAACTGTTCTGCCAGCCATTCCTTTTGTTGGGAAATGGTCATGTGGCTGTTGTCGAGCAGCAGTGCGTCGTCGGCTTTGCGGAGCGGACTCACTTCCCTGTTCTGGTCTATATAATCCCTCTGCTTCACATTCTCCAGGATTTCGTCGAAACCGGCTTCCTCTCCTTTGGCTTTCAGTTCATCGTATCTGCGCTGTGCACGGATTTCGGGAGAGGCAGTTACGAATATCTTAAGTTCGGCATCCGGAAATACGGTAGTGCCGATGTCGCGACCGTCCATGACAATGCCTTTGGCTTTGCCCATTTCCTGTTGTTGGGCTACCATTGCTTCGCGCACAAAGTCGAGGGCGGCAATGGGACTGACGCGGGAGGATACTTCCATTGTGCGGATTTTCTTTTCCACATTGATGCCGTTCAGGTAGGTGTCGGGACGTCCCGTTTCCGGGTTCAGCTGAAAGGATATGCGGATGCTGTTGATCTGCTTTTTCAGTTTTTCCGTATCGATGCCCTCGGCTGTGAAGATACCGTTCTCCATACTATATAAAGTGACGGCACGGTACATGGCTCCGCTGTCGATATAAATATAGCCGATTTCACGGGCGAGGTCCTTGGCCATTGTGCTTTTTCCGCACGAAGAGAAGCCGTCGATTGCGATTGTTATCTTTTTCATATGAAATGATTTTATACCATAATTTATATAGGAATCTCTCTCTCGGTAGATTTTTTTGAACGTTTCATTTAAAATTCTTGCCAAAGATACGGTATTTTTAAAATATCTCGTTACTTTTGCGCTACAAAAGCTGACGAAGGCTTTTGAAGAATTAAAAAAATAAAAATGCCTTGTTTATTGTGTAAAAAAACACAGCCGGGCAAGAACAATCGTGGGAAAAGTGCTATATTTGCCCAAAATGAGAAACACTAATAATTATAGTATAAATTATGGAAATTAAAAAGACACCTAAGGCAGACTTGGAGAACAAAAAGTCGACTTGGCTGCTTGTCGGTTACGTGATTGTGCTCGCGTTTATGTTCGTTGCATTCGAATGGACAAAACGTGATATCAAGATTGATACGAGCCAGGCAATTACCGACCTTGTATTTGAAGAGGAAATCATTCCGATTACGGAACAACCCGAGCAGGTGGCTCCACCGCCCCCCGAAGCTCCGTCGATTGCAGAAACCCTGACAATCGTGGATGACGACGCAGATGTGGAGGAAACCACGATAGCTACATCTGAAGAAACCAATCAGGCTGTGGAAATCAAATATGTTCCCGTAGCTGTTGAAGAGGAAGAACCGGAAGAACAAACTATCTTCGAGGTAGTAGAACAGATGCCGGAATTCCCTAATGGTGGTATGGCTGGTTTGATGCAGTATTTGAGCAAGAACATCAAATATCCTACTATCGCTCAGGAAAACGGAACTCAAGGTCGTGTAACCGTACAGTTCGTTGTTAACAGAGACGGTAGTATCGTAGATGCTAAAGTGCTTAGAGGTGTTGACCCGTATTTGGATAAAGAGGCAATCCGTGTGATCAGCTCCATGCCGAAATGGAAACCGGGTATGCAGCGTGGTAAAGCGGTACGTGTTAAATACACAGTGCCTGTGATGTTCCGCTTGCAGTAATTTTGTTTTTTTAGTTAATATATTTAAATATTGCGTAAAGAGGTTGCTTTTAGGCAGCCTCTTTTCATTCTCTGCCATTCCTAATTTGAAATACTTATGTTTACAGCTTCCGAACTTCTCGATAAAATAAATTCCCATATTGCGGATTTGCAGTTTGAACGTACTCCGAAAGGGTTGTACGACCCGGTTGCCTATGTTTTGTCCATGGGTGGAAAAAGAATCCGCCCCGTGCTGATGTTGATGGCTTATAATCTTTATAAGGAAGATGTCAGACCGGTATTCTCACCGGCAACAGGCATCGAGGTCTATCATAATTATACATTGCTGCATGACGACCTGATGGACCGTGCCGATAAACGCCGCGGAAAAGAAACGGTGCATAAGGTATGGAATGATAATACGGCTATCCTTTCGGGTGACGCAATGCTGGTGCTGGCTTATCAGTTTATGGCGCAATGTCCGGCCGAACACTTGAAGGCTGTGATGGATTTGTTCAGCCTGACGGCTCTTGAAATTTGCGAAGGTCAGCAGATGGATATGGATTTTGAGCAGCGGAGCGATGTGAAGGAGGAGGAATACCTGGAGATGATTCGTCTGAAAACATCCGTGCTGCTGGCGGCAAGTTTGAAAATCGGAGCATTGTTGGGCGGTGCCTCTGCTGAAGATGCGGAGCGGCTGTATGACTTTGGCATGAATATGGGTGTCGCTTTTCAGCTGAAAGACGATTTGCTGGATGTGTACGGTGATACTGCCGTATTTGGTAAAAATATAGGTGGGGATATCCTGTGCAACAAGAAAACCTATATGTTGATAAAGGCTTTGGAACATGCGGATAAGGAGCAGGCTGCGCAATTGAAGCATTGGATAACCGTTACGGACTTTGACCCGGCTGAGAAGATAGAGGCTGTAACCGGTTTGTATAACCGGATAGGGGTTAAACTCCTTTGTGAAAACAAAATGTCGGAATACAACAACAAGGCTTTGGAAAGCCTGGCTGCCGTGAATGTGACGGCTGAGAGGAAAAGAGAACTGGATAAGCTTATAAAGGAGTTGATGTACCGGGAAGTGTAATTGTCAGTAGCCGATTAGAATGCCTTACAGAAGATTACCAAATACAGATCAGGCAAGAATACGTGCGTTGAAAGCCGTTGTTGCCAAAGGTGACACATATAATGTGTATGATTTGGCTGTGTCTCTGAAGGTACTTACGGATGCCCGGAATTTCCTGGTAAAGTTTGAAGCGGCGCATTCGTATTATGTGGAATGTTTTGAGCGTCAGTCAAAGGCGGGACGTAAGCATCAGGCGAATGTAAAGACTGCCCGTCTTTACATATCGCATTTTATCCAGGTACTGAATCTGGCAGTGATTCGTTCGGAGGTGCGTACCGTTCATAAGGAGTTCTACGGCTTGGATATGAGAAACAATAATGTTCCGGATTTGTCTACGGAGGCAGCCCTTGCAGAGTGGGGACGTAAAATAGTGGAAGGCGAGAGCCGGCGCATTTCTCAGGGCGGAATTCCTATTTATAATCCTACCATTGCCAAAGTCAGGGTACATTATGATATTTTCATGGAGAGCTACGAGAGACAGAGGAACTTGCAGGCGCTGACGGCGCGCAGTCTGGAAGCTCTTGCTTCCATGCGCTCCGAAGCCGATGCTCTGATTCTGGATATCTGGAACCAGGTGGAGCGGAAATACGCAGAGGTTATGCCGAATGAAAAACGTCTGGAGTTGTGTCGCGCTTATGGTTTGATTTATTATTACCGTACCGGTGAAAAAGAAGAGATTGCAAAATGAAATTAGTAGATTCACATTCCCACCTTTTTTTGGAGGACTTCCAATCGGATTTGCCGCAGGTGATGATGCGCGCCCGGGAAGCAGGAGTCACCCATATTTTTATGCCCAATATAGACAGTACCACTATTGAACCCATGCTTAAGGTCTGTTCGGAGTACAAGGGGTATTGTTTTCCGATGATAGGGCTGCATCCCACTTCCGTGGATGCCGGTTATGAGAAGGAACTGGCTGTTGTGGCCGGACATCTGGCAATGCCGGACGGCTATGTCGCAATCGGTGAAATAGGCATGGATCTTTATTGGGATAAAACTTACCTGAAGGAACAGCAGATTGCCTTTGAACGGCAGGTGCGGTGGGCGTTGGAGTATGGACTACCCGTAGTGATTCATTGCCGGGAGGCGTTCGACTATATATATGATATATTGAAACCGTATAAAACGTCTTCTCTAAGGGGGATTTTCCATAGCTTTACGGGAACACGGGAAGAGGCATTCCGTATGCTGGAGTTTTCTAATTTCTTCATTGGGATTAACGGTGTGGTGACATTTAAGAAATCGGGATTGCCGGAAGTTTTGCAAAATATCCCCTTGGAACGGATTGTTCTTGAAACCGATTCTCCCTATCTAACTCCCGTGCCGAACCGGGGTAAAAGAAACGAGAGTGCGAATGTAAAGGATACTCTGTTAAAAGTAGCGGAAATATACGGAAATTCGCCTGAAGAAATAGGCCGTATCACTTCTGAAAACGCTTTAAAAGTGTTTGGAATGCTCAAATAACGTTCCGAAGATTTTAAAGTTTATTAATTTTGAGATTTTCTTGCGGATAAAACTTTGAGAATGCAGTGGAAGAACAAAAAAAAGAATACATTTGTAGCTGAAAACGCTCGCGGTTCGCATTTTTTTTGTAATTTGCACCCGATTTCAGAACAGATGTTGATTGGAGAGATGCTCGAGTGGTTGAAGAGGCACGCCTGGAAAGCGTGTATACCCCTAAAGGGTATCCGGGGTTCGAATCCCCGTCTCTCCGCAGTGTGATAAAATGGAGATAAAACAACAAATTATAATAAATAAATTAATTAATTAATCTTAAAAATTAGACACACAATGAAAAAGTTATTTGCAATTGTTGCTGTGATGGGAGTCTTAACATTTGGCTCAACTCAACTTGCTCAGGCTCAAGATGCTCCTGCTGCTGAACAAACAGAACAAGCTGCTCCTGCAGCACAAGCAGCTCCTGCTGATGAAGCTGCAGCTCCTGTTGTAGCTGAAGAAGGCGGTATTCACAAAGAAATCAAGACTAAATTTATTGAAGGTACTGCATCTTTCATGAGTTTGGTTGCCATCGCATTGGTTATCGGTCTTGCTTTCTGTATCGAGCGTATCATTTACCTGAGTTTGGCTGAAATCAACACCAAGAAGTTTATTGCCGCTATCGAAGCTGCTTTGGAAAAAGGTGATGTTGAAGCTGCCAAAGACATTGCACGCAACACAAGAGGTCCTATCGCTTCTATCTACTATCAGGGTTTGATGAGAATCGATCAGGGTATCGATGTAGTTGAAAAGTCAGTTGTATCTTACGGTGGTGTACAGGCTGGTTACCTGGAAAAAGGTTGCTCTTGGATCACACTGTTTATCGCAATGGCTCCGTCATTAGGATTCTTGGGTACTGTAATCGGTATGGTGCAGGCATTTGATAAGATCCAACAAGTAGGTGATATCTCTCCGACGGTTGTAGCAGGTGGTATGAAGGTTGCCTTGATTACAACTATCTTCGGTTTGATCGTTGCTTTGATTCTGCAGGTATTCTATAACTATATCCTGTCTAAGATTGAAGCTTTGACCAGCGAAATGGAAGATTCTTCTATCTCACTGTTGGATATGGTTATCAAATATGACTTGAAATACAAAAAATAAGTAAAATGGCTAAGTTATCATATAAAGTATCATACTACGTACTGTACGTAATGTTCGCTGCCATTCTGGTAGTGTTGGGCTTGTTCTACTTCGGTGGAGATGCTCAGGGCGATGCAGTACTTATGAGCGTTGACTCTGAAATGTGGCAACCCGCCCAAACCGATGCACTGCTCTTCTTGATGTACGGTTTGTTTGGTATCGCTGTCGTTGCTACAGTGGCTGCTTTCCTGTTCCAGTTCGGAACTGCCTTGAAAGATAATCCGGGAAATGCATTGAAGTCTTTGATCGGTGTAATCGTATTGGTTGCAGTTGTTGTTATAGCATGGGCTATGGGTAGTGATGAACCGCTTAATATCCCGGGTTATGACGGTACGGACAATGTTCCGTTCTGGTTGAAGATCACTGATATGTTCCTTTATTCTATCTACATCCTGTTTGGTGCAACAGTGCTTGCTATCATCTTTAGTAGTATTAAGAAGAAATTATCATAATCAATTGAGATAACTCAATTTAAAGAGTAATTACAATGGCAAAAGGAAAAAGAAAAGTTCCTGATATTAACTCAAGTTCTACGGCGGATATTGCTTTCCTGTTGTTGATCTTCTTCTTGATTACAACGTCAATGGATACTGACCGTGGTTTGGCAAGACGTTTGCCGCCACCACCGGAGCAGAACCAAAAGAATGACGATATTAAGTTGAAGGAACGCAACGTGTTGCAGGTCTTCCTGAATATGAACGACCAGTTGATGTGCGGAAACGATTATATCACAACAGATCAGTTACGTGCTAAAGCAAAAGAATTTATTGCCAATCCGTATAACGATGAAACCAAACCGGAAAAACATGCAAAGGATATTCCTTTCTTTGGTAACATGATGATTACGGAAAAGCATGTAATTTCTTTGCGTTGCGACCGTGGTTCTTCTTATAAGGCATATCTTGCTGTACAAAACGAGCTGGTTGCAGCATACAATGAGTTACGTGATGAGTTGGCTCAGGAAAAATGGCAAAAGAACTATGTTGATTTGAATGACGATCAACAAAAAGCAATTCGTGACATTTATCCTCAGAAGATCTCTGAGGCAGAACCTAAAAAATACGGAGATAAGAAGTAATGGGAAAATTTAATAAGACTGGTAAAAAAGAAATGCCGGCGTTGAACACTTCTTCTCTGCCTGACCTTATCTTCACCCTGTTGTTCTTCTTCATGATTGTAACAACTATGCGTGAGGTAACATTAAAGGTTGAGTTTAAGGTTCCGCAAGGTACAGAGTTGGAAAAACTTGAAAAGAAGTCTTTGGTTACGTTTATCTATGTAGGAAAACCTACTGCTGAATTCCGTAAGAAATTAGGTAATGAAAGCCGTATCCAGTTGAATGACAGTTATGCTGAAGTTGCAGCAATCCAAGACTATATTATTGGTGAACGTGCCAGTATGAAGGAAGAGGATCAGCCGCAGATGACAGTGTCTTTGAAAGTTGACCAAGATACGAAAATGGGTATCGTAACAGATATCAAAGAGGCTCTTCGTAAAGCGTATGCATTGAAGATTAACTATTCTGCGCAGCCGCGTCAGTAAAGTTAGTTCAGACTATATTGAATAAAGGTCGCCTGTTTTTACAAGCGACCTTTATTTTCTTATGTATGGGAACCTTAAAAGAATGAGTTTCCTATTTATTTAGTATTGTATACTTCCCGATAGATGCACTTTTTTACCTGTTCGAAGTCTTTATCGCATTCTAAATCGCCATAAGCCATTAATAGCATGGGAAGGTAATCATCTCCGGATTTATAAGGCGGTTGCATGTACGGCTTTTCCCATAATGTAAAACCTTGCCGTTTGTAGAAATTGATTCGGCGTATTGCCATTTCTTCTTCCGGCATTTCCACTTCCAGGATAATGGGTTTCTTTAGCTGGTGACATAATTGGTTTAAAACGTTTTTGCCATGGCCTCCATTGCGTTGAGACGGGTCAATGGCAAAATGCTCTACATAGCAGAAATGTCCGAAATCCCAGTAGGTAATAAAGCCTACCGGAGTATTTTGATGGAGAATAATGTTACAGTAAAAATGCGGTTTGCTATCTGTATAATTACGCAATTCTTCCAATGGACGATATTCTTCAGAAGGGAAAGAAGCAGTCATCAACTGCTCCATGTACTTGTACAAGGCTGCATCTGTGGTGGTGATGCGTTGAAATTTAATCATAAGCAGGTTCTTTAAAATTTGTTTTTTATTCGGTATAAAACTCAATAATTCTGCGAAGAGCGCGTTGGCACACAGGGCAGAAAGCCGGATATTCATTGGTGCGCATGCGGCAATTCTCTGCCGGTCGGAAGATCCCTTTCGCTGAATAACCGCCGCCTTCATACACGCCTGTCGGATAGTTTTCGCTTACCTCTGCCGGAGTGGGAACGGGAGTATTTTCACTAAGCATGTCCTTCCACTTGGCTGCAAAGTCCACTTGTGTACTGATGTTCTGCTCCCACGGTTCTATATCCAAGGGGTAGGTATCGGTCATAACATCATTATCATAGAAGTATTCATCGGCAAGTCCGCCGAAACTGTGTCCGAATTCATGTACTACTACCGGCCGGAACATCGGATGATGGGCTGTTGTGAGGGTGTATGAGTTATAGATACCGCCACCACCATATTCTTCTGTATTAGCCAATATGATAATGTGTTCATAGGGTATTCCGGCTAAAGCATCATGAATTGCTTTTACGCGTGATGTTGTTAAATAACGGTCGGAATAGAACGTGCTGAAATGTGAACCGAAGGCAGTATGTTTCCACTCGTTCAATCTTGGCACGCTGACTCCGCTATCTGTGGAAGGACTGGCTACGGCTACTACATTGAACCGTTTCTTCATGGATTTGAAAGGTTCGTGGTCGAAAATGCTTTTGCAAGCGATATCTGCATCTTCATAGAATGTCTGTATTTCTTGGAGTGTATATCCTTCTGCAAGAATAGCTACATCGATGCACTTTTCCGGACTATCGTTGTGCAGCAGGTATTTATGCGGTGTGATGTGTGAATTTCCTTTTTGCTCTATCAATACATCGTTTGGATGCACGATGTGTTTCATGGACGCGCGGACATTGCGGCGTGGGTCGAGCAGGGTTATTTCTATTTCAACCGGCTGAAGAGGGTAGGGAAGGAGAAATGTATTTTCAAATCCTTTAGTTACATTCCGGGCTTCGTCCGTTTCCAGCCATTCCTGGAAGAGTGAGGAGAAAGAGGTAGTATAAATAGTCTTTCCGCTGGCTGCATTGCGCATAACAATCTGTCCGTTGCCTTGCAACGGGAGTTCTGCCAGATGATGCTTTCTTCCTGCCCAGGTGGGGAGAGCGGATAACCCGTCCAGACAGATAGCTTGCCCGGATGCATTGCCGTTAAAGATATAATCGACGCGAAGGGTTTTATCTGCAAAATGGTCGGCAAAGACTTGTGCGCGGGTAGATGCTACGGCTATTAAACAGAGTAAGAATAAGATATGCTTTTTCATGTCCATAATAATTTAATCATTTCACAAATATACGATTTTTGTCTGTATTCCCCTGCATGTATGATTATTCTCTTTTTAGCAAGAAAAGTTATAATTCGTATTTTTATTCATGAAAAAATCGCTAACTTTGCACATTGCCGTAGCGGAATACGGTAAAATAATTTATTTAATTAATTATTGAGATTAGAAATGGGACATCATCAATTGGATACTTTAGACGAGCAGATATTGCAGCTGATTGCCGATAATGCGCGTATTCCTTTCCTCGAAGTTGCCAGAGCTTGTAATGTATCCGGAGCAGCTATTCACCAACGTATTCAGAAACTGACAAATCTGGGTATATTGAAAGGGTCGGAATATGTCATAGATCCGGAAAAGATAGGATATGAGACTTGTGCGTATATCGGAATCTATTTAAAAGATCCCGCAACTTTTGATGCCGTGACAAAAGCGCTGGAAGCCATTCCTGAAATCGTGGAATGTCACTTTACTACCGGTAAATACGATATGTTTATTAAGCTGTATGCACGGAACAATCATCATTTGCTGAGCATTATTCATGATAAATTGCAACCGTTGGGGTTGTCTCGTACGGAAACGTTGATTTCATTCCACGAGGCAATTAAACGTCAGATGCCGATAGTGATAGACGATGTGGATGAATAATCCTACCGGTTATCGGCGGATATAATTGACAAAAGCATAAGGGCAGGGATGTTTTTCATCTATAGGATGGGATTCCCTGCTTTTTTCTTGCCATATTTCAGGGGATACTTCCGGAAAGTAGGCATCTGCTTGAGGAGCTTCGGCATCTATCTCTGTCAGGCAGAGTGCGTCTGCCAATGGCAAAGCCTGGCGGTATACGCTGGCTCCACCTATAATATAGATTTGTTCATCCTGTTCACAGTGCTTCAAAGCTTCTTCAAGAGAAGGAAAGATTTCCGCACCCGGACATAGGGTGTCGGGACGGGTAGACAATACAATATTGCGTCGGTTTGGCAAAGCTCCTTTAGGGAGTGATTCGAATGTTTTCCGTCCCATGATGATGGTGTTCCCGGTAGTAAGCGCTTTGAAACGTTTCAAGTCATTGGGAAGCCAGAATAACAGTTTGTTTTCATAACCGATAGCCATGTGTCGGTCTACTGCGGCGATAATGCTAATCATATTGTCTGATGTAATCAAGTGGTCTTTTAATGATAGAAGATGCTCTCTTTCCTATACTGCTACTTTTCCGGCAATATGCGGGTGAGGATTGTAATTGACCAATTCAAAGTCTTCATACTTGAAATCGAATATGTTCTTTACATCCGGATTTATTTTCATTTGTGGAAGTGCCCGCGGCTCACGGCTCAGTTGGAGTTTCACTTGTTCCAAGTGGTTCAGATAGATATGTGCATCTCCCAGGGTATGTACAAAATCTCCGGCTTTCAATCCCGTAACTTGGGCTACCATTTGCAAGAGCAATGCATACGATGCGATATTGAAAGGTACTCCCAGAAAAATATCCGCGCTGCGTTGGTAAAGTTGCAGACTGAGTCGTCCGTTGGCTACATAAAACTGAAAGAATGCATGGCAAGGCGGCAGATTCATGTTGTCCAAATCGCCGACGTTCCAGGCACTCACTATGATACGGCGTGAATCGGGGTTGTGCTTGATTGTTTCCACCGCTTCACTGATTTGGTCGATGGTTCCGCCTTTGTAATCTGGCCACGAACGCCATTGGTAACCGTAGATATGCCCCAAATCTCCATTCTCATCGGCCCATTCATTCCAGATGCGTACCCCGTTCTCTTGCAGGTATTTTACGTTTGTATCGCCTTTCAGGAACCAGAGCAGTTCGTGGATAATGGATTTCAAATGAAGTTTCTTGGTAGTCAGACAAGGGAAGCCCTCGTCCATATTGAAACGCATCTGGTGTCCGAATACGCTGATTGTACCGGTTCCGGTACGGTCGCTTTTTTCTATGCCTTCAGTCAGTACACGGTTGAGTAAGTCTAAATATTGTTTCATGGAGTTACTTATTAAAAGCCTTGCCAAAGGTAGGCAAAGTTCTCGGTATATTGAAAATTTGCGCTATAAGATTTACAGGAAAGGAGTCAGCAGATTTCCTACCCAGCCGAGAAACTTTTTCCAGCCGGAGCGCTTTTTCCACATCTCGGGCGTGAGCAAGGTACTGTTCTTTTTGTCCCTCTCGAACATGCTGTTCAACTGGTTCGTTGTTGAAGGGTCGAAGATGAAAGCATTGGTCTCATAATCGTAGCGCAAGCTGCGGCTGTTGAGGTTTGCAGTGCCTACCGTACAGAAAGTGCTGTCTACCATCATTACTTTGGAATGGTGAAATCCGTCCTTGAACAAGTAAATTTTGGCTCCCCGTTTCATCAATTTATGTGCGATATAAAAAGAGGCTTCGGGCGTAAAGGGAATATCCGATACAGCCGGTATCATAATCTCCACTTCCGTACCTTTCTTTAACGCTTTCTTGATAGCCTTACGGATGGATTTCGTCGGAACGAAGTAGGGGTTTACTATCTGGATATTTTTTTGAGCAGCTTCTATCGAAACGGCATAGGCATGGCTGATAGACCGGGGTGTTTCCCGCGGGGTGCGGTCTACTATTGCAATCTCCTCGGCTATACTGTCCGGAAATTGGGGCAGGTTGGGGAAGTATGCCGGACCGCCGATGTGTTGTCCGGTTTCCCTGTTCCACATAGTCAGGAAGATACCTTGCAGGTAACGTACGGCATCCCCTTCTATGTGCATGTGTATGTCGTGCCATTTACCGATTTTAGGCAAGCCGTTGATGTAATAGTCGGCAATATTCATCCCGCCCGTATAGCCGATTTTTCCGTCGATAACCACTATCTTCCGGTGGTCGCGGTGCATGGCATGGTTGATATAGGGAAAGGTGATGGGGTCGAACTTGACGAGTTCGATGCCGCGTGCCTTTATCGCCTGCAAATGATGTTTTTTCAACGGCTGGTTATTGGACCAGTTGCCGAACGCATCGAACATGGCACGTACCTCTACACCTTCTTTTACCTTTTCTGCCAGTAAATCGAAAAGGGCATTGGCGATGGAGTCGTTACGGAAATTGAAATATTCCAGATGAATGTGGTGCCGGGCATGGCGGATAGTTTCGAATAAATCAATAAACTTTTCACGACCGGTCATCAATAGTTCGACTTTATTGTTGTAAGTCAGCGGTATTTCCATATCTTGCATGTAGTTCATTACAAGAGAATCGCTGGTACTTTGCGCTCGGACGCTTCCAATAAAAAATGTAAATAATATGATGAATGAAATCTGTCTCAAAACTTTATAAGTTTATTTAGTTTTATGAGTTCGCAAATATACAATATATCATTGAGATATGTTCATTTGTTTATAAAAAAATCAACCCTTACCTTTTATTAACAAGGTAGGGGTTGATTGTATTGTTCTGTAAGGAAGTTTATTTATTCTATGAGGAAATTACCGTTTGCGATTTCCAAAGCGTTTAAGCCAATGAACATATTTTGCGATAGAGCAGGAAGAGTAATACTATGCCTGCAACCAATAAAGATTTGGGATCAAGTTCAGTGACTCCGCTTTGGGCAGCGGCGGTGAGTGTTTCACGAAGTGTACCCAATACCTGTTGCAATCCGTCGAAAACAAAGAACAGCACTAATGCCAGCGTGAAACAGAACGTAACCCATACTTGTGAAATCCGTCGGGTGCGGTCGGGCAAATGGCGCATCACACGGCGGGTGAAGCCATTGTCGGGTATTTCCTGCCGGTTTTCGGCAAAGAAATCAATCAGGAGTTTATCATTGTTTTCCGTCATAACCATTTTGTTTTAAGTAGGTAGCCATTTTTTCTTTGGCCCGCGACAGGTGGCTTTTTACTGTTCCTGTCGGGTAGCCGGTAATGTCTGCAATCTTTTCTATACTTTGGTCTTCCATATAAAAAAGAGTGATACAGGTCCGTTCCGTTTCTTTCAGCATATTCAGCGCACGGTAAATGTCCATGTGCCGCCCTATGTCGTTTTGCTGCGTACTGTATTGAGCGTCTACCCGGAGTGTTTCCAGACTGTCGGTCTCCTTACGGGTGCGAAGATAATCATAAAATACATTATAAGCAATACGGTAGAGCCAGGTGGAGAAACTGGACAGGTTTTTGAATGAGGCGAGATTGGTGTATGCTTTAATGAATGTATCTTGCGCCAGGTCATCGCTCAATTCGCTGTCGCCACAAGTCAGGTGCAGAAAAAAACGCCGTACGGACGACTGGTACTTTCCTACTAACCGGTCGAAGGCCCTGGTGTTGCGAAACACCACGACCTGTGCGACTAACGATATATCATTGAGCTGACTCATTTTTCTGCATTCTTTTCCGGAAAGACGGTTCTTGCATTATCGGATTTATCATTGCTTTTAGGGGCTCTGTCTTGCTGCGTATAATAGATGACGAGCTGTCCGAAGCCTGTGAACATGACAAGCAGGCCTATGCAGCCAAGTCCGAATTCTTCGGTAATGGCCCAGAGGAATATGAACAGCCCGATACCGACGAACACATTCTTGATTCCTTTACTGCGGATATCTGTCGAATCGGCTTCTTTAAACAGATTTTCAGGCAGCGGTTGTCCGCTGGCTAATGCTTGTTCCACCAGGCGGTATTTGGCCTTCCGGTTTTTGTAGCGGAAGAAAAAGATGATGAATACGATGATTAAAGGAAAGCCGAAAACGAACACAATGGCTGTAATCGCAATGACTGCGTCTCTCGTGGCATGTCCGATATTCCAGCCGAAATCGTAAGCACTGCTATGATGCTTGTAATCATCGTCACTTTCTGAGTTACTGTTTGAACTGTTTTCGTAAGTCATGATGCTAAGGGTGTCCGTAACGGCTTTTCCGTCAATCACGGTATCCTTCAATTCTATGACTCTTTGTTTGTTTCCCAGACTGTCATTCTCCGTAACGGTCCGGTTCTTTCCTTGTGCCAATGTGCAAAGCATTAAGGCGGTTGTCAGTGCGAAGATAATGCGTTTCATAATCATGCTGTTTTTTGTTTTTATAGGTTTCTTTGTGTGTTAGACGTACCCATTTGCTTGGGAAGTTGCAAAGAGACGACATTTTTTTTAGAAAAGCTATTATCGACCGCAAAATATTTATACTACCTTTGCGTATTTAAAAAGTAAAACCTATGGAACTACCCGTTTCTTTTGCAGACTATACCCGCACTCTTTTGGGAGATGAGGATTATAAGGAATTAGTGACTTCTCTGGAGTCGGAGCAATCCGTCAGCATCCGGTTGAATCCGCTGAAACCTTTTGCTTTCCGCTCCGGAGAACATGCCGTTCCCTGGTGCACTTCCGGTTTTTACCTGGAAGAACGCCCGACATTTACTTTTGATCCTTTGTTCCATGCGGGCTGTTATTATGTGCAGGAAGCTTCATCCATGTTTGTTGAGCAGGCTCTGAAGCAGTATATGGGTGAGGAACCGGTAGTGATGCTCGACCTTTGCGCCGCTCCGGGCGGTAAGTCGACGCATATCCGAAGCCTCCTTCCCGACAATAGTCTGCTAATAGCCAATGAGGTTATCCGCAACCGCTCTCAGATACTTGCCGAGAATCTGACCAAGTGGGGGCATCCCGATGTGGTGGTTACCAATAGCGACCCGTCGGACTTTACACCGCTGGAAGATTTCTTCGACGTGATATTGACGGACGTGCCCTGTTCCGGTGAGGGTATGTTCCGCAAAGACCCTGTTGCCATAAGCGAGTGGAGCCCGGAGAATGTGGAAATCTGTCGGCAGCGGCAGCGGAGGATTATTGCGGATATCTGGCCTTGTCTGAAACCGGGCGGCATACTGATATATAGCACTTGTACTTATAACACAAAGGAAAATGAAGAAAACATCCGTTGGATAAGGGATGAATTCGGTGCAGAGGTGCTTCCGCTCGATGTTGCGGAAGAGTGGAATATAACGGGTAACTTGTTGCAGGGAGAATCCTTTCCCGTTTATCGTTTCCTGCCTCATAAGACGCAGGGAGAGGGCTTCTTTCTGGCAGTTCTCCGGAAGTCGGGCATGAGCGTCCGAAACTCCGGGGATAAGCAACTCATTTCCCTGGCAATTGCTCCTGAAACTCCAGGGCTTAGAGCAGAAAAGTCCAGGGAAAAGGGACGTAAAGTCCAGGGAAAAGGGAAGCAAACTCCGGGACTTTCCAAGGAGCAGCTTGCGATATTGCAGAAGTGGATTTTTACTGCGGATAAGTATGAGTTTATCCAGAAAGGCGGCAATGTCAGCGCTTTCCCAAAATGTTATATTCCGGAACTGTCTGCATTGCAGTCGTCCTTACGTATTGTACAGGCTGGATTGGAGATTGCCGGACAGAAAGGCAAGGATTGGATTCCCTGTCATGCCTTGGCTGTGAGCGGGATATTGGTATCGGATGCTTTCCCTTGTGAAGAAATATCGTATGAACAGGCCATTGTCTATTTACGCAAAGAGGCTGTCACCCTTTCGGATGCAGCCCCTCGCGGAGTTGTTTTGCTGACATATAAGCATGTGCCTCTCGGCTTTGTCAAGAATATAGGTAACCGTGCCAATAATCTTTATCCGCAGGAGTGGCGTATCCGTAGCGGCTATTTGCCGGAGACGGTGGTGAAAGTGCATTCTTGACTTGATTCCACCTTCATCACAGTTCGTTCTTATATATCCGCGCCATTGCTTTCTGGTATTGGTTTTCCAGTTGCAGGAGATTTGTTTTGCTTTGGTAAACGACCGAAACTTCGACGAAATACTCTATCATACTGATTTGTCCGCCTACAAGAGCCTGTTTCAGTAAAGTCAGGTCCTGCTGTTCCTGAAAGGTCCGTTTGTATTCCTGCATGGAAGCGTCCAGGTTACGGGCTTCTTCGTAGAGCTGCCATAACTCGGAGCTTGCTTTTACTCTTGCATTATCTTTCTGGAAGTCGATGTTCATGGCTTGGGCTTTGGCTATCTTCACTTTTCCTTTATTTGAGAACAGCGGGAAAGAGAAGCCTACGACAACACCGTTCAGCGGATGTCCCGATTCGGTATTGCGACGATAGCCCAACTCCAGTTTCGGCAGCCACCCTTGCTTGCTTGCTGAAATGAACTTGCGGGCTGCGGCGCTTTCGCTGTCGAATGATTGCAGAGAGGGATCGGCGGCAAGCAGTTCGCTGCATACCCGATGGAAATCGGTTGGCAACGGAACCAGGGGATAGTCTGTCAGTCCGAGGGCTTTGGTGGTAGGTACAGCGGGGCCGTCGGGGAAGGGACGCCCGGGAGTAAGCGGCTGGTTGCCGTTCAGTACCAGCAGTTCCTTGATTTTATTGTTCAAGGCAGTACTGTTCATGCGCGATTCGGTACGTACGTTCAACAGTTCCAGATTGATTTTATTTGTTTCCAGGGCATTGGCATCTCCCGTAGCCAGCCGTTTGGCATACATGGCAGCCAGCTCCTCTGCATTCTTCAGCCGTGCATCGAGCAACTCCTGCTGGTGTTGCAGCATGATGATGTCCAGGCACACTTCTTTGGCTTGCAGCAATATCTGCTGGCGCATGGTTGCCGCCTGTGCATCCAGTGCTCCGGTTTTGAGACGGTTCATCTTTCCTCTTGTTATGTATAAGGTGGGAAAGTCGAAGCTTTGGGAAACCACCATTTCCCCTACGGTTTTGCCGCTGTTTTTAGAGTCCCAGAGATGGGCATATGAGAGGGTGGGATCCGGCAGGTTGTTTTCGGTCCTGCTCTCCAGCTTCTGTGATGAGATAAGTTGTGCATTGGCTTGCAACTCCTTGTTGTTGGCTTCTATCTGGCGAAGCACGGAGTCAATGCCGGTTTCCTGCGCCCTCATCCCCATGCAGGCGAGGATGGTGGCGGTGAATATAAATAGTTGCTTCATATCTTCTGTTATTAAATTATTTATTGATCGTTATAACGGGATGGCTGTCCGGAGCCATTACGGATGCATCTCTTCTTTCTTTCCGTGCATCATCAGGTAAACAATCGGAATGATGAAACCGTTCAGGAAAGTGGAAGTCAGCAATCCGCCCAGAATAACTTTTGCCATGGGACTTTGTATTTCATTGCCGGGCAGGTCGCCGCTGAGTGCCAACGGAATCAATGCAAGCGCACTGGACAGTGCCGTCATCAGGATAGGATTCAAACGGTCCAGCGAACCGCGTATCACGCTGTCGTACACACCGTATCCCTCTTCCTGCTGCAAGTGGTTGTAATGACTGATGAGCAGCATACCGTTTCGGGTGGCGATACCGAAGAGCGAGATAAAGCCGATGATAGCCGGAATACTGACTTCGCCCGTTGTGACGAGCAGGGCGAATACACCGCCAATCAGTGCCAAAGGCAGGTTGATAAGGATAATCGCACTTTCCTTTACGCTACGGAACTCATGGTACAGCAGCAGGAATATCACTACGATAGACATGAATGAAGTCAAAGCCAGCGTGCGGCTTGCAGCCTGTTCGCTTTCAAACTGGCCGCCGTATTCGATGTGATAGCCTTCCGGCAGTTTTACCGAGGCGTCCACACGCTCTTGTATGTCGTTTACCACGCTGCGCAGGTCGCGGTCGGCAACGTTGGCGGAGATTACGATTTTCCGTTTCACGTTCTCGCGGCTGATAGTGTTAGGTCCCATTGCCGAGCGTACTTCCGCTACATAGTTCAACGGTATCTTTTGTCCGTTGCCGGTATCGAGCATCAGGTTACGTATCTTTTCCATCTCATCCCGCAAATCATCCTTTACGCGTACGGTGAGGTCGAAACTTTTTCCTTTTTCATATACCTGGGATACGGTTTCGCCGGCAAGGCATACGTTGACAAACTCCGAAAACTCCGGTAAGGAGATGCCGTATTTGGCAAGCACTTCCCGTTTGGGAGCGATGATAAGCTGCGGACGTTCAATCTGTTGCTCCACGTTCAGGTCGGCAATGCCGGGAATGTCCTGAATGGTATTCTTTATCTCATTGCCCAAAGCGAACATGCGGTTCAAATCGTCGCCGAACAGCTTAATGGCTATATTGGCTTTCGTACCCGACAGCATGGCATCGATACGGTGGCTGATAGGCTGGCCGATTTCCACATTGGCGCCTACAATCGTACCCAGCTTTTCACGTACATCGGCCACCAGCTCGCTGCGCGAACGGTCTTTCAGCTCGAACGGAGCTTCGATTTCCGATACGTTCACGCCTAAGGCATGTTCATCCAGTTCGGCACGTCCCGTCTTGCGGGCTACGGTTTGTATTTCGGGGATGGAAAGCAGTAGTTCTTCGGCACGATGTCCCATCTTGTCGCTCTCTTCCAGTGAAATGCCCGGCAGGGATGATATGTTGATTGTGAACGAACCTTCGTTGAACGGCGGCAGGAACGAGCGTCCCAATGTGAAGAAGCAGGCAAGCGCCACTGCAAACAGACCGATGGTTCCGCCCAATACGCTCTTCTTATGACCCAGCACAAAAGCAAGCGCTGCACCGTACCACTCTTTCATCTTGCGTGCTACGGGCGAATCGCCGGTGGAATGCTTTTCGTCTTTTATCTTTTCTTTGCCCAGCAGGTAGGAGCACAATACAGGTGTCACCGTCAGTGCCACAACCGTAGAAGCTGCCAATGCCACGATGAAGGCAATGCCCAAAGGTACAAGCATACGGCCTTCCATGCCGCTCAGGAAAAACAGAGGAACGAAGCTTACCACGATGATGAGCGTGGAGTTCAGGATAGGCATACGCACTTCTTTGGAAGCGTTGAATACGACTTCCAGTATCGGCAGGCGTTCCGCTTCCGGTTTCATCCGGTTTTCCCGCAAGCGTTTGTACACGTTCTCCACATCGACAATGGCATCGTCCACCAGCGAACCGATGGCGATAGCCATACCGCCGAGGCTCATTGTGTTGATGGTGAATCCCATATAGTGCAACGCCAGCAGCGAAGCTATCAGCGATAAGGGGAGCGTCACCAGCGAGATTACGGTAGTCCGTACGTTGGCAAGGAACAGAAACAGTACGATAACAACGAATATACCGCCTTCAAACAGTGATTTCTGTACGTTGCCGATGGAACTTTCTATAAAGCGGCTTTGCCTGAAAATATTGGTGCTGACTTTTACATCGGGTGGCAGGTTCTTCTGTAAGTCCTTGAGAGATGTTTCCAGTTTGTCGGTCAGTTCAAGCGTGCTTGTGGCGGGTTGCTTGGTCACAGTCAGCAGTACGGCGGGCTTGCCGCGTTCGGAAGCCGTACCCAGCTTCGGCAGTTTGGCTCCGATACGTACATCGGCAATGTCTTCCAGCAAAATGGGGGAAGCGGAATACGGAGCATTGGAAGTTGCTGGCTGGACACTGCCGTCCTGCAATTTGACAACAGCCTTTGCCAGTTGCTCCACCCGGTCGGTGGAGATGACACCGCGCACGATGTATTCGTTTCCGTATTCATAAAGCACTCCGCCGTTGGCGTTCAGATTCATTTCACGCGTAACGTTCATCACTTCGGTAAGGGTTACGCCATAATGCCGCATCCGTTCCGGGTCGAGTTGAATCTGATACTCTTTGATGTCGCCGCCAAGTACGGCAACTTGCGCCACGCCGCCGGTAGAAAGAAGGCGCGGACGGATAGTCCAGTCGGCTATGGTGCGCAGGTCGAGCATGGAAGTCGAGTCGGCGGTAAGTCCTACAATCAGCATCTCGCCTAAGATAGACGATTGCGGGCCAAGCGTAGGCTTGCCTACATTGGAGGGAAGGGATTCGCTGACAACCGCCAGTTTCTCGCTTACAATCTGGCGTGCCAGGTAGACATCCGTTTCCCAGTCGAACTCAACCCATACAACGGAAAACCCGTTGGTGGAAGAAGAACGTACCCGGCGTACTCCCGTAGCACCGTTTACAGCCGTTTCAACAGGAAAAGTAACCAACTGTTCCACTTCCTCGGCTGCCATACCGTTGGCTTCGGTCATGATAACCACGGTTGGCGCATTCAGGTCGGGAAACACATCCACTTCCGTGTGCATTGCGGTATACGTACCGCCTATCAGCAGCAGTACCGATGCCACCAGCACCAGTATGCGGTTCTGAAGAGAGAAATGTATTATCTTGTTTAACATGACTGTACTGTTTAGTGTTCGTGGCTATGTGCCGGAATTGCATTGGTAGCGCCTGCAAGTTTCACCTGATAAGCGCCTTGAGTCACCACTTTGTCGCCTGCCTTGATTCCGGAAAGGATTTGTACCCGTTCGCCGTTATCGGCTCCAAGAGTGACCAGTTGTTTCTTGTATCCTTCCTCATCCACTTGCAGGTATACGAAGAAGCTGCCTTGTTCCTCGGTCAGAGCCGTATGGGGGAGTGCAATAACGTTCTCCATAGGCGAGGAGAGCAGGAATATCTCGACAAATGAGCCGGGAATGATATCCCCTTTGTTGTCGAATTCAAAAGTGACGGGCACATAATAACCGTTGTCGCCCGATGCCTTTCCGTAAGAGAGCAGGCGGCCGTTCAGGCCTTTCAGTGTATATACCTTATTATTGTAGGGAGTACAGAAGTTGGCGGAACCGATGGTGCGGAGATACGGATAGTATTTTTCCGAAACATCGGCGCGCAAGAACAGTCTGCGGTTTTGAGTGATGCTTACGAGCGGCTGTCCCACGGTTACATAATCGCCTTCCTTTACCAACAGGTTTTTCACGTATCCGCTGATGGGAGAGGTTACCGCCTGCCCTTGGGCCGAATGGTTCTTGGCAACGGCTTCATAGCTGATACGGGCATTCTCATATGTCTGTCGGGCTTGAGCAAAGTCTTTCTCCGAAACGATTTTATTGGGGAGAAGTTCTTTCATCCGTTCATACTCTTTTCGGGCTGTTTCGTAAGCGATGCGCGCTCTTTGTACGGGGTCGCCGTCCGCCATATTCTTGGACGAAAGCACCACGAGGGGAGTACCTTTGCCGACACTCATGCCCTCTATGACTTTTCCGTGAAAAGAAACGACACCTGTCACGGTAGCTACGGCAACGCTTTCGTCGCCTTGTGCGGCCATAACCTGCCCGCTGGTTTTAATCACCTGATTGAAAACGCTCGGTTCGATGGTGCTTACGGCTACTCTGGCAGCCTGCGCTTTGGCCGGGGGCAATATGATTTCGTCGCTATGTGCGGCAACGGTTTCCTCACCGTGGTGGTGTCCGTCGTCATGGTGGTGTCCGGAACCTTCGTTTTCGTGGTCGTGCCCTTCGTGGTCATGTCCCGCATGGGTGTGTTCTTCCGTTTCGTGATTGTGTCCTTCACCGGACTTGCTGTTGCAGGAGCCTAACAGGAATAATCCTATGACTCCCATGAATAGAATTTTCTTCATGATAATTGTTTTTGTCCTTACTTGTTTGGAAATGCAAAATTAGGGAATGGTCGGTGCAACCGGGTTGCATACATTCCTATGCCGGCAGGATAACCGTTTCCGGCAACTATCGGTCAAGCAAGGACGGAAGGGGGCGCACGAAGCCCTGTGGCACATGTGATGAATGTGCCGTGAAGAGATTCCAGGTAGACAAACTCTTGCCTGATGCCCGTTTCCTCGGGCAGAGTCAGGAGTTTGAGAAGCGGTTCGGTAAATAATGTGTTCACCCACACGAAACACGGATGTAGGTTACTGTTGTCCGAGTTGGGTGTCTGTTGGAAGAAATGGGTGGTCATACATCCGGTGTCGCAGCAGCAATGTTCGCTGCAAGGGCCCTGATGCTGGCAGCACCCGTCGGACGGCAGGTCGTTTTTCATGCAGATTATGCCGTCTTCGTGGTGATGATGGGGAATGACAGGTACTATCAGCATAATCATGCTGATGAAGAACAGAAAGTATGCAATGTACCTTTTCGTTTTCATCCCTCTCTCTTTGATTGGTCGCAAAGATAGAAGTTAATCACTTAACTGCCAAACCCAAGATGCTAAAAAGCCTTGAATAAATCATTTAATCCTTCGCTCATACTGGGATGCGTAAAGATGAAATCCCGCAGAATGCTGTAATGCAAATCATTCTTCATGGCAAGCGATACTAAATTAATGACTTCGGGCGCATCGATACAAAACAGGGTGCAGCCTATTATGCGTCCCGTATGTGCGTTGACAATGGCTTTCATCATACCGTCTATCTGCTGCAAGGTACGGGCACGCGGTATGGCGGCAGCCGGCAACCGGGACACTTGAAGCGAATAACCGCGTTTTACGGCTTCCTCTTCGGTCATGCCGATATGCGCCAACGGCGGATCTGTAAAAATGACATATGGAACCGGAATCCTGTCATCGGTTTTTCGCTTTTTATTGCCGAACAACCGGTTGGTGATAATGCGGAAATCATCCAGGGATAAATAGTCATACAAGGCTCCGCCTCTTACGTCTCCCATAGCCCATATATGCGGGGCGGTGGTCTGAAGATGTTCATTGACGATGAGAGCTCCCCGGGTGTCGGTCCGTATGCCGGCTGCGTGCAGGTTGAGGCCGTCGGTCATCGGTCTGCGTCCGGTGGCAAGCAGCAATGCGTCTCCTTCCCAAAAATAGGGGGTATTGTCGGAATTGTCCGTATAGGTCAATGTTATGCCATCGGCAGTGTCGTATACGGACAGGGCATAGGCGTTCAAACGTATCTCGATGCCTTTCCTTTTCAGAGATTCTAGCATGGATTCCGCAATGTCCCGGTCGGCTTTGGGCATAAAGCGGCTGCCCGTTTCCAATAACGTGACTTTGCTTCCAAACCCCGCATACATGGTGGCAAACTCCATTCCGATAGCGCCGGCGCCGAGAATGAGCAGGTGCCCGGGAAGTTTGCTCTGTTGGAGTAGCGTTTCGCTGGTGAATACATGCTTGCTTGCGTCGATTCCTTTCACGGCGGGCAGGATAGGGGTAGCTCCCGTATTGATAAAAACTTCCTTTCCTTTAAGGAGAATTTCCTTTTTATTGTGCGAGACGACCTTTACCGTATCGTCAGATACAAAAGATGCCGTACCGTCATACAACGTAATATTGGGGTGCTCCTTGATACGCTCGTGATTCTTGTCCCGCAAGAATGATACGAGCTTGTTTTTCCGCCTTATGGCGAGTGCATAATATTTGGCCTGATTGCCGTAGTCGTCCCGGTAGAGCCGTTCGGCCTGTTCCGATTCGTAAATCAGCGCTTTGGTGGGTATACACCCTACATTCACACATGTTCCCCCGTACATCTGCGGAGAACGTTCGATGATTGCCACTTTCCAGTTGCGGTTGGCGAGTTCGGCAGCCAGCAGTTTTCCGCCTTTGCCGAACCCTATGATGATAGCGTCATATTGTTTCATTTCATTCGTAATTAGGAATTTGTGGCAATGAAACAATAGGAACTGTTTGTTTGTTGCGGGAAGTAAGTTAATGAAAGTTTACCGTTCCAGTTCGCGAAGCGAATCCATTTTCTTCTTTTCGAGGAATTCATAGATGCCGCTCAGGTGCTCAGTCACCCGCTTGTTGCCGAACTCGTACACTTTGCTCACCAGTCCGTCCAGGAAGTCACGGTCGTGGCTCACAAGTATCAGTGTACCGTCAAAGTCCATGAGTGCCTGTTTCAGAATATCTTTGGTCTTCATATCCAGGTGGTTGGTAGGCTCGTCCAGAATTAGCAGGTTTACGGGTTCCAGCAGCAGCTTAATCATGGCAAGGCGTGTGCGCTCGCCACCGGACAGCACTTTCACTTTCTTCATGGACTCTTCCGGTCCGCCGAACATGAAAGCTCCCAGCAGGTCGCGAATCTTGTTGCGGATTTCTCCTTTGGCTACGTCGTCGATGGTTTGGAATACGGTCAGGTTCTCATCCAGCAAGGATGCCTGGTTTTGGGCGAAATAGCCTATTTGTACATTGTGTCCGATGGTAAGCGTTCCTTCGTGTTCTATTTCTCCCATAATACATTTTACCAATGTGGACTTACCTTCGCCGTTCTTGCCTACGAAAGCCACTTTGTCGCCTCTCTCTATAGTGAGGTTGGCATTCTTGAACACAACATGGTCGCCGTATGTCTTTCCTACGTTCTCCATAATCACCGGATAATTGCCGGAGCGCGGCGAGGGAGGGAATTTCAGCCGCAATGCCGAAGTATCTTCTTCGTCCACTTCCAGAAGCACCAGCTTTTCCAGCATCTTGACGCGGCTCTGCACTTGCAGGGTTTTGGAATAGGTTCCCTTGAAGCGCTCGATGAATTCTTTGGTTTCGGCGATGAACTTCTGTTGGTCGTCGTATGCCTTTTGTTGCTGTTCGCGCCGCTCTTTGCGGAGCTCCAGGTATTTGGAGTAGTTTACTTTATAGTCGTAGATTCGTCCCATGGTCACTTCAATGGTACGGGTCGTGATGTTATCCACAAACTTGCGGTCGTGGCTGATGACGATGACGGCTTTCCCGTTGTTGATAAGGAACTCTTCCAGCCATTGGATGGACTCGATGTCGAGGTGGTTGGTAGGCTCGTCCAGCAGCAGTACGTCAGGTTTTTGCAGTAACAGTTTGGCAAGCTCGATGCGCATGCGCCAGCCACCGCTGAAATCGCTTGTCTGGCGGTTGAAGTCCTCTCTGGTGAATCCGAGGCCGAGCAATGCCTTTTCAACGTCCTCTTCGTAATTGGTGGCGTCGATGGCATAAAACTTCTCGCTTAGGGCAGACACCTGTTCGATAAGCTCCATGTAACTGTCGCTTTCGTAGTCGGTACGGGTCTCCAGTTCCTTGTTCATGCGGTCTATCTCGGCTTCCATCTCGTGCAGGTGGGCAAAGGCCTGTGCCGTTTCCTGAAAGACGGTACGTCCGTCTTCCGTCATCAGATGCTGGGGCAGATAGGCGATGACACAATCTTTCGGTGCGGAGATTTTGCCGCGGGTGGGCTGCCGCACTCCGGCGAGTATTTTAAGTAATGTACTTTTTCCGGCTCCGTTCTTTCCCATGAGGGCGATACGGTCTTTTTCGTTGATTACGAAGGATATGTCACTGAATAAGGTTGTGCCGCCGAATTCTACGGCGAGTCCGTCAATAGAAATCATTATGTCGTTTTTAAAAATAAGGTGCAAAGATAATGCAAATATATTATTTTTTATACCTTTGTCTCGGACAAACAATAATACAGGTTATGGAAATCGATAATCAATCGGTAGATTACCGTCCGCTCATCCTTGTTGCGGAAGACGATGATAGTAACTTTAAGTTGATAAAGGCTATTATAGGGAGAAAGTGTGAGATAATGTGGGCGAAGAACGGTGAGGAGATTGTCTCTTTGTTTCGTGAATACCGTGACAGGGCGGATGCAATACTGATGGATATTAAGATGCCTGTAATGAATGGTTTGGAAGCTACACAAATTATACGCCGGGAAGGCGGAACATTGCCTGTTATCATGCAAACGGCCTATGCTTTCTCTACCGACCGTGAAAATGCCATAAAGAGCGGTGCTTCGGAAGTATTGGTAAAGCCCATTACATTGAGCACCTTGCGCAACTGCTTGAGCAGTTACCTTCCCCGACTGGAATGGTAGGCTTTCCGCAATGAAAAGATAACTGTATCTTAGGGCTTGTTTATATTTTGATTAAAGAATTATATAGCTTGCTATACTCCTCATAAAGACAGAAAACATCCTCACAAAGAATTCTCAAAAGAATGCTGAACAAAAATTAAGCAGGTTCTGAACAAAATTTCTATTCTTTTGTTAATGAAGTCTAACCAAAATTTAACGGAATGAATAGTAAACTGCGCTTTTTGTTAATATCACTGTTTATATTCTTCGTGGCAGCATTACAGGCTTCAGCAGACGGTGATATCCGTGTATCGGGCGTTGTGATGTCGGAAGGAGAACCTTTGCCGGGAGCATCGGTATTGGTGAAAGGTACTCACAACGGAACGGTAACTGACGTTGACGGGAAATATACCCTTACCGTACCGGCGGACGGTACGCTGGTCTTTAGCTTTATCGGACTGAAAACTACAGAACAGAAAGTCAATGGACGCACAGTTGTCAATGCGGAATTGCTTCCGGACAGCGAACAACTGGATGAGGTGATGGTGGTGGCTTATGCCACTGCCAAGAAGTATAGTTTTACGGGAGCGGCTTCCACGGTAAAGGGGAGCGAGATTGCCAAGATGCAGGTGTCCAATGTGTCGCGTGCGCTCGAAGGTACGGTTTCCGGACTTCAGGCAAGTGCTCCCAGCGGCCAGCCGGGTACGGATGCTGAAATACGTATTCGCGGTATCGGCTCTATCAATGCGTCGAGCGCCCCGCTTTATGTGGTGGACGGCGTCCCTTTCGACGGTAGTATCAACTCCATTAATCCGGAAGATATAGCTTCGCTGACGGTACTGAAAGATGCCGCTTCGGCTGCTCTCTACGGTTCGCGGGGAGCCAACGGTGTCATTATCATAACTACCAAGCAGGGACATACCGACTCGAAAACCACGGTCAGCATCAATGCCAGCTTCGGTGGTTCCAACCGGGCTATCCGCGATTACGACCGTGTCGGAACCAATCAGTACTTCGAACTCTATTGGGAAGCTTTGCGCAACCAATATGCTCTGAATTCGGATAAATATACTCCGCAGACCGCAGCTGCCCAAGCCTCGAAAGACCTGGTAGGCAAGCTGATGGGCGGCGGTCCTAATCCCTACGGACCCAACTATCCGCAACCTGTAGGTACGGACGGCAAACTGCTTGCCGGCGCTACTCCGCTTTGGAATGTGGACTGGCAGAAGGAAATGGAACAACAGGCATTGCGTACGGAAGTCGGATTGAATGTTTCCGGTGGCGGAAAGAACAACCAGTACTATTTCTCGGCCGGCTATCTGAACGACAAGGGTATTGCCCTTGAGTCCGGCTACCAACGCTTCAACTTGCGTTCCAACATTTCGAGCGAGATAACCCGTTGGTTGCGCGGCGGTGTGAATATGAGCTATGCCCACTCCATACAGAACTATCCGGTTTCGTCCGATGCCAAGACGAGCAATGTCATTAACGCCGGACGTTTAATGCCCGATTTTTATCCTGTGTATGAGATGAATGCCGACGGTACATACAAACTCGACTCGGAAGGAAAGCGGATTTACGACTTCGGTTCCTACCGGCCGTCGGGCGCTACAGCCAACTGGAACCTGCCTGCAACCTTACCCAATGATAAATCCGAGCGTATGCGGGACGAGTTCTCCGGACGTACTTTCCTTGAGGTCACTTTCCTTGAAGGGTTGAAATTCAAGACCAGCTTCAACTTCGACCTGATAGACTACAATACGCTGGATTATACCAATCCCAAAATTGGTCCTGCCGTCAATACGGGCGGCGGAGCAAGCCGCGAATATACCCGTACCTTCTCCTGGACATGGAATAACATCGTGACCTACGATAAGACTTTCGGCGAGCATCACTTCAATATCCTTGCCGGACAAGAGGCTTACTCTTACCGTTACGATGTGTTGCAGGCGGCACGAAGCAACATGGCTGTGCCCGATATGCCGGAACTGGCTGTCGGTTCGCTTGTAACCGCAGGCACGGGCTATCGCATCGATTATTCACTGTTAGGCTATCTTATCAATGCCCAATATGACTACCGGAGCAAGTATTTCTTCTCCGCTTCCTACCGCCGCGACGGTTCCTCGCGTTTCGCACCGGGTACACGCTGGGGCAATTTCTGGTCGTTGGGAGCTTCGTGGCGCATAGACCGCGAAGCGTTCATGCAGAATACCGCCGACTGGCTTTCCGCCCTGACCTTAAAGGCCAGTTATGGCGCGCAGGGCAATGACAACCTGGGTACGTATTATGCCAGCAGCGGACTGTATTCCATCGTTTCACAGGCAGGTGAGAATGCTTTGGTGTCCGACCGTCTTGCAACGCCCGATTTGAAATGGGAGACTAACCTCAACCTCAATGTAGGTATTGACTTTTCATTGTTCGATAACCGTTTCTCCGGTTCGTTCGATTTCTTCCAGCGCCGTTCCAAAGACCTGCTGTATTCCCGTCCGTTGGCAACTTCCCTGGGTTATACTTCTATGGACGAGAATATAGGTGCTTTAAAGAATACGGGCTTTGAAATAGACCTCAAGGGAACGCTTATACACACCCGTGACTTTATGTGGCGTATGGGTGTCAACCTTACGCACTACAAGAACGTGGTGACCGACCTTCCGCTGAAAGACATGCCCGTTACCGGAGTTACCCGCCTGAAGGAAGGGCGTTCGGTCTATGACTTCTATCTGCGCGAATGGGCAGGGGTAGACCCGGACAACGGCGACCCGCTGTGGTATAAGAACGTGAAGGATGAGCAGGGCAATATCACCGGACGCACCACCACCAATGACTATGCTCAGGCTGATTATTACTATGTGGACAAATCTTCACTCCCTAAGGTGTATGGCGGGTTCAACACTGCTTTCTCATACAAGGGTTTTGAGTTATCCGCCATCTTTGCCTACAGCATAGGCGGTTATATCGTAGACCGTGACGTTACGATGCTGTGGAGCAACGGAAGCAATCCGGGACGTGCCTGGTCTACCGAGATACTGAAACGCTGGACGCCGGAAAACCGCTACACGGACGTGCCGGCCCTGAAAACAGTGTCCAATAACTGGAACTCCAACTCCACCCGCAATCTGTTCAACAATTCGTATCTGCGGATGAAGAACATCACGTTGTCCTACAACTTCCCGCAGCCGTTGATAAAGAAAATCAGCCTGAACAGCCTGCAACTTTTTGTACAGGCGGACAACCTGCTGACTTTCTCCAAGAATCAGGGACTGGACCCGGAGCAGGGCATCACAGGACTGACCTATTACCGTTATCCTGCCATGCGTTCCATTTCGGGCGGGCTTAATGTTTCATTCTAAATCACTGTTAACAATGAATACTTTCCTTAAAAATACAGCAATCCTCGCAGTGGGATTATTGTCCGTCTTGTCCTCGTGCAGCGGAGACTTTCTCGACAACAAACCTACGGACGCCGTAGATTCGGGGATCGTCCCCGTACCTTCCAATGCCGGACGTATCTTCAACGGTGCATGGTATAACTTGTTTGAGTACAGCAGTACGTATGCCAATATCGGCTATCGTGCCCTGATGTTGCAGGACGACATGATGGCGGACGATGTGGTGTCGCGTCCGATGTATGGTTTCAATTCATCCTACCAGTTTAACGATGTGGGGATGCCGGCCAACAACCGTACCGCATTTGCCTGGTATCTGATGTACAAGACTATCGACAATTGCAATACCGCCATTTCCATTACCGCGACCGGTGATGATAATACGGCCGATTTCCGCCATTCCCAGGGGCAAGCCTACGCTTTGCGGGCTTTCTGTTATCTGCATTTGGCTCAGCACTACCAGTTTACTTACCTGAAAGACCCTTCCGCACCGGCTGTTCCTCTTTATACGGAACCTACCGCCTCTACGACAGAGCCCAAAGGGAAGGCTACCCTGGAAGAGATATATACGCAGATATTCAAAGACCTGAATAAGGCTAAGGAGCTTCTTGAAGGGTATGTCCGTCCGGACGACAAATCCAAGTTCAAGCCGGATGTAAGCGTTGTCAACGGATTGCTGGCACGTGCCTATTTGCTTACCGGACAATGGAATGAAGCCGCCGGGGCTGCACTTGAGGCGGCTGAAGGATATACTTTGATGACGGATGCCAAAACGTATATGGGCTTTAACGACATATCCAATACCGAGTGGATGTGGGGGCATCCCCAATCTGTGAGTCAGTCCGACGCCAGTTATAATTTCTATTATATTGATGTGGTGACTCCCGATGCGTATAACAGTTTTATGGCCGACCCGCATTTTAAGGACATTTTCGAAACGGGGGATATCCGTCTGGAGCTGTTCCAATGGATGCGTGAAGGCTATTTGGGTTATCGCAAGTTCCGCATCCGTGCCGACCAGACCGGTGATATCGTTGTGATGCGTTCCGCCGAGATGTATCTGATAGCTGCGGAAGCACTGGCTCGTGAAGGACGGTTGGAGGAAGCCGTGAAGCCGTTGAACACATTGCGTAATGCCCGCGGACTTGCCGATTATGACCTGGTAGGCAAGACGCAGGAACGGCTTGTCGATGATATTCTGCTGGAACGTCGCCGCGAATTGTGGGGTGAGGGATTCGGCATTACCGATATTCTCCGTACGCAACGTTCGGTAGAACGCATGCCGTTGACGAAAGAGGAAGCGGAGAAAACGTACGATTGCTGGCAGCAGGGAGATACTTATAGGGAATATAACCCCGAAGGTCATTGGTTTACTTCCTTTCCCGACGGAACGAAGTTTGTGCCGAACAGTGTGTATTATCTGTATGCCATTCCGGAAAAGGAGACGAATGCGAATCCTAATCTATAGGAGAGGGGTGTTGGGAAGTGATTGATGTTTTTTAGGCACGGATTACGCGGATTACACGGATTTATTTTATTCTTTTTCCGTGTAATCCGCGTAATCCGTGCCTAAAAATAGTACCCTGAATAGTGCGTAACCGGCATATCTTCAGATTTGTTACTCCGTCTTCTTACTTTCTCTTTCCTGCATTTTGCGTTTCACGAACTCAATCTTCAGGTTGGCCTCTTCCATATTCTTCTTGATTTCCGTGATGGAAGACAGCAGTTGCGCCAGTTCATAGACAGCTGCCACCGCCTTGCGGTCGTTCGGTGTCATGACAGTGGCATAGGAACGTTCGCCAAGATAGTGTACGCGGATATTCTTGTCTTTATTCAGATTGAGGAAAGCGATTACATTACCGTCTTCGCCCAGCTTATAGTCCGCTTTCTCTATCTTCTCGCCCAAATCGGTCGTTTCATAGCTGTCTTTGGAAGCCGGGGTTTCGGCAAAACTGCCGTCGGGTGCGGTGACTTTCACTGCGAGGTGATGGATGTTATGCGGGCCGCAATAGATGGAAGTCATGCTCATCACTCCGGTTTCATCTACCTGAAAGCGCAGGTAAGAGCGGTGCAGGTTCTTTTCTATTACTTGTGAGGGATGCAGGTAATTACCGATTTTTTGATATTCGGCATCTTTCTCGAAAGTATAATTCTTCTTGATGGTATCCACCTCTTTTTGTTTTTCCTGAAGCATACTGTCGAGGTAGACCAGCGTTTTCTCCTGTTCTTTCAGTTCCACCTGCTGCATTAGTCCGATACCCTCGCGGCGTGTTTCAAAGGCCTTCGGATAGAGTATCTTGATGCTGTCAATCTGAATCTTCGCTTCGCTGTAATCTCCGCGTTCAAACGCTTCGCGGGCTGCCTGGAGTTTCTCTCCTGCTTTTTTCTCTACATTGCTGCAAGAGAAGAGCGTGCAGCAGAGGCACGCAAGGAATGCTGCTTTCTTCATAATTTTCATTCTTGATGTTAGTGGGGGCAAAAATAAAAAATAATATCCGTATCTTTGCACCCTCAAAATGATTTATTGACAAATGATTGAATTGACGACAGAAGAACTGAAGCAGCGTTTCAGTGACAGCATATTTAAGCGGATTTCCGAAACAGCGGATGAATTGGGACTGGAGTGCTACGTAGTCGGCGGCTACGTGCGCGACATATTCCTGCAGCGTCCTTCCAAAGATATCGATGTGGTAGTAGTGGGCAGCGGCATTGTAATGGCCGAGGCGCTTGCCAGGCGTTTGGGTCGCGGCGCGCATCTTTCTGTTTTCAAGAATTTCGGGACGGCGCAGTTAAAGTATCACGGCACGGAAGTGGAGTTTGTGGGTGCACGTAAGGAGTCCTACACGCACGATTCGCGCAAACCGATTGTTGAGGACGGTTCGCTGGAAGACGACCAGAACCGCCGGGATTTTACTATCAATGCCTTGGCAGTCTGCCTGAACAGTCAGCGTTACGGCGAGTTGGTAGACCCCTTCGGCGGCATGGCGGACATGAAGGAGAAGACCATCCGCACGCCGCTCGACCCGGACATCACCTTCAGCGACGACCCTCTGCGCATGATGCGTTGTATCCGCTTTGCCACCCAACTGAATTTCTATATCGACGATGATACGTTCGAGTCCTTATGCCGCAACAAAGAGCGCATCTCCATCATATCCAAAGAGCGCATTGCAGACGAGCTGAACAAGATTCTGCTCTCTCCCGTTCCGTCCAAAGGATTTATAGACTTGGACCGTTCGGGCCTGTTGCAGCTCATCTTCCCGGAACTGGTTGCCTTGCAAGGCGTTGAAACCCGTAATGGCAGAGCGCATAAGAACAACTTCTACCATACGCTCGAAGTGCTCGATAATATCAGCAAAAAGACCGATAACCTCTGGCTGCGCTGGGCAGCCCTTCTGCACGATATAGCCAAACCAGCGACCAAACGCTGGGAACCTCGTGCCGGATGGACATTCCACAACCATAACTTCATCGGCGAGAAGATGATACCCGATATCTTCCGGAGAATGAAGCTTCCCATGAATGAGAAGATGAAATACGTGCAGAAGCTGGTAGGGCTACACATGCGTCCCATAGTGATAGCGGATGATGTGGTGACCGACTCGGCCGTACGTCGCCTGCTGTTTGAGGCTGGCGATGATATAGACGACCTCATGACCTTGTGTGAGGCCGATATCACTTCCAAGAATATGGAGCGCAAGCAGCGCTTTCTGAACAACTTCCAACTGGTGCGTCAGAAACTGAAGGACTTGGAAGAGCGCGACCGTATCCGTAACTTCCAGCCTCCTGTCAGCGGTGAGGAGATTATGAAAACATTCAATCTTCCCCCCTGCCAGCAAGTGGGTGCATTGAAGAGTGCTATCAAGGATGCCATATTGGACGGCGTCATTCCCAATGAGTATGAAGCAGCCCGTGCGTTTATGCTGCAACGGGCGGAGAAAATGGGGCTGAAATAGGCTCCGGCACTCTATGGAAGAAAACAGGGAGTGTGTCAAAATTCAATTTTGAGGAGATAAACTTTTAACTTGAAATTTGCACATTCTGAAAGAATCAGAAAAGGGTCGTATCATAACTCTCAAAGTGGAGTTTGATACGGCCCTTTTAAAGGTTATAATTACAATCTGTAACTTTTCAGAGGCTCATTTTAGTTTTGACAGCCTCTTAGCAAAATGTATATCGCTTAACTTTCGGTTGATAAAGGAATGTCCTTACTCTTCCGCCTGGAATTTTCGGCTCACCTTCATCAGGTTGATGGAGTAGGTCACAATATTCTGTGCTTCCTGTATCATCGTCAGATACACCATGCTTACCTTAATGCTGCCGGACTGGCTTTGAATGCGCTGTAACTCTTCGCGTTTCAGGTGGGCGAGCTGGCCGTTCAGGTCGTTGGCTTTGTGTATATCTTCTTCGAAGTTATTGTAGTTGTTGTTCTCCAGCTTGTGGCGGCACACCTGCAACAGGTAAACGATGTCTTCCGTTACATCGGCAAACTCGCCTTTCTGGATGGTGTCAAGCGGTTTGAAGTTATTGTCGATATGCTCCAGACACGGTTCGCAAAGACGTCCCACACTATATACCAGTTCGCTGGCAAAGTCATTGCCCTGGTAGTAGTAAAGTCCTTTTTCGAGCACCGTATTGTTGTCCAGGCGGCACATGGCAAGCGTACCGGTACGTTTCATCTGTTTAATCAGTTGTTTCTCGAACTTCACGGAACCCATTGCCCGGCGCAGTCCGCGCAGGTTTTCGTGCAGGAAAGCGGTGACGGTGCGTTCGAAGTTATCTTCCGTAAATTCCAGTATTTTGCCCAATTCCTCACGGGTGTGCTTGCGCAGCAATTCCAGAATCTCCATGTTGTCCGTGCTCTGCATCAGTTGCTTGATGGTAGCGTTTCCTTTTTCCTTCTCTTTGCGCTTCTTGTACATTACCTGGCTGCGTATCAGCATGAATACTGCCAGACCGATAAGGGCGATGATAGCGATTGTACCTCCGAAATGAATTACGAAGGTAACGAAGAAACAGATGGTAAACGCCGCTCCGGCAGTGATGAACCAGCCGCCGATAACGCTCAGTACGCCGGTGATACGGAATACGGCGGAGTCGCGTCCCCAGGCGCGGTCGGCAAGGGAAGTACCCATAGCCACCATGAAAGTAACGTAAGTGGTGGAGAGCGGGAGTTTCAGTGAAGTACCCAGGGCAATGAGCAGGCCGGCAAGTACCAGATTGATGGAGGCACGTACCAAGTCGAACGCCGCACCGTCGGCAATGATGGCTTCGTCCTTTTGGAAACGGGTCTCAATCCAGCGTTTGCCGCTTTCGGGCATCACTTTGGAAAGTCCGTTGGCTATCGTCATACTGAAACGTACCAGTGTACGTGCTATGGGAGTGCTGCCGAAGCTCTCTTCACCTTCGTCCTGGCGAGAGAGGTCGACGGAAGTCTTGATTACATTGTGTGCTTTCTTGGATGTGCACAGCGCATATACCATGATGGCGCCCGCACCGATAAGGAAGTACCACGGCGTTTTGGCAGGGCCGAGCAGTGAGGTCATCAGGAAGCCGTCGGGACCTGCGGCAGTGCCGTTGGTCGTATAGTCGATGAAAGAGGAGTAACCGGCAAGGGGCACACCTATGAAGTTCACCAAGTCGTTGCCGGCAAAGGCGAGGGCGAGGGCGAAGGTACCCAGAAGAACCACTATCTTGAATACGTTTACCTTGCACCAGTGCAGCACCTGCATCAATATGGTGAAGAACACGAAGAAGCAGCCGATGAGCATAGCAGTATTCTCCTGTATCCAGTGCTTGTTTTCGGGAGTCATGAAAGAGCTGTCCTTCAAACCTTTTATCAGCATGAAGTAGATGATGGAAGTAGCTGCGATACCGCCGAAGATACCGATGCTGTACTTCATCTTTTTGGTGTAGTTGAAAGTGAAGACGATACGTGCCAGCCATTGCACCAGCATACCGAAGAAGAAGGCGATGGCTACGGATACGAATATCGCCATGATAACGGACAATGCCTTGTCTGTGTTGATAAGATCGCCCAGCCCGAGCGTATCGCTGCCGTACACTTTGATGAGGGCGAGGGCAAAGGTTCCGCCCAGCAGTTCAAAGACCATGGATACGGTGGTGGACGTCGGCATTCCCATGGTGTTGAATACATCCAGCAGTACCACGTCTGTCAGCATCACTGCCAACAGGATGCACATGATTTCCGCAAAATAAAAATGCTCCGGCTGGTAGATACCGTGACGGGCAATGTCCATCATGCCGTTGGAGAGGGCAGCGCCGATGAATACACCGATACCTGCTATAAACAGTATCGTCTTGAAAGATGCTGCTTTGGCTCCGACAGCAGATTGTAGAAAGTTAACCGCATCATTACTGACACCCACGATGAGGTCGAAGACCGCGAGGACGAACAGGAAGATGACAATGCATAAGTAGATAGTTTCCATAACATGTATTTTATTTCCGGTTGCAAAGGAACGTGTTTCGTGTTGCAGGGAAATGTCATATATGTTACAGAAATGTTACAAACTTCTCTCTCAACTTTCCACTTTCAGTTCTCCGCTTTTCAGGTATTCGTAGAAAGTATATTGCGCCCGTACTTTCTCCTTTTGCGGACGGGCTGATTTCCAGCGGTTACGCAGGTGGTCGTCCACAAAGCAGGCTTTGCGCTTGTCCGAGAGCTGGATGGAAAGCATGTCCGACAGTTCCCGTTTCAAATCCGGGTCCAGAATTGGGGTTACAGCCTCTATGCGGCGATACAGGTTGCGGCGCATCCAGTCCGGCGAACCGAGGAAAAGTTTCGGCTTCCCGCCGTTGCCGAAGTACCACACGCGGGCATGTTCCAGAAATGTATCCACAATACGTGTTACACGGATGTTACGGCTGTACTTCCGTCCGGGAATGAGGCAGCAGATACCCCGTACAATAAGGTCTATCCTGACTCCGGTCTGCGAGGCTTCGTACAGGCGGTCTATCATGGCGGGGTCTTGCAGGGCGTTCATTTTGAGTATAATCCTTCCTTGTTTTCCGCTTTTCGCCAGTTCTATTTCATGGTCGATGAGGCGGTTCAGTTCGGGAATCAGGTTGAAGCGTGCCACCAGCAGGCGGTGGAACACGGGATTTTCCTTGCCCTGAAAAGTGCGGAACAGGTTGTGCAGGTCGTTTACGAGTATGGGGTTGCAGGTGAACAGACCGGAGTCGGCATAGAGCGTGGCGGTCTTTTCGTTGAAGTTTCCGGTGCTGATGTAGGCATAGCTGGGCAGTTTGTGGCCTTGTCTGTCGCGGCGCAGCACAAGGGCTACTTTGGCATGTACCTTCAGTCCGGGCAGGCTGAACAGGATATTGATACCGGCGGCTTTCATCATCTCGGCGGTGGCAAGGTTGTTCTCCTCGTCGAAACGGGCTTTCAGCTCTACGAAAACGGTTACTTTCTTGCCGTTCTGTGCGGCGGCTATCAGGGTGTTGATAACTGCGGAGTTTTCCGCAACGCGGTATTGGGTTACCATGATTTCGCGCACGGTGGGTTCGTGTACGGCTTCGTACAAGAAATGGATGAAGTGCTCGAAAGAGTGGTACGGGTAGTGCAACAGCAGGTCTTTTTTCTCCACATACCGGAAGATGGACTCCCGCTCGTCCAGGCAGGTCAGCTTCATGGGCTGAGGCTTGCGGATGGGGCGCACGGCATTGTTCGGATTGGGCAGATGCCGCAGGTCTTCCATATTGAGGTGTTTGTCGCCCGGAACCAGTTCCTGACGGTTGATGCGGAAGGCATCTACAAGGAAGTCCAGAAAATCGTCGGGCATGGCGCGGTCGTACACAAAACGGCAGACGGCTCCTATCTTGCGTTTTTTCACTTTGCTTTTCACCTGCTCTATAATTTCGGATGTGTTGGCGGACTCGTCTATCAGTATGTCCGCATCCCGCGAAATCTTAATGCAGTAGCTGCTGTCCACATCGTAGCCGGGGAATATCGTGTCGATATTGGCTTTGATGATATCCTCGATGAACATCAGGTAGTAGTTCTTCCCGTGCTTGGGCAGTTCGATGAAGCGGGGCACCTTGCTGTAGGGCAGCTTCATCACGAAGTATTGGGGAGTTCTTCCTTTGTTTGCTTGTCCCTCTGTGCCCTTGTCTCCTTTCGGATACAGTCGTATGGCAAGGTACAGGCGGTTGTCGCGCAGGAACGATATTACCTTGTCCTTGCTGACGGGTACGGGAGAGAGATACGGAAAGATTTCTTCCCGGAAGAAGCTCCGCAGGAATTCTTTATGAAAAGGCTCTACGTTGCGGCTCTGGTAGAAGATGATGTGCTGTTGCCGCAGGGCAGGCAGTATTTTCTGTTCGTAGATGCGGATACGCTCTTCCAGTTGGCGGTTCACCTCTTCGTTGATTTCGGACACCAGTTGCATGGCGGACTGCACGCTCTCTTCATCGCTGTGTGCGGCGCCGGTGGCAATGGCCTTATGGTCGGCTACACGTATTTTGTAGAACTCTTCCAGGTTGGACGAGTATATGGATATAAAGTTGATGCGCTCGTACAGCGGCAGTGTATCGTCTTCGGCTTCCAGCAATACCCGGTAGTTGAATGACAGCCAACTGATGTCGCGCTTGAAATATCTGCTCTCCATAAATAAGATTAGGTTTATTTTCCAAATATAGCTACCTTTGCACATATAAACAAATGAAAAATGACAAAAGTTGGTTTACTGTCGGATACGCATGGGTATTGGGATGAGAAGTATTTGCAGTACTTCGAGCCGTGCGATGAAATATGGCATGCAGGTGACATCGGTACGTTGGAAGTGGCACAGAAGCTGGCGGCTTTCCGTCCGTTCCGTGCGGTGTACGGCAACATAGACGGGCAGGATCTGCGCCGGCTCTATCCGCAGGTGCTCCGCTTTACGGTAGACGGCGCCGAGGTGCTGATGAAACACATCGGCGGCTATCCCGGCAAATACGATCCGTCCATACAGGGAAGCATCCTGGTGCATCCGCCCAAGCTGTTCATCAGCGGTCATTCGCATATATTGAAGGTGAAGTTCGACAAGACACTGGGCATGCTTCATATAAACCCCGGTGCAGCGGGCATTTACGGCTTTCATAAAGTGCGTACCATGGTGCGTTTCGTTGTGGATAACGGCGTGTTCAAAGACCTTGAAGTCATAGAGCTTGCCGGCTGATTTTGACTTTATTATTTTGTCATGTCAGAACTTTTTCAGAACTTTGTGCCTTGAATAGCAACGAGAGCCGTGGGGCATTGTCCTCCTTCTTATTTTATTCTACATTTGAAGTCAATCCAATAAAGAACTGAAATATGAAAGGAATTATTCTTGCAGGTGGCAGCGCCACTCGTCTCTATCCATTGTCAAAGGCTATCTCCAAGCAGATTATGCCGGTCTACGACAAACCCATGATTTACTACCCCCTTTCCACATTGATGCTGGCGGGAATACGTGAAGTGCTGATTATCTCCACTCCGCGCGACCTACCCATGTTTCGCGATTTGTTAGGAACAGGCGAGGAGCTTGGTATGTCTTTTTCTTATAAGATACAGGAAAAGCCCAACGGACTGGCACAGGCTTTCGTGCTTGGAGCGGAATTTCTGAACGGTGAGCCGGGATGCCTTATTCTGGGCGATAATATGTTCTATGGTCAGGGCTTTTCCGCCATGTTGAAGCGTGCCGCTTCTATCGAGAAGGGTGCATGTATCTTCGGTTATTATGTAAAAGACCCGCGTGCATACGGCGTGGTAGAGTTCGATGCCGACGGCAAGGCCATTTCTCTGGAAGAGAAACCGGCACAGCCCAAGAGCAATTATGCGGTTCCCGGTTTGTACTTCTACGATTCTACTGTAACGGAAAAGGCCGCCGCCTTGAAGCCTTCTGCCCGCGGTGAATATGAAATAACCGACCTCAACCGTCTTTATCTGGAAGAAGGAACGCTGAAAGTGGAACTCTTCGGACGTGGATTCGCCTGGTTGGATACGGGTAATTGCGACAGCCTGCTCGAAGCAAGCAATTTCGTTGCTACCATACAGAACCGTCAGGGGTTCCGTGTGAGCTGTATTGAGGAGATAGCATGGCGCAAAGGCTGGATAGACGTAGATCAACTCCATCGTCTCGGTGAACAGCTCGGAAAAACCGAATACGGCAAATATCTAATGGAACTTGCAGACTCGTACCGCTGACAAGAAACATGTGACTTCTCTATTTCTTAATTTTTAATTCTCAATTTTTAATTTATGAAGACTTATCTTGTAACCGGTGCTGCCGGTTTTATCGGAGCTAATTATATAAAGTATATTCTGGCAAAGCACGACGATATAAAAGTTGTAATATTGGATGCCCTGACCTATGCGGGCAATTTAGGTACTATTGCCAAGGACATCGATGATGAACGTTGCTTCTTCGTGAAAGGCGACATCTGCGACCGTATCCTTGCCGATGAACTGTTTTCCAAATATAAATTCGATTATGTGGTGAACTTCGCAGCTGAAAGTCATGTAGACCGCAGTATCGAGAATCCGCAACTGTTCCTTATGACCAACATTCTGGGTACTCAGAATCTGCTGGATGCTGCCCGTCGTGCATGGGTGACGGGTAAGGACGAGTCAGGCTATCCTACCTGGCGTAACGGAGTGCGCTATCATCAGGTATCTACGGACGAGGTTTACGGTTCGCTGGGAGCGGAAGGCTTCTTCACGGAGAAGACCCCGCTGTGTCCGCATAGCCCGTACAGCGCTTCCAAGACCAGTGCCGATATGGTGGTGATGGCCTATCACGATACCTACAAAATGCCTGTTACTATCACCCGCTGTTCCAATAACTACGGCCCGTATCACTTCCCGGAAAAACTGATTCCGCTGATTATAAAGAATATCCTTGAAGGCAAGAACCTGCCGGTGTACGGTGACGGCAGCAATGTACGCGACTGGCTGTACGTGGAAGACCACTGCAAAGCCATCGACCTTGTGGTGCGCAAAGGCGTGGAAGGTGAGGTTTATAACGTAGGCGGCCATAACGAAAAGACTAATCTGGAGATTGTGAAACTGACTATCGCTACTATCCGCCGTCTCATGGAAGAGGAACCGAAATACCGTGCAGTCCTGAAAAAGCAAGTGAAAGATGCCGACGGACAGATTGACATCAGTTGGATAAACGAAGATCTGATAACGTTCGTGAAGGACCGCCTCGGTCATGACCAGCGTTATGCCATCGACCCCACCAAGATAACGGATGCCTTAGGCTGGTATCCCGAAACAAAATTTGAAGTGGGTATCGTTAAGACCATCGAGTGGTATCTGAATAATCAGGACTGGGTGGAAGAAGTTACCAGCGGCGATTATCAGAAGTACTACGAAAGAATGTACGGAAAGAAATAACCGTTACAGAATAAAGGCAAGGCTTAGCAACAAGCCGAATAACAGCATATTACGTGAGGTTTCACCTAATATGCTGTTCAGTTTTTTACCGCTTCGTATGGCTACCATTCTGCGCCAGGTCAGCACATGCAGGCAGAGGTAGACGCAGGGAGCCCAGATAAAGGCAAGCGGCTCTATTTTGCCGGTATAAACAAACCATAGGCTGAGTAAGGCGGCTGCCACACCTAATCCCAGATAGAGGTAACGGCCGAAAGGTTCGCCGAAACGGACAATCAGCGTACGTTTGCCGCTGAGGGCGTCCTGTTCCCGGTCGCGGTAGTTGTTTACGACCAGTAAAGTGTCTATTACCAGACCGCAGATGAACGAGGCTACCCATACGTCGGCCGTAATGGCGTGGGCTTGTACGTAATAAGTTCCGCCTACGGGGATAAAGCCGAAGAAAACCAGTACGAGCAAGTCACCCCAGCCTTTGTAGGAGAGTAGGGTGGTGTATAGGAAAGCGAATATTACGCAGAGCAATCCCAGCAGTATCAGTTCCCAACCGCCGTGAGGCAATTGTCCCCAGCACTGCTGCAAGAGTGTGCAACCTATGAGGCAGGAGAATATGAGCATGCCTGCTATCCCCCGTTTCATGGCTGTGGGAGTAATCCAGCCTTGTGCGCAGGCACGTTCGGGGCCGAGGCGGTCTGCACGGTCACTGCCTTTCAGGTAATCGTAAAGGTCGTTGATAAAATTGGCGGCAATCTGCATGCCGCAGGCAAACAGCGCACATAGCAGCGCCGGTATGATGTTGAATGCTTCATCGGCAAATGCCAGGGCAGAACCTGTCAATACGGGAATAACGGCTCCCGTCAGTGTCTTGGGACGGGCGGCAAGTATCCATGCGTGGAACGAGTTGGTAGCTATTGCTTTCATGTCGTACTTTTAGAAAGTTATACTACAAAGATAGCGAAAGGATTTGTTATCTTTGCACTGCTATTCGGGTAAAATTATTCATTGCGTCAAACAATAAAGATAAATCTATGGCTCAGGCACTGTTTTATAGAGGGTTCGGGAGACTGCTGTTTTTTTCTTTTCCGGTATTGCTGTTCTTTTCATCGTGCCGGTCTGCGAGTAATTTTACCTCGCCTCTTCCCGGTGAGTATTCTGTCCGGATATCCGGATTTCCGGCATCCGGATATAAGAATGTGAAGCGCGTCAGGCAGTATGAGTTTGCACACCGTGATGTTCCTGCCGCATTCGACGGTTGCCGGCTGGCTTTTGTCTCGGATTTGCACTACCGTAGTTTGCTGAAAGAGAAAGGGCTGAAGGACATCACCCGCCTGTTGAATGATTTGCAGGTCGATGCCCTGCTGATAGGCGGCGACCTGCATGAGGGCTGCGAGTATGTTCCGGCTGTGATTGCGGCATTGGGAGCTGTGAAAGCGCCTTTGGGCACTTATGCCGTTCTTGGAAACAATGATTATGAGGCTTGTTACGATGACATTCTAAAGGAAATGGAGCGTCAGGGCATTCGCTTGCTGGAGCATAAAGCGGATACTTTGAAGCGGAATGGTGAGCGGATTGTGATAGCCGGGGTGCGCAATCCTTTCAATCTTGAACGGAACGGGCAGTCGCCCACGCTTTCCCTCTCTCCCGATGACTTCGTCATATTGCTGACGCATACTCCCGATTATGCCGAAGATGTTCCCATAACCAATGCCGACCTTGTGCTTGCAGGACATACGCACGGCGGGCAGGTAACGCTGTTCGGGCTGTATGCTCCTGTAGTTCCTTCTCGTTACGGGCAGCGTTTCCTGAAAGGGATAAGGACTAATTCCGAGAAGCAACCTGTCATCATAACAAACGGTATCGGAACTTCCAGTAAGAATCTGCGGTTGTTTGCACCAAGTGAGGTGGTAGTCCTGACACTGAGAAAGTTATAAGCGTATTTATATTTGTGCCAAGCTTGTGGCACAACCGTGCCTATTAAATGGCACAACTGTGCCATCCTAAAAACACAATTATGCTGTCAGGGTGGAATAGCTGGAGGATGTCTCTTGCGTCATCATTCTGATATTACAAACAGATGATGGTGCTGCTGAAAACGTAGAATGGATATATCCCGCGTTTTATAAGTAAGGATTTACTTCTACATCTTGAGGCTTTTCTTCTACGGTGTCGTCAACCGAAATTCCCATGTCAATTCTGCCGCTGGCGCTGGTTTTTATATTCAGTTTATACCATTTTGCCGCTTCAAGCTGAATGGTTTGCGTTGCTGTACGCACATTGCCTTTATATGTACCGGAAACGGTGCATTTCAGATTAGGATTTTTACTGTCGATGTTAAAAAACGCTGCATCGTATATACTGTTGCATTTGCCGTTACTGTCGAAGGTGATGATCCGTGAAGGTTCCGCCTCTGTAGAAACCTCAACGGTATAACCATTGAAGACTTGTGCAAAGACTTCGTCATAGGCAATACTTACTTTGGCATTGGCCATAGTGCAGGTTACTTTGACGTTGCTTATTTCATTGGTTCTGACTTCAAAAGGAGCGCTTGTTCCGAAGTAACGTATTTGTCCCACTCCGTCATTAGCAGATTGTCCAACCTCTTCCGTGCAGCTTTCAGCCGTAACTGTGTAGCCACTTCCTATGGGGAAGATGAAGGTGGTGTTCTTAAAGGTCAGAAAGTTGGTTGACTCTAATTTCACATTGCCGTTTTGGAGGACTTGTATGTTGTAGTCCTTCGCATCCGTTTCCGTAAGGTCTGTTACCGTGCGGGTGCTTACTTCGATTTCAGGAGCAGTGGAGTTTTCCAGAGTGAGATTAATCTGTCCGCATTCTTGTACCGGTTCATCATTATTGGTGCAGGCTGCTGCAATCAGCGCAATACCTGCTAAAGCTAAAAGTTTCTTCATTGTTATAATTGGGGTTTAATTATTCGTAATCATAGTTTAAGACAACATTATCTATTTTGAGAACACTGCCCACGACACGGTCTTCTCCAAAGGGAGAACTACCGTAATCACCGTTTTCTCTATGCATATTGGAGATAGTGGTATCGTAACCGGATTGAAAAAAGACAGTAATATATTTGGCCTTGCTTTGCATATGCTCTTTGTTATATTCAAATTTGAGAGTCTGCGCGGTATACTCCTCTTGTTCGGATGAGTTGAATTCAATGGTACTTGCAATTTCTTTTTTATCCGCATTATATACTTTGGCATAAGCCAGGCACTTGTCATTGATGACAGGGGAATATTTGTAGTCGAACGATATGCTTGTAGGACGGCTTTCATGCTGTATGCCTAATGTGTATGTATCGGTGTTTTTATCGAATGTGCCTGTGAAAAGGTAACCTGCATATGCTGTTCCGTTATCCCGGGTATAAGTATATACTTCATCTCTGCTCCAAGTGCCACTGACTTTTTTGTTGTAGAATGCCAATGTTGAAATTTCTACAGCATTTGCGTCTTTGCTGCTGTCTGCTGTTGGAACAGTACCGGAACACCAGCGCCACCAGACTCCATAACCGACTCCTGTTCCCCAGCCTGTGGCACTTTCCCCACCTTTGGTCGTTCTTTCATTTCTCGTGTTCCAACCTGGAAGGTAATAACAATATAATGGACGGCTCCAACTGCCGTTACCTCCATTTATCTCTTTTTTATTCCAGACTGATTCAAAATTGCCATTCTCCAATTGTTCTGCACTTTCCATTGTTACTTGCTGTGAATTAGTACAGATGATGCTTCCAAAGCGGGAACGGATGGTATATTGGTTGTTGGCAACGAGCCCCTTTATAACAGTCTTTCCATTATCATTTATAGCTTGTATCCAGTTAATTCCGTCCGCTGAAGCTTCGTACACGATATTGGCCAATACTTTTTCCGTCATTTCCGGTTTGGAGCTCATATTCGCTGCCGTCATAGGAGTAATATATATAAATGTACTCCATACATCTCCTTCCATTTGCTCCGGTAGTGTAAAAGAAGGCAAATCGGGATTGCAATTCAGTGTATAGCGATTAGCGACAAGCACGTCTTTTAGTTCCCAAGAGTTCGATTTTGCTTCATTTAAAGTATTCGTACCGGATAATGTTAATGTATAATCCTTGCCTGCCGGTACAAAAAAGTCAGCGTTATTAGGGATTTCTTGTATGCTTGTCCCATCGGAAATCTCGATTTTGTAGGTGTCGTAGTGCTCAAGCAAATTATCTGCTATTGCAGGATGGACGATTGCGCAGGATAGCTTTACGGAAAGGCTCTTTGCTGTTTCCGTGGCTGTTGTAATCCGGAACTCTTCTGTTGCGGCATACAAATAAGGGACGGTTCCCATGTATTCCGTTCCATAAGATGCTTCTAACCTGTAAAAGCCTTCATCCAATACTAAAGACGTGAACTCTCCTGTTTGGTTGTACACCACTTCTCCGGTCTGTGTATCGGTTACTTTGTATGTCAGTTCAGATGCTGTCGGTGCGGTAAAAGTGCTTGTGGCACGGGTGACAGTCTCTGCTGAGGCTTCTGCCGAAATATCCACATCTTTCAGCACGAGCCGTCCTTTGCCTTTGTACGAGGGTTGCAAAACGTCTTCCTGGCAGCTTGCAAACCCAAGGAACAGGCAGAGTATGAATATGTATCGCATTCCGTTTCTCATATCTTCTTATTCTTTTCAATAGTCATAATCCAAACTAAACTCATCTACGTGAAGTGTGCTTCCTCTGCCCCCTACGAAGTAGTCGCCATATTTACTTGCCGAGCATACAATGATAATGTAGGTAGGTACACGGTTAGTAACACGGTAGTCCAGGTTCAATTCGAACTTTTTGTATTCCGTTACCGTTGTTCCGCTGTACATTTCGGCATAGGCGATGATATGCTCGTCGTTTTTGTCAAACAGCTTTCTGTTGGTAGGGCGGGTGCGTATCTCTATCGGTTCCGTCCAATCGCCCAAAGCGATGTATATGGCACATGTATCGGGCTTTCCTTTGTAATTTTGGAAACGTGTATAGTCCTGGCTACCTTCGGCTGGCAAGTCTGTAATAGGTGCGGTGGTATATTTGTAGTATCCTTTCAATTTTGTCGGGCGACCTGTAAATGGCTGGCCGAAGTTCAAAATACCGTTTGTACCGTCCACCTTGATGAATTTTCCCGTAAACAGGTTGCCGGCAGCAAATTTCACGATTACATTCTTCGATTCCAGCCTGGCTGCTTTGCCGCTTCCGGCAGCGGTGTCATCGGTGGGGGTGGAATTGCTCTGACTGGCTGTGGTAACGCCTATATTGCCGGTATCCCAAAATGGCGTACTATTTTCTTCCCAGGGGTTTGCCACTTTGCCATCCATGCTCCAATAATCGAAAGAAGCATTGGGCAGTTCTATTGCCGCTGTAGTGGTGAAGGTCTTTTCCGTACTTATGGAAGTTCCCGAATATGCACGGCAGACATAGGCGGTCGATGCTTTCAGGTGAGGAATACGGGCCGAGAAACTGCCACCGGTCGCTATCATATAGGAAGCATCTACTTTCTGCCACTCTTCAGAGGTTGCCTCACGTATTTCGAAGCCGTTGTCTTCGCCTTCAAGCCCCTCTCCATACAGCCAGGCTACATTGACCCAACCGTCTGCCGATGTTATCTTGACAGCATCTGTTTCGAACACATTGAGTGTCCAGTCTTCCAGTATATCCCGGTAAGTGACGATTACGATTTGCGGTTGTCCGCCTGTAAAGTTCATTACCGTGGCGTTGCCGTCGTATCCGTGTATGGTGGAGCCGGTAGGTCCTAACTTTAGTTCTTTGATTTTAATTTTGGACAAATCCTGCTCTTTGCTTACATAGGCAATGGCTCTTCTCTCTTTTTCGTTTACATAGAAAATGGCCTCACCGATTTGGCCTTCTACAACAAAACGGCGGTCGATCGGCTGTTTGGCTATGATTTTCCACGGATAATCCTGGTAGAGGGACAGGATAACTGTTTGAGGATTGGTCAGGTCGAAAGTCGTGTCCGGACGTAAGATGCTTCTTGCACCTTCCGTCATTTCCACTTTCCTGATATATACTTTCTTCATATTTACGGTATCGGCAAGGGTCACTGTCACTGTACGGTTCTCCGTACTGATAACTGCTCCTGTAGTTTCCCCTTCTACTTCGAGCGCGGTGATGTCGAGCTTTATAATAGGATAGGGTACATTGTTCTCTATGCAGGAGCTCAGCAGCCCTGCCAATATCAGGAACAGTCCGGTTGCATATATTTTTATTTTCTTCATGTATCTTACAGGCAAAGTGTAATTCCTATATTTATGTTGAACAAGTTTATTTTGAAGTCGGCGCCGCTGGCAGTGCGTTTGCCTGTTTCACCTTCATTGTTCTTCTGTTTTTCTATTCTGTACTTGAAGCCGACAACGCCGAATGACATCTCGGCGCATACATTCTCCATGATGAATACGGCAACACCGGGATTCAATCCCAGATGTATCTCGTGTATGGTGGTTTCCGTGCGTTTCAATGCTTCGTCCTTGCCACGGGTGAAAGTGCTGCTGCCATTGTTGTAGGAAAGCGAACTCTCATTGAAGAATCCGAAGCGCTTGCCTCTGTCCAGTCCCACATACGAACGGTGGAACAGTGCGATGCTATACGAGTTTTCCGAATAGCGTATGTTTTTGAGGTCGAAACTCAAATCGTCGTCAATGTTTAGCGATATGTTACCCAGGTCGGCTACGGTGTGGTTATACCCGGCTTTGAGTCCGACTATGACATTGTCCTTGAATGCATAACCTACAAATGGTCTGACGGATATTGTACGGAAGTTGCAATCAAAGTCTTTTATCAATGAGAACAGCATCCGGCTGTCCTCGCCGTCATAATTGATATAGGAGAACGTAAGTCCGCCTACCCATTTCTTTTTGGGTATAAAACGGTAATTGATAATTCCCCGGTCGAAGCGTCCGACCGGTTTGGTATAGATAATTTCCGAACTGTCCGGTTGAGCCGCTTCAACAGCCGGTCGTTCAATGTATATCGTGTCGTGTACATAAACTGTCCGTACCCGTAACGAGTCGTGCGCTTGGGATAACGCTTCCTGCGTTTCTTGTGCCCGGACTGTTCCCATACCCACCATGATGCACATCATATATATAAGTAACTTCTTCATCCTTAATTATAAATAAAAGGCCAGTCCCAGACCTATGGAAAACAGGTTTATCTTGAAATTGGCACTACTTGACGAATGTTCGCCTTGATACACCTGGTTGGTTGTCTGTTTGGTTTTACTGAAGTTCAATCCAAGCACACCGATACTGACTTCTACTGCAGTATAGTTGTTGATGAATGCCACAATGCCCGGTGCTGCTCCGATGCTCATGCCGGTGGTTGTGGCGAAAGTTCCGGTGACCGACTCGTCCTTTCCGTTTATTACTCTGGATTGGCTGCCCGACCATTCCAGCTGGGTTTCGTTAAAGAGTGCAAACCGCTTGCTTTTGCCCAAACTGATGTAGTTGCGCAGTATCAGCATACCTGAATATGTGTGTTTCAACTGATACAGGTCGTTGATGTCAAACTGATTGTCATCATCGATATTCAGCGTCAGGCCATCTATCTTTATCAATGAACGGCTGTAGGCAAACCGGCCTCCGGCCGCTATATTGTCTTTAAACGCATAGCATACCAGGGGACTGACTTTGAATGTATAGCCGTCGGATTTGAATCCGTCGATAATCAGGAACTGGTAGTTATCCTCGGTATGTTCGGAGTAAGATATCGAACTGCCTGCTATCCATTGGCCTTTGGGAACAAATGTGCTTTGTTCGATTTGGCGTTTGAATTCTTGCGCTTGGACTTTACCGCCTGCGATAGCTGCCAGGGCTAATGTTATGATGATTGCTTTTTGTCTCACTTCACAGATGTTTTTATTCATAAACTAATTCGAAGTCGTCGAGCCACATCGTACTTCCTGTTCCGCCACTGAAATAATCGCCGTACTTACTGGATGAGGCTACGATGATGATAGCTGTCGGCTTCCGGTTGGTATAACGGTACTCTACCGGAATGTTGAATTCAATCATTCCTTCTCCTTCTGTTGAAGATGTGAAGTCCTTTTCACCATAACCTATGATATACTCGCTGTTGACATCGAACAGTTGTGCGCTGCCCGGAGTCTTATAGTTGGTTCTGACTATTACAGGCCATGTCTCTCCGTTGTATGTTTCGCCGGGCCAGTTGCCCAATACGATAAAGATGCTTCCTATATCTGGATCGCCTTTGTCGATAAATTCGCAACTGTTGTCGTAGTTCACGGTATTGGATTGGTAGCGGACATATCCGCGCAATGCCGTAGGACGGGATTCGAACGGGCGTCCCCAACCCAGTACACCATTACCTACGACACCATCCATATTGGTAGCCAGGTATTTGCCGGAAAATACATTGCCGGCCGCAAACTGCCCGATGCCTAACATGCTGGCGAATTTGGATTCCAGTTTGGCTGAGTAGCTACCGCTATGCTTCACAGAACCGTCTGCGGTGGTTATATCCGTTCCGGCCTTTTGTGAACCGTGGTTGCCGGTATCCCAGAACATCGTTCCGCCGGATTCGTATACATAGGTCGGCTTGGAACCATGCCACTTCTCAAACCCGGCATTGGGAAGTTGGGCGGCTTTCTCCGTAGTGAATTTGCAAACCACGGAAGATGCCTTTTCTCCGGCAACCGCTACATATTCATAGGTGGTAGCCACTTTCAGACCGGTGATGGCAGCTGTCATTTCTTTACCGTTCAACACAGCTTCCACTTCCTTCCAGTCGGATGAGCCGGTTATCCGGTAACGGAATATCAAGGGATCGGATGTTTCTTTCATCAGACCGCCCCGCAAGACTGCTTTCGATGTCCATATGTCACCTTCTGTAACCTCTTTGGTCAGCACCACTGCATCGGAAGCGGATATGGATAATACTCCCTCATTGGTGCGGTTGCGGACATCGGTAGCATGTAATATTATGTTATAAGTCCCTTCTTTTGCTGTGATATGTTTCATTAAACCGTCTGAAAACGTCACACGCATCGTACCGACATCGCTGCCGGTATTGTATTCGGATTTGTATGACAGGCCGGAAGCTTCCAAACGCCCCCTTTCCATTTCCGTCAGTCTCATGAGGTTCATCCGGACGGGAAGTCCACATTGTGCGAATTGTTCGCAGTACATGGACAGTTCATTGAGTACGGATGTACTTGTTACGGTATACGATAATTCCGTTCCCATGCCTACTTCATAGAATGCGGAAGAGGTTATATCGAAGTTTTCGCCGCGGAAGATAGGTCGTTGATAAATCTGTACTTCATCGGTTATTTCTCTTATCGGATTGGCGTTGACACTGACTTTTACCGTACCGCCACCGTCTGCGTAGTCTGTCGGTATGAAGTTGAAGGACAAGTCGTAGCGATAGGCGGATTGCGCATCCGGAATGTTTCCTTTTTTTGTATAGCTTTTTCCGTTGGGCATGGTTGCTTCCAGATGCCATTGCAGCTTAGTATTGCCCGCCGGCAGCATGTAGTAGCCGATGGAGTCTTTGGTTTCGGGAAGATAATCTAAAGTGCCGTCTGCAGTGGATACCGTAACTTTATAGGTTTGGAATACGGAGCTCAATGCTTCATCATATTTTACGGCAACTACCGTGTTGGCGATGCCGCAAGTCAGCTCCAGGTTGGTAACTTCGCCGCTGTTAATGTGGAAGGGACGTTCTTCTTTATAATATACAGTTTCGAAAGAAGCGGGTACTGAGTCGCCTGCCGTAACAAGGGCTGTGTAGCTGCCGGCAGAGAGGTAAAGCGCTTCCGGAAGTTCGTTTACTCCTTTGTACCGGCGGACGGTTCCCTTTTCATTAAGGATGCCGATTGTACAGTGGCGTTGTAAAGAATCCTGTAATTCATCGGTCATAGAACGGGTTGTAACTTTCACCTGGTCGGTTACACCTACTTTCAAATGAAGCATTCCCTCTCCGTTCAAGGTGTCCTTTTCCGAACAGGCGATAAATGAAATCACTGTTATGGCTGTCAGATAATATTTGAAGTATCTCTTTGGCATTGTGCTTTGCTTAATTTACGATAAGGGCTAATATTGCGGATGCCGTGTTTCCTTTGTCATCCGTAACCTTTAGATTGAATCTGTGGGTTCCGGGAAAGCCCACCAATAATCCTGTAAATCCACTGATATCAAAGTCAATATCGGTTTTACCGACAACTTTATCCCCATAGGGTAGACCTAAGTTCTGGAGTATTCCGATTAACGCTCCCGGGTTTGCCAAGTCAAAGTCGGTGAGTCCCAAATCGGAAATGGCATTTGCAAAATCGGTACTGCTGGACGTTATTCCTATTTTTAAATTCCGGATACCTTCCGGTACCGCTATTTTTACAATTACGGGATAGGGATTGTCCGTTGAGACACCGGGTGGTATGGTTATGCTTTGGGTAATATCGAAATCTTTGCCGGTGATTGCCGGTTTGGTTCCGGGACTCGGCTCGGGACTCGGTTCGGGATTCGGTTCGGGTAGCGGCTCTTCTTCTCCCGGGGCTATGGTTATGTCTTTCTCTACAACCTCACATGTTGCATCTATCTGGATGTCGACCTTTCCAATCTCTCCATTGTCGCCGTCACCACCGCTGTTTTGTTTCATCGAATATTTAATGATACGTTCTTCACCGGGAAGGACGTCGATGAAGGCTTTGGACATCGTAACTTTCTCTCCTTGAATGGTTGCGTTGAGGTCGGCAATCAGAATGTTGGTTTCACCGATGGATTTGAAATATCCTGCACGTGTTTCGTCTTTTGCATATTCCAAACGCCCTTCACCGACGGATACCTTGACTTTGGAGTCTTCATCCAACAGCTTTTGAAGTTCGCTGTCATAGGCTATTCTTACCTTGATATTATTCAAGGTACAAACCAGTTCTTTAAGATCCGTTACCGTATTTTCAGTAATTTCAAAATCCTGTTTGGAGAAGTAATAGGGCTTTTCGAACTCTGCCGGTTGTACTTCGTGAGACATGGCTGTGATACTATAGTGGCTTACCTTTAGCGTGAATATTTCGGGCATCTCGCTGTATTTCCACTCTTGCACCATTTTTCCTTCTTTATCCATATCGTAAATGCGGATGATGAAATTGTCGGTATTGATTCCTGCACGGGTAACTGTAGTAGCTGTTTGCTCGTCTACAGAGACTTTTAATGCAGACAGTCCTATTTGACCTTCGGCACGATTGTCTATGTCGTCAGGACCTTTTTGGGCGTTTCCCCATTGTTCGCGTTCGCATGAAGAGAATGCCAGAATAGCAAAGAATGCCAGAGTAAACAGGGTGTTTGATTTCTTCATATTTTGTTATTCATATATAAGTTCTAAATCGTCTATTTTGAGGCGGCTGCCTAAATGGGTGGTCCAGCCTGTTGCACAATCTGTCAAATCAATTGTTCCGGCTTTCTGTAAATCGTCACTGCCGAAAGAGGTTTTAGTTGTTGATAGGATATTGACATATATGTCAGTTGCTTTTTCCATATTTCCTTGGTAGTCGAGGTTGATATATGCTTCCTGATATTCGCTGTCTGCAGAACTTGCGGCTTCTGATATGTACGAGCCGCCTGCTATGACTTTATTCCCGCTGCGTATCTCGATTTCAACTTTAAAGTTGTCTGTCTGATAGGGAGTGTATTTATACCAGAATTTCATTCCGTAGGGTCTGGAGGTGAAAGGATGTCCAGTTGTTACGGTTTCTTTCTTGTCACTCCAATTATAGGTTCCTATGAATAAGCGTCCTGCTTTTGCTCCCTCGGGGTACATCGTGGCAGGGGTACTCGAATATCCTCCGCCGGAACCGGCTGTGTGAATCTCCGCTGCTTTAGCACCGCTTTTTGCGTCTTTTACATAGATAACGGCCGGACAGGTTGTTGTCTGTACCGGTGCCACAACCCATGCTTGGGAATATTTGTTGTTTGTATTCCACCATATATCAGTAGCACCTTTAGTATAAGGGTAATAAAAATAGTGGGTGAAATTTCCAAAAGTCCCTGCAGACCACCGTGTATCGGAATCTGTATACCAGTCTTCAAAACCGGAATTGGGTATCTGTAGTGCTTCCTCGGTTTTTACGGATACTTCATTCTTGACGGTAATTGTATTGGTTCCATCTATTACGGCTTTAAATATGTAATCGGTGCCAGGCTCTAATCCGCTAACCTCAACCGCATTTTTTATTTTTTCTTGTGATGGAGAAAACCAATCTCCTGACGCTTTTCTGCATTTTACGGTAATATCCTTAACCGTCTTCAGATATTCGGTTGTTCCTTCCGTGTCTCCAACCAAATAGAGAGTGGCTTTTTTAGCCCATACATCCCCTTCGGGAGCAGTCAGGGAACAGGATGATTCACCGATTCCTACTGTCACGGTCTTTTCTTTATCTCCCGCAATTACTTTTATCTGTTGAGGTTCCTGCAACCCGTCTTTGAACGTGATGGTTACTTGGTGCGTATCTTTGTCGCTCTCTATGCTTGTAGGAACTAAAGGTTGCCAATAGCCGTATGCCTGATATTGATAGCTGACTTTGGATATGTCCCCTTTCAAAATGACGGTCAGCAGTATGGTAGTGCTTCCACGTTCGGCATTCATAGGCTTGGCTACATCAAAACCATTAGGCAGAGATTTGATTTTGAGTACCAATGGCTCTTTGTTTACTTTACTCAATTTGTCTGTTGCGGTCAAGGTAAATGTATTTTCTTCGTCTGTTTCCGAATGAGATATATTGACCAGTACTTTTGTGAAGTCCAATATTGCCATTTTATCGACATTGGCACTTAATCCTTTTAACTCCAGCCCCAGATCTTGTAATGTGGTAAGCATGCCTGGTTCCGGATTTACCAGATCAATCTCGGCAGGCCATCCCTTGCTTAACAGAGAAGGAGAGCGGGTTATCAAGACACATTTGGATATTCCGCCACGCGCCGTCAGCAAGGCTGATAAAGGGGATTCGGGTTCTGTCCATTCCGTTAACTCCCGGGCAACTCCCGATTCAAATCCCATTGGCGTAAAGAACGGTGGCTGTGTATTCAAGGCATCGTCCGAAATATCTATGGTTATCGGCACTCTTTCCGTTTCGTCTGTGAATGATACATCCAATTCCGTACCCCCTGCTTGTACGTCAAATTTCAGACGGTAATGCTGGCGTGCCTTTGCATTCTCTATGGTAGCGGCTTCAAATGTGACTTTGTTTCCTTGTTGCTTGCTTCCTGACAGGTAAATGCTTATCTTGCCAGGCTTTACGTATGCGGCCCTTGTTTCATTCTTGTCGAACGAGATGTCCGTACTGCCGGCAGGGCGTATGTTTACGGTGTAGTCTGTAAAATATTTTTTGAAAAGTTCCGTGTATTCTGTCGTAACTTTTACATTGGCAAGATAACATATGACCGATATGTTTGTACTTTCGTTCTTTTTTATGGAGAACTCTTTTGCTCCTTCGTAGTAAGGGGCTTCAAAACCTTGGGTTTCTATGTTTCCATAAGTGGCCTTTAGTGTATAGTTGCCGGCTGCAATTTCCGTTCCGTCTGTAAAGTCGGCATACCTGTTCCAGGTAAGTTGTACATTATTATTTTGAAGAACGGCAATTGAGAAGTCGTTGATGTCGGGTAATGTCTCTTCATCAGCGGTAGCACGTGTTACCATGTTTTCTACATTTGTATCAACTGCTAATTTCAGATTAAGTCTGCCCTGGTTTGCAGTTTGTTCATTCTCCCGCTCACATCCGGTCAATGTAATACATATTACTGTAAACAGGGTTAGAAAAGTTGTATATTTTTTACCCATTAACAACAGTGTTTGGTTATCTTTTTACCTGCTAATTCTTGAAGTCGGGTACAAAAATATGTTTTTTAGATGAGATAATTAGCGATTGTCGCCTTGTTTTGCAGTTATAAATGAAAAATGGGACATCATTTGTCCCATTTTTCTCAAAAAAAGAATAGTTAATTAATCTGGTTTTAATCTTGTTTTAGACATAAAATCTTATCGTGAGGGTAGCAATACTACTCCCTGTTTCTTCTTTCCGTCCATTTTGGCGGTTATAGGATGTTCAAAGTGCACGTGACGCAGGTATTTGGACTCATATACAGCAGGTTGTGCATTCAGAAAGTCTTGATTATACACACCGTCATTCATGAAAGCATTGATTGTGAAATAGCCTACTCCGAATGAAGTCAGGTTCTGGAAAAAGTGTGTTCCCTGGCTAGGATCGACACGATAGTTCGTCAGTCCTGCTTCTACAATGATACGCGCTGCACTGATGTGGGGCCATTTAACGGGAATACCGAGCCAGGTATCACTGCTGCCCCAACGTCCCGGTCCTATCAGTACATAGTTCTTGCCCTCGTCCAAAAATTGCTGGTTCAATTTTTCTATCTCCCAGGCTATTTCCTGATTGTGGGAAGCGCTGTAGTTGTCGGTCTTTACATAAATTACATCCTGTAATTCATTCATTATGCCATGTCCTAACGAATTATTGGAACGGAGCAGCAGTTTTTCATCGGGAATGGCTGTGAGGTCCTCGTCAAGCATTTCCTTGCTGTCGACAATCGGGCGTATTTGCAATAGGTAGAACGTCCCAGTCTTGTCCTTTTCACGGTTCATGGTAGCTGCAAATTCGATTTCTACAGGACGGCGCATTTCCTGCTGTCCGTATTTCAATGCCAATTGCAAAATGCGGGGCAGAGGAAATACATCATGCTGCAAGATATTGGCGAAGGTGATAACCTTGCGCCCGCCCGGATATAAACCGTCACGGATTATCTGGTCGTAAGGGTCGTAGGTGGAAGCTATATATTTGAGAGCACCGTCTTTCTCGGCCTCTTTTACGTGTAATTTCAATAGGTTGAAACCATCGTCAATGGAGAAGTCATGTCCGGCGTTACGCAGGTCGAGTGCATAAAAATGTGTTTGGGTTTCTTTGAGCGCAATCTCCATTTCGCTGGTTTGCAGAACTTGGTTGGGGTGATAGGGAGAGAACCGGAGAGTCATACCGCCGTCTACGATGTATTTGCCCAGCCCGAGTGCCAGGTTGACAATACCCTCTTCAGCTTTTTCGTCTCCGATAGGATAATAGTTGAGCGAACGCGCCACGCCCGACATGGACGGGTAATAACGGTCGCCATACTGGTTGCCGACCACTTCTTGCAGGATTACGGCCATTTTCTCCTGGTCGATAACATTGCTTGTGGCTTGCATATAAGCCTTTGAATCGCGGAAATATACAGAAGCGTAAACTCCCTTGATTGCATCGCTGAGCATACGGAGCATTTCATACTTATCGTCCAGATAAGGAATCATATAAGTATTGTATATACCGGCGAAAGGTTGGTAATGCGAGTCTTCCAATAGTGAGGAAGAGCGGATGGCAATAGGTGATTTTACCACATCGAAGAAAGTGAAAAAGTCCTCAACCAGACGGTCGGGCAGTTTGGCTTTCAGAAAGTAGCGGAGAATCACATCGTCGTCGGCATCGGACAAGGCTATCTGATACAGGTTGTTAGTCTCCATGAATTCATCGAACACATCCGTACACAGTACTACCGTTTTGGGTATGGCAACGCGGGCATTTTCAAATTCGTCGAATTCCGGATGATGTTTTACCATGTTGTCAATGAATGCCAGGCCACGGCCTTTGCCGCCCAGTGAACCGTCGCCGATACGGGCAAAGTTCGAGTAACGGTCGAAACGGTCGCGTTTGAAAACAGCTACCACACCCTGGTTTTTCATCTTGCGGTACTTTACAATTGCTTCAAAGATGATTTTGCGGTGGGCATCTACATCCTGAAGACTGTTCCACGTAATAGGTTTCAAGAACTCGCCAATGGGAAACATGGCGCGTGAATAGAGCCAGCGGCTCACATGGTTGCGGCTGATATGATAGAGGAATGATTCTGCCGGTACGGCAAAGAGGATATTCTGAAGTTCTTTCAGATTCTTGACGCGGGCAATCTCTTCCAGTGTGTCGGGGTTGCGGAAGATAAAGTCGCCGAAACCGAAATTGTCCGATACGATACGGCGCAGGTCTACGTCCATTTTCTTTGAATTCTTATCGATAAAAGCCGCATCGTATTTGGCTGCGTACGACACGTTCTCCGATTCGGACGATTGTATAATCAATGGAACAAACGGGTCTTCTTTCCGTATGGCGGCACACAGCTTGATACCAGCGAGTGCGTCTTTCTCACCGCGTTCAACGCGAGGGAAGCGGACGTCGGTGATAACTCCCAGTATGTTGTTCTTGTATTTTTCGTATATGCCGATTGCTTCGTTGTAGGTACGTGCAAGGACGATTTTAGGGCGCCCTCTCATACGTAGCGTACGTTGGTGGGCATTCAATGCTTCAGTGGAAAACTCCTGGCTCTGTTTCAATACGAATTTATAAAGATTGGGCAGGATAGAGGAGTAGAAACGGATACCGTCTTCTACCAGAAGAATAATCTGTACGCCCACTTCACTGACGTCGTGCTCCAGATTCATCTTGTCCTCTATCAGCTTGATGATGGAAACCAGCAAGTCGGTGTTCCCCAGCCAGCAGAAGATATAATCGAACGAACTGAGATCCTCGTTGGCAATGCGTTTGGTGATGCCGTGGCTGAACGGGGTCAGAATTACCATAGGGATGTGCTCGTATTGTCCCTTGATGGTTCGCGCTACGTCAAATCCCTCATTATCTCCCGTTCCCGGCATACATATAATAAGGTCGTATGGCATGGACGATAGTTGGGACAATGCTTCCTCGCAAGTAGATACCTGTGTAAAGCGCGGCGGATAGCGCAGGGAGAGTGAAGTATATTCATTAAAGATTTTTTCGTCGATACGGCCGTCGTCTTCCAGCATGAAAGCATCATAAGGATTGGCGATTAAAAGCACATTGAAGATACGTCGCGTCATGAGGTTGGCAAACTGCGTATCTTTGAAATAGAGCTGGTTTAATTTAAACTTACTGAGCATGTTTTCTCATGGTTTATTAGTTCGGAGGACAAAAGTAGCAATTTAAATGAAGAATGAGGAATGAAGGATAAAGAATTACCTTTGCAAGCAGTTTATACAGTTGTCCCCTGCTTTTTTGTTTGTTGTTCTTTTATATTCTATGTGATTTGACGTTTTATCATTATTTAATCAAAATATTGCTGCAATGTTTAGGTGTTTTGAAAAGTTTTCCTATATTTGCAGTGTTGTTTATTGACATTTTGTTCAGGCAACAAATAGTTAACAAGGTAATAACCTTTAAAACGTAATATTATGAATATCGAACGTATCATGTCCTCTTTGGAGGCAAAGCATCCCGGCGAGTCTGAATATCTTCAAGCCGTAAAGGAAGTACTTCTTTCTATCGAAGATATCTACAATCAGCATCCTGAGTTCGAGAAAGCGAAAATCATAGAACGGTTGGTTGAACCCGATCGTATTTTTACTTTCCGTGTTACGTGGGTGGATGATAAAGGCGAGGTGCAGACTAATCTCGGTTATCGCGTACAGTTCAATAATGCTATCGGTCCGTACAAAGGCGGTATTCGTTTCCACGCTTCAGTAAACCTCTCTATCTTGAAGTTCTTGGGATTTGAACAGACTTTCAAGAATGCTTTGACCACTCTGCCTATGGGTGGCGGTAAAGGCGGTTCCGATTTCTCTCCGCGCGGTAAGAGCGATGCGGAAGTGATGCGTTTCTGTCAGGCTTTCATGTTGGAATTGTGGCGTCACCTCGGTCCGGATATGGACGTACCCGCCGGTGATATTGGTGTAGGTGGTCGTGAAGTGGGCTATATGTTCGGTATGTATAAGAAACTGACACGCGAATTTACAGGAACTTTCACGGGTAAAGGTCTGGAATTCGGCGGTTCATTGATACGTCCCGAAGCAACCGGTTTCGGTGGATTGTATTTTGTAAACCAGATGTTGGAAACCAAAGGTATAGATATCAAGGGTAAGACGGTTGCTATCTCCGGTTTCGGAAATGTGGCTTGGGGTGCAGCTACCAAGGCTACCCAGTTGGGTGCTAAGGTCATTACGATTTCCGGTCCCGACGGTTATATCTATGACCCGAACGGCATCAGTGGCAAGAAGATAGATTATATGTTGGAACTCCGTGCATCGGGCAATGATATCGTAGCTCCGTATGCCGATGAATTCCCCGGCTCTACTTTCGTTCCCGGCAAACGTCCGTGGGAGGTGAAAGCCGATATTGCTTTGCCTTGTGCAACGCAGAATGAGTTGAATGGGGAAGATGCACAGCATCTGATTGATAATAAGGTGACTTGTGTGGGCGAAATCTCCAATATGGGATGTACCCCCGAAGCTATCGACCTCTTTATTGAAAACAAGATTATGTATGCACCGGGTAAGGCTGTGAATGCAGGCGGTGTGGCTACCAGCGGATTGGAAATGTCACAGAATGCAATGCATCTCAGTTGGAGTGCGGCTGAGGTAGACGAGAAACTTCATGCCATTATGCACGGTATCCATGCTCAGTGCGTGAAATACGGAACAGAACCCGATGGCTACATCAATTACGTGAAGGGTGCTAATATCGCCGGCTTCATGAAAGTAGCCCACGCCATGATGGGTCAGGGAATTATCTAAGGAAAAACTTTGTTTAGTTGTATTTGTATTTGTGGTTTGTGCTGCCTGCGTCTGTGAAGGTGCAGGCAGCACTTTTTTACTATTTGTGGGTATTATTGTTTTTAATATAGTTATTTATCGGTATTGTGCCAGCTACCTGTGCGATCTAACTTTGCAGCGTGAAAATTAATTTATTAACGCTAAAAAGGAATAAGCTAAAATGAAAATTAAAGATGTATTGGTCATGGCGGCCATCGGTTTATTAGGAGCAGCATGCAGTGATGACGATAATAAGGGTAGTCAATGGGGAGACGGAGTTGGAGGTACGAAAACGAATCTGGATGTATCTGCCTATGATAAATGGACTTATGTAAATCTGAAAACCGGAGAAACGGAAATACATCCGGATACAAGCGAATGGATTTATACGGATGGTTCGGTAAGCGAGCCAAAAGCGAAGGAAACTATCGGTATCGAATGGCATATCGCCATACACCGTTATGAGATAAAAACAAACGGTGGCATGGTTTTCGATACGGAGAAAACAAATATGAATGAAATTACGGAGTTGCCTGAAGGAGACTATAAAGCGGATGAAAACATAACAAACGAGGATGAAGAATATGCCATCATCACCGATATGAGCAAAATGATGCAAGGCAACGTCGGTTACGCCAAGACTGCAACTGTGAACAAAGTGTTGTGCAGTTGGGTGAAAAAGACGGAGACAGGTAGTATGCCTCCTACTATTTATGAACCGACAATGCATGTGATAGTTTTGAAGTGTAAGGACGGCAGTTGGGCGAAGCTTCAATTTACAGTTGCAGGAAACTCTGAAACGAATAAGAGCGGTTTTGTTACATTCAATTACGAATTTATCCCGATTAAATAAGAATGAGACGGGTTCTTTGTTCCTTACTTTTTTTGCTGGCAGCGGCAGTGCCCACTGTCTTTGCGGAGGAAGTGGACGAAAGGGATAGCAACCGTTATCGCTATTCCATATTGGGAGATGTCGTAGATGAAAACGGGCAGCCAATGCCTGGAGCTACGGTTAGGGTGCTGGGAACTACTTTCGGAGCAGGTACGGATAGCGACGGTGAATTTGTTATCCGTTTGGAAAATGCGAAAGAATATACGCTGTTGGTTTCATTCATAGGATACGAATCTCAGGAAATAAAAGCGGTTCCGGCTGTACGTCCGCCGCGACTGCATATCCGATTGGTTCCTTCTTCTAATCAACTGAATGATGTAGTGGTAACCGGTTCGTTTGTTGCAAAACCGTTGAAAGAGGTACCTGTACTGACGCGTGTAATATCTCAAAAGGAGATTCAGGCACTCAATCCGATGAATGTCGAAACTTTGCTGCAATACGAACTGCCGGGTTTGCAGATTGGGTATAATTCCATGAGTCAGATGCCTGAGATATCTTATCAAGGCATGGATGGAGAGTATATGCTGTTTTTGATAGACGGCGAACGCGTAAGTGGGGAAGGAGCCGACCATAATGTTGATTTTACCCGTTTCAATGTAGACGATATCGAACGTATAGAAGTCATTAAGGGAGCCCAGTCCACAATCTATGGTTCCAATGCATTGGGTGGAGTCATCAATATCATTACAAAGACCGCCAATCGTCCCTTTAGCGGAAATTTGAATGCACGTTATGCCGGTTCCAACGGACAGAAATATACAGCTTCTACCGGTGTGAAGAAAAATCGTCTTACTTCTTATACCAGCCTTACCTATCGTACAAAAGATACTTATGAGATAGGTGATGAGGTAGGTAAGACCACCGTAACGGAAGGAAGTGACGGTTCTTCGGCAGAGAAGCAGGCAGATGCCGGTTCCACCACGGTCTACGGATACAACATTTGGGATTTTTTGCAGAAAATAGGATATACCTGCAATGAAAAGCTAAATGCGGATTTGAAAGGTTCGTTTTACCGCAATAAACGGGACAAGCGTGTGGGCAAGATGTACCAGGACATATTCCTTGATTATACCTTGAACGGTAAGGTAACATATCTTCCCGGAGAAAAACAGCAACTTGTAATAGGATATATTTATGATAATTATCAGAAGAACCAGGACTATTTCTTATCCGGAAAGAAAACTACGGATTACCGTAATATCAAGCAGACACCGCGTATCGATTATACCGGAACATTCGGCAAGCATACTGTCAGTGTCGGGTTCGAAGGTGACTTTGAGTACCTGAAACATTATATGCTGGAAGACAGCTCCCATGTTAACAACCAGTTGTACGCTTTCTATGCGCAGGAAGACTGGGATATCCTCGATGAGCTGAATATCGTGGCGGGAGTACGTGCCGACTATCATGAGAAATATCATTGGCATGTCACTCCGAAGGTTTCTTTACTGTGGCATTTTTGCGACCATGTCTCTTTCCGTGCCGGTTATGCACAAGGATTCCGTTCGCCTTCTCTGAAAGAACTCTACCAGGCATACGATATGGGCGGTATGGGTTGGTTCATGCTGTATGGTAATCCGGATTTGAAACCGGAAACCAGCAATCAAGTCTCTCTGTCCGGCGAGTTTACCAAGGGAGGGCTGAACATGTCGGTTTCTTTTGCCCACAACCGTTTCAGGAACAAGATAGCCTATATGTCATTGGGCGACGGTTCGAGCGACATGCAGTACGTGAATGCCGATAACGCCAAAACTACGGCCTTGGAGACAATTTTGCGCTACCGTTTTGGTTTTGGGCTGATATTGACAGGTTCTTATGCTTATACGAACGATTATGAAGAGGTTGACGGACGGAATACTTCTTTGGTGCGCCCGCATACGGCAACTTTCAATGCTATGTATTCGCATAAGTTCGGAAAGATAGGTTTTAACTGTTCGCTGAACGGGCAGTGGGGGGCAAAGTTCGATACTTATACAAGAAACCAAAATGATGACGGTACTTATGCGTATGAAATAACCACTTACGATGCACGTACGATGTGTTCGTTGAATACCGGAGTTACCCTTCCGAAAGGCATATCCCTCAATCTGGGTATCGATAACCTGTTCAATTATAAAGACAAGGCTGCCGATAGTTCCCTGCAGGTTCCGCAAAAAGGAATCAGTGTAATAGGAACCGTAAATCTTAATATTGCAGATATGTTCGGGTTATAAATATTAAAATATCGATATGAAGAAAAAACAACTATTGGGGAGCGGCTGTGCGGCCGTCCTCGTGTTGCTGCTTATAGGTATCTGGAACTTATGGTTCAGTTCTACAAGAGTAGCATTTGTCAATTATCAAGTTATCAGTCTCGGACAAATATCCAAGGCTAATGATAATTCGTTTATAAAGATAGCAGAAGTCAGTACCGACGAACTGGATAAACTGACTTCCTACGACATGGTATTTATCAATGCCATGGGGATGAGAGTAACGGAAGAACAGCGTGCGCAGATACAGAAGGCTGCCGATGGCGGCTTGCCCATTCTGACCACTTCCGCCACCAATCCTGCCAATGAGATAATTTCGCTGGACTCTATCCAGGCTGACACTTTGAGAAGTTACCTGGAGAATGGCGGGCGCCGTAACTACCGTAGCATGCTGAATTATGTACGTAAGCATATCGACGGTAAGCTTATTTCGGTAGACGAACCTGAAGCTGTAACAGAACGCTCCAATGATATGATATATCATGCCGACCCGAAGAAGCCGGATGATGAAGAACTCGGTTTCAATACGATAGCCGGATACAATGCTTTCCTGCAGGAAAACGGGCTGTTGCAAGAGGGAGCTCCCCGTATCATAATCACTGGTATGATGGGCGAACCGGCAGACCTTATCCGGAAACTGGAGGAGACGGGTAATGTCGTTTATCCGGTACGGAGTATGAAAGGCTTCATTGGCAGGCACCAAATTGATTCGGTATCCCCCTCGGCAGTCATCAATATGGCGCACGGGCGCATGGGAGACTATATCGTGGATTACCTGACACAACAGAATATCCCGTTGTTTACTCCGCTGAATGTAAACCGGCTCGTAGAAGAGTGGGAGAACGACAAAATGGGAATGAGCGGCGGATTTCTCTCGCAAAGTGTCGTAACCCCCGAAATAGACGGGGCTATCCGTCCTTTCGCTTTGTTCGGACATTATAGGGATGAAGAAGGATTGCAGCATGCTTTTGCCATTCCCGAACGTTTGGAAACTTTTGTAGAGACGGTGAATAACTATATCAAGTTGCAGAACAAGCCCAATAATGAAAAGCGCGTGGCGATTTATTATTATAAAGGCCCGGGACAGAACGCAATGGCTGCTGCCGGTATGGAAGTTGCCCCTTCGCTTTACAACCTATTGCTGCATTTGAAGAAAGAAGGGTATAAGGTAGACGGCTTGCCGGCATCCTCCAAAGAACTGGAACGTATGATACAAGCACAGGGAGCTGTGTTCGGAACGTATGCGGAAGGAGCTTTCGACAACTTCATGAAGAACGGGCATCCCGAACTGATTGCCAAAGAACAGTACGAAAGTTGGGTAAGGAAAGTACTCAGGCCGGAAAAATATGCGGAAGTCGTATCTTCCTTCGGAGAATTTCCCGGTGAGTATATGGCTACCGGCGACGGACGTCTGGGAGTTGCCCGCTTACAGTTCGGGAATGTGGTGTTGCTGCCGCAAAATGCCGCCGGAAAGGGAGACAATGCGTTTAAGATTGTTCATGGTACGGATGCCGCACCTCCTCACACTTATATTGCATCTTATTTGTGGACGCAGTTCGGTTTTAAGGCCGATGCGTTGATTCACTTCGGTACTCATGGCAGTCTGGAATTTACACCGAAAAAGCAGGTTGCTTTGAGTAGTAACGACTGGTCAGACCGGCTGGTAGGCGCTTTGCCTCATTTCTATATTTATTCGATAGGAAATGTGGGAGAAGGTATGATAGCCAAACGCAGGGCATATGCAGGCTTGCAGTCTTACCTCACCCCTCCGTTCCTCGAGAGCAGTGTCCGTGGTATCTATCGTGAACTTGTGGAGAAAATTAAGATATACAATAATGCTGTCAGTGCTTGTTCTAACGGTGCGCACGAACAGGAATCCCGGAAAGATATGCGTAGCGAAGTCGATTTGCGCCGTGCTTCTTTGGCTGTGAAAGCAGCGGCGGTGAAGCTGGGTATTCATCGCGAGCTGGAACTGGACAGCGTACTCACCGTTCCTTATACGGAAGACGAGATTTTGCGTATCGAGAACTTTGCCGAGGAACTGGCTACGGAGAAAATAACGGGACAGCTTTATACAATGGGCGTTCCTTATGAAGATGCGCGCATTAAGAGCAGCGTGTACGCCATGGCTACCGAACCGATTGCATACAGCCTGCTTGCCCTGGACAAACTCCGCAAACGCGCCGACGAAAAAACGGTGAAACACCGCGCTTTGTTCACACAGCATTATCTGAATCCTGCCCGTACTTTAGTAACCCGGTTGCTGGCTAATCCGGCTTTGGGAACGGACGAGCTCATCTGCCGTGTGGCGGATATCACGCCCGACGAACTTGCCAAAGCCCGGAAGATAGAAAAATCGCGTAATGCGCCGCAGGGCATGATGGCGATGATGATGGCTATGGGAGACGGAGAGAAAGCCCCAATGAAGAAAATGCCTTCTTCCGTAGAATATACCAAAAAAGAAATCACTTTTGCTTTGGCAGTCATGGAAGTCGAGCGCACGATTAAAAATGTCGGAGAATATAAAAAGGCACTTATAGAAAGTCCGGAAAAAGAACTGCTCAGCATGACGAATGCATTGAACGGCGGATATACCCAGCCTTCACCGGGAGGCGATCCGATAGTAAATCCCAATACCTTGCCTACCGGACGCAACCTCTACGGAATCAATGCAGAGGCTACCCCGAGCGAGGCGGCATGGGAGAAAGGCATACAGTTGGCAAATAATACAATCGAGATGTATAAACGTCGGCACAATGATAGCATTCCCCGTAAAGTAAGCTATACGCTGTGGAGCGGCGAGTTCATCGAGACGGAAGGAGCCACTATCGCCCAGATACTCTATATGCTGGGTGTGGAACCTCTGCGGGATGCTTTCGGCCGTGTTACGGATTTGAAACTCATCCCCTCGAAAGAACTGGGACGCCCGCGTATCGATGTGGTAGTACAGACGAGCGGGCAGTTGAGGGACATTGCAGCTTCCCGCCTGTTCCTTATTAACCGAGCGGTTGAAATGGCTGCCCATGCAAAAGACGACCAGTACGAAAATCAGGTTGCTGCCGGAGTGGTCGAAGCAGAACGGGTATTGATAGAAAAAGGCCTGACTCCTAAAGACGCCAGGGAGATTTCTACGTTCCGCGTGTTTGGAGGAGCTAACGGCGGTTATGGAACCGGTATCCAGGGTATGGTGATGAGCGGTGACCGTTGGGAAAGCGAGAAAGAAATAGCAGATACCTATTTGAATAATATGGGTGCTTACTATGGTAGTGAAAAGAACTGGGAAGCCTTCCGTCAATTCGCTTTCGAAGCTGCGCTGACACGTACGGATGCGGTTATACAGCCTCGCCAAAGTAATACGTGGGGAGCATTGAGCCTCGACCACGTGTACGAGTTTATGGGCGGGCTCAACCTGGCTGTTCGTAATGTGACGGGAAAAGACCCGGATGCTTACCTGAGCGATTACCGCAATCGCAACAACTTCCGCATGCAGGAGGTCAAGGAGGCTATCGGAGTGGAGAGCCGTACGACTATTTTCAACCCTACCTATATCAAGGAGAAAATGAAAGGAGAAGCAGGTGCTGCGAATACATTTGCCGAGATTGTACAAAACACATATGGCTGGAATGTGATGAAGCCCAAAGCTATCGATAAGGAAATGTGGGATGAGATATATAATGTGTACGTAAAGGATAAGTTCGGCCTGGGCTTGCAGGAATATTTCGAGCAACAGAATCCGGCAGCTTTGGAGGAGATGACTGCTGTTATGTTGGAGACGGTGCGCAAGGGGATGTGGAAAGCCAGCGAGCAGCAAGTGGCCGATATAGCCAAGTTGCATACTGATTTGGTAAACAAGTACAAACCCTCCTGTTCCGGCTTTGTTTGCGACAATGCCAAGTTAAGGCAGTTCATTGCTTCGAAAACCGATGTGCAGGCAGCGGCGGAATATACGAAAAACATTGTTCAGATACGTGAAGCTGCCGCATCCGATGACAAGAAAGGGATGGTGATGAAAAAAGAGGAGATGGCTTCTACCGCAGAAGAACAGACCAATGTACTGAGCAATACGATAGTCGGTTTGGTAGTAGTGCTTGCTATCGTCGTACTGCTGTTGCTCGTCCGTCATCGTCGTAAAAAACTACAGGAATAATGGAAACGGTTGTTTTTGTACTTATGATATTGGTTTGCTTCAACTTCATGTTGAAGCAAACTTATCGTAAATTAAGGTCGGTGCTGGTAATATCCGTCATCTGTGCCTTGTTTGTAGGGCTGATGTGGCCTTATGCTATCGAGCAGTCCAAAACCCAGATTGCCGACTGGCTGGCTAATCCTGCACTGATGCTCGATACCTCCGTTGTACTGAGCGTGGAAGTGGTTCTGCAGATGACCTTCTGCATGCTGGCTGCACATATCCAAAGTGCCGGACCTGTGAAGAAGCGCGTGCTATGGGCTTATAAGGCACTGCGCTGGTTTCCGGGTATTTTAGTTTTTCCGGTACTGTTCTGCGGCTTGGTTGCATTGATATTCTCCTTTCCCGGGGTATCCTTTTCCCTGATTGCCTGGAGCATGGCAGCGGCGGTATTCGTATTGATACCTGCCGGGAGCTTCCTTTTGCGCTGGTTACTGCCCGAAAAAGAACTTCGGCTGGAATTGCTTTTCCTCGCCAATGCCCTGATTGCTATTTTGGGAATTATCGCTACTGTCAATGGCCGTACGGCAGTGAAAGGAATAGACGAGGTAGACTGGGGAACGTTGGCAGGCTTGACAATCCTGCTTGTTGCCGGTGCATTGGTCGGAATGATTTTAAGAAAAGTGAAATTGAAAAGACAAACTAACTAATTAAATAAAAATTATGAATTACATTTCAGACATTCTCTATTGGATATCTACAGGGCTTCTGGTTCCTGTTATCGTATTGTTGATTATTCTTTTCGGACGTTCGGTCTTGCTCCTCGGAAATTTTTTCGGGCAATACCTGGCTATCCGTAAGACCGATGCCTTGCTGCGCAAGGAGTTGGATGCACTGACTCCTGAAACAGTTTCGGAGCTGGGCGGACACCTCTCCAAGAAGAACAACTCTTTGGTGGTTGCTTACATTCACCGTATTATCGAGATGAAAGACAGTCCGGCGCACGTGCAGCGCCTGCTTGCCGATTTTGAGATAGCGGCGGATAAAGATTTGGCAATATCCAAGACTCTAACCAAAATGGGACCGATGTTGGGATTAATGGGAACGCTGATTCCAATGGGTCCGGCACTTGTAGGGCTTTCCACCGGCGACATTGCCTCGATGGCCTACAATATGCAGGTGGCATTTGCCACTACGGTTGTCGGGCTGTTCTCCAGTGCTATCGGGTTTATAACACAGCAAGTCAAGCAGCGTTGGTATTTGCAGGATATGACTAATCTCGAATTTCTCTCTGAATTGTTAAACCAAAATCAAAAAGAATAATGAAAAGGCGTTTGCTGAGAAAAGAAGAAGATAGCGACCCGATGAGTGTGGTAAGCAATCTTTTCGATGTTGCAATGGTATTTGCCGTAGCACTTATGGTTGCATTGGTGAGTCGTTACAATATGACCGAGATGTTCAGTCAGGAAGATTTCACTATGGTAAAGAATCCTGGAAAAGAGAACATGGAGATTATTACGAAAGAAGGTCAGAAAATCAATAAATATACTCCGTCGGAGAATCAGGATGCCAAAAGCGGTAAAAAAGGCAAAAAGGTAGGGATTGCTTATGAGTTGGATAACGGCGAGATTATTTATGTGCCCGAAGAGTAATTCCATTGCACCTAAAATTATTACCTTTGCTGCTCGAAATTTATAAATAACTAAGAGATGTTACAACCGGAATTAAAATTAAGACGTGATAAGATACGTGCCCTCATGGCCCAACAAGGTATCGATGCGGCACTTATTACCTGCAATGTAAACTTAATCTATACGTATGGTTGCGTAGTAAGCGGCTATTTATATCTGCCGTTGAATGCTCCTGCGCGTTTGTTCATAAAGCGCCCTAACGATATTGAGGGCGAGCATATTCATCCTATCCGTAAGCCGGAGCAAATAACCGGATTATTGAAAGAATGCGGTCTTCCTTTGCCGGTCAAGTTGATGCTGGAGGGTGACGAACTACCCTTTACGGAATATAATCGTTTGGCTGCCTGCTTTCCCGAAACAGAGGTCGTGCCTTGCGGCACTGCGTTGATTCGTCAGGCACGAAGCGTAAAAACTCCGATGGAAATCGAAATGTTCCGTCGTTCCGGAGCTGCCCATACAAAGGCATACGAACAGATTCCCTCGGTTTATCAGCCGGGAATGACCGACCGTCAATTATCTATTGAAATAGAACGGTTGATGCGTCTGGAAGGTTGTTTGGGTATTTTCCGCGTATTCGGACAGAGTATGGAAATCTTCATGGGAAGTCTTTTGGCCGGTGACAATGCAGCGGTTCCTTCTCCGTATGATTTTGCATTGGGCGGCAAAGGGCTTGATCCTTCATTGCCCGGTGGCGTGAGCGGCACTCTCCTGCAAGCGGGGCAATGTTTCATGGTGGATATGGGTGGAAACTTCTATGGTTACATGGGCGATATGAGCCGTGTGTTCTCCATTGGCAAGTTGCCGGAACAGGCCTATGCTGCACATCAGACGTGTTTAGAAATACAAGAGGAGATTGTGGCAATGGCAAAACCGGGAACTGTTTGTGAAGATATGTATAACAAGGCTATTGAAATAGTAACGAAAGCCGGTTTTGCGGATTATTTTATGGGAGTAGACCAAAAGGCAAAATTCATAGGGCATGGCATTGGTTTGGAAATAAATGAAATGCCTGTATTGGCTCCTCGTATGAAGCAGGAATTGGAACCGGGTATGGTTTTTGCTTTGGAACCCAAGATTGTTTTACCCGGTATAGGTCCTGTCGGAATTGAAAACTCATGGGCAGTAACCACCGACGGCCTTGAGAAACTGACTTTGTGCAAAGAAGAAATCATAGAATTATGATGGATAATTAGCGATTAGTGGTTAGTGATTAGGTTGGTAATTACGTCGCATGACAGTCGCTAATCGTTAACCGCTAATCACTAATCACTAACCGCTTACTTCACCCTTCTGTTTAATTGGTTATTAGCCTTGGACGGTTTTGATTTTCCGATTCTTTTTCCTGTCGGTTTGGCTTTTTTGTTCCGGTTAGGGTGCGATTGTGCGTTTTTATTCCCCTTCATAATATTCACATAGATAATAACGGGCGATAAAGTCCCAATTTTGCTGTAGTATTTCTTTGCCGTTGTCAAATGGAAATTGCACATCGGGTAATATTCCTTTGAGCATACCGTACTTTATTAAGTCGAACGGGCAGGCTCCCGGGCGGCAAAAGAGTTTGTAGCCTTCGGCAGCAGCGCGTTTGGCATTGTACATCGGGTTGTGCTCTTCACAAAAATAGGCAGCTACATCGTGGGCTATTAGCATACCTTTGGCATTGGCGTATATTACGAATTCTTTCTTGTACTGTAAGTCAGGAAGTAAAGCAGAACGGGTATTTTCCCATTTTAGAACTTCAACAAAGAATTTGCAGAGTTCTTTATAGGTAGCAAAATATAATAAAGGTTTGCCACCGCTGTATTCCAGACAATGCTCCACATCCTTGCTCAGTTTTGTTTCAGGAGTGATTTCGGGAAGAGGAACAAAGGGCATATCTAACAAATCCGGTCCCATTACCCATAAAAAAGAAGAAGTTTTTTCATTGATAGGCGCTTCTTCAAATTTTTCGTCCATCATTTTATAAGCTTCCTGAGCTAAAGCCAACAAGTCCTTATCATACGGATTTTGTAACGTATATTCATCCGGTCCATAGAGTGCAAAGTGTGATTTTAATGTCCACAGTACAAATGCTATATCTTCCGGATTGATTTCATCGGGGATGTAGCTGTCGGATAGCGGATAGAAGGGAAGGTAGGTATTATACTGTTTGTAGTATAATTCGGTGAATGTCTTCCAACCGCCGGTCTGGGCAATTACATCCTGAAAATACATAGTGAGTGAGACTGTGGCATCTTTCTGCGCATAGTCATCTTCCTTGAATAGAGGAGATTGCTTTACTAACGATAGGATACTTGCTGAAAAATTGAGATACCATTGGTCGCCGGGTAGTACACGTGTACGTTCGTTGGCAGCCAACCATTGTTTCATGGGAATAGGAACTGGCTTCATTGCTTGTTTACTTTTAATGTATGAATAATATGTATGGACTATAATCTTTTCAGAGCCAGCTTGATAACCTGTTCTACCGGTGCATTGGCATCTTCCTTCAAAATAGCCGTCACTACTTTTTGTGAAGGAGCTTGTGCAAATCCCAGCATTGTAAGGGCGGCTACGGCTTCTTCTTGTACTTGTGCATTGGCGGCGGTAAAGGCAGGACCGGTTATGTCAACCGCTCCGGAAACCATTCCACAGGTTTTTATTTTGTCTTTTAAATCGACTATCACACGCTGGGCTGTTTTTAAACCGATTCCTTTCACCGTTTTCAGCAAGTTGGCATTCTCCGTGCTGATAACATTTATCAATTCGGAAGGCGATAAAGCCGAAAGAATCATGCGGGCCGTATTGCCGCCGATGCCTGATACGGAAATCAGCAGAAGGAACAGCTCACGCTCTTGCTTGTCTGCAAAACCATAAAGGATATAGGCGTCTTCGCGGATAGCTTCATAGATATATAGCTTGCAGCTTTTCTTTCCTTGTATGGCAGCATATGTGTTCAGGGAAATATTTACGGCATATCCCAAACCGTTACAGTCTATAGTTGCGCTTGCCGGACTCAGCTCGGCAATTTCACCTTTAATGTATTCTATCATATGATTATTATTCCTAATTCTGCGAATGTAGGAATTATTATTGACTTTTAGTCTCTAAAAAAAGAAAAACTCTGTGAAACTTGAGGGCTTCTATAGTTAAGTTATAAATTAAAATGCTTACTTTTGCGCTCATAAAATAGAAAGTTGATAACTAAAACCGATAAAAAGATGAAAAAAGTAAGAGCAGCCATCGTGGGTTATGGCAATATCGGACATTTTGTACTTGAGGCATTACAGGCAGCTCCCGATTTCGAAATCGCAGGAGTAGTACGTCGTGCAGGGGCAGAGAACCGTCCTGCAGAATTGAGTGAATATTCCGTAGTGAAAGATATCAAAGAGTTGAAGGATGTGGATGTGGCCATCCTTTGTACTCCTACGCGTAGCGTTGAGAAATATGCTAAAGAGATATTGGCACTTGGCATCCATACAGTGGACAGCTTCGATATTCATACCGGCATTCCGGCATTGCGCCGTACACTGGATGCTGAGGCAAAAGCACATAATACTGTTTCTATTATTTCTGCCGGTTGGGATCCGGGAAGCGATTCTGTTGTGCGTACCTTGTTGGAGGCTATTGCGCCGAAGGGAATTACCTATACCAACTTCGGTCCGGGTATGAGTATGGGACATACGGTGGCAGTAAAGGCTATCGAGGGTGTAAAAGCCGCTCTTTCAATGACGATTCCTACCGGTACGGGCATACATCGCCGTATGGTCTACATCGAACTGAACGATGGTTACGAATTTGACAAAGTAGCTGCCGCCATCAAAGCCGATCCATATTTTGTAAATGACGAAACGCATGTGAAACTTGTTCCGAGCGTAGATGCACTGCTTGATATGGGACACGGTGTAAACCTGACCCGCAAGGGTGTTTCCGGAAAAACACAGAACCAACTGTTCGAATTCAACATGCGCATCAATAACCCGGCGCTTACTGCGCAAGTGCTGGTATGTGTGGCACGTGCTGCAATGCGTCAGCAACCGGGTTGCTATACAATGGTTGAGATTCCGGTTATCGACCTTCTGCCGGGCGACCGTGAAGAGTGGATTGCACACCTGGTATAAAAATATAAAAAAACAGATGGTGCGTTTATATGGAATGCACCATCTGTTACTACTGAACGCATCGTCTGTTATAGTCAAACAGACGATGTGTTTTTTATATCCTAACCATCAGAAGAAGAATCTGAGCACATCATTGAAGTTAGCCCAAATCAGCAAGCCGAACAATAGGAACATACCTACCATTTGAGCACGCTCCATAAACTTATCGCTGGGTTTGCGACGTGCTACAATCTCGTAGATGAGGAACAGGACATGTCCGCCGTCCAATGCCGGAATAGGCAGAATGTTCATGAAAGCAAGAATGATTGAAAGGAATGCCGTCATGTACCAGAACTGATACCAGTCCCATGTTGCAGGGAAGATGCTGCCGATTGTTCCGAAACCGCCAAGCTGTTTGGCGCCCTCTTTAGAGAAAAGATACTTCATCTGGCTGACATAACCTTTCAGCGTATTTACTCCCAGGGTAACCCCGGCCGGGATAGATGCGAAGAAACTATATTCTTTCTTGACAACGGGCAACAGCTTGTTTGTCTGCAGGGATGCAGCGACACCGATTTGATATAAAGAATCTGTAGTCAGCTTTACGGTATCCGCTACCCCCGCTCTGACGTAAGTCAGGGTGAGAAGACGGCTGGTACTGTCGTTAGCTGCTTTTTGGCGATTCAGCATTTCTTCCTTAAAGTCGAAGTAAGCGATGTTACGTCCATCCAATTGAGTGATGCTGTCACCCGGTTGTAATCCGGCAAGTGCGGCAGGTTGTCCCGGCATAATGCTGTCGATGACAAACGGATAGCGGAATGAAGCGAAACGGACACTGTCGGCAAGCAGGCGTTCCATCATATCTTCGGGGATGTACACGGATACTTCCTGCCCGTTACGCAATACGCTGACCTGACGTGCATCGACGATGCTTGTCAGCATGTCGCCACCATAGCGTTCAAAAGGTACGCCGTCGGCGGATACCAATATATCGCCGTCACGGAAACCGATTGCTTTAGCTGTTTCATTAAAGTCCATACCCAGCGGGGCTTTCTGCAAAGGTACATATTCATCTCCCCACGCAAAGAGTATCATGGAGTAGATGAACAATGCCAACAGGAAATTGAACAGTACGCCGCCTATCATAATCAGCAGACGCTGCCATGCCGGTTTGGCACGGAACTCCCACGGTTGCATGGGCTGTTTCATCTGCTCGGTATCCATAGACTCGTCTATCATACCTGCAATTTTGACGTACCCGCCTAAAGGCAACCAGCCGATACCATATTCCGTTTCACTGTTTTTCGGTTTGAATTTGAACAAGGTGAACCAAGGGTCAAAGAACAAACAGAATTTTTCCACTCGTGTCTTAAATAAACGAGCGAAGAGGAAGTGCCCGCCTTCATGGATTATTACGAGCAATGAAAGGCTCATTATAAGTTGCAGGGCACGGATCAAGAATGTTTCCATCTAATTATTTACTATTTTATTATTTGCAATTTAATTTTTAACTATCAATTCTTTTGCTATTCGTCTGGCTTCTGCGTCAGTTGCCACATAGTCTTCGTAAGCAGGTTTTTGTATAAAGGATACGCGCGCCATTGTCTTCTCGATTACGTCGCTCATGCCGAGGAATGATATTTCGTCTCGTAGGAAAGCGGCTACCACCACCTCATTGGCTGCATTGACGATACATGGCATGTTTCCTGCACGGTGCAGCGCTTCGTATGCCAGCGCCAGGTTGCGGAAACGTTTCGTATCCGGCTGCTCGAATGTCAGGTCCGTGCACAATTTGAAGTCCAGCCGGGGGAAAGACGCTTTCAGGCGTTCCGGATAGGAGAATGCGTACTGAATGGGCAGGCGCATATCCGGCATTCCCAACTGCGCTTTCACTGCTCCGTCCTCAAACTGCACCATTGAGTGAATGACGGATTGCGGATGTACCACTACTTCTATCTGGTCGGGGCGTACACCGAACAGCCATTTTGCTTCAATCACTTCAAACCCCTTGTTCATCATGGAAGCGGAGTCTATTGTAATTTTGGCTCCCATGTCCCAATTGGGGTGCTTCAAAGCCTGTGCCTTGGTTACGGTGGCAAGCTGCTCCATTGTACAGGTACGGAACGGGCCGCCGGAAGCTGTCAGTATAACTTTCTCGACAGGGTTACCCATTTCTCCGGCTAAACACTGGAACACGGCAGAATGTTCGGAGTCTACCGGCAAGATGGGAGTACCGCTGAAACGTGCCAGGTCGTTGATAAGCTCGCCCGCCACGACTAATGTCTCCTTGTTGGCGAGGGCTATCGTCTTGCGTGCGCGGATTGCGTTCATAGTAGGTTTCAGCCCGGCATAGCCTACCATGGCTGTCAGTACCATGTCGATAGGTTTTTCCGCCACAATCTGGCATAAGGCCTCTTCGCCGGCATACACTTTGATGGGTAGGTCGGCAAGTGCGTCTTTCAGTTGTTGATATTTCGTTTCGTTTGCTATTACCACTGCTTCAGGCTTGAACTTGCGTGCCTGGGCAATCAAATCCTCTACCCGGTTGTTGGCTGTCAGTACATAGGCTTCGTATCGGTCGGGATGTTCCTCTATGACCTGTAATGCCTGTGTACCGATAGAGCCGGTAGAGCCAAGTATGGCAATTTGTTTCTTCATCAGTCTTATAATTTATGCTTTCAGGTTTATATCTTATACTTAATGCTTTATACTTTTAAAATACGATATAGAGTTCCGGGTTTACCGCCCTTCCTTTGTGCCACAGTTCGAAGTGCAGGTGCGGTCCGGTAGTCAGTTGTCCGCTGTTGCCTACCAGGGCAATGGCTTCTCCGCCTTTTACGGTGTCACCTTCGCGTTTCAACAAAGAGCCGCAATGCTTGTAGACGGATACGAAATCCTGGTTATGCTGTACCTCTATCAAATAGCCGGTTTCGGCTGTATAGGTACTCAGAATGACCGTTCCGTCCAGGGTTGCCAATACGCTTTCTCCCGGATTGGCGGCTATATCCGTTCCGAAGTGCCTCTTTTCGGCATTGAAAGGAGATGAAATCATGCCGCGGGTGGGGCGGTAGAATATCAGTCCGTCTACTTCGGGACGTGAGGCGATGCTCGTCAGGTTGTATTTTTCCGTTTCCTCGTACTGTTTGCGGAATTCAGCCTCGCGTTGCGTTCGTTCCATAAGCGAATCTTCCCGTACGGTAGTCAGGGAGTCGATGGAATGGATGGTGTCGGTTTTGATTTTACCCAGAAAGATGTCCTGAATATTCATTATGTACAGATTCTGTCTGTCTACGAGTTGCTGGAGCGAGTCTACACGCAGGGCATTCTCCACGACCTGCGCACGAATTTCACTGTTCATGTATCCGGGCAGATAATTGCGCAACGGGGTAAAGGCAACAATCAGGGAGGCAATCAGAAAGAGTACCGTCAGTACGGAAAGCAATACGGAGATTCCGTTCAGTTTGGACACACGTAAGGTGACAATATCCTCAAGGGTATTCTCGTTCGTAATGGTCAGTCTGTATTTGAACTTGATATTACTCCAAAAGGCTTTTCTTCTTTTTTTCTTCTTATTTGCTGCCACTTATAAACTTTCTATTTATAATTTGAACTTTGCGTTTCGCGCCTTATTCACGCTTCTTCCGTATCGTCTAAAGCAAGTAATCCTTCCGGCAGGTCCACCGTGATAACCTTATGCTTCTGGTCGATGTCCATAATGAAATCTTCCTGTGCCGGAATCAGCAATTCTTCTCCTTTATAATCTACCACGAACAGAGTGTTGATGGTAGAGGTGTCCACATCCGTCACTTCACCTAGTTGGCCGTGGTGTACTTCTTCCATACGGAAACCGACGAAGAAATCCCAACTGAGTTCTCCCGGTCCGGCTCCCTCGGCATGCTTCACGGGAAAATAAACCTCAATGTTGGTAAACATCCGTGCGCGTTCTGCCGTATCCACTCCTTCGAGTTTGACGAGAGCCGTAGTGTCTGAGCGGAAACGATATTCTTCGATAAAGAACGGTACGAATATACCGTCCAACAAGCAGATGAGATATTCGGCCTCTACACGGTCGAAAATATCATCCGTAAAGGTGAATGACAATTCTCCGTGAATGCCATGAGGTTTGTTGAATATACCTATTTTATATACTTCTTCTTTTCGTATCATATCGTTTTATCGCCTTGTCTGTTGCTTGTCACTTCCTTATATTCTCGTTATTCTTGCTCCGATTGCATTCAGCCGTCCTTCTATATTCTGATACCCCCGGTCTATCTGCTCGATGTTATGAATACGGCTGATGCCGTCGGCGCTCATGGCGGCTATCAGCAGAGCAATACCGGCACGGATATCCGGGGACGTCATATTGCCGCCACGCAGTTTGAAACCGTGGTTATGTCCGATTACTACGGCGCGGTGCGGGTCGCACAGAATGATTTGCGCTCCCATGTCTATCAGTTTGTCCACGAAGAAGAGGCGGCTTTCAAACATCTTCTGATGAATCAGCACGCTGCCTTTCGCCTGTGTGGCAACTACCAGCAGTACGCTCAGCAAGTCCGGCGTCAGTCCGGGCCAGGGCGCATCGGCTATTGTCATGATAGAACCGTCAATGAAGGATTCTATCTGATAAGTATCCTGGGCAGGCACATAAATATCATCGCCCCGTTGTTCCATTTTGATACCCAAACGTCGGAAACTGTCGGGGATGATACCTAAGTTTTCGTGCGAAACGTTCTTGATGGTCAGCTCGCTTTTCGTCATGGCTGCCATGCCGATGAAGCTTCCCACTTCAATCATGTCCGGAAGAACGGTATGCTCTGTTCCGTGCAGTTCGTCCACTCCCTCGATGGTGAGCAGATTGGAAGCGATACCTTCTATCTTTGCACCCATGCGGTTCAGCATCCGGCATAGCTGTTGTATGTAAGGCTCGCAGGCGGCATTGTAAATGGTTGTTTTACCTTTGGCCAATACTGCTGCCATTACGATATTGGCAGTGCCCGTTACAGATGCTTCGTCCAGCAACATATAGCTGCCTTGCAATTGCCGGGCGGATATTTCGTAAACTTCCCGTCTTTCATTGTAAACGAATTCGGCACCTAAATTCCGTATGCCGATGAAATGGGTGTCCAAACGGCGGCGGCCTATCTTGTCTCCGCCCGGTTTGGAAATCATAGCCTTGCCAAAGCGTGCCACCATCGGTCCTACGAGCATGACCGAACCGCGCAGGCTGGAACACCTTTTCAGGAATTCATCGCTCTCCATATAGGCAAAATCAACATTGGCTGCTTGAAAGCTATATGTATCGATGCCTTTTTTCGATACGTTCACTCCCATATCCCGCATCAACTGAATCAGGTTGTTCACATCCAGGATGTCCGGTATGTTGTGCACCGTCACCTCTTCGGCAGTGAGCAGGGTGGCGCAGATAATCTGCAACACCTCGTTCTTCGCTCCTTGAGGATAAATGTCTCCGGAAAGGCTGTGTCCGCCTTCTATTACAAATGAAGCCATGAAATAGTGGTTAGTAGTTAGTGATTAGCGATTAACGGTTAGTGATTAGGGTAGCGTGGTGATGTCCTATGATATTAACCGTTAATCGCTAATCACTAACCGCTATTTTAGTATTTTCTTTTATTATTTCTGTTGTTGTTTCTGTTGTTCTGGTTATTCATCTTCGGACGATAATTCTGTTCGATCCGTTCGGCCATAAGGCGGAGAAGGCTGTCGGTCATCTGCAGTTTGCCGCCGGACAGTTCTGCAAGGTCGTCCGCTATTTTGCGGTCGTCGACAGTATCTTTATTCCAGGACATATAGTCTTTCTTCATGTGGTTGCATATCAGTGCAACGAGGTTCTGCTTCTCGTCACCTTCAGGAAAGTCGATGGCTTTCTTAATCAGCACTTCCAGGGTACGGCCGTAGTGGCGGTAACGTATTTTGGTACTGGGATAAGGAACGGTTTCCGGTTTGGTTATCAGGTTGTCTTTGCGGATAACTTCGTATGGATAGTCGATGTCCAGCTTGAAGTCCGCCATGATGGCAAGATGATCCCACAACTTGTGCTTGAAATCGGGTATGTCGCGAAGGTGGGGAAACATATTTCCCATGATGTTGATAATGGTATTTGCACAACGCTGGCGCTCGGAGCGGTCTTCGATTGTCAGTGCATGGTCTACCATATTCTGGATGCTGCGCCCGTATTCGGGCAAAGGCATCCGCTTTTGTTGAGTATTATATTGCATATCCTTTAGAATTAGCGGTTGGTTATTAGTGGTTAGTGATTAGCGGTTAGTGATTAGCGGTTAGTGGTTAATGATTAGTGATTAATGCTATACGGTCTAATTGCGCAGCCCGCTAATCGCTAATCACTAACCACTAATCGCTATAAAAGTTTTTTCGGTTGGCTTGCTACGAATTCTTTCAAGTAGAACGGTTCGAAGTAGGCAACGTCTTTAAAATCTTTTTCGGCTATAGCTTTTTCTGCCAGCGGGAACATCATGCTTGCCAGCGGACGGATGCCGTCGATGAAATGAGCGTTGGGATGCACAATCTTTTCCTTGCACTTGGCTGCACCGTCGCCGAAGAAATACACGGGCTGCTTGTCCAGAAACTCCTGATAGGAGTTTTCGTCCACAATGTCTGCCGCAATGTCGCGTACCGGTTTCAGTGCGCGGTCGTAAACGGCGGCGTACACTTCCATGCGGCGGGCATCAATCATGGGGCACAACAGGGCGTCTTCCGGCAGCTCATCGTGATAGAGCAGTACCGGAACGCATTGCACTTTCAGGGTGGGAAGCCCGATGAGGGGCAGGTTGCGCCCGTAACATACACCTTTTGCCATAGACACACCGATGCGTAGCCCTGTGTACGAACCGGGACCGCAACTTACGGCAACGGCATCCAGCGGCATGGCGTGGCTGTCGGCAAATGACAGGGCTTCGTCTACGAATACGCCCAGCGATACGGCGTGTGAAGGCCCGTTCAGGTCTTCTTTTTTGAAAACGTTCTGTCCGTCCTCGCTCACGGCTACGGAGCAGGCCGAAGTGGATGTTTCAATATGCAAGATACATGACATAACTTCTATTCTGATTTTTATTGTGGCAAATTTACGTGATTTGTTTCGATTACACAAGTTGTTTGCCGAATGGTTTGTCGTTGCATTCCTGATTCATTGATTAAATTGCCGGCTGCTTGCTTGCATCTGTTCAGAAAATTAGTGAATATTGCATACTAAGTTGTGCATGCGATATTTGTCTATTGCTCAAATTATTCTCAGTGAATGCAATAAATAATCAGTGAGAATAGCTATCTTTGTCGCATAAAACTATACATTATGATACAATCTATGACGGGCTACGGCAAAGCAACAGCCGAACTGTCCGATAAGAAAATCAATATTGAAATTAAGTCGCTTAACAGCAAAGCGATGGATTTATCTGCCCGTATCGCTCCGCTTTACAGGGAAAAGGAAATGGAAATCCGTAACGAAATATCCAAAATGCTGGAACGGGGCAAGGTCGATTTCAGCCTTTGGATTGAGAAGAAAGATGCGGAACAACTGGCCACTCCTATCAATCAGGAATTGGTGGAGGCCTATTACAAACGGATTAAGGAAATTTCTGCGGCTGCCGGTATTCCCGAACCTGCCGACTGGTTTGCCACGCTGCTCCGTATGCCGGATGTAATGACGAAGAATGAGACACAGGAGCTGAGCGATGAGGAATGGGCAGTGGTGCATGCGGCAGTGGAAGAGGCTATCAATCATCTGATAGACTTCCGCAAGCAGGAGGGCGCAGCGCTCGAAAAGAAATTCCGTGAGAAGATAGAGAATATAGCACGGTTGCTCGAATCGGTGGCTCCCTACGAGCAGGAACGGGTAGGCAAGGTAAAGGACCGTATCACCGATGCGCTTGAAAAGACATTGAGTGTGGATTATGACAAGAACCGCCTGGAACAGGAACTTATCTATTACATCGAGAAACTCGATATCAACGAAGAAAAGCAACGTCTTTCCAATCACCTGAAATACTTTATCAGCACGCTCGAAAGCGGTAGCGGACAAGGTAAGAAGCTGGGCTTCATCGCACAGGAAATGGGCCGCGAAATCAATACGCTGGGCAGCAAGTCCAATCATGCCGAAATGCAGAAGATTGTAGTGCAGATGAAGGACGAGCTGGAGCAAATCAAGGAACAGGTCCTGAACGTGATGTAAGGAACCGGTTCCGGACGTTGCATGAATTTATGATAAGTTTGCTTCAACATGAAGTTAAAGCAAACCAATTAGAGGATTAAATAGTAAACCGTTAAATAGTAAATACCACAGATGGGTAAACTGATTATATTTTCCGCCCCCTCCGGGTCGGGCAAGTCCACAATTATCAACTATCTGTTGACGCAGAACCTGAATCTGGCTTTCTCTATTTCGGCAACCAGCCGTCCGCCGCGCGGCACGGAGCAGAACGGGGTGGAGTATTTCTTTCTCACTCCCGATGAGTTCCGGAGCCGCATAGCCAACGATGAGTTCCTGGAATACGAGGAAGTGTATCAGGACCGCTTCTACGGAACACTGAAAGCACAGGTGGAAAAGCAATTGGCTGCCGGACAGAATGTTGTATTCGATGTAGATGTAGTGGGCGGTTGCAATATCAAGAAGTTCTACGGCGAGCGTGCTTTGTCCGTTTTCATCCAGCCGCCTTCGGTGGAGGAGCTTCGCAAACGCTTGATAGGCCGCGGCACGGATGCTCCCGAAGTTATCGAGAGCCGTGTGGCGAAGGCCGAATACGAGCTTGGCTTTGCACCGAAATTCGATACGGTCATTGTAAACGATGATTTGGAAACGGCTAAAGCAGAGGCATTGAAAGTGATAACCCAATTCCTGAACCGATGAAGCGGACGAAAGGCAGAAATCTGTCGCCGAGAGCCAATAAGGTCCTCTTAGTCCTGAATATCGTTCTGTTTTTGGGAGCTATCGTCTTGGCTATATTGAATGTTGACCTGAAGGAGTACACTCCGGCTGCGGCCATGCTTATTGTGATGTTCATAAGCGGCGTAAATATTTACGGCTGTTGGAAACGTCTGAAAGGAAAGCTTTGATACCATAGCCTTCTGTATTTTTTTATTCTTAATTTTCAATTTATCAAGTGGATATAGGCATTTTCAGCGGTTCGTTCAATCCGGTACATATCGGACATCTGGCGCTTGCCAACTATCTTTGTGAATACGAAGGGTTGGACGAGGTGTGGTTCATGGTGACTCCGCATAATCCGCTGAAAGAAGAAGCCTCTCTGATGAGCGATGAATTCCGTCTGAAGCTGGTGCAGCTTGCCATTGGAGGCTATCCCAAGTTCCGGGCTTCCGATTTCGAGTTTCATCTGCCGCGTCCGTCTTATACCGTGCATACGCTTGATAAATTGAAACAGACTTATCCGCAAGACACTTTCCACCTTATTATAGGTTCCGACAACTGGAAGCTTTTCTCCCGGTGGTATCAGTCGGAGCGTATTCTTGCGGAAAACTTTATTCTTATTTATCCCCGTCCCGGTTATGAGGTGGACGGGAATACTTTACCTCAAAATGTAAAACTGGCCTCTTCGCCCACATTCGAAATAAGTTCTACCTTTATCCGCCAGGCGATGGAAGAGGGCAGGGACATGCGTTATTTCCTGCATCCGGCTGTCTATGAAGCGTTGAGACAAACTAATCTGTAAAATAAATGAATGACTTGGAAAATTTACAGGCGCCCCACAACTTCGGTGTATGTGCCTCTGCCTGTTGTACGAAACGCTTTACCTGCCTGCGCTATATAGCCTTGCAGAATGCTTCCCTGCAATATCCGTTCCTGCCTACGCTTACTCCCCGGAAGCTGGAGTCGATGAAAGGAAAGTGTGAATATTACCGTCCGAATACGCCGGTGCGTTATGCCCGCGGCTTCACCCGGGTGGCAGAGTTGCTCACGGTTCGGGTGGCGGGTACATTCCGTTTGCGGCTTATTTCCTACTTCGGGCGTAAGAACTATTACCTTGCCCGTAAAGGAGAGTACCTTATTAATCCTGCTGCCCAGCAATACATTATCAGCCAGGCAGAAGCTCTCGGCCTGCGGCTTGATGACTACTTTGACGAGTATGTAGAACGGTATGACTGGTAGGGATAACCGGTTGAAATGCAACGCAATGTAGTTTCCCCACGGAGGGAACTCCGGTTTCCTTAGGGGGAAACGTCAGTTTCCTATGGTAGAAACTTCAGTTTCCCTGCAGGGAAATTCGGGTTTCCTTAAAGGGGAACGGGCGTTTCCTTAAGGGAAACATCCGTCTCCTCCGGTGGAAACGGAAATGGGCTTACTCAAGGCATTCGTCGAGGTCGCGTATAATCTGCTCTTTGTCCATGTGCTGGCCGATGAAGACTATCTTTTGCATGCGGTCTCCGTATTTTTCGTCCCAGTCGCGCATCAGTCCGGGTTCTTGACGCATCAGTTCAATCAGGTCTTCTTCGGGGGCTGTGGCATACCACAGGCCGGCTTCGGTCAGTTGTTTCTGCGTGCCTGCCTGTTCAAAAAGGTAGGACATGTCGCGGTTGTGGCTGAAATAGCATACGCCTTTGGCACGGATGATGTTGCGGCTCCATCTGGTGGCGATGAAATGGTCGAATTTGTGAATGTCGAATGCCGGACGGCGGTAGTAAACGAAAGTACCGATGCCGTATTCTTCCACTTCGCCCCCTTCGTGATGGTGATGATGATGGTGTCCGTGCTCTTCGTGGTGATGCTCGTGCTCTTCGTGGTGATGCTCATGCCCTTCTTCGTGATGATGATGTCCGTGCGCTTCTTTTTCTTCCTCTTCGGTGGCTGGTTTCTCTATCCCGCGAATCCATCCTGCCGAGGTAGCCACGCGTTCGAAGTCGAACAGGTCTGTATGGATAATCTTCTTTAAATCCACATCCGCGTAATTGCATTCGATGATTTCGGCTGCGGGTTGCAGGGTACGTATAATCTGCTTGATGCGTTCCAGCTCTTCGGGTTTTACTTCCGCTGCCTTGTTCAGAAGAATGATATTACAGAATTCAATCTGCTGGATGATAAGATTTTCAATGTCTTCCTCGTCAATCCCTTTTCGGGTGAGGTCGTTGCCGCAGGAGAACTCGTCTTGTAGGCGCAGGGCGTCCACTACGGTGGTGATGCAGTCCAGGCGGCAGATGCCGTATTGGGTGTACATGCCGCCCAGGCGGGGAATGGAGCAGATGGTCTGTGCGATAGGTTCGGGTTCGCAGATGCCGCTGGCTTCGATAACGATATAGTCGAAACGTTCCATCCGCATGATTTCGCCTATTTGCTCTATCAGGTCCGTTTTCAGCGTGCAGCAGATGCAGCCGTTTTGAAGCGCAACGAGGCTTTCATCTTTCTTACCCACGATGCCGCCCTTTTGGATGAGGTCCGCGTCAATGTTTACCTCTCCTATGTCATTGACGATAACTGCGAATCTGATGCCTTGTTTATTGGCGAGAATATGGTTTACTAACGTCGTTTTACCGCTGCCCAGATAACCGGTGAGGAGCAGTACAGGAATTTCTTTTGTTGTCATATCTGTTATTGTTTTTTATTTGCTGTTATTGACGAACCGTACGGTTGCATTCATCAACGCGGCATTGACGGGCAGTGAAGGATTATTGTACACTGCCATTTGTTGCTGCGGTGCGGTGCTCTCGCAATCTTTCAGCACATGGTTCATTTTGTCTATCAGAACGAGTTCTGCTTTGGGAGATGCTTTCTTCAGCAGCATTGCATCCTCTTCCTTTACCTGAATATCGTTTTTGCCTTGAAGAATCAGCACGGGCATTTTCAGGGAAGCGATGACGGTCTGCGGATTGTATTTATACCAGGAGATGAGGTAGGGCTGTACGGAAGGCCGGAACAGCGCCTGCAGATAGGCAGGGACTTGCGCCACCTCTTTTCCGTTTCTTAACGAGCGGTTGATGTCCGCCACTTCTTTCCGTATGGACTCCGGCATCATTTGGGCAGCCACTTGCTTTTCTATGATTTCGTATGCCGGACTGCCTGCGCCGGCAATGGAAATGAAACTCTTTACTTTGGGGCGGCTCTGGCAGGCAAGCATGCCGATGAGCGAGCCTTCGCTATGTCCGGCCACTGTGATGCCGGTGAAGCGTTTGTCTTTGGCAAGAAAGTCTATCCAGCCCGTCACATCGTTTACATAATCCTCGAAGCGGAGTTTGGACTCTTCTTTGCCTGCTGCGGCGCTGCCGGCTATGCCGCGTTTGTCGAAACGGAGCGAGGCGATGCCTTTCTGTGCCAGTCCCTCGGCAAGGAATTTCAGCGAATTGTTTTTCATCATGGGATTGTTGCCGTCCATGTCGGTAGGGCCGGAACCGGCGATAAGCAGCACTACGGGACAGGTTGTGGCATTGGCAGGCAGGAGAAGTCTGCCTTTGATGTCACCGGTAGCGGTGCTTAATGTTACAGGACTTTCTTCGGATGTGAGAGGCTGCGCCTGGCAGTAAGGTTGGAGAAACAGGACGCAACTGAATAGAAGGAGAAGTAATCGTTTCATATCATTTACTTTTTGGTTTTTGGAAAACGGAAGTAAATGTAAACAATATTATCAGATAAAAAAAGAGGAAAGCATGTCAAAATTCAGATAAATCTTACATGCTTTCCTCTTATTATACCGTAACAATCATCCTGCTTACAGGATACCTTGCGACATCATTGCCTTGGCTACTTTCATAAATCCGGCAACGTTGGCGCCCTTTACGTAATTTACGTAACCGTCGGCTTCCGTTCCGTACTGCACGCAAGCCTCGTGGATGTTCTTCATGATGCTTTTCAGCTTTTCGTCCACTTCTTCGGCGCTCCAGCCCAGTTTAATGGAGTTCTGGGTCATTTCGAGGCCCGATACCGATACACCGCCGGCATTGGCTGCCTTGCCCGGAGCATACAGAATCTTGGCTTCCTGAAACACTTTGATAGCTTCGGGAGTAGAAGGCATGTTTGCACCTTCGGATACTGCCATTACACCGTTGGCGATAAGTTTCTTGGCATCGTCACCGTTGATTTCGTTCTGAGTGGCAGAAGGCAGAGCGATATCTGCTTTTTCGCCCCAGGGACGTGCACCTTCCACATACTTAACGCCCGGATATTGCTCTGCATATTCGCGGATGCGTCCACGGTAGAGGTTCTTGAGTTCCATGATGTAATCCAGCTTTTCACGGTCGATACCTGCGGGGTCGTATATGTAACCATCGGAATCGGACATTGTCAGGACTTTGCCACCCATCTCCAGTACTTTCTCGGCAGTGTACTGAGCCACGTTACCCGAACCGGAAATCAGGCAGGTCTTGCCCTTGAGGTCTGTACCTCTGGTTTTCAGCATTTCCAGCAAGAAGTAGATGTTGCCGTAACCCGTGGCTTCCGGACGAATCAGCGAGCCGCCGAATTCGCGGCCTTTTCCCGTAAAGGTTCCGGTAAACTCGTGAGCCAGTTTCTTGTACATGCCGAACATGAAACCTACTTCGCGGCCGCCTACACCGATGTCACCGGCAGGAACGTCGGTCTCGGGACCGATGTGGCGCCACAGCTCCAGCATGAAAGCCTGAACGAAACGCATCACCTCTGCATTTGACTTGCCGCGCGGAGAGAAGTCCGAACCGCCTTTACCGCCACCCATAGGCAGGGTAGTCAGCGAGTTTTTGAAAGTCTGTTCGAAAGCAAGGAATTTCAGAATGGAGAGGTTCACGGAAGCGTGGAAACGGATACCGCCTTTGTACGGACCGATGGCGTTGTTGTGCTGTACACGGTAACCCATGTTGGTTTGTACGTTACCCTTGTCATCCACCCAAGTAACACGGAACTGGTAAACGCGATCGGGGATGCAAAGACGCTCAATCAGATTGGCTTTGTCGAACTCCGGATGTTTGTTGTACTCTTCTTCAATGGTAGAAAGCACTTCTTCTACTGCCTGATGATACTCCGGTTCATTGGGGAACCGTCTTTTCAAATCTTCTAATACCTTAGCTGCATTCATAATCTATTTCTTTTATTGGGTTTGCATATTTATATTGTAAGGCGGTGATACGGTAGCGCCTTACCTCTTGTTGCGGTTGCAAAAGTAAACATAAAAATGATACAAGCAAACAATTTATAAATAAAATACGGGATAAAACAACAAAAATATTGTTTTATCCCGTAAAAATGAATAAAAAGATATTATTTATTTCCTTTTGAGCGCTTTTATTACAGGAATGAATACCAATGCTGCTGAAATGACAAGTGTCAGGATAATTGGTCCGTCAATCCGTTCGGCGGTTGTCAGTACTATGTAGCAAAGCGCTGCCCAAAGAAGCGTGATGCAAACGATTTGAAATCTGGAAAATTGCCTTTTCATTTGCCTGCTTTCTTTTTGTCCACAATGGCGTCGATAACGGCTACTGCGGTAATGTTTACTATATCGCGCACGGAGCTTTCAAAATCGGTAAAGTGGATAGGCTTGTTCAGTCCCATCTGTATCGGGCCGATGAGTTCGGAGTCCATATCCATCGACTGCAACAGTTTGTATGCGGAGTTGGCGGAGCTCAGGTTCGGGAAGATAAGCGTATTCACATCCTTTCCTTTCAGACGGGTAAACGGATACTTGGCATCGCGCAGTTCGCGGTTCATGGCAAAGTTCACCTGCATTTCGCCGTCGATGGCAAGGTCGGGATAGTTGCGCTGCATGTAGTCCACGGCTTCGTGCACGCTTACCGGACTTCCTTCCTTGTCCGTACCGAAGTTGGAGTAGCTCAGCATGGCCATAACGGGAGTATGGTTGAAGAAGCGTACGGTATACTCCGACAGTTTGGCGATGTCTATCAGTGTTTCCGCATTGGGATGGCGATTGATAAGCGTATCGGCAAGGAAGTACGTGCCTTTCTTGGAGTTGAGGATGTGCATCGTGCCGAAGTGTTTGAATTCCGGACGGATGCCGATTACTTCTTTGGCCACCTTGATGGTGTTGCTGTACTTGGTGTACAATCCGGTGATGAAAGCGTCGGCCTCACCGGTTTCCACCATCATCATGCCGAAGTAGTTGCGCTCGAACATCTTGTCGTTGGCCTCTTCGTAGGTGACGCCTTCGCGGGCGCGCTTTTCGGAAAGGATACGTGCGTAACGTTCGCGGCGTTCCGATTCGTTGGGATGGCGCAGGTTTACGATTTCAATGCCTTCGAGGCTGAGGTCGAGTTCTTTTGCCAGCTTCTCGATAGCTTCGTCATTGCCCAATATGATGGGATGGCAGATACCTTCGGCCTTGGCCTCAACGGCAGCTTTCAGCATATTGGGGTGAATGCCTTCGGCAAATACCACACGTTGCGGGTTGCGGCGGGCGGTGTCGTAGAGCTGGCGGGTGAGCTTGCTTTCATAGCCCATCAGCTCGCGCAGTTGCAGGCGGTAGGCATCCCAGTCTGCAATGTGCTTGCGGGCCACACCGCTGTCCATGGCGGCTTTTGCCACGGCGCAGGACACTTCGGTGATGAGGCGCGGGTCTACCGGTTTCGGGATGAAGTATTCCGGACCGAAAGTGAAGTTGTTCACATGGTAGGCTTCGTTCACCACGTCGGGTACGGGTTGTTTGGCAAGATTGGCGATGGCGTGTACGGCAGCAATCTTCATCTTTTCGTTGATGGCCTTTGCCTGCGTATCGAGTGCGCCGCGGAAGATATAGGGGAAGCCGATAACGTTGTTAATCTGGTTCGGATAGTCGGAACGGCCGGTAGACATCAGTACGTCCGGACGCGCTGCCATGGCATCTTCGTAGGATATTTCCGGAGTAGGGTTGGCAAGGGCGAATACAATGGGGTGGTCGGCCATGCTGCGTACCATATCCTGCGTCAGTACATTGCCTTTGGAAAGGCCGAGGAATACGTCGGCGCCTTTGATGGCTTCGGCAAGGGTATGTACGTCGCGACGGTCGGTTGCAAAGTAACGCTTCTGTTCGGTCAGGTTCTCGCGGTCGCTGGTAATGACGCCTTTGCTGTCCAGCATCAGGATGTTTTCGCGGCGTGCGCCGAGCGATTCGTACAGTTTGGTGCATGAGGTGGCGGAAGCGCCTGCGCCGTTCACTACGATTCTTACGTCTTCAATCTTCTTGCCTGCCACTTCCAGTGCGTTCAGCAGTCCGGCGCTGGAGATGATGGCCGTACCATGCTGGTCGTCGTGCATCACCGGAATATCAAGTTCTTCTTTCAGCCGGCGTTCTATTTCAAAACATTCGGGAGCCTTGATGTCTTCCAGGTTGATACCGCCGAACGTGGGGGCAATTGCCTTGACTGCTTCGATAAACTTGTCGGGGTCTTTCTCGTTCACTTCGATATCGAATACATCGATGCCGGCATAGATTTTGAACAGCAGCCCTTTTCCTTCCATAACGGGCTTTCCGCTGAGTGCGCCTATGTCGCCCAGACCGAGAACGGCGGTTCCGTTGGAGATTACAGCTACCAGATTGCCTTTGGCTGTATATTTATATGCGTCCTGCGGGTTCTTCTCGATTTCGAGGCACGGTTCTGCAACGCCCGGAGAATAAGCGAGTGAAAGGTCGGTTTGTGTACTGTAGGGCTTGGTGGGCACTACTTCAATTTTTCCCGGTTTGCCTTGCGAGTGATAGAGCAAGGCAGCTTCTTTGGTTATCTTAGCCATGGTAGATTAGTTAAATTTGTTATGATTTGGTCGCAAATTTAGAGATAAAAGTTCTAATTTGTAGTCTGTATCGGATAATTTCTATTAGAATTATCAGTAAATAAACTAAAAATGCTTATTTTTGGCAATAGATTTAAGTATTACCCCAAATTATTAACTTAACACAGTTGTTTTATGAAGATTTTTAAACTTCCTCTTGCAGGATTATTGTTTTGCACCGCGCCGTTGCTGGCAGGATGCGGAACGAGTGACAAACCCGAAGCTCCGGTTTCCCTGACCTGGGAAATGGGTACGGGTAATGCGGAACCCGGATATTATGAGAACTCCTTTGTTCTTAAAAACATCTCCGGCGCTCCTCTTCCCCGAAATTGGACAATCTATTATTCGCAACTTCCCCGCAATGTGAAGCAGGTAGGGAATCCTGCCGTTAAGGTGGAACCGGTGAACGGAAACTTCTTTAAGATGTATCCGACGGAAAGCTTTACTCCGTTGGCTCCCGGCGATTCCATGCGTATCACTTTTCTGTGTTCTTACAAGATAGACCGGAATTCGCACGCGCCTGAGGGCACGTATTGGGTGGCTACGGCAGACGGTAAGGAAAGCAGTCCGCTTCCCGTAACGCTGAATACGCTTGCGTTGCCCTCGCCGGAGTCACTGCCCGGCTATCCGGATGCAACTAAAATATACGAATCGAATCTTCGTTTGGAGAACGTATCGGCTTTGCAACAGTGGGATATATTGCCGTCGGTAAAGAAAGCGACGCCTGCCGGAGGCGCTGTTGTGCTGGATGGCAAGGTGGCTTTGGCGTATCCGGACGCGTATGCCGCTGAGGCAAGGTTGCTGAAAGAGAAGTTATCCGCTCTGTACGGCTTGGAAGTAGTGGATAAAGCTCCCGTTACGATTGCTTTGGAAACCTTGGCCGACAAGGCGAAAGCTGTGAACGATGAATACTATGATTTGGTTATAGACAGCGACCGGATAACGATTAGCGCCGCCACTCCGCACGGAGTTTTCAACGGTACGCAAACCTTGCTGGCGATGCTGAAAGGTAAAGAAGCGCCGTACCGGCTGGACGCTATGTCTGTGGAAGATTATCCCGACCTTCTGTATCGCGGGCAGATGATAGACATTGCCCGCAACTTCACTACCGTAGACAATCTGAAAAAGCTGGTGGACGTTTTCGCTTCTTACAAAATGAATGTACTCCATTTCCATTTTTCGGATGATGAGTCATGGCGTCTGGAAATTCCGGGATTGGAAGAGCTGACTGCTGTGGGCAGCCGCCGCGGACATACCACCGACGAGAGCCGTTGTCTCTATCCGTGCTATGACGGCGGTTACGACCCGGATGCCGCAACCGTAGGCAACGGATATTACTCCCGTGAGGACTTTATCGGTCTGTTGCGCTATGCTGCCGAAAGACATATCCGCGTCATACCGGAAATAGAATCTCCCGGACATGCCCGTGCGGCTATCGTTTCCATGAAAGCGCGTTATAATAAGTATAAGGACACGGATGTGGAAAAGGCCGCCGAATATCTGCTGAGTGAGCCGGAAGATACTTCCCGCTACGCATCCGTGCAGTATTATACGGACAATGTGATAAATGTGGCGATGCCCTCTACTTATCGCTTTATGGAGAAAGTGATTCAGGAACTTGCGGCTATGTACAGGGAAGCCGGCGTACCGCTGGCTACGGTGCATCTTGGCGGCGATGAAGTGGCGCGCGGCGTATGGCTGGGTTCTCCAAAATGTCAGGCGTTGATGAAAGAGAAAGGAATGACGAAACCGCATGACTTGGCAGAGCATTTCATCACGCAGATGGCAGACATCATGCAAAGGAACGGACTGAAATTCAGCGGTTGGCAGGAAGTTGCTTTGGGGCATACCGAAGAGGCGCACCGGCAATTGCGGACTCAGGCGGCGGGCGTGTACTGCTGGAATACGGTTCCGGGATACGATGAGGTGGTGTATCAGATTGCCAATAACGGCTACCCGGTGATTCTCTGTAATGTGGGCAATTTCTATATGGATATGGCGTACAACGGGCATCCCGACGAGCGCGGGCTTGATTGGGGCGGTTATGTGGATGAGTCAGTCTCTTTCTCCATGCTTCCTTTCAGCATCTATCGTTCGTTGCGTACGGACGGTGCAGGCAATCCCGTCGATTTGGATGCAGCGGAAAAGGGAAAAACTGTTCTGACGGCAGAGGGGCGAAAGAATATCCTGGGTGTGCAAGGTCAGTTGTTTGCCGAAACAATCCGTAGCTTTAACGGTGTGGAATATCTTCTTTTCCCGAAAATCATGGGACTGGCAGAGCGTGGCTGGAATGCTTATCCGGCATGGGAAGAACTGCGGGGTGCACAGGAACAGCAAGCCTTCAACAAAGCATTGGCGTTGTATTATGAAAAAATCAGCGATATGGAAATGCCTTATTGGGCAAGGAACGGTATCAATTTTCGCCTGCCTCATCCGGGATTGTTGGTGAAGGACGGTAAACTTTATGCCAACGTTGCCATTCGAGGTGCTGAAATACGTTACACAACGGATGGTTCGGAACCGGATACCCAATCTGCTTTGTGGGAAGCGCCCGTGCCGTGCCATGCTCCGGTAGTGAAGGCAAAGACCTTCTGTCAGGGTAAGGAAAGCCTGCCGATAACATTGAAAACTGAATAATAATGAAACGCATCATCCGTTGAGGCTGAATGTATGATTGAACAGCCCTCGACAGATGATGCGTTTCACTTGAACAGATGATGCTTACGCGTTCAGCGCCTGTTCTATATCTGCGATGATATCATCCGCATTTTCAATACCCACCGAGAAACGGATGAGGTCGGGGCGGATACCGGCTTCCAACAGTTGCTCGTCAGAGAGCTGGCGGTGCGTATGGCTGGCAGGATGGAGCACGCAGGTACGTGCATCGGCAACGTGAGTTACGATAGCTGCCAGCTTCAACGAGTCCATAAACTTGATAGACACCTCGCGGCCGCCTTTCAGTCCGAAAGAGATAACGCCGCAGGAGCCGTTGGGCATGTACTTCTGTGCCAATGCGTAATACTTGTTGTCGGGCAGGCCGCAATAGTTCACCCATGCCACTTTGTCGTTTTTGGAAAGGTATTCGGCTACTTTTTGGGCATTGCCGCAGTGTTGCGGCATGCGCAGGTGCAGAGTTTCCAGACCGAGGTTCAGCAAGAACGCATTCTGCGGAGACTGGATGCTGCCGAGGTCGCGCATCAGTTGCGCCGTTGCTTTAGTGATGTAAGCCAGTTTGCCGAAAGCTTTTGTATAAGTCAGCCCGTGATACGATTCGTCCGGTGTGCAGAGACCGGGGAATTTGTCGGCATGTGCTTCCCAGTCGAAATTGCCGCTGTCTACAACTGCTCCGCCTACGCTGGTGGCGTGTCCGTCCATGTATTTGGTAGTGGAGTGGACTACTATATCGGCTCCCCATTCAAACGGGCGGCAGTTGATAGGAGTGGGGAAAGTATTGTCTACAATCAAAGGTACGCCGTGCTTGTGGGCGATACGGGCAAACTTTTCGATGTCGAGAACTTCCAGCGTAGGGTTGGAGATTGTTTCGCCGAACAGGGCTTTGGTGTTCGGACGGAAAGCGGCAGAGATTTCCTCTTCGGGCGCATCGGGGTTGACAAACGTTACATCGACACCCAGTTTTTTCATTGTCACGCCAAACAGGTTGAACGTTCCGCCATAGATAGTGGATGAGCATACGAAGTGGTCGCCTGCCTGGCAGATGTTGAAGATAGCATAGAAATTCGCTGCCTGTCCGCTCGATGTCAGCATGGCGGCTACACCGCCTTCGAGGGCGGCTATCTTGGCTGCAACGGCATCGTTCGTAGGATTCTGCAGACGGGTGTAGAAGTAACCGCTGTCTTCGAGGTCGAACAGACGCGCCATTTGCTCGCTGGTATCGTATTTGAAAGTTGTACTTTGATAAATGGGGAGTACGCGGGGTTCTCCCTTTTTAGGAGTCCACCCTGCCTGTACGCACAGTGTCTCCGGCTTGAATTGCTTTGCCATAATGCTATCTGTATTTAGAGTTTCTTTTCTTTAAAACACGTAAGTTGTCGCAAAAGTAGGGAAAAAAATATAATTTTGTGCGCGCGAATGGTAAAATGCTATAATTTAGCAGTTGAAAATCTGCTGCCGATACGAAATAAATGACGAATAACGGGAATATGAAACGTATATTTTGCTTGCTTGCTGTTCTCTTCTGTACTTTTCTTCTTTTGGATGTCTCTGCTCAGGGAGAATATGCCACACCCAAATCGGGCGAGGGTATTTCGTCTTTTCTGGAACGGAACAAACGTCCGGGAAAAGCCTACTATAATGAGTTTATGAAGCTGAACGAAAAACGTCTGCGTGGAAAAGAGGAACTGCGATTGGGAGTGAAATATGTGTTGCCGCCCTTGAAGAAAGGGACTTCTGCTTCCGTTTCGCCCAAAGCTGTTGTCGGTAAAAAGAGAGTGGTTCGCGAACGGCTGTTCGGGAAGAAGCTGGCCGATGTGACAGTGACGTCCAACCGCTTGCAGGGTGCTTGCTTCTATGTGGTCAGCGGGCATGGCGGTCCCGATCCCGGAGCTATCGGAAAAATTGGAAAGGTGGAATTGCACGAGGATGAATATGCCTATGATGTTGCCTTGCGCCTTGCCCGTAACCTGATGCAGGAAGGGGCGGAAGTGCATATCATCATTCAGGATGCCAAAGACGGAATCCGCGACAGCCGCTACCTTTCCAACAGTAAGCGGGAAACGTGCATGGGCGATGCCATTCCGCTGAATCAAGTAGCCCGCCTGCAACAGCGTTGCACCAAAATCAATGAACTCTACCGGAAAGACCGTAGGAAGTATAAGTATTGCCGGGCTATATTCTTGCATGTGGACAGCCGCAGCAGGAGTGCGCAGACGGATGTATTCTTTTACCATGCTCCGAAAAGCGTGTCGGGAAAGAAACTGGCGGTTACCATGAAAGAAACTTTCGAATCGAAATATGACAAACATCAGCCCAATCGCGGATTTGAAGGGACTGTCAGTTCGCGTAACCTCTACGTGCTGCTGCAAGCCGCTCCGGTTTCGGTCTTCGTTGAACTGGGTAATATCCAGAATACGTTCGACCAGCGCCGTTTCGTTATCAGTTCCAACCGTCAGGCTCTGGCAAAGTGGATGACGGAAGGATTCATTGCGGACTATAAGCAGATGAAGTAGGGGTGTTTGTCTGTTTCATAAGGTATGGTTGCTCATTCCGGACATAATGAAGAATGACGAACCCATACCTTACATATTTTAATTTATTCTATCGGAATATAGATTTCTGTCAGTAACTCATCCGGTGCAGTATCAGCCGGATTATTCAGGTATCGTTCGGCACTGGCTTCATCCCTGAATGTACATTCCATTTCAGGGATGTATTTTCCATAGATTGTGTCGTACACACTTTGCAGGTGTTCGTACGAACCCTTATACAGGAATATGGCATAGCGTCCTGCCGGAAGTTGCTTGAAGCCGATATTGCCTTTCGGAGTTGCGGCGGCAGGCATAACCATACATACATCGGTACGCAGTTTCTCTATCGGGGTCACTTTAGGGTCGTCATGAAAAATACAGTAAGGCATCACTTCTCCCATTGGCAGCTTTTCCTCTTGGACAAATTGTTGAAGGCGCATCCACGTGCCGCAATAATCATTTAGTTTATAGTCTCCGAACAATCGGATATAAATCACATTTCGGACCGGAAGTTCTTTGATTTCCCGTTTCAGTTTGAGTTCCGGACGGATAATAGCTGGTTTCATAATTACAAAGTTTTTATTGTTACGATATTCTAAAGGTGAAATACCGTAGAACTGCTTGAACACTTTAGACAATGATGAGGAAGACGAATAACCGATGCGATAAGCAATGTCGGCTATCGGCAAATCGGTGTAGCGTAATAACCGTGCTGCCGTTTCGGTACGTGTCCGGACGATAAACGTACCTATGGGTTCGCCCAAAAAAGCTTTCATGATGCGGTGGAAATAGAATGGAGAGAAATGGGAAATCTTGGCCAGCGATTTCAGGTCGATTTCTTCTCCGAGGTGGAGATTGATATAATCCACCACTGCATTCACACACTTCTGATACTCTTCCCGGGTTGTCTTCTTGGTTTCCATATATTCTATCGGTTTGTTCACGATGCAAAAATAAGGGGAAAAAGGGATAGGGGACTTGTCCGATGTTGCTATAAATGTGGTTTGCCGCATATTTGTTGGACGGAAGTTCGTTAATAATCATTGTTTGTTTAATCTGAAAAGACAAAACATATGTAATTTTGCAGCGGATTATATTATATAAATAGCTTTTGAAAGAGTATATGAAAGACGCTTTTCTTACTTTAGGGCGTGGTGTAGGCCAGGTGATGTTTCAGAACAATGCGCTGTCGGGGGTATTGATGCTGGCAGGTATCCTTCTGAATTCCTGGCAAATGGCCTTGCTGGCGATTGCGGGTAATGTTGTAAGTACACTAACGGCTTGCCTTTCCGGTTACAGTCGCGAAGATATAAGGAACGGACTTTACGGGTTTAACGGTACTTTGGTGGGAATAGCAATCGGAGTATTTATGCCGGTTTCCGTAGCTTCTTTCTCATTGTTGGTTGCAGGTGCGTGCTTATCCGCTTGGATAGCCCGTCTTTTCAGCTTGCAGCGGCGGGTGCCGGGATTTACCGCTCCTTTCATCCTTTCGGTGTGGATATTGTTGGCTGCTTGCAGAGGGATGATGCCGTCTTTGCTATTGCCTTCCGGGAATGCAGTGACAGCCCAGTCACTCTCTTTTTTGCAGGCTTTTTGTCTGAACATCGGTCAGGTGATGTTTCAGGGGAATACTGTATTGGCAGGAGTGCTCTTCCTGCTGGGTATCATGGTTAATTCCCGTATCAATGGCTTTTATGCTGTATTGGGAGCGGGGCTTCCCATTCCGTTCGCTCTGCTGTTGGGAGTGGATGATGCTGTTTTGAATGCTGGATTGATGGGATATAACGGAGTGTTGTGCGCCATTGCTTTGGGAGATAAAACATGGAAAGGCGGCGCGTGGGCCACAGTGGCTGTATTGCTGTCCGTCTTACTCCAGATAGGCGGTATGAAGTGGGGAATAACAACCCTCACCGCACCGTTCGTTGTTGCTGTATGGATAGTGGCAGGGTGCAGGGCCGGATGGAAAAATAGAAATAGAAACTGAAAATTGCTGAATATTACAAAGTATGACCGAGAAAACCCGATTGCAGCTCTTGGCGTGGGCAAGAGAATATCATTGTGCAGCCTTTATACAAGGTGATCCTGTTCAGTTTCCGCATCGGTATACGCAGAAACAGGATATTGAGGTTAGCGGCTTGCTCACAGCTATAATGAGTTTTGGCAACCGCAGGCAGATATTGAAGAAAGCGGACGGACTGCATGGTTTAATGGGAGCTTCACCCTACCGGTATGTCTTGTCCTGCAGATGGAAAGAAGATTTCCTGCCGACAGATAGGAGCAGCTTTTACCGTATGCTTTCCCATGCGGATTTTTATACTTACTTTGCCCGGCTACACGCTGCCTATACCCGTTTTGATAGTTTGGAAGATGCCTTGTCGGTTTATCCGGGTACACCGATGGAGAAGCTGTGCGCATTTCTGGAAGTTTCAGCCAAGAGCCCTCAAAAGAAACTGAATATGTTTCTGCGGTGGATGATACGGAAAGAGTCGGAAGTGGATTTCGGCATTTGGAAGAGCTTTGACCGTCGCGATTTGCTGATTCCTTTGGATACGCACGTTTGCAGGGTGGCTTATCTTTTGGGGCTTACCGATACGGAAACATTCTCTCTGAAGAATGCGCGGAACATAACCGAGGCTTTGGCGGAAGTCTTTCCGGACGACCCTTGTTTGGGAGATTTCGCATTGTTCGGCAGCGGGGTAAACGGAGTGCTGTAAGATTGGGCTTTGTCTTACCAGTCTATCTCCTCAATGCCTTTGCTCCGTAAATAATCGTTGGCCTTGCTGAAGTGCCTGCAACCGAAGAAACCGTATTCGGCGGAACGGGGTGAAGGATGGACGGTTGTCAGAATAAGATGCTTGCTGCTGTCTATCAAGGCTGCCTTTTCTTTGGCATAAGCTCCCCAAAGCATGAATACGAGATGTTCCCGTTCATCACTTAATTTCTTGATTACCGCATCTGTGAAAGTTTCCCAGCCCATGTTGCGGTGCGAACCGGTTTCGTGGGCGCGTACCGTAAGGACAGAGTTCATGGAGAATACTCCCTGAGCCACCCAGCGGTCCAGATTGCCGGAAGTAGGAATCGGTTTGCCCAAGTCTCGATGTATCTCCTTGAATATATTGGCGAGTGATCCCGGTATGGCTACTCCTTCCGGTACGGAAAAGCATATCCCGTAATATTGTCCGGGGTTGGGGTAGGGATCTTGTCCTAAGATAACCACTTTTACTTTTTCAAAAGGGCATGAGTTGAAAACATGAAAGATAAGGTGTCCCGGCGGCAGCACGTTGGCACGTCCGTATTCGCTTTTCACAAATGATACCAATCTTTCAAAGTAGGGCTTGTCGAATTCTTCTTGTAAACGTTGCCGCCAACTCTCTTCTATCTTGACTTTCATAGGATACTGCATCTAAATACGATGCAACAAATGTACAAATAATCTCTGTGGGTACGTATGTGTTTTGCGGATAAAAAAATTCCGATTCGTCACGAACCGGAATTCTTTCTTTAATGAGATTTACATTTAGAAAAGACTATTCTTTGACAATTTCGCCTTTTTCGTTTAAAAGCGTTTCCGCTTCCTGACCGTCTTGGGTGACGATGATGATTTTGTAGAGTGTGGTCTCTTCCGTTTCTTTTACGTAGGCTTCTTTTACAGATGCACCTTCATAATCTTTGGCTAATGTCTGCATAACAGCCTGTGGCAATTCTGTCGGGTCGATTTTCACAAATTCGTCTTGCGGAACTTGTGCTTCTGCCACGATTGCTGATGAGTTGTTTACTTCCTGTGCGAATACTACAGAACTTCCTGTTCCTAAAACCATTACTAATGCTGCTAATACCTTTTTCATAACTTTCTGATTTTTAGTGAATATTTGGGGTTATCATCTCTAACACTTATCATAGGACAAATAGAATGCCAAACTGTATTGCTTGTCGGTATATAATTGATTTACAGGCTGATTGTGCGAAGTTGTCCCGAAAAGTCCAATGTAGAAATATGTAGAGTGTTGTAGAAACGGGTAACACATTTGAGGAATAATTACACAGAATCTTAACGGACTTCTTATTTATTCTATATAAATTTGCGCCATACTTAAAATAGATATGAATATGCTTAGACTGAATGTTTTTATTCAAGTGAGTGCGGATAACCGTGCTGCTGTGATGGAAGTTGCAAAAGAACTGGTAGCTTGTTCCCTGAAGGATAACGGTTGCATTGCTTATGACATCTTTGAAAGTGCAACCCGTGAAGATGTCCTTATGATTTGCGAAACATGGAAAGATGAGGAGTCTTTGGCTGCACACGAAAAGGCGGCGCATTTTGTGACTTTGGTTCCTAAAATACAAAGCCTTGCTTCTATGAAACTGGAGAAATTCAGCTTCTGATAATAAACAATATTATTTGAAAAAGTCAACCATTGCGTTGACTTTTTTGTTTTTTACTTCATATATGGTAAATGGTATGAAGCAAATAATCTTTATTTTTGTAATGCTAATAAGTTGTCTGTCCTGTGTCGGTAAATCGACCGGTCAGGCGGAAAGGAGAAACGATATGAAGTCAATGAAAGAAATTTATCTGGCAGGCGGATGTTTCTGGGGAACCGAACATTTCCTGAAGCAAATAGAAGGTGTAGAAGTTACCCAAGTGGGATATGCAAACGGAAATATAGCCAATCCTACCTATCAGCAAGTCTGTACAGGTACTACGGACTTTGCCGAAACCGTAAAAGTACAGTATGATTCTGATAAGGTGACCTTGCCTTTTCTTATCGACCTTTATTTCAAGACAATTGACCCTACCAGTCTGAACCGTCAGGGAAATGACCGTGGTACTCAGTATCGCACAGGCATTTATTATACCGATACAGCCGATCTGCCTGTTATCCGTGAAACCGTTAGCCGTCTGGCTGCCAACTACACCCACCCGCTGGAAGTGGAAATTGAGCCGTTGAAGAATTTTTATCCGGCAGAAGAGTATCATCAAGATTATTTGGATAAAAATCCGGGCGGCTACTGCCATATCAATCCTGTGCTATTCGACCTGGCACGTAAAGCAAAGATGAAGAAACCGGTGGCGGCTTACAGTAAGCCTGATGATGCAACATTGCGTTCGCAACTCACCGCAGAACAGTATGCCGTTACTCAGAAAAACGCCACCGAACCGCCTTTCCGTAATGCCTACTGGGATGAACACCGTCCGGGCATCTATGTGGATATTACTACGGGTGAGCCTTTGTTCGTCTCTACCGATAAGTTCGATTCCGGTTGCGGATGGCCCAGTTTCTCCAAGCCGATTGACCGCAAGCTGATTCAGGAGAAAGCAGATACCACTCACGGAATGGTACGTACGGAAGTCCGTAGCAAAACAGGTGATGCCCATTTGGGACATGTCTTTACAGATGGTCCTGCCGATAAAGGCGGATTGCGTTATTGCATCAACAGCGCCTCTTTGCGCTTTATCCCTAAAGAGAAGATGCAGGCAGAAGGATATGGTGAATATTTAGAACTGGTAAAATAATACACAATGGACATATTATTAGTAAGTAATGAGGATACGTGCCGCAGCCGTATCGCACAAGAACTCCTGCACACATTTGGCAGAGGGATGAATATTTCTACGGCAGGAGTTATGGAAGGAAATTGCGTTCCCGATGTTGTATGCAATGTGATGGAGCAAAACGGTTACGGCATATCGCGTAAAAAGCCTTCCGGCGTCGGAGTATATGCGCATCGGTCATGGGACTATGTTGTTATCCTGTGTAAAAAAGCTGAGGAAGAACTGAACTTCCTCACCCTCAATGCCAAACGGCAGGTGCATTTTAACTTTGAAGACCCTTTTAAAAATCGTTTTCAAAGCGAGGGTGAACAGGAGCAACAAATAGCAACCCTCTATGAAACAATGTATCGGCAACTGTACGAGTTCTATCGCGATGAGTTGAGCGAGCAACTATTGCCCCGTTGTACGTGCGGTGCAAATACTTATTGCCGTTGCGAATAGCTTTTTTTGACTGCTTACGCTATTCAATCTTTGTCCGAATATCACTGGGATTCTTCTTTTTTCAGTAAAGGGGAGCGGTATTTATAAGTATGATTTAATTATAAATATCCGGATATAAAATAGTCAATGCCTTATAAAGGTTTGTCTCTTTTACAATAGTCTCCTCTTTATTATCAAGCTTGATTCCCGGTTCTTTCTGGCATAGATACGTTCTCATGCTTTGGCCTTCTTTTGTATGGAAATTATCTAAAGCCATATCAATGTATCCCCAATAATTATTTAAGGGATGATTGGATGCACTGCGTATACTGTTTATACGTGATTTCCAATTAGGATGATTGGTAAAAGTAATGCGGTTGTTCCTGATGTCTTCAATCAGGCACACTGCCTGGATAATACTACTAGTTAATATTTAAATCGATGTTTAGTGTATTGTCGAATAGTTTGTCTAAACAATAAAGCCTCATTTTCGTAGTATTTGTCAGGCTATTGTCTTTTTGCCAATCTTCCGTTTTTTTGTGCCTGTATCCTAACTCCCATAATAGAAGTAGAAACTCCGGATGATATATTCTTCCTACTTCCAGCCCTGTTTGTAACTTGTGAAGTGTATTGGGGGCGTGTATGGCATCTCTAATTTCATTAGCTTCCTCTTTTATCAGTAGGTTGAGTATGGAAGAAGAGTGTTTGTGATCAGCGAGGTAAAACAATGCCTCAAGGAATTCTTCGTGGGGAAATGTATGCCATAGTGTATTGATTTTCTCTTCAGCAGTAGCACCGGCTATGTGATGATATCCCCAAACCGGACGTTCTTTCTCTATACTTATGCTTAATGTTTCCAACATATCTGATAGTTCGGTTTTATGAAAGAGGGAGATGGCCGTTTGGTAAGGGTCGGGTTGTTCGTCTTCTAAGAAACGGACAGCCGGTACTTGCAATTGAGGATAGAGCAGCTTTAATATTTTGTATTCTTTAGGTTTCTTCCATGCTATGATTTCATTTTTATCTAATTTGTTGTGTTTTCTTAGGAATGACTCTGCTTTGTAAACCTCTTCCCATTTACCGCTTTGTTTGAGTGCTGCCTCACAAAATATCCAATGATTTTTGTAATGGGTTATTGCGTTATTAGCGATACATACCCATACATTGGTTTGAAAACTGAAATATTCGGGTTTGTTGGAAAGTAATGCTTCAATCGTATAAATTGTTCCTGAAAGGTCCACTCCGGAAGTAATTAGAGTTGTTATTAGTTCAGCTTGCCCTTCCTGATACAATTTGAATGCTAATCTGGAGAAAGTAGCATAATATTTATAGGTGTCGGTGGGGAACTGCTCTTTCATGATTTTTCTATCTTCATAAGTAATTTGATAACCACATTCGAGCAATTTTATTAAGTCCTGGACACCGTAAGGGTAGTTGTTTATGAATTCTTGGATTATGCTGTGTCCGTTTTTCTTTTCACAAGGCAGCTCCGACTGGAATATATTTTTATTGTTAGTTGAATTATCCATCGTTTATATAATTTGAATTTGCTGTTTAATGAGTGTAAAAGTATAAAAATAAAGCGTTTATATTCTTTATTGCGGCATTTATTTTTCATGATGTACGGAATGTTTGGAGAGCAGATATTAAATAATGTGTTATTTGCTCTCAAAAGAGCTGATAATCTGCCGACTGATATATATGGGGCTTTTAAACAAAAACAGTTGTTCGGAGTTTACTCGAACAACTGTTTTTGTACTCTTGTATTTTAATCCCTAATGTTTTGAGGGCAGGCATTGTCAATCGTCGATATCGATTACTCTCATTTGAGAGTCGAATGTAATTTCCCAACGATTGGACAATTTTATCTCATATTCATTATGATCGAATTCTATTTCGAGAATTCTTGCATCCGGATAGTTGGTCTTTACATAATTACGGATTGCTTCCGGTACAACTTGTGCGGGAACTTCACTTTGTCTGCACCGCACTTCCTTCCACTCTCCCGCTTTATCGAATTCTACTTTTTCTCCATTTGTAAAGACTACATCATAACTTTTGTAGAATACTCCCGATTCCATTTTGGCTAATGCCACTTTATGGTTTTTGAAATAAGTCTTGATAAATGTCTGCGCTTTTGCCGGTAACTGGTTTACCTGTATCGGTCTATCGTTATCTGCCATTACCATTGTGTGCACTGCAAACATACAAACTAACATCATAATAAACTTTTTCATACTTCTTTATTTTTAATGATTAATACTTTATTTGTTTTCGTATTGCAAAGATGGGAAAGGAATCTGGAAAGAATTGGGAAAAACAGAAAAAAGTCTGATTTTTTATTTGGGTGTTTGTTTTGTGCTTTTGTAATCAAGAATGCTTATTCTTTATTTGTAAATATTTGTTTGAACTAAATATTACTTTATTTTTGCAGGTGGTTTATTGCGAGCCACATCTGTACTGAGGTAATGAAGCTCCCTGAAACACCTTCATAGATGATGAATAATGATATAGAAGCAGTTTGTTATGACAATGAAAATATTAAATAGGTTTATAGATGACTGTGTGAATGTTTTTCAATATCGGTTCATGGACACCTTTCAATACTTTAAAGAAAGGAACAAGAATAAATATTTGGGAGACAGGTTTGAAGAGTGGGTTGTGAAAAATTCTAATATCAGTAAAGATGGATGTTCCGACTTGGATACAGGAAAAATATTCTGGCGGCTTCTGGATTGGCGAGGTGATAAATATGTTGAGGGATATCGGCCTCTGTCTTCTTCATCTCCGGATTTGTTATTGGAATGTGCTGTAGATAGGAGCAGGATTTATAAGGTCGGAGAGATAATAGCCGTAGAATGTAAATGGAGAAGTAAAGTTGGATTTTATCTTGACAGGAAGGATATTGAGAAGTACGAGGTATATATGAATATTAACCAACTGAACCGTCCGATAAAAAGTCTGTTTTACGTTTTTGGCTTTGGATGGGTTAATGATGCTCCGGAGCAAGTTTATGTGGTTCCTGCACGGGAATTATACGATTATAACAAGGACACCGGCCAGGTAACGTTTCCTGCCAAAGAAGGTGAAAGCGAGAAGCTGGAACGGTTGAAGCGTTTTAAAAAGAAGGATAATAGATGTTTGATGTATATAGAATAACCTTTATTTAATTTATTTCCTGCTATTCTCTTCCATGACACTCAATGCAAATTTTATGATGAAGAGAAGCACCACTCCTATTACGGCATACATCGACAATATGAATAAGGAAAACATTACCGGGAAATAGATTACACATACCGATAGAAGACGTTTACCGCTTTGCCGTAGCGCGGTAACGAACTGGATGAATTGAATGACAATCATAATAACGGCATATACCAGTGAAAGTGCCGTCATAAAGTGCCAGAAGCGGAAGTCGAAACATAACGCTCCCCATATATTATTCTTGGGAAACATATCCAGCGGACTGCTGAATGGGATTTTGATAATCATCACTACCAATGGAACAAGAATAGCGTATAAGGAATAGCTTAAATCCATAGGCACTGCTTTACGTCCTATCCAGGACAGCACATTCTTGAACAATATAAACTCTTGATATACGACAAACATGCTTCCCAGAAGTATCAGCGCCATATTTCCCAGATTATTTTCTACTAATTGAAGCGATGATAGCATCCCTGCCCGTGAGTGAATCATCCAGGCGAAAATACACACGGTCATGGAGAGAAGGGTAGCAAGTGATATTCTGTTGAATGCTTTCCATGAAAGATACTCACCATTCGAAAAATGTGCTGTAAAATTCAGTACCGTTGCCAGAATTGTCAAGGCAGAAAGTGTTGCCGGAAAGATATACTGTGAGTCAATCATAGTTAAAAGGATTTGGTAAGGTCATTAACGAAAAATCCTTGAATTTCAATGAAATTCAAGGATTACATCATTTTTTAAAGTGGTGCCACCAGGAATCGAACCGGGGACACAAGGATTTTCAGTCCTTTGCTCTACCAACTGAGCTATGGCACCATTTTTATCTCTTTTGCGGTTGCAAAGGTAGTGAAAGTTTTGGACTATGCAAGAGGTTAGGAAATAAAAAACGCTGATAATTCTCTATATAGTTAATTATCAGCGTATATTTTTTTAGAAGAGTATGGAATAAATCCGTTATTTATGCCTTCTTCTTTTATTTTATTCTTGAGGTTTTGTCATTTTCGGATTTCTATTTGATATCCTCTTTTCCCCGGTTTTGGGGCATTTTGTCTATTCAACCTCTTCCTGCTGAGCGGCAGATTCCTCTTTAAGCGGATTCCAGCCTTGTGCCTTCAGTTCAAATTCCTGTCCGTCGCGGCTGATGAGGGCGCATCCCAGTTCCGGTTTAGTGATATGGCCTATCAACTTAATGCCTTCCATTTCGGAAACCTTTTCATGGTCGGCGATGGGCACGGTGAACAGCAGTTCGTAATCCTCGCCGCCGTTGAGGGCGCAAGTTGTTAGGTTCATGTTGAACTCCTCTGCCATGACGGCCGTTTGGTAGTCGATGGGAATATGCTCCTCATAGATGCGGCAACCGACCTTGCTTTGCGTGCAGATATGCAGTAATTCCGAGGATAGGCCGTCGGAAACATCCATCATGGAAGTAGGCTGAATACCTTCTTTAGCCAACTTCTGAATAATGTCGCGGCGGGCTTCCGGTTTCAGTTGCCGTTCCAGCAGATACTCTTTGCCAGCGAAATCAGGTTGTAAATCTTTGTCACCCCCTTTAAGGACGCTCTTCTCACGTTCCAGCAGTTGCAAGCCCATATAGGCTGCACCTAAATCGCCGGAAACACAGATAAGATCAGTCTCTTTGGCACCGTTGCGATAAACGACCTTTCCTTTCTCACCTTCACCGATACAAGTGATGCTGATTGTGAGTCCCGTATAGGAAGAAGAGGTATCCCCGCCTACAATATCCACTCCATATTCCTCACAGGCAAGGCGGATGCCGGCATACAACTCCTCCATATCCTCTACGCTGAAACGTTTGGACAGTCCCAGCGAAACGGTTATTTGCCGGGGTGTACCGTTCATGGCATATATATCGGAAAAATTTACTACGGCCGATTTATATCCCAAATGTTTCAAAGGTACATACGTCAAATCGAAATGTACGCCTTCCAGTAACAAATCGGTGGTTACCAGCACTTCTTTGTCCGCCGGGTAGGAGAGGACGGCGGCATCATCCCCGATGCCGTACCGGCTTGATTCGTTTTTTAATTCGATACTTTCGGTCAGGTGGCGGATGAGGCCGAACTCACCGAGAGTTGCTATTTCTGTTCTCATCTTAATTAGTTGAAAGGTTAAAGTTGATAGTTAAAAGCGAATAGTTACCGCGTACTTACACTGCACGGCAACTTTCAACTCCCGACTATCAACTTTCAACCATTTATTTACTTACGCTCTGTTAATCAACTCCCTCATAATCTCCGTCATCTTCGGCTGTGCGGCATCCGCAGCTTTCTGCACTTCTTCGTGGGAAACCTCTACAATCTTGCCTTCCACACCTAAGTCCGTGATAACCGATACGCCGAACACTTTGATACCGCAGTGGTTCGCTACGATTACTTCGGGAACGGTAGACATACCTACCGCATCCGCACCCAGGATACGGAACATCTTGTATTCCGCCGGAGTTTCAAACGTAGGCCCTTGCGTGCCGATGTACACACCGTGTTGCACCTTGATACCCTTTTCAGCGGCAATTGCATCCGCCTTGCGGATAAGCTCTTTATCGTACGCCTCGCTCATGTCCGGGAAGCGCGGGCCATACGGAATATTCCTGCCGTGCAGTGGATGTTCGGGGAAGAAATTGATGTGATCGGTGATAATCATCAGGTCGCCGATTTCAAAATCGGGATTCGTACCGCCGCTGGCATTAGAAACAAACAAGGTCTTGATACCCAGTTCCCGCATTACACGTACCGGGAAGGTCACTTCCTTCATGGAATATCCCTCATAGAAGTGGAAGCGTCCTTGCATGGCCATAATATCCTTATTACCCAGCTTGCCGAAAATCAGTTTGCCGCTGTGTCCCTCTACCGTAGAAACGGGGAAGTTGGGAATATCCTCATACTTTATTTCATACTTCTCGGTAATCTCACCTGCAAGGCTGCCAAGTCCGGTTCCGAGGATAATTGCTGTCTCAGGATGCGTGTGCATCTTACCTTTCAGATAAGCTGCGGTTTCTTGAATACGTTCTAACATAGCCAATAATGTTTTGGTTAAATATATATTGTTGATTTTGTAAAAACTCTATTTCGATGGGAAGCACATAAATGTACGGCTTCAGCGTTTCGTTCAGGTTGGGATGGTTCTTCAGTCGGGTAGCATCTTTCTCTGTCGTGATAATCAGCCTGTTGTCTCCCTTCAACTGCTTAAATTGTTTCTCGATGACCTGCAAGTCTTTCTCGCCGAAGTCATGGTGGTCGCCGAACTCCAGCAGGCTGACGCTGGGGGTGTAGGATTTCACTTCTTCCACCAGTGGGGCGGGAGAGGCGATGCCCGTAACGAGTAGCACCTGTTCGTCTCCGGTGCAGGTAATTCTGCCTTTTGCCTTTTCGGGGAACAGTGGCATCAGCGAGCCATAGCGGAATCTGGAGAAATACAGTTGCTGGTACGGATACAGATTCAACCTCTTGGTGATGATGTTGAAATCTATCGGCTTGATATCATCCGGACACTTTGTTACAATGACTATCTGGGCGCGGTTTTTCCCGCAGGCGGGTTCGCGCAGTCTTCCGGCAGGCAACAGGGCGTCGTCACACAGCAACCGGTGATAGTCGGTCAGCAGGATATTCATTCCTGCCTTTACATGGCGATGTTGGAAGGCATCGTCCAGTAACACTGCATCCACGGCAGGACTCTTCAATGTAAGCAACTGCTCGATGCCGTGACAGCGGTTTTCATCTACCGCTACCCGTATATCTGGAAACTTGCTCTTTATCTGATAGGGTTCATCGCCGATTTTCTGTACGCTGCTTTCGGCGGTTGCCAGTATGTAACCTTTGCTCTTCCGTTTGTATCCGCGGCTCAGTGTGGCTACGTTTATGCCCTCATTCTGCAATAACTTTATCAGATACTCCGTATGCGGCGTTTTGCCCGTTCCACCTACGGCGATGTTGCCTACACATATCACAGGAACGTCAAAACTCCTTGACCGGAGCCAGCCCCAGTCAAAGAGTTTGTTTCGCAAGCACACCCCTGCCCCGTAGAGCCAGGACAAGGGATATAGCCAATGATGTATTTTTACGGATGCATCTTTCATTTAAATTTATTGTATGTTCAGTTCAAACGGTACGCGTGCCTGTATGCGGTCTATCTTGTCAAAGTTCTCGATGATGCTGAACTGACGGTACATATCGCTCATTTTGCCGTTCAGCATGCGCCCCTTGATATAATTTCCGGGATTCGTATTCATCAGGCTTTCCAGGAAACCCTCTTTCTTGGGATAACTCATTACGGTGTAAGCGTCTACACCTGCTTTTGCAATGGCAATCTCCAACGCCTTGTCCAGGCCGCCCAATTCGTCCACCAGTCCCAGTTCTTTGGCGGTGCTTCCGGTCCATACACGACCTTGCGCTATCTTGTCCAGTTCTTCCATACTGATGCCGCGTCCGTCGGAGCAGCGGGTCAGGAAGAGTTCGTAGCCGTTGTTGACGTACATCTGCATCAATCCCTTTTCACCGTCGTTCATGGGGCGGGTCAGGTTGCCGAAGTCGGCATACGGGTTGGTCTTTACTACGTCGAAGTTCACACCCAGTTTCTCCGTCAGCCCTTTGGCGTTGGGCATCATTCCGAAGATACCGATAGAGCCGGTCAGTGTGGTAGGTTCGGCAACGATGGTATCGGCATTGCAGGAGATGTAGTAACCGCCCGATGCGGCATAATCGCCCATGGATACGATTACCGGTTTCTCCTTTTTCAGTTGGTTTACGGCGTACCATATCTGTTCGGAACCGTATGCGCTGCCGCCCGGAGAGTTCACACGCAGCACTACGGCTTTTACATTTTCGTTATCTTTCAGCTTACGCAGGTCTTTGATAACCTTTTCGGAGTTGATACCCTCGTCGGTAGAGGCGGACGAACCGCCGTCAATCTCACCATACGCATAATATACGGCAATTACGTTTCCGCTCTTGTCTCTGGGCACGTTCTTTTTCACGTTTATCATGTCCTGAATGCCCAGTATCGGCATGTTGTCGTCCTTGTCGATGCCTGCCAGGTTTTTCAGGTAGTCGCGTACATCATTCTTATATATTAAGGTGTCCACCAGTCCGTTCTTCACGCTTTCCTCTGCGGGGTAAAACATCAGCATGCGGTCGGCTTCCTTGTTCAATGCCTCTACGGACAGGTTGCGCGATTCGGCAACGGCGTTCGTAATCTGTCCCCAGATGGACGACAGGTATACATTTATCTGCTCGCGGTTGGCTGCACTCATTTCGGTGGAGATAAACGGCTCTACTGCCGATTTGTATGTACCCACTTTAAACACCTGCATCTCCACGCCCACTTTCTCCAATAAATCTTTGAAGAACATAGGAGTAGCTGCCAGTCCCCGCCATTCGAGCATACCTTGCGGGTTCAGCAGGACTTTATCGGCCACGCTGGACAGGTAGTATAACCCCTGCGTGTAGGCATCACCGTAGGCTACGACAAACTTACCCGATTCCTTGAAGTCTTTCAGAGCATTGCGAATCTCTTCCAGCGAGGCGAACCCCGCTCCCAGTGAAGTAGCCTGAATATAAATACCTTTGATATCCTCGTTCTCTTTCGCTTTCTTAATGGAAGAGAGAATATCGTCCAGTCCGTATGTCTTGTAATCATCCTTCATAATAAGGTCCAGTGGGTTTTCCTGGCTGCGTTCGACCAGTGTACCGTTCAAGTCCAGCATCATGACGGAGTTCTTACGTACTTGCGTTTCCGATTCCGAGGATGAAACCATACTGAAAACTACGAGAATACTGATGAAAAACAACACAACGCTCGATATAACAATACCGGTTACGGTGGCGAGTGTAAATTTCAAGAAATCTTTCATTGTCTTATTGTTTTTGGGTATGCTAACTTTTCAAGCTAACAAAGATAAATAATTAGGTTGATATTTTCCCTATCTGTCGCATGAATTTTCAGTTTGTCACATGGGGGGCTTTTATTCTGCATTTTTACCGGGGGATATAAATAAAAAGAGCCTGCCGCTTTTTTTGTGCGACAGACCCCTTTATGTAGAGAATGCAGTGAAGAATTCTTTCTCCTTATATTTAAGAGAGGGAATTCTTTGTTATAGGTTTCTCGCTTTCCGCTTCAACAAATGAGATAAGAATATCTTTTATTTTTTCTTTGTTTTGAGAAATAGCAGCTAAATCAATATTGTCTTCGATTTCAAAGGCATAGTAAGAATTTTCCGTTGGAGTGTATTCTTCTGGCAAGTTGGCAATCGGCACAAGTTTAATGTTATGATAATGTATCTTATCATCAATATCTACGGTGTATACAAATCCGTCATTAGGTTGTGTTATTATGGAATGTAGCGTACTTTTCTTTTCTAAATACTGTTGTATTGAAAAAATATCGGTTCTGATAACGACCCACCTGTTATATTCATTATCTACATCCACCCAGTAGAATAAGTAGTTTTCTCCCTTGTTGCTTACGTAATGAGACAATAAAGGGCCATCATGGTAAATCAAGTCAGCAACTTTAATAAGTTTACTGAAATCAAAATTGATACTGAAACCGTTTATTGTCTTCATATCAATATTCATTGATTAAGACATCTATTTCCGACTGATATTTGAAAGCTGCATTCGCCATGTTTAACACATTTTTAGTGTCGCAAAGATAGGGAATATTTTTTAGCAGAAGGGTTTATCGGATATTTTCTTTTCCAAACATATTTTTTATCATAAGAATAAAGAGATCGGGTCCTTTAATAAAATAATAAGCTGTATACTTCCTTGGCATTTAAAACAATCCCCCCTCTCATTTGTTGCTAAAACAATTTTTTTATTCATTATTTTAGTAACAAGTTCTGTGTTTAGGTGCAAAATGTGTACTTTTACGCAGGCAGTAATGCTTAATTGGTAAATGAACTTACAAAACAAGAAGAAAAAGTTGAGTATTCGTGTTGTCATACATCCTTGTAAAGCGAGCGCGGCGGGAGTTTACTCCCTTGCGATTCGCGTGCTGTACTGCCGTAAGAAGAAAGAATACTCTTTGGGGTGGCGGGTCCACGAGTCGAATTACCGGCGGGATGCCGACCGGGTGGTTTATTCGTCCGAGGGTATCCTCACCCGTAGGGAAGTGAGCCTCGTCAACCGTCTTATCAGGAACGAGAAAGAAGACCTTGTCAGGAACTACCGTCTGCTGGAGAGAACCGATCCCGGCTTTACGCTGGAGCGCCTCATGCTGAAACACCGGAAGGAGCAGTACGACCAGAGTGTGGATAAATTCATCCTGCAATACATCGATACCCTGCTCGAAGAGGGGAAGCAAAGCACTGCCGCTTCCTACACAAGCGGGCTGTACTCGCTGTTGCGCTTTTGCAGTTTGAGGAAAATCAACTTCAAAGACATTGACTATGTGTTCGTCACGGACTATATACATTACCTGCGCATGCGCGGCATTTCGGAGAACAGCATCCACATGTACCTCAGCAATTTCCGGGCGGTGTACAATAAGGCACGCAAGCAAGGCATCAGGGTATGTGGCGAAAATCCCTTTGCCGGGCTGAACGTGCGCAGGCAGGAAACGGTGAAACGGGCGTTGAGCAAGGAAGAGATAGCGCTCATCGCTTCGGCCGACCTGCGGCGGTATCCCCAGTTGGAAGCGGCGCGCGACCTGTTCATGTTCAGTTTCTACTGCCGGGGCATGTCCTTCGTCGATGTAATCCGCCTCAAGCACGATGGCATTGTGCGCGATACGATATTCTACACCCGCAGCAAAACCGGGCAACGGTTGCAGATAGGACTGCTGCCCGCCATGAAGGAGATTATTGAAAAATACAGGACATCCGGCCCGTACATTTTTCCTTATATCCACGGGCAGTCACCGCGAGATGCCTACACGCAATACCGCTACTCTTTGGGCACGGTCAACCGTTACCTCAAACGCTTGGGCACATTGCTCAACATAGGCATTCCGCTCACCACTTATGTGGCGCGGCACTCGTGGGCCACCATAGCCAAGAATGAAGGTATCCCGATATCCTTAATCAGTGAGGGAATGGGACATACGTCCGAAAAGACAACCCAAATCTACCTGAATTCCTTTGCGGTCGATACCCTGAACAAGGTCAATGAAAACGTGGCGGATGCCGTATCGGATTGTATTAAAAATGCAGGTGAAAAATTCATCTGTCTACATAACACAGATAAAACCTAAGAAACGACTCAAATAAACCGAACTTTTCTACTTGCTTTCGCTATATATACTTTGTCCCTGTTCTTTGATGTTGCAAAGGTAAAGGATATTTTTGGATATTGCGTTATCCAAATCCATCAATCAGTTATCCAAATTAACCAATCTGTTATCCAAAATTACAAAACGCTGAATATCAGTGTTTATTTTTGCTGCTTTTTTTTAATTTCCTGCCTTAATTCGCTGGGTGAGCAGCCGAAATTGTTCTTGCAATACTTGTTGAAACCGGCTGCGGAGGTGAAGCCCAACTCGTATGCCACCTCTTTTATAGAGATGAAATCGTAATTGAGTCGGGATAGTATTTCCTTGTTTTTTTGTTTCTGAAGCCAGGATTGAACGGTTTCTCCAAACTCTTGCGTGAACTTGCGGTGAAGTTCGGAACCACTCATGCCCAACAATTCTGCCAGCTCTTGTTTGCTGCGCACCCGGTCTTTGTGTTTGAGAACGGCTGCCTTGAAGTCTATCTCAATTCCCATTATAGGGTAGAGGAGTTGGATTATTTCGCTCTTTGTGTAGGCTGTGCGGAAGATGATGAACAACTCGCGCTCTTTGAGTTCGTGCAGGTGCTTGCAGTTGACGCCCGCCTGGAGATAGGACTCCAGCAGATGCAGGAACGTGTCCAAAGGGGCACGCACGGAAAGCGGTTCGAAGCATAGGGGTGTGTGCTGGACTTCGTCTAAATAGCTGCTAAGCATGTGCTTGTCGCACAATGAGATTGCATCGTGAAAGAATGACAGACTGATGTATGTGCCCGGCTGGATAACCGTGCCCGTGTAATGGGATGAAAGGGGAATGAAGATGAATTCGCCCGCACGGACTCTTGTTTCTTCCTTGCTGTCTTTGGTGATGCTGACTTCGTCTGACAAAATAAATATCAGGTGGTTGGCCTTAATCTTTTGTTGCCGGTTGTCGAAATGTTCTCCCGAAGCAGCTTCTTTCAGTGCGAAACCGGCGTCTTCCTCGGTCTTGTAGTTCACGCATGAGGTGTGTTCTTTAATGTAGTTCAGTTCCATTTTATGTACTCGATTTAAAGTTAATAATTTCGTTGTTTTATCGCCATGTTTCATTTTTTGTTTCAGAAAAACGGATGTATCGAAGCAAAGGCTTGATTGTCATTTTGTCATTTATAACGGCATGTTGAGTTTCTTTTGTTGGTGTTTAAAGGGGAAACTCTTCATTACTGCGTGTATTTTAAGGACAGAATGGTATCAGACCGAAGTCCCGATACATCCTTGTTTTTCTTTTTGTTTCAGGAAAATCGTTCATGCCGGATAGCATTGAAACGGTTTTCCTTTTTTAATTACTTGATTACTAATGAAATGCACATTAATAATCTGTGTTATGTAAACAGATGAAATTTCTAAAAGCAGCAAAAGGAAAATTAACCTCTATAAACAGGTAAAAGATTACGAATAAAACGAAAGAGAATATGCGAAAGAATTTTACGATTTTCATGATTACCCTACTTGTTTCGCTTCTATCCGGAACGGCTTCGGCGCAGCGTCTTGCAGTGAAAAGTAATTTGCTGTACGACATCACCTCTACCATTAATCTCGGAGTAGAGTATGAGGTAGCTCCCCGTTGGACGCTCGAAATGTCTGCCAACTACAATCCGTGGAGCTTCTCGGACAATAAGAAGATGAAACTCTGGATGCTCCAGCCCGAAGCGCGCTATTGGCTGTGCAGCGGTTTCTCCGGTCACTTCTTCGGAGCACACCTGCTGGGCGGGGAGTTCAACTACGGCGGTATGCTTCCCTTTGGCATCACCCCTTCATCATCCGGGTTGGGTAGCAAGCGCTACCAGGGTTGGATGGCGGGAGCCGGAATAGGCTATGGATACAACTGGGTGCTGGGCAAACGCTGGAGTCTGGAAGCCACGTTAGGAGTGGGGTACATTCATTTCGGATACGACCGCTTCGAGTGCAAGACCTGCGGCGACAGGCTGGGCAGCGGCAGCAAGAACTACCTGAGCCCCACCAAGGCAGGCATCTCCCTTATCTATATAATAAAGTAACGAACCAAGAAGCGAAGATTATGAAATATTGTGTGCTATTATGTGGACTGCTGCTGATGCAGGCAGTCGGTTTATCGGCTAAGGAACGGGCACGGTTGCAGGCAGATGATGTGAACATCAGCCGTAGCGGCGACAGCGTGCACGTATCCTTCAGGCTGAAGGTAGAAAGATTGGCTAAGGATTACATTTTGAGAGTAACCCCGTTATTGTACGGGAAAGACGGGCAGCAGGCTGTGCTTCCGCCATTGGAGTACGGCAGCCGCACGGCACAGATTGTTGAGTGGAGAGAAAAAAGAGTGAAAGAAAAGCGGAAGTCTGCCTCTGCATACCACAAGGCGGGAGAAGCGGTTGCCTATACCTTCGTCCTTCCCTACGGGGAATGGATGAATGGCGCTTCCCTGCGTTTGGATGCAAAGAGCAAAGGGTGTTGCAGCGAAGAAATGCTGCCGCCCGTGCTCTTGGCAGAAGATGTGGCGCTTGCCACTCCTGCCGAACTGTTTGTGCCGGTGATACCCGAGACGAAACTCGTGACGGAAACGGTTGCCGACAAGCTGGCGCAGGAAAACGGTTTCCTCGCACCGTGGACAGGTAGTATAGGCAGTAAAGAAGATATTGCCCGCTACAAGGATGAGGCCACGCTCATTGTCTATTTCCCGGTGGGCAAATGGGCTATACAGCCCGATTACGAAAACAATCTCAGCAGGTTGGATCATTTGTTGTCTGTTCTGAATAAGATTGCCGAATCGGACAATTCCCGCATAGCCAAGATACTCGTAGTAGGTTCGGCTTCGCCCGACGGTCCGTTAGACCTGAACAATCGCATTGCAGGTAAGCGTGCGCAGGCATTGGCGGATTACATTACGAACCGCACTTTACTTTCGGCTTCTTTCTTTGAAGTGAGCAATCACAGTGTGGCATGGGATTTCCTGCGCAGGTTGGTTGCCGACAGCGAAATGCCCGAGAAGCAGCAGATATTGGATATCATAGATACCACTCCTGTGTGGGATGCAGCCAAGAAAGTAGGCCGCCTGAGCCTGCTTATGAGGTTGAATCAGGGCAGGCCCTACAACTATATGAAACGGCATTTCTTCCCGAAACTTCGTAATGCGGGTTATATCAAAGTATTCTTTGAGGCACAGCCCGACCCCGAACTTGTAGGACTGAACACCGCTATCGACCTGCTCAACGGGAAACGCTACTCCGAAGCCTTGCATGTCCTTCAAGGAAATACGCATCCCAAGGCGGACAATCTTCGTGGAGTGTGCTATATGCTGACGGGCGACACCGAAAAAGCGCGTGCCTTGTTCCAAAAAGCTGCTGCCGCCGGTGTGTCCGAGGCGGAGAGCAATCTAAAGCAATTCCAATAAACGGCACAAATTATAACTAAACGATTAAATATCATTTTATTAACTATTTATTTAAAACAACAATGAAGAAGATTAATTTATTAGCAGTGGCTTTTGCAGCTTTCACTATGTTTTCATGCTCCAACGAGGAGATTGCCGATTTGGGCAGCAATGCTCCGGGCGAAAAGGCTACTCTTACTATCAAGGTAGAGGGAGCAGGTAATAACGTTGCGCAGTCGAGAGCGGCAGGTAGCGCCGGTACCACAACCGATGTTGTAATTAACGACTACATCGTATTCATTTTCCGTGACGGCGGTGCTTTGGACTGTCCGGCGTATTACAGTTCTTCCAATGCGACGGCTACGATAACCAACGGTACAACTGCTGCCAAGACGGCTTATGTAATAGCCAATACCGGTGCACTTGCCAACGGTCCTTTTGCTAATGTAACAACGGAAGCTGACCTTAAGGCCGTTACCGGTGATTTGATATCCGGTAACGCGGCTACCCAAACGAAAAATAACCTCTGGATGTCCGGTACAGATGATATCACTTTCTCCGGTACAGACGGTTCGGTCACTGTACAATTAGGTTTCGTTGCAGCCAAGATTGAACTTATCGTTAAGGACAACCGTACCAATCTCACTGGTGGCACTATTGAGATTACAGACGAAAACGTTGTATTGCTGTATGCAGGTAAAAGCGGAAAATTCTTTGGAACAACTGCTGACAAGGCAGCTCAAACTGCTTTCTATTCGGGCGATATCTCTTATCCGGATTTTCAAACTGGTGTTGCCACGGAGTCCGCAGTTTTGAAAGATGCGGTAGGCGCAGCTTTCACAGCTAACGCTAATGGAGATGTATTCAATCACTTCTACACCTTTGGTAACGACGGTACGTCCAAACCGACAATTCTTGCCATTCAGTCTAAAAGAACGGTAGGTGGCGCTGATGAAACCATTTACTACCCGATTCAGTTCACCGTAGCCGATGCCGGAAACACTATCGAACCGGGTAATGCATACACGGTAACCCTTACCCTGAACGGTGATGTAAGTGCCGGTGGTGGCGGTGGTACTACCAATCCGGAGCAGCCGTTGGTTAAATCACAAATAACAGTTACTGTTACGGCAGCAACATGGCTTGCCAAGACCGTAAGCAAGGATTTTAATTAATATGATTGCAGACGTTCATCTTATTCTTTAAAGCTGCACCGAAAGGCGGGTATGTTTCCCGTGCCCGCCTTTCTTTTCACTCATGCCATTGATAAAATTCAATAATTAAAAACAATACTAACCATCAACTAAAAACAATCCATGCAGAATAACAAATTCCATTATTGCCTGCACATACTGCCTATCTTGTTCTTTATGGCATTTGTGTCTGCAAGTTGCATCAAGGACGACCTTAGCGATTGTCCTGCTCCCCGCACTTCCGGATTTTCCTTGCAGGTAAAGGCTTTTGATGCCGACGGTGGAAGTCTCGGCAGTGAAACGATAAAAGACATCACACTCTATATATTCGATGCCGATAAGGCATTGCTCGATACCCGCAACATTCTCCTGTCGGAAATCGTATTCCTGGACTATCCCGGACACGACAACCTGAAGCTGGTGGCGTGGGGCAATGGCAAACAAGGCGCCCAGTCGATGCCCGCATTGAAAGAGGGCGACCACTTAGAGACGGCATTCGTGTCGCTCATCCAAACCCGGACAACCTTACCCGTGGCAGGCTCGCCTGACGACCTGTTCTACGGCACTATAGATATAACCCCCGATGCCGACGCTTCTGCCAAGGAACTCCCCTTGCGCCGCAAAGTCTCCGGGGTAGCCATTACGGCACGCTACCTCAGAGAGTACGTAGGCAGCACCGAAGGCGAGTACCACTACATCGTGCGCAAAACCACCGACAAGCTCGACTTCTACGGCAAGCCCAACGGCACGGAAGTAAACTACCGCCCCCAGGCGGCATTCAATGACAATGGCGAATTCGTATCCTCTGCTTTCAATATATTCCCTACCGAAGCGGACATTAAGATAGACATCTACCACCGCGACGTGCTGAAAACCACCGTAATTGCCGACAGTAACGGTAACTCCCTGCGTGTGGCGGAAGGCAGGCTGCTCAATGTGCTGGTAGACTTCCGGGGAGTTGTAAGCGTAGACGTCAAAGTCACCGACTGGGGTAAACAGGAGATATGGAAAGAATTTTAATACCTGATAAAATTAAAAATAAAAGTCGATTTAGATGAGAAAGATAGCAATACTGTATCTGCTTGGAGCATTACTTGTTTCGGGTTGTGTGCGCGATGAGTTCGATACCACGCGTGTGGTGGAAGGCGCAGCGGCGCGTATCAGTCTGAAGATAACATTGCCCGTTATGGGTGGTGGCACCGACACACGTGCAGTATCTGCCGATGTGGAAAAACGTCTGGACAACCTGTTCGTACTGGTATTCGACGGTGGGGGCAAAATAGTGACCAGACATAGATACACGGCACAAACCGGTGCTTCGCTTTCATCTTTGCTGATAGACACCCGTTCCGGTAAGGGCCATACGCTCTGCTTTGTAGCCAACGTCAAGGACGATATGGACAGTCAGTTAATGGCGCTTACCTCTTACAATGCCCTCAAAGGACTTTTGGTGACGGCTACCGAATTAAATCTTGGTCAGAGTACCGATGTTCCACTCATAATGACGGCAATTATGGAGAATGTAAATGTGCAAGAGGGAGCAAACTCTATCAGCAACCCCGTACAACTTCAATTCCTGGCGGCAAAAGTTACACTGACTCTTGTCGACAATACCCCCGACACTCAGGAAGTAACCATTATCGGTTGGGATGTGCAGGATGCTCCCACACGCAGCTACCTTTTCCCCGACGATAGTAAAGACGCCAATCCCAATCCGGAAACAGCAGGTGCCGATAAGGACGAATACTGGCTGACAACCGGAGTGGACTATCCTTTTGAGGAGGAAGACAAGCAGGCAGGAACTGCTACCCAAACGCTCTATGTCTTTGAAAACCGCCGTGGTGGGCGTATACCCAGAGCACTGCCAGCCGACCCGGATGAACAATACAGTAATATGGGGCTAAATGATAAAGACTCCCGCGGCAAGGCGTGGTATAAACCCAAGCGTGCCACTGCCATTGTTGTTACAGCCATGCACAAGGCAGATTTGGTAACAAGACAGATAAAGGCATTTATCTATTTAGGTCAGGACAACCACAGCGATTACAATATTCGGCGTGGGCATCATTATACCTTTACTGTAACGGTGAACGGTCTCAATGAGATTAAGATAGATTCGAATGTAGATTTTCTTGTGGGCGATTTTTTGGTGGATCATGGTGATAATCTGACAATGGATGCCCATCCGGATTTCCGCCCTATGCGTATTCAGGCTCCCAAAGGAACGGCAACCATGGAAATCCTGGATTCGCAGGGCAGGACTTACGACGACCCGTCGGGATTTGACGCTACCTGGCTCAAAATCTCTCCATTGAATTTGATGTATCATCAAGTGAAGCAACCCGGCAATATATGGCAGCAGGACGCAGACCCCGACAGCAAATTTGTGCGTCCTAAGTATATTCCGCACAAGAGTGTCAGAGCTAAGCTGGCAAGTAAAGGCGGATGGAATGCCATCCCTGCTGGAAAGGATGACGATGATGAAATGACCTTTGCCGATGCCACCCACCGCATGTGTTACAAGATTACCGACATACCGTTTACCGAGGTTACGGTTACACCGCAAACCTTGTACGTCTATGCTGATGACTTCCTTGAAAGAGACGGAACCCGTAATGCACGGGTACGCTTCACATATCATAAAGACGGAGATGCCCCGGATAAGTTGGGAGTCATGACTTTTGATATTACTCAAAGGGGATATATCTCTTTTTATCTGGACGACAGCCATCCGGATGCCGGACTGTATATTTTAAATGAAGACGGGACGCCGAGCAATGTAAAGCGGAAAACGGTAGTCGAGAGATTTCATGAATATAGAATAATGATGAATCCGGGCATTCCAGCCAGAGTGCAATATACGGGCGGGGTGAGGTGGGGATTCTCCAGGACCCGTTTGTATAACAAGCCGGATTTTTTCCGTAATGGTAAATATATGACAGCAAACGCCGTTTATAATGATGTAGTCCGTAATGGTAATGAGCCGACGGAATTCGGGAAGAGGACAGACTCTTATCGCGAGATGTATGGTAATAGCAATAGCGACTTGGGTAATACAATAGATCCGATTCCACCCTATACGGGAAGCAATAGCGGAGCGCCTTACTATTATCCTGATCCGGAAGAAAGGGATATTTATCATCCGATTTTTAGAACCTCTGCTGCGCGGTATTGTCACGAGAAGAATCGCGACCTGAATGGAGACGGTATCATTGATGATTCTGAAGCCTATTGGTATCTGCCGTCAGCACATGAATTAATAATGTGGGGCATTGCCGGAGCAATGAGGGATAGGTTTGCTAACCTCTCTTCTTCAGAGTCTGATAATGCTAATTCACAGATTCGTTCTGCTTATATGTCTGCATACAATGACCTTGAACTGTCTTATCATAGTAAATATAGTCAGGCTTTTGTGTGCTGTTTCAGAGAATTAGAGAAAACCATAACTAAATAGTGTAATAATTATATTGAATTGGAGTTACGATAGGGATGAGAAAGTCAGTGAAAATATTATTCGGATTATTTGTCTGCCTGGCGGCAACGACCGGTCATGCTCAGAAGGTAGTGAGTGAAAATGGGAAAGTTATTATAGACTCTTCGGCAATACCGCATGTGACAACTAAAAAAGCACGGACTACTACCGCTACATCCAAGTTGAAAGGGTCGAACACAGCCGATGATATAGCGTCTCAGGTAAGTAATAGCTTGGTATATTATAAGTTTGAAGTCGGGCAGGTATCCACGGACAGGCTTTCGTGGAACGATGCTATACTTGCATGCGCAAATAAGACGGATACAGGTGGCGGTTGGCGTCTTCCTACCCAAAGGGAGTTGCAGTTAATGGTTGTACTGTCTCCGGAACTGGAACAGTTTGGACTTTTTAAAGCAAGTGAATTTTGGTCTGCTACAGAATGGAAAGGGCAAACTGGAAATGTAGGAACTCAAGCATATCGTGCTAAAGTGGATACGAGAGCAAAAGGTTATGAGCATAAATTTAGTTTGTACGATAAATATACTCTATCCTTTTATCGCTGTATCCGCGACCTCGACTGAAAGTGTTTATTTCACGCTTTAGACCTGTAATGTCTTGATAATTAGAAACGAAAACAATAGTCAATATGAAAAAGATAATAATCCTGTATTTTTTCGGTGCACTGCTCCTGTCCGGGTGCATGCGCGATGAGTTCGATACCACACGTGTGGAAGAAGGCATCGCTGCGTGTGTCAGCCTGAGAATGCTGATGCCCGATATGACCGGTGCTGTCAGTGCAGGCGGCAGTACAGGCAATACACGCGGTGCACTCGGTTCCGGTTCCGACACCCGCACCGTTTCTTCCGATGTGGAGAACCGGCTGGACAACCTGCGTGTACTGATATTCAACGGTAGCGGCGAGGTCGTGACCAACCGCAAATACACGGCACAGCCCGATGGCCCATCGCTCTCGTCTCTTCAGATAGACACGTGGTCGGGCAGTAACCATACATTCTGCTTTGTGGCAAACAGTAAGGACGATATGGACAGTAGGCTGGCTGCCGTTACCTCTTACGACGCTCTCCGTGAATTCATGGTAACGGCGTCCGGTTTGGACTTTGGTCTGAACTCCACCGAGCCTCTTGTAATGACGGCAATCCGGGAGCATGTAGACGTGCAGCCGGGCACCCATACCATCACAACCCCCGTACAGCTTCAATACCTGGCGGCAAAGCTCACGCTCACCGTCACCGACGCAACTCCCGCGGGGCAGGAAGTAACCATCATCGGCTGGGATGTGCAGGATGTTCCGGTGCGCAGCTACCTCTTTGAGGGCAATACCGACATTAATCCCAATCCGGATACCACTGCCGACGACAAAGATGAATACTGGCTGACAAGTGCCGTAGACTACCCCTTCGAAACGGGAGACAAACAGGCAAAGACCGTTTCCCAAACACTCTATCTCTTTGAGAACCGCCGGGGCGGACGTATAGCCAAAGCATTGCCCGGTGACCCCGGCAAGCAATATCCGGGCATGAAGCAAGACGATACCGACTCACGTGGCAAGGCATGGTTCAAACCCGGGCGCGCCACCGCCGTTGTCATTACTGCCATGCACACAACCGATGTCGAAGTGAAGCGGGTAAAGGCATATATCTACTTGGGCGAAGACAACCACAGCGATTACAACATTCGTCGCGGCCATCACTACACCTTTAACATTACAGTGCGTGGCGTTGACGATATCAAGGTAGATACGAATGTAGACTCTTCCGTAGGCGATTTCCTCATAGACTACGGCAGTAACCTGACCATGGACGCGCACCCCGATTTTCGTCCCATGCGCATGCACGCCGCAAACGGTACGGCCGTTGTGGAGATACTCGATTCGCAAGAACGGACCTGCAATGAACCGGGTTTTGATGCCGACTGGCTGAAAATCTCTCCCTTGAATCTGATGTATCACCAGGTGAAGCAGGCATCGCCCGACGATGTGTGGCAGCAGGCAGCCAACCCCGAAAGCAAGTTTGTGCGTCCCAAATATATTCCGCACAAAAGCATCCGGGCAAAGCTGGAAGCTGAAGGCAAGAGCGGCTGGCCTGCCGTTCCCTCAAATCAGGACGATGACGATAGCCTGCCCTTTACCGATGCTACCCACCGCATGTGCTACCGGATTACGGATATACCGTTTGCCGGGTCGTCCATAATCGACCGGACTTTCTACGTCTATGCCGACGAATTTTTGCAGAACGGCGGCAACCGTACCGCACGGGTGCGTTTCTCGTTCTATAAGGATGGGGGAAATGCGGATAAACCGGAAATACGGACTTTCATTATCAATCAGTCGGGTTATCTCTCTTTTTATACGGATGATAATCATAAGGGTGCAGGGCTGAATCTTTTGAATGAGGACGGAACGCCGGGCAGTGTGAAAAGGAAAATGGTCGTGGAAAGGTATCCGGAGTTCAACATGGTGATGAATCCGGGCATCGACCCATCGCTGCAGAACATAAGCACGATGCAATGGGGATTCTCCGACGATTATGTTTACAACAGTCCGGACAAATTCCGCAATGGCAAGTTCCTGACGGCAAATATGGTGTATACGGATGTGCAGCGTACGGATAACGAGGCAACCGGATTCGGAATGGCATCCGGTTCTTACCGGGAAATGTACGGAAGCGAGGTACGCAATACTAAAATCGGCGCTTATACCGGTACTGTTACCGGACCCTATTATTATCCGGACCCTGCCGCAGACATTTATCACCCGATATACAAGAGCTCCGCCGGACGGTATTGCCACGAGAAGAACCGCGACCTGAACGGTGACGGCATTATCGACGCATCCGAAACCAACTGGTATCTGCCTGCGCAGCAGGAGTTGCTTCTGATGCTTATTGCCCTGCCGCAAGACGAACGTAGCTTTGCAGGCAGCAGTTTTATCTCTTCTACCGAAACGGGGCCTCGTAATTATGGTTACGCAGCGGTTGGCATGAGGCAGGGTTATCCTTTTATATTCAGCAATACACAGGGTAAAATGGCGTCGGTGACTTATACTGTCCGTTGCGGCAGGGAACTGAGGTGATGTTGCATGTGAATGAATGTACGGTTATACGCAAATGAAACAGCAATGAGGATATGAGAAAAAGCATGAGAACATTATGGGTTGTGCTGTGCTGCCTGACGGTAGCGACAGGTTATGCCCAGGAAGTGGTGAAAGAGAACGGGAAAATCATTATAGACGCTTCTGCCATACGGCACACCAAGGTTAAGAAAGCGCGTGCCACGGACGGCACAAATGCCAGGCTCGGTACGGATGATGAAACCAATATCGGTTCGGCAGCGAGCGACGAGCAGGTGTATTACAGGTTTGAACTGTCTGCTGCCAGATTTGCCGCTACCTGGATTAATGCCGTAAACAGGTGCAGGAATCTTGCCGATGATGGCGGCGGCTGGCGTTTGCCCACACTAAAGGAAGCGATACTGATTTACATCCTGTGGCCGGAGCTACAGCAGGCAGGGCTGACGGGAGTGGCAGGAGGAACGGCTACCGAAGCGGGTGGGGGCGGAAACTCATACCCGTATGTACGTTATAGTGATACGGGAGCCATTGTGCTGGACGCGAAGAATGTTAGTACGGACAGATATTTTCGCTGCATCCGCGACCTTGATTGAAACTGTAGGTTCTGCTTTGTTGTCCGTGGCGGTTGGAAAAAGTAAAAGTATCCGGCTGGTATTGATAATAAGGCTTTTGCCTGAACTTTAGAATTGGAATTAGAATGATAACGAAATTAATAGAACCCGAAAACAGTCCCAATGTTATGAATAAAAAAGGTTTGTCCCGACTTTGTTCGTGTTTTTGTTTGTTTGCACACAGAGGGATATGCTACGGAATCGCTTGCGGAGGCGTCCTGTTTTTAGCGATTTTCGTAGCCGTTTTCGGTTTTCCTGTATGGGTGGCGGAGCTTTTCGAGAAGCGGATGGAGGCACGTAGGAAAAATAGAGTGGTGAACGCCGGCAGATGAATGATAATCGGTAAATGAATATTGAGTGAGAGCCGGTAGATAGATAAATGACAGATAACAGAAATATTGATAATCTTAACAATTGATAACCCGTAATGAAGAATCCTAAAAAAGAAACGCGTGATGTCATAGCCAAGCACGTCCGTTGGACCGAAGCATTGCGCGTAGTGCGCGCTTACCACCCCGAAGTAACCATTATCCTGCCCCAGGAGAAAACTCAGATTTATCCCGGCGACGATGTGCGGGGCATGATTGCCCCTGCCGTCGGCGTCATCCGCCATGCACTCGATGCAGGAGTGTGGCAGTGGCACGGATACACTGCCGAGTCGCGTGTGAAGCAGGTACGCACCCTGCTCAGCCATTACTTCCATTATCACGAGGACAGCATCCATCCGGCAGAACTCGACCTGATGATTGAAGATTTGCTGTTTGTGCATAAAGTCTGAGGGGAATTTCATGAATTAAAGTTGCTTCAATATTATTACTAAGTAAAACGTAATTTAACCGAATTATTTATGCGTATCTCAAAAGTGATTTTTATTTGCTGTTTTCTTCTGCCGTTCTTGGCTTCTTGCACCCGGGACGAAATAGAAGACAATAGTTATCCGTTAGCCGAATATGACGGCACGGGTGTTTTGTTTCGCTTAAAGGCAGAGGCTTTTGACGATACGGGTTCCGCTACCCGCACCGTGGATTTGACCGCACCTTTCGATACTCTTTGTGTCTATGTTCTCAAAGAGGGCCAAATTGATATCGACCGTGAAGTTAAATTCCCCGATCCTGCAACAATTATGGTGGAAGGGCTCGAAACCGGCACCTACAACCTTCTTATATTAGCCATGAAAGGTAACTATAAAGAGGATGGAGCCCGGATACATAAAATAGAGAAAAGTTCCTCACCGTGGCTGTCTTTTCCTGAAAATACGCCGGCGAAGCCTCTGAAAGCCCAATATTATTATACGAATCACAAGTTCTCGGTAATAAACGGAAAAATCAAGATAGAGGAAATACGCATTCCCCAAGCTGTAGGGCTGGTTTCTTTTGATATACAATACAAAAGCGATTACGTGCGCAAATCGGTTCACGACTGTCATTTTATTCCTTCGGAAGACAGCAGGAGCTATTCTGCCCTGCATGCAGACGGCAGCCATTCGGGGCAGCGAAGCATAGCATCCTTCTCGTTATCGGAACAAAAACAGTGCTTATTTTTCCCTACCGTAAAGGATGGTTTTTCCGGTCAAGTAGTAGTAAATACAATGAATCACCGAAAGGAAAGTTTTGACACGGAGTATGATGCAAAGGCAACCTTAGATGCCGCCAGGCATTCTACCATACATGTGCAGGCTGTACATCCGGAAGACAATATGGGTACTAACCTTGCCGATGAGCTCACTCCTCTAAATTATTATACGATTCTAAGTGATGAAGAACCTGCTTCAGTCTATACCAATGCAAATCTACGGTCATTTCGTATAACCCAACCTTTGCAGATAAATATGGAGAACGATAGTTTGCACATGAGATTTTATTCTCCCGTAGGCATAAAAGAGGTTACAGTCATGGCAAAAAGTCCGACTATGGATGAATATGTGGAGTTCGTTTACATTGACAACATTCCGGCATTTGCCGACATTAAGACATCGATAAAGGTATTGGAGAAAGGATTATACCGCACTGAATCAGGTAAAGTTCTACAATTTTCAGCAGAAGAGATGAATCCGGCTTCCTTGAGTCTTAAGATAGCTTGCAACGACCCGTATTGGACTAAGATTTCTCAGATAAAAGCGAAATGGTACATCAAATTCGTACTTAATGGAGGAAATCCCGTAACAGGAACTCCCAACAAGAACTGGTGGGGAATACGCCCTGTACATTGCAGGGAAGCTGTTGCACTCTTTTTGAATATCGGATATATGTGTACGCTGGAAAAGTTCCAGCAGCGGGTTTCGACGTTCCAAGGAACCTTTCTTGACAATAACAGGTATCCAGTTGACACATCAACGCTTATATCCAGACTGGAAAACCTTTCCGGATTCGACATCGGACTTATATATAGTGGCAATGGTGTATCAGGATTAGGCGGGGGCAGAACATGGGGAGTCTATCAGAAATCTTTCCTTTATCATTACGAAAACAGCGGCGGATGTTGTTCCACTATTTTTCACGAATTAGGTCATTGTTTAGGCTACAGCCATAATAGCACCATGACATACGGACAGTGGGCTTCGGGATGCGCCGATGTGTTCTACAAGAATAACATAAAAGATTTTCCTGTCAATTCCCACACAATATTAAAATCAAGAAGTAATCCCAATATCTACTAATAATTATGAAACATTTGTCTGTTATTATATCTGTATTATTTTCAATACTTTGCATCGGATGCTCTAAGGAGGATTTTAACGATGGAAAAACCAATGATGTTCAGAACAAGCATTCTCTCCGGCTTTTGGTCTACACACCGACTTCGGAAACTGTTCTTAGTACGGACCTGCCGGGAAACATAGAGGCTTATCTGTTCAAAGAGGGAGTTCTGTCCGACGTTTACAAAAATCTGACAGTGGATAAGAACGGATACACTACAATCAGCTCGTTAGCCGAAGGAGAGCAAATCTATTTCTTTGTAAACACCGGTAATCTGCTGGATGGGATTACACAGGAAATAGGCCGATTGAAAGAGACCGAACTGCTTGCCACTACAATATCCTCTGCCTCTCCTCAAGCAGATGGAGAGAAACCGGTGATGACCGGAAAGGCAGACTTAACCGGAAGCCAGGAGAGTACCACCCAAGTATTGCTTACACGGGCCATTGCCAGAGTAGACTTAAACATAGCTGACGATGCCGACATACAAATCAATAGGATAAGTATGGATAACATACATTGTGAAGCATTCCTGCTTCCGCAAAATCCGGTCAGTTCGCCGTCCGGTGCAGCATTGGCAAAAATAGATACTACATTCAATACCCCGTTGAAGCCGGGTGAATATGCCGGATTGGTCCACCTGTATGAACAAGTGGGGGACGGTATTCCTGTGGAGCTGCACGGCACCCTTGAAGGCGATCCTGTTACACTTTCACTGGCACTGCCTAACACAATCCATAGAAACCACATTTATAAAATAAAGTTATTTAGCGGAGACAGTTCTAATTTGCAGGCAAGCATATCCGTGGAAAATGAAAGTTGGGAAGTTGAAGAAACTATCACGGCAAAACCTTCTACCCATATTTTGGTTAATAGTGAACTTTCTACTTTGGCTGAAGGGGCGTATATAAGTGCAACAAAAGATACGGTTTACCTCCCGAGCAAGGAGTCAACGTCAATACTTGTACTGGATAAGATACCGGAAGATGCGGAATTCACAATTGATGGGACAACAGCCTCCATTACTCCGTATACGGAAACTCGTGCCGACCTTCAAGGGAAAAAGTTCTTGGTACGCAATTCTTGGAAAAAACCGGGTACTAAGACGGAATATATGTACCTGAATATGCACAGCAAGAGGCACCCGGACTACTACAGTGGCCGGCTGGTAATTGTTCAGTCCAATGCAACGACCTTCAAGGGAGAATTGTATAATCATCTTACAAACACTCCTCCCTATAACATTCATTTCAATAAATATGTCGACAGTGCTTTAGGCCAGATAGAGGTACCTAAGAACTATGAGGTTATTGTCAGTGGTGGCAGTTGGCTAAGGGCGATACCCCAAGGAGACGGAGTTTATGAGATTCAGGCAGGCTACAAGCCTAACGATCCGGAGGCCAATGGCAGCACTCAGGAGGGTTTGCTCACCGTGAACGGCCCGAATGGCATACATGAAACATACACCGTTACCCGGCTGAATCGCGGCTTGCCTGTTGTCCTTATGGGTGACACTTACTGGTGTCGTTTCAACTTACAAGGAAACTCAAAGAGTTTCGACGACCAGATAACCGTCAGTGAATCTGAAACAATAGGTGATCTGTCTGCCTATTTTGCCTCTTGTTCTGACGAGGATTTTGTACGTTTAACCGGCAGTCAGTACAAAGGGCGCTATACGCAGGGAATGAATTTAAAGTATGACGCATCCGTCCCGCGTTTCTATTTCGATTCGTATGAGTCGCTCCAGAATCCGGCAATCATAGGGAATGGATCGGTAAGCAGCCATTGTCCGGAAGGATACCAGCTTCCTACGTCGAGAGATTTTGAGCTTTTGCTAAAATCGGGGGCTATTAACTACACGCTTAATGGCACACCGGTAAATTACACAACGGGTAGTGGAAGACCTGCCGTTATTTCAGCCCATAGCCGAGAAAATATAGCGTGGGAGGGAGGGCTCCTTGCAACAGCCAATTACATCCAAATCGCTTTTGACGAAAACAATCTGGTCTTGGGAGGATTAGGCCATCAATTTGATTCTTCAAAATCAATTGCTGCAAAGGTATTGTGGGCAACCATAAGTGGAGGGCACCAAAGCTGGACTCATACAGGGACTACAGCCAAGGCGGAAGACCATAATGTAAACAAATCCCGTACGATTCGCTGCATTAAGACGTCACCGGCTTTTATAATAGAAGAATAATTCGGGGTTAATTCTTGGTGGCTTTTTCTTAGTATGATTGGGGAATTTGAGCAGAGTGACGCTGTGCTGCCTGGCGGTAGCGGCAGGTTATGCCCAGGAAGTGGCGAGAACGGATACACTGCCGAGTCGCGTGTGAAGTAGGTATGTATCCTGCTCAGCCATTTTCCACTATCAAGAGGATAGTATCCATCCGGCAGAATTCGACCTGATGGTTGAAGATTTGCTGTTTATGTCTACGGGTTAATGTAGAAGGCTATGATGAGAACAGAATTAACGATAATAGATTTAATTAATTGAAAACATACTTTTGTTGCGCTTGAAATACAAAACAAAATAAAGCCTGTCTCAGCTAAATCAGAATTTACCGATACCTGACCATTCATCAGAAGTGGTAGAAGTTCATCA